>OBLF01000057.1_pt1 | contig 144589 bp, 115 predicted proteins | sample 1519231 | NCBI WGS metagenome assembly OBLF01 (sample SAMEA2602895, study PRJEB22501) | metagenome
GGCACTTATTTTAAAATAAGTGCCTTGTATTTTTTACAACATGCCTTATGTTTTTCAAGAGAAATATTCTACGCCCCAAAACATGGCTTTTACAAAGAAAATATTCTCAAGTTTAATTCGTTTTTTTGATTGCATACAATAAAAATCGGCATGCATCTTTTTGGGGAATGCATGCCGATTTTCATTTATTGCTTTTGCTGTTGAATGAAGCTTAAAACATTGCGTTTTTAGGAGTACGCGGGAACGGAATCACGTCGCGGATATTTTGCATACCGGTTACGAAGAGAATTAATCGCTCGAAGCCCAAACCGAAACCTGCATGAGGGCAACTGCCAAACTTACGTGTGTCAAGATACCAGCTATATGTTTCCTCTTCCATGCCACGTGCCTTGATTTCACCGACGAGTTTTTTGTAATCTTCCTCACGAACAGAGCCACCTATTATTTCACCGATACGCGGGAAGAGAACATCGGTTCCCTGCATGGTTTTTCCATCAGGATTTTTCTTCATGTAGAAAGCTTTTATCTCACTCGGGTAATCCGTCATTATGACCGGACGTTTGAAATGTTCTTCAACAAGATAGCGTTCATGCTCGCTGCTCAAATCCATTCCCCACCCTGTGATTGGGAATTCAAATTTCTTGCCATTCTTCACAGCTTCTTCAAGAATCTTTATACCTTCGGTATAAGGAAGACGCACAAAGTCCTCGTTGACAACAGAATTAAGGGTATTCAGGAGGTTCTTATCTATCATCTTGTTCAAGAACTCAAGGTCGTCTTTGCAATTGTCCAATGCCCAATGCACGCAATATTTGATGAAGTCCTCTTCGAGATCCATAAGTTCGTTTTTGTCCATGAATGCGACCTCTGGTTCTATCATCCAAAACTCTGCCAAATGGCGCGGTGTGTTTGAATTTTCGGCGCGGAACGTAGGACCGAAAGTATATATGGCACCTAAAGCCGTAGCACCGAGTTCTCCTTCAAGCTGACCGCTGACCGTGAGATTCGTTTTCTTGCCGAAAAAATCTTTGTCATATGCAACTTCACCGTCTTTTCCCGTGCGATTCAAATCAAGAGTCGTTACCTGGAACATTTCACCTGCTCCCTCACAATCACTTGCGGTTATGATTGGCGTATGAAAGTAGTAGAAACCGTGCTCATGGAAATATTTATGTATGGCAATTGCCATATTGTGGCGTATGCGGAACACTGCGCCAAAGGTATTGGTACGAAGACGCAAATGAGCATATTTACGCATATACTCAAAGCTTTGCCCCTTTTTCTGCATTGGGAAATCCTCGCCACATGTGCCGAGAACTTCTATTTTTGTAGCCTGTACCTCTACGTTTTGACCGCCGCCGATGCTCTTTACCAATTTCCCGTCAACACTCAGGCAGGCTCCGGTGGTAATTTGCTTCAATAATTCTTCATCGAAATCTGCAACATCGGCTACAACCTGTATATTCTTTATCGTAGAGCCGTCATTGAGCGCAATGAAATTTACGGATTTACTGCCACGACGGGTTCTTACCCATCCTTTTACATTAACGATCTTGTCATAATCCTCGCTTTTGAGAAGATCTGCGATTTTAATTCTCGATTTATACATAACCTTATTCTGACAAAACAATATCATCGGCTTTGTGCCGATGATACTTATTATTCAAATTCACCCATTTTCAAGAAATTAACTTCTTCCTGAGAAAGATAACGCCACTGACCGCGACGTAGGTTCTTTTTGGTAAGTCCTGCAAAGTAAACACGATCAAGCTTTATTACATGATAGCCGAGACTTTCAAATATTCTGCGGACAATTCTGTTCTTTCCGCTGTGAATCTCTATGCCTATCTGTTTTTTGTCCATTGCCGACGCATATTCTATGGCATCTGCATGAACCTCTCCGTCGTCAAGCATAATTCCGTTTGCAATCTGTTTCATATCTGCAGCGGAAACTTTGTGGTCAAGATAGACATGGTATATCTTTTTCTTCTTATATTTCGGATGAGTTAACTTAGAAGCCAATTCTCCATCGTTTGTAAGAAGAAGTACACCTGTTGTATTTCTGTCAAGACGCCCTACCGGATAAATTCTTTCGTGGCAAACATTGCGCACAAGATCCATTACAGTCTTACGATTCTGGGGATCGTCGCTCGTAGTTACATAATCTTTCGGTTTATTCAAAAGAACATAAACTTTCTTTTCTATTGAAACCGTTTCATTATTGAAACGAACTACATCGCTACGCTTTATTTTTGTTCCAAGTTCCGTTACGACTTCTCCATTAACCGTAACCACGCCCGCAGTAATATATTTGTCGGCATCTCTACGCGAACAAACTCCTGCATTTGCAAGAAACTTATTCAAACGTATAGGAGCGTCCGGATCAAAATTCTCTTCGGCATATTGAATACGCTTGCGCAAAGAATATTTAGCATCTGGATTATATTCTCCGCTATAGTTCTTTTTGCGGAAAGGACGAGGCTGTCCGTTACCATAACCGTATGAACTGCGCCGAGGTTGATATTCATATCGTCCACGGCGTTCGCCGCCATAATTACTCTCTCCATAGCTACTGTTTCCCGAATATCCGTTACGGGAATAACCATATTTTCCTTGCGAAAAGCTTCTATTATTGGGACGTTCCTGATAATAGCGTTCCGAATTATCGTAAGAATCTTGATTACGCCCATAATCTCCGTTATCATTACGGTAATAACCACCGGATTGACGATAACTCCCTTGCCTATTGCCGCCTTCACGATAACTACGATAGCCTCTGCTTCCGTTATCACGATTGTAGCCGCCACTCCGATAAGTATTGCGACTGTCGGAACGATCAAATGCATTATTATTACTGCTGTAAACGTTCACTTTCCTATAGCGCACATTTCCGCCATTCTCATAAGAGCGCGGAGATTGCTCGCCATTACCTTGATTCACTTTCTCTTCGTTGTCCATCACGGATTAAATGTTTTTAATTTGTTATACGTCGCCTGCAACGGCGTTTCTTTTATTCTTTACATTAAATACCCACGTAGTTTTGCGGGGTTATTTTCAACAGTTCTTCCTTTACTTCTTCCTTAATATCAAGTCCCTTTATAAACACTGCAATATCCTTTTGAGTTATCTTTTTATTCGTGCGTGTCAGAGCCTTAAGAGTCTCGTAAGGATTCGGGAATCGTTCACGACGAAGTATTGTTTGTATTGCCTCTGCCACAACTTCCCAATTATTTTCCAAATCGGCATCAATAGATTCACGATGCAAAAGTAGTTTATCGAGACCTTTAAGAGTACTCTTTATGGCAATAATCGTATGTGCCATAGGAACGCCGAGATTACGAATAACCGTGCTGTCGGTTAAGTCTCTTTGCAGTCTTGAAAGCGGAAGTTTCCTTGACAGATGCTCGTAAAGCGCATTTGCTACGCCCAAGTTACCCTCGGAATTTTCATAATCTATGGGGTTTACCTTATGCGGCATTGCCGAACTTCCGACTTCGCCTGCTTTTATCTTCTGCTTGAAATAATTCATGGATATATAAGTCCAGAAATCGCGATCAAGATCCATTATCACCGTATTAATTCGCTTCAATGCATCAAGTACGGCTGCAAGACCGTCATAATTGGAAATCTGTGTGGTATATTCTTCTCTTTCAAGTCCGAGACGTTCTTCAAGAAACTTTCCTGCTAAAGTTTTCCAATCCATATCGGGATAGGCTACGTGATGAGCATTAAAGTTTCCCGTTGCACCACCGAACTTTGCCGTTATCTTCAAACCTTTCAGCTGCTCAAGCTGACGTTCCATGCGATAAGAGAATACACGAATCTCCTTTCCCAAACGAGTTGGGGAAGCCGGCTGACCATGTGTGTGGGCAAGCATGGGAATATCTTTCCATTCTTCTGCCAAACCGTTTAGTTTGTCAATCAATTTGTGAAGTTCCGGATAATATACCTCCTTTATTGCATCGCCGAGCATCATAGGGAAAGACGTATTGTTTATATCCTGCGATGTCAAGCCGAAATGAATGAATTCTTTATAATTCTCAAGCCCCCCTATTTCATCAAACTTTTTCTTGATGAAATATTCCACGGCTTTTACGTCGTGATTTGTGGTCTTTTCTATTTCCTTTACAGATTGTGCGTCGGATTCCGAGAAATTCTTATACACATCTCTCAGCATTGCCACCTTACTGCTGTCAAAACTATTCAGTTGCGGCAAAGGAATTTCGGTAAGCCATATAAAATATTCGATTTCAACCTTTACACGATATTTTATAAGTGCATATTCCGAGAAATAAGAAGAAAGAGATTCGCTCTTCGAATGATAGCGTCCGTCAATGGGACTTACGGCATTTAATACATCCAAATCCATAAAGTTCTATTTTTACAGGTGCAAAATTAATCTATTTTTTCGACACAAACAATATAACATCCAAACTGCTTACACCATATTATTTATACCTTATCCACTTTGCAAGCTCCCGAAACGACGGTTTCTTACCATACATCAGTATTCCCACTCTGTATATGCGCCCCGAAATCCATATCATCGCGAATGCCGAAGCATACAACAAGAGCAGCGAAAGTAACTCCTGCCACAAGGGAACACCAAAAGGAATGCGCACCATCATTACTATGGGAGAAGTAAGCGGAATCATGGAACACCAAAAGGCAAGTGGTCCGTCGGGATTGTTTATTCCGAACATTCCTGCATATAGAGCGAAAGCCATTATCACTACTGTGGGAACCATAAACTGCCCTGTGTCTTCGCTTGAATTGACAGCGGAACCTACACCTGCAAAAAACGAAGCATAGAAAAGGTATCCGCCTATGAAGCAAAGAACAAACATAACGCCTATCTCCATTAAATTCATTCCCTTTATGACAGACAATATCTGTGCAGCATCTCCTGTTTCCGGGACAGCCGCCATGGCTGTATTGCCTACCATTCCGGAAGTAACCTCAGGCACACCCAACCAAACTCCAAGCACTGTCATTATAATGAAAAGCATCACGCCCCAAATAAACATTTGAAGTAAACCGACAAGAGCCACACCCACAATCTTTCCGAGCATGAGGGTAAAAGGCTTTACAGAAGAAACCATCAATTCCATTATTCTGTTTGACTTTTCTTCCGTAACACTTTGCATCACCATGCCTCCGTATTGCAAAACAAATATATATATGAGTAATGTAAAGAAAATTCCCACGAACATGGCGGCAGCCGTGCTCGATTCTTTCTCGTCTCCGTTATCAGACCATCTAACTGTGCGCACCTTAAAATCCACTTCACATTCTTTCATCACTTTATCCAGATTCGGAATACCGTAAGATGCCACGCGCTGTTCATAGATCTTCTTTTCCAACACAGAATTCACCATTTGCTCAAGCTCCACCGACACCTCTTTTCGGGAATATATTCTTGAAGCTGTCTCGTTCTTCGACAAATCATCCCATATGGAAAGTACAGCATAGACATCGCTTTGCTCATCTCTGTAAGACTTTTGCATCTTATCGCTATTGACAAAGCTAAAACTCTCATTGTCGTGAAACAATGGCGCATAAATTCCAGTACGGTCTATTATTACCACTTTTTGTTGTTCATCGCTTTTCAAAGAAGACAGAGCAACCGGAACTATTACCACAGCCGCAAACAAAAACGGCATCAACACCGTAAGGAGAACAAAAGACCGTTTTTTCACACGATAAAGAAATTCTCTCCTTATTATTATTCCTATTTTTTTCATTTAATATAATTTGTTGTACACGCACACTACTATGCAAAGATACCAAAAGCAGGCATATTATATTGTACGTATCAACTATAGTTTTCACTAAACAACATCTCCTTCACACTTTATGCGCATAATATTCACATATATTTCCTTTATCGACACACAAAAGACAAGATTTAAGGCTATTTTTTCGTTCGAAATAAGTCTATGTTTATCAGCATATTAATAAAGAAGAAAAATACAAGCCATATATTTTAAAACATAAGGCACTTATTTTAAAATACGAGCCATGTATTTTCAATTATGTGGCTCGTATTTTTTCGGTTTCCCATTTGCACTTATGCAAGATACGCATATAACATTCATGATATTCACTAAAAATACGAGTAATAACATTTAATTCCATTACAAACAGCCACATTCTTTATCAAAGACACAAAAAAATGCCGTTTAATCACATTTTTGCGCTAAAAAACTAAATATGTTATGTTTATACTGCTATACAAGCCCTAAACTGTACACTTTTGCACAACAAAAGGTGTATCACGTCATCTTTTTTTCGCCGTAAAATTTGGTTGGTATTATAAAAAGCACTACTTTTGCATCGCATTTGGAGAAATGCACTGTACGAAATAATGCGGCAATAGCTCAGTTGGTAGAGCGCAACCTTGCCAAGGTTGAGGTCGCGAGTCCGAGTCTCGTTTGCCGCTCACAATTTATTGAACAAAGGAAGCCCAGGTGGCGGAATGGTAGACGCGCTAGTTTCAGGTACTAGTGTTAGAAATGACGTGCAGGTTCGAGTCCTGTTCTGGGCACCTGGTAGTTCCTTAATATTCGGAGAGATGGCGGAATTGGTAGACGCGCTACTTTGAGGGGGTAGTGACAATTGTGTCGTGGGAGTTCGAGTCTCCTTCTCTTCACACCGAATAGCGTGCGGCAATAGCTCAGTTGGTAGAGCGCAACCTTGCCAAGGTTGAGGTCGCGAGTCCGAGTCTCGTTTGCCGCTCCTAATTTGAAAAGGAAAAAACATTGCTATTGAAAATGTTTTATCTTTCGAAGATTAGGTTATGTTTATTTTTTATTTCAACAACAACTTATGAATTTATATTTAAGATATTTCAATCAGGAAACTCTTGTACATAGCGTAGAAGATGCTTACGAATTTCTTGCTTCCATACCCGATGTGCACATTGACAATGCAATGAAAAAGGATTTGAAAGCCTTTGCCGAAAGTACGGTTGTGTATCCCAAAAGATACAAAATCATGCCTAAGGTTTACTTCATTGTCATTAAAACCACGGCAGAAACGATGGAAGAATTCAAAGCCAATAACAAGAAAGGGCAACAAAGCGTAAGCAGTCAAATAAAGAACGAACGCCAAATGGAATTGAACGAGGAGAAACCTGGATGGTACGAAGGTTCTCTGACTTTCAAGCGCGTAATTCCCATTCCCGGAACCGGCAAATTCCAATATCGCGACACATTGTTTGTTGCTCAAGTAAAAGCAGCGAATCCCCAAGAGTGTTATTCACGAATAATTCAGCATCTGCGCAATCGTCAGGACGTGGATTTGCGTTCTCAGTTCCCTTCTGCAAAAGGCAAGAACTTCAGCTACAAATATCTTGGCGAGAATCCTGTATTGGGAACACCCGAAAAATAAAAGTTCAATAGTAATATAAAACAAAACTCGTTGCACTTGGTTTTAACCGTATTGTGCAACGAGTTTTGTTTTTCTGTAATAACACCTACCGATTATTTCGTAACTTCGGCATTTTCTATAAAGAGTTCTTTCTTGCAGCCTTTTATTATATTATTGCGTACTTTTACTTTTCGGGCATTACTTACAAGAATGCCGCACTCGCTTTCAGTACACGAAGTTATTTCGTTGCCTTCTATTACAATATTCTCATGAAGTTTTGCATTCTTCACATCGTCTGCAATAATATTCAACGCAATTCCCGCGCCGTGATAATCGCCGTTAACGGCACAATTCATAATTTTGTTGTTACGAATAACGACATTCTTGCTGTGCCAACCCTCTTTCCAATTAGCTTCACTACTTAGCGCAATAGCCGAATGCGTCAAGCCTCGGAATACATTGTTTTGTATTAAAGCTCCTCCTGTTGTTTTCAGCAATATTCCGCGCGCCATATGTCCCCAATCCACACAATTTTGAAAAACGACATGTGGCATCAACGTGGAATTGATGAAATAATAATCTTTGAAGTTTGCAGGAAGCTTTCCGTCAACCTCAATACTAAAAGGAACTTCTTTTTCTTTATGTTCAACGCTCCTTACCTTGAAATTGCCGACAGGAACCAAATCCGCAATCCTTACAAGTGTCATAACATCCCCTACCCTTGGTAAATCTGACATTTGAGCATGAGTAAACGTAGGAGCTTTTAATTCAAGCGTAACCATGTTTCCTTCCACGGCTGTTATATCGTGATAATAACCATGTACATTCGTGGCATCATCTCCCTCTCCGTAAAAAGTGCAATGATCAAACGTTATTTTCCCTTCGCAGGCAGCAAAATGCGTAGCGTCCGTATTGGTGCTGAACTTGAAACCTCTTGCAGGAACAACGTTCAGATGATTCATTGTTACGGTATTTGTATGGAATCCTACAATGCCCATTCCGCAGTTGCCGTTTATCGTTACATTATCAAGAGTAGTGTTCACACTTTCGTGAATGAATATCGCAGGACGATAGTGAAATGTATGTGGCGCGCCTACTGTTGCTCCAACAAGATACTTTGGTAATTGTCCCTTAAACCGTACCGTATTCGGGGCAACCACTGCTTCGCGATTCATTCCATGTGTATCGCGATAATGACCGTCTATTTTATTGTCCCATATATTTACACGGGGAAAAGGTGTACCCATCGTAATTTCGCGTGCAGGTTTATCGAAATAAACGGTATAGTTATCATTTTGTATGTCGGTTATTATCCCTTCCGACATTGGTTTTCGCAAAAAATCTATGCAAAGTCCTTTGATTTTGAAATTGTTTGTCTTTTCTAAGGATACACCTTCCATCCAACCGTCAAGAAGTAATGTAGCTCCGTTTGCCATTATCGTAGCATTTTTTGCCCCTGTAAAATCAAGTCCTCGCACATAGTCGTGATAAGGAATGAACATTTTCCTCTCGGGATTCTGACCATAGGCTCCGGACATTACCGTATTTTCCAATTCCACCGCTTTATCATCGTGCAAAATATAAGTACCAGGGGAAAAGACTAGGACTGTTCCTTCGTTGTTACGAACATATTCCGCAGCTTTACGCAACGCAACGGCATCATCTTTATTATCGTTTGGTATTGCTCCGAAATCTGATACGAAAACCGTTTTTTGCGCATAGCTACTCACACACATTCCAATAAACATGAAACATGCAATAAAAAACCTATTTATCATATCCTCGATTCTTTATTTGTCTAACCTCGTAACGACTATTTAATACCGATATAGTTTTGAGTCTGTAAAGACAATCTCCAACGAGGATCTTTCAAACATACATTTACTGTGGCATGGGTTATTTCTCCATCATTCTTTACATCTCCACTTGAACACGGTTGCAGGAAATAATGCTTTGCCTTTATTGCAAAATATTTCTCCAAAGGCTGCCCTTCATAAATAACTTTCAATTCATCGCACTCTTTTAACTTCGGATTCAATGACTTGGGCGACATTGTTATCCAATCTATGTTTTCAGGCAACTCATTTGTGCCGTTCGTTTCTATTTGTACATAATATCCTTCGGCATGAAGCATTTGCAATAGTTCCTCATCTGTTTGCAAAGAAGGCTCTCCACCTGTAAGAACCACATGTTTGGCAGGATACTGTGCAAGTGTCATTTCCAAATCTCCTAATGTCATTTCCAAACTTTCCTTAAAGTCCGTATCGCAAAAATCACATCTTAAATTACATTCTGCAAAACGTATAAAAATGGCAGGAACACCAGTATAAAACCCTTCACCTTGGAGAGTATAGAAAATATCGTTTACCTTATAGAATTTACTCATATTTATCTTATTTCAAAATTCCACATCTTTTGCAAAGTCCTTAATATAACAAGCAACATTACCCTCGGTTTCTTGAAATGTTACTTTATAACACTTATCAATACTCTCGCATATATATTTTGCCAGATTTTCTGCAGTCGGATTAAACGTAACAATATCGTTTACCACACGATGATCAAGCATATCCTCTACAATGTTTTTTATTTTTTTGAAATCAACAACCATCCCGCTTTCGTTCAACTTTTCCGAACAGCAATAAACAGTTATTATCGCATTATGACCATGAAGACGTGTACACTTGCTTTCATAGGGCAAAGTAAGTTGATGCGCCATGGCAACTTCCAAACGTTTCTTTACGTAATACATTTTGATATTTTCTTGTTATACTACTTAAAGAAACAAATTTATGAAATAAATCTCGATTCCAATGTAAGAACACAAGAAAAAGGCATCATACCACATTTGTAATAAGAGGTATGATATACACAAAAAGAAACTTTAAGGACGTATTTGACCGTCTCCGCGAATAACCCACTTATATGTAGTTAATTCTTCAAGTCCCATAGGTCCTCTTGCATGTAGTTTTTGAGTAGAAATGCCTATCTCTGCTCCTAATCCGAATTGCGCCCCATCCGAAAAAGAAGTTGGAGCATTAAGATATACACAAGCCGCATCCACAGCCGATAAAAAGAAATCCCCTCTGTTTTTATCTTCCGTTATTATAGATTCACTATGACCCGACCCGTAAAGACGTATATGCTCAACCGCCTCTTCTACCCCATTAACAGTTTTCACAGACATTGCATAATCAAGATATTCTTTACCATAGCTATCAGAAGCAGCATGGTGAAGCAGAGAATCATTGTACTTTCCTTTTAGAGCATGATAAGCCTGTTCGTCCGCATAAATAACAACGTCCTTATCCTCCATAGGTTTGCACAAATCTGCTAAGTCTCGCAATCTTGACTCATCTATAAGTAAACAATCCAAAGCATTGCAAACACTGACACGTCTCGTTTTGGCATTATATATTATAGCAGCCGCTTTATTCTTGTCTCCATACTTATCCATATATATATGACAAGTTCCGGCTCCTGTTTCTATTACATTTACCGTGGCGTTGTGTCTTACATAATCAATAAGTCCCCTACCACCACGAGGGATAATCAAATCCACATACTTTTCCGCCTTTAGCAATTCCGCAGTTACTTCATGCGAAGACGGAAGAAGAGTTACGGCATTTGCAAGAACTCCGTTCTTTTCCAGAGCTTCGTGAATCAAAGAAACAATAGCCTGATTAGAATTGTCTGCATTATGGCTACCCTTTAGCACACAAACGTTACCCGACTTCAAACATATCACAGAAACATCAAAAGTAACATTTGGTCTTGCCTCATATATAATTCCTATTACTCCAAACGGAACGCTTATTTTGGAAATATCGAGACCATTTGGACGAACCTCACGAGATAAAACCCTATTTAGCGGCGAAGGTAATTCTACCAGCTTTCTTATTTGCGACGAAATATCATCCAAACGTTTGTTTGTAAGCTTAAGCCTATCATAAAGAGGATTTTTCTTGTCCATAAGAGCAAGGTCTTTTTCATTCTCTTTTAAAAGAAAAGATTGATTTGAATCACATAAATCGGCAATATCTAAAAGTATTTTGTTTATAACATCCGGAGACAACATCTTAAGTTGTTCCGAAGCATTCTTTGCTTTTTCAAGTAGTTCGGCTATCATCATTTATTTGGAATAAAATGTGTAGAGGGAGTTTCTGATGGTCTTTGTAGTAAATCACAAATTATATTTCTTCGTCTTCCGTTGGCAATAAAAGTTTCTATTCCACTCTCTGACGATTTAACAGCAATGCTTTCTTTTGAAAGCATTCCGCCACGACCTCTTGAGGATTTCTTTTTCTGTATATATTTTTCAACGTCATCGCCATTCCGTACCTCGCGAATCAGATTTTTGGAATCAAGTGTTCCGTCTTCTTTTGTTCCGAATATACCATCTACATTTGTTAGAAGCATAAGCATATTGGCATTCATCATTTTTGCTACAAGTCCCGCAAGTTCGTCATTATCCGTAAACATCAATTCGGTTATGGCTATAGTATCATTTTCGTTGATAATCGGAATTATTCTGTTACGAAGCATTACATTCATACAATTATACTGATTTGCCATTTGCTTTTTACCTGACAAACTTTCCTTTGTTGTCAAAACCTGCCCCACCGTTATCCCATGTTCACGAAACAAAGTATAATATAGGTCTATTAGTTTTGCCTGCCCTACAGCCGAAAACAATTGTCTTTGGTCAAGACTGTCAAGCTCTTCCTTGTTTTCATGAATCAAACTTCTTCCACACGCCACAGCACCGGAACTTACTATTATTACTTCGTTATCGGAATTATATACTTCAGCTATCTGATCAACCAAAGAAGACATTTGGGTAATATCAAGATTACCGTCGTGCCGCGTAATTACGTTTGTCCCTATTTTTACTACAATTCTCTTCATACAGATGCTTTCAATGCTTTGATTACTGCTGTGGTAAATCCATTTTCTTCTAATGCGTTAAGTCCTTTTATTGTCAATCCGCCGGGAGTTGTAACCTTGTCTATCTCTGCCTCCGGATGATTTCCTGATTTTTCAAGTAATTTGGCAGCACCAACAATTGTCTGCTCTATTATTTCAAGAGCTTTTGCAGGCTTTAAGCCAAGCTCTATGGCTCCTTCCATATTTGCTCTCACATATCTCATTGCATAGGCAATACCACACGAAGCAAGTGCCATGCAAGCCGGTATTTTCTTTTCTTCTACGAGCATTACTCTTCCCATTTTTCCAAACAAAGAGACGACCTCTGCAAGTTCACTTTCTTCTGCATTGCTATGAGCTATAAAGGTCATACTTTCTCCTATGCTTATAGCCGTATTAGGAATTACATAATAAACAGGCATACACGTATCATCAAGCCATGACAAGATTTTCTCCGTGCCTATACCGGCAGCAATTGATACTAATTGTTTGTCTGAATTCAAACATGTTTTTATTTCAGACACCACAGTTTGCATCACCCACGGCTTTACAGCAAGAATTATAATATCTCCCCACGTGGCAGCTTCGCAGTTATCTGTTGTTACAGAAACACCCGGAAGAATCCTCTTCAGAGTTTCCAATTTTCCTTTGGTGGGGTTTGAAACTTTTAATTCTATATTTTTATCTTTTGCCAATCCGCAGGCTATAGCCATGCCCATATTTCCTGCGCCTATTATTGATATTCTCATGCTTTTATAACTTAACTACAAGACAAAGGTAAAGATTTTAGCCAAACAAAGGTTTATTTGTTTTTGTTTTATGCCTGTTTGTCGAATATCTGCTTCGCATTTGCAATCTTCTTTCACACTGCATTTGTTTATTGGCTTCCGCAGTTTACTTTTTGCTCTACCTTTCACTTTGGTAATACAGTTATTATGGCTAATTTTGCTACATACATAAAAATTGTTGCTTACCATTATGCAAACAGAAAATAATTTGTCATTCCTTGACTTAGTAAAAAAGCGGAGAACCATCAGAAAGTTCACAGAGCAAGCTTTAACTCAGGAAGAAGTTGTTGATTTGATGAAAGTTCCGCTTTTAGCACCAAGTTCAAGAAACAGACAACCACTGCAATATATACTTGTAGATAACAAAGACGATTTATCCCGCCTTTCAGAATGCAAACCTTCGGGAGCACAACCTTTGAAGCATGCCGCACTTGCCGTAGTTGTTTTAGCAGATTCAAACCTTTCCGACACATGGATTGAAGACGCATCAATCGCTTCAAGCATGATTCTCCTGCAAGCTCAAGCTCTGAATCTCGGAGCTTGCTGGATACAAATAAGACTTCGCTCTTTCCCCGACGGAACAAGTGCAGAAGAAATAGTAAGAAGCATATTAAATATTCCCGACGATATAAACGTTCTTTCAATCATTGCTATCGGACACAAAGCCGCAGAGCTTCCTGCCTATAATGACGAAGATTTGAAATGGGAGAAAGTTCATGTTGACAAATTTTGAGCCATGAACCAATGTAAAACCTTTTTTATGATTGGTGCTGGTAATGTTGCCTGGCATCTTTCGCAAGCTCTAAAAAAAGCGAATTATATTCCCATAGGTGTTTATAGTCGCCATAAAACTAAAGCAGAAGCATTGGCAGAAGTACTAAATTGCCGTGCTTTCGACAGTTTGGATAATATAATCGAACCGGCTGATTTGTTTTTTATTTCAGTAAAAGACGATGCCATCGTCAATGTCTTTGAAAAGATACGTATTCATGCAAAACACTCCTTAATTGTTCATACAGCAGGGAGTGTTTCCATAGATATATTCAAAGACAAAACCGATAACTACGGAGTACTCTACCCTCTTCAATCTTTCAGCATAAAACGCAAACTGGATTTTAGCAACGTTCCCCTTTTTGTCGAGGGCAACAATGCAGAAACGACTTCACTGCTACTTAACGTGGCAGAAAACATATCTCGACACAAAGCTACAATCTTAGATTCGGAACACAGAAAAAAGATGCACCTCGCCGCAGTCTTTGCATCTAATTTTACAAACCATTGTTATGCTTGCGCCAAACAACTGTTGAACGAATCAGGAGTAAGTTTTGATGCCATGTTACCATTGATTGATGAAACTTGCAGAAAAACACACGACTTATCGCCCGAAGAAGCACAAACAGGACCTGCCGTGAGATATGACAAAAACGTTATGACAATGCAAGAAAGCATGTTGCAAGGTGCCAAACTTGATATATACCGCTGCATGAGCCGCAGCATACATGAAACCGCAATAAAAATAGAAGATAAAAATGATAAACTACGATTTGAACAAAATCAAAGCACTCGTATTTGACGTTGACGGCGTACTAAGCAGGCAAACTATTAATCTTGATGCCTCAGGAGAACCGGCACGAACCGTGAACACAAAAGATGGATATGCTCTTCAATACGCAGTGAAGCAAGGGCTAAAAATCGCAATAATTACCGGTGCACGCACAGAATCAATTAAAATAAGATACAACAAACTCGGCATTGAAGATGTTTTTCTTGCTGCACAGATTAAAATAGATATTTTCCAAGATTGGGCAAAAAAGAACAATCTCAAGCCGGAAGAAATATTATATATGGGCGACGACATTCCCGATTATGAAATAATGCAAATCACAGGGTGCCCCTGTTGCCCGGCAGATGCCGTGGTGGAAATAAAGCAAATCTCTAAATACATATCATGTCATACAGGCGGAGACGGATGCGTGAGAGATGTTGTGGAAACTGTGATGCGTGCACAAGGCAAATGGATGTTTGACAAAAAAGCTTTCGGATGGTAACGCCCTTTGACAATCTAAAAAAATATTCAGTCATACTTGCCAGTGGCTCTCCCCGTCGCAAGGAACTACTTTCCGCCATAGGAATAGACTATGAGGTAAAGGTTATAAAAGGCATTGATGAAAGTTATCCAACAGACATGGATGCAGTGGAAATACCGCAATTCATTTCACGCCAAAAAGCCGCAGCTTATAAAAAAGATATGTCCGGCAACGAACTTATTATAACGGCAGACACCGTGGTTTCGGTAGAAAATAAAATATTAGGCAAACCCCAAGACAAGGAAGAAGCCGTAAAAATGTTGAATCTTCTTTCGGGCAGGAAACACCAAGTGATAACAGGAGTAACAGTCTTGTCAAAGGAACGGGAAGAAACTTTCGCAGCTGTCAGTCATGTAACCATAGCACCACTGTCTGAAAAAGAGATAGACTATTACATCGAAAAATACCAACCGTATGACAAAGCCGGAGCTTATGGTATTCAGGAATGGATAGGGATGATTGGTGTTACGGAAATAGAGGGAAGTTTTTTTAACGTAATGGGACTCCCGGTACAAAGACTATATTCTCTGCTGAAAACGTTCTGAGATTGTCTGTCATCGAAAGAAACAGAAGCAAAAAATCAAGGCATTTTGCAGACTTTATAACTCCCTAATTTTCCGACATTTGAACAGAGCAAAAATACAAGGCACATATTTTAAAATAAGTGCCTTGTATTTTAAAATATATGGCTTGTATTTTAAAACATTCCCTATATATTATTTTTCGTCATTATATACCGCATTCGGCACATAGGATATATGATAAACAAAGCCGCGCTTCATATTTAATGTATCACATTAAATACAAGCACATTTTCTTTTAATTCTTAAGTATTTATACCATATCATTACCTAACTGCTTATTCTATGTTTCTTTTATATGGCTTACTTTTTTATATTTACCCCGTATATATACAAAAAAGTGTCAGAACTAATTTATTGTCCTGACACTCGTTATGTATTTTTTATTTCGCTCGAAAATTACTCGCCTTTTTCCATCTTAGCTTTCAATGCTGCAAGTGTGTCATTGTCGCCGAGAGAGTTGGCAGCAGCCTGATTCTTTATCTGAACATTGTCATCTTTCTTTGGAGCCTTTACATTGTTATGCTGTTTCTCCTCGTGTGCATTCTCTTCGAATGTACGGCTGTGAGAAAGAATAATACGGTGGCTGTCTTTGTTGAATTCTATAACCTTGAACGGAAGTTTCTCGTTAAGCTTAGCCTTTGAGCCGTCTTCTTTGGTGAGATGTTTAGGAGTTACGAAACCTTCAACACCATATTCGAGCTGAACGGTAGCACCTTTGTCCATGAGATTTACAATTGTTCCTTCGTGAACAGAACCTACGGTGAACACTGTCTCAAACACATCCCAAGGATTGTCTTCAAGCTGCTTGTGTCCAAGGCTAAGACGACGATTTTCTGTATCTATTTCAAGAACAACAACATCTATGTCCGCACCAATCTGAGTAAACTCTGACGGATGTTTGATCTTCTTTGTCCATGAAAGATCTGAAATATGTATAAGACCGTCTATGCCTTCTTCGAGTTCAACAAACACGCCGAAATTGGTGAAGTTGCGAACTTTTGCAGTATGCTTGCTTCCTACAGGATACTTTGCTTCGATGTCTTTCCAAGGATCCTCCTTGAGTTGTTTCAAGCCGAGAGACATTTTACGTTCCTCGCGATTAAGCGAAAGAATAACAGCCTCTACTTCATCACCGACCTTGAGGAAATCCTGTGCAGAACGAAGATGTTGACTCCAACTCATTTCACTTACGTGAATAAGTCCTTCAACACCCGGAGCTATCTCTACAAATGCACCATAATCTGCAAGAACTATAACCTTACCCTTTACATGATCGCCAACTTTGAGGTTTTCGTCAAGAGAATCCCAAGGATGCGGAGTGAGTTGCTTCAAACCGAGAGCAATACGCTTCTTCTCATCATCAAAGTCAAGGATAACAACATTGAGTTTCTGACCGATTTCAACGAAATCATGGGGATCGTTAACGCGACCCCAGGAAAGATCTGTGATATGTATGAGACCGTCAACACCACCCAAGTCAATGAATACGCCGTACGAGGTAATATTCTTAACAATACCCTCGAGTACCTGACCTTTCTGGAGTTTGCTGATGATTTCTTTCTTCTGGGCTTCGAGTTCTGCCTCGATAAGTGCCTTATGTGAAACTATAACATTACGATATTCCTGATTGATTTTAACAACTTGGAATTCCATTGTCTTTCCAACAAATACATCGTAGTCGCGAATAGGTTTCACGTCAATTTGCGAGCCGGGCAAGAATGCTTCGATGCCGAATACATCTACGATCATGCCGCCTTTGGTACGACTCTTAATATAGCCTTGTATAACTTCTTTGTCATCGAGAGCCTGATTAACGCGATCCCAGGCCTTGAGAGCACGAGCTTTCTTATGAGAAAGAAGAAGCTGACCTTTCTTATCCTCCAAACTTTCTATATAAACTTCTACTACATCACCAACTTTTACATCGGGATTGTAACGAAAGTCGCTGATGGGAATTACGCCGTCACTTTTGTAACCTATATCTACAATAGCCTGACGTTTGTCAAGAGCAATAATTTTGCCTTCTACAACTTCGTGCTCACTAACCTTGTTTAGTGTCTGGTCGTAGGCTTTCTCTTGGTCTTCTTTCTGAGCGGCGGTTTCTACCGTGCCGTTCTCATAGGCATCCCAATCGAAGTTTTCGAGCGGAGTGTTTTTGATTTCTTCCATTTGTTTTGTTTGTTGTTTTATTAAACATGTTAGACTTTATGTTTTGCATCTCGCATGGCTTAATGCGGTCGCAAAGTTAGGCATTTTATTTCATATCATTCATATTATCAATAGTTTTTTGTGCTTCACAGGAATATATTTCACGCAAAAATTACTTGTTTTATGCGATATCCGCCGAATATGCTAACTTTGCGTTATCAAAAAAGGCATTTCAAGCGTGTTTCGATACATTATATATATACTGTTGTTTGCAGCCATACTTTCCTGTGGCGGTAAGAACGACAATGTGCAACAGAAAAAGCAAGAAGCTACGAATCAAAACACGCACTATGATCTTGACGAGATAGAAGAATCGGGCGAAATCATAGCTGTTACAATGTACGGGCGCAATACTTATTACGATTATCACGGTAAAGAAACTGGTATCGCCTATGAAATGCTTCAAAATTTCGCAAAAGGCGAAGGCATGGGCGTAAGAGTGGAAACGGCAAGCGACACGGCTGCTATGATAAAGATGTTGAAATCTGGCGAAGCCGACATCATTCTATCGCCTCTGACAAAGAAATTCGCAGACACACATAAATTAATAATATGCGGCATGGGCAAGCCCAAAGGTGCCGATGCTTTCGGATGGGCAGTGAGAAAAGACCAACCGGAACTTGCCGCTGCTCTAAACTCTTGGTACAAGCCCGGCATGGAAAAGTACATAAACAAAAAAGAGAGCGGCAGTTTCGGCATTACAATGGTGAAACGCCACGTCAGAGCCCCATATATTTCCCGTAGCAAGGGCATTATTTCACAATACGATGCAGAGTTCATGAAAGGCAGTCGCCACATTGGTTGGGACTGGCGGCTTATAGCGGCGCAATGTTATCAGGAATCTGGATTCGACCCCAATGCCGTTTCATGGGCAGGTGCGAAAGGACTTATGCAAATCATTCCGTCCACGGCGGCGAGCCTCGGAATAAAAAACATTTACGATCCTAAGGAAAACATTGACGCAGGGTGCCGCTATTTGAAAAGATTGCATGGAAGTTTCAATGATGTCAGAAACCGCATTGACAGGATTCGTTTTGTTCTTGCGGCATATAACGGAGGACCGCGCCATATTCGTGATGCCATGAACCTTGCAAAGAAATATGGGAAGTCGCCTACAAGTTACAACGACGTGAGTTTCTTTATCCGAAATCTTGACAAGCCACAATATTATAACGATCCCGTGGTTAAATACGGCTTTATGATTGGCAGTGAAACCTATAATTACGTCGAATCTATCATGCTTCGTTGGGGAAAATACAGAGGCGGAAAAGCAGTTGCCACATTAACCGACAACGTGTCAATATCGCCGTTTACGCCACAGCAGTCTCACCATCGAAACAGGTTTACCGGCGGAAAACACGAGATAATAAATTTGAAAGATTCCATATAGAAACTTCTATTCGTCTCGTTACGAAATTACTGACGGAATAGTAAGCCGCCTCAAGCCATCTACTTCTTTTCATACTCAAAGTTGCATTTATAAATATGCAAAAAGACACTCTTTCCGAGTGCATAAAATCCTTTTTGTAAAGCATTGGATTACACATATATACAACAGTCCAAAATACAAGGCACTTATTTTAAAACATAAGGCACATATTTTAAAATATATGCCTTGTATTTTTTGTTAAGTGCCTTATATGTTTTCCAAGGTCTGCATATTGCTCTGATTATATGCATAGTCGCATTCACTTCGGAAGCATCCACGAGCCACAAAAACATAACAAAAACATGCAAACTGCTTTATATAACATGTTATTTTTGTAATTTTACACAGAAAACAAATCAAAAAGAAACAGATGAAAAAGATATTCTCATTTATGAGCATGGTCTTCGCCATAACATTAAGTATCCATGCCAACTATCAGCCCAAGTTTTCCACCGCCGGCTTTTTCCAGTTATCCAATACGGGACGCGAAGTTTTCTCTATGAATCCAGCATGGAGAATGCACAAAGGTCATGTGGAAGGTGCCGAGAAAGAAGATTTCAACGACAAAGACTGGAAAGTTTGTTCGCTTCCCGATGGCACGGAATTGCTGCCAAGCGAAGGAAGCGGCTGTGTAAATTTTCAAGGAGAAACGTGGTACAGAAAACATTTCAAGCCTCAAGATTCATGGCGTGGGAGCCGTCTCTCTTTGTATTTCGAAGCCATAATGGGAAAATCGAAAGTATGGATAAACGGAAAGCTTCTTAAGGAACAAAAAGGAGGTTATCTGCCTGTAATAATCGATGTAACAAACGAATTGAAATACAATGAGGACAACGTAATTACAGTTGTTTCCGACAATAGCGATGATGCCTCATATCCTCCCGGAAAATTTCAGGACGTTCTCGATTTCACTTATGCGGGAGGCATATATCGCGACTGCTGGCTGGTAAAGCATGGCAGCGTTTTCATTACCGATCCGAATGAAGAAGACATTGTTGCCGGAGGCGGACTGTTTGTTGCTTACGACAATGTATCCGAAAAATCCGCAGACATAATACTAAACGCCAATATACGCAATGCTGCCGCAAAAAATTTCAAAGGCAAAGTACAATATGAGCTTATAGACAAAACGGGAAACAAAGTTGCTTCATTCGCAATGCCTTTGGCTATTAATTCCGGAAGTTCTCAGACGGTTTCTACCAAACGCACCGTGAAAAAAGCACATTTATGGTCACCCGATGACCCGTATCTTTACAAACTGAACGTACTCGTTAAAGATAACAAAGGGAAAACCGTTGACGGATACTATCAAAGAATAGGAATAAGGAGTTTTGAGTTTAAGGGAGCCGAAGGTTTTTGGCTTAACGGCAAACCTTACCCCGAGCCTCTCATAGGAGCAAACCGCCACCAAGACTATGCCGTTATAGGAAATGCCTTGTCAAACAGTCTGCATTGGCGTGACGCAAAAAAACTTCGCGATGCAGGATTGCGCGTAATACGAAACGCACATTATCCACAGGACCCTGCGTTCATGGATGCCTGTGATGAACTGGGCTTGTTTGTTATTATAAACACACCCGGCTGGCAATTTTGGAACAACGAGCCACAATTCGCAAACTATGTGTATCGCGACATACGCAACATGGTACGCAGAGACCGCAATCGCCCATCTGTATGGCTTTGGGAACCGATTCTGAACGAAACATGGTATCCCGATGATTTCGCAAAAAAGGTAAAGGACATAGTACATGAGGAATACCCATACTCTTCCTGCTATTGTGCCTGCGACCTTACCGCTAACGGCAACGAAAACTACGACATACAGTTCACACATCCCATAGGCGGCGAAGCAGAATACTCCATAAAAAAATTAGACCCCAAGAAAACATACTTTACACGCGAATGGGGAGATAATCCTGACGATTGGAACGCACAAAATTCCCCAAGCCGTGTAAGTCGTGCCTGGGGAGAAGTGCCAATGCTCGTTCAGGCTGAAACTTACGCCCATTTGGATTATCCATATACTACATACGACGTTTTATATAGCTTAAGCCGCCAACATGTAGGCGGATGTTTGTGGCATTCTTTCGATCATCAGCGCGGATATCACCCCGATCCTTTCTACGGAGGCATCATGGATTATTTTCGTCAGCCTAAACTTTCCTATTATATGTTTTGTGCACAAAGATCTCCACAAAAGAATGAAAATCTTATAGCAGAAAGCGGTCCCATGGTCTATATTGCCAATTCGCTTACCCCGTTCTCTCCGTCCGACATCACTGTTTACAGCAACTGCGACGAAGTAAGGTTAACTTATGCCGCAAAAGGAAAGACATACAATTATGTTAAGAAGAAAGATTCCAAAGGCATGCCCTCGCCTATCATAGTTTTCAAGGACGTTTTCCATTTTGTTGACGACAAGACGCTTGCCATGAACAACAAAGCAGGAGAATCTTATTTACTTGCGGAAGGTATTATTGACGGTAAGGTTGTTGCCACGCACAAAGTCAGACCCGCACGCCGTCCTACGAAACTTGTACTCAACGCCGACAATGAAGGCATGGAAATGATTGCAGACGGTTCTGATCTTATGACGATTGTTGCTTCCGTTAGCGATGATTACGGCACAGTTAAACGTTTAAGCAATCAAAAGGTTATATTCAACATCGAAGGTCCCGGTACTTTGGTAACGGAAGAAGGCACATTTACCAATCCTCGCGATGTGCAATGGGGCACAGCACCTATCATAGTCCGCAGCACAACAGAACCGGGCACAATAAAAATTCGTGCGTCGGTTGTTTGGAAAGGAAAAGCTACTCCAATAGACGGAACGATAGAAATAAAAACCGTAAAGCCGAGCGTTCCATTGGTTATGGACGAAAACGAATTGAAAGCAATGCCAAAGACACCAGTTCAAAAAACTCACGGAACAGTTGACAACGATGACAATTCCGTTTCAAAAGAACGTTTGAAAGAAGTTGAGAAGCAGCAACACGACTTTATGTAAAATTAGTTCCACATCGATAAAAATACAAACGATACAATTTTCTGATTCAAAGCCTCATTATCCACTTCTTGACGGATTGAGAGGCGTGGCAGCCTTTCTTGTTGTGTGGTATCACATTTTTGAAGGTTTTCAATTTGCCGGTGGTAAACCGACATATAGATTTCATAAACCACGGTTATCTTGCCGTAGATTTTTTCTTCATCCTTTCCGGTTTTGTAATAGGATATGCTTACGATGATCGCTGGGGAAAAACGCTTACATTAGGTGGTTTCTTCCGCCGTCGCCTCATACGACTCCACCCAATGGTTGTAATGGGAGCGACAATCGGTCTTATATCTTTTCTTTTAACAGGAATGGAACGCTGGGACAGGACAACATCAACATTATCCATGACTTTCCTCGCATTTATATGCTCATGTCTCATGATTCCCGCATTGCCGGGAATGCCGCGTGAAGTACGTGGCAACGGAGAAATGTTCCCTCTCAACGGACCTTGCTGGTCGCTGTTCTTTGAATATTTAGGCAACATTATATATGCTTTTATAATCAGAAAACTTCCCACAAAAATCCTTGCTTTTCTTTCATTTCTGTTGTGTTGTGCCCTTGCATGGTTTGCCATAACCAATCAATCGGGTTACGGGCCCATTGGCGTGGGTTGGACAATTGACAGTGTAAATGTCATAGGCGGTTCACTGCGCATGCTATGCCCGTTCACAATGGGCATACTCCTTTCGCGTGTTTTCAAACCCGCGTCTAATGCACGTGCAGCCTTTTGGATCTGTGCAATTGTACTGCTCGTTTTGTTCCATGTACCGTTCATCGCCGGCGACACGAACTTCTGTTGGAACGGAGTGTTTGAAGCTGTGTGTATCATTGGGATATTTCCTTTGATTGTATGGTTTGCGGCTTCGGGAAAAACCACAGATGCGGTTTCGACTAAGGTATGCCGTTTCCTCGGAGACATATCTTTTCCACTATATATAGTACACTATCCGCTGATGTACGCTTTTTACATGTGGATGATAAAAACAAAACAATACACATTTGCCGAAACATGGCATGTAGCCGTTGTCGTGGTGATTGCAAGCATAATTCTTGCATGGTTGTGCCTGCGTTTCTATGACATGCCCATTAGAAAATGGCTTACAAGCAAAACAAAAAGTTGTAAATCCAAAAATAAAACTGAGTGAATCCGCTTACAAACATATACTTGCAGAAAAACTCCTTTGCATTGCAGTTTGTAATTTGGAGCACAGCACGTATTCTTGACAATAATGCATGTTTTCCCGCTTTTGAAAGTTATTGTATTTCAGAGATATAAAACAGTCAAAAATACAAGGCATATATTTTAAAATATAAGGCACATATTTTGAAATATGTGCCTTGTGTTTTTTTGTAAATGCCTTATGTTTTTTTATAGTCCGCAAATCGTATAAAAATCGAAAGACCAACTTACGATTTCAAACCGTCAAATAGTTTTCTTTTTCTGTTTTAATACAACTATCAACAAAGAGATTCTATTTCTTTTACGAATCGTTCTCCCAAATCCTGTGCCTCTTTTGCTGTATGCGCCTCGCTGTAAACACGAATTATGGGTTCAGTATTGCTCTTTCTTAAATGTACCCACTTATCTTCAAAGTCTATTTTCACTCCGTCTATTGTGGTTACATTATCTCCCTGGTATTTTTCCTTCATCTTCGCAAGAATTGCATCCGGATTGCTGCCTTCTTTCAAATCAATCCTGTTCTTTGCCATTTCATAATGCGGATACATGTTGCGAATTTCCGAAATTCTCTTGCCGAGTTTGGCAAAATACGTAAGTAATAGTGCTATCCCCACCAAAGCATCGCGTCCGTAATGAGCAGCAGGGTAAATGACTCCGCCATTTCCTTCGCCGCCTATCACAGCACCCACTTCTTTCATCTTGGTAACGACATTCACTTCACCAACCGCCGAAGGCGTATATTTACATCCGTATTTTTCGGTAACATCTCTTAATGCGCGCGTGGAAGACAGGTTTGAAACCGTATTTCCCGGGGTGTTCTGCAAAATATAATCAGCCACCGTTACCAATGTATATTCCTCGCCGTACATCTTTCCCCTTTCGTCTATGAGGGCAAGCCTGTCTACATCAGGATCAACAACAAATCCCACGTCATACCCGCCTTTGGACATGAGCGACATTATATCTCCGAGGTTTTTTTCCAAAGGTTCGGGATTATGTTTGAAATCTCCGGTTGGTTCAAGGTATAAACCGTTGACAGTTTCTACGCCTAACTGTTTCAGAAGTTCGGGTAAAATCACACCGCCTACGCTGTTCACCGTGTCAAGTGCCACACGGAAATTGGCTTTCCTTATAGCCTCCACATCAACTAGCTCCAAAGACTTCACCAAATCTATGTGTTTCTGATTATACGAGGAATCAGCCTTGTATTTACCGAGATGATCCACATCGGCATAGGAAAAATCACCAATATCAGCAACCTTTACAACTTCTGCAGCCTCGTCTTTATCGAGAAATTCACCATGTTCGTTTAGCAACTTCAAAGCGTTCCACTGACGAGGATTATGGCTCGCTGTAATAATGATTCCGCCATCGGCTTTCTCCATAATGACAGCAAGTTCTGTGGTTGGAGTTGAAGCAAGTCCGATGTCCACCACATCATATCCCAATCCGAGAAGAGTGCCGCAGACAACTTTTGAAACCATTGGTCCGGAAATTCTCGCATCCCGCCCAACGACAATCTTATTTGCTCCGGCTTTTACAGCCTGTCTCCTTAATGTGGCATAAGAAGAAACAAACTTTACAATATCAAGCGGATTGAGAGTATCTCCGGGCTTTCCGCCTATCGTTCCTCTAAATCCCGATATACTTTTTATAAGAGTCATTTCTTTATTTAGCCTTTACGTCAAATTCCTTTTTGATAAGTACATTGCAAATTGTGGGAGCCGTTGTGTAAGTAACGGTTGTATGTCCTTGTAAATCCTCTGTTTTGGTGGAATTTCCTATTTTGCCTGATACATTATAGCTTGCATTCAGCGTCAAAGTATAACGTCCGGGAGTTTCCGGCAGTTTTACTTGGCACGAAGGATCGCTTTTGTCGCTATCATAAAAGACACCGGATTTACCGCCACTGACTTCAGCTTCAGAACTCGAGCAACTCCAAATATAAGTTGTGCGATCCAAACGTTTACCTTTCTTGTATTGAACAGCTGTTGCGTTCACGGTTTCTCCTGCATACAATGTTTCCCTGCTAAACTCTATTCCCGAAAAGCGGGGAACAGACACATTGTCTCCTGAATCCTCCGAACACGAAACAAAAAACGATGCCGCGATAACCACGCCAAATAACGCAGACACTACGTAGCTTAACTTTTTCATAACTTTTTGATTTTTACTTGCCGCAAAGGTAACGAAAAAAAACGCCGTATAGCGTTAACAAACAAAAAATAAAAGATATCATACAGAAAACCTCATCACGAGCAACGCAGAACAATAAGATTTATTTACATTTGCATCATGTGCATCACTACATAAGTAGGTATTAAAAACGAAAACATCATGAGAAGTTTCGCAAGCGATAACAATTCGGGAATAAGCCCAGAAGTAATGGAAGCCATAAGCAAAGCCAACATTGATCATGCTCTCGGTTACGGAGAAGACCAATGGTCAATAGACGCAGAACACAAAATAGATATGGCTTTCGGCGGAGGAACACAGGTTTTATTCACTTTCAACGGAACAGGTAGCAACTGTCTTGCTCTTGAGCTATGCAGCAAACCGTGGGGACTGATATTATGCGCAGAAACTGCACACATCGTTGTGGACGAATGCGGTGCGCCGGGAAAGATGACAGGTGCTTCAATAAAAACAATACCTACGACAAACGGCAAACTCTGTGCAGAATCCATAAAACCCTATCTCGTGGGATTTGGAGAGCAGCATCATTCGCAGCCGCAAGCCATATACATTTCACAATGCACCGAGCTCGGCACAGTTTATACGCCCGAAGAAATAATGGAAATCACTTCCCTTGCCCACTCTCACGGAATGTTTGTACATATGGACGGTGCAAGACTTGCCAACGCCTGTGCGGCATTAAACAAAAGCCTGCAGGAACTGACCAAATCCTGCGGTGTTGATGTGGTAAGCTTTGGTGGAACAAAAAACGGGCTTATGATTGGAGAATGTGTCGTAATAATTAACGACAAACTCAAAAGTGGCGCAGCTTTTATACGCAAACAAAGTGCGCAGCTGGCTTCAAAACAGAGATTTCTCGCCTGCCAGTTCTCCGCATATATGGAAAACGATTTATGGCTAAGCAATGCCAAACATGCGAACGCCATGGCTGCGTTGCTACGCATGGAATTGGAGAAATCAGACCAAGTATCATTCACACAGAAAACCGAAAGCAACCAACTGTTTCTAACTCTGCCGCACGACTCTGCGGAAAAATTGGCATTGAAACACGCATTCTTCTATTGGAATGAGGGTATTAACGAAATTCGTCTCGTTACTTCTTTCGACACTACCGAAAAAGATGTTCACACACTCGTAAACGATATAAAAGAAGCACTGTTGTAACAGAAACAACTGTGTTTTGCAACGGAAAAACACGGCAAATTAGCAGCTCAAAACTGTACGATTTTAGCTTCTTTACAAGATTTTATTTTTCAAACACTTATAACAAACAAAAACACAAGGCACTTATTTTAAAACAAGTGCCTTGTATTTTAAAATATATGGCTTGTATTTTTCGCAACATGCCTTATGTTTTTTCCAATGATTTGAAAGCATCTTCTTTTATGTCTTCAACAGTATGTTTTAGAAATTAAATTTCTTTCTTTTGAAGGACATATTTCACACACTTCATTATATAGCAAAAAACAAAATTCAACCTTCAAAAACCAAACTGATATCTATTTCGATTCATGTACTATAGTATAAAAGCGATATTTGTCAAACGATATAAAACAAAACAAGCGGAACATTTTGTTCCGCTTGTTTTATTTGTGAAAATACGTTTATGCGTTAGCTTCTTCTGTCTGAGCTGGAGCTTGTTCCTCTGCCGGAGCTTCAGCTTCTGCAGCTTTTGCTGCTTCTTCAGCCTGTGCAGCAGCTATGCTGGCTTTTTTCTCAGCTACACGCTTTGCAATTTCTTCGTTTACTTTTACCTCTGCATCTTTGCGTTTTGCTTCGTCATTACGCTTGTCTGCCTGAAGTTTTGTTACTACAGCGTTGATACGTGCATCCTTGTCTGCTTTCCAAGCATCGAAACGCTTTTGAGCTTCTGCCTCGTCGAATGCGCCTTTCTTAACACCGCCACGGAGATGCTTCATCATCAAAACACCTTCACGCTTCAAAATGAAATTAGCAGTATCAGTGGGCTGTGCACCAACCTCAAGCCAATAAAGAGCACGGTCAAAATTCAACTGTATTGTGGCAGGATTCGTATTAGGATCGTAACTGCCAAGACGTTCAATGAACTTTCCGTCACGCGGAGCTCTGGAATCAGCAACCACAACGGTGTAGTGAGCGTAGCCCTTGCGTCCGTGGCGCTGCAATCTGATTTTTGTTGCCATAATTTGTTTTTATTTATTTTGAACATACCGCCAACTCGTAGCGGTGCTGCAAAATTACAAATTTATTTTCAATTAAACTGTCAACGACTGCTGTTTTACAATCCGAAATTCTTGGGTTTTACAACAGACATCTTTACAAAAACAGCCACAAGTGCCACATAAGCCACCAGAGATACCAATTCACTCATAGTATTTGCGAGCCAGGAATCAAGCACAAGGTTTATTCCGCCAAATCTAAGGGCTGCGCTCACAACTCCCATTAATGCGCCACCGGCAATGAAGCCCGAAGCAATCAACGTACCACGTTCGTTATAAGCGTTACGCAGTTTCTCATCGTTCGTGCGGTTCTTTACGTACCAACTGACAAGACCTCCCACCAAAAGAGGCAAGTTTAATTCCAAAGGAATGAACATTCCCAACGCAAAAGCCAAAGCAGAAACATTGCATGCGGTTAACACTATGGCTATCAAGCAACCTATTCCGTAAAGAAGCCATGGTGCACTGCCACCATTCATAAGAGGTTCTATAACTGCAGCCATAGCGTGAGCCTGAGGTGCCGCAAGAGCATCTCCCGTAAAGCCATAAGTTTTGTTTAATACTATCATGACTCCGCCAACAGTTACTGCTGCAACGAGCGTTCCCAAGAATTTGAAAGATTCCTGCTTTGCAGGAGTTGTTCCGAGCCAATAGCCGATTTTCAAATCGGTTACAAAGCTTCCCGCCATCGACAACGCCGTACATATAACGCCTCCCATAAGAAGCGAAGCCACAATTCCACCCGTTCCTTTAAGACCTACGGACACCATTATTATAGATGAAAGTATCAATGCCATTAATGTCATGCCCGATACGGGATTACTTCCCACTATTGCTATGGCATTTGCAGCCACAGTCGTGAAAAGAAATGCAATGACAGCCACAAGAAGGATTCCGGCTATGGCATACATTATATTTCCCTGCATTGCGCCGAACCAGAAAAACAAGAAAATTATTAACAACGTTATTATCGTACCCACTACAATGAGTTTCATGGGAAGATCGCGCTGTGTGCGCACGGTTTCCTTGCTTTCTTCGCCTTTTTTCTTCATCTCGCGTCCCGCAAGAGATACCGCACTTACAATAATTTTGCGGCTCTTTATTATACCGATTATACCAGCCATGGCTATGGCACCTATTCCTATTGAACGAGCATAGGAAAATATTTGTTCGGGACTTGCCGAAGCTGCCGATACACCGTTTGCCACTATCAGTTCTGGGAATATCAGTGAAATCAGAGGAACTATCACCCACCACACAATTACAGATCCGGCACATATAATCGTTGCATATTTCAGTCCTACGATATATCCCATTCCCAATACCGCTGCTCCCGTGTTTATTTTGAAAACAAATTTGGCTTTATCGGCAACTGTTTCACCCAAGGAGCATACACGACTTGTAAAATTCTCGTTCCACAAACCGAATGTGGCTACTATGAAATCGTACAAACCGCCGATTATTCCTGATTTCAGAAGCAGTGTGAGACTTCCGCCTCCTTTCTGACCGGAAACGAGTACTTGCGTGGTTGCCGTGGCTTCGGGGAATGGATATTTGCCATGCATTTCCTTAACAAAATATTTTCGGAAAGGAATCAGGAACAAAATTCCCAACGCGCCACCAAGAAACGATGCAAGGAAAACCTTTGCAAAATCAACAGAAATATCGGGATATTTAGCCTGCAATATATATAATGCGGGAAGAGTGAAAATTGCGCCGGCAACAACGTTTCCCGAACATGCGCCGATGCTTTGTATTATGACGTTCTCACCCAATGCGCCTTTACGCTTTGCCGCTCCGGATATTCCAACTGCGATAATGGCAATGGGAATGGCGGCTTCGAACACCTGACCTACCTTAAGACCGAGATAAGCTGTGGCAGCCGAGAAAATTATTACCATTACCAATCCCCATATCACCGACCACGGCGTTGCTTCACGAGGATTTATATCGGAAGACATTATTGGTTTGTACTCCTCTCCGGGCTTCAACTCCCTGAAAGCGTTTTCGGCAAGTTTTATTTCATGCGCTTCGTTTACATTTGAATTTTCCAAATCTTTATTCATCGTTGTTATAATTTTTCAAAGGCAAAGTTAATATAATGCAACAAAAAAGACTTTCTTCGCAACGATTTTATTTCAAAGCCAAACGCAAAACGCATAAACATGCGTAGGCTTCTGCATGAATCTATTGCTTGTTTTTCGGTCAAAACAGGACTTCGAAAAAAACATAAGGCACTTTACAAAAAACACAAGGCACATATTTCAAAATATGTGCCTTGTATTTTAAAATATATGGCTTGTATTTTTACGCTTTATAAGTTTGTATAATTCAGCATCTTATATTTTCCTTAAAAAACGGTGTTTCAAATCCTGCTTTTTTGCTTTTCAGCAGCCCTTATATCCGCTTTTTATGCACATATTGAAAATATTTATCCAAATGTTGCCTTTGAAATTTTTATTATTATTTTAATTCGTCAAACAGTCAGGTCCTTCATTTGTACAAAAGCACTTTAGAACGTTTAATTATATGCCAAAAACCGTCTTCTTCCATACGAGCCATACCACGTTCCACTGTTTTGCACCCTGATGCAGAAGCCAACATACAACTTCCAGAACTAAAATCAACGGCATCACCAATTCCGTCATACGAAATCAAACGCGGCAAATTACATATTTCAAATTCAACACAATCCTCGGCTTCGGCAGGAAAAACTGCGAAGGCACTTTTCGCGCTTTTGCTCGTACACAATTCCACGAACACGTCCGAGCGATTCAAATCAAAGAAACCGTTGCGAACAATCTTGACAGTTTTATCATTGACAACTTCCGGTTCTTCCGCCTTTTCCTTTTTTACAGGATTATTCACTGATTCCGCAACGGCATTTTCGAGTTCCTTAATTCGCTCTTGCAAAGAAGAAATCGTTTTGCGGCATTGTTCTATTTTTTTTTCGCATTCCGCCACCTGCTTCGTCATTCGCGAAAACTCTTCTTTTAACTTTTGTCCACCTAATAAGAACAACATTTACTCGCGTATTTTATTTGTTTTGGTCATATATATTTTTGGTCAGCGCATTCAACGCTCCCTTAATAGGACCGAAGAACAAAGTTTCCTCTATGCCTTTATTCTTTTCGCCACCCTCAGACTTGGCAACAGCCTTATCCAAATAGGTATGCAAATCAGCAAAACAAATCTGCCTGGCATTGCTTACAGATTTTCCGGAAACGCCGAAAAGGTTCTCAATATCAGTTATGGAGGGTAATTTTTCCAATGCAAAATCAAAGAAATCCTCAACGGCCTTTACAACACACTTCTTGCTTTCGCCGGTTATATCACCATAAGTTTCTCCAAAGCATACAAATTCATTTCCTTGTGCTTTCAAAATAATCTCTTGCGGTTCTGAAATTTTTTGAGAATCCTCTGCAATCAAACCACCTTTGCATGTAACAGTCTTGGGATTGCTTCCATATTCAAGACCAACGATATCCAAATCAAAATCAGCATCATTGCCGGTAACTGCTTTGATAATGTCCTTGGTGTATCGGGACACACTGCGATTGTCGGAAGAGAGAATGTTTACTACATACCCACCGTTTCCACTGAAAGCTATATGCCGCGGCATGCCCATACCTTTTGCTTTAATTATTTGAGCCACATGATAAATAACAGCTGTATAGAAAAGCAGGAAAACAATCTTAAATTCACTGTCGGTTTCAAGGATATAATCAAAATCAATAAGTTTGGAATCCAAATTCTTTACCATTTTGTTATCCTTCAAAGCAAACAGGAACGCAGCCATATTCTCCGGGCGACGATTTCCATAGCTATCCATTACGGCAACAAGCTCCGTGAGTCCGTTTTCCTCCAACACTTTTCGAATCTTGTGCTTAAAGCTGTCTATTATGCCGTTTTCAAGATTGTTTTCTGCAATTGAATCGCTAAACAAATCGTTCATTGCATATCGGAAAGAGGTTACATAGCGCACATCATTGTCTTTGGCAAAAGCAATGTCGGTTGTGCCACCGCCAATATCAATGTTGACAAATTCCGAAGAGGATGCAATTTTGTTGAAATAGTATCTGACGGGCGCAATGCTCTCAAGCATGTGTTTCGTTTGCGCAGGTGCCGGCTTGAAATATTTGTTATATTTTTCATCCCATACCCTGCACAACAGATTCAAACGGTTCTGCGGCATGCTTTGAGGATAGAACCATTTTATTATGGTCTTTGAAAGATCGCCATTATTTGATACAACTTTGTTTCTAATCATTAGCATAAGACACTCCACGTATTTGTCAAGTGCGATACGCTCCTTGTCCGTTCCCCACTTTATATTAAATTCATATTTGTCATGAGGCAAATCGCGACGTTTGCCATAAGCAAAAGGAATGTTCACGAGCGAAAAAGCATTTACGGCTTTATCCCATGACAAAGAACGCGCACACGACAGCACAGTCTGCGTGGGGAAATAAAAATCTACTTCCTGATTTTTATGATTTCGGGAATCTTTTCCAAGACTTACCGGCAAATAGTCTTTTTCTATAAAAGGTCGTTCATCAAGTAAGTCCCACTGCATGGACTTTCCGTTCTTTTCCACAAATAAAGGCAAAAACATTTCACTCATCATGGATTCCGTTTCATCATAAGCAAATGCCCTACTCTCCGCATCGCTTTTCTCCTTAAATTCAATATGAGTGTAACTTGTTCCCAAGTCTATTGCGAATTCGAAAACGTTTACCGCGCTGTTTTTCTTCAAATGCGGAACAATCAAACCGGCACATCGGTTTCCTACATTCACACGTATATAATCGAAACGCTTTTGTGCCAACGTATATGTTTGAGATTTGGTTACGTCTTCGCTTGTAGTTCTTGAAGCTTTCGTAATATCGGTAATAAAGGAACTTCCCTTGTAAAATTCCAAATCAATATCTTTATCATTATCTGTGGATACCAAAGCAGCGGTATAGTATGCCTCATCATCGGAATCAAACTCTACGTTTGGCATAAGAATTCCTGTTGCATCTATCTTGGTTATACCGTATATTGATTCCGATTTGTTGTTACTGTATTTCCTTACATATTCCATATACGACACACTTCCGTTCCCCCGTATGGGTATACGCAGAGTTACTCTCACTTCTCCGTCTTCGTTTACGTGTAATTCTATAGTTTTCTTCCCGTCCGGCATAACGCCACACAAGTCTTTAACAGTAAAGAAGTCGAAATACATCGGTTTTACAGGCAAAAGGAAAGCAATACATTCGTCCGCCTTTTCCATTTGTACATTACCGTCAAAATATCCCCTCTTGTTAAGATTATGAGGAACCGTAACTATGGAATCTTCCAGCAAATCGCCAATCGTAAGATAAGGTTGTTTTATTCCGTCATAAGGTAAAGTGCGTTCTTCTAACTTGCGTTTGTCGTTCAAAGGAGCAGCATTTCTCGCGCCCCACTTAGAAGAAGTATATTGCAAGTCTTTATAAACATTTCCAGGGGTTGACGGCAGAACCAAAGGCTTTTGAGACTTGCAAGTAGCCTTTATTTCAAAATCACTTCCCTCAAAGCGGCGCAACTTACGGGAATATATTTTATATCCGAGCACTTCCACAAAATCTGCACTGGTATCCGGCAAATTTATTGTCCCGAAAGTTTCGGAAGTTTCCTCTTGTTCCAACAAAGAATCCTTTAATGCTTCGTCTTTTATGGCTGCGAAAGTTTGATTGAGGTAATCATTTATTTCAGGGAAAAGACTTGCGAAACCCAAAATGCTTCTTCTAAAAGCGAACCATGCCTTTATATATTCTGCATCACGCTTATACAAAGGTTCGAAAGAGGTTCCGAAAGGTTTATGTTGACCGAAATTTATATTATCGCCGACATATTGCAAATCGTTAGCATTGGAGAAAAAGACAGTAGCAGGTGAAGTAGCACCTATTATATTTAATATTTCAGGACCACGTTTATAATTCAAAAGATACATGCTCTGCATTCTCTCAAAATTGTACGCGGAAGAATCAGATTTCAAATATTTCGTCAGAACATCGGCAAGACATTCATTACCTGCGATGCCGGAACGCATAAGTCTTTCAATATCCTGCTTAGGATTCCATTTTATTATTTCTATATCATTTCGAAATTTGGAAATATTGAAAAAGACTTCGCCGACATCCAATGTTTCCGAAACAAGTTTATGATATATCGTGTTACCATCAAGATATGATTTGTTATTATTCTGACGACAAATATATCTGAAAGCATTCTTTACCAAATCTATTCTTGCAAACGGCGAAGGTATTGAAGTTATTTCTTTTGAAGCCGTGGCACCTTCCGGATCTATTATAGTATCTCTGTTAGTAGAATCGTAAGGATAATCCGGCGAAGCATTCCAATCATTATAAGTATTGGCACCGTCTTTGAATAATCTGAAAACTTTTCCCATCTTAGAAATTTATTTTCTCGTCCACAAGTTTATTGGTGGCTTCATAAAACATTTTTACGAAATTATTCTCGCGATTAGAACTACGTTTAAGCTTTGCCGCCGCAGTATTCAAACGATCATAATAAAGATTGTAGTTGCTCTTTATACTATGTACCGACTTCGGAGAAACATTGGGCACTATATCAAACGGTGTTCTGCCACTTTCCACTTTGAACATATTCAAACTGCGAACATTATCTCTCATTTCCATAAGCCATTCCAAATAAGAAGACAAGAAACTCTTCAAATTACGCAAGAATTGTCCCTCGTAGAAATCACTTTTCATATCCAGCAGATTATTTGCATTGAAGTGTGGAGACGAAATAAATTCGTATTTATACCTGAGGCAATTCGCGAACAAAAGCATGCGCGCCAAAGTTCCGTCAACCATCTCGGAAATTTCTTTATGAAACTTTCCCAAATTCACTTCGTCAATTACGTCCTTTATTCCAAGTTCCAAATTTTGCGTTGGTTCGTAATGATTATTGCAAAAGTCTACAATTGCCGTAGCAGCTATGAATTCTATTAAATGAGCCTGGTTTTTCTGTAAATGCCCGCCTTCATTATTGTCGTAAACATTGGCAACGTCATCGCCGGCAAAGTAAAAAGCGTTTATGAGTTTGTCTCTATAGATATTGTTTTCATAATAAGCGAGCGCAGCCACGGCTTTTGAAACAAATGTCGAAGAATCTATTTCGCTTTCTTTCGAACTTCTTACACGAAAATAAGGGAGCACGGATATTGCTCCTATCTCCGCGTTGTTTATAATGGAATAATTTGGAAAATCCGTGCTTTTCCTCAGGGTTTTCAAAAGAAGCGGAAAACCACTTGCACCCGTTCCGCCGAATATTGAGCTTATAATAAAAATTTTGTCCCCTTCCACAAATGTATTGGCGAATTCCGCGAACTGCTTTGACTTTATTATTTGGTTCAAAACCACACATCCCACGTTTGGATTGCCCTTAAAACCTACTTTCATGGAACTTTTCAGATTTTTTTTGCTGAAAAGCATATTAACAAGTGCCTGATTCTCCTTGCTCATAGAAGCCACGTCCATGAAGTTCTCAAATGTCATATCGCTTGTATTCGATACAGGTATGGAATAGTTCGTATTCAGTTTGGAGAGTTTCTTATTAAAAAATCCGCAATTGCCTTCTCCTATACATTCTTTTATGCTGTTATAACAATCCATGAGTTTCACCGCACGGGTCAAATCGGCATTGGAAACGTCCGGGTCTATTATAATCGGCACTATCTCTTCCGTGTCGATTTTTACATTTCCTGCAAGAAGCATCGTAAGTGCCCGCAGCACACGCGAGCCTGTTCCTCCTATTGCGAACACATAACACTTTGACATATTATTTCTTTATTTTATGTGGGGATAATGAGAACAATTCACACTTTTGCGTTTTATAAAAAACGAAATCAATACATAGAATACCGCTGATACGATTGCCGTTGCCACTCCGAAATTTACAATGTCAAAAGTCGATACATCTATAGGTACTGCCTCTCCATTTGACAAATTTGTCTCGACCATTGCTCCCGAATTATAAATTCCGAGCACACGCAACCATGACATTAAGAAATTTATCACGGAATTTATCAGCAAAGACATGCCCCAACCTTTCCAAGAATTCAAAGCCGGATGGTTTATTACGTAATAAAACACCGCACATACTACAATGCTCACCACTACCATCGCCATTCCTATCTGGGAATATAATCTCCCGTCTTCGTACATAAAATTTGAGAGCGGTATTCCATATATATTTTGAAACAGCCCGAATATACTGCCAAACAAATCGTTCATTCTAATTCTTTTTTATCGAAAATTTCATCTCAACTATATCTTCGTCCGTATAAGCACTGCCAATGCCGTTGAGCACATACTTTATGCCAGTGGTCTTACGCCCTATGAAAACTCCGGTGTCGTCATTTGCCTGATCTATCCATATAGGAGTTTCCTGTTTTCCTATGCTTATTCGTTCCTTGGTCGGTTGCACACTTTGCGGGGTGCTTACCGTCAGAATATGCGTATAGGGACTTTCCGGGTCTTTTATCTTTTCAACATATTCCAATTTGAATTGTCTGTCGGAACTTTTGTAAAGATTCTTATTTGCAAGCGAATCTTCCTGTATGAAAGCGGAACTCAAATCCGCAAGAATCTTTATTCTGTAATTGTCAGAGCCTTTCTCAGGAAGCAAATTACATTTGTTTTTCTTGAAAAGTCTTCCCGTTGAATTTGTAATGGTCATTGCAGGAACATGATTGTTGATATATGCCACCATACAGGTTACTTTGGCATTGGGTATGTCAGCCAAAGGAACTTTCCTCATCAATTGACTCACAAGACTGCCGTTGCCTATCAGGAACACATAATAAGGACGCATGGCATTGACTGTGGAGCTTCCTGTCGAATTGTAATACTTGCCATAAAAGCGAGACATAAGTCTGAATACCACAAAAGTCAAGTCCTTCTGCTTTTTTAATTTCTTGCTTACTATGGCTTCTATGGCTATTTGGTTGTTTATGAAATAATTCTTGGCTGCTCCTTTGGGCAAATCCAATATGCAATCGCTCACAAACACAGAAACCGTATTCTTTTGCTGTTCCTTCAAAATCATTTTCAACATTGCGGCAAGATTAGTGGAACTTCGGTCTCCGCCACCAGCCTTGAAAGCAGCAGCATCAAACGAACCGGTCAAGTTTTCCAATGAAATTCTGTTAGGAACTATTTTGCTGTTTATATAAAAGAACCGCGTATCATCAACATACTTGTTTATTGCCGTAACATACCCGAAAACAGCATCCTTAAACTCAAATCCGTCGTGCATGTATCCTTCCATGCTGCCCGAATTCTCAACATACAGATTCACCTTGCATTCTTCCAAATTTTCTTTTTCACCCGAATCCCACGAAATCTTTGTTTTATCACAACTTGTCAATAGAAAAACACATACTAAGAAGATATAATGTATTCTCATTGGTTAAGGAAAATCTTGTTTTATGAATGTTTTTATATTTGGTTACAAAAGTACTAATTTAATTTTGCTTTTTAATCAGACACATGCATCTTATTGCAGCACACATGTTTTCCACGCATTTTTACAAGCGTTTTTACAGTGAACGAATCTCTCGCAATTGCATATGAGACGACATAATTTTATACACTGTGCTTTATTGCAAAAAAACATAAGGCTTGTCGTAAAAAACACAAGGCACATATTTTAAAATAAGTGCCTTGTATTTCAAAATATATGCCTTATATTTTTAGCAGCGTCAAGCCTCTGATAAACAACAACTTACACCACTCTTTCAAATTCATGTTATTTGTTTGATTTTTAACCCGTTAGCTTCTTTCGCGACTTTTACGTAAGATTTTCCGGCATGACATTAAAAATTCAAAGTACCCGTTGTTTTTTGTTCCTACATAAAACTTCTCGTTTATCGGCAACATTCTTTCTTACATCCCCAAAATGCCGCAACTGTTCCCTGCTCCTGGGATTTTTGCCCCTTTTGTTTCATAATTAATTCAATAAGTTGTAATTTTGCGTTCGAATTGCGTATGTGCAGCTCAAACAACTTTCACAGCGCAAACTAACACTACTGCAAATAATCAGATTATGAACATTTCATATAAATGGCTTAAAGAGTATGTGGACTTTTCTCTTACTCCGCAACAAGTTGCCGATGCTCTGACATCGGAAGGTCTTGAAGTAGATTCCCTTGAAGAAGTTCCTGCTATTCGTGGCGGACTGAAAGGTATCGTAGTTGGCGAAGTTTTGGAGTGTGATCCCCACCCCGACAGCGACCACATGCACGTGTGCTCCGTGAATTTGGGAGAAAAAGAACCCGTTCAAATAGTATGCGGAGCGTCAAACATTGCAAAAGGTCAAAAAGTAATGGTGGCAACCATAGGATGCGTACTCTATGACGGCGACAAAGAATTCAAAATCAAGAAATCCCGTTTGCGCGGTATAGACAGCTATGGAATGATTTGCGCAGAAGACGAAATTGGCGTGGGAAAAGACCACAACGGAATCATTGTGCTTCCGCAAGACACCAAGCCCGGCACCCCCGCAGCCGAATATTACAACCTCGAAAGCGACTATGTAATAGAAATAGACATTACTCCCAACAGGGCTGACGCATGTTCACACTACGGAGTGGCACGCGACCTTTATGCATGGCTTGTTCGCAACGGTTATGAGACGAGTATTCACCGCCCTTCGGTAGATGATTTCAAAATAGACAATGAAGATTTGAACATCAACATAGAAGTGGAAAACAGCGAGGCTTGTCCGAGATATTGTGCCATAACCGTAAAAGACTGCGAGGTAAAAGAAAGTCCCGAATGGCTGAAAACAAAACTCGAAACCATAGGTTTGCGCTCCATAAACAACATTGTGGACATAACAAACTACATCATGATGGCTTACGGGCAGCCCTTGCACTGCTTTGACGCAGATATGATTAAAGGCAACAAGGTTGTTGTTCGCACAATGCCCGAAGGCACACCGTTCATAACCCTTGACGGTGTGGAACACAAGCTTTCCGAAAAAGATCTTGCCATTTGCAATGCAGAAGAACCCATGTGTATTGCCGGCGTTTTCGGAGGAAAAGGCTCGGGAACTTATGACACAACAAAAGATGTGCTTTTTGAGAGTGCCTATTTCAATCCTACCTGGATTCGCAAGAGTGCTCGCAGACACGGACTCTCAACTGATGCTAGTTTTCGCTTTGAACGCGGAATTGATCCCAATGGTCAGATTTACGCTCTCAAACAAGCGGCAATGCTTGCCAAGGAACTTGCAGGCGGAAAAATATCCATGAGCATAAAAGACGTAAGAAAAGAAGAAGTAAAAGACTTTATCGTTGACTTGGACTACGAATACGCTTTCAACTTAATGGGAAAGGTAATCGACAAGAATATAATCAAGGAAATCGTTACGAGCCTTGAAATGAAAATTCTCGAAGATAGTGACAACGGTTTGAAACTTGCCGTTCCTCCATACAGAGTTGACGTTACCCGTCCCTGCGATGTTGTAGAGGACATCCTTCGCATTTACGGCTATAATAATGTTGAGATTCCTACTTCCATAAACTCAACTCTCACAATAGAAGGTGAGGAAGACCGTTCGCATAAACTTCGCGATTTGGTCAGTGAACAACTCGTGGGTTACGGTTTTAACGAAGTAATGAACAATTCTCTGACCAAAACTTCTTATTACGAAACTCTCGAAAACCTGTCGCTGAACAAGGCTGTCAAGATAATGAACCCGCTAAGTTCCGACTTGGGTGTAATGAGACAGACTTTGCTATTCGGAGGACTGGAAAACATTAAACGAAACCTCAATAGAAAAATCGAAGATCTGCGTTTCTTTGAGTTTGGAAACTGCTATCATTACGATGCTTCCAAACTTAGCGACAACCACATGACAGCTTACAGCGAAGAACTCCACTTGGGTATGTGGCTTGCAGGAAAACGAGAACACAATTCTTGGATAAAAGAAAACGAGAAAACGAGTATTTACGAACTTAAGGCACATGTGGAAAATGTTTTCCGCAGACTCGGAGTACAGGCTCAGGCTTTGAACATAAGTGAAAACGCAGAAAGCGATTTGATGAGCGTTACATTGAAATACACGGCGCATAACGGAAAAGACATTGCCGTTTTGGGAATTGTAAAGCACGGAATTCTGCAAAAACTTGATATATCAGGCGATGTATTCTTTGCCGACATAAATTGGACAAACCTCATGAAGCTTACACGCAAAAACAAGGTGGTTTACTCCAAGCTAAGCAAATTCCCGCCGGTAAGCCGTGATCTTGCTCTTCTTGTAAAGTCAGACGTAAAATTCGCAGACATCGAACGCATTGCACGCAGTACCGAAAAGAAACTGCTGAAGAGTGTTGAACTTTTTGACGTTTACGAAGGCAAAAACATCGGCGAAGGCATGAAGAGTTACGCTGTTAATTTCATTCTTGAAGATTCAGAGAAAACGCTTACCGATGAACGCACCGACAAGGTTATGAAAAATATAATGAACAACCTTGCACGCGAAATCGGAGTACAACAAAGATAAAAACATTCAAATATAAAAACACAAAAATTTCAAACCAATGGGAAGAGCATTTGAATACCGCAAGGCAACAAAACTGAAACGTTGGGGGCATATGGCTCGCACGTTCACCAAAATCGGAAAACAAATCACCATAGCAGTACGCGAGGGCGGACCGGAACCGGAAAACAATCCGCATCTACGTGCTATCATCGCAAACGCGAAGCGTGAAAATATGCCCAAAGACAATATTCAACGCGCCATTAAGAACGCTTGCGACAAAGATCAAAGTGATTACAAAAATATGACTTACGAAGGATACGGTCCTCACGGAATCGCTATCTTCGTTGACACACTTACAGACAACCCCACCCGCACAGTGGCCGATGTACGTTCTATATTCAACAAATTTTCCGGGAACCTCGGAACAATGGGTTCGTTGGCATTCCTTTTCGACCATAAAAGTGTTTTCTCTTTCCATAAAAAGGACGGATTGGATATGGACGAACTTATTCTTGACCTCATTGATTACGGAGTTGAAGACGAGTATGACGAGGACGAAGAAGAAAATTCAATCACCATATACGGAGATCCTAAAAGTTTCGGACAAATTCAGCAATATCTTGAGGAGAAAGGCTTCGATGTAATCGGTGCAGAATTTACATATATTCCCAATGATCTCAAGGATGTAAAACCCGAAGAGCGCGAAACCATTGACAAGATGGTAGGTTTGCTTGAAGATTTTGACGATGTGCAGAATGTATATACAAATATGAAACCTGCGGAAGAACCTGCCGAATAATATTTTCGAAAAACAAGGAAATGCGTTGGAGGTAATTCTTCCAACGCATTTTTTATATATTCTCCCAAAAACTTTTCTTTTTATTTTGTGTAATCACAACCGATGTTTTCTACCCTGCAAAGACATACAAAAACCGGTTATGTATATCCCCAAAAACACATAAGGCATGTAATGAAAAATACAAGCCATATATTTTAAAATACAAGGCACTTATTTCAAAATATATGCCTTATATTTTTTACCTTTCGGAACGTCTGAAAAACAACGACTTACCAAAGCGTTCCAAAAGCATGTCAAAGCGTAAAGAAAAAGCAGGAGACAAACGCTTTCATCGTAGCAATTTGCCCCCTGCTCTTATTTCGTTATATTCTTATCTTAATCGTTGGTTATCATATCAAAACCTGTGTAAGGGACAAGAGCCTTAGGTATGCGAATACCCTCCGGTGTCTGATTGTCTTCAAGCAAAGCAGCCACTATACGCGGCAAAGCCAATGCCGAACCGTTCAATGTATGGCAAAGTTCTATTTTCTTGTCGCTTGCACGGCGATAACGACAATGCAAACGGTTTGCCTGATATGTATCGAAGTTTGAAACCGAACTTACTTCAAGCCAACGTTTCTGAGCTTCGGAATACACTTCGAAATCAAAGCATATAGAGGATGTAAAACTCATATCACCGCCACAAAGACGCAGAATTCTGTAAGGCAATTCCAATTTTATTAAAAGTCCCTCTACATGATCAAGCATTTCCTTATGACTTTGTTTGGAATGTTCCGGTTTGTCTATTCTCACAAGCTCCACCTTCGAAAATTCATGCAGACGATTCAAACCGCGCACATCCTTTCCGTAAGAACCGGCTTCACGACGAAAACATTCGGTGTATGCACAATTTTTTATAGGCAAATCTTCTTCTTTCAGAATTTCATCACGATAAATGTTCGTAACCGGTACTTCTGCCGTAGGAATAAGGTAAAGATTGTCTACTTCGCAGTGATACATCTGACCTTCTTTGTCGGGGAGCTGACCGGTACCGTAACCGGAATCTTCGTTAACAACCGTAGGAGGTTGCACTTCACGATATCCGGCTTTCGTTGCCTCATCGAGGAAGAAATTGATGAGAGCACGTTGGAGTCTCGCGCCTTTTCCCGTATAAACAGGGAAACCTGCTCCAGAAATTTTTACACCCAAATCAAAATCAATCAGCCCATATTTCTTGGCAAGCTCCCAATGTGGAAGAGGATTTTGGGGCAACGGTTTTTCAGAACCACCCATTTTTTCAACAACATTGTCATTGGAATCCTTGCCTTCGGGAACTTCCTGATACGGAACGTTTGGAATTGTGAGCAGAATGCGTTTCATTTCGTCAGCAGCAGCACTCATTATGCCGTCCAACTTCTTTGACTCTTCTTTTTTAGCAGCTACTTCTGCCTTTGCAGCCTCTGCTTCCTCACGTTTTCCCTCACGCATCAACGCACCAATCTCTTTGGATTTTGCATTCATAGCCTGGAGAAGAGTATCAAGTTTACCTTGAGTCTCACGACGCAAATCATTCTGACGAAGCACCGCATCAATAGCCTCACGTGCCCCGGCAAAATGCTTTTTCTCCAAACCTTTTATCACACCTTCTTTATCATCGGTGATTTGTTTTATTGTAAGCATAGTTTATGTTGTTTTATATTCTAATTGCAAAGATAAAAACTAATGTTTTACCATTACTTTTTTACCGCCGATAATGTAAACGCCATTAGAAAGATTATTCAAAGTTGCCGAATCCACTTTACTTTTGACTTTAACACCTTCCGTATTGAATACATCCGACTTTATGTTTTTATTGTTCGTTTTTATTTTTTCCACCTCGTTTATCACGCCATCAAGTTCAAGAACTCTCGAAGCTGCCTGCGATGCAGTTTTATCTATGGTAAAATAAGCGCGGAAAGGTTTGAAGTTTACGGCATCCTCGTCCGCAGTTCCAACATACACAAACCGCCCTCCTTGAAAACCGTAAACACTTCGCGTATCGCTACTTTGCATTTTGTCCGTTTCAGAAAAGGTTCCGTGGAATTGATATTTCTTATTTTCATTCAAGTCATTCGTAGAAATTCCTTTCTCGCACTTGAAAATATCCAAAGGAGTCGTTCCGCAAACAAAGACATCATGCAAATTCATAAAAGGTTGGGGAGAAACTACCTCAACCACATATGGTTTGCAAGCTTCTATCTTGTCTTGAGAGGAAAAAGCCACAGAATAGCTACTATTGTTGTATTCGGAAAAGCCATATATGTTTCTCAAGTCGGTTTGTGCTTTTTCAACAGTAAAAGGCAGGCAAACTGTTGACATATACCCGCTGTCCGTATTCTTAAAAGTACGGTCGTAAGATGCTTTCTCGGCAGTAAACGAATACATTGCGTCAAAAGGATAACCGTCTCTTATAACGAGATTTTCGCATTTGTAGTTGTTTATAATTTCAAACTTTTGGTCGCTTGTAACTGTGGTTTTAACCACATTTTCTGTGTTTGTTACTATCGCAGCATTAGGGTCGTATATAAGACAATTAGGGTTTGCCAATGTCAATTTTACTTTTTCTGCTCCCGTAGCCATACTTGCGGAAGCCAAATCAATGCTCGTTAGATTTTTATTCTGTGCAGCTATCTCCTGCAAGTCTTTAAGCATGGCATTATTAAGTTTTCCTGCAACCAAAAGCCTCGAAGCCTTATATAAATCAGCTTTATTATTGCTCAAAGAGTACAAGAATACATCATCCAAGTAGAAATTATGATTTTTATTCCCATTTCCAGACGTTATTTCAAACGAAGTTGCGTTATCTACGCATTTTCCGCGCAGAAAACTCGTACCTTTAACAACACTTGTGTTGTTTTTTATACAAACAGGCTGATAATCGTACAACATCACGCGGTATGTATAATACTTTCCTGCTACACTATTTCCACTTATTATGAACGCACCGACAGAATTACTATTTCCTACTTCTACACACTGATAGCCATGTTTGCAATTAGAAAAAGAAGTATTTTCTCTCTTTAGTGTCTCCTGGGTGTAGTCTTCCAAGCTAGAACCTCCGTCGTTTCCGCCATAATTAAACGACCAATCAAAACGTTCTTCAAAAGATGGGATGTAAACACTCAAGCCTGATGTTATCGTTTCGCTTTGGGCTGTACAATGAAAGGCACATGCCGAAAGAAATACCAATAAAAACGATAATCTTATTCTGTTCGTTTCCTTAAACATTCTTATGTTGCTATTTTACAATGCGAAGTTAATGATTTTTGCTTTTATAATGCTATTTAATTGTTGTTTGTTTTTACAGACATAACCATGTACCCGAAAAAGTACATTGGAAACGGAAAAAACATAAGGCACATATTTCAAAATATGTGTCTTTTATTTTAAAATACATGGCTTGTATTTTTTATTATATGCCTTATATTTTTTCGACCTTCAAATGCCGCAAAAAAAATCCCGCCAATTCACAACTGATATGGCGGGATTATACTGATATTTGTCTATTCTTGCGTTATTCTTCTTTGCCGTATTCGCTCCAGCTCTTGATTGGCAAATCCTCTTCCTTTATTGCGCAGAACGCATTTATGAAAGCGGACGCAAGACGTGTGTTGGTTATAAGCGGAACATTGAGATCTATGGAAGCACGACGTATCTTGTATCCATTGTCAAGTTCTGTTTCTGTGAGATTTTTGGGAATATTCACAACAAGATCTATCTTATGGTTGTGAAGCATGTCAAGAGCCTGTGGTTCTCCCTTCTCGCTCGGCCAATATACAAGGTTGTTATCTATTCCGTTCTCTTCAAGATAGCGCGATGTGCCACCTGTTGCATACAATGTATAGCCGTGTTTCTGCAATTCTCTGCAAGCGTCAAGCATTTCGGCTTTCTGTTTTGCAGAACCCGTGGAAAGCAGGATATTCTTCTTGGGAATGCGGTGTCCAACAGACAACATGCTAAGCAACAACGCAGAGTAAGCATCATCTCCAAGGCATCCTACTTCACCTGTAGAAGACATGTCCACACCAAGAACCGGGTCGGCCTTTTGTAGACGGTTGAACGAGAATTGACTTGCCTTTATTCCTACGTAATCAAGGTCAAACAAACTCTTTGTAGGCTTTTCGACGGGAAGACCAAGCATAATCTTGGTTGCGAGTTCAATGAAATTAAGTTTCAAAACCTTGCTCACAAACGGGAACGAGCGTGAAGAACGCAAGTTACACTCGATTACAAGAATCTTATTATCGCAAGCCATGTATTGAATATTGAAAGGTCCGTTGATATGAAGGGCAGCTGCTATTTCGCGGCTTATTCGTTTAATTCGACGAACAGTTTCAACATAAAGTTTCTGAGGCGGGAATTCCAAAGTAGCGTCTCCCGAGTGTACTCCGGCAAACTCTATGTGCTCTGATATGGCGTAAGCCATTACTTCTCCCTTGCTTGCCACAGCGTCAAAGTCTATTTCCTTTGCGTGCTGTATGAACTTGCTTACAACAACAGGATGATCTTCACTTACATTTGCTGCAAGTCTGAGGAATCTTACAAGTTCCTCTTCATTGGAACAAACATTCATGGCAGCACCAGAAAGAACGTATGAAGGACGAACAAGAACCGGGAATCCTACACGGTCAATAAATTTATGAATATCGTCCATGTTTGTAAGTGCACTCCACTCCGGCTGATCAACACCCATGCGATTTAGCATTTCTGAGAACTTCTCGCGGTCTTCCGCATTATCAATGTCCTTTGCAGTTGTTCCGAGAATTGGCACACGCTGTTCATCGAGACGCATGGCAAGATTGTTCGGAATCTGACCGCCCGTGGAAACAATCACACCATGAGGACACTCAAGATCAACAATATCCATTACGCGCTCAAAGGTAAGCTCATCGAAATACAAGCGGTCACACATGTCATAGTCGGTAGAAACTGTCTCCGGATTGTAATTTATCATTACGCTTAAATAACCTGCGCGACGAATAGTCTGCAATGCCTGCACTCCGCACCAGTCAAACTCTACGGAACTACCAATACGGTATGCACCTGAACCCAAAACAACTATAGAACGGTGGTCATGCTCGTATTCTATATCGTCAGAGCAAGCATTATATGTAAGATACAAATAGTTTGTCTGCGCCGGATATTCAGCTGCAAGTGTATCTATTTGTTTTACATGCGGAATAATACCTGCCTGCTTGCGACGTGCACGGACAACGAGGATAGCTTCCGCCATTTTCATCTCTTTTCCCATGCCCAAAGCACGAGCTATTTGGAAATCAGAGAATCCTTGCAACTTGGCACGGCGCAAAAGATCATTGTCTACAACATTTATATTCTGACATTTCTTCAGTTCCTCATTAGTAGAATATATATTGTACAACTTCTGAAGGAACCACTTGTCTATCTTCGTCAGTTCATGAACTTTGTCAATAGAATATCCCTCGGCAAACGCCTCGTAAATAACAAAGATACGTTTGTCTGTAGGTTCTTTAAGCGAAGTTTCAACGTCTTTTATTTCCAATTCCTTATTATCGACAAAACCGTGCATGCCCTGTCCTATCATTCGGAGACCTTTCTGAATAACTTCTTCAAAGGTACGTCCTATTGCCATAACCTCACCAACAGACTTCATGCTTGAACCAAGTTCCTTGTCAACGCCACGGAATTTGCTCAAATCCCAACGAGGAATCTTGCAGACAACATAATCAAGCGCGGGCTCAAAGAAAGCACTGGTAGTTTTAGTTACAGAATTTTTCAATTCAAACAATCCGTAACCAAGACCTAATTTTGCAGCCACGAACGCAAGAGGATAGCCTGTTGCCTTTGAAGCCAAAGCAGAAGAACGACTCAAGCGCGCGTTCACTTCAATAACACGGTAATCGTCAGAATAAGGATCGAAAGCGTACTGTACATTGCACTCTCCGACAATACCAATGTGGCGAATGATCTTTATACTAAGTTCTCGAAGTTTGTGATAGTCGTGATTCGTGAGAGTCTGCGAAGGAGCAACAACAATACTTTCTCCCGTATGTATGCCAAGAGGATCGAAATTCTCCATATTACAAACGGTGATGCAGTTGTCATACTTATCACGCACTACTTCGTATTCTATTTCCTTCCAACCGCGCAAGCTCTTTTCAACAAGTACCTGCGGAGAGAAAGAAAAAGCTTTTTCAGCGAGTTTGTTAAGTTCTTCCTCGTTATCGCAAAAACCAGAACCCAAACCGCCAAGGGCATAAGCAGCACGAATAATAATAGGATATCCTAATTCCTTTGCCGCTTTACGAGCAGCTTCAATTGTTTCACACGCCTCACTCTTTATAGTACTAACGTTAATCTCGTTGAGTTTTTCTACAAAGAGTTCGCGGTCTTCAGTGTCGATAATGGCTTGAACGGGAGTGCCGAGAACCTTTACATTATACTTTTCGAGTACACCACTTTTGTATAATGCCACGCCGCAATTCAAAGCAGTCTGCCCGCCAAAAGCAAGCATTATGCCCTGCGGACGTTCTTTTTCTATAACTTTTTCAACAAAGAATGGAGTTACCGGAAGAAAATAAATTTGATCAGCCACCCCCTCACTTGTCTGAACCGTAGCAATGTTAGGATTTATAAGCACGGTTTTTATGCCTTCCTCCCGCAATGCTTTTAGAGCCTGCGAACCGGAATAATCGAACTCTCCCGCCTCACCAATTTTCAAGGCACCGGAGCCCAACAACAATACTTTCTTTATTTCTGCGTCCTTCATGCTAATATGTTCATTTAAAAAGTTTCAAATATTCATCAAACAAAAATTCGGTATCAAGAGGCCCACTGCAAGCCTCCGGGTGAAATTGTGCACTAAACCACGGACGATTTTTATGGCGAATGCCTTCATTTGAACCATCATTCATGTTTACGAAAAGTTCTTCCCATTCGCTGGGCAGAGTAGCAGAATCAACTGCATAACCATGATTCTGACTCGTAATAAAACATCTGGTTGTACCAACTTCTCTTACTGGTTGGTTATGGCTGCGATGACCATATTTCAACTTATATATTTTAGCTCCGGCTGCCTTTGAAAGAAGTTGATTGCCCATACAAATGCCCATACACGGGCGAACTGTTTTATTGCCTAGAAATTTACGGATATTATCAACAGTCTTGGAACAAGTATCAGGGTCGCCAGGACCATTTGCAAGGAACAAACCGTCAAACTCCAATTCGTTGAAATCATAATCCCAAGGCACACGAATAACCTCTACTCCTCTTTTAATAAGACAACGCAAAATATTATTCTTTACACCACAGTCAACAAGAACAACCTTCTTATCTGCGCCGGAATTGTATCTTATCACTTCTTTACAAGAAACTTTACTAACGAAATTTACTCCGTTATAGTCTGCAGTAGGAATGTTATCGGGTTCATCATCAAAAAGAATTTTACCCATCATAACTCCATGCTCACGCAAAACTTTGGTAAGTGCACGAGTATCTATACCTGTAATTCCCGGAACATTCTCACGTTTGAGCCATTCTGCAAGACTTTCCACCGCACTCCAATGACTGTAATTTTCGCTGTATTCGCTTACAATGAGGGCGGAAACATATATTTTATCGCTTTCCATATAGGTAGCAATACCATTTTTCTCAACACTGAAAGGTGGCACTCCGTAGTTACCAATTAATGGATAAGTAAGAGTTAACAATTGTCCGGCATACGAGGGGTCTGTCAAACTTTCCGGATAACCTGACATTGCCGTATTGAAAACGACTTCACCTGCCACCGGATGTTCGGCTCCGAACGAATAGCCTTGAAATTTCGTTCCGTCGTCTAAAAGAAGTGTTACTTTTCTCATTTCGTAATATTTAGATAATCCCGCTTTCGCAGTCTTTATTTTTTCTGTTTCAAATATATGTTTTCAAAATAATCCACAAATGCTTGGTTCACTCGTTTCACTCCACCGGGGGTTGGATAATCACCACTAAAATACCAATCTCCAGGAGAATTGGGACAAGCCTTATGAAGTCCGTCAATAGTTTGAAATACTATAGAGATTCCAGCATTCACATCCTTGGCTTTAAGCATATCTGCCATTTTGCAAGAAATATCTTCGTCTGTAAACGGCGCATATATATCTTTGACACAATTCTGCATTTGACCATTCGGCAGAAGGAGTTGTTCCTTACATTTTCTATAGGTCTCGGAAATGACATAACGTTTGCCGGTATCTTCAAGAAGTCCCATTGCTGCTCTGAAAGCAATAAATTCCTGAAGACTCGGCATATCTATTCCGTAATAATCGGGATAACGTATTTGAGGAGCCGAAGAACATATTACTATTTTCTTTGGCTCAAGCCTGTCAAGTATTCTTATTATGCTTTCGCGCAAAGTTGTTCCTCTTACAATACTATCATCAATAATCACAAGATTATCAACATTCGGACGAACACTACTGTATGTTACATCGTAAACGTGCGCAACGAGATCATTACGACTATTTCCTTCCGCAATGAAAGTACGCATTTTAATATCTTTCCACGCAACTTTTTCCTGACGAACACGATGATTGAGAATCTCCAAAAGTTCTTCATGACGCGGATTGTGCCCCAAAGCTTCTATCTGCTCCGTTTTCTTTTTGTTGAGATATTCATTGAATCCCTCCATCATTCCGTAAAAGGCAGACTCCGCCGTATTAGGAATAAAGGAGAAAACCGTGTGATCAAGATCTCCGTCAACAGCTTTTAGTATTTGATCTTGCAAACCAGCTCCGAGAGCCTTACGTTCTTTATATATATCAGTATCGCTTCCGCGACTGAAATATATTCTTTCAAAAGAACATGCGGCATAACGTTTAAGCTCTATTATCTGTTCAAAACGCACCTCGCCCTTCTTGTTTACAATTATGGCTTGCCCCGGTTTCAGTTCGTTTACCTTATCAACGTTTACATTAAACGAAGTTTGAATTACCGGACGTTCCGAAGCAACCACAACCTGATCTTCATCTTTATACCAAAAAGCAGGACGAATTCCCCAAGGATCTCTCATAGCTATAGTATCGCCGCTTCCGGTTATGGCACATATTACAAATCCTCCGTCCCATAAAGGAGATGATTCTTTGAAAACCTTGGCAATATCAATGTTGCTCTCTATGTATTTTGAAAGTTCTTTACCTTCATAACCTTTGGCAACACCTTCCTTATATATTCTGTCATTTTCGCGGTCTAAACGATGTCCGAGCTGTTCAAGCAATAAATAAGTATCGGCGTTATATCGCGGATGCTGTCCTTGTGAGGTAAGATGTTCGAAGACTTCATCAACATTTGTAATATTGAAGTTCCCACACACACAAAGATTTCTTGCAGGCCAACTATGACGACGCAAAAAAGGATGTATGTATGCAAGTCCTGCGCGTCCTGTTGTGGAATATCGCAAATGCCCCATATATATTTCACCTGCATACGGTAAATGTTTCTCGGCATAGGCGGCATCAGCTTCTTGCTCTGCAGAAATTCCGTTAAGTTTCTTAGCCACCGTACCGAATATTTCCTGTATTGCAGTATTTCCTATAGCCCTTTCGCGATAAATATATTCTTCTCCCGCAGGAGCATTCATTTTAACGCAAGCAAGACCGGCACCCTCCTGACCACGGTTATGCTGTTTCTCCATCATAAGATAGAGTTTGTTCAAACCGTAACGCCAAGTTCCGTATTTTTCCTGATAATAAGCCAGCGGTTTCAAGAGGCGAACCAACGCCACACCACATTCATGTTTAAGAGGCTCCATATTTCATTTATATTTTGACACGCACCGCGAAGCACGTGTCTTTTTATTTGAAAAACGCCCGGACTTTCGGGCTGCCGTTATTATTTGCAAAGTTACTCAAAATAACATAGCAAGGACTCGCTAGAGAGCATAAAAAAAGCAAGAATCACGTTTCGCAAACCAACGCTTATTCTTGCTTCCTTTATCTTTCTAAAACAGTTACCTATTTCCGATTACTTCTTTAGATGTTCTTTTACTTGTTCATTAGGAATCATCTGCTCGTCAAAAATGTAAGCACCTGTCTTGGGACTCTTAACCATTTTGATAACTTTGGAATAAGAGCGACCATCTTTCTTACCCTCATGAAGGGTTGCGACTACTTTCTTTGCCATTTTCTAACTATTTTTACTTGATTTCCTTATGAATTGTCATTCTTTTGAGGATGGGGTTATATTTCTTCAACTCCATACGATCGGGCGTATTCTTACGATTCTTTGTCGTAACATAACGAGAAGTACCGGGCAGCCCACTGTTCTTCATTTCAGTGCATTCAAGAATCACCTGCACCCTATTGCCTTTAGCTTTCTTGCCAGCCATTTTTATATTCCCTTTCTATTATTATTAAGCTATAACTCTGATGTCTTTCAACTCGCAATATCCTTTAGCGAGTGCGCTACGAAGAGCAGCATCAAGTCCTACTTTATTGATTAAACGCAAACCTGCTGCCGAGATAGTAAGACTAATCCAGCAGTCCTCTTCGGGATAATAGAATTTCTTTGTAAACAGATTCGCATCAAACGTGCGCTTTGTACGCAATTTTGAATGCGCAACGTTATTACCACGCATCGCGCGCTTTCCTGTGATTTGACAAATCTTAGACATTGCTATTTCGTTTTTATTTTTTCGCTACACTACCGTTTTTTGTTATCAACGGCTTTCTTTCGAGGCGCAAAGTTACGAAGAATATATTGAACCACAAACTTATCTAACAAAAATTTCCCCACAAAATTCATGTTTTTAAGTTTTTCTCCGCTGCCTTTTATTATTTACCGCCTTTTTGTCTGTTGCAACTGCGGCACAACATCTGACAGTTCTCTTCTACAGTGCGTCCACCCTCGCACCAAGGTTTTATATGATCGCCCTCCATAAACTCGTAATCGAATTCTTTGTGGCACATGGGGCAAACATGTTTCTGTTTCTCCCACACGGCAAGTTTTATATTCTCGGGAAAAGAGCGCAAATCGAGACAACGTTCGTCTCCTGTCAGCACGTAAGGGATTATCCCTGCTTTACGTTGTATTTCGCCGTCGGTCATTAGCATTGAAATACGTTTTGCCATAGCTTCTACGTCAAGAGTTTTTCTGCTGTTTTCATCGTAAAGCTTTGCCCAGTCAAGACCTTTCATAATTGTCTTGAACTTTTTCATGTCGAAGTTTGTTATTGCCCAGTTCAGCACATTCTGAAAATATGTCCACAGATTGTTTGCATTGGGGTCGTGCTGGTGTTCCGCCATATATCCCACCGCACTTTGCCTTTTTCCGTTGCGCGTTTCGTGGTCTGCTTTCCATTCAAGGGCTTTCTTCAAATAATCCTGTCGCAAAGGTGTGCCATTCACAAGATTTCTTCCCAAACGATAAGCACCACAGTTGGACTTTGAGAAATGACGCTTCGCATCGGTTACAAACGGTCCTGCATAAACGGCATTGTTTATTTCCTGTTCGTTCAAAGGCTTGCCTGCTATGTTTATTGTCTTGAACCATTCCAGTTTCTCCGAGGCTTTTCCCTCACATACGTATATTGTAAGTTTATAATCAAGAATTCTTTTCTGTATGTCGGCAGGTTGGTTGAAGAAGTTCCTGAATTCGTAACTGAATTTGCCTGCCACATATTCGCAAAGCGATAAAGTACGTTGCTGTCCGTCCATTATTTCATAAGGACACTCGGCATCTTCGCCACGTTTCACCCAGTACATCACATTCAGCGGATAACCGTTCAGCACTGTAGTTATTACAGCCTGCTGTTCTTTATCATTATATATAAACTCTCTCTGATAAGGTGGGCGTATGTCAAGTCTGCCGCCATAGCCTCTTACTCCTTGTTCTTCATTGTTCACATAATCTTTGGTAATTTCTCCTACCGTTACTTCTATTTGTTTTATTGTCATCATGGCTTTTGAGGATGTTTATTTCTTATAAGAATACGAAAATATGGACATTTTCCATTAACACATAAATCTCTACCATCATCACCCTTTCTGAATCGAACTATTTCGAATTGTTCGGGATTGTATTTATCAAGGAATGTAATTGGTACTCCCATTATTCCTTCATAATCACAAGGGATGTTTGCAGTCTTTGAAACTTCTATTGCATCGTAATTATCGTAATGCGGATATTCTTCAGGAGAATACTTACAAACCAAATCCAATTTTTCATGGCGTTTTTTGTGATCTAAATTTGTAAACCACCGAACACCTTTTACCTTTATAAAACGTTTCCCGTCCTGATCTATTCCGCATCCCGCAGCATTCAAAGGATAGTCATCGGGGACATTGAATTTTCTATCACCACTTGTAATACTTGGTCCGAGCCAAACTTTCTCACTCTTAATTAAAGGAAATACTTCTTTATAAGAAATTGCATTTACATTACCTATAATAACAAATTCCTTATTATAATTTATCAACAGCATTAAATACTCCCGAAACAGTGAAAACGGTGGATTGGTAACCACTATGTCTGCTTCTTTCAACAAATCTACGCATTCTTTGGATCGGAAATCTCCCGTTTCAAGCAACGACATTACATTTTTGTCGTTTTGAAGCAAAATCTTTACATCCGACAGGTCAACAGCCCCGTCGCCATTCATATCTTTCACCTCGGTTATCTCTACCTTATAGGCAACTTTCTTTGGTTCTTCATTAAACTCCTTAAAAAATGTAATCAACTCAGTACCTTGCACCAGCGAACCGTTATAACAGGTGCATATCAGTTTTTTCAATCCAAGTTGATTGAAATTCAATGCAAAATATTTGAAGAAATTGCTCTCGTATGGGTCATCGCAGTTGCACAGCACGGTCTTCCCTCGAAAATGCGCCCAATAATGCTGCAATTCCTTCTCAATGTCAGAAATCTGAGTATAAAACTCGTCTTTCTTTGCCTTTCGGGCGGAATTTAGATTCTTGTTAGCCATAAGATTGACAGTCTTTTTTGCACCGACTATCAATCACGCCAAGACGCAAAAAGGGCGTGATGCTCTTATTGCGTTCAGCTTTGAGGCAGCCTCGGATGGAAACCTCAGACCATCATTAAGAAAACACCACGCCTATGCGTTGGTGCATTTGCTAACAGATGGTCAAAGAAGTCCAAACCGAACTACTTTTTTCACAATTATTCCTGTAACGTTTATTTCCAATAAGTTTCCGAGGCTTTTGGCTGAACGCGAAATAATAGCGAATGCTTTTTTGTTTACCGATAAGATTTTGCCGCCACATAAAGAAGCGGCATCACAAAGTTATGAATTATTTCAAGAACGCGGCGGCATCGTCCGCCAAATTTTCCGCTCTTACAGAACACACTTATAGAGAGTATGAAAATCCACCTCTTTTGAATTTTTCCACAACTCCCTAAAATACAAGAACATACACACTTTTATCCTGCTTTTGTAAGACTTTGTTTTTCAGAAACTTATCATAGCAAAAAATACAAGGCACTTATTTTAAAATAAGTGCCTTGTATTTTAAAATATATGGCTCGTAATTTTTGCGATAAGCCATGTATTTTTTCGAGAATCAAACAACCATCCTTCGACAACGGCTTTCTGCTTCATAAAAACACCTGCCGTTTCATCGGTTTACGACTCCATACAGTTTCAAAAGAGATTCAGTTTGCGCTTTCTTGCTTCCTCGAGCGAAATTTCAGTAGGATTCTTTTCTTTTTGTTCATGCTCCTCACGCAAACGCGCATACAATTCGTTCAATTCGCTTATATATGCAGCCGACGTGCGCGGATTTATAAGTTTTTCGGCAACTATAGCCGCCTGCGAGGCATCCTTGGTCCACGCCACGGGACCTGAATAAACCGAAGCTATCTTCAACGCCGTATGAAGTTCGGAAGTTGTGGCACCACCCACCATTATGGGCATTTTCAGTCCGGCAGCTTCCATCATTTCGGCTACTTTGGTCATTTCTTCAAGGCTCGGCGTGATAAGACCACTCAAAGCAACAATCGCAGGATTCTCTTTTTTTGCGGCATCAACAATTTTCTCCGGCGGAGTCATTACTCCGAGATCTATTACATTGAAATTGTTGCACGAAAGAACCGTTGCAACTATGTTTTTGCCAATGTCGTGGACATCGCCCTTTACTGTGGCAATCAGAATTTCAGGCAACGAAGATTTCGAATCCTCTCCCCCTTTTTTCTGCGCCTCAATAACGGGTTGCAATATAGCTACGGCTGCTTTCATGGTGCGGGCGGTCTTAACAACCTGGGGCAAAAACATTTTGCCGGCACCGAAAAGAACGCCCACTTCGTTCATTGCGTCCATCAAAGGTCCTTCGATTATATCTACAGCCTTGGGATATTTTTCAAGAGCCTCCTTTATGTCCTCTTCAATATGGTCGGTTATGCCTTTGCGCAGGGCATACGCCAATCGTTTCTCCACACTTTCTGCACGCCAGGCATCGGCAGCCACATTATGATTGGATGTCAGAGATTTTCCACCCCCTGCATTCTGCTCCTCGAGCAACTTGTCTGCCAGCTCAATCAGTTTTTGGGAAGCCTCTGGCGAGGTGTACATTATTGCATCGTCAAAGATTTTCAGTTGGTCTTTGTCTATGTCGTCGTATGTTACAGAAGTAGACGGATTGACTATACCCATATCCATTCCCTCACCTATGGCATGGTAAAGAAATACTGCGTTCAGTGCCGCACGTACATAATTGTTGCCACGGAAAGAGAAAGAAAGGTTGCTGACACCGCCGCTGACATGGGCATAAGGAAGATTCTTGCGAATCCAACCCGTAGCCTCAATAAAATCGAGCGCATAGCGGTCGTGTTCCGCCATACCTGTGGCAATGGAAAGCACATTGGGGTCGAAAATTATGTCTTCAGGCGGGAAATGAACCTTTTCGGTAAGCAGTTTGTAAGCACGTTCACAAATTTCTATTTTTCTTTCAAACGATGTAGCCTGCCCCACCTCGTCGAAAGCCATGACAACGGTTGCCGCGCCTATCTTGCGCAATTCGCGGGCATGGGAAAGAAACTTTTCCTCACCCTCTTTCAAAGAAATGGAATTGACAATACACTTACCCTGCACACATTTCAAACCTGCCATGACCACGTCCCATTTGGAAGAGTCTATCATCAGCGGAACACGGGCTATGTCTGGGTCGGAAGTAAGAAGGTTCAGGAAATGAATCATTTCTTCTTTGGCATCAAGCAAACCGTCATCGAAATTTATGTCGAGAACCTGCGCACCGTCCTCTACCTGTTTGCGGGATATGGTAAGAGCCTCTTCGTATTTCTTTTCTTTTATCAAACGCAAGAACTTACGGGAACCGGCAACGTTGCAACGCTCACCAATATTCATAAAATTACTTCCGGGCAAAAGACGTTTGCTTTCAAGTCCCGAAAGCCACAGATTGTGGTCTCGCTTTACGGGAACATGAGGTGTTTTGAACGTTCCGTCATGTCTTATGATTCCTTCATATTCAGCTATGAATTTGTCAGTAGTTCCGCAACAACCGCCGATAATATTAACAAGCCCTTCGTCAACAAACTCCTGCACCTGTACAGCCATTTCCTTCGGCGTTTGACGGTATTTGCCCATTTCGTCTGGCAATCCTGCATTGGGATATACAGATATATAATAAGGTGCGAACGATGCGAGAGACTCAAGGAAAGGTTTCATGTCCTTTGCGCCAAACGAGCAGTTCAAGCCAACAGACATTACTCCCGCGTGGTCAATTGAAGCCACAAAAGCCTCTAATGTCTGCCCCGACAGAGTTCTCCCTGCTTTATCGGCAACTGTTACCGAAAGCATTACAGGCAGTTCCACGCTCATTTCGTCCATTGCCTCGCGGGCAGCAAACAATGCAGCCTTGGCGTTAAGGGTATCGAAAATCGTTTCAATAAGCAGAATATCCACGCCGCCCTCTATAAGAGCCTTTATCTGGTCTTTGTAAGCCGAAGCAAGTTCATCGAAAGTAATATTGCGAAGTGCGGGATTGTTGACATCGGGGCTGAGAGAACACGTTTTGTTTGTAGGACCTATGGAACCCGCCACAAAACGTGGTTTTTCGGGATTCTTGGCTGTAAAATCGTCGGCATATTTGCGTGCGAGCCTTGCCGCCGACACATTCAACTCATGACAGTAATCGCACGCGCCATAATCTTCCATGGAAATACGCTGCGAACTGAAAGAATTAGTTTCTATAATGTCGGCTCCCGCCTCAAGATAGCGTCTGTGTATATCGCCAATAACATCAGGACGCGAAATAACAAGCAAATCATTATTGCCTTTTTGAAGTCCCGGCAAATCTTTGAAACGTTCTCCGCGATAATCCTCTTCTGTAAGATTGTAACTTTGTATCATTGTGCCCATGGCACCATCGAGAATCAATACTCTTTGGCGCATTAGGCTTATAAATCTTTCTTTTGTTGTCATCGTCTCATGTTTATGGCTTTGAACTTCTCCGCCATCATTCTTTTGTCTTCCTTTTCCTTTAGTGTCTGTCGTTTGTCGTATTCTTTTTTGCCACGCACCAAACCAATTTTAAGTTTCGCCCTATTGTTTTCATCTATGTAAAGTAAAAGCGGAACTATGGAAAGACCCGGATTTTTTGTTTCCTGCGCCAATCTTCGAATTTCTCTGCGATTGAGTAATAGTTTACGGTCACGCCGAGCCTCGTGATTATAAAACGAGCCGTAAAAATATTCTGCTATATAAACATTCTTGACCCAAATTTCGCCATCGCGGATGTAGCAGAAAGAATCAGTCAGTCCCGCCTTTCCTGCACGTATGGATTTAATCTCGGTACCACAAAGCACAATACCTGCATTGTATGTATCGAGTACGAAATAGTCGTGTTCGGCACGTTTGTTCTTTATTTCTATCTTCTTTTGCGTCAAAGCCATTGTCTTTCTTACCTTATAGTCAAAAACTCATCTATATTTGCTTCTATATAAGAACCCACGGCTTCAGTATATTCTGTTTCACGCTCTACATATTCATCATCATATTCGTCATACTTTTCGAATTTCTCGTAAAGAGCCATGAATTCTTCATCGGAGCAATCGCGTGTTATTTCTCCTGCTGTCTTTTCGTACAAACGTCTCACATCGTACAACATGTTGCACAATTCTTTCAATCCCATCTCCCGCATGGCTTTTGCGAAAGGATTCTCAAAGAAAAAAGGACCGTAACCATTGTGAATGAGTTGCACAAAGCCTCCCTCAAGCAATTCGCGACGCAATATTATATATCCAATTATAGTTATCTGCGAAGAAGTAAGTTTTGGCATAGATTCCGAATCGAGTTTTCCTCCTACGCTTTCCAACGCTTTCCGGGACACAAGTTCACAAAGAGAACCCGAACCTGCTTTCTTTGCAGCTTCGAGTTCTTCTCTGCTTATTTCGGGTAATTTATTTTTGTTTTCTTCCATTTTTATCTTCTTGAAGAGTGCAAAATTGCAACAAATTAGCGGAACAGCATACAAGCTCCGCTATTTTCAAGACTTTTATTCGCAATAAACATAATTGAATCGCGCGGAAGGAGCAACATCCCCGTTTACATAGAAATCCATAGGATTACCCTCTTCCTGCATATTGTCGCTCCACTTAAATTCAAAGTCAAGTTTTTTACCCTTGCACTCCATGAGTTCTCGCGGAACGCTTATTACTATTGCTTTGTCATATACCGCAACCTTAGCCTTGCCCACTGCTTTCCAATTCCAATCATTTCCTGCACCTTTTTCCACAGAAACATATCCGTCAGACGAAGTTTGACGATTGATAGAAAAGTCGTAGCCTTCCCAGCCAGTATTTTTATCACGGTCTATGTCCACAAACAAAACCATCCAATTCTTGTCGGAGCGCGGAGAAAGCAAACTGTCGGTACGCACATAGAAATAAACATTCTTATTATCACGCGCCACACGCGCTTCCACTATATCATTTCTACCCGTATTGTTGGTATAAGTAATATTAAATGCGCCACTGCAATACCTGTGCATAACATCGCCGCGATAATCTTTATATACGGGTTTCACATCTTTCCATTCGTCAAGGCAATCAATTTTTATTGTTTTTGCTTCTGATACTTTTTCGGGCTTTTCTATTCCTTTGAAACGCCTTACCTTGTCCACAAGCATATAATAATAGACATCACCTTTACTACCCCAACCTTTATTGGGTTCTATATCGCGGCTGTGATCCCAATCAAACTGATCAACAAAAGCAAAATTGCGCCCTTTCCAAACTTCTCCGTTCTTGAACATATCCGCTACGTACTCGTTCCAACCGGTTACAAAAACCATTTTAGGATCAAGTTCAAAAGCACGACTCCATTGTTCGTTAAAATTCCATCCATAAAGATAGGCATCCTTACGAGTATCGAAACCCTTTAATTTGGAATAGCTTCTGCCATAACTGCCATCAACATTAAAAGCAGAACAATGTCCGTTTGTGGCATCGCTTGTATTTTGCGCCATTCCCACCGTAACTTGTTCGTAGCCTTTTTCTGTCTTTACGTAACCGTGTTGTGGGTAAACCTCGAGCCATCCCCATTGTTTCCAATTGGGATTGTTGGCAGGACCGTTAACGTAATCAGGTTGTCCCGGGCGATATGTAAAGAAATCAAGTATTTCTTTTTCTTCCGGTACATTCTTATCAAAATTATCGCAATATGCCATAATCACAGGCTTTCCGTCCCAATAATACCACAGATCCTTATACAGTCCGGGCTTGTACAATTCATTATAAAGACGCGTAAGTGATTTTTTTGAATTATCGCTGTATCCGAACGGAAGCATAAAAGCAATTTTGGGAGTATTTACCCCGTCAAGGCGTGCCTGGTGCCATACGCGCAAAAGTGTTTTATATGATTTGTCCCAAGTCAAATCGCCATTGGTACAATCAAAAAATACAGCATCTACCTTTGCATCGGCAAGCATTTCGGCATGTTTGCGAAGTACCCAAGGATCAAAAGTACTATAATATCCCAATAACGGTTCTTCCCAAAAATAATGTGCCCGCCAATTCTTCCAAGCCGGATGATCATAGCTTTCCATAGCCTCCGGCTGTTCGCGTTGTATTTTACTTACATTGCGATCTGTTATTCCCTGTGGATAATTCCATTGATGCCATGTCCAATAGAATATGGCGACCTCTTTTTCTTTACGCAGTTTCACGCTGTCGGGATCTTGCAAAGCTTTTCTGCCAAGAGCATCGGTTACAGCCCACGTGTCCGACTTCAAAAACTGCGCATCAGCCACTGCTGCAGAAACACATGCCGCAACCAACACGATTTTTCGCACAAACAACCAAATATTTGTCATTATTTATTGTTTTTACGCTTTAACAAAAGAACAAAGAAACTTCTTACTTATTTTTCAGTATGTCTCGAATTTCGGTAAGCAATAGTTCCTCTTTAGACGGAGCAGGAGGAGCAGCCGGAGTTTCGTCTTTCTTTTTCCTTGCCATGATGTTTATTCCCTTAACAAGCAAGAAAACACAAAAAGCAATAATCACAAATTCTATGACAGTCTGTACGAACACCCCGTAATTAATAGTTGCCGAAACTTCAGGGTTTATGGGATTGACAGGCAGCTTCACCTTGAGATCCATAAAATCCATCCCGCCAATAAGCCATCCTATAGGAGGCATTATTATATCCGAAACTATCGATGAAACTATCTTTCCGAAAGCTGCACCTATAATTACACCAACAGCCATATCAATGGCATTTCCCTTAACTGCGAACTCTTTGAATTCCTTTATAAATTTGCTCATATCCAAATTAATTGCATTAAAACTCGGCAAAAGTAAAAACAATTTCGTAATTTTGCGCCAAATAATTAAACAAACAACCTAATTAAAACATCAAAAACATGATTAAAGTTGGTATTAATGGTTTCGGTCGTATCGGCCGTTTCGTTTTCCGTTCCACACTTGAGGACGCAAACAAGAATGACGTTATAGTAGTAGGTATCAACGACCTTCTTCCTGTAGACTACATGGCATACATGTTGAAGTATGATACCATGCACGGACATTTCAACGGCACTATCGAGGCTGACGTTGAAAAGAGTGAACTTATTGTTAACGGCAACCACATCCGCGTAACCGCAGAAAAGGATGCTGCAGACTTGAAGTGGGACGAAATAGGCGCAGAATACGTTGTAGAATCAACAGGTTTCTACCTCACAATGGACCGCGCTGAGAAGCATCTCCAGGCTGGTGCTAAATATGTTGTTCTTTCTGCTCCTTCCAAGAAAGGCGAAGACGGTCGTCAGGCAGATATGTTCGTTTGCGGTGTAAACACCGACAAATATGCAGGTCAGAAAATCGTTTCCAATGCATCTTGCACCACGAACTGCCTTGCTCCTATTGCAAAGGTATTGAACGACAACTTCGGCATCGAAACCGGTTTGATGACTACCGTTCACTCAACAACCGCTACACAGCGCACTGTTGACGGTCCTTCTTTGAAAGACTGGCGTGGTGGTCGTGCTGCTTCCGGCAACATCATTCCCTCTTCCACCGGTGCTGCAAAAGCAGTAGGTAAAGTTATCCCCGAACTTAACGGCAAACTTACCGGTATCTCTATGCGCGTTCCGACACTTGACGTTTCTGTAGTTGACCTTACTGTTAACTTGAAGAAATCTGCAAGCAAGGAAGACATCTGCGCTGCAATGAAGGCTGCTTCCGAAGGCGAATTGAAAGGTATCCTCGGCTACACCGAAGACAAAGTCGTTTCTTCTGACTTCCTCGGCTGCCCGTTGACATCAATCTTCGATGCTGACGCTGGTGTTTACCTCACCGACAAGTTCGTTAAGGTTGTTTCATGGTATGACAACGAGATCGGTTACAGCCACAAGGTTGTTGACCTCATCAAGATCATGAACAAATACAACAGCAAGTAATTTGTATTTTTTCAAATCATAAAACCACCCTCGCACAAATAATGTGCGAGGGTGGTTTCTTTTTATATGCTTCCGCATATCTCTTACAAAAATGTAGTAACAAAAATACATGGCAATTCTTTGAAAAATCCAGCTCCGACATGGGTATATAAATTTTACTCTAATGATGGAACTTTTTTGAAAAATGGAATTACTTCAAAGCCTGTGGCAGAATCTCATTATCCAAAATGGTACATGAGTGATAAATATATGATAAAGCAACTATTCCCTAATAGGCGAGCTGCTTATGAATGGGAATACAAGCAAAACACCATACAAAGAGGATCGTTAAATAAAAATATGCATTAATATGGAAGATATAAATATCTTAGCATTCTTCCTTTCTTATCCATCATTGCCTATAGATGCATCGGATGAATCATCAGAAGAAGCAATTAAGAGAGGAGATGAATTTCGCACCTATATTTGGGGTGAAAAGGGTATCGATATACTCCTAAAATCACTTTCATATATCGATTATGGTAAAGATTTAAAACGAATTCTTTTCCAATTTTACATTATGCCTTGTGATTATGAGCGAATACATATAAAAGAGATCGAACAATACAGAAAAAAAGAAAAAGCAATAGGAATACCTATTATTGTAGAACGCTCTTTTTTCCAGTTTTCAGAAACAGAGAGAAGAGAATTTCTTGTATCTTCAATGCTCTCAAAATTTAACATATTGGGAAATGTTGTCAAAAACAAGAAACTTGACACCAACATGACAAAATTGGTTCATGATTTCAGCTATAATTTGAAAACATTTGTATAAGTAGATACAAAACTAAAAAGTCTTTCTACTTGAAAGCTGATTATTGTTATTTAAAAGAGCCGTATTCATACTCTAAAATATAGTTGAATAAGGCTCTTTTTACATGATTCACATCTTTCATTTTTTGAGTCATATTGAAAAGGTACTATCAAAAAGCGAATACTTACAATTTAAGACCTAAAAGCATGAAAAGAGCCATTACACGATAATTTTAGCTTTTATCCTTAAATTAAATTATTGGTGTCCGCTAAACGCATGAACAAAATGTTCAAAAATAAAGGCTGGAAACCTCGCTTGGTATCCAGCCTTTTGGTTACTTTGGTATATGCAAAAGCAATGCAAATCCGCCCAAGCTGAATTTGAAAGCATCACCTTTCAAACACAGTTTCCTTTAAGTAATGCCTTTCTTATTTGTCTAAAAATGCAGCATGCAATAACTCGCACAGAGCCCTACAAAACACAGAAAATACACCCATAAAAATACCTCTTTATAAGTTTCTATTTGCCAGATTCTTATAAAGTTCAAAAATACAAGGCACATATTTCAAAATATATGGCTTATATTTTAAAATACATGGCTTGTATTTTTCACAAGATGCCTTATCTTTTTTTCGACATTAAAAAGCGATAAAAAACAACCACAAAATTGCACTTGTTTACACCTTTCCGGCACTTCCATATCGGTAAAAATGATTTTTCATTACGCATTTAATCATGCCAACAAAGGTTTATATCGCATTATATGGTTAACTTTGGTTGTTCGAAATCACTACCGGTAGAACAGCAATACAATGGAACATAAAGACAAACACAACATACTAACCATAGTAGGACCTACGGCATGCGGCAAAACATCGCTTGCAGTAAGAGTTGCCGACAAATTAAACGGCGAAATCATAAGCGGAGACAGCAGACAGATTTATCGCGGCATGACACTCGGTACGGGAAAAGACATAGAAGAATACAATATAAATGGGAGAAACATAAGATTCCACTTGATAGACATTGTAGACCCGGGAGTGAAATACAACATATATAATTACCAGCACGATTTTTCGCAGGCTTATGAAGATATTATTTCTCGTGGAAAAACGCCGATATTATGCGGAGGTTCGGGAATGTATGTAGAGTGTGTGCTCAGAGGATACAGAATGACTCCTGTTCCCGAGAATTCCCGATTGCGTCAAAGCCTTGAAGGCAAAGGACTCAAAGAACTCAAGGAAATACTTAAAAGCTACGGTAAAAAACTGCACAACACAACAGATGTTGATACTCCCAAACGCGCCATAAGGGCTATAGAAATAGAAGATTATTATAGCAAGCATCCTGTTGAACCTGAAGAATTTTCCAAACCGGAGAGTATCAATTTTTGTCTTGAAATCCCTCGCGAACTGCGTTGGCACAGAATTACCAAACGATTAAAAGAACGACTTGACGCAGGAATGGTAGATGAAATAAAATCGCTCATAGGACTGCAAAGTCCAAACTGCCCAACAGAAAATTTTCCAGAACCTATCACCCCCGAAGAACTGATGTATTACGGATTGGAATACAAATATGTTACTCTCTACGCCATAGGAGAAATGACATACGAAGAGATGTTCGAAAAATTAAACATAGCCATACGACAATTTGCAAAACGACAAATGACATGGTTCAGAGGAATGGAACGACGCGGCATAAAACTTAATTGGATTGACGCATCTCAACCTTTGGAACAACAAGTATCAATGGTGATAGAGACTTGGGAGAAACAGAATTAATATGAACTGACGCAAATAACGTATTCAACCGTTTATACACACCCGTTTCTACAAAAAAACATTCGATGTGTAAAAAAACATGTTTGCTATGTCTGCTTTTCAATAAAAAACGGTAACTTTGAAAAACAAAACAAGACTAAGACACCATGAGCTACTTAAAGTTCGATAAGCCCCAGATGACAAACCTTCAGGAAAGTCTTTTCAAGGAAGTTTTGCTGACCAACAAAGGCGGTTCTTATGCCTCTACCACTCTTACCGGTTGCAATATCCGCAAATACGACGGGCTGCTTGTAGTTCCAATTCCTACCATGGACGACAAAAGCCACGTGCTTCTTTCTTCACTTGACGAAACAGTCATACAGCACGGTGCGGAATTCAATCTCGGGCTTCATAAATATCAAGGCGAGAACTACAGTCCCAAAGGACACAAATACATAAACCGCTTTGAATGGTTCAAAGTTCCGATTACCACTTACCGCGTGGGAGGTGTTGTGCTGCAAAAAGAAATAGCATTTCAATCCGGAGAACCGAGAATTCTGATAAGATACACATTAATTGATGCGCACTCAAAGACAAAGTTGCGTTTCAAGCCTTTTCTTGCATTCCGCAGCGCAAATCAATTTACTCACGAAAATTGGGCGGCAAATCTAAACTATACTCCCGTTGACAACGGAATAAAAATGTGTCTTTACAGCGGCTATCCCTACCTGTATATGCAGCTAAACAAAAAAAGTGAATTTGTTTACGACCCGCAATGGTACCTCGGGCTTGACTACCCGCGCGAACGCGAACGCGGATACGAAGCAAACGAAGATCTTTTGGTGCCTGGATATTTTGAAGTTGACATTCGCAAAGGAGAACAAATAGTTTTCAGTGCGGGATTGAGCGAGATTCGTCCCACTTTGATGAAAAAGCAAATGGATAAAGAAGTGGACAAGCATGAAGGAATAGGTAACTTCTATCAGTGTCTTGTACATGCCGCTCACCAGTTCAAAATAGAAGAAAACGGAGAACACTATATAATTGCAGGTTGGCCATGGTTCAAATGCCGTGCAAGAGACATGCTTGTGGCTATGCCGGGACTGACTCTAAATATAGGAGAGAACAAACTTTTTGAATCATACATGGAAACTTTTGCCAAAGCCATGCGTGATTTCATGAACAATCGTAAGCTTTCCGTAAACATATATGAGATAGACAAACCGGATGTCCCTTTGTGGGCAACGTGGTGCATACAGCAATACGCCAAACTTGTGTCCGGCAAAGAATGTTATGCAAAATACGGCACACTGCTCAACGAAATTATGAGTTATGTTCTTGCTGGAAAACATCCGAATTTGTTCGTACACGACAATGGTCTCGTATATTCAAGCGGACATGAAAAAGCAATTACATGGATGAACTCCACAATTGATGGAAAGCCGATTGTACCACGCTCCGGATATATTGTGGAATTCAATGCTCTTTGGTATAATGCTCTTAAATTCCAAACAGAACTTATAAAGGAATTCGGCACGGAAGAAGAGATAGCGTCTCTGTATGAAATATCTTCCGTTACGTCAAAAGTAGAAAATTCTTTCAGCAAAACTTTCCTGAACGAATACGGTTACTTATTTGATTTTGTTGACGGCACAACGCCCGATTGGAGTGTTAGACCTAATCAGATATTTGCAGTTGCGCTTGATCATTCACCTCTTTCACCGACAGCCAGAAAGACCGTGCTCGATATTTGTACCCGTGAACTTGTTACGCCCAAAGGGCTTCGTTCTCTCAGTCCCAAAAGCGGAGGATATAATCCTATTTTCGCAGGTCCGCCGCAACAGCGTGATCGCTGTTACTATCAAGGCACAGCATGGCCTTGGCTTATGGGTTTTTATCTTGAAGCATATCTAAGAGTATATAAACGCAGCGGGCTATCTTATATAGAACGTCAATTGATAGGCTTCGATGAAGAAATGTCTTATCACTTTATAGGCACACTGCCAGAATTATTCGACGGAGATCCACCTTTCCACGGGAGAGGTGCGTTTGCTTTTGCCATGAGTGTGAGCGGTATTCTGAGAGCAGAAAGACTGCTTGAGAAATACAATGAAAACAATCCTTATAAAGAGGAAACAATATGAAAGTTCTAATGTTCGGTTGGGAGTTTCCTCCCCACATCCTTGGCGGACTCGGAACTGCAAGCTACGGCATAACCAAAGGACTTGCAGCGCAGGGAGACATGGACATAACTCTGTGCCTTCCCAATCCGCATGGAGACGAAGACCACTCTTTTCTTAACATAATACCAATGAACAATGTGCCGGTAGTTTGGCACGATGTTAATCGCGAATATGTAGAACAACGAATAGGGCATCGCATGTCGCCGGATTTGTATTACGACTTGCGCAATCACATTTACGCAGACTTCAACTACCGATATACAGACGATCTTGGTTGTATTAATTTTTCGGGAAGATATCCAGACAATCTTAACGAGGAAATAAACAACTATTCCATAGTGGCAGGAGTTGTTGCACGTCAGCAACAGTTCGATATAATTCACGCACACGATTGGCTTACTTACCCTGCCGGCATACACGCAAAGCAAGTTTCGGGAAAGCCACTGGTCATCCATGTTCACGCAACAGATTTCGACCGCAGCAGAGGGCATGTTAACCCCACGGTTTACGGTATTGAAAAAGACGGAATGGATCACGCCGACTGTATAATGTGCGTAAGCGAGCTTACGCGGCAAACGGTAATAAATCATTATCATCAAAGCCCGGACAAATGCTTTGCCGTGCATAATGCTGTATATCCGCTCGAGCCGGGAAAAGAAGAAATTATTGCTCATCGCCTTCCTCTCAAAGAACGTAAGGAACGTGTAGTAACTTTTCTCGGAAGAATTACTATGCAGAAAGGTCCTGAATATTTCGTAGAAGCCGCTGCACTCGTACTTCAACGCACACGCCATATAAGATTCTGCATGGCAGGAAGCGGAGATATGATGAATGCAATGATAGAACTTGCTGCACGGCGAGGCATAACAGACCGTTTTCATTTCCCTGGTTTTATGAAAGGTAACCAAGTCTATGAAGCTTATTGCAAAAGCGATGTTTACGTAATGCCATCCGTATCCGAGCCTTTCGGAATCTCCCCGCTCGAAGCTATGCAGTGCGGAGTTCCTTCTATTATCAGTAAACAATCCGGCTGCTCCGAGATTCTTAAAAACTGCATCAAACTTGACTATTGGGACATAAATGCCATGGCAGATGCCATGTATTCCATTTGCACCAACGATGCTCTTTATCAATATCTCAAAGACGAAGGCAAAAAAGAAGTTGACCAAATAACCTGGGAGAAAGTCGGATTAAAAATCCGCAATCTTTACGAACTTACATTCCACAGATATTATCACAACAACTGAATAACAATACGGACATGAAAACGATATGTTTATATTTCGAAATACATCAGAACATTCACCTGAAACGCTATCGCTTTTTCGACATAGGTACTGACCACTACTATTACGACGATTACGAAAACGCCCGCAGTATTACCGAAACCGCCGAGAAATCATATATTCCCGCTTTGAAGACTCTTATTAGCATGGCGGAAAGTAACAAGCGTTTTTTCAAATGTGCCTTGTCGCTTTCGGGTTGTGCCATAGAACAACTTGAAAGCCACGCACCCGAAGTGCTTGATCTGATAAAACGTCTTTATGATACGGGCTGCTGCGAGATTTTGGCGGAACCGTATTCGCATGGTCTTTCTTCGCTTGCCAATGCAGAATGTTTCAAAGAAGACGTTAAATTGCTTTGCCACAAGGTTAATTCCATCTTCGGAGCCACTCCCAAAATTTTCCGTAACTCTTGTCTTATCTATTCAGATGAAATCGGCGAACTTGTAGCGGGAATGGGATTCAAGGGAATGCTTACCGAAGGTGCAAAACACATTTTAGGTTGGAAGAGTCCGCACTTTGTTTACAACTGTTCCATTGCCCCGAAACTGAAACTTCTTTTGCGCGACCATCGTCTCTCCGAAGACATAAGTCTGAGGTTTAATAATCCTTCGTGGAGTGAGTTTCCGCTTTTCGCAGACAAATATATGGACTGGATAGCCAAGATGCCGGAAGACGAACAGGTAATTAACATATTCATGGAGCTTTGCGCTCTCGGCATTTTCCAACCTTTGTCATCCAACATACTTGAATTTTTCAAGGCTTTGCCTGAAGAAGCCAAAAAGCGCGGCATAACTTTTTCCACACCTTCGGAAATTTGTTCAAAAACAAAGAGTGCCGGAAGTCTGAGTGTGCCATATCCTATTTCATGGGTTGATGAAGAAAGAGACACAAGCGCATGGCTCGGAAACATAATGCAGCGCGAAGCCTTTGAAAAGCTATACAGCATTGCCGACCGCGTCAGAATTTGCGACAACCGCCAGATAAAACAGGACTGGAACTATCTGCAAGCCACAAACAACTTCAGATTCATGAACACAAAGCCGAGCGCAGAGGGCGGATACCGTGGCATTTACGAAACACCCGAAGATGCTTTTATTAATTACATGAATATTCTCGGCGATTTCATGACAAGAGTTAACGATTTGTATCCTGACATTGACAACGAGGAGCTTTCTTCGCTTCTTACTTCAATAAGAAACCAGGAAGAAGAGCTTGAGATGAAAGACAAGGAAATTGTGAAACTCCACGCAATAATAGATAAATTGACACGTGAAAGCGGAAAAAGCAGCAAAAAGACCACTCGCACTGCCAAAGCCGACGAGAAACCGGCAAAAAACGCCAAAAGCAAAGCTACAACAAAGAAAAAAACAGCCACGCCACCCGAAAAAAAGTAGATTCCATGAAAGCCTTTTTCAAAAATCTGATATTCGTCTGTGCTTTCTCGTTTGCAGTTCACAGCGGAGCGCAAGTAACCACGATAAAATACTTCAACCCCGCACCCAAAGGCGAGATTCCCATTATGGCGTGGGCAAGCATTCCCGCCAACGAGCTTACAGACGCAAATTTCATGGCTTTGAAAGAGGCAGGAATCAATATAAATTTCTCTTTTCACCGTTTCAAAAATTTGAACGATGTAAAAAAACTGCTGAAGCTCAGTGCAAAATATAATATAAAGTCAATCGTTACGTGTCCGGAGCTGAAAAGCAATCCCGACAGTGCCGTGAAAATTCTGAAATCTTGCAAAGGGCTTGCCGGATATTTCCTTGTTGATGAACCGCCAGCTTCAGATTTTGAAAAACTCGCCGAATGGGCAGAAAAAATCAAGAAAGCAGATTCAAAGCACCTTATATATTTGAATCTCTTTCCATATTTCGTTGACCCCGTTACTTTCGGAGGAACATACGAAGACTATGTAGAGGCATTCATTAATAAAGTTGCGCTTCCTTTTGTTTCTTGGGACATCTACCCAATTACCACTGCGGGGATAAAAACGGAATGGTATAAGAATCTTGAGATAATGCGCACCGTTTGCATGCGTCATAATCTTCCGTTCTGGACTTTTGCGCTTGCCACTCCCCATACCACGAGCATAACCTATCCTACTCCGACAATAGAGCAACTGCGTTTGCAACTCTACACAGGGCTTGCCTATGGTTCGCAAGGCTTGCAATACTTCACGTTTTGGTGTCCGCCGAGATACGACCGCGCATTCGATTACCACGAAGCTCCTATAAGCGACGAAGGCGTGCGTACACATGTTTACGAACTTACCAGAACCGTAAATCGAGAAATACAAAACAGGGCTTTTGTGTTTCTTGACGGGACTGTTGAAGCTGTTAATCATCTTGGCGAGCCCCTTCCCGAAGGCACACATCCGCTTACTACGCTTCCAAAAGGAGTTGACACGCTCAACGTAATCAACGGCGGAATCACTGTTTCGCAGATAAACAACAAGGGACGCCGCTTTCTTGTCCTCGTAAACCGCAGTTGGGAAGAGCCTGCAGACCTGAACCTGCATTTCTCCGCCAAAGCCAAACTGATAAGGCGCGACGGGACGGAAACATCAGCAAATCTTTACGAGACCCTTACACGTATTGCCCCGGGCGATGCATCAATTTACGAGATTTTATCTAACAAATAATCCCCATTAGGAGTAAAACCCCATACAAATATTCATCTTATATACAAGAAGCATTCATAAAAGTTGCGTTTTGCACCTGTTTGTGCTTAAAGTCCTGATACAAAAGGAAATAAACCTCGCACTAACGATTTTATAAGTCGCTATTATCCAGATATTTGTAAAGTCAAAAAATATAAGCCTTTTATTTTAAAATACGAGCCATATATTTTGAAATACATGGCTCGTATTTTTTACAATTTCCCTTGTGTTTTTTACAAAATCCCGTTTGGAGGAAAAAATCACTATTTTCTGCGCATATATCCACAGAATATACAATTATTATAAGTACTCGTTTTACAGCAATCCCAAACACAAAACCCACATATGGGGCTTTATGTTAAAGAATGTTTTGCCATGTTGAAAAATCTTCGTACTTTTGCACCTCATTTCAGCAGGCACTCACAAGGAGCAACCTATTTCTTAATCACAATATAACTTTCAGATGAAAGCATTCTCGTTAAAATCCCAACTGTTTTACTCTCTCAAAGACTACAACAAGAAAACATTCATGTCCGACCTCATGGCGGGCATAATAGTGGGCATAGTAGCCTTGCCGCTGGCTATTGCTTTCGGCATAGCATCGGGTGTAACTCCCGAAAAAGGCATCATCACCGCCATCGTAGCCGGTCTTGTCATTTCAATCTTCGGCGGAAGCAAAGTACAAATAGGAGGACCTACCGGCGCATTCATTATAATTATTTACGGAATCATACAAAAATACGGCATTGAAGGACTTACCATAGCCACACTCATGGCAGGTTTGTTTCTTGTGCTGTTCGGATTACTGCGCCTCGGCACTATCATAAAATACATTCCCTATCCCATTGTTGTGGGATTCACAAGCGGAATTGCCGTAACCATTTTCACAACACAGATAAAGGACTTGTTCGGGCTGACACTGCCTTCCAACCCGTCTGATTTCATTGAGAAATGGGGCGTGTACCTGCAAAACTTCAGCACCATAGACATTTGGTGCACCATAATAGGTGTGGCAAGCGTCATAATCATTGCCATAACGCCGAAATTCAGCAAAAAAATCCCGGGATCGCTGATAGCCATAATTTTAATGACAATAGTGGCTCTGTTGCTCAAGAATTTTGCCGACGTAACCTCTATAGAAACCATAGGCGACCGTTTTGCCATTAGCAATGTGCTTCCAACGGCAAAAGTTCCCGACATAAATTGGGACACAATCAAAAGTCTTGTCTCTCCAGCCATAACCATTGCAATTCTCGGGGCAATAGAGTCATTGCTTTCGGCTACCGTTGCCGACGGTGTCATTGGCGACCACCACGATTCCAATACGGAACTCGTGGCACAAGGGCTTGCCAACATAGCGTCTCCCCTTTTCGGCGGAATACCTGCCACAGGAGCAATAGCACGAACCATGACCAACATTAACAACGGCGGGAAAACGCCAATAGCCGGGATTATCCACGCAATAGTTCTGTTGCTGATTTTCCTTTTCCTCATGCCGTTGGCAAAATACATACCCATGGCATGCCTTGCAGGCGTTTTGGTTGTGGTAAGTTACGGCATGTGCGGTTGGCGGTCCTTCCTTGCTCTGATGAAAAACCCCAAAAGCGATGTAACTGTGCTTTTGATAACTTTTTTCCTTACCATAATCTTCGATTTGACGGTTGCCATAGAAGTGGGTCTTATTATTGCGTGTCTGTTGTTCATGAAGCGAATGGCGGAAACCACTGATGTGAAAGCCATAACCGATGACGAAATAGATTTGAACAAAGAATTCGATTTTCTTGCCACGAATCTCGACCACTACACCATACCCAAGGATGTGGAAGTGTACGAAATAAACGGACCATATTTCTTTGGTGCGGGAAATAAGTTTGAGGAAGTCATGGCAGCATTCGGAGATCGTCCGAAAGTTCGCGTCATACGCATGCGCAAAGTGCCTTTCGTCGATTCTACAGGCATACACAACCTTACCAATTTATGCAACATGAGCAAAAAAGAAGGCATACAGGTTGTGCTGTCGGGCGTAAGCGAAAAAGTAAATGCCCAACTGGAACACGCAAGATTCTATGACCTTCTCGGCAAAGAGAACATCTGCGACCACATAAGCAAGGCTTTGAAACGCGCAGAAGAGATTACCAAGGAAAAATAACCTCTTAAAAACAATAAAACCATGTCTGACTTTTTGGAATTGAGCGAAAAACGTTTTTCTGCCCGTAAATTTACCGACCAAGCCGTAAGCGAGGACGATCTTGAGTATATTCTCAACTCCACACGCCTTGCTCCTTCGGCATGTAACAGACAACCGTGGAAATTCATAGTGGTTGCTTCTGAAGAAAACAAGACCAAGTTGCAGGAATGTTACGACCGGGAATGGTTCAAAACGGCTCCTGTATATATTATATGTATGAAGAACACGGCGGAAAACTGGATTCGTCCTTACGACAACAAGCCTCACGGCGACATTGATGCAGCCATTGCCACCGAACATCTTTGTCTTGCCGCCGCAGAACGTGGATTGGGAACCTGTTGGGTGTGTAATTACGACACGGAAAAGATGTCGCGCTACTTTTCACGCCTGGATTTCGAAGCAATAGCCATAATCCCCGTGGGACATATAGCCGAAGACTGCCCGCATGCAGCCAAAGTCCGCAAGAAACTTGAAGACATCGCGGAAACAATATAATTGAGTAACAGAAAATCCCCAGAAAGCCCTCTGTGAGCTTAAAATTTGTATAATACACCACAAATCCACACAATAATAATTAAAAACATTCATGCACAAAGCGTCATTCTGTTTTTTATTTATACTTTTGGCGTGATTAATAACGAATTAAAAACAAAGAACAATGAAAAAGAACACTTTATTGTTTGTCCCGCTCATAGCAGCAGCCATAATGATGAGCAGTTGCGCGAGCAAGAAAAGTTTGGAAAATTGCCAGAACGAAAATAAGGTACTATCTACCAACTATCAGAACACGAAAGACAAACTCGCCGACGTGCAGTCGCAGTTGGCAGCGAGCAAAGCACGTGTGTCAAGTTTGCAAGACCAGCTTGCACAAGCCCGCAAGGACTACGAAAAACTGCAATCGTCGCTTGACAAGAGCCTTACGGCAGGAAGCCAGACCAATATGAACATCTCGAAGCTCGTTGACCAGATTAACGAATCAAACCAATACATTCGCCACTTGGTGGAAGTTAAGAGCAAGAGCGACTCGCTGAACATGGTATTGACTAACAATCTTACCCGCTCCCTTTCGCAAAGCGAACAGAAGGAAGTAAACGTTCAGGTATTGAAAGGCGTAGTTTATATTTCTCTTGCCGACAACATGCTTTACAAGAGCGGAAGCTACGAAATCAATGACCGCGCCGCAGAAACACTTAGCAAAATCGCCAAAATCATTCAGGATTATAAAGACTATGATGTTCTCGTGGAAGGTAACACTGACAATGTGCCCATCAGCCGTCAGAACATACGTAACAACTGGGACTTGAGTTGTCTTAGAGCATCAAGCGTTGTGCAGTACCTGCAAAACAATTACGGCATCGATCCCAAACGTCTCACAGCAGGAGGACGCGGAGAATATAACCCGCTCACCACTAACGACAGCGAACTCGGCAAGCAGCGCAACCGTCGCACGCAAATTATCATTACTCCCAAGCTTGACCAGTTCATGGATCTTATAGACAAAGCTCCGAAAGAGGATAACAACGAGTAAAAACCGGCGAAAGCCAACACATTTACAAGAACGCCCGTCTGATTTTGGCTTACAGATGGGCGTTTTTATTTTGTCTTTATAAGTCGTTGTTTTTCAAAAGTCTGCAACGGTCAAAAATACAAGGCATATATTTTGAAATACAAGGCACTTATTTTAAAATATGTGCCTTATCTTTTTTACAAAATGCCTTATCTTTTTTTGCACGATGGGAAACACTCTTTTTTCTCCCCGTTATTTTTACATTTCTTGCACGAAAACCTCAATCTTAACACAAAATTATCCTTAGCCCAACTGTTTGTTTTGCCTTTTATGTTATCTTTGCAGAATAATAAAAACATATACAACAAAAAGTAAACACATGAAAACCTTCGGGTCTTTTATCGTCTTGGCTTTGCTTGGTCTGTTTTTCACTGCGTGCAGTGATAATGTTGACGAAAGCAACCTTTACGTTTTCAAAGGTAAAAGTGCGTACAAATTTCTTGAAAGCACAGAGGATCTCAGTAACTATGCCTATTTATTGAGTAGAGTACAAATTAGCAAAAAATCACCCTCACGTTTTTCCGAATTACTTTCGGCAAGAGGAAACTATACGGTTTTTGCTCCCACCAATGAAGCATTGCAGACGTTCCTTGACTCAGTTTACAATACAAAGAACTTTGACATAACTCAAACCGAGGATACAATTGCCGACTTCATTGTAAGAAACAGTATTATTGACAATGGCGAAAGCAACGCTTATCTTTCTACACAGTTTAATGTAGGTACTTTGGACAAAGCCAACATGAACGACAGATATTTACAGGTAAGCTTTGACAATGATAGCGTTACCGGCAAGGCAACTATCGTTATAAACAACAAATCACACTTGGTTTCCGAAGACAACGAAGTATCAAACGGATATGTTCATTCCATAGACAGAGTTATAGATATGAGTAATGCATCTCTGCCTGACCTCATAAAACAAACTCCCAACCTCAGGATTTTCTCAAGAATGCTTGACGCAACCGGCTGGGCAGATTCTCTGGTGCAGTATATAGACCTTGTTTACGAATATGACCATCCCGAATTCGGATCAATAGACCCGGGTAATACTTCGGGCGGAGAAGTAGGTCCGAGTCCCGAACATCGCTACATAGGTTATACAGCTTTTGTTGAAACCGACAGTGTATTTGAATCACAGTGGGGAATTCCCGCTCCAATCGTGGATGAAAACGGAAACGTTACCAATTATAACGAAATAGAAAGCAAATTCATAGAAAAATGTAAGGAAGCATATCCTAACGCAACTGACGAAGATCTTACAAGTCAGAACAATGCGGTGAACCAATTCATATCATACCATCTCCTTCCCGAACGTATAACATGGAATAAACTTGTTGTACACAAAAACGAATTGGGGTACTCATGGAATAACCCAACAAAACTTACCATTGACTGTTGGGAATATTACGAAACAATGGGCAAGCCTCGCCGTCTTTTGAAACTTACCGAAGGAAGCCAAACCAATGGCATTCGTTTGAACCGTCATTGCACATACGATAACTCTTTCTTCGGAACTTACGACGAAATTGCTGTAGATCGTCCGGGAGCATTGGTTACACAACTAAATGGAGGAAGTTCTACCAACGCACTTAACGGCTTCTATTATCCGATTGACGAGGTTCTTGTCTATGACAAAGACGTTCCCGGCAAAGTTCTCAACGAACGCCTGCGTTTTGACTTCGCATCAATATGCCCTGATTTGATGACAAACGGTTTGCGTCAGGTACAAGATAACACTTGGAGGTTTATTCCGCCTGGATATCTTTCTACATTCTGGTACACCGACGATACCAAATGGCGTTACGTACCTTATTGGGGCGGTGGAAACGACAACATGCAGTGTGATGAAATTAATATTCTCGGACAATACGATTTCACTTTCAAATTACCTCCCGTTCCTTTCGAGGGTACTTGGGAACTTCGCATGTGTGCGCCGGAAATACAGCACTTTGGTATGTTCCAAGTTTATCTTGGAACAGACAAGAACAACCCCACTCCTATCGGTTTGCCTCTTGACTTCCGCGTAGCCGCATCCAACGCAAAAATAGGTTGGAGAGCAGACCCGACAGACGGAGATATGGATGTTATAAGGGAAATTGATAAAACAATGCGCAATAACGGTTACATGAAAAACAATAAGCATAACGGACGTCCCACGAGTGGTGGCGTAGTTAGCATGCCTATGCGTGCAGCCGAAGGAGATTACATCCGTTTGCGCAAAATTCTGTGGAACGGGAACATGAAACCAGACGAAACATACTACGTAAGAATAAAATCAGTGCTTAACAACACGAGAACATGTTGTATGCTTGACTACTTTGAAATGGTTCCGAAATCTGTTTATAACGGAGAACAAGGAGAAGATCCGTGGTAAATAACAGCAAAATCCACGAATAATATAACGGAGAAAAAGGGATATCACCTTTTTCTCCGTTTTGTTTAACGCCATTATTCACATGAAAAATTTTGTTATTGCTTTATAAATCGTAATTTTGCAAATTGCAATTCAGATACAGAAAACAATTTATCATGAACAGAATAATTGACAAGCAACAATTTTCAGAGAAAGTATTCAAACTTGTTGTTGAAGCACCACTTATAGCAAAATCGAGAAAAGCCGGTAATTTTGTTATTGTAAAGGCTTCGGAAAATAGTGAACGTATTCCTCTTACAATAGCTCAAGCCGATAAAGAAAAAGGAACAATTACTCTCGTCATACAAGAAGTGGGACTCTCCACCACAAAGATTTGTGAAATGAACGCAGGAGACTATCTTGCAGACGTGGTAGGACCTCTTGGAAAACCGACAGAGATAAAAAATTATGGAACTGTAGTATGCGCCGGCGGTGGTGTAGGAACTGCTCCTTTGCTTCCAATTGTTGAAGCATTGAAAAAAGCAGGCAACAGAGTTATCACGGTAATCGCCGGACGCTCGAAAGAACTAATTATTCTTGAAAAAGAAATGCAAGAATACTCCGATGAAGTTATTATAATGACAGACGACGGTTCTTACGGCGAAAAAGGTCTCGTTACCCAAGGCATTGAGAAAGTAATAAATCGCGAAAAGGTAGACAAGTGCTTCGCAATAGGTCCCGCAATAATGATGAAGTTTGTTTGTCTGCTCACAAAGAAATATGAAATTCCAACAGACGTTTCTCTAAATACAATAATGGTTGACGGAACCGGAATGTGCGGAGCTTGTCGTGTAACAATGGGCGGAAAAACAAAGTTTGTTTGCGTTGACGGTCCAGAATTCGACGGACACGAAGTAGACTTCGACGAAATGATGATGCGACTTCGGGCATATAAACCCGCAGAAGCCGAAGAAATGCAAATGCTCGGCGAAGAAAAGCAAGACGAAGGCAGAGATGCACAATGGCGTGCGGATTTGAGAAAAGCCGTAAAGCCAAAAGAAAGAATGCAAATTCCACGTGTAGAAATGCCGGAACTACCTGCGACATACCGTGCCCATAGTCTTAGAGAAGAAGTCAATCAAGGACTGAACAAAGAGCAGGCTCAAAAAGAAGCAGCACGCTGTTTGGACTGCGCAAATCCCGGTTGTGTTAAAGGATGTCCCGTTAGCATAGATATTCCCGGCTTTATAAAAAACATTGAACGCGGAGAGTTTGGCGAGGCAGCGCGCACATTGAAGCGCACAAGTTCACTCCCTGCAGTATGTGGTCGCGTTTGTCCGCAAGAAAAACAGTGTGAAGCAGGATGTATTCATATAAAAACAGGAGGAAAAGCCGTTGCAATTGGTTATTTGGAACGTTTTGCCGCCGATTATGAACGTGAAAGCGGACACAGCGAGCTTCCTAAATGCAAACCTTCCAATGGCATTAAAGTTGCTGCGGTAGGTTCTGGTCCTTCCTCACTTTCTTTTGCGGGCGATATGGCAAAAAACGGATATTCCGTTACGGTGTTCGAAGCTTTACATGAGATTGGAGGCGTTCTAAAATACGGTATTCCCGAATTTCGTCTGCCAAATAAAATTGTAGATGCAGAAATAGAAAACTTGCGAAAGATTGGTGTTGAATTCGTAAAGGATTGCATTGTAGGCAAGACCATAAGTGTTGAGCAACTTGAAGCAGATGGTTACAAAGCAGTCTTTGTCGGCAGCGGCGCAGGTCTGCCACGTTTTATGAATATCCCCGGAGAAAACTATATAAACATACTTTCTTCTAACGAATATCTGACACGTGTCAATTTAATGGACGCTTCCAACAAAGAATCTGCTACACCTGTTCCTTTTGGAAAGCACGTACTTGTTGTTGGCGGTGGAAACACAGCTATGGATTCCGTCAGAACAGCATTAAGACTGGGAGCTGAAAGCGCAACAATAGTTTATCGCCGTTCTGAAAACGAGATGCCGGCGCGCAAAGAAGAAGTAAAACACGCCAAAGAGGAAGGGGTGAAGTTCTTAACCCTACACAATCCTATTGAATACCTCGCCGATGAAAACGGAAAAGTAAAAGCTGTAAAACTTCAAAAGATGGAACTCGGCAAACCAGATGCTTCAGGACGCAGAAGCCCTATTGCCATTCCCGGTGCCATAGAAACTCTCGACGTGGACCTTGTTATTGTCAGCATCGGGGTACGTCCCAATCCCATAATCCCCCACTCTGTCAGCGGCATTGAAATTAGTGCCAAAGGTACTATTGTTACAGATGAAAACATGCGTTCTGCCCGCAAAGAACTTTATGCCGGTGGAGACATTGTAAGAGGTGGCGCAACCGTAATATTGGCAATGGGAGACGGAAGAAAGGCAGCAAAAGCCGCAGACGAAGCATTGCAAGAGAAATGACAGCCATACAATTCCTCATTAGATATAAATCCGAAAATTACTTACGGAACATTAGAGAAGCTCTCGAATCAGGGTGCAAATGGATTCAACTTCAGGTAAACGATAACGAAAACAACGACGAAGCCATTAAAGCAGTTGCAGACATAAAAGCCATGTGTCGCAAACACGAGGCAATGATTATCGTAGAAGGTTGTAATTCGCTTGCACAAAAGGCAGAAGTTGACGGAGTTTTCAATGATAGTGCCAATCCCGAGGTAATAAGAGATGCGAGAAAATCACTTGGCGAAGGATATATCATAGGTGTTTTCGCCAACAACTATTCAAGTATTTCTTCCGCCCAAAAGTCGGGTGCGGATTACGTTTGTGTCGGTCCTTTTGGCAAATCTTCCAAAGCACTTAATGCTGAGGATTACCAAAACATTACTTCTCAATTGCACGAAAACGGACAGAGCATTCCCGTTGTTGCATTCGGGGAGATTGCAGTAGAGGATGAGACTTTCCTCGTTGCTTCCGGTATTGACGGTGTTGCTTTGAATGCCGAAACCAACTGCAAAAACGGAATAAAAGAAACGTTGGAAAGTTTTTTGAGCTGCTGAGATTTTTTACCTACTCCATAATAAAGTGCCGGCAACTCTGACAACAGAATTTCCGGCATTTTTGTTACCTTCGTCATAAGCACCTTCAAACACTCGGATTTATAATAAAATCTCTGCAAAACACTCCACTCCGCATGCAAAGGCAATGAAGACTTGTGAAGACTGACTAAGAAATAAGCAACCAAAATTTTCTCTACATTTTTACTTTTTTATATCAACACACGCACGGTCATTACCAAGAAGTTATACAAAAAGATATTAAAGAATTCCAATCCTGTTTTTTTGAAAGCGGCTTTTCATATTGCTTTTTTCTGTACCTTTGCAAAAGATGAACGAGCTATCACACCATATTATCTGTCTGCTTGCCGAGAATGACTGCGTTATTCTTCCGGGAATAGGAGGATTTATAGCACGCTATGAATCTGCGAGCTACGCATCTAACGATGAAGAATTTCTTTCACCTCAAAGAGTAATAGGATTTAATAGCGCGTTAACAATGAATGACGGTCTTATAGTTCAGTCCTACATGATAAAATTCGGGCTAAACTATCCCGACGCATCAAAGCTTGTTGACAAGGACATCGAAAAGCTTCTTGAAGAAATAAACCGTAACGGAAACGTACATATAGAAGGTTTGGGAATGCTTGTAAAGCAAGCGCAGGGAGCTTACAGTTTTGAAGTGTCTTCGTCAAGAATTATTACTCCTGAGCTTTATGGTCTAACAGATTTCGCAGTTGCTTGCAAGAAAGAAAAAACGCACGCCACCGAAATTGTTCCGCCTTTCGTTCCGCAATCCGAGTCCGAAGAAAAGGAAGCACCTCTGGACGAAGAACCGAAAACGTATTCCATTTCAGTAAAACGCTCTGCCGTTCATAAGATAGCTGCTATAGCGGCAGCCATAATAGTATCGTTTCTTCTCACAACGCCTGCAGGAAATGTAGACAAGCACGATATTCAAACATCTGCAATGATTGGTGTTTTGGATTTCCCTTCAAATACAGAAAAGACGGCAGCTCCGAAAGTTGAAAAGGTTCAAAAGACAAATGAAGGCGCAGAAGAAGTAAAAACCAAGCCTGCCGAAAAAGTTTCTGTGGTTGTAAAACCTTATACCATAGTACTTGCAAGTGCAGTTTCCGAAAGAAATGCAGAAGAATTTATAGAATCTCTCAACAAGCAAGGCTATCCTCATGCCGAGATATACAAGACTTCGAGCATGAGAAGAGTTATCTACAATCATTTTGAGACAGAACAGGAAGCACGTGAAGCACTCAAAAAATTAAACGACAAAGATTTTGCCGCCGAAGCGTGGGTTCTGAAAACCAAAATCTGACATGAACAGGATTCTTGCAGTATTACTCTCTCTTTTCATGGTCTTTTACGCAAATGCACAAAAGCATTCTGTTTTTTCCGGGCTTCTTTATAACAGCGACACCAAGATGGCTATTCACCTGAACCTTGATTCCGCCAATGTAAAAGTACCCGGTCTTCCTTTTTTGGGAGGCACTAACGGGTACATGAGCAACGGTATCCTTTATGGCACTTGGATTGTTACGGATTTCAAGGTTGATAAAAACAATGCCACCATACGCCTTACAAACGACTTCGGTGCCGACACACAAAAACTCTTGATTTTCCACATCAAAGCCGACACTTTTTCCGTAGAACTGCAGCAGCCGATAGTCATGCGCCGTGTTGTAAAAGGAAAATTGGTTAAAATCAATCCCAAATACATCTTCATTAAAAGATAACCCTATTTTTTGAAGACATACGACATCAGAAAAAAGACATAAGGCATGTAATAAAAAATACAAGGCACTTATTTCAAAATACAAGGCATATATTTTAAAATATATGCCTTGTATTTTTGCCGTTTATAAGTATATGAAAAATAATGTCTTACAAAAGCCGTTTTTCTTGCACTTTTTCATCCGCGAATAAGGCACTCCGAAATGCAGAAATTGCTTTTCACATGCACTTTTTATACGATTCAGGATTCCCATGTAGTATCTTCCAATTTGAATCTTATGCGAAACGATTTCTTTTCTTCGTCCCAATTCGTCCCGAGAAGCACAACCTTGCCTATCTGTGCCGTGTGCTCCACATGCAAACCTATGCAGGCGCATTTATCATAGTCGCCCACTCTTACTATCCTTATGGTATCGCTCGCATTTTCCGGTAATTTATCGAGAGATATGCCTTCCTCCAAATCATTAACCGATTCGAAACTATAAGTTACCGGCAAATCCTCGGCAATTACTTTGTTTACCGCGTCAATCAGGTTTTCTACTTCCTCGGGAGCCGGGCATTGCGAAAGAAGAAAGCTCATTTTGCTTTTCTTTCGCTCTATGTGAGTATTGCCACTGCGTTTGCAACCGAAATGATTCACCATTGCACGATTCAAAATATGTTCGGCAGTGTGCATGGGAGGATATTCCTGCTTGTTATGAGGATTCAATACAACTTCTTCCATTGATTCTATTCTTTATAAGGCAAAATTAAGGAAAACAAACCAAAAACACACTTCCACTCCCCTTTTACTGCAAAGTTTTACGTAAATTTGCCATATAACAAACCCAATAACCAGAAAACAAGACATGGAACAGACTCCGATGAAACAAATCGTAGAAAAATTCAATATCTTAGGAGATATAGAAAGCGTAAAACCGTTAGGAAACGGTCTGATTAACTCTACATACAAAGTAAACACGGTTGGCAAAGAAACGCCCGACTACGTTTTACAGTGCATTAACCACAATGTGTTTCCCGACGTGGACATGCTGATGAACAACATTATTGCGGTTACAGACCACATACGCAAGAAACTTGCGGATCAAGACGACATTGAACGCCGGTGCCTGCGCTTTATTCCATTAAAAGACAATGACAAGAAATATTATCTTTTCGACGGCAACGCTTACTGGCGCGTCATGGTGTTCATACCCGATACAATAACCCGCGAAGATGTTAGTCCTGAAGGATCATACGCTGCAGGAGAAGCTTTCGGTGATTTCCAATCTATGTTGGCAGACATACCTGTTGAGTTGGGAGAAACCATAAAAGACTTCCACAACATGGAATTCAGATTGCAGCAGTTACACGATGCCGTGAAAGAAAACAAAGCAGGCAGATTGGGTGGAGTGAAAGACCTTCTTGACGAAATAGAAAGCCATGCAGAAAAAATGACATTTGCAGAGCAACTGCACAGAGAGGGAAATTTACCCAAAAGAATCTGCCACTGCGACACAAAAGTTAACAACATGCTTTTTGATGCAAATACAGGTTTGCCTTTATGCGTCATAGACCTTGACACAGTAATGCCGTCGTTCATTTTCTCCGATTTCGGCGATTTCCTGCGCTATGCCGCAAATGCTTCAGCCGAAGACGAACCCGATCTTTCCAAAGTTTACTTCAGAATGGACATTTTCGAGGCTTTTACCAAAGGCTATCTTAAGGCAGGAAAGGCATTCCTCACAAAAACGGAAATAGAAAACCTGCCGCTTGCCGCAGAACTTTTCCCATACATGCAGGCTGTGAGATTTTTTGCCGATTTTCTGAACGGCGACACCTATTTCAAAACGAAATATCCGGAACATAATCTTGTTCGCACCAAAGCTCAGTTCAAACTTTTCCTTAGTGCGCAGGAACATGAAGAAGACATGAAGAACTTCATAAAGGCTTCAATGCAAGCATAACAACAATGGGAGGCTTGAATACGGGAAAGCCTCCCATTGTTTCAAACAAAATGCAAAAGTCAAGACTATATTTAATAATCTGTCTTGTTTTTATATTCGCAAACGTCCACGCCCAAAACAAAGAACACACTCACAGTGTTTACGGAATCAAGCCTTGTACGTGGGATGAGTTTGTGGATTTGTACTCTTCCTCATGTTTTGACGAAAACAACGATTCTCAAATCAGCGAAGAGCGTCTTGATGCGCTTCGCAACATTTACGACAACCCGATAAACATAAATAAAGCATCGCGGGAAGACTTGCAAGAGTTGCCATTCCTGTCAGACGCGCAAATAGATTCCTTGCTTTCATACGTAAAACGTCACTATCCCGTAATATCATTGGGAGAATTGGCACTTGTTCCCAGATTTGACTACCGCACACGCTTTTTCCTCACGGCATTCCTCACTTGCGACACGACAATAGTGCAAAAGCAAACCGTGAAAGACCTTCTCGTTAACGGCAGACACGACATTGCCGCAAACTTTCTCGTTCCGCTCAACACCCCAGAGGGGTGCAAAAGCAACACAACTCTTAGCGTTCCAAACAGATACCTCGGAGACAAAAACAGGATAGGATTCAAATATTTCTACAACTGCAACAACGAACTGAAATTCGGCTTTACCTCAGAAAAAGACCCAGGAGAACCTTTTGCTTGCAGGGGAAACTTTTTAATGGACTCTTATTCATTCTGCATTTTTCGCAAGCAAAGAAACGGGAAATACGCTTTTGCCATTGGTGATTACAGAATAAATCTCGGCGAAGGGCTTACCATTGGCAACGTATTCTTTTCCGGGAAAAAAGGTGTGCTTTACGACACATACAACAATCCTAACACCATAACGCCGCATCTGTCATATTCCGAAAGAGATTTCTTTCGCGGCGCAGCAGGAAGCATCCGTTTCGGAAAATCCCTGCTAACGGCAATGCTTTCATATAAACCTGACGATGCCGTAACAAATTCCGTCAACGAAATAACCTCTCTGATAAACACCGGATACCACAGAACATCTGTGGAACAGAACAGAAGAGGAAACGTAAACGACTTTACCGCAGGAGGAGACTTTACGTATGGCACGAGATTGCTTAGCGCAGGCATTTCTGCGGCTTTCGTACACTACGACAAGTACATGAACCCGCGCCAAGCCGACTATAACAGATACGCAATGCGCGGAAAAAATTTCAGAACGCTCGGTCTGCATTATTCATTCTGTTATAAAGATATAAAATCAAGAGGAGAAATTGCCACAACGGAAAAGAACGCGCTCGCATTTGTCAACACTATTAAATATACCATTGGAAACCAGACAACACTTACCAGTATACAGCGCAGTTACTCTAAAAAATATAATACGCCCTATGCTGATTGCTTCAAAAGCTCTGGAACTGTGAGCAACGAGCAAGGAGTTTATTTCGGATTCTCCACCGAACCTTTTCGTTTTCTGAGTTTTCGCGGGTATGGTGATTTCTATCGCAGACCATGGTCCACATTCCGCTACCGCGCACCATTGAACGGGAGCGAATTATGCTTTGAAGCAGAAATACACAACTCGAAAAAAGCATTTATTTCAGCAGAATGGAAATATACAAAGAGAAAATGCGACGCAGGATACTCTACCGACTCCACATCTCAGAACAGAAATCAGATTAAACTTATGTGCGGAGGCACATTCGGTAAATTTTCCACAAAAACTCAAATTACGATAATTACAACTTCTGATAAAGGAGTAAACAATCACGGTTGGGCTGTTGCAGAACGCGCTTGCTACAGGAACGACAAACTTTCGGTTGCAGCCTTTGCGGCATATTTCAAGACGGACAACTATTCCACAAGAGTATATGCCTATGAAAACACCGTGAGATACATATATAACAATTTCACATCGCTCTACGGAAACGGCATAAGGGCATCTTTGCTGTGCAGCATCAAATTTGCGAAGCGGTTCACCGCCTATGCGAAATACGGACTTACAAAATATTTTGACAGAAACAAAATAGGTTCGGGCGCACAGCAGATTTCTTCATCCGCAAAGAGCGACCTCACATTTTGCATAAACATAATAATATAAAATATGGAAGTTATAAACCAACACAGAAGTATAAGAAAATACTCAAACAAGGAAATCAGCAACGATCTCTTGAAAAAGCTCGTAGAAGAGGCAGAACGCACGCAGACCATGGGGAATCTGCAACTATACAGTGTAGTTATTACGCGCACAGAAGAAATGAAAAAGAAACTTGCCCCGCTTCATTTCAACCAACCTATGGTTGAATCGGCCCAAGCAGTGGTTACTATTTGCGCAGACTTTAATAGAACGGTGAGATGGTGCGAGGAAAGAAAGGCGCAACCGGGATATGACAATGAACTTTCGTTTATAAATGCGGCAACTGACGCACTGCTTTTTACACAGACATTTTCAATTCTGTGCGAAGAGCAAGGTATTGGACTTTGTTTCCTTGGCACGACGGTATATCAACCTGACAAGATAATCGATGTTCTGAAACTTCCCAAACTTACCTTTCCCGTTGCAACGCTTACGCTTGGTTATCCCGATGAAAGCCCGACACAAAGCGACCGTTTGCCTGTTGAAGCCATTATCCACGAAGAAACTTATAAAGATTATAGTAAACAGGACATCGCCAAACTATATGCACCGAAAGAATCCCTTCCCGAGAACAAGGATTTCGTAAGAATAAACAACAAAGAAACGCTCGCGCAGGTTTTCACAGACTTAAGATATACACGAAAAGACAATGAAGCCATGTCGGAAACATTAAAAGCCACACTGAAAAGACAAGGTTTCATAAAATGAGCGATTTGGCGGACGAAAAAAGCTATAAAACGCCATCACTAAAAGGCAAAAAATACGCATTTGTAACTCTTTGCGTTTCATAAACTTATAAAGGGCAAAAATACAAGGCACTTATTTTGAAATATAAGGCACATATTTTAAAATATGTGCCTTATATTTTTTACGATATGCCGAATGTTTTTTCGGACATCCGAAAAACAAAAAGATTTCAGCATCATAAGTACAAAAAATCCCGGCATTTTTTAATTGAGTGCCGGGATTTTTATGATATAAACTTTCAGCCGTTTTTACCAAATGCTTTCAGCTTTTTCTCCATTGTATATGGAACGTGGAACAAGCTCCAAGTAGTCGCAGAAAAGCTGACCGTAAGGGTTGGTAAGCACGTTCTTGAAACGCACGTAGTAAGTCTTGTCTGCTTTCATAAGACCGCGGTAAACGATATAACGCATTGAAAGCATGTTAGAACCGTTACCGTCGCGGAAAGAAGTTGACACTCCGCTCGCACTAAGCAAACCGTAAAGTTTAGGACCTTTCATGTAGCCGTGGTTACGCATAGCTTTGTCATTTTCCTTAGCCGAATGCGGATCATCCGGGTTATCTTTCTCCCAACCAATGTTTGGAGAAGTATATTCTGCACGCATGTCCAAAGGAACACCGATAGCCGGCAAGTTATCCGGATTATCGCCGAAATAAATCTGGGTCATACCACGCCAAGAAGCGTTTGAAAGTCCCCAACGGAACTCATAAGTACCATCAACCGGCACAGGAGGAAGCTGGAAAGTAACGTCGTACTGACCAAGAATTAGAATTTCATTACTGTTAACGTCTACCCAACTGTTGGGATTAACCTCGTTGAATACAATCTGCCAAGATTCGTCAGTAATCTTATAAACCTTACGCAAATATCCGTTAGGCACATTAAAGAAATCCAATGAGCGGTGAGGGTTACCGAAACCGTTGGCACCACTTTCTATCATGTAGTCGGTTAAGTCGAAACGCAAACGATCGTTCAAGACATAATCTCTAACATGTGAATCATAAACAATTATTCTGTCTATTGGATAATAAAAACCGTTAAGGGCATTGTTTGAATTATTTCCATTATTGGAAGTAACAAGAGCACCCTGATCGTGAACTGTTATCTCATCGTATGTATCTTCATCGTATGACGACCAACGGTTCAAGCGTTTTCCGTCTGTACTTTCGCCTTCTGTTATACGGAACAAACGACGCTGCGGACCCATACTCTCATAGTTACGAGTAACATTAGCTGCCAATTTGTTAGGATTCTTAAATGAATACCCCCATTCATTCATGTGAATCACAAGAAGGTCGAAAGGAATCTGATCTTCATAAAGGTGATAGGCCACAAACTGGTTTACAACATTATCTTGATTGGTCCAATCTTCAGGATTACCGGCTTCGTTTGCTGTTTGACGGTAAATGTCCACCTGATTACAATGTTCTTCGATGCTCTTCTTGACTTCGTCCCAATTTTCTATCTGACCAAAATTGGAAACCTGAATTTTGATTCCCCATTCTTTCTCGTAAACACTATCAGGTTCTACAAAAGCCGTATAACCAAAGTATCTGTGTTCGGGACATTTGTATTGGGCAACATTACCACCCGTAGAACCAATGGCATTGCCATATTCGGGGTGATTCTCTTCGTAATCCTCATCACGATACTTGTTCAATTTCTTTGCCCAACCGGTTTCCTGAAGAAGACGTGAGAAGATTTTGCAATTGTCCGCCTGACTGATTAACTGAGAAATCTCATCGTTCGACATAGCTACGACTTTGTCCATGACATGAACGTAACCGTTCTCGCATTCATTGTCAGGTTCCACAATACGTGATTCGGAATTTATGACAACTACTGCCTTGCCGTTAATTGTATCGTAAGAAACTGTAACATAACGGTCGTTAAGATTCTGATAAGGCAAAGCACCCTCATTAAAATCGCTCTGCTCATAAGCTTTGTTCTGATCGGTATCAATGATACTGTTCTTTACAACCATTTCGGCAATTGAGTCAGAAACTTGATCAATCGGAAAATTCTTTTGATCCATTATACTGTCAACGAAAACCTGCACTGCCTCATTTGTGGGCGCAAAAACAGTATAATTACCACGAGTTGCGAGCAATTCCATAACTGTTGATTGGGTTTTCTTGCTCAGTTTTGTACGCTTTGCCAAACTTATGTAATCTGAAAAACGATCACTATTGTTTGTCAAAAAGGACGAAACCATCTCACCCTTGAAAACGTAAAGATTTGATTCGTCCACAGAATCACTACAGCCGGTAAAAGCAAAAAGCAATGCCCCTACCATAGTAATAGTCTTTAGAATATTACCAAATTTCATATCTATTTGTTTTAGTTTTTTATTTTTTCCACGCAAAGATACATCACTTCCAGAAAACAAAACCCGTAGAAAGGCAAAATTTTCACATTATCCTACTCTATATGTTTTATATTGTCATGGAAAGACCTTATATCTTTTATACTTTTATCTCACAATAAATTCCACAGTGTCTCCGTATGAAACACCCATACCGTTTTTGGCATAAGCCACACAGTAATAATCTCCGGCTTCAAGGCTGTCTGCTTTTACCTCAAATATCTTGGTTGTATCCGCTTTGATTTTTACAGAAGCAGCTCCTGTCTCGCCATAAAAGAAACCGCACTCTCGCAGCGAAGAATTGTGACTCTCCACAACAGTTCCGTTCATTGTGCAACTGTTTCCGTTAACCGTGGCACTAACAGTGGAAACAACGGGAATGCGAGGCATCTCATCGCTACGATCTTCACCACTGCAAGAACATAGCACCATGCAATTCGCACATAAAACGGCACTAATTATGAAAGATACTTTCATTTTCAAACTCAGACTCATTTTTTCACCTGCAAAACTTTGGCATTCTGCAATCTCGGAAGCTCATGTTCCTCCAACATGTCCTTACCATTTATAATTGCCATATTCTTACGGGCAATATACAGGTATTCTTTCACGTAGGGATTGTTCAAGAATTTCTTAGGAGCATTTTCTACGATTTTCTTTATTTGCGGAGTTATTATGGGATAACGATATTGATTGCATATACGGCTGAACACCTCCGGTCCGAGCACGTTATTATAATTGCTTTGAACAAAATCTACCACAAGACTATCACACGAGCGTGAAAGTTTGTCTGCTTTTTCGCGGCACAACCTTTCAGCTTCAAAAGGCATTACACCGCGCATCATAAGCCTTGCCTCATCGAGCGAAGTATTTCCCAATTCGTTGTCAAGTCTCGACTTTGCATCGATAAACTTATAGAGTCTTTCGTTTAGAGAACCGCCCGAAACTCTTTGGTCTAAAAGATTTATATCTACGTTTATCTTTCCGTTTTCTATTACCACGGGCATAACGCTGACATTATCCAAATAAAGTTCCGCCATGCAGGTTGAATCTATTTTTCCGTCAAACACAAATTTGCCGTGAATCACTTCGCAGGAATCTATATTCTTTATTCCCTGAAGCGTTCGGTTTTTCAAATACAGCGTTTTGCCGTCAAGCATGGGCAGAGACGTATTGCCTACTATTGAATACTGTTCCAAACACGACGTTGCAAACAGCATCCAAGCCAAAAGGCAAAACAGACTCTTTATTCTTAATCTTGCTATATGTGGCATATTCAACTTACATATTTGAAAACTCATAGCAAAAATAATAATGAAATCAATAGAAAGTGCGTTTAAGACAAATACTCTCCGTTTTTTTATGTATTTTTATCAATCCGAGACTTTTTTGTAAATAAATCGTACCGTTTTTTCTTTTTTGTAACTAATTTTAGCCGGCATCTCCGAGTTCTTCTGCTGCATGTTACCGCAAGAAAGTGACGGCAAACACCTTTCTTATCAACGAAAATCGCTACTTTTGCGCAAAATAAAGCATCAAATAATGGCAAAAGAACTATCCGGACTAACAAAGCGCAGTGAAAACTACTCTGCGTGGTATAATGAACTTGTAGTCAAAGCCGGTCTCGCGGAACAATCAGATGTCAGAGGCTGCATGGTGATTAAACCTTACGGCTACGCTATATGGGAAAAAATCCAACGCTCTTTGGATGACGAATTCAAGAAAACTGGCGTACAAAACGCATACTTCCCCTTGCTTATCCCTAAATCTTTTCTTTCAAAGGAGGCAGAACATGTGGAGGGTTTTGCAAAAGAGTGCGCGGTTGTTACTCATTATCGTTTGAAAACCAACGAAGAGCATAACGGTGTTGTGGTTGATCCCGCTGCGAAACTTGAAGAGGAACTCATAATACGTCCTACTTCGGAGACAATCATTTGGAACACGTTCCGCAATTGGATTCACTCTTACAGAGACCTGCCTTTGCTTGTCAATCAGTGGTGTAACGTGATGCGTTGGGAAATGCGTACACGTTTGTTCCTTCGTACGAGCGAATTTCTCTGGCAGGAGGGACATACTGCCCACGCCACACGCGAGGAAGCCGAAGAGCGTGCAAAAATGATGCTGAAAGTTTACGCCGACTTTGCCGAAAACAAAATGGCGGTTCCTGTCATACAAGGTGTGAAGAGTGAAACCGAAAGATTTGCGGGAGCACTTGACACATATACAATAGAAGCAATGATGCAGGACGGCAAAGCTCTGCAAAGCGGCACTTCACATTTCCTCGGTCAGAACTTCGGCAAAGCATTCAATGTGCAGTTCCTTGACAAGGATAACAAGCCTCAATTTGCATGGGCAACTTCCTGGGGTGTTTCCACCCGACTTATGGGTGCTCTAATCATGGCTCATTCCGATGACAACGGTTTGGTTTTACCGCCCGAGCTTGCACCTACACAAGTTGTGATAGTTCCTATTTTCAAAAACGGAGAACAGGAAAAATTTGACCAGACTCTCATTCCTCTGAAAGAGAATCTTGAGAAACGCGGCATTTCCGTGAAATACGACAACAGCGACAACAAACGCCCGGGCTTCAAATTCGCCGACTACGAACTGCGCGGAGTTCCCGTGCGTCTCGTCATGGGAGGCAGAGACCTTGCAAACGGCACAATAGAACTCATGCGCCGCGACACGCTCGAGAAAGAAACTGTTCCGTTTGCCGGCATAGAAGACCGCGTAGCGGACTTGTTGACGGAAATGCAAAAGAACATTTTCCAGAAAGCCAAGAAATATCGTGATGAACACGTATATACCTGCGACAATTACGAAGAGTTTAAGGAGCGTATAAAAGATGGCGGATTTTTCCTTTGTCCTTGGGACGGTACAGAAGAAACCGAGGCAAAAATCAAAGAAGAAACCCAAGCCACAATACGTTGCATTCCTTACGGTTACAGTCAGGAAAATCTCGGCAATGACATGGTGAGCGGCAAACCTGCCGTTAAGCGTGCATTGATAGCCAGAGCTTATTAATATCCCTTACATATAACATATGTGCATCCTTACGTTTCGGCGCAAGGATGCGCTTGTTTTTTGGGCATTATCACACATCCGAACTCATACAAGAAACGCATTCAAAAAAAGTGGGCATTTTGTCATTGCGCCACGGTTTTATAACCGTTCGTCATTCTGTTTTTCCCGGCATTTCAAGCCCTAAAAATCGTTCCACATAAGTTTCTTTTTATCACGTACTTATAAATCAGGAAAAATACAAGGCAATTTATTTCAAAATATGTGCCTTATATTTTAAAACAAGTGCCTTGTATTTTGAAACATTTGCCTTATGTTTTTTTCGAAATCAGGAAGCATTTTTCTGCAAGCAGGAAACAGTGTGCATTTTTACATGAAAAAATCGGTTATTTTCCCGCAGCGTCAAGTACTATTTCGCTAAGTGTGGGATGAGCGTGTATTGTTGAGCAAATATCCGAAAGATTTCCTTTGAAACGCATTGCCATCGCTATCTCATGAATCAAATCAGAAGCATGAGCACCAAGTATATGCGCTCCGAGAATTGTTCCTTCCGGCGTTGCCAATATCTTAACAAGTCCTTCTGTTTCGCCCAAAGCAGCTGCCTTTCCGTTTGCTCCGAATTGAGATTTGTGAGCTCTGTAAGACAAACCCCTGTTTTTGCAATCTTCTTCGGAAAGTCCCACAGACGCAAATTCGGGTGAGGTAAAGACAACTGCAGGAATCATGTTAAAGTCCACATCGTCCGATTTGCCGAGAATATGTGTAAGTGCATGCATTCCTTGAAACTTTGCAGCATGAGCAAGTTGGCATATACCGTTTACATCTCCTATGGCATATACGTCTTTCTCTGATGTTTCATAATTTTCATCCACTTCTATGGCACGTTTGTTCAAGGATATTCCTGTACATGCAAGATTAAGATTATCAATATTTGCCACTCTGCCCGTTGCCATTAGTACTACCTCTGCATTTACTTCTTTTTCTTCATCACCATTGACGTATTTCACCGTCAACTGTCCGTTTCCCGTTTCTGCGATGCCTGTAACAGACGATTTCAAATGGAATTTTACACCTTTTTTGCCCATTCCCACTCGCAGACGTTTCGACATGTCGCGGTCCAAGTTGGAAAGTATTTCTGGGAAATACTCAATGACGGTTACATTTGAGCCAAATGCTGAAAATATGGAGGCTAACTCCATACCTATTACCCCACCTCCTATTATACACAGGTCTTTTGGCGTTGTTTTTATATCGAGTATTTCGCGCGATGTCAGGACTCCAGGCAAATTTGCTCCCTCTATAGGCAGAACTTTAGTAACGGCTCCGGTGGCAATCATGATGTATGGTGCGGCATATTCTGTTTCAGCCAAATCATTCGTTTCGTTATCGACAAAATCTATCGCAATAACATGACCGCTCTTGAAAGAAGCATTTCCATATATAACTTCCACGCCGACAGCTTTGAGCATTGCTTTAATTCCTCCGTTAAGAGTGTCAACAACTTGATTTTTGCGCTGAATTGCATTGTTTATATTAAAAGAATAAGAAATATCTTCTACACCAAAAGTATTCAGTGTGTTATGACTACCAAGAAGTCTTTTAATTTCTGCCGAACGGCATAAACATTTCGTAGGAATACATCCTTCGTTAAGGCAAGTACCTCCGAGCTTCTTTGATTCTATTAAAACTGTCTGCAAGCCGTTTTTGGCAGCAAGCAGAGCAGTTTCATAACCGGCGGGACCGCCGCCGATAATTATCAAATCTACATTTTTCATTTTACAGAGGATTGGATTGCAAGCGGGAATAAGTAAGTCTTGGTTCTCGCGCAGCTTTTACTTCATCCAGACGTTTTACGGGCGTTTCGTGCGGAGCGGTTTTTACTAATTCGGGATTGTATGCAGCTTCATCCGCAATCTTCCGCATTGTGTCAATGAAGTTATCAAGAGTCTCCTTGCTTTCGCTTTCCGTAGGCTCTATCATCAATGCCTCATGAAATAACAGCGGGAAATAGATTGTTGGAGCATGAAACCCATAGTCAAGCAATCGTTTGGCAATATCAAGTGTTGTTACGCCGGTGGATTTATCTTTCAAACCATTGAAGACAAATTCGTGCTTACATACGGAAGTAATTGGCAGTTCGTATTTATCCTTTAGTTTTTCTCTTATATACATTGCGTTAAGAACGGACAATTCTCCTACTCTTTTCAATGTGTCTCTTCCCATTGTCAATATATAAGAATAAGAACGCAATAATACAGGAACATTACCAAGGAAAGCAGAAATACTACCAAGAGAATTTTCCGAATCCCATACAACTTTATATGCGTCTTGACCGTCTTTTACAACTTGCGGTGTAGGTAAAAAAGATTCCAAGCCTTCTCTTACTCCCACAGGTCCTGCGCCCGGTCCGCCTCCGCCATGAGGCGTGGAGAATGTTTTGTGCAAATTCAAATGAACAACATCGAATCCCATATCCCCGGGACGGCATTTTCCAAGCATAGGATTCATATTTGCACCGTCATAATACATTAATCCGCCACAGGCATGAATAAGTTCCGCAATTTCGGGTATGTCATACTCAAACAGACCCAAAGTATTTGGATTGGTCATCATCATTCCTGCAATATCATCGCCTAATAAAGGTTTCAGAGCTTCAATATCTACGCGACCGTCATCCTTGCTTTTAACTTCAACAACCTGCAATCCGCAACGAGCAGCCGATGCAGGATTTGTTCCATGCGCAGAATCTGGTACAATAATCTTTGTGCGTTTATAGTCTCCTCTGCTCTTGTGGAATGAACGTATTACCATAAGTCCGGTAAGTTCTCCATGCGCTCCTGCAAAAGGATTAAGAGTAAAATCACTCATGCCGCAGATTTCAGACAAAGAACGTTTCAGATTATAACATGCTTCCAATATTCCTTGTACAGAAGAGTCCTCTTGCTTGGGATGTACGTTAGCAAAGCCGGAATACTTGCAAACTTCCTCGTTTATTTTTGGATTGTATTTCATTGTGCAACTCCCAAGAGGATAAAAGCCCGTATCAACTCCAAAGTTATTGTTGCTCATGTTTGTATAATGACGCACAACAGTCATTTCGTCGACTTCGGGCAACTTAAGTTCTGCCTTTCTTTTGAGATTGTCAGGCAGCAGGGAAGAGTAATCTTGCGAAATTTCATTATCGGGCAATGAATAACCTATACGACCTTCGCTTGAATGTTCGAAAATCAGTTTACTATAATATATTTTATTCATATCACATATCTTTTGCAAGTGCAACTAAAGCATCCATTTCCTCTTTTGTGCGCAATTCCGTTACCGCAAACATTATGCGATTTGTATTTTCTATCCTTACGCCACCGAAGAAGCCGGCAACTTCACAAGTTTTTTCCCATTTATCCGGGTTAATCTTTGATTCCAAACAGAATTCATTGAAGAACGGCGCATCGTAAACTTTTTCAAACTTTCCTGTCTTCAAAAGTTCTTCGTACAAATAGTGCGCACCGGAAAAAGATTTTGAAGCAGCTTCCTGTAATCCGCGTTTTCCCATAATGGAAAGATAGATTGCAACACACAAAGTCTGCATTCCTTCATTGGAACATATATTAGAAGTTGCCTTTTCACGTCGTATATGTTGCTCGCGAGTTTGTAAAGTAAGACAAAAAGCACGTTTCCCTTCAGAATCTATGGTTGCTCCAACAATTCTTCCCGGAATCTTTCTCAAAAAATCTTCACGCGCACAGAAGAATCCTACATTTGCTCCTCCGTATGCCATTGGTAATCCTAAAGACTGCCCGCTTCCTACGGCAATGTCTGCACCCCATTCTCCGGGAGATTTCAAAAGAGCCAGATCTGCCGCAACACATTCCATAATAAGAACAGCTTTTGCGGCATGTACATCGTTTGCCAAACCGGAATAGTCTTCAACAATTCCATAATAGTTGGGTAACGGAACTATAACGCCGGCAATATCTCCTTTTGACAATTCTTGTTTTACAAAAGACAAATCCGTTACTCCGTCTTTCTCGGGAATCATCGTCAGGTTTACGCCATGAAATTTTGCATAAGTCTCAACAACTCTAACAACTTGCGGATTTAGAGTGGAACTTAAGAGAGCACGAGTTTTCCTTTTGGTTACGGAAATAGCGGTCATCATAGCTTCTGCAGTTGCCGTGGCTCCGTCATAAAGACTTGCATTCGATACTTCCAATCCTGTCAGTTCCGACATCATGGACTGGTATTCAAAAATGTATTGCAACGTGCCTTGAGAAATTTCAGCCTGATACGGCGTATAGCTCGTCAAAAATTCAGAACGCGAAGTTATGTAATCAATTACAGACGGAATGTAATGATCGTAAACTCCGGCACCACCAAAACAAATAAGTTGTTTGTCTTTGTTGGCGAGTGAAGAGAAAATTTTGCGGACTTCCGCTTCTGATTTTCCCAAAGGGATGTTATAATCCTTTTTCAGTCGCAGCGACTCTGGAACATCCGAATAAAGATCTTCAAGATTGCTGACACCTGAAGCGGCAAGCATTTCTTTTATATCGCAGTCCGTTTGTGGCAAATACTTATGAGAAAACATATAAATATTTCCTATTACGTTATATTTCCTTTTCCTTATATTGTTCCGCGTTTAGAAGAGAATCGAGTTCGGCTTTGTCAGACATTTTTACTTTTATAATCCAATTGGCATAAGCATCCTCGTTCAACTTTTCAGGATTGTCTTCCAAAGAAGTGTTTACTTCTTCTACCGTTCCGCTCACGGGAGAAATCAAGTCGCTCGCAGCTTTTACGCTTTCTACGGCTCCAAATTCTTCACCGGCAGTAACGCTGTCGCCTTCTTCAGGCATATCTACGTAAACAACATTTCCCAATTGCTGCTGAGCATAGTCTGTTATACCAATAAAAGCATATTCATCTTCTACACGAACATATTCGTGCGACTCGCTGTAATACAAGCCTTCAATAATCTTTGCCATAGTAGTTTCTTGTTTATTTTTTGTAGTTTTTATTATAGAATTTCTTTTTTATCACGGTAGCATCATGTAATTTGCGATGTATCTTGACTTTCAAACGTTCTCCTTTTGCAGAACACCCGGATTCAACCAAAGCCATTGCTACGCTTTTCCCTGTAGAAATAGAACTGTATCCCGTAGTAACATGTCCCACTACTTTGTCATTGCAAAGGACATCGTAACCGTGCCTTGGTATTGCACGATCGTCAAGTTCCAATCCCACGATTTTGTAAGGCACTCCGTTTTCTTTTTGTTTCAATATCGCATCGCGCCCGATAAAGTCTTCTTTGCCGGTTTTTACAAATGTTCCAAGCCCTGCCTCTATAGGAGAAATATCTTTACTTAGTTCGTTACCATACAAAGGCAAACCGACTTCAAAGCGAAGAGTGTCGCGTGCGCCCAAACCGCAAGGCATAACTTTTTTACTGTTTATAAGTTTTTCCCATATTTCTTTGATGTAAGCGTGGCTTCCGTATATTTCAAAACCATCCTCACCGGTATAACCGGTGCGGCTTACAATCACCATTTCATTGTTAATCTCAAAAGTCTTGAAAGTGTAAAATTCCAAATCACGAACGGACAAATCCAACACAGATTCCACAACATTTTCGCTTTGCGGTCCCTGAACTGCTATCTGTCCTGTTTTGTCGCACAAATCTTCGATGCTTATGTCAAAACCTTTGCTGTTTTGGTTCATCCATTCCAAATCTTTCGCAATGTTTGCGGCATTTATTACAAGAAAGAAGTCATTTTCTCCCATTTTATACACCAACAAATCGTCCACAACGCCTCCGTCGGAATACAACATCATTCCATATTGTATTTTACCTATCGTCATGGTGCTTACATCGTTTGTAAATATGTGCTGCACATATTTTTCGGAATCCACACCAGTTATTCTGACTTCTCCCATATGTGAAACATCAAAAATGCCGCAATTATGTCTTACCGCATTATGTTCGCTGATGATGTTGGAATACTGTATCGGCATATCAAAGCCGCCAAACGGACTTATTTGTGCCCCAAGTGCCACATGGCTATCATACAAACAGGTTCTTTTATTATTCGTTTCCATGCCATTATTTATTATATTTTATTCTTATTCAAAAATCAAATCTACAAGATGCCCGGTATCAAGACCGCGTATCACTTTGTCGGGCGGGAAATCCTCGAAATGTTTTCGCAGAGTTTCCTTTTCGAAGTTCATTCCCTGCAATGATTTGCAGAAAAGCTCGATGTCAGCCGTTGCAAAGAAATCGCCAGCCATTTCCATGGCTGATATTTTCCCGTTTCTCACAGACAGGCGAACTTCCAACTCTCCACAGCCTTCCACTCTACCCTTTCTCACAACACTCCAATGTTTGCCTTTTCCATACAAGAAATCCGGATCGGTGTAGGTTTGCTCTATTTTTCTTATTTCCAACAAAGCGTCCTCACCCAATCTGATGACTTTATCGCCACAAAGCATTCTTCGCAATTCATACTTGATTTGCGAAAGAGACAAAGACGTATAGTCTTTCAAAAGCCCTATTCTGCTCTTTACGCTTTCCACACCTTTTGCCACGAGTTTCTCGTTAGGCGGTGTGATTGAAGCCACCATGTTGGCAATGTCCGTGTCATAAAGCATCGTACTATGGACAATATTTCTACCATTCGGTATATGATAAAAAGCAGAGCCGCTAATCTTCTTTCCGTCTATCGTTATGTCGTTTCTTCCTGTTGGCTTTACATCCAGACCCAAGCGCCTTAAAACTCCGGTCATCAACGTAATAAAGCACGAATATGTAAGTTGTACATCATCTCCCTTTTCTATGTAGCACAACATCAAATTGTCTAAATCCGCATATACGCACCCGCCGCCGCTTTTGCGTCTGAACATTTGAATATTGTGCTTCCGACAGTATTCCACGTTCACTTCGCTTTCCATGTTTTGGTTGCGACCGAAAATAACCGTGGGTTCCACCTGCCAATACAAAAAAAGCGGCGCAACATCTATATATCTTGCCGCATATTCTTCTGCCGCAAGATAAAAAGACAACCGTTGCTGTCCCACATCGGGTAATTCAACAAAATACATAATTCTGCTGTTGGTCAATAAAACTCTTCAAATACTTCCCAAAAGTACGAAGATTTTAATTTGCAGCAAAAAATAAGCGGTAAATATTACGACTGCTTCAAAACTGCCAGACATGAACATTTTATTAGAAGCAAATACGAACGAATGACACCATTAAGAATTATAATTTCTTCCTGTTTGTGCTAATAGAATTAGCTCGCAAATCTCCGTTTTTGTAATGCCATAAAAAACATAAGGCATGTTGTAAAAAACACAAGCCATATATTTTAAAATACAAGGCACATATTTCAAAATATATGCCTTATATTTTTCGCGAAAAATCACACTTGATTTTCAACGACTTACAAAAGCCCTAAATTACTTCTTATTTACGTCGTTAAAACAATATTAAAAAGAGACGAAAACAGACCGTTTTTTAGCAGAAAAGTACGTTGCAAACATAACATTGCTCCACGACATGTTCTATTTATATTTCACCATTTCACAAAAAACTCTTATATTTGTATATATAACAAATTTAATTTACATTATGGTTTACGTTATACTCGCAGAAGGTTTTGAAGAAATTGAAGCTCTGACAGTTGTTGATGTTGTTCGTCGCGCAGGAGTTGAGGTCTACATGGTTTCCATTACATCAGAGAAAGAAGTAAAAGGCGCACACGGAATTGTTGTTGCCGCAGACGTTCTTTTACCAAACACTGACCTTGCAGCAAGCGAACTTGTTGTCCTTCCCGGCGGAATGCCGGGTGCAGTGAATTTGAGAAAGTGCCACGTTCTGTGCGAAGAGCTTAATAAGCGTGCAGAAAAGAATCTTCCGATTGCTGCCATTTGTGCCGCTCCTTTCATATTGGGAGAATTGGGAATACTAAAGGGCAAGAAAGCAACATGTTATCCCGGTTTCGAGGAGAAACTTACAGGAGCGCACGCAACAGGAACAATGGTGGAAAAAGACGGGAACATTATTACCGGCAAAGGTCCTGCCGCTGCCATGGAGTTTGCTTTGAAAATAGCCGAATTGCTGACAAGTAAAAAGCAAAGCGACGAAGTGGCAGCCGGAATGCTGTGCAAATAAATCCGCTACAGGCATAAACCGCTGCACTTTCAAACATATCACAATAGAAAAATGCTGCTTTCGCAAGATATTAAATACCTGAAAGGCGTAGGACCGATGCGCGCAAAAGCATTGGAGAAAGACTTAGGTATACATACGATAGAAGATTTGGTTACGACCTACCCTTATCGGTATATAGACCGTAGTAAAATCTATGCCATTAGAGAACTACGCGAAGGCATGCAATATGTCCAGATTAAAGGCAAGATTCTTTATTTCGAAACCGAAGGTGAGGGACGCAAAAAGAGACTTAAGGCAACTTTTACCGATGGTGTCGGAGTTATGGAGCTTGTCTGGTTCAGCGGTTTGGCTTATGTACGCAAACGGTACAAGGTCGGCACGGAATATATAGCCTGGGGAATTCCACAGATATATGCAGGGCGATGGTCAGTTGCGCACCCGGAACTCGAAGAGCCCCAAACAAACGGTGCGGAAAGCGTTTTTATGCCTTACTATCACACTACCGAAAGGCTTAAACGCAACAACATAACATCCAGGACAATAGAGAAACTCGTTAAAGTGGCACTTGACGAGTTGGGAAACGGTATTCAGGAAACAATTCCTGTATATATATTGAAACGAGAAAAGTTGTGTTCGCGCTCACAAGCAATTTCGGCTATACACCGCCCCATGAATTTCGAACAATTAGAGGCTGCGCGAAGACGTTTGAAGTTCGAAGAATTGTTTTATATTCAGTTGGGATTGATTCACTACGCCAAAGAACGCCAGACACGTGCCGTGGGGCAACGTTTCACAAAGATAGGAAACACATTCAACGACTTTTACAAATATCATCTCCCTTTCAATTTAACCAATGCCCAAAAACGTGTGCTACATGAAATAAGAGCCGACGTGGGAAGCGGAAAGCAAATGAACAGACTGCTGCAAGGAGACGTGGGAAGCGGGAAAACCATCGTTGCACTTATGACCATGCTCATAGCAATAGACAATAATAAGCAAGTATGCTTGATGGCGCCTACGGAAATACTGGCAGAACAACATTACGAAGCAATTTGCCAGCTTCTTGACGGTATGCCTGTGCAAACGGCATTGCTAACATCGTCAGTAAAAGGGAAACGGAGAAAAGCAATTCTTGAATCTTTGGCAAGCGGCGAGATAAATATCCTGATAGGTACGCACGCCGTCATAGAAGACAAGGTTAGTTTTGCAAATTTGGGGCTTGCCGTTATAGACGAACAGCATAGATTCGGCGTGGCGCAGCGTGCAAAATTATGGAAAAAGAATCCCGCGCCGCCACATATTCTTATAATGACCGCCACGCCTATTCCCCGTACTTTGGCAATGACTGTGTATGGCGACTTGAACGTATCTGTTCTTGACGAACTGCCTCCCGGAAGAAAACCTGTGCTTACAAAAAGAGTGGAAAGCCATGATCGTTCAAGGCTTTTCTCTCTTCTTGAAAACGAAATAGCTCACGGACATCAGGTTTACTATGTGTTTCCGCTGATAAAGGAGAATGAGAAAATGGATTTGAGGGACCTTGAAAACGGATACGAGGGACTTTGCAAACAATTTCCCAATCGCAGAATTGCGTATGTACATGGCAGAATGTCTTCGGAGGAAAAAAGCGAAGTAATGACAAGGTTTGCAAACGGACAAACGGACATTCTTGTGGCAACAACCGTTATAGAAGTCGGAGTAAACGTACCTAATGCAACGGTAATGGTGATTGAAGGCGCACAAAGATTCGGACTTTCACAACTACATCAGTTACGCGGCAGAGTTGGAAGGAATGTAGACCAGGCATATTGCTTCCTCGTTACTCCCGATAAGCTTTCGGGGGACACAAGAAAGCGCATTGACATTATGACAATGACTAACGATGGTTTCAAAATAGCCGAAGAAGATTTGCAAATACGCGGTCCCGGTGATTTGCAAGGAACAATGCAAAGCGGAATCCCTTTCAATTTGAAAATAGCCAACCTTGTTACCGACGGAAAGCTATTGGAAGAAGCCCGACGTATAGCCCACGAAGTTATAAGTTCCGATCCGCAACACAATCATTCTTATAATGACGTAATTTGGAAGCAACTAAAATTGCAACGTCGCAATGATATTGACTGGGAAGAAATATCTTGAACGATTCATGTTGTAATTAAAGTGCTTTCTATAGGAATGTTTTGAAAAGTATAACACTGCAAAAAGCCGGAATCTCAAAGAAAATCAATAATTTTGCAATTGTGTATACCACATACAATAAACTTTGAGATTAAAACAAGATGTCTTTACACAAAATAGTCATTTGTATTGTTTTCTTATTGATTGCCCATTCGGTTTATGCACTTGGAGACAAAAGCCGGAAACACCATAAGAACACGGAAATCATATCTCTTATTTTGCCTGACAAATTACCTGCCAAAGCTTTGCAAGCAAAAACCATAACTACTCCGCACGAAGCCAAACTTCATAGCAATGCTTCGTGGGCGGGACTTACAAATGAAGGGATTGACGTATCACATTACCAAGGAGATATAGATTGGGACGCAGTGGCTCAAACTAAATTGGTAAGTTATGTTTATATAAAATCGTCAGAAGGCGAAACTCTTGTTGACGACTACTACAGGGTTAATATAGAAGGCGCAAAAAGAGCAGGTCTAAAGGTTGGAAGCTACCATTATTACCGTCCTGACGCAAACGCAGACCTGCAATTTCAAAACATAACCTCACAAGTAAGGAAGAAAGAGCAGGATCTTGCGCCCATTATAGATATTGAGAAGCGCGGAACGAAATCACAAGAGGAATTTATAAACGGTTTGCGCGATTTTCTGGTAAAAATGGAGAAACATTACGGATGCAAGCCCGTAATTTACACGTTCCACAACTTCTATAACAAATATCTTAGCGGCTATTTCAAAGGATACCGAATGATGATTGCCCGTTATCGTGAAGACGAACCTACACTTGATGACGACCAACCGTATACAGCATGGCAATATACTCAAAGAGGAAAAATCGACGGCATAAAAGGCTACGTTGACAGGAGCATGGTCATGCGGGATTTCTCTGTTTCCGATTTATCTATAGGAGAATAAACCTACTATGAGTAAATTGCTGAATGACAATAGCAGATGCAACGTAAAAGGACTTTTTTCGGTAAGTCCGATGTTGTTTTTTATACTCTTGTTTATATTCATATTTTTGCTGACCGGCAACATCTATAAAATATCTCTATCCGTAGTATTTACCATATCTTCTGTTTACGCCCTGTACACGTTGAAAAACAGAAGCATCACTGAAAGAATAAAGGTCTTTTCGCGTGGAGCAGGACAAGAAAACCTGATGCTTATGCTATGGATATTTGTTCTTGCGGGCGCATTTGCACAGACAGCAAAAGACATCGGAGCCATAGACGCGGTTGTCAGAGTAGCTTTGCACTTTCTCCCCTCTCACCTTATACTTGCCGGACTATTTGTAACCGCATGCTTCGTATCGCTAAGCATCGGTACTTCCGTGGGAACCGTTGCAGCGTTGGTTCCTATAGCCACCGGTATTGCCACATCAACAGGACAACCAACGGCAATGCTTGTAGCAGCCGTTGTGGGAGGCGCGTTTTTTGGCGACAATCTTTCATTCATTTCCGACACAACCATAGCCTCGACCAAAACACAAGGGTGCGAATTGAAAGACAAATTCAAAGCAAACTTTTTGATAGTACTGCCCGCTGCCATAATTACCGTCATAATATATATTTTTACCAACAGCCAATCGCAATACTCCACCGAAATAACAGCCATAGACTATATTAAAATGTTGCCATACATCATAATACTTGTATCGGCAATATGTGGAATGAATGTCTTCGTTGTATTGGCTGTAGGTAATCTCCTTTCAGGAATCACAGGTATGGCATTGGGAGTTTGCAACATGGAAGATTGGTTCGTTTCTGCTGGAAACGGAATAATGTCTATGGGAGAACTGATAATTATATCAATGCTGGCAGGCGGAATGCTTGAAGTAATACGCGAAAACGGCGGTATAGAATACATCATAAACAAACTATCAAGTCATATACACAGCAAACGTGGCGGCGAACTTATAATTGGCGCAATGGTAGGAATCACCAATTTATGCACGGCAAACAACACAATAGCCATATTGTCGGTTGGAAAGATAGCCAAAAGCATCAGCACCCGTTTCGGAATAAATCCATGCAAAGCAGCAAGCATTTTAGATACGTTTTCGTGCGTTGTGCAAGGTCTCATACCATACGGAGCGCAATTCCTAATAGCTTCAGGACTGTCGCATGTCCAACCCACAAACATACTGCCCTATATCTATTATCCCGTAATTGTAGGAATAACCGCAATTATAGGAATTATTATCAGATATCCGAAGAAATATTCTTGAAAAACATCCAATAAATTCTTTAAGAAACGGGCTATTTTTCAGTACAAAAAAGCACACTGAAATACAGATACTTATAAACGCAAAAAATACAAGCCATATATTTTAAAATACAAGGCACTTATTTTAAAATAAGTGCCTTGTATTTTTTACAACATGCCTTATGTTTTTTATGGGGAAAAATTATCACCCGCTTGAAAGGATTAAATACACGCAATAGAAATAACTTTATTGTGTTTTTATGTGCCTCAGAGCTTTTATATAGATTGACCATAAACATGTAGTTTAACAGAGACGAGAGAAAAGAACAAAAAATTTTTGCAATGACATTACTTTTAGTTGTAAAAACATTTGCCACTTCGGATAAATATCTTTATTTTGCATTTGGAACAGTTTCTTGTAAAGAATTCATACTTAAATGTTTTGCCGCCATAGAAGTACAACTTTTTTTGCAAGAAGCAGCCATGCTCCATACCCTTTTGAGGGAAAAACTTTAGCATAGTTATGATAACGGTTACATTTTGCATACGTCTGAAAACAAACTGTTTGTGTGATTTCTTTGGCAGAATAATAAACTCTCTCAATTTCACACCAAGCAAAATGGATGTATTCTATAATGAATTTTCTACTCCCCAATTTTTTATCAAGTATAATCCTCAATTGCCCGATTTATTATCCTTGGCAGAGGTAGATGGGGGAATTACATCCTTTAGTTTATATGATAATAAATACTCAAATGAAAACGTTACTCCATTCTTCCGGGCTAAAATCTTAGATACGACATTTTCAAACGAACAAGTTGCATGTATATTGGAATGGGTATCATATCCGACACTATATTTTAATCCGGATACTAATTTTTTGAGTAAATACCTTTGTGATGAAGTTAAAATAGTTTTTCTCTTTGCATATGACCAGCTTGATGCTAAAACAGAAAAAGAAAAGACCAATTATCTTAAAACTCTATTGAATCCACAATCAAAATGGAGAAAAAAGGTAATGGTAAATAGTATGCCTTTTATAGCAGCACCTGTAATGTTTTTTGGAAAGGAATACTTTAGCATAATCCCCAAGGAGATTTTATTGAAAGTTCCGAACTCGCAAGAAATTGCAATTAAAGAACAGGAGCTTATTACCATAAAACTTTTTGAGCTTTACGATAATCCTAACCGGCATAGAGAGTTTCAAAAAAAAATATTGGAAAGTAACTTCTCTTTCACGGAGAATAAAAGAATATCAAGAAAAAGTATGTTCTGCAGACGCTATCTTACAATACAAAGCACGGTACAATAAGATGAAAGCCCAAAGTCATAAAAAGAGAAACAATTCATGCTTTTAGGCGGTATTATCATAAAAAACCTCAAAAGAGGAAAAAATCAGTAACCTATGTCAGTTTTTGGGGCTATGCCTCCTTTTTTTGATAATCTTGTGTTTGGGACATAATCTCTCCATCTGTCGCAAGTGCTTCTTACACGCTGTGCAGTTTCTGTTTCTCCAAAATCATCCAGAATTCGTTTGAAATATAACAACTTTTGTAATTGCCGAGCCGCTTTTTCTTTGTTTCTATATGTATTGATTGCCTGATAAATAAGTTTATCGCTCAGTTCTTTGTATTTTTCACAACGAAACAAAGTTGCATCTGACGGATAATTAATCTCGGGCAAGCGATACTTTACGCCATTATTCTCCCAATTACTGCTATAACGTGTGAGACACCAGCACCTATGCACAGAATTTCGCAACCCTATGGCATACATAATCTTTGCATCGGCACGTACATTGGGATTATGATGAAATTTCATAAGTCGTTGATATTTATCCATCCTTTGTGCGAAATGAAGTTTATAGTTTTCTGCCAACGAAGGTACGGACTTAAATGTTTCTCTGTCGTAGCTAAAAGGATCTTTGTTCATATAATAATATACATCCATGCCTTTTTGGAAAGACAATGGTATTTGACGCAAATACACAATTGCTTTAGAATACCGTTGTTCACGCATGCACTTTGTAGCAAGTATGTCATACCAATAATATTTCCCTATCTTTCCCTTACTATTAAGGTAAGTATCAAAATCATCTTGGGGATGGTATATTCTATAAAAGTATTCCTTGGTTTGAGAATAAGTCTGTCTTTCCATGATTTGGAACATCTCATTGGAATATCCGTTAACCTGCATAAGAAGATTATCCGCCAAATTTGCCAACTGTATTTCTCTTACATAATTCTTTGCCTTGTGCATACGAGGGCATACTACCCTAAGGAGAATTCTCCTCATGGCATCATTCCAATAGTAAGTATTGGCGCAATCTTGATAACCTCCGATGTAAGAAGTGTTGTCCGGCATAAATTTCTCTTTGAAGTCTTTCGGTTTTTCATTTTCCACCTTTGACACAAGCCATTTAAGATCTGTAAACAACTTTTGCTCATAGTCCGCATTATAAGCCGAAGTTTTTGCCTCAAGATACATACGGAGAATCCGATAAGAATCTCTCAAGAAAGATGTTCGGAGATATTTTTCTCCACAATTAAGAAACGACAACGCTTTATGGTTCTCTCCTTTCCTGTCATAAAGTGCAGCTAATGTGTAATACCACATCGCTTTGTTTTTAGTCTTTTTATTACGAACCGCTTTGTTGGCTACTTTTATAATATTTCGGATATTGTCATACATAAAACGACCATTATAAATGGTGTCATTTTTGTCTATCGTATCGTTATTGTCAAGAAAAATAAGCCAATTCTGTAATTCATCGGGAATGTAAGGAGAGTTTGGCTGGAGATTATAAACAAATTCCAACTCATTGTTTATTTTTCCATAGTTCAACGTCCTTATCGAGCCAACATCACCATATTTCGCGTAGATTTTTAGTGCTGCATGTTTTTTACCTATTTTATTTAATGCCCCGGCAACTTTCAATTCTGCAATTTTCCGAATGACATTATTTGCAAGTCGGCTTTCATTCTTATTCCAAACATCCACACACTCCTGATATTTTCTTTGTGCAAAAAGAGCCCTTATCAACTGCAAAACATATCTGTTAAGGAGAGGTCCTTTTTTATAAGCTCTGCACCTTTTTACAATATTTTCGAGCATCAAAGACTGCTTGTCGCCATCTACACCATAATACCAAGGATCTCTCATAGAAGATACAACACTCTCACATTGCTTTGCAATAATCAAATAGTTGATAATATCTATACGATTATTAGCAACGAGCCATTTGGCAAAGCTGTTCTTGCTACTTTTTTTCTTGATATTTTGTAGTTCCGTGTTGTTTGCTTTATATACAATATGCCTGACATCTTCTGTGGAAATAGATGATGACGTTTGCTGTTTCCACAGTGCAATCATTTCATCTTCGTAGTTTGCGGTCTTATGAAATATAACATCACCATAAAACTTGTACTGATAATATTCATTTTCATTCAAAGGCATGATACGATATAGTAATACATCTCCGGCATGTGTAAGTGGCCAAAAACAACCTAAAGATTCTATTGGCACTAACAACAGCAAACTAACGACTATATATTTTATCAATTTCATAATCTGTATATTTGGAAAGATTGGCAGAATCAAGATGATAAATAATTGTTGATGATGAATAACCTATATCTTTCAGATCTTTTTTGATGACGCGTTTGGTTTTTATTATTTCATTGAATTCGCTTTGCTCGTGTCGAATTCTTCCTATAGAAGGTTTAGCCCCAGTAACAATTCCCATGAATTTTCCTTCTTTAAACCACAGATTCCATTCATAAGCAGGGTATGCAAAATCTAAGTGAACTTTACTCTTAGCATGTTTCATATATTCGCCAACCACTTTACTGCTGAGGATTGAATTTTTCACATTGGGATTGTATAGACTCTCTGTGTTGTAAAGCATAAGAACCCCATAGTCAATATCTGGAAGTTCATACCGCAATTGATGCAATCTTATTGTTGCACTCAATCCTTTTCTCCTTTTATGCAATTTTTGTTTTGCTTCCTTGCAAAGAGAATAAAACAAAGACTTGGTTTCGTTAGTCCAATCGCAGTTCAGCTGAATTTCCTGATACTTAATGTCGTTAGCCTTACACATAGCGTCAATTCGATAAAGTATCTTATTTGTCATTGGTTTATTTAATCGTAAAGCTTCTACTGTAATAAACACAACAGGAACAATCTCTATATTATTTTCTTGAATCAACTTCGGGTAACCGTTGAAAATAGTTGTGGCGATAGGAACTGGTTGTTCACCTATCCCTTTTTCATCATACAAGTTGTCTGTACTTACATCAAAGAACTTTACATACATTCTCTTGATATGATGCTTTTGCATGAAAGTCATCTCGTATTTATTAGGAGCTAACGTTGACTTCCAATGATAAATTGCATTTGCGGACTCATGACGGAATACATCCACAGAATCGCTTCCTTTTATTTTTACGCCCTTTTTGTTATTAACATTACATGCAGACAAAACAAATATACACATCATCAGTATACTTAGACATGCTGTCATATTTTTATTTGTAATGTCTTTGGCAAACATCTTTGACATCATCTTATATATTTCCAAATGTTGCAGAGAATATCATTCCCTATCCAGATTATTTATAGCGATTGTTATTTCGTGTAATAGTAATTGGTATCTTTATATGTATTAATTGGTTGCAAATATATCACAAAAATACAAAGAATGTCCGAAGAAAAGTCTCATAAAAACAAAAGAAAAGCTACATAAAACAATAAATCCGCACAACTTAAAGGTTATGCGGATTTACCTATTTGTTATTTCGGATAGTTATCTATCTTACTTCACCTCTTCGAAAACGACTTTAACTGACTATCACTGCGTTAGCACCGGATGTTGCACACATGTCGCAAAAAACGGAAATAACCATTGATAATCAACATGTTGTAAAATCACTACAAAGGTAATGATTTCTCCCCAAACAACCAAAAGAAAACACAGAAAAAATCACAAACTTGCCACATTTTCTTGTTTTGGATTGGTTATGCGATACAGAAATGTCAAAACGTAGCCATTCCCAAAATCTGTCAACATTGGTAATTTTTAGTAACCGATGCTTTCGTAACCCACATTAAAAGTCTGTTAATGTTGATGTTTTTTTTGATGGTGCAATGAAACTAATATTACTTTGTCCCTGTAAATTACTTTGATATGTATTTGGGTTATCTTAAGCAAATATGCTCATGGGATTCTCTACAATATCAATAGCTGAAAGGAATGTGATGCCATTTTTTTGCTCATGCTCGAAGTATTTATAAGCATTCTCGTGATATGTCAAGAATATCGTCTTAACAGAGTATTGATTATCAACTTCAGGCACATAGAACCTAAACTTATCGACATTACCTTTACACCAGAAATCTCTGTCTATTACATGGGGTAGTTCTTTTGTAACAATCTTTCTGTTTTGTTGTATCAGTTCGTATGCTGTTCTACTTTCCGAGAAGTTCTTAGCCTCTATACAAACAATCTGCTTTGTTACTTTATTTATAAGTAAAACATCAATGTCTCCAAGTTCCTTTGGTGCGTTAAGAGGTTTTCTAGGCATAATATCTACCTCAGCACCAACATATAAATAATCCAGAGACAAACTTTCATATAATTTCTGTATATTTAGGGTAAATTCATGCCCTTTTATGTTATTCACCTTTGATACAAGAGCTTGCATTTCGGGGGTGGTATTAACAACGGTCCCATTATTCATTCGCTCTATACGAATCATCCAACTCTCATATAGCGTTTTGGTAGAATAATAGATATTGCCCTCAAAGAGTATCCAGGGTCTTGCTGTAACCTGTACTGGGCGGTTAAACCTCTGAACCCATTTGTCGCTAAACTTAAGATCATCAGTATTGAGGTCCTCCGTAAGAACAAAGTTCGCCTTGAATAATTTGATATCTTCTTCATCAAATATCCCAGCACAAACTTTTTCAAAGAACTTTTTCTCCGACAATACCATTACTGGTTTCTTGTTATCGTTGGCATAATCAATTGAAGCTGTAAGTATCTTGCAATACTTCTCAAATGAAATGCCGAATTGTGCTTTATAAGCCTTCACAAACGTTTCATCATTTGTATCGATAGAAGAAGTTGGCATCAAATTATGCAACATAGTATATAAATCTGGATTACACATTGACAATTCTCTTAGATTATAGAAGTAGGTATTGAGCTTGTCTATCACAGGTCTTGGCATTGCCAATCTGCCATTTTTAAGGATTGTCAATTTTGAACCTTTTATCTTCTCACTTAATTGGTCCATATACACACCCATATTCAAGCTAAAGTGCATAAGAGCAAACAAACGATCCAATTTCTCTAATCCAGGCTTACCACCAGTATTATGAATACCATTCAGAACAATGGTCTCAATCATACCTTGTGTCAATGTATTCATCTCTGAATATTCATTGACATAATCGAATTGATTATCAAATGTTGCATCCAAGAACGAATAGGCTTTGCTTAAACTTTCGTATCTTCGTTGGGTAAGCTTCGACCAATAAATCATTGCATGATGTAGGTCAAGCAGGCTGGTAAGAAGTAGTTTGGTATCTATTTCTTCCAAAAGTTTCTTCACTTCGGCAAGAATATAATCGGATACCTTAATCATTATCTTCTTAGACTCCACAAAATCAAAAGATTGTTCTAAACCTTTCATGTTTAGGTAATCTGCTATCTCAGAGAGTATCTTATCACAATACCTGGAATTGACATAATAACATGAATCCACACCATCTTTCTCATCAATAACTGTTAGATTTTCTGTATTACCAATCTGAATAAATCTGCCTGGTGCAGAATCAAATATTTGTAATCCATCAATGCTTAATGACCCGTTTGAAGAAAAACCACAATCTTGAATTGCTTTTAGGAACTGCTCAACTAAGTCTCTTTCCAAAGTAGAAGCATCCGAGTTCATAATATCTTCTGGAACACAAAAAACTATAGTGTAGTCGTTTGCTTTTTCCCAAACATATTCTTTTACTGGTACTATACAAAATTCTATGAGGAGATTTTGATTAAGGCTTGTAATACAGAGCTTCTTCTCAACAGCTAATAACCAATTCATCAATGCAATTGCAGCCTCTCTGCCAAAGATTCGAAACTCATCTTTGCAATTCACATGAAACCACAATTCTTGATTTTTCAATTTGAGCATGAAGAGTCCTTTTACCGCCATGTAAGGTGCGTAAATGGGAATTTGCGTGGGAATGTCTGCAAAATGCTTAACCATAACAAAGCGACCTTGCGGTGCGTAATTTTCCATGTGTTCATCCATTCTGCATAAATATTTCTCACGCATTGACAGAGCACTACCTATTTCAACGAACATAATGTCAGGCATTTCATCCCGATAGAAAGTATTGTTGTTTGAACTATAATATGCAAATCTATCTATTTCTTGAGTGGTAGGAACGAATTTAAGAGACCTTCTATCTTGATCATAATAGTATAGATTTAACAGATTCATTCTGTCCTGTCCCATTGCAAATTTCAACTCTTCAACAGAGAAATGTATTACATCGCGACTGAAGGTCATAAATAAATCCTCTTCTGCCATTTGTTGGGTTACAAAAAAAGTGAAAATGGTTTTTGCTGGGAACGCAAGATTTAAGGCTGCCTCAGAGTCTTTTACGGCTTGTTCTAAATTATTATTCTTATCGGCTAAGACGATTGTTACATTAGCAACTTTATCATCGTCGAAACGGAACCAAAGAAAATGGATATCTTGATATGTTTTTTGCTCTATAAATGACCCATGACCGCTTTGCAAGATAAATCCTGTTTCTTGAATCATCTCTTGTTCAATTAGGGAAAGGAGGTGCTTTTCATCCAAATTATGTGCCATGATACCATAGCAAAGTCTATATGCTAATCTTAAGAGATTTGCAGGAAACAGAACCAAATAATCGCCATTGTCAAATTCTAGGAATGGATGTAACTCGAAAATATCACTGTGACCTAATTGATATAATTCTTTTTTGTATTCTTTTCTTCTCATGCAAAGAATAAGTGGTTGGAGGCACTTTACATCAACTTGATATTTCGACAATATGGCGTTTAGCTCAGCTTTACAAAAACAGTTATAAGAATCACGCTGACTATATTCCTTGTAGTTTGAGTAATACACTGATTCTGCATCATATTTACCACAAACATTTCGGCCATAGCAGAATCTGTCAGCTATTTCATTGGACAATTCTAAGATAGCATACACCAAAGCCAATTTACTCTGTTCGATTTTTTCTTTGTGAGCAAGAAACAGCAATTGACTGAGAAGATTCTTGTGAGTCAAATAAAAAGCAGAAAACACCTTGTAAGAACCTATCGGAGTATTAACAGTTTCTATAAACAACCTCTCCTGCGGATCTTCCAATTGCGGATTGCCTTTTTCAAGAATTCTATCAATGAGTTCCCAATCATACTTTTTACGCCTCCACATCAAATATGCTTCTACCAAAGCCATTTCAAACCGATAGCAGAAGCTAGAGTTTTCTTGCTGTATGGATAAGTATGAGAGATACTTGAGCATATTATCTCCCTTTAGGCTATGATAAAATTTGTATTTCATATGACAACATTTCGTTTAATAACAAGACATCATAAGTAGACTTAATCCCTCCGCTTTCAGATAAGCTGTGTCTCACCCCCCCCCTTAGCATTTCAATCAATTTGCAGATACCTGCTGAAGGATTCTGGAACTCACACAATTTCTTTGCTTTTCAGCTGCCAAAACGAAGAAGTTGGGTAGCATGGCTTTGCCTTTAGAGATTCTTGTTTTTCGCTTCCTTTGCTTTGAAAGCATCAAACGTATCACTACCGTCTTCACCATATTTTCCGTCCTTTGCTTCGTATATAACCGATGGCTCCAGTACTTCTACAGTATGCCATGCACCTTGTGGAACAACACAGCCATAATTACCAATGGTTGGGTCAAGGTGAATACGCTCTATCTCGTTTCCGTTTTCATCACAGATAATCTCCACAATCTTACCGCACAGGAGAAAAACATTCTCCGTACTTTGTGGATGTCTGTGGATAGGTACAACGGTTCCTGGCAACAGAGCATTCAGCATGCGTTGCGAATTATCATTGGCAGATGTTCGCAAATCGAAATTCTGACGCAATCGAGGATTGACAACAGCTTGCTCAAAGAGCTTACCTAAAAATTCTTTATTAATTTCCATAATTGTAGTAAACGAACAAAACATGAACCCCATAAATTATACGAAATACGTTCATATAACCTATGAAATTCATGTCTTGAAATTTGTAAATGTTATTTCTTTAGTGAATTAAGGTATTCCTCATGCAAGTGATAGTATCTCTTCATGAACAATACGTAGGCGATAGCCAATACAGCTAATGCTCCAATCAAATACATCCAATGGCAAAGCGCATTATTAGGACATAGATATACAAATCCCAACGATACAGCTAACTGCATAGTCATATATAGTAGCGTTACTTTTACATGTCCAATCTTCAGTTCGTTTGCCATTATCTGGTAAGCATGCTTGCGATGCGCCTCGCCCAGGTTCTCGTGCAACATAATACGATGTATGATTGTCAAACAACCATCCACGCCATATACTAATAAGAATATCAGCCATGTTATATCTTCAGTCTTGATAATAACATTACCTAACAGGAACAACATAATGAATGCTATACCTATTGAACCTACATCGCCAGCAAAACACTTTGCCTTACCCTTCGGTCGGAAATTGAATATACAAAAAACTATTGCTGCAATAATCGTTGTAAAGATCAGCGATTGCGCCACATACTTATCGTCAGCATTTAAGGCTGCTAATGGAAGTAAAACAGCTAATGAATACCCAGCTGTTATTCCATTTATTCCGTCCATAAAGTTTATTACGTTTGTTGCTCCTACATACACAATCAGTGCTACCAATACTATCCACCACATATTCCAATGCAGAATATCTAACTGATAGAAAGCCATGGCAGCTGCAGCAAACTGTGCTACCAGTCTCACAGAATCGGGCAATGAACGGATATCGTCCACGAAGCTCACACCTGCTATAAGTGTCACACCTGCAAGGAACCATGGATATTCAAATCCAAAGAATGCGCTCCATACCCATGCTCCAATTAAGAAGATAATGCCACCGCCTCTTAACACTATCGTTGAGTGCGATGACCTTTGGTTGGGCTTGTCAATTATGTTATACTTATCCGCAATGCGGAAATAAATAAGCTCTGCGATAATTAGCAGAATGAAAATTAAAATATAAAGTATTGTCATAGTTATTCCTTTATAATTACATTGTTTTTAGTTCGTATTTTGATTAATGACGTATCTCTTTTGCATGCGTTTTGCAGCGTTTTTGTATTCTCATGTATATCATAACGTAAACTGTCAATTCTATTTGTTATATTATCTAAATTAGAGGAAGAATCACACGCACGTTGTATACCAAATAGCAAACAACCGCTAAGACCAATATTAAATACGTAGAAAATAGTTTTCTGTAAGCCTCTTGAGAACTGAGACGACATATTTCTTCCATCTACTACCATGGATTTTAACAGACGCAGCTTGAAAACTCGTATTGACTGGCATTTATTGGGATTTCCATCTAAAGACGTACACTCCATATATGCTAATAGATTATTCCATAGTTCCTGCTTGAACGAACTTTTCAAAAGTTTCTTTGGACTAATACAACTTTTCAGTACAATAGCATCTTCTATTGGACGACGAGTATCTGTCTTGGCACCATATAGAAAAATGCTTATGTACCCTGTTTCCATTCTCGATATTGTTAATATTGCTCCACTTTCTACTTTTGTTGTAAATCCCGTGGAAGTGTGACTTGCATCTATTGCTCTATTACCCCAACCAATTTGTATGTGGGTATAGTGGCTACCGTATCGTTGTGGCCAAGCATTAAAGCTATAATAATTCTCAAAGCGTTGAGATTTGGGATTCTTGTTTGATTGCTCCCGAAAATATTGTTCCGAACCTTCGACAAAATCATCAAACCAATCATACTTGAGAAAACGTTTTATAATGGCTTCGCCTCTTGGACTACTCATTATATTCGATGTCTTAAGCTCTTGATAGTTATGAATTCCCTCTGCATTTAGAATATTCTTTATATTCTTACCACCATCCTCTTTATCATTTACAATTTTAAAGTTAATGACGCTCTTATTTCCATTATGAGCTATATATTTCACGATGCCGCCATATATAATACTGTGATTGGTGTCAAATTCTATTAACCAATTACAATAATATGACTTAGGGCATGGCAGTTTTTTTTCTATTTCATCTACGTTTGATATATTGACTACTTCCTCTTCTGTAACATCATATAGTACTTTTAGCAGTTGAAATTTAGATGTATTAACAACAAAGAGACGATGAGAAGAAGAAAAAGAAAAGACACCATGTTTTTCTATATACCAATTACGAATATATGCTTTTAATTTTCTTTTCTCTATCCCCCAATCATTCTTATCTACATAGTTCAATAATTCTTCCCATTGCAGTTTTGATAGAGTTTTAATCGTTTCTTTATTAATTCTATACCATTGCGCATGATGTTTTTCCACCCATAAAGCAAACGTGCTTACTTCTATATCCTTATGGCATTCAAAGAACTCTTTCCCAAGAACATAAGTAGTCATAGGTATACAGTCCTCATTTTGACTGCAATTATGTAATGGCTTTATTGAAGAATCCCTTGACGATTTAATGTTCAAAATACGATAAATCCAATCACACATACTAAATGAATCAGTTACAAATACAGTTCTTCAATCAAAACTAATCTATTATTGTTTTATATCTTCTCAAATGACTCCACAGCAATGTTAAGAACATGGGGAGAAGCCATTCTTTGTATACAAGGGGATGCTTCCAACGGTTGTGCCACCAACGGCGGAACTTGAACGTTAAGATCGGGATTAAGCCAGATGCGGGCTTTTCCTCGGCAAACTCAGGATGTAGGATGTCCATAAGAATGCGCTCTTCCAAATCTTTGTCTCTTTCTATCGTAGGGAAACATGACTCTGAGAAGCCTAAGTAATCCACACAAATGGCATTGATTTGATTGAAGAAAGTATATATGCCTATTTCTTTCAAGAAGCCAATCGTTGCTTTCCAATCCACTTCTTTATGATGGGCACGCACGAAGAATCCCCAGTCAAGCACCTGGCGCAAGTTGAGATGCTCACCTGCGAAATGCTGTCCCATGTGACGCATTAAAAAGATTGCGTTGAAGTCTGCTGATGGCAAATAAAGCTTAGCTCCATCAACTTCGATCTCCCTATAATCCTTATCAGCAAGGGCTTTTAATCGAGCCTCAATCTTTGGAGCATCCCTATGAGCCTTGGTATTGATGAAGTCGTAATGATTTTCTACAGATACTTCCTTATAGTTGAATATCGTATGGTGCTCATGTCCATCATTAATCCTTATGCCACATGTTTTAGCCACCAAAGCATCAGCCTCTTTCCATTTGCCAAAGTTGTAAATGTCCAAGTCGCCTACAGGACGATGGTTAGGTACAGGCCAATCCAATGACAAGCCATAGCCTTTTACCACCATCATCCGTATGCCATTATTGGCATACAGTCGAGCCAAATCAGCCATTGCTTTCTCATGCTTGGCATACAGCCTTTCGTATGCAACTACATTGCCAAACCACTGGATACGCTTAAGTTTGTCAGAAGCACTCTCATTTGCAAAAGGATTATTATTGGGATTAGATTTGAAACAATTCTGCAAACCATCAATGACTAGCACTGGAATAACTTGCGAAAAAGACATCTTTATAATCTCAGTCCAATCCTTACCACTAAAAGCAGAAGAATCATCACACTTGCTACTAACAGCGCACCTTACTAATGATAGAAATAGATTATCATATTGGTTTAATGACATAGAAATAAATCCAGAGATGAGATTTGATATTTTTAAATCTTATAATTGTCAAGTACATCCAAAGGTTCCCATCCTAATTCCTTGCGTGCCTTTTCATTGCTAAATGTAAGACTCTTGGTCATTTTCTCCAATTTATAGGAACTGATTGGAGCTTTACTTCCAAGTAAATCACCTACTTTAGCCATACACCAAGCCATCCAATATGGGATATTCATAGGCTTACCTTTGCCCAATTGTTTTGCTACAGAGACAGACAATTCTCCAAAAGAAGGCTGACGAGTGTCGCAAACATTATAAGTGCCACCTTTCTCTACAAGTAAAGGCAATATACGTGCAATATCTTCTGCCATAAGAATACTCTTTATAACCTTGCCACCTGCAATATTCATATAGAAACCCTTACGCACACCATTTACCATTGCACCAAGATTTCCTGGAGCATCCTTGCCTGCCAATAAAGACGGACGAAGAATACCCAAGACAACATTATTCTTTTTGCACCATTCTGTCAAATATTCTTCTGCCAAAATCTTACTTTTGGCATAAGGTGTCTTTCCTTCTAATGGGTGTTCTTCAGTAATCAAATCACCATATTCACAACCATATACAGCAACGGTACTGATAAAGACGATTGCCTTTGGTACACCAACCTTTTTCAAAGCTTCACATAAATGTTTTGTTCCTGTATAATTAACGTCAAAGAAAGCTTTTTTCTCAGCTTCAGTCTTTGGTACAACATGAGCTTTACCGCAAGCATGAAGCACTATGTCGTATTTTTCAGGTAACTCAGGTATGTCAGTAACAAAGTTAGCCTTTATCATGTCATTTTTAGTTATGCCACACGTAGTTACTTCATATTTTTCTTTAAGAACCGGCATGGCATTCTTACCAAGAAAGCCAGTACCACCAGTAAAAAGTAATTTCTCCATTTATATCGCTTTAATAAATTTATTCAATATGGTTTCTTCTGAATATTCTTTAATAGCCAATTTACGAGCATGTTCACCCATTTCCACAAGTTCGTCCTTATCCCATTTCTCTGGCCATCCACAATAACCTATTCGCTTTTCTCGAACAAGTATATCAATCTCACTATTTTTCGGGCCAAAGAACAATATCGGACGACCAGAAGCTAATATATTATATGTTTTTGAAGGCACTCCAAGTCCGTACATACCTTCTTGTAATGTAACAAGGGCTATATGGCATGCTGCTAACACTTCATTCTGTTGACTACGGAAATACGGACCATGAAAGAATACCCTCGGATGATTCATTTTCTTCAACGTTTCCTCCATTGATCCTGTGCCATAAATATGAAAATCTACACTCTCTGGTAACTGCTCTATCACCTTGCCCAATCCTTGTACACGTCCGATGTTTCCTGCGTATTCCAATACGATTTTGCCCTGTGGCATAGGTTGAGGCTTAATGCCGTTTATATCAGCCCAATTTTCAATGATGGTTATCTTAGGTATATTTACAGAACTGTTTAATACCTTCTTTTCTAAAACATTTTTCATGTCTCTTCCAAGAGCTATTAATTGATCGGCGCGAGAATAAGCCTTATCAAAAATACGTTTTATTATACCATATAAGGGTAATTTCAGACCAGCGGGTTTCGTGTTTTCAGGAAACACATCATGTACCAAAATATTCAATTCAAAGCCAACTTTTTTCTTTAGCCTACTCATCAATACAACTAATGGAGCTGGATTTGTTACCATAAGCACTTTGTCGTCCTTGCGTACATGTTGTTTCACAAGAAAGAGCAGACGCTTGCTCATTAAGAGAAAAGAAAGAGCCTTTCCTTTTGTCTTGTTTTTATCCAAATCAGCACCATTAGCTCTAAAAACTTCTATTGAATTATCCAAACAGAATTTATTGTTCTCATCAAGTTTCTTCCGCTTGTCATATATCTCAGGACCACAAATCACTTTCACTTGGTATTTCGACGCCATTGCATTGGCTATCTCACCAAGAATATACGCAGTGGAAGTCTCGTCTGGCGGAAACAACTCGGTTACAATCCAAAGTATTTTCTTACTCATCTTATTTTTTGTATTCAAAAGCCCATTTATATTTAGGGTTGTTTATTACATCTTTTAGTTCTTGTCTATAAATTTCGTCCTCTACATCATGGAAATGAATGTCAGCATAGAAAGAATTCCACCAGTTGTTTATGTTGGAATAAAACTCCGCTAACTCTTCGTCCGTAAACAAAGGGGTAGAATCATCTACACTGATCCCCAATGTCCGCAGTTTATCAGTTATACTCTTTTCGCTTTCGCCTTTGTTCCTACTTACATTCAGCAAAACTGCAGCTCTCGAAACGACCTTTTGTTCATATCGTTTCTTCATTCGGTCTTCCCATGCGTGTTGTAATAAATCTTCTGCGAAATACTTTTTGCCAAAATTACTTTGCTCAAATATCAGCTTTGACAATTCTTTATCGTGCTTGAAGTATATGGCATGCACTTCTGGAACATCTTTTTTAAAATCTAAGCCTTTCCTCATTTCAAGCAAAAAAACTCTTTGTAAGCCACTTCTTAAAAAAACTTGTTTTCCAATATTCTTCAATGCATATCCATTATGTTGTTGAAATGCTTCGGGAAACTTTAATTCATAATAATAAATGACACCAATCTTTTTTAAGTCCTCGTTTGGATAATACTCGTCATTTTTATAATCATAATCAGTTGTCGCAAAAAAACTTCATTACATCAATATCTGATGTAAAATCCAAGAACATAGACTTATTATAATAATGCTGTGCCAATCCTGGATAATGCATCCTTATCCTAAATAAATCATGCTTTATCTCAAACCCTTGCTCCAGCATTTTCACAATAGGATGTGATTTTATAAGCAGTTCTAATTCTTGTGAGAAAATCAAAAAATCAAGGAAATAGTTCTCTTCATTATGGGTCTTATCCCTAAAAATATTGGGAACGCAAGGCTTACCCTCGTAGTAATCACTTTGTCCTCTATATAAAAATTTATGTTTATATAGATTAGGCTTAAGACAAAAAAAGAAATCATTGAGATTTAATGGATTTAGAGAAGCCATCTGTGACATCAAAAATGAATTTGCAGGATAAGAATTCTTTTGATGTGCCACGTATGGAGAAGCCCATAAAATACGAAAAGATTGCTGGCTAATATCATAGAAATATTGCATATTAGCAATATCTTGCATTCTAGCATCTTGTTCGTACGCCTCTTGTTCTATCCTTTTTAAATAGTCTACAGCCTCATTGATGTTGTCAAATGGATTATTTAAAGTGCCTTTTTCATTATCTTTTGGATATTTAGCACTGAAAGGAACTAGTGATTGGTATTTTGATAATATGCTTTTGCTACAAGATTCAGACAATCGTATCTTATAAAAATGTGCACCAGAATAAGGGGGCGTAGGCATTTTAAACATTTTACCGACCAAACCAAATTCATTTGAGAGAATATATAAAGCACCATAAAAAAATGCTTCAGCGTCTATTTCGTTCGGACATGGAAGCTGATTGCCATCAAGAAGTAATAAAGCCATACTAAATGAAAGAGCATCATGTATAGCCATAGACCAATCTAAATTGCCATTTGCCTCTCTTCTTTTAGCAATAAATCTTAGACGTCTATACAACTCATCACGCAACATGGTAAATCCTTTCTCGCAACATAATGCAAGAAAATCCTCTCCTATTACTATAGTGTCATCATTCAATACCGTTGTATTCTGTGGTACCCCATGTATAGGCTCCACCTTTGGCGCAAATACTATCCGTATTGATGTTTCATCTATACTCAAATAGTTACAAGCATGGTTGATAATTGCTTGTGACAAAGTCTTCGCTTTTTCTATTGTTATCATAACTTTATAGAATAGTTATATTAGTTTTTCATACAGTTCCACATACTTTTCGAAGCACTTATCCTTATCAAAGCATTCTTCTGCACGTTTACGACAATCAGCGGAAGAGAGGGAATCTTCTTTCATTCTATATATAGCCTCAACTAATCCATTTACATCACCTTGCTCAACAACTATGCCTGTCTTTTTGTCTACAGCCTCAGGACTGCCTCCAGTACGATATGTAATGACTGGTGTTCCACAAGCAAGAGCTTCTATATTAGTTGTTGGAAAATTATCGCTATAAGTGGGATTCAAAAACACATCTGCATCAGAATACAATTGTACTAATTCCTCTACGTTTTGTGTACGTTGAATGCCTTTTATTCCTTTGGGTAAAGACGATATTTGTTTCGATGTTAATCCGACAAGTGTAATTTCATAATCCTCTGAAAGCTTCGAACGTAACTCAACAAAGTCAGCAAGTCCTTTACGAGCATCCCATATTGCTGCAACTCCAAGAATTTTGAATTTGGACGACATAGAATTATAGGTTTTATACAAAGGTCTAAATTTTGTCAAGTCCACTCCATTATGTATAGTTACAATAGGACGAGAATTTTGTACAGATTGTTTAAGTAAGCCATGCAACCAATCTGAGACTGGAACAAATGTAAGGTTTTTGATGTTCCTTAAAAGTGCTTTTTTTGTTTTAAACTGATACGCTGCTTTATTACCGAATAAAGACCTATTCTCTTTACAGTTCAGACATCCCGACTTCCATTGTTCACAACCAGACATATCAAAATACATACACCCACCAGTAAATGCCCAACAGTCGTGTTGAGTCCAAACTACAGGGGTATTTATCATTGCAAGATAACGGAATAGCAAAGGATAATTAAGATAGTGATCGTGAATATTATGCAAATGAATAATATCCGGCTTAATATTATCTATTGCTTGTATCAAACGTTTTGTAGCTCTACGCGATGCCAATCCTTCACGATCAAACAGACAATGTTCTGCATAATGTTCGTATGTTTCTATCTTTGAACCAATGCGTATTTCATTACTTACCCCAGGCTTTGCCATACGACCGTATGCTATATAGCTTTCATAACCATGTGAAATGGCCACTTTAGCAATGTCCTCACATATTTTACCAGTAGATAGAATATTACTACAGATGTTTATTTGAAATAGTTTGGGCATTTTATTTTTTTATAATGTTTATTTTCCTCAGCAGCATTATTATCCAAAAAGGCATGAATACATAATAAATAAATGTAGTGAGTGCCTGCGCCATATATCCTCTTGCTATAATTTGATAAAGTGCTGCATTATACAAAGCAAGCAATGCCACAGCTCCTATGGAGTTTAAATTCTTTTTGTAATTATACCAAAACAATTTTGAAAGCCAACCAAGAAACCATGCATATATAATAATTCCAAACCAACCGAATGAAATATAAGCTTCTGTTATATTTAGGAAAGCATTCCCATGAGAAATTGTACCATAAAGCTTTAAATTTGCATCTCTAATATATGTCCCCTTTGGTTTCCATGGGAACAAGGCACGGGGAACTGGCATTAATGCTGCTGTTGCTATCGGTTCAAAATAAATATAATCCTCAAAATCATATTCCTCCATACATTTTGCAGAAATATCATAAACCATCATATTTTCACTCGCTTCCTTTATTTCTCCTGTCTTTTGTATTTCTGTAACAGCGGAAATATCCAAACCTTTTCCATACATTCGAGCCGCTTCCATAATCCCCATAAAAGCATACATCACCAAAAATAGGGGTACAACAATTTGATATTTTATGTTTTTGGGTTTAGGAAACAAATGCATAACAGTAAATACTGTCACAAAAAGCATCAGAATACGATAGCGAAATCCACCTATTATATATATAATTAAAGATAGCACTATCATGATAACAAACAATGCAGATATCTTTTGTTTTATAGCATAAACCACCGCGCAACAGAAAGTGAACAAAGAGATTAGATATGTGATATACATTTCTGTATGTCCATACGAGCCCTCTTCATTAAACACCATATCAGTTTTACTGTCAGCACTAAATATAGACAATGAAAAACCATTGAATATACCATAGCCAACAAAGGCTAAAGCAAATAAAACCACAGAGCAACGAATAACGTTATTTTCTGTAAGCAGTGAATTTAATCGTCGAAATTCTATTTTCGGTCTTGACTTATCATACACTAAACGAAAAACCAAATAGAATAAGAGAGTTCCTAACAATAAAAGCATTTGACTATAGTCCGATGCATCAGAGCCTCCACCACTTATGACGTTTTGTCCTCCTTTAAAGAAAGGCAACAAAACATAATAAGATAAATATATAATGAGGAATGTTGTTGGTTGCCAAATCAGCGACTTATCTTTTGATCTGACTTTTGAAATTATGTCAATTCCAAATAATATAACCAGTATTGAAAATAATATTGTACTCATTTTACGTTCTTTACGTCTTTATACACATTGTAGTCCCCTCCCTTCAAAGAGCAGACCACAATATCCTTGAATCTTGTATTATGCTTGCGCACCATCCTTGCAGGATTACCCACATAGATTCCATCTTGCTCACAATTTTTTGTAATAACAGAAAAAGCTCCACACACGCAACCTTCTTCAATATTCGTCACCTGTGGCAGGATTTTCGCTCCTGTGGCAATCCAAGAGTAAGAACCAATATGCAAATCTGGAAAATAGCGAGTGGAAAACTCTGCATTATCATCGATATGGTGGGAAACACGAATAATTTGTACTTCCTTGTTGATAATTACATGATCGTGAATTATAATTTTACCCCCCCCGAAACGCAAATCAAGGTTTGCAGTTTCTATAGAACAATCTTCACCTATAATCAAATTCTTATTGGCCCTACGCGCAAGTTTCCAGGTAATGAGAGTATTCTCACCAATGGTAGCTCCGTTGTGTCTTGCCATCCATCTAAAGACAGCGTATTTGATGTTCAAAAGGAATCTCACTATTAGACCAATATAATATCGCGACATACTACGTGAGTTTACTTTACTTCTATAAATTTCCGGTATAATCATATAGATACTTTTTTATCGTAAATACAACAAGAACCGCATATTACGAATGTTATTAAATAATACATTATTTGTCCCCAAAAGTATGTAGACACTGGATTGACACCTTGAGGCAGTAAAACATACATAGTGCCAATTTGACCAATACTTGATAATATTGATGCTATCAGCATTAACTGCTGATGCTCCTTAATGAGCAAGTTCGATCTCATTAAACTTGTTGTTATCATCATTGGGAAAGCTAACATTGCCACATAAAAAGCATTCATGTCTGCTTTATATGATTCTCCATACAATCCCAATACAAACGAGCCACATAATGATAATCCAATAGTACCAACTATGCCAACAAACAAGCATCCAACGAATACTCTCTTCAAATTACTAAAATACTTTACTTGATTATTCTGTGCATTGAGTGTAGCTTGAAAGGTAGTAAAAGTACTAAAGAAATAGTTAGGAATAATTATAAGCAAATTGCGAATCTGAAGGATTGCCGACATACTACCAACAGCCCCAATTGTATCATACTTTGCCATCAGTACCTGTGCCCACCAATTAATTGGCGCCTCAACAAAAGAGAGTATAAACACAGGTAATACCATAAGCCAAAGAATGCCTAATTGAGATTTCATACTTGCCATTGTCAAATTTGACAGAGTCCTCTTTATGGGCAATTTCCTAAAACAAATCAGAATGCTAATCAGCGCATAAACAAAGTAATATGCTAGCAACCCCTGAATAGCTCCATTTACACCATACCAATAAGTACCTACACCAACAAGGATAACAAACAAAATGGCTGTAAAAGTTTGCAATATGCCTATTAACTTAAACAATTTCATTCCTCGGAAAACTCCTTCAATCAAAGGTTGAAGCATGAACATAGGCAGAAGCAGACCTACTGCTCTAAAATAGCTATTTAAAGAATTAATGCCAATGATAGAATTCAATGAGGATTCTGGCAATACCAGTAGTCCTATACCTATAAATGCGCATATAAAAAGTGAGAATAAGAATAATAAAACCAAACGCGCCTTGCTTTCATTTTTATACTGAGCCTCAGCTGTGAACTTTGTAACTAGTCCGACAAAATTCAAGGCACTAATACAAAAGATGATATTGAGCGTATTGCGTATAAAACTAAAACTTCCAAAATCCTCCTTACTCAACAAATGCGTAAAAAGGAAGGTTGCCAACATCAAAATTGCCTTTGAAGCACCACTTCCTAACAAGGTTATACCAAATCCTTTAGCCAATGGAGAGTGCAACAATTTTCTCGATATGTCTCTTATTTGCATAATCTATTCGATAGAATTTGTTTATAGCAATCTACCATTTCCTCTCCATACGAATTGTGATTACTCTTTATATAATCGTCAATGCTTTTCTTTAATGAGTTATATTTGTCAAGATTAGTCATTTCTTTTACAGCTTTATCCAAAGCTTCAATATCATCCAAAGCGAAGCCCAAGCCCCAATTGTTTTTCCTAATATCCTCTAAAATTCCCGTATTTTCGGAAACAATAACAGGTAGTCCTGCACCTATTTCTTCACCTACAGCAAGCGAATAAGCATCAAAACGACTTGGGTGAATACCTATATCCATTTTGCAAAAAGCCTGTTTAAGTTCTTCTTTTGAAACAGGACCATGAAAATGAATGTTTTCGCAATTAGTATAAGGTGTAAATACATCTTGTTGGGTTGATTTCATTTGACCATATAGATGCAATTCAAGTTCCTTATGCTTTGAGAAATATTCTAAAATAATATCCACCCCTTTCTCTAAGCTAATGCCACCAACATAAACAAAGTTCTTTACTTTATCTGTCTTAAACTTATAATTATAAAGATTTGATATTGTTATTCCATAAGGAATACGCAAATATTTGTGGTTGGGGAAGGTCATCTTCATTGTATCCTCAACAAATTTAGACGGGACAGCTATGTAGTCAGCTCCATTAAAATGTTCAACGATTTGTCGTGAGTACTTTTCCAAATATGCATTATTGACAGTCATTCCATACTTTTCGTATATAGACTTCATGACAGTCATTACATAAATGGGATTAGGCATATACTGGTCGGCAATAGTTATGACTTCGGGATGTTCTTTTTTGTATTTCTCTATTTCCCGATAACAATATGATGGCCAATAATGAATTATCCGAGGACTGTATTTAGATAATATATGTCGGGTTCCTTTTTCAAAATACTTCGATTCGTTTAGATTAACAAACTTATTGAAGTTGTATTTCAGTATATGGCGTAATGTTAGCAACTTCAAAATGGAGACATGCTTATTTACGTATGCAACCTTTTTAAGTCCACAAAAAGCCCAAAACTTCTTTAATACTCTAAAGGTCAAGAAATGAAACTTCAAATCAACATTGTCTTCTAATGATTGGTATATATAGAGTGAATGATCTGGGCGTGCCAGTAGAAGTATATCTATTTTTTGTTTCGTCATATCATTTATTTTTGAATTTTGCTTCTAATCCTTTTATATATTCTCTTTAGATTGTCAAACATGACAATTTTTCCTGTAAGCGAAAAGACAGTAATCTCAATATGATCTACAATATTGTGAATTCCACCCTCATAACCCTTCCAATACTTTACAACTGCCTTGTCTACCAAACTTGTTTCCAAATCTGTAGCTTCACATATTTCAAAGGGTTGTTCTATATATTGCTCTATTTCTTGACTATGAAACCCTTGCACTACTCCACCATGCGTACCAGATCCATCCCATCCATGATTTTGCACAAGGCTTGTAGTTGGGTAAACACAATACTTACCGGCATAATATTCGTATGCTGTATTGAAACAATCTCCCCATATCACATTTTTTGATTTCATATGCATCAATCCAGCATATATTGAAGGACGACGTTGAGAAAAATGCTTTCTAAGTGTCTTATCCATCAACATCTTATCAAGCAAATCCAATGTCTCACTACGCAATAATAGTTTCCTTTTCCAAAATCCACAACCCCATGCCGACATTTCTTGAAGCTTCACAACCGAAGCCTTAACCTTGGGCATATCAATAGGATGAATATAACCTGTTACAGCATACACAGAATCGTCATCTTTGTATTTGTTAAGGCACATATTCATATACTCAAGAAATCTATAACTAAAAACATTATCATCTTCTGTGCTTATGTAACATTCATAATCCTTTAAAACAAGCTCCTTTAGGAATGTGTAGTTTGAAGGATAAGACACTCCTAAGTTCTTTGTTTGTCTGATTACTGTTAGCCTGTTAAAGCCATTAGATTTCTCTTTTTCTGACAAATACTCTGATAACCTCTGCCAACCTTCTTTGTATTTATCCGAAGGAGGAAAATCCAATGATACATAAACATTGGTTTCGTCTGCATATTTGCATTTCTCCAAAGACTCCAAACACGCCTTAAAATGCTTATAGCGGTTTAAAGTTGGAATGACAACTGGTGCATATTGTTTTATTTCCATTTTGTCTGTAAAATTTAATTTGTAAACTTATTAGTAGTTTCACATTTCTCTTTATTCCTCTTATTATAACCTCATATCCATATCACGCAAATAATATTAGCACTACAAGTAATATAACTCCAGGAATTGTACAGCATAGTGCCTTAATAGCCTTTTTGTAATGCTTAAACTTTGCAGTACAAATTATAGAGTTTATATAAACTTGCGAACGTAGATCGTTGATGATATGTACTTCTGAAGTACAGAACACATTATATGTCATATTTGCTACAGATTCATAATGAAGCATTGACTTTCTTTCTATACCTTGTTGGACAAAACGATTAATATCAGTCTTTGCACGCAAAGAATTAACTAATTGATAGAAAGTTATAATCACGCCTATACATACATATATCAAAGATAACACAATAACACACTTCAACCAATCGACATTTTGTATATTATCGCATAAATATGTTTTAAACGGGACAATAATTGTTTTTCGTATATATTTCACAAAATCGCTTGTAAATAGGATTGTCATTCCGACTCCCAACGTAGCTAAAACAAAACTTGCCTTTTGATCGCAATTACTAATCCACATATTTACTCTATCAAGATTTTCTTTTAAATCTTGTTCGTTAAAGGAAGTCCTATTGACAACTATAGTTTCCTGAACTGATGTAGTTTGAGGGATATCAGGATTAGCTCTTGTAATCTTAACATAGAAATCCGTAATGAATGGTATGGTTATATGTTTTGTCATTTTCCTTCAAGCCAATTATTTATTTCTTTATTAACAGCATTTGAGGTATATATTTGACGTGATACATCAAAGACGTTGCACAAATTCTTATTGTCGTTATTTAAGTTTAGATACACATCAGGTCCTATTAGAATTCTTCTGCCCAAACAGCCTCTTTCCTCGCTACATAAATGACACGCAGAGTTTACCACATCCCCCATCCATATAATATCTTTAATAGCAGAACCTTTATAGCCTGCTTGTATCATTAGCGCACGACCATAATCCATACCAATATTAGCATTGTAAGTAATATAGCCTTTCCTTTTCAATTTATAGTTTAGGACCTCTATCAAAGCGTTAGCTTTGCATGCTGCACCAAAAGCGCAGTCCACATCTTGCTTGTATGGGGTGTCAAAAACAGCCCATACACAATCACCATTGATACTTATTTCACGGCATTGAGAAAAACCATTAAACATAGCAACCATTTCTGAGATGAAACTCCTATAAATCTTTGCTAATACAGGTCTTTTTTGCACGTCTGTCATATCACTACTATCACAGATATCCACAAAAATTGCAGTACATTTCACGTAGTAACCATTATTGTAGGTCAAACCTGTTGTGGGGATTGTATCCCTCTCTTCGTAATTTGTATTGGGCGCATTAAGGATTTCATCTATACGAGATAGTGAATCACTAAAATTATATGCAGTATTTGTTGCTTTCATCTTTTATTACTATATATTCGCAGCAGCCAGTGGTATCGAACCACAAACCTTACGGTCTTACCTGTATGGCTGCATAACCGTTTGTTATTCGTAATCGCTTCTTTTTCCCCATATCAGTTCAAAGCGATTCTCTTCCATTTCCTTCTTGAAATCCTTAAGCCATTCAATATATGAATACTTCGGATTATAACCGAGTTCTTCTATTGTTTTTGAAATGTCTAAATGATTAAACAAAGCATTTGGTTTGTCTGGTCTAAGCACTTTCTTAGATTTTGTTCCTTCAGAAAAAACCTCAATAATACCATCTATTTGTTCTTCAAGAGTCACCTGTTTTAGGCTGCCAACATTATATATGCCACCCTCAAGCGGTGATTCTACACATTGTCCTACAAGCTGTGCTAAGTCTTTAACATAAAGCATTTCTTTGCTTCTAGTAGGATCACCCCAAACTTCTATTTCTTCTCCTCTTTCTGCTTTATCCATCAACAAGCGGAATGATTTGAATCTTTTAATACCATCTACATAATAATATGGATTTGGATGGTAAAGATATACATTAAAGAAACGTAATATAAACCGTGAAAAACCATAAGTATTATGATAATATTCTGTTATATCAATAGCTGCATTCTTAGCTATTGTATAAATGGAATGGTCTGTAGATGGTGGAAAACTGCGTTGTGCGTCAGCTGGCATTGGGGTAGAGGTATTTTGGAGATACCACAAATCAGCAGGAGTCTGTGCAGATATGATTTTTTTACATCCTATTTCTCTCATATATTCCAAAACATTTAATTGCCCCATTGTAAATGAGGTTATAAATAATCTCGGATTATACTTTTTTGCAGGCAAAACACCTGCAAAATTAATAACAGCAAACACATCTTGCTTGGGGAGATTTTCAAATGTGGAGTAATCTGCAATATCGGCACTTTTATATTCTATGCCATATTTAGCAAAGAAACCATTATCGGAGTTTCGATGTCCTACGGCAACAATATTGTAAAGTCCTGTTTGAGCAAGGTGTAATGCAGTATATGCACCTATTCCTCCTGTTGCTCCAAATATAACTATTGTTTTCATTTCTCTATCTAATTTACTACATTAATATTCATCCATTTTTTAGGATTCTCGAGAGCATCAGCTAATTCTTTTCTTGACTCAAATTTCAGAAAGAGTGTACCTAAAGCAGCATTAGCTCCAGAAAAAGAAGAAACTTTATCACCTTTATTAAGTCTTATCTCCTCCTCGATAATATGTTCTTTCTTGAAGTTAGGAGCTATGTCAACAGATTGGAAGACGCCTTCTTTGTCGGAATGAAGTACAAGGATTGCAAAATGTCCTTTATAGTTAGGCTCATGCATATTTTCAATTGACATCCCCAATGCCTTGCGCGTTTCTGCTGCATTTATATTTACATCTGCTGCATAATTCAGCATCTCAGCAAGTCTATTACCACCAGCACGAGGTGATACTTCCATTAGATACGCCTTTCCATTTGTACATACACGACATTCAACATTGAAAAGTCCTGTAGTCACCCCAAGAAGAGTAAATAATCTTTGAAGTTCTGATTTTATCTCTTCCTGATATTTTTGCTCCATAATAGATGGCCAAACTTCAGCAGAAGGAGTATAAGGATTTATGGCATTTTTATCAAAATATTGATCATAGAAACCATTATAGAGAAGTTTTCCATCTACAACAAAAGACTCAGATCCTGCAGAAAAGCCTTGCTTTTCTAAGAAGTCTTCAATAATAAAAAAACCATTATGAGATTCTGAAAGAGCAAACTCTATAGCTTCTTTAAGCTTTGATTTATCACCAACTCTCGTCACTCCTTTACTACCAGCTGAATCAACAGGTTTTACAATAACAGGCCAATTGAAGTAATTTACATCATTAAGAGCCTTTTCTATGTTATTGTATCCTTTGGCATTTGGACAATTAAATCCATTATCAGACAAAAACTTACGGAAAAGATGTTTATCTTGAAGTATGCAAGCAGACTCGTAAGAACATTGGAAAGGCAGTCCCATCTGTTCTGCTACATAAGCGGCAGAAACTACACCAGGATCAACTGCATGTGACAAAATTCCATCAATATTAAGTTTTCTTGCCTCTCTCAATACGGCATCCTTATCAATAATACTGACGTTACAATATTCATCAGAGTATTTATGAGCTATATTGTTGGGCAAATAGTCTGCTGTTATTACATAAACACCAAGTTTATGCGCTTCTTCAATGATGGGAAGAAGATATCTTAATCCTCCTAACAACATCAATTTTTTTTGTGCCATACTATTTCTTTACAATCAAGTCAAGTGTACGTTCTATATCATTGTTTGACAACATATGATGCATAGGCAAGCATAAAACACTGTCAGCCATCTTATGTGCATTAGGCAAGTTTTCTGGATTAGCACTTTCCAATCCACGATAAGTAGAGAACTCTGAAATCAATGGATAGAAGTATCTTCTGCCAAGTACATTAGCTTCCTTCATCTTGGCATAAAGTGCATCACGCGACATTCCAAATGCCTTCTCGTCAATGAATATCGGGAAATAAGAATAGTTGTGCTTAACTCCAGGCATGTCATCAAAAAATGTAATGCCTTCTACATCACGAAGAGCCTCACGGTATTTAATAGCTACCTGCTGACGAACTGCAATAGCAGCGTCTACTTGTCTAAGATTCAAGAGACCATAAGCGGAACGCATTTCGTCCATCTTTGAGTTAATGCCAGGACCAACAACAGTTGTCTCATTGGCAAAACCAAAGTTCTTAAGGAAGTCAATACGTTTCTTTGTTTCTTCATTTGGCATAACCATTGCTCCCCCCTCAATAGTATTGTAAACCTTTGTGGCATGGAAAGAGAGTGTGCTCATGTCTCCCCAGTTCAATATGCTCTCGGTCTCAACCTTCTGTTCCTCTCGTTTTACTGGAGCACAAGGTTCAAGAGCATTGCGAGTCTCATCAAAAGCACGCTTATAGTCAGCTTCATTCTTAGGAATCTCAAGACCAAAAGCATGAGCTGCATCATAAATAACCTTCAAACCGTATGTATCTGCAATTTCCTTAATGCGACGCACATCACAAGGTTTGCCATAGCAATGGACTGGCATAATAGCTGTTGTCTTTGGCGTAATGGCAGCCTCTATCTTCTCTGGGTCAAGATTACCAGTACGAGGATCGATATCCACAAACACAGGCTTGCAACCATTCCACCAAATACTGTGAGTAGTGGCAACGAAACTGTAAGGAGTGGTTATCACCTCACCTGTTATACGCAATGCCTGAAGAGCTGTAAGCAATGGAAGTGTACCATTAGTAAAAAGGCTTAATTCGGAAACTCCTAAATATCTTTTAAGTTCAGCTTCCAACTTTTTATGAAAGCTACCATTGTTTGTTATCCACTTTGACTCCCAAATCTGTTTGAGTAATTCATTGAACTCATCAAGATTCGGAAGTAAAGGACTCGTTACTGTAATTAACTTATTGTCCATAATAATTAATTTCTATCTGTTCTTGTACATATTTTCATAATACTTCTGATAATCCCCAGAAGTCACACTCTCAAGCCACTCCTCATTATCAAGATACCATTTTACCGTTTTCTCAATGCCTTCTTCAAACTGCAATGAGGGTTCCCAACCAAGTTCCTTCTGAAGCTTTGTTGAGACAATGGCATAACGTGCATCATGACCAAGACGGTCTTTTACGTATGTAATAAGATTAAGGTCTTCACCTTCGGCACGACCAAGCAAACGGTCAACAGTCTTGATAACAGTCTTGATAATGTCAATATTCTTCCACTCGTTGAATCCACCAATGTTATATGTTTCTGCAACCTTACCTTCATGGAAAATAAGGTCAATTGCACGTGCATGGTCTTCAACATACAACCAGTCGCGCACATTTTCACCCTTGCCATAAACTGGAAGAGGTTTACGATGACGGATATTGTTGATAAATAGAGGTATCAATTTCTCTGGGAACTGATAAGGACCATAATTGTTTGAACAGTTGGTCGCGATTGTCGGCATACCGTATGTATCATGGAAGGCACGTACAAAATGGTCGGAGCTTGCCTTTGATGCAGAATAAGGAGAGTGAGGATTGTACTTTGTTGTCTCATAGAAGAAGTCTTCACCGTATGCAAGGTGATGCTCCTCAGAACTTGCCTTTGTTGTGAAAGGAGGCTTAATACCTTCAGGATGTGTCATCTGCAATGCTCCATATACCTCGTCTGTTGAGATATGGTAGAAACGCTTGCCTTCATATTTCTCTGGCAACGACTCCCAATAAAGCTTGGCAGCTTGAAGAAGTGTCAATGTACCCATAACGTTGGTACGGGCAAATGTGAATGGATCTTTGATACTGCGGTCTACATGGCTCTCAGCTGCAAGATGAATGATGCCATCAATATGCTCATCCTGCATCAACTGATAGAAAGCATCGAAGTCGCAAATGTCCATCTTGACAAACTTATAGTTGGGTTTGTCTTCAACGTCCTTAAGATTGGCAAGGTTACCTGCGTATGTCAATTTGTCCAGATTGATAATATTATACTCTGGATATTTGTTTACGAACAACCTTATCACATGTGAGCCTATAAAGCCAGCTCCACCAGTAATTACAATATTTCTTTTTGCCATATATTATATGTTATTTCAAGTTTCTAAAAGTATCTGAATCAACTTCCATTTTCTTCTCTTCAATGACATTCAGAAGATACTGACCATATTGATTCTTTATCATTGGCTTCGCCAATTCCCTCATTTTCTCGTCGTCAATCCATCCCTGACGATAGGCAATAGCTTCAAGGCAAGCGACTTTCAATCCCTGTCGTTTTTCAAGTACCTCAATATATGTCGAGGCTTCTGACAAAGAATCGTGTGTGCCAGTATCAAGCCAAGCAAAACCACGTCCAAGGGTCTGTACCTTGAGTTCATTGTCACGCAAGAACCACTGATTGACTGCAGTAATTTCATATTCTCCACGTGCCGAGGGCTCTATCTTACTTGCCACATCCACCACCTTGTTAGGGTAGAAGTAAAGACCAACAACCGCATAGTTGCTCTTCGGATGCTCTGGTTTCTCTTCAATCGAAAGGCAATTTCCTTCCTTATCAAACTCAGCCACACCATAACGCTCTGGGGCACTCACCCAATAGCCAAATACAGTTGCTTTCTTATCTTCCTCTGCTGCACGAACAGCTTCTTTAAGTTTACCAGTAAATCCTGCTCCATGGAATATGTTATCTCCAAGTACAAGACATACACTATCGCCACCAATAAAGTCCTTACCTATGGTAAATGCCTGTGCCAGCCCATCAGGAGAAGGCTGCTCTGCATAAGTAAAGTGTACTCCATAATCAGAACCATCACCAAGAAGGCGTTTAAAGCCTGGGAGGTCGTAAGGAGTTGAGATTATCAGGATGTCACGAATGCCAGCAAGCATCAGCACACTGATAGGATAATATACCATTGGTTTATCATAAATAGGCATAAGCTACTTGCTAATGCCTTTGGTAATGGGATACAAACGTGTACCGCTACCACCTGCTAATACTATACCTTTCATAAAAAGATTATTTTGTTTAAATCAAACGTGATTTATTATTTTTTGCGTTTTGTAGCTGTTGGTGGTATCGAACCACGTTCTTTGCAGAACTACCTGTACAACAGCTTCCATATATGTTAAATTTTACGCCACACCATCTTATTCACAATACCAACATAGCTCTGCACAATCTTCACAACCTTTGTCGATACATTCTCATCAACATAATCAGGCACAGGAATACCATGCTGACCGTCACGGCAAAGCTCAACGGCAGTATCTACAGCCTGTAGCAAAGACTTCTCATCGATACCAGCAATTATAAAGTCGCCCTTGTCGATAGCCTCTGGACGCTCAGTAGATGTACGGATGCAGATAGCTGGGAAAGGATGACCTACTGAAGTGAAGAAACTTGATTCTTCTGGAAGTGTACCAGAATCAGAAACTACTGCAAAGGCATTCATCTGAAGACAGTTGTAGTCGTGGAAACCAAGTGGCTCGTGCTGGATGACACGTTTGTCGAGTTTGAAACCTGAAGCTGCAAGACGGTTGCGTGAGCGTGGATGGCAGCTGTAGAGGATAGGCATGTCGTACTTTTCTGCCATCTTGTTGATAGCAGAGAAAAGAGACATAAAATTCTTCTCTGTATCGATGTTCTCCTCACGGTGAGCGGAAAGGAGGATATACTTGCCCTTCTCCAAACCAAGACGCTGATGTATATCGCTTGCCTCAATCTCGGCAAGGTTGTTATGGAGAACTTCTGCCATAGGTGAGCCTGTAACGTAAGTGCGCTCCTTTGGTAAGCCACAATCAGCAAGGTAGCGACGGGCGTGCTCTGAGTATGCCATATTAACATCAGAGATGATGTCTACGATACGGCGGTTGGTCTCTTCAGGAAGACACTCGTCCTTGCAGCGGTTGCCTGCCTCCATGTGGAAGATTGGGATATGGAGACGCTTGGCTCCGATAACGCTAAGACATGAGTTGGTATCGCCTAACACTAATACTCCATCTGGCTTGGTCTGGGCAAAGAGCTTGTAAGAGCAGTTGATGATGTTGCCGCATGTGGCACCAAGGTCATCACCTACGGCATCCATGTATACCTCTGGCTCGGCTAACTTCAGGTCCTTGAAGAAAATACCGTTGAGATTGTAGTCGTAGTTCTGACCTGTGTGAGCGAGAATAACGTCAAAATACTGACGGCATTTGTTGATAACGGCGGCGAGACGGATAATCTCGGGGCGTGTGCCGACAACGATAATGAGCTTTAATTTGCCATTATCCTTAAACTTTATATCTGAATAATCGAATTTGGGTCGCTTTTCCATGTTCCTTATCTTTATTTCTGTTCTACCTTATCAAAATAGGTGTCTGGCTTATTGGGGTCAAAGATTTCGTTGCAATACATAACAGTAACCAAATCTTCTGTGTCGGAGAGGTTGATGATGTTGTGGGTGTAACCAGGAAGCATGATGACACTTTGGATTTTGTCGCCACTAACTTCATAGTTCAACACTTCATCTGTGCCTTCCTTGCGGAGCTGGATTAGTCCATGACCTGCTACAACAATAAACTGTTCCCATTTGGTGTTGTGCCAATGCTCACCTTTAGTGATGCCTGGTTTGGAAATATTGATGCTTACCTGTCCACAGTTGAGAGTGTGTACCAATTCTGTGAATGAGCCACGAGGGTCTACATTCATCTTCAAGTCGAAGATAGCCTTGTCCTTGGGCAAGTATGACAAGAACGTACTGTAGAGACGCTTAGCAAATGAGTCGGCAGGGATTTCGGGAATCATCAATGTCTTGGGCATATCGGCAAACTTATGGAGCAAGTCCACGATTTCACCAAGGGTTGCCTTGTGAGTGATAGGACAATAGCAGTACTTGCCTTCTACTGAAGAAATAACTTCAAGTCCCTCAAACTCGCAATGATGTTCCTCACCCTTTAATGCATGAATCATTTCGTCAACAAGGTCATCGATGTAAAGCAGTTCAAGTTCTACACTTGAATCGTTAACGGTGATGGGGAGGTCGTTGGCGATGTTATTGCAGAATGTTGCTACTGCACTGTTATAGTTGGGACGACACCATTTGCCATAGAGATTGGGGAAACGGTATACCAATACCTTGGCTCCTATCTTCTTGCCATACTCCAAGAATAAATCCTCGCCAGCCTTTTTGCTTCTGCCATACTCGCTATTGCCGAAACGACCAGTTAAGGATGCTTGTTGTGAGCTTGAAAGCATTACAGGACAGTTATTATTGTGAGACTTTAATGTGTCGAGCAAAGTGGAGGCAAAACCGAAGTTGCCTTTCATAAACTCGTCATTATCCTTGGGACGATTGACACCTGCAAGGTTGAACACGAAGTCGCATTCCTTGCACCATGTGTCAAGTTGTTCAGGCGTAGAATCGAGGTCATACTCAAATACTTCCTCTATCTGCAATTCACCGTAGCAACGTGCCTTGCCGTATCTTATATTATTGAGTTGAGCGCAAAGGTTCTTTCCAACAAACCCCTTGGCACCAGTTACTAATATCTTCATATGCTTATTACTGTACAAAGTTACCTTCGCCACTCAACTCCTTCTTAATGTACTCCAAAGTGCCAATCTTAGCCTTTGTTTCCTCAAGGTTCAAACGATAGGTATTGTCTGAGTTAAACTCTTCGATTTCAGCACGCTTGGTATCACCTTCTTTGAAATATTTGTCGTAGTTCAAACCACGGTTGTCAGCTGGAACACGATAGAAGTTGCCCATATCTTCCGCCTTGGCACATTCTTCTTTTGTAAGCAATGTTTCGTACATTTTCTCACCGTGACGGATGCCGATAACCTTGATTTCTTCTTTATTGCCACCAAAGAGTTCACATACAGCCTCTGCTTGAGTTTGGATAGTACAAGCTGGAGCCTTCTGAACGAGGATATCGCCGTTCTGACCATGCTCGAAAGCAAAGAGAACGAGGTCTACTGCCTCTTCCAATGACATGATAAAGCGTGTCATCTTTGGCTCGGTCAATGTGATTGGGTTGCCATTGCGAATCTGATCAATCCACAAAGGAATGACAGAACCACGCGAGCACATCACGTTACCATAACGTGTGCAGCAAATTTTGGTTTTACCTGAATAACGACTCTTAGCTACAGCAATTTTTTCTTCAATAGCTTTTGTAATACCCATTGCATTGATTGGATAAGCAGCCTTATCGGTAGAGAGGCAAATAACAGCACCTACACCAGCCTCAATAGCGGCAGTAAGCACATTGTCAGTACCAATAACGTTAGTCTTTACAGCTTCCATCGGGAAAAACTCACATGAAGGGACCTGCTTCAAGGCAGCTGCGTGGAAAATATAATCTACGCCAGGCATAGCGTTACGGCATGATTGCAAATCACGTACATCACCAATAAAGAACTTAATCTTGTTGGCAACATCAGGATATTTTACCTGATATTCGTGACGCATGTCATCCTGTTTCTTCTCATCACGTGAGAAAATACGAATCTCACCGATGTCTGTACAAAGGAAACGATTTAATACTGCATTACCGAAGGAACCTGTTCCGCCAGTAATCATAAGAGTCTTACCTGCAAAAATGCTCATAGTTCTATTTTTTTTATTAAGTTTTTCTATTTTAAATTATATTGCTCACACTCACCCCATCAATAGCTCTCTGATAGATATCTTTTACCATTCCCATTGACGAAACAACAGATAGGTTGCAACGAGTAGCAATTCTTTTAAAGGCTCTCATCACATTCTGTCGCACCCTTTTCACCTCGCAATCCGCCATTTGCATATCTGCTGATTTGATGAAAGGGAATAAGAATTCTGAATCGGAGGGGTAGCGGTCTGCGATTTCCTGCATGGCAGCATCCCATTGTACGGTTATACGTGGTAATCCTGGTATTTGTGAGATGTATGTTAATGTGAATCCTTTGATGTCGGTTTTCTTGATGTTTGCCAAATCTGTAAAACTGATGCCTCTGCCGTAGATGCATAAGAAGAACATATCACGGGCAAAAGTTTGTGGTATGGAATCAGACAGGTCGGCATAACGCATTCTACGTAATTCATCAACTGACAGCAATTCACGTTCTTTTTGGGCTGACAAAGCAACTCTTACGCCTTTCAGTAATTTAAGTTTTGGAACAATTCCTTCTTTTACTGCAATATTATATACCGAACTGATTTGGTATAGATAGAGTCGAGTTGTTGATTGTTTACGCCCTTTGGTATTTAACCATTCCTCGAATTTTACCATAAGTTCTGGAGTCAAGTCGTTTAATGGCAATTCCTCTTTACCCAAGAAGTTGACAAAGCAACGGAGTGCCATCTCACGATTGTGAGCAGCCTCAAAGTGACCTTCTTCTTTGTCTTTTTCTATTTTTCGACGAGAATATGCGAAGAAATCGGTTCCCATTTTTACTTCTCTACGATGACTAATAAAAACTATTCAAACAGATAGCCGTAGTTGTTTTGCAACGCCTCAAATTCTGTTTCGCAGCGATTATGCAGTTCTTTGTCGCTGTCCTTGAATATCTTTATAACTTTCTCTATCTCTTCCTTTACGGTTCTTCCAGCTTCAAAGATGGGTCTAAGCTCGTCTTTGAAATAGTCGATGAAAGGTGCATAGTAGTAGCCTATCTCTTCTATCATAAAATAGAAGGTGTCATAGGCATCTTTCAGATCCAGCTTCTTGTCTCTTACATCTGCAAGAGTTTGAAGACGGAGTATTTCTATATTTTCTACTTGAGCCGACACCTCTTGGGCGGTCTTCACTTGATGAAAGTATCGATCGATAAAGGCGTTGCGCTCATGCAGGTTGCGCTTGTAGAACAACTCGCGCTCTTTTTTGTCTGCCTCGTTCTTATTTACTTCTTCGAACCGTTCGGCATGTACACCAGATAGAGCTACAGCCATTCCACCGACATCCATGACAAGCTTGCGGTCTCGGGCTATGCGGATTACATAACCTTCGAGCCCGGCATATTCACCAGTCACAATGCGAAGTAGGGTACGGTTCTTGGAATAATAAACAAAAGGACGAAGAAGGAAACGGAGACGCTCTGGCTCGGTTTCTGCCACACGCATAAATGGTTCCATTTGGTTGCAAGGGATAGTGGCAACCTTTCCTGTACTACAATTTTTACAGAGTTTGTATGGTTTTATGTTTTTATCTAAGTAGTCCTGTAATATTTCTGGGTTACCTTGCAAGAATATCAGTCCACTTACCGAAGGGGTTTCCACTTCGCGCATTCCGCCTCTGTTCCTATGACGGGGAACATATTTTATTGTCTTATGCACAAAATGGGTTACTCCATCTTTCTTTAGCTGTTCTTCTATCGACTTTACTTTTTGGTTGTGTACAAAAAGATAACTCCAAGACGTGCAGTTATCTTTATCGTCATTACTTGGAACCACTTCGGGAATGGATTCGTTTTCTTTCTCAGTCTCAGTTTCCTTGTTCACCTGCGAACACTTCTTTATCGCTGAACTAGTCAATTCGTCTAGCTCAGAAACGTGTGTGCCCTCTGGAAATCCTTTGCTTTCAGTTGCCTGAAAACTCTTTATTTCGTCGACTGTAGACTGAGAAACCGTGCAATCCTGCTTCATAACCTCTCCGCTACTTTATGGCACTGTTGGCTGTCATCACCTGGGATGACGATGCCAATTTTACAATATCATTGTTCATAAATTCATACTATCTGTGTGTATGTTTGTCCATTTATGGGATTCAATGTTTTACAAATCAAATGTGCTGATTGTGCCGCATTTTCGCCTTATAGTGGCTTTGTGTCTCTATCCGTTCATCCGTATTTTGTACGTCAAAATACGGAACGTGCTGCAAAGGTACATTTTTCTTGCATTTATTATCATCTTCTCCCGAATATCTTCCGCCATTTTGCGATTTTACGTAGAAATGTTTAATAAATCTACCATATCAGCACCATAAAACGCCTTGATTTTCAGTTTCAATTCGGTTCATCCGTATTTTGACGTACAAAATACGGATGAGAGACATTCATTTGTTAAACATTTCGATTCTGGCTTTTCACTGAATAATTTTTATTTTTTGCACCAAGATTTCATGTTTCAACTGACCGACGAAGAGTATGAAAACTTGAGGTGCAAAAATTCCACCTCAAGTTGGGGTGGTCGTAGATACAATCCATATGCTTTTATCGTGTCCTTGCAGAAAAACACAATGAGACGAAATCATCGGCTGTGATTTGGCAAGGAGTAAAACGGGAAAAGCAAGGAGTGGTGATTCCTTGGCAAGGAGTGAAGACAAAAAAAGCGAGGAGTATGGGGGAAAAGGCAGTAAGTAAAGAAGAATTACTCCTTGCCTTTTGTTCTGAACCGAGAAGCTTGTCTGAAATTAGTGAATTCCTTAAATTGAAGGAGAAGTATAAGTATAAGATGAAGAAAAAGCTTATAGATTCACTATTGGGCAAGTCTCTCCGCATGACAGAACCAAACTCTCCTAATAGCCCGACACAAAAATATGTTATTATTGGTAACGATGATTAGGACTGTCCTTATTCTTGTCGTTATGTTGCCTTCTTTTTACTGGATATAAATCCCAGTAAAAAGAAGGCAATATGCTATTTCTTGCTTATTTTCCGTATTATTTTCTTGTTTGCCTCGTTGATTTTCGACACATCAATGGAGTTCAGATACACTTGCGTTGTCTTTATGGAGTTATGCCCCATGCCCTCGCTGATTATTGGAATGGGTATGTCCATATCTCTCGCTATGCTTGCCCATGTATGCCGTGCGGTATATGTGGTGAGTGGCATTTTCAACCCTGTCATTTCACCTATCTTCTTCAAATTATAGTTGATGTTCTCCAACATACGATGATATTGTTTTTGTTCGGTTCCGTCATCTTGCTGAATAATAGGAAGAAGATAGGGACTGGCGGAATTTATTTGTGCGTATCGGTCGATTATTTCTTGCGCCTCTTTTACCCATTCCACCGTCAGATATTGGTTGGTCTTCTGCTCAATATCCTTATTCAACAGCGTTCTCCAGTTTGTTATCAATAGTCCATGTGGATTATTGTCCGTTCTCGGCACTCGCTTCAATTGTCCTGCTGTCACCAGTTCTCGTGTCAGGATATTGCTGCGTCGCTCAATGCGATGTCGTCCGTAATAGGTGAACTCCATATGTAGTACGTTCCACTCCGAACATCGCCACCGCTTCCTTCACTGACACATATTCCCTAATATCAGGAATGTGCTGTGCCAAACGATTCAGCTTTTCATTCTTCTCCTTTGCGTCCTTCTTTCGTTTCCAAGCCACCTTGCTGCACTTAGGCGAACAATACTGGCTGTCAAGAGTCTTGGCAAGGAACACTTCACCACAGACCTTACACTTGCGTTTGATTTCAAATCCTATTGCTGGCATGTTTTCTACTTTTAAGTATGCATTAGTATGTATTGGCAGGAACAAGTCCCACATTATCTACTTTTTTGTTGTGTTGCAAATGTGCTGCAAATAAGCGATAAACAAGCGCATAACAAAGGCATAAGAAACAAGAACCCCATAAACGCAAAAAGCGTGCAACTCATTGAGCTGCACGCTTTTGCTTATTGTTTATTATGTGTTTACCTTTCGGCATTACTTCACCTCTTCGAAGTCAGCGTCTTGGATGTCTTCGTCCTTTTTGGATTCATTTGATGTATTAGTCTGCTGATTTCCTGTAAAACCTGCTCCTCCTGCAGCACCCGCACCGGGATTTGCTCCCGTTTGCTGATACATTTGAGCACTTGCAGCCTGCCAAGCTTCGTTCAATCCTTTGATTGCAGCATCTATCGCAGAAATATCACCACTCTTATGTGCATCTTTCAAAGCCTGAAGCGCACTTTCTATTGCAGTTTTTTTGTCTGCAGGAATCTTATCACCCAGTTCTTTCAACTGATTCTCTGTTTGGAAAATCATGCTGTCAGCTTCATTGAGTTTGTCAATGCGCTCTTTCTGCTTTTTGTCGGCTTCTGCATTCTGCTCTGCCTCATTCTTCATGCGGTCGATTTCTTCTTTGCTCAAACCACTTGAAGCTTCAATACGTATTGCCTGTTCTTTGCCTGTGGCTTTATCTTTTGCAGATACTTTAAGAATGCCGTTTGCATCAATGTCGAAAGATACTTCTATCTGAGGAACGCCACGACGCGCAGGAGCAATACCGGTAAGATTGAATTGACCAATACTCTTGTTTTGAGCAGCCATAGGACGTTCGCCCTGCAAAACATGTATCGTTACTTCTGTCTGGTTATCAGCAGCAGTTGAGAATGTCTGCGCTTTCTTGCACGGTATGGTGGTGTTTGCATCAATAAGTTTTGTCATCACACCACCAAGTGTTTCAATACCCAGAGACAACGGTGTTACGTCAAGAAGAACTATATCGCCTACTCCGCTTTCTTTGTTAAGTATGGCACCCTGAATACTTGCACCGACTGCAACGACCTCATCAGGATTTACACCTTTCGAAGGAACTTTGCCGAAGAAATCTTGAACAGCCTGCTGCACAGCCGGGATACGACTTGAGCCGCCCACAAGAATTACCTCATCTATGTCCGATGTGCTAATATTTGCATCGGCTACAGCTTTCTGACAGGGCTCAAGACAACTTTGTATCAAGTCGTGGCACAAGCTCTCAAATTTTGCACGTGTCAAAGTCTTTACAAGATGTTTTGGCATACCGTCAACAACGGTGATATAAGGTAAATTAATTTCCGTGGAAGCCGAAGATGAAAGTTCTATCTTTGCTTTCTCGGCAGCCTCTTTCACACGTTGCATTGCCATAGGATCTTTTGTTAGGTCAGCCCCTTCTTCGTTTTTAAACTCACCTACTAGCCAATCCATTATTTTTTGGTCGAAATCATCACCACCAAGGTGGGTATTACCATTGGTTGAGAGAACTTCAAACACACCTCCACCAAATTCAAGCACAGATATATCAAAAGTACCGCCTCCAAGGTCAAACACGGCAATCTTCATATCTTTCTTTGCCTTGTCAAGACCGTATGCCAAAGCTGCAGCTGTAGGCTCGTTTACAATACGCTTTACATTAAGTCCTGCAATCTCACCAGCCTCTTTTGTAGCCTGACGCTGTGAATCGGAGAAGTATGCCGGCACGGTAATAACCGCATCCGTAACTTTCTGACCAAGATAATCTTCTGCGGTTTTCTTCATCTTCTGAAGAATCATTGCAGAAATTTCTTGTGGAGTGTAAAGTCTTCCGTCTATATCAACACGCGGGGTATTATTTTCACCACGCTCCACTTTATAAGGCACACGACTTATTTCCTGCTGTACCTGATCATAGGTTTCACCCATGAATCTTTTTATTGAGTAAATGGTATTTTGCGGATTGGTTACTGCCTGACGTTTTGCAGGATCACCAATTTTTCTTTCACCATCTTTGGTAAATGCCACAACACTCGGAGTGGTGCGTTTACCTTCGCTATTTGCTATTACAACCGGTTCGTTACCTTCAAAAACGGCAACACAAGAATTGGTTGTACCTAAGT
>OBLF01000058.1_pt1 | contig 143649 bp, 135 predicted proteins | sample 1519231 | NCBI WGS metagenome assembly OBLF01 (sample SAMEA2602895, study PRJEB22501) | metagenome
GGACTTAACCCAACATCTCACGACACGAGCTGACGACAACCATGCACCACCTGTCTTCCTGCCACCGAAGTGGCTTCCTCCATTACAGAGTAATTCAGGAGATGTCAAGTCTAGGTAAGGTTCTTCGCGTTGCTTCGAATTAAACCACATGCTCCGCTGCTTGTGCGGGTCCCCGTCAATTCCTTTGAGTTTCATGCTTGCGCACGTACTCCCCAGGCGGAGTGCTTAATGTGTTAACTGCGGCACCGAATTATTCCGATACCTAGCACTCATCGTTTACAGCGTGGACTACCAGGGTATCTAATCCTGTTTGCTACCCACGCTTTCGTTCCTCAGCGTCAGAATGAGCCCAGTAAGTCGCCTTCGCCACCGGTATTCTTTTTAATATCTACGCATTTCACCGCTACACTAAAAATTCCACTTACCTCTACTCTTCTCAAGATATGCAGTTTCAAATGCTTACAGTAGTTAAGCTACTGCCTTTTACACCTGACTTGCATTTCCGCCTGCGAACCCTTTACGCCCAGTGATTCCGGACAACGCTAGCCCCCTACGTATTACCGCGGCTGCTGGCACGTAGTTAGCCGGGGCTTTTTCTTATGGTACCGTCATTATCTTCCCATATAAAAGAACTTTACGACTCGAAAGCCTTCTTCGTTCACGCGGCGTCGCTGCATCAGAGTTCCCTCCATTGTGCAATATTCCCCACTGCTGCCTCCCGTAGGAGTTTGGACCGTTTCTCAGTTCCAATGTGGCCGTTCACCCTCTCAGGCCGGCTACCCATCGTCGCCTTGGTGGGCCGTTACCTCACCAACTAGCTAATGGGACGCGAGTCCATCTTAGACCGCCGGAGCTTTGATCATTTATGCATGTGCATATGTGATTTCATTTGGTATTAATCCCGGTTTCCCGAGGCTATCCCAATGTCTAAGGCAGGTTACTCACGTGTTACTCACCCGTCCGCCGCTAATCCATCTTATCTTCGCCCCGAAGGGTTCTGTTAAGGTTTCATCGCTCGACTTGCATGTGTTAAGCGCGCCGCCAGCGTTCGTCCTGAGCCAGGATCAAACTCTCAATTAAAAATTTGTATGACTCATTAGTTTTCTCAAAACTAAACGAATATCTGGTTTGCTTTTTGATTCTTTGACAAGAATCTGTGATTCTATCACGAATTTGTTTATCTTCACACTATTTAATTATCATGTTTCATTTGCTACCTTTTTGAAGTAGCTTGTTTATTATACTACCGTGTTTTTTCTTTGTCAAGTAATTTTTACAAAGTTTTTATTTTGTTTTTACTTAACTAACCAGTAGCTTTTTTTTGCTGTCTTTAAGTGACAACTTCTATATATTAGCATCTAGAAAATCATCTGTCAACTGTTTTTTATTCTTTTTTTAATCTTTTTTATAAAAGAAAACAGCTGCATTTCTTACAGCTGTTTTATATTACTATTAATATTTTTCTTTGTCAAGTATTTTGTAAAAAGTTAATTAAATATTTTACACTGCCTTTACTTGGTAGTTTAATTCTTTGATTCTCCTCATATCGTCTTCTATGCTTATGCCCTTTGTTGTTAGAAGTACTCCTGATATCGCTGCATTGGCTCCTGACTTGAATGCTGATGCGCCAAACTCTTCCATAAGAGATCTTCCTCCAGCTAATCTTATAAGGGCCTTTGGCATTATAAATCTAAAAGTTGCGCAAGTTCTATTTACTTCTTCCATTGTTAGGGGTTCGTTGTTTTCAAGCGGTGTGTTCTTTATAGGATTTAGTAGGTTAATTGGTACTGAGTGAACATCTAGGTCTCTTAGTTCTAGTGCCATGTCAATCCTATCTGTGAAATCTTCTCCTAGTCCTATTAGTCCACCTGAACAGATTTCCATTCCAGCTTCTTGTGCTGCTTTTATTGTATTAATCTTTTGATCATAAGTATGTGTTGTACATATTTCTGGAAAGAAGTTTCTTGATGTTTCAAGATTGTTGTGAATTCTTGTTATACCAGCTTCCTTTAATTTCTCAAAGGATTCTTCTGATATTATTCCACCTGATATACATACTTTTATATCTGGTGCTTCTTCGTATATCTTTTTTGTGATGCTGCAAATCTTATCTATATCTTTAGGTGTAAGTCCCTTACCACTTGCTACCATTGAGTATCTAGGGATCCCTCTATTGTATTTGTCTAAAGCATCTTTTACTATTATCTCTTCGTCTAAGAGGTCGTATTCTTTTACATTTGTGTGATAGTGGGCAGATTGAGCACAGAATTTACAATTTTCTGAACACTTACCACTTTTTGCATTTATAATAGTGCAAACATCAAAGTCATTGCCGCAAAAGTATTCTCTAAGTTCATCTGCTGCTGCAGTTAAACTTTCATAGTCACCATTGTAGACTTCTATTGCTTCTTCTCTCTTTATAACGTATCCATTTTTTATTTTCTCTTTTAAGTTATTTATATCCATCTCTTCAACTCCTGAAAAATATTATATATTTCAGGAGTTTTATTGTCAATCAGTTTTAATTTTTAGTTAACGTAATGCTCAAAGACTCCAAATTTGATTTTTTCTCCCAGACCTCTAAATTTGCTTTCGTATTCTGTCACAATATTTTGGGGGTAATCTTCAAGCTTCATGTCAAAGTCTTCTATAAGAGTTGAGAAGCCTTCGTCTTTAAAATAATCTAGGCTCTCTTCAAAGAGTTCAAGGTCGTCTGTCTTGAAGTAAATTTGTGATTTTGGTTTTAAGATAATTTTATATTTTTCTAAGAATCTTGGATAAGTTAACCTTCTCTTCTTATGTCTTAACTTTGGCCAAGGGTTACAAAAGTTTATATAGATCCTATCTAGTTCATCCTTGTCAAAGTAGTCTAAGATGTTTTCTGCGTTGATTGGCATAGCTCTTACATTGGTAAGTTCTTCATCTATTATTTTTCTTGTTGCATAAATTAGTGCATTAGTTTCTATATCTACCATTATATAATTTATATTTTTATTTCTTTTAGCTGACTCAATGGTAAAAGTTCCCTTGCCGGCACCGATTTCTAAGTAAATTGGATTGTCGTCGCCAAAGACTTCTTTCCATTTGCCCTTGTTCTCTTGTCCATTAAAAAAAACATAAGGGTTCTCAGCCATTTCAGGTATTGCAAAATGTTTTTTTCTAAGTCTCATTTTCATTCTCCTTTTTGTTCTATGGAATTATAACACAAGCTAACTTAGTGTCAACATGATTTATATTTTCTTTTAATAAATTTAATTTTTTGCAAAAGAAAAAGCCATCCCTACATAGGTTTGGCTTTTAAAATTTATCTTCTTGCTCTTTATTAATTTTTAATATCTCACTTATTCTTTGTCAGTCTGGTCCTTCCAGTTTTGTAATCTATGTCTACTCCCTTTTCTATATTCTTGGCGAAGACCCTAAAGTTAATTTTTTTGCCAGCATCTTCTATGCTATAAGCTTCAATAATAACTCCTCTTGCAACAAGTTCATCATCTTTGAAAACTGGTGTCACCCTGTACCTAACTTTCTTACCTGTATCTTTTATATAAGAAGCAACAGCTTCTTCAAAGGGCAGCATACCCTTTGTGTTAAAGGACCTAGTCCCTGTCATAAGATTTTTCCAGTTGTCATTCTCCCCAGTTAACTGGTAGGCGATAAGGTGGCATCTATTATAAACTGCACCACCTTCAACAAAGTCATAAAACTTTTGATGCCAACCTGAAGGATAAACTTTTGAGATGTCACCCCTTGGCTTCTTGGGCATTGAGTCAGGACTCAAAAGTGCATTGGCAGGTCCAACTCTGTTTAAATAATCTAAGTTTGAATAGTGGGCGAAGTCAGGCCCCATCTTTAAATCTTCTTCAGTAAATTGAGGAGGGTTTTTATCTATCTCATAATAAATACTTGATTCCGTAAGCTCATAGGGATTATAAAAAATTGATAAGAAGTTTTCTATTTTGTCTAAGGGCGAAGCCTTGTAATTGTTGTCAAAATCTTGAAGGCTTTCGTATCCAAATAAAACTCCAACTAGGGTAAGAACAAGGACACCTATAACTTTTAAATTTTTATTTTTCTTCAATTCTTCTTCCCTCTACTTTACTTACAAATTTAGTATAAGATTTTCAATATTTTCTATTATATAGGATTCTATAAATTAAAAAAAGTTTATGGCTTAGCTTTTATTTTTCAACTTTTAAAGATTTTTAAAATAGAGCTTAGGACTTCACAAAAGAATTTATTAATAATATAATAGCCTTGTTTAATTTATATGAATTATGTAGTTTACATAAAATCTTAGGAGGAAAAATGGAAAATCAAAATCATAAGCCTAGTCCATCTGGGGCTGCACTTCTTCCCTTCCTTGTCTTTGTCATAGTCTACATGGCAACAGGGATCATTTTAAATTCACTGGGAGTTGAAATGGCATTCTACCAAGTGCCAGCACCAGTTTGCATCTTACCGGCAATTATACTCGCCTTTCTTATGTTTAAGGGAAGCGTCGATGACAAGTTCACAGACTTCGTAAGAGGCTGTGGCGATGAAAATATTATTATCATGTGTCTCATCTACATCTTGGCTGGAGCCTTTGCAACAGTATCCAAGGAATCAGGTGGTGTTGACTCAGTTGTAAACTTTGCCCTATCAATAATTCCCCTTCAATTTATAACAGGTGGAATTTTCTTAATAGGCTGCTTTATTTCTATATCGACAGGAACTTCTGTGGGAACTATCTCAACAGTTGGACCCATAGCAGTTGGACTTGCCCAAAAGGGAAACCTCCCAATGGCCTTAGTCTTGGGATCACTCGTTGGTGGTGCAATGTTTGGCGACAACCTATCAGTTATTTCTGATACAACAATAGCTGCTACAAGAACTCAAAATGTAGACATGAAGGACAAGTTTAGAGCCAACATAAAGATGGCCCTACCTGCAGCAATAATAACTTTTGTAATTTTGTTAATCGTTGGAAAGCCAGAAGTTCTACCTGCGCTAGAAGACCGTCCCTACAACCCAGTCTTAATTTTCCCCTACCTATTTGTACTTATTTCAGCAATTGCAGGTATGAATGTGTTTTTAGTTCTAACAAGCGGAATAATTTTATCGGGAATAATCGGAATAGCAACAGGAGGACTTGACCTCATGACCTTTGCTCAAAACATCTTCACAGGTTTTTCGGGCATGTTTGAAATATTTTTATTGTCAATGCTAACTGGTGGACTTTCTTATATGGTTTCCAAAAATGGTGGAATAGAATGGCTAGTTCAAAAGATAAGAGGATTTGCAAAAGGACAAAAATCTGCAGAAGTTTCTATTGCCCTCCTAACCCTATTGACTGACTCTGCAACTGCCAACAACACAGTTGCAATAATAATCGATGGACCAGTGGCAAAGGAAATTTCAAATGACTTTAAGATTGACCCAAGAAGATCTGCTGCCCTCTTAGATACCTTCTCCTGTGTCATGCAGGGGATAATACCTTACGGAGCACAAATCCTAATTGCAGCAGGACTCACTAAAGAGCTCGGCGCCAACGCTGTTTCGCCAATGGAACTAATCCCCTTCTTGTGGTATCAAGGCATCCTCGCCCTCTTTGCCATAGCATCTATCTTTATTAGGTACGCAGACATAAGCGGTGAATGGGATTTTGAAAAGGACAAGTTGAAAGAAGAAAATTAAATCGCAAAAGGATATGAAGAACCCCAGACTTATGCCTGGGGTTTATTTTAAAATAATTTTTCTCTTTTTATTTCATTATAATCAATCCTCATCGGGTGCGTAAAAGACAATACTTCTTCCTTCTTCTTTTGCCTTCTCAGCTTCATCTCTATACCATTCAATAGCTTTTTTGTCTTCTGGAGTTAGGACAATATTATTTGCCTCAGCACTTGTGTCTCCACATGCAATTCTAATTAAAAGATATTCCCTATTCATCTTTTACCAATCCTTCCCTTAATAATTTTCTAGCCTTCTTGTACTTTTCCAACCTCTCCAAATCTTTTTCCGTAACTATCTTAAGTCTTTTTAAATTCATGTTTTGATTAAGATCAGCTAGCTTGACCCTGCTTGCAATTTTATTTTTCTTGATTGCCTCAATGTATGTCATGTAGGGCGTGTCTTTATCATGAGTTAAAAGCAAAAGAGCCTCCCTTTGGTCTTGTGTCAAAAATTTCAAATCATCAATAGTATAAGCTGTGTCTTCAATTACATCGTGGAGGAGGGCTACAATCTTTTCGTCCCTGCCCTTAACATTCAAGGAAACATTTATAGGATGAAAAATGTAGGGTTTGCCACCTTTATCTTTTTGACCCTTGTGGGCTCTTGCTGCGATAAAAAAGGACCTTAATAAATCAATCATCACTTATACCCCTTCACTTTCTTCCTGCTTTTTTCTAAGGCTTCATTAAAGTCTTCTTCACTTATTTCTATTGCATAAATATCACCAAAGACAATATCTATATAGTTTTGATGAAATTCTACCTTACCTTCATCAATCCAATAGTAGAAACCGCCTTTTTCTTTTGCATATCTATTATCATCTGGTAAATAATAGAATTTGTCTTTTAACGCATCATCCAAAATACTTTTTAAATCTTTTTTCAAAATTAATACTCCTTAAATAATCCCAAAGTTATTTGTTTTAAGATGTTTCTTTATTAAGTTAAAAATGAACTTAAAAATAAATAATTTTTTGTAGCTAACTACAGATAAATATCTCTTACCTATAAAAATAAAGACAAGTATCCAAAATTAAAATAAATGAAAAATTTGCGAAACTGCAAGAAAAGTTTTAGACGGTGCTTAAAAGCTTAAGCCCTCATTGAGAAAGAATCATGAATAGACTTTAGATTCTATATATATTATATCTCATTAAACAAATTTTTTCTATAAATCAAAAACTTAAAAGCAATGAAAAAAGCTGTGTCACCACAGCTCTTAATACTTATTATTTAATTATCTTTAATAATTTATTTTATCAAGAATCCCCTTGAAATATGCTATAACTATTCCGTAGTTTGTTATTGGGATGCTTTTTCCTTTTGCGTCTTCTATTCTACTTCTAATATTTTTTGCATTTAGCATGCAGCCGCCGCATTGAATTATGAGGTCGTAGTCCGAAATGTTTTCTGGGAAGACTGATCCTGAGCTCACGTCAACTTGCAAGCCTTGGCCAACCTTCTTTCTTATCATGTTGGGAATTTTTATCCTTCCAATGTCTTCTTCTGCTGGGGCATGGGTGCAGCACTCTGCTATTAATATTTTTGAATTTTCATTTATTTTTTTAAGAGCTTCTACTCCCCTAACATATTCATCAATGTCGCCCTTTAGTTTTGCAAACAAGACTGAAAAAGATGTAAGCTTAACGTCTCTTGGGATTTTTTCATAAACTTCTAAGAAGACAGATGAGTCTGCAACTATTAGGTCTGGTTTTTTATTTAAAATTCCTAGAATGTCAGGAAGTTCTTCAAGCTTAACCATGGAAACTATGGCATTCCTATCGAGGAGCTCACGAATTGCTTGAACTTGTGGAAGGATGATCCTATTTTTTGGCGCTGCAATATCCTGTGGAATTACTAAGAGGACTAGGTCTTTTTCTTCCACCATTCCATCAAAAAGTCTCTCTTCTTTCTTGGGTTTAAATTTTAAAAGTTCTTCTAAGAATATATCAAAACCATTTTTTTCTAAGGCAGAAACTTCTATGATCTTATAAGATGAGAAGTCCTCTCTTATTTTTTTAATTTCATCTTCTGACAAGATGTCAGTTTTATTTATTAAAACAAGAATGGGAGTTTCCTTAAATTTTTTTAACATTTCCCTTTCAGGCTCTGTGTTAGTATCTGATACAACTAGGACTCCGATGTCAGTTTTCGAAACTACTTCATCGGTCCTCTTCATCCTCTTTTGTCCAAGAACTGTTTTGTCGCCTATGCCTGGCGTGTCCATTAAAAGGCAAGGTCCCAAGCTTTTTATCTCCATGGACTTGTAAACTGGGTCTGTTGTAGTCCCCTCTTGGTTTGAAACAATGGAGATGTCTCGGCCTGAAAATTCATTTATTATTGAGCTCTTGCCCGAATTCACCTTGCCAAAAAATCCAATGTGTATCCTGTTACCAGAATTCGTTTTGTTAAGTTCCATTAAAATCTAAAATCTCTCTTTCCAACTTTTTCCATTTCGTAGATATATTCTTTTGCCTTCTTCTTTACAATTTCATTAGGGATTTTTTCAAGCTCGCTTGCAATTAAGTCTTCGCTAAGTTCTCTTGTCTTTTCATTCCCGTAATCTAACATGTACTCCTTCAAAGTCATAAGAGCATTGGGTTGACAACAATTTAAAATTTGTCCTGACTTGCAAAGTTGCATGAACCTGTCGCCAGTCCTTCCTTCCCTATAACACGCTGTGCAAAAACTTGGGATGTAACCTAGTTCTATTAGCCAGTCAATAACTTCTTCAAGGGTCCTGTGGTCTGCGACATCAAATTGGGCAGAGTTGTCTTCTTCCTTTTCTTCTTCAACGTAACCACCAACAGAAGTTCTTGAACCACCAGAAATTTGACTTACACCAAGCTCTAAGGCACGTTCCCTAACTTTTTGTGACTCTCTTGTTGAAATAATCATTCCAGTATAAGGTACTGAAACCCTAATTAGGGCAATAAGTTTTTCAAAAATATCATCAGCAAGTTCATTTTTAAAGTCGCCTGGATCAATATCATCTGCAGGTTGGATCCTAGGAACAGAAATTGTGTGAGGTCCAACACCAAATCTTGCTTCCAAATGTTCTGCGTGCATTAAGAGTCCAACTAATTCATACTTATAAGTTTCAAGTCCAAACAAAACTCCAATTCCAACATCATCGATGCCTGCTTCCATTGCCCTATCCATAGCTTCAGTATGGTAGGCGTAATTGTGTTTTGGTCCTGTTGGGTGCAGTTCTTCATAGGACTTCTTGTTGTAGGTTTCTTGGAAGAGGATGTAGGTACCAATTTCTGCATCCTTTAATTTTTTATAATTTTCCACTGTTGTTGCAGCAATATTAATATTGACCCTTCTTATTTGTCCATTTTCATGCTTAATAGAATAAATTGTCTTAATTGATTCTAAGATGTACTCCATTGTATTGTTTACTGGGTCTTCTCCCAGTTCAAGAGCAAGTCTCTTGTGCCCCATATCTTGAAGGGCAATTACTTCATTTCTAATTTCTTCTTGAGTTAATTTTTTCCTTCTTATGGATTTATTCTTTGCATGATAAGGGCAATAAACACAACCATTTATGCAGTAGTTAGAAAGATAAAGGGGTGCAAATAAAACTATCCTATTGCCATAGTGGTCTTCTTTGATTTTCTTTGCAAGCTTATAAATTTCTTCTTGGTAATGCTTATCTTCAGCTAACAAAAGTAGGGCAGCCTCCCTGTGGCCTAGTCCCTTTTCCTTCTTTGCCTTTTCAAGAACATCGTCTAAGAGTTCCTTGTTATTTTTATTTTCTTCTGCATAGTCAAGAGTATCTAAAATCTCTTGATGGTTTATAAATTCTTCTGCAATTTTTGAATCTACCTTGTACACTGTCTTCCTTCTTCCTTTATCCTTACTTATAATCTCCTCTTGATTTGGAGATTCCATATCCAATCTTCCTTAGTTTTTCTTCTAGACCCCTAAAGTCATCAGAGTTTTGCACTTCTGTGCCTATTTTATTATCGTACAGCTTATAGTTCTTTCTAAGTTTCTCTGCACCAACATTAGGCATAAGCACATTGGCCCCTGCCAAAATCCCCTTTTCTCGTCCAAAGTCATCAATACTGCCAAGAGCCGTCGTTGATGGCAAGAGAAGTTTCTCGTCTGCAATCCTTACAATAGATAAAATATTGAGAACATCTCTTAGCTTTCCTGCTTCAAAGTCCCTAAAGGGAGTGTCGTGCTGAGGTATAAAGGGACCAATCCCCACCATCTCAGGCTTTAACTTTAAGATAAATTTTAAATCTTCATATAAATTTTCAAGTTCTTGATAGGGAGAGCCCACCATCATGCCACAACCAGTTTGAAAACCAAGCTCTTTTAATTTTAAAATTGAATCTATCCTGTGTTGAAAACTCATCGAGCTTGGATGAAGTCTTTCATAGTGAGACTTAGAATAAGTTTCATGACGCAAGAGATACCTGTCAGCCCCCATATTTTTTAGGACTTCAAAATCCTTGAAGTCTCTTTCGCCAAGAGAGAGTGTTATGGCGACATCAGAAAATTTTTCTTTGATTTCGCCAATAATTTCCTTCAAGTATTCAAGGCTATAAAAATCATCTTCACCACCCTGCATAACAATTGTTTTTATTCCAAGGTCCACTGAGTGCTTTGCAAGGTCTAAGATTTCTTCCTTGCTGAGTCTAACTCTCTTGGCCTCCTTATTGGCAAACCTAAGTCCACAATAATAGCAATTATTTTTACAATAAGTGGAGACCTCGATTAAGCCCCTGATGTAAATTTCCTCGCCAAAGTTTTTCACAGCCAGGTCCCTGGCAAAAGCATGGAGGACTTCAGCCTCTTCGCCTTCTAATTTCATTAAGTAAGAAAAATCTTCAAAGGAAATCTCCTTAGTCTTATAAAATTGTTCACAAATATTTAAAGTTTTATTCATATAATCACATCTTAGTTAAAAAGTTCACAATCTATTATAATACTTACAGTTAATATATCAAGCTTAAAAATTTTGACAGTCTTCCGAAAAATTTTATTTCTCTATCCCATTACTTATCATTTTTTTATTTTTATTATAAATATTACATATAAAATTATAATTCTTTTCTCCCTTTTAATCCAATTTTGTAATTTCTTCCAATATAAAGTACAATATTACTTATTAATTAACTTATAACTATAAAGAAAATTAATCGGGATGATTTAAAATTGAAAAGTAAATCAATATCAAATGTTGAAAAAAATTTAATGACTTCGGGATCTATTTGGAAGACCATCTTGCTCTTCGCCCTTCCCCTAATTCTTGGAAATATTCTCCAACAAACCTACAACACCATTGACTCAATGATTGTTGGCAATTATCTTGGAAGGTATGCCTTAGCAGCAGTTGGATCTAGCACCCCTCTTATTAATCTTTTGATTTCTTTTAGTCAGGGGATTGCTGTGGGCTGTGGAATTTTAGTTTCTCAATCCATGGGCGGAGCCAATCAAAAGGAAATGAAGCTTGCCGTCCACACTTCTCTTGCTATAGCAATAATCCTTGGGCTTTTAATTTCTCTTATGGGATACGTCTTTGCCCCTTGGCTCTTGGAGCAAATGGATACGCCAGCAGAAGTTATGGAAGAGTCCATTACTTATCTTAGAATTTTTTCCTTTGGACTTGTCTTCAATATTATTTACAACATGGAAGCAGGGATCTTAAATGCTGTGGGAAATTCAAAGAGGTCACTCTTGTATCTCGGTATTGCCTCTGCAACTAATGTGGTCTTGGACTTTTTATTTATTAAAGAATTTGGACTTGGAGTTGAGGGAGCTGCCATTGCTACAAATATTAGTCAGGCCCTTTCAGCCCTACTTGCCCTCTTATTTTTACTTAGGGTTCCAGAAATTTACAAGGTCCGCCTTTCAAAATTAAAAATTCACAAGGACATGGCTCTTAGGATTTTAAAAGTTGGAATTCCAACTGCTATTCAAAACACAGTTATTTCTCTTTCCAACGTAATCATGCAGTCCTCTGTCAATGTCTTTGGGGCCCTACCTATGGCAGGCTTTGGTGCCTTTATAAAAATCGATGGCTTTAACATCTTGCCCGTCTTAAGTCTTAGCATGGCAATTACAACTTTTGTTGGTCAAAATTATGGGGCAGAACAAATGGAAAGGATTAAGAAGGGCATGTGGACTACACTTATAATGACAGTCCTCTATACTCTCATAAGCGGCAGCCTCCTTTACCATTTTGCACCAAAACTAATTGGCCTCTTCACAAAGGATTTAAAGGTTATAGAAGCTGGTGTTCTTGCAAGTAAATTCTTGTGTCCCTTCTACTTCCTTCTTGCCATCTTGCATTCACTTGCCGGCACAGTGAGGGGAACTGGCAAAACTGTCCCGCCAATGATAATTCTTTTGTTGTCACTTTGTTTGTTTAGGATAATGGCAGCAAAGTTTGTCATACCACATTATCACACTATAGAAAATGTCTACAGACTTTATCCCATCTCCTGGCTTATTGGGGTCGTCTTAATGGTTGGCTACACCATAAAGGTTGACTGGATTGGAGAAAATAAAATTTCATAAAAAAAATAAAAGCATTGATTGAACTTTCTCAACCAATGCTTTTTTATTGCATGATAATTTTTAGTTTTCTTTAAAACCTTCGTAAAGATTTCCTTCAACTTCGTCAATATATTTTTGAGCATTCATTGCTGCAACTGCACCATCGCCTGCTGCGTTAACAACTTGGCGAACAGTCTTCTTCCTAATGTCTCCAGCTGCAAAAACGCCTGGCACATTAGTCCTCATTTCATCATCAGTCTTAATGTATTTATCCTCTGTAAGTTCAACCTTACCTTCAAACATTTCTGTGCTTGGGATATAACCAATGAAGACAAAAATTCCAAAAGGTTCATCAGACTTAATTGACCTATCTTCACCTGTCTTAGTATCATGAAGAATCATTTCATTAACAATCTTGTCGCCCTTGATTTCCTTAACAGTTGTGTTCCAGATAAAATCAATTTTGTCGTTGTTAAAAGCTTGCTCTTGAAGAACCTTTGATGCCCTTAACTCATCTCTTCTGTGGATAATGTAAACTTTCTTTGCAAAGTTTGTGATGAAAAGTGCTTCTTGAACAGCAGAGTCGCCACCGCCAACTACATAAACAGTTTCATCTTCATAAAAGGCTGCATCACAAGTTGAACAATAGCTTACGCCTCGTCCCTTGTATTCCTTTTCTCCAGGTGCCCCAATCTCTCTTGGAGATGCACCAGTTGCAATAATGACAGCCTTAGCCTCATAAGAATCAACATAGCCCTTGATCTTTTTCACTTCTCCATCAAGTTCCATATCCTCAACTTGGTCCATGATGATTTCTGCACCAAACTTCTTAGCTTGGTCTGCCATCCTCTTGCCAAGTTCAACACCATCTATGGAATCAATGCCTGGATAGTTTTCCACCTGAGTAGTTTCGGCGATTTGGCCGCCTTCAATGCCCTTTTCTATGATTAAAGTTTTCTTTTTACTTCTTGCTGCATAAAGACCTGCAGTTAAACCTGCTGGACCTCCACCAATTATTATAATATCGTACATTCTATCCCTCCAATTCTTATTATACCCAAAAATATATTTTTGTATATAATAGAGATAGGTGATTAAATGGAATTAAAAATGAACTTTTCAACTACATACTTTTTTATTATAAATGTTTTGATTTTTGTCCTATCCTTCTTTATGTTTTACCTTCTCAATAAGAAAAAAACATATGAGAATAATAAGGACGTCGATTTAAATTATTATGAAAAGGCCTACCTCTACAAGGGCCCAAACTTTATCTACAACCCAATTATTGCTATGATTCTAAGAGCCAAGGCCCATGGAAATATTGAAATGGAAAAAAATATTTACATGAACAAAAGAGGAGAAGATAAGGTCGAATATATATTAAAAAACTTAAATTCATCAAGACTTGATGATGGAGAAAGAAAACTTTTTGAAACTCTTTTTTCTCTTGGAGATGAAGATTCAATTTCCACAAGACAAATGGATAAGCTAAGAAGGACCGAAGCAGACAATTACAACAAGAAGTTCAATGACTTTATCTACTTCCTAGAAGATGAAATGGTGAAGAAAAAACTTTTCACAAGAGAAAAAAATACCCTAAAGATTTTTATATCCTTTGTGATTTTTTCAATTTTATTTTTTGTGGGGATTGTAACTGTTTACAACGAAAGATTTTTTGGAATTGCAAGCATAGTCTTCTCGCTATTCTTTTACGCATCCTTAATAAAATCCTTCTCCAAGATGACAGAGCTTGGAAACAAAAAATTTAGAGAATTAGAAAAAGTTGAAGAAGGATTAAGGGCTGGAAGAGGATTAAATGAAGAAGACTTCCTGCTAGCTCTTGGCTTTGGACTTAAATATGAAAATGTAAAAAGTATTTGTGAGAAGATAAATAGCAAGGGCTATGAAATTTATCTTGATGAGACCTTTTACAAAACCTTTAAGACTGCCCTAGTGGGCGACCACTTACTAGTTAGAAACTAAATAAAAATTTGCATTAAAAAAACTGTGATTTTACTCACAGTTTCTTTTTTTCTAAATTTTTAAAATTCGCAAATTATTATTCTTCCCTTGCCTTCTATTTTTATTTTTTCTTCTTCAAGATAGATAGCTGAGAATTTTTCAAAGTTCTTGTCTTGGACTTTTAATTCTGAATCGTAATTAAAGATTACTGCCCTCTTGTCTGCCTTAAATTCAAAGTTATTTATATTTAAGGAGAACATCTTGGCTTCTTGTCCCTTTTTATAAATTAAATTGAAGTCTCTAACATCGCCTGATGATTTTGTGGAATGGTCTCCGTCAAAGAATAAAACTTCAAAGGGATCTAATGTAAATTTATTCCCATCACTTTCAATATTCATCACATTGTCAATTGGTGTGATGTATCTGTAAAAACCTGTGTAGGGTGTGTAAACTGATTCCTTGTCTTTGCAAGTTGCTGTAGAAATTCTAAAGTCAAAGTTCTTTTCGCCAACACTTGCTCCTTCTGGGTAGATAAAAACTTCTGTAGTTACTCCTGCAGACCAATTTGAATCTTTAAATTCTTCTTTTTTTATAAATTTCATTTAGTCCTCCAATAATTCTCTTAGTTTTCCAGTCACCTTGTAATCAACTTTTTGAAGTTCAGAAATATTTTTTGCTCCATTTAACATCATTAGCATCTTTGTCTTTTCCATTAGTCCGTCAATGTACCTTAAGGTGTATTCATATCCACCACGAACGATGTAGGAAAGAATTTCGCCGCTAATAGCAGTCATGTCTGCTCCTATGCAAAGGCTCTTTACTATGTCAACAGAAGTTTTTATTCCGCCTGATGCTATTAGATACATGTCATCATAGGCAAGCTTCTTTGTTTCGATTAAACTTAAGGCTGTTGGAATTCCCCAGGAAAATAAATCTGAGATGTCGGCATTGGGTTCTCTTAGGTTTTCAATTTCAAAAAAGTTTGAACCACCGAAGCCTGATATGTCTACATACTTAACTCCAACATCGTGAAGTTTCTTTACAGTTTTTTGTGACATTCCAAAGCCAACTTCTTTAACTATTACAGGGACTTCAGATGTCTTTACAATTTTTTCTATATTATTTAAGATGCCACAAAAATTTCTTTCGCCTTCAACTTGAACAAGTTCTTGGGCTGGGTTTAAGTGGATTTGAATTGCATCTGCCCTCAAGAGGTCAACTGCTAGTTTTGCATCTTCAGTGCTAGCAAATCCAGATAGGTTTGAGATTACAATCCCATCTTTTATTATTTCTCTTACAATTTCAAAGGACTTTCTTGAGTCCTTGTCTTCTAGGGCAATGGTTTGTGATCCAACTGCCATGGGTAGGTCATATTCTGCTGCTACATTTGCAAGAGATCTATTTATTTCCTCTGAAAGATCAGATCCACCAGTCATGGCGTTAATCATCAATGGAAACTTTACTTTTTTATTTAAAAAATTAAGACTTGTATCAATTTCATCATAATTTATCTCTGGAAGAGAGTCATTATACAAAAAGATATCAGAGAAAAGCGGGTCGCCAACATAGGTTGAGCGAAGGAAGTTTTCTATATGTTCTGTCTTTCTATATTTCCTCATTTCATCCTCCTTTATAACAAATAAATAATAACATCTTTAAATTTTTTTTACAAGAAAGGACTTCTAAAAATGCTGGCCCCTATCTTGTCGCCGTCATGTCTTATAAAGCCGTCCTTAATTTCTATAAACTCGCCCTCTGTGAGCAGGACATTTTTTCCTTTAAAATATTTTTTATCTTCTTCAGTGGCAAAGATTGGTGTGGATTCATCCTTGTTGTAGTAATACTTATAAATTTCATCTGTTGCCCTAAGGTCATTGGCTATGACTTCATCAATAAACTCATAGTTGGAGTGTTTTAAGATTGCCTCGAAGTGGTCCTTTAAAGAATAATTTTTTGTCTCGCCCTTTTGGGTCATGGCATTGGCAATGTAAATTACTCTAGCCTTGGTATCTCTTAAGGCTTCATTGATGCCTCCAACTAAAAAGTTTGGAATGATAGAAGTGTAAAGAGAGCCTGGCCCAATTATAACCACGTCAGATGATAGGATTGCTTCAAGAGCATCTTCATTTGCTCTCGGATAGTGAGGAATCATAGACATCTTTTCGATTTTTGTGTTTAACCTGTAGCACATTTTTGGAATGTAGGACTCACCCACAACCTTGTCCTTGGACTCGAACTCTGCAACAAGATGAGTTTCATCGAGAGTCACTGGTATTACCTTGCCCGTTACATTAAAGACACTAGACATTTCGAGGAGTGCCTTGTCAAAGGACCCAAAAATATCAGTGAGGGCTGCAATTAAAATATTTCCCACATTTTGATCCTTTAAGGATCCTGACTTAAACCTGTAGCTCAACAAGTCCCTCATAGTCTTGTCGGTGTTGGAAAGGGCAATGAGGCACCTTCTCACATCACCTGGTGGAAGAATATTTAGTTCCTCTCTTAAAATTCCACTTCCCCCACCATCATCAGACATGGAGACAACAGCAGAAATATTTGTAGTAAAATCTTTTAGTCCACGCAAAATAGTGGAGATGCCTGTACCTCCACCTAGGACTGCTATCTTTTTTTCCATAAATTTTTCTCCATATCCCTGTGGGTTACATAGGTGGACTTGTACTCTTCCTTGAGTATCCTTCCTATCTCTTCAGCTATGGCAACAGACCTGTGAAAGCCTCCAGTACAACCTATCCCAATTGTAAGAACTCTCTTTTGCTCTGCCATGTAGTTGGGAATCAAAAACTTCAAGAGGTCTACAGTCTTATCTATAAATTCTCTTGTGACATCCCACTTCATTACAAAGGACTTTACTTCCTCGGTATTTCCATTTAAATCTTTAAGTTCCTTAATATAAAAAGGATTTGGCAAAAACCTCACATCAAAGACAAGGTCTGCGTCCTTTAAAATGCCAGACTTAAAACCAAAACTTGTGACTTCAATGGCAAAGTTGTCCTTCTCGTCATAAGAAACAAAGGCCATGAGTTGCTTTCTCAAGTTCTTTGTGGAAAGTCCTGTGGTGTCAATGACAAAGTCGGCACTCTCCTTAATCTTTGAAAGAGTTGCTTCCTCAAAATTATAACCATCAACAATGGACCTATTCATAGGGTGGGGCCTTCTAAGTTCCTTGTATCTTGCAATAATAGTTTCCATATCAGCATAGAGAAACAAGAGCCTGATTTTTAAATTCATCCCCTTTAGTTCTTCGTAGGCAGAATAAAAGTCATTAAAGAGCTCACCACTTCTCATGTCTACAACAGCAGCTACCTTTTCAAAGTTCTTGCTCTTAGCATCGAGGGCAATGTTACAAAACTTTGGCAAAAGGGCTGGCGCAAGATTATCCATGGCATAGTAGCCAAGGTCCTCAAAGACATCAAGGGCATAGGACTTTCCCGATCCACTCATTCCAGTAATAATTATAATTTCCATTTCATCACCAACTTAAAGAAACTTAGTCACCAATAATTTTAACTTCTCTTTCCAAAGTCACGTCAAACTTATCGTGAACAACTTTTTGAACTATTTCAATAGTTTCAAGTACATCTTGGGCTGTAGCCTTATTCTTATTAACAACGAAGCCACAGTGTTTTTCGCTAATGCCTGCTCCCTTGTGGGTAAAGCCTCTTAGGCCAGAATCATCAATTAACTTCCCTGCAAAATAACCTGTAGGTCTCTTAAAAGTCGATCCAGCAGAAGGCATATCAAGAGGTTGCTTGTCAGCCCTTCTTTGGTCAAAGTCCTCGTACTTTTCTCTTATCTTATTCTTATCGCCATCTTCAAGAGAGAAGGTAGCTCCAAGTACAATCAAGTCCCTCTCTTGAACAAGAGAATGCCTGTAAGAAAAGTTCATCTCATCGCCAGGTACTTCAATAACATCTAAATTTTCATCAAGAAGTCTTACGCTCTTTACAACATTTTTTATTTCCCCATCGTAGGCGCCAGCATTCATAACAATGGCACCACCGAGAGAACCTGGAATGCCGTGAGCAAACTCAAGACCAGTAAGAGAATTTTCCATGGCAAACTCGCTGATTTTTTTCATGCTTGCCCCAGTACCTGCATAAATTTCCTTGTCAGAAACTTTTTTAACATCATTTAACTTGTTTTTAAGCTTGATGATAATACCGTCAAAGCCCTTGTCCCTTACGATGATGTTAGTGCAGTTACCAAGAATATAATACTTGTAATTATTTTTTCTAATAGATTTTAAAATTTCCACAAGAGCCTCTTCATCCCTAGGCTTAATGAGAAGCTTAGCAGGACCACCAACACAAAAAGAAGTGTGGTTCTTCATAGGCTCATCGTAGAAAAAATCTCCCAAATTTTCATTTATATCAAATAACATAGAACACCTCAATTAAATACTAAGTTAATTATATCATTGAAAGAGGGGAAAAGAAAAAGAGAATTGATATCCTCTTTTAGATCTTCAATAGAGGCTTAAAAAGTTTTTGTCTTTAGTTAGTTTTTGTAAAGCTATGCTTTACTATTCTTTATCCGGAGGGGGTTAGGACCTTTCGATTGGTCCTTCCCCCTCCGGGCCTCCCCCAACACCTTCAACGACCTGGCAGGGGCCTTTGCCAACAACCCCGAGCGGCAGACAGCCTAAAATTCAAAACTTGCTCGCTACAAACTTTTCCAAATTAAAAATAATTTATCAATGGAGTCAGAAGGACCTGGCTCTATTTTTTTATTGCGAGCTTCGCGTGAACCTAATCAAGTCAAAGTTCGCTTCGCTCCTTTTCCTTGTAAGGTTCATCGGCTGAGCAAATAAATTTGCTCAGGCACATTGAATTTTTTAACGGCTGTCTTGCCTTACGGGGTTTTTCAACCTTAGTTCGTGTTTTTACCTTTACACAATTTCAAACTTATGTTGAGTTACTTGTCAAAACCTAACAACAAATTAAAACTTTTACATCAAAAAAACTTAATCAGTGAAGATTAAGCTTTTTCTTTTTAAAAGTTTCTATTTATTTGTGAACTTGTAACTTTTCATAGCTTCATAAGGAACTACAACTTCATAATAAGTTACGAGGCTATAAGATGTCATAACTTTATAACAATTGACGACTCTGTACTTAAACAGTGAGCTGATCGAGTGCCCCAGCTCGCTGAAATGTTATATAGTTATGAGCTTAGCCAATAAATCGCAAGCTAATAAAGTAGTAAGCAAAAAGTTCGGAGACGTTAAAAAAATTTCACTGTTTGAGCGAAGCGAGTTTGAAATTTTTAGTCGGAGAGCTTTTTGCGTATTAATGGGTCGAGCCCCTGCTAGGGCGATGGGGTCAGGGGGGAGGTTTAAGGAGGGGGTCAGGGGCCTCGCTCGCCCCTGGCTCCCCCTCCTTATAAAAATCGTAAAGCCTAGCTTTACAAAAACTAATTTATAAAAAACTTTATCAAAATAAAAATTATAAAAACCTTTTTATAATAATTTTCATGAAAAAAGCAGCCTTCTCTCGGCTGCTTTAATTTCTTAATAAATTTTATTTTTCTTTTAAAATCTCTAAGGCTTTTTGAAGTTGTGTGTCTGTTTTTAAATAGTCCACTCCAATCCCCTTCACATTTTCTGGAAGGTCTACTTCTACGTCGGGTTTTATTCCCAATTTATTTATTGAGTCGCCACTTGGTGTGAAGTATTCTGACGTTGTGAGTTTTAATCCGTCTCCTTCTGGCAAGGCTATTACATTTTGAACTACTCCCTTGCCATAGGTTTTCTTGCCGACAATTTTTGCCCTGTGAAGGTCGCTTATTGCTCCTGCCAAAATTTCTGATGCTGAAGCTGACCCTTCGTTAACGAGGACTACCATCTTGATGTCGTTGTACTTGTCGTCAGTTTTGTAGTCTTCTATGACTTCTCCCTTGTTGTTCTTCAAGGTTACGAAGCTTGCCTTTGGAAGGATTTCATCTCCAATCTCATAAGAGGAATCCACAACTCCACCAGGGTTTCCCCTCATGTCTAGGACTATTCCCTTGACTCCTTCATCTGTGAGTTCTCTTAAAACTTTTTTGAAGTCCTTACCTGTCTCTTCATCAAACATTGTTATGCCAATGTAGCCATAGTCTCCAATTTTATTTTTTAAGACAGAGTCTATTTTTATCTCTTCTCTCTTGATCTCAACTTCTTTTGTCTTTAGATTTTTCTTCTTTAAAATTAAAATCTTGACACTTGTTCCTGATTCTCCACGCATCTCCTTTGATGCTTGGTCGATTTTATCTGCAGAGAAGTCCTTACCATTGATTTTTAAAATCTTGTCGCCAGACTCAATGCCAGCCCTATCAGCTGGTGAACCCTTTATTGGAGATACTACAGTTACAGTTCCATCTTCTGCGGGAGAAATTATAACTCCAATACCTTGAAACTTACCTGTGGTTTGCTCTGACAATTTTTTCATCTCATCTTTTGTAAGATATTGCGAATAAGGATCTTCAAGTCCTGCAACTAAACCCTTTAGGATTCCTGCTTCAAGTTTTTCTTCTTTTATGTCCTTGTTGTAGAGATAGTTTTCTTTTAAATACTTTTCAAGTAAGACTACCTTACCAAAATTTTCATTTGTAGCTAAAATACTTTTTACTGTGTAAATTCTCGTAACAACAGCAGTTGTCAAGATTAAGATAACAACTGCTGCCACTTTTAATAATTTATTCTTTTTCATTATACATATCCCAATGGATTTACTGGTGATCCATTAACCCTAACTTCAAAGTGAAGGTGCGGTCCTGTTGATAGACCTGTTGTACCAATAAAGGCTACAACATCTCCTGCTGATACAGAGTCGCCTACTGACTTGTTAAGTGCTGAACAGTGAGCGTAAACTGTTACTGTATCGCCATGATCTATCATTATTACATTTCCATATCCACTCATAAGTCTTGATAAAATTACTGTACCTGACTTAGCTGCAACTATAGGTGTTCCACTTGGTGCTGGTATATCTATGCCTGAGTGGAACTTAGAGTAACCTAGGATTGGGTGAGTCCTGTATCCAAAAGGTGAAGATATAGAGTAATGACCTGGCACTGGCCAAGTGTAAGCTTGTCCATCTCTTGGTCTTGATGCAACACTTATGTTGCTATTAACCCTATTTGTCCTATTAGCTGAAGCCCTTTGAGCTCTTGCCTTTGCTTCTTCTTCCTTTTTCTTTTGAACTTCAATTTCCTTTTGAAGTTTTAAAATTTCTAGGTCTAGGTTTTGCCAATCTGATTGAGCTTTTTCAAACTCTATTTTATAGGCATCAATATTTTTTTCAAGAACTTTCATGTACTCATTCTTCGCATTAACTGCATCTTGATATCCTTGTCTTTCAGATTCAACAGCAGCCTTGCTAACAGAAAGTCTTTCCCTATCTATCTTTAATTTTTCTTCTGTCTTTTTTATTGTATCGATTTGTGTCTTGATGTACTCGATTAATTCTCTATCAGCCCTTGCGATAGAAGAAATAATTGCGTTATTTCTAAGTAATTCTTCAATATCCTTAGAATTTAACAAAACTTCAATGTAGGTGATATTACCTCTCTTATACATTTCCCTTAGTCTTGACCTTAGGGACTTTGTATTGGCCTCAAGATTTGCCTGAGCTTCTTGCAACTTTCTTTGATTCTCTGCAATATCTTGGTTGAGTTTATTTATTTCTTTCTCAAGAGATTGAATCTTGTTAGACTTCTCTAGAATCTTAGCATCTAAAGTTTCTATTTCATCAGAAACAGATTTCTTTTCTGTTTCTGTATTAGAAATATTAGTCTTTTGCTCCTTCATTTTTGAATTGATTTGTTTTTTTTGTTGAATTTTTTTATTTTTTTCAATAGTTAGAGTCTTAGAAGACTTTGCAAAACTTGCACTTGGGGCAGCCATTATAGCAGCCAGGCAAATTGCAAGAATCTTTTTCTTACTATACATTCTTTCACCTACACATCTAAAAACTTCTTAGTTGAGAATAGGGATCCAAAAAATCCAATTCCAACACCAATGCATAAAAACACAATATATAAGTCTGTCCTAACAGATGCTGCAGTTAACATATCCACTCCTGTAATCTCATGGAGTTGTGGATTTAACCTATCAAAAATTATTCCATAAAGTCTCAGCGTCAAGAAACCTGATATGGCTGAACCAAGAATTCCAAAAATAATTCCATTTATTAAGAAGGGTCCCCTTATATAAGTATTAGTTGCTCCAACATACTTCATTATGTTTATTTCCTTTTCCTTGTTTGAAATGGCAATCTTAATTGTGTTGTGAATAATTAAAACAGAAATCAAAACTAGGATTAAAACAATTGCGGCTCCCACATACTTAACTCCATTTTGAATTTTCATCATTTGAGTTACAAAGTCATAGTAATAATTGTGGTCCTCAACAATTGGAAGATCCTTGTACTTGTCTTCAATTTCCTTTCCATAGGAAAGTTCTTTCATTTCAACAGTTATAGAAGCTGGAAGTGGATTTCCGCCAGGAATATTTTCTAGGATTGAGGAGTTTTCTCCAAAACCTTCTTTGAATTCCTCTAGGGCTTCTTCCTTAGAAACATAGGCAACTTTTTTTACCTTTTTGTTTTCATCAAGCTCATCAATAAAAGCATTTACATCCTTAGGCTTTGCATCGTCCTTTAAGAAAAATACAACCTTGTCTAACTTCTCTCCAGTTTGAAATACCATTCCGTTTAAATTCAAAACCATAAGCATAACTACACCAAAAAGTGTAAGCATAGCTGTAATGGAAATTACAGAAGTAAAGGACATGGTCTTGTTTCTCCACAAGCTTGAGAAGGCTTCTCTCACAAGATTAGAGAGCTGTCTTATTACCTTCATAGTAACCTCCTTCTCTAATATCTGAAACAATGGAACCATTGTCTAGGGTAACTACCCTTTTGTTAAACTTGTCTACAATATTAACTGCGTGAGTTGCCATTATAATTGTCTTGCCTGCATCGTTAATATTTTTTAGGGCAGACATAATGTCCCAAGCAGTAGACTCGTCAAGGTTACCTGTTGGCTCATCACAAACTAGATAAGGAGCATCATTTACAATTGCCCTTGCAATGGCAACCCTTTGTGACTCTCCACCAGATAGCTCTGAAGGATAGTCCTTTACCTTGTCACTTAAGTTAACAAGGTCGAGAGCATAATCAACTTTTTTATTTATTTCTTTTTTTGATTCTCCAAGAATTTCTAGGGCAAAGGCCACATTCTCGAAGACAGTCTTTTTTTCTAAAAGTCTAAAGTCTTGGAAGACAACAGATATATTTCTCCTAAGTTTAGGAATCATATATTTTGAAATTTTAGTTATCTCATCATCGCCAATAAAAATCTTGCCACGATTAGCCTTCTCTTCTCTTATTAGAAGTTTTAACATAGTAGATTTTCCAGCACCTGATGGGCCAACTAAGAAAACAAAATCGCCGCGAGGCACTTCAATATTTATATTTGAAAGCGCAGCAACACCATTGTTGTATTCCTTATAAACATTTTCAAATTTTATCATAAAAACACCTTTCTATAATCTTAATCAATTATATTACAAAGTGGTTACAAATGTACAGTGAATTTATTAATTTTCCCAATAAACCCTTGATATAGTAATATTTTTAAAGGCTAATTGCAAATTTATAAAATTTTTAAAAAAAATATTTTACATTTCTAAAGACTTCGTGTATAATTTTGAAGTAAAAAAGTAATTTATTTAAATGTAGGAGGAATTATGCAAAGATACATTGGTACAGTAGTACGTGGAATCCGTACACCTATTGTAAAAAGTGGAGACAATCTAGTTGATATTGTCGTTGATTCCCTAGGAAAGGCTCTTGAATCAGAAAATATTTCTGTGAGGGACAAGGATATTGTTGCAGTAACAGAATCTTTAGTTGCAAGAGCACAAAACAACTATGTTACTATTGATGACATAGCAGAAGACATTAACAAAAAGTTCGACAAGGAAATTGGAATAGTATTCCCAATTCTTAGCCGTAACAGATTTTCAACAATCCTAAGGGGTATTGCAAAATCAGGAAAGAAAATACATTTTCTCTTCTCCTACCCATCTGATGAAGTTGGAAATTCACTAATGGATCCAAGTCTTCTTTATGAAGCAAAAATAAATCCATTTGCAGATGTCTTAGAAGAAAAAGATTACAGAAGAATCTTTGGTGAAGAAGTTAAACACGAATTTACAGGTATTGATTATGTAACTCTTTACAAGGAAATTTGTGGTGGCAACTGCGACATTCACTTCTCAAATGATCCTAAGACTATTCTAAATTACACAGATGAAGTTCTTATTGGATCAACTCACACAAGATTTTCAATAAAGAGACTTTTAAAAGATGAAGGAGCAAAAGTTGTTCTTGGTCTTGACGATATATTAAATGAATCCATTAATGGAAGTGGCTACAACGAAGAATTCGGTCTACTTGGATCAAACTTCGCATCTGACACTAGATTAAAACTTTTCCCTAGAGACGGAGAAGCTTTTGTAAAAGAAGTTCAAAAGAAACTAATTGAAAAATACAACAAGCAAGTTGAAGTTATGATTTACGGCGACGGTGCCTTCAAGGATCCAGTTGGAAAAATTTGGGAACTTGCAGACCCAGTTGTATCACCTGCTCACACAGATGGACTTGCTGGTCAACCAAGCGAACTTAAAATCAAATACATTGCAGACACTGACCTAAAGGATATGGACACTGAACACGCAACTGCTGCAATGAAAGAAAAAATTTCTCACAAGCAAAAGGACCTTGTTGGAAAGGACGAAACTCTTGGAACTACTCCTAGAAGAATCACTGACTTACTTGGAAGTCTTTGCGACCTTACAAGTGGATCAGGTGACAAGGGTACTCCAGTTATTTACATCCAAGGTTACTTTGACAACTTTGCAACTGAATAATATATAAAATTTATGCCACCCTTAGGGGTGGCTTCTTTTTTTATTTCTTACATATTAATTATTAAATAAAACTTATAAATTTAGTTTAACAAACTCTACTTTTATTTCATCTTAGTTAAATAAAATTTTTATCCTCTTAAAATTCAAAAATTTTTTTAAAATCTATTTTATAATTTCTTTTCTACAATTTCCATTTTTCTACAAAATAATAAATGCTCACTACTTTATAAAAATCTATAGAGTTACAAGCCTTTATTACTTTATAAAAAATCCTAACTTCACAAAGATTTATATCTTAATAGAAAATTAGAAACTCATAAAAATTTATGACTTTATGAGACCTCTTATGTCAAAAATTATATATCTTTTCATAATTACTTACTATTAATTAAATTTCTACAATAAAAAAACAGGTGTCTTAACACCTGCCACAAATCTAAGTATATAAAAAGATTTTATGATATCATCTTTGCATCTTTATATGTCACATCTTCATCTAAAACTGTAACTTGAACTGTTGATGTCAATACGTCAGAATAAGTGTAGCTTGCAGTCACTAATTCTTCTCCATTAAAAACCTCAAGTACGAATAGACTTGGGTAAGTTGCCTTTAGGATTCCCTTCCTAGTTACAATTTTTTTCCTGCCCTTGTTGGCCCTTACAATAACTTTCTTTCCAATGTGGTTCTCAAGTTCTCTCTTGATAATTTGCATTTGATTCATTCGACACCCATTCCTTCCAGAGCTTTAATATTAACTTATTATACATTAAAAAGCTATGTCTGTCAAATAAATCTATAATTTTACTCCATAGTAAAAACTTTGTCAATAAAATTTCTCCATTATTTTTAAATTTTCTCCAAAAGATTTTTAATAAAAATTTACAAAGAGGACAAGAATTTTTATAGACTAAATTTTTACAAGAAATATTTTTTATTTTCTCTTCAAAAGTCTTACAAACTCGTATTTTCTTAAATAAAGGTGGATTTTTCCAAACAACTATTGTATAATTATGTATTGTTATTGAGTGGATTGGAGGTATTGATGCAAGAAAAGAAAAAAGTCATTCTTGGAATGAGTGGCGGTGTGGATTCATCTGTTTCTGCAATTCTCTTAAAGGAAGCTGGCTACGATGTTACAGCAGTCTTTATGAGGAACTGGGCAGAAGATGATGGCATGTGCACTGCTAGAGAAGATTATATAGATGTTGTCTCTGTATGCTCTCAACTTGGCATTAAATATTTTACTGTCAACTTTGAAAAAGAATATAGAGATAGGGTTTTTTCTTATTTTCTAAGTGAATATAAAAAAGGCAGAACTCCAAATCCAGATGTTATGTGCAATACTGAAATAAAATTCAAGGCCTTCCTTGACTACGCAATGGATTTTGATGCTGATTATATTGCTATGGGTCACTACGCCAGGACTAAAAAAGTCCATGGCAAGACTTACCTCTTAAAGGGTTTAGATAATAATAAGGACCAGTCCTACTTTTTATCAAGAGTTAAGTCGGAAGCACTTGAAAAAACTCTCTTCCCTGTTGGTGATTTAACTAAGGATGAAGTAAGGCGCATCGCAGAAAAATATGAACTCTCAACTGCTTCTAAGAAGGATTCTACTGGAATCTGTTTCATTGGCGAAAGAGATTTCAATGAGTTTTTAGATCAATTCCTATTTACTAAGCCTGGTAAAATTGTGGACGAAAAGGGCAAGGTATTGGGAGAACACTCTGGCCTTATGCACTACACCATTGGTCAAAGGCGTGGAATTGGCATTGGCGGCGTTGGAAGTGGAGAACCCTTCTTCGTTGCTGATAAGGATTTAAAAAACAATCTTTTAATTGTGGCTCAGGGGATTAACAACCCAGTTCTTTATAAGGATGAATTTGAAGTTGAAGATATTTTCTGGATTACAGAAAATCCTTCTCTTCCAGTGGATTTATCTGTTAAAATAAGATACAGGGCCAGTGATCAGGCTGCCACATTGGAAAAACAAAATGATAAATATGTTGTTAAACTGAAAAAACCACTTAAGGGTGTCACACCTGGTCAAGTGTGTGTTTTTTATCAAGGCGATGTTTGTCTTGGTTCAGGTATTATAAAATAATTTTTGGAGGTATATATGAAATTAGTTTTAAACAAAAGAGATGCTAAGGGTAAAAACAAGGTTGATAAACTAAGAGCTAATGGTGAAATCCCAGGAGTTCTTTACTCAAAGGGTAAGGAAGCAAGAATGGTAAGCGGTCTTGAAAAAGATCTTTTAAAGGCTTATAGCCAAGAAGGTTATTCAAACATTTTCGATATCGACATCGATGGAGAAACTACTTCTGTTCTTTTCAAAGAAGTTCAAATGCACCACATTAAAAATGCTATGGTTCACTTTGACCTATATGAAATCGACATGAACACAGAAATTTCTGTTGAAGTACCTATCGTTCTTGAAGGTAGAGACGAAGTTAAGGTTCAACCATCTTCATTAATCCAAGTACTAAACGAAATTACTGTAACTTGTCTTCCAAAATATCTTCCATCAGAAGCTATTGTAAATGTTGTTGAAATGCAAATTGGTGAAACTAAAACAATTGCTGACCTTGACATTTTCGGTGACGAAAACATTAAGATTGAACACCTTGAAGCTGATGAAGCTGTTGCAACTCTTGTTGAACCAACAGAAGAAAAAGAACCAGAAGAAGGCGCAGAAGAAGCTTCTGCAGAAGTTCCTACTGTTTCTGAAACTGAAGAAAAAGAAGAAGAATAATTATTTAATAAATTTAAATATTATAAAAGGGCTCATGGAGCCCTTCTTTTTTTGCCCAAATTCCTTGGGCTTTTTTATTTTTAATTTTTTAAGACAGAAATGTTTTACAAGCTTATAAGAATTTCAAAACTTGGCTTGGATCATCTATTATATTGTCCGTGTACTTGGCGAGCATTTCTCTTGAACCAGTCCCACATAGGACCCCAACCTTTACTGTGCCCTCACCAAAAACCATATCAACTCTTGAGTCCCCAACAATAATTATTTCTTGGTCTTCAAGTGAATATTTCTTTTTAAAAACTTCCAAGCTCTCCTTGTTGGGCTTCTTCTTATAAATATCTGCAGCTGCATAAAAATCTATAAAGGAGTCAAGACCTAAGTATTCCATAGAATACTTAGCCTGCCTATAATTATCCGATGTGAAAATCCCTATTAGGATTCCCCTGTTTCTTAAGCCTTCAAAAAGACTCCTCAAGTCGCAGGTCTCCCTTATGAATTTATTATTTTTCTTTAAATAGTTTAATAGGTGGTCATCAAGTTCCCCATAAATTTCATCTAGGTCCTCATCAAGATACTTGGAAAAAATTATTGCCAAGTCCATAGCAGTCTCCGATGAGAGAATAGAATTTTCTTCCACTCCACCATATTCTCTTATACCAATTTCCCTAAAGACTTCCCTCTTCTTATTGTCATCTAAAATTTTATCTTCTAAAAATCCTACAATGGAATCAACCCAGCCTTCAGTAAACTGGAGGAGGGTTCCGTCCTTGTCAAATAATATTGCCCTTATCATCTTTATTCCTTTCCAATTGTTATAAGTAAATTATAGCTTAAAATTCTCCAAAAGAAAAAGCCCTGACAAGCAGGGCAAAATTTTATTTATTCTCAAACCATTCCTTCATAGTCCTCATTACTTTTCTTAGTTCCTCTTCGCTAATTACATAGGGAACCATGGAGTAAATGTATTTCACAAAGGGTCTTGCAAAGACTCCTCTTTCATAGGCAAACTCTTGGAAGCCTTCTATGTCCTTACCATCCTTTACTTCAATGCAGACGCAGGCTCCCATGATCCTAACTTCTTCAATCTTGTCATGAGTGAAGCCCTCCATCTCTTCTCTTTCAATTTCTTCAATCCTCTTTATCTTGCCCATAAAGTCTTCTTCTTGGAAGATTTCAAGACACTTTGATGCAACTGTGCAAGCTAGTGGATTCCCCATAAAAGTTGGTCCATGCATTAAGGCATGCCTTGGGTCATCATCGTAAAAGGCATCGAAGACCTTCTTGTTGGCAACTGTGGCTGCATGGCCAAGGTAACCACCTGTAAGGGCCTTTCCTAGACATATTATGTCTGGAAGTACTAAGTCTGCCACAAATCTGTTGCCAGTCCTTCCAAAGCCTGTTGCAACTTCGTCAAAGATAAGTAGGACATTGTGCTCATCACAAAGCTCCCTTGCTCTTTCTAAGAAAGAAATATCATACATCCTCATTCCACCAGCGCCTTGTAGAAGAGGTTCAACTATAAAGGAGTTTAACTTGTCCCCATATTTTTCGAAGGCCCCTTCAAGGGCAGCAATTTTCGTTGGAATATTTACAACATACTTGCTCTTGCCATAGGCTTCTAGGACAAAATGGTAGTCTTCGTCATCGCCAACTTCCATAGTCTTGAAGGTATCTCCATGATAGGCGTTTGTCAAGGCAAGTACCATGGTCCTTCCACTTTCTCCCTTGTTCATGTAGTATTGGAGTGCCATCTTTAAGGCAACTTCAACTGACACAGATCCAGAATCAGAGAAGAAGGGATAATCCAAGTCCCCTGGTAAGAAGTCCTTTAATTGGTTGGAAAGTCTTTCTACTGGCTCGTGTGTTAATCCTCCCAACATTACATGAGAAAACTTCTTCACTTGACCTATAAGGGCTTCATTTATTTTTTCATTTTTGTAGCCGTAGATTGTAGACCACCAAGATGAAACTGAGTCAATCATTTCCTTGGCCTCAGTGTAAAGGTAAACCCCCTTTGCATCTAGGACCTTGTAGGGTGGCTTCATAGTCTTTAACTGTTCGTATGGATACCAAATCATTTTATATAGTAACTCCTATTCATAAATCTCTTTCAGTTTATCAATATCTATATCCAAGTCCTTGTCCCCCTTCTTTACACAGGCTAGGACTTTAAGACCTGACATATGCTGGCACATTTTTATGTTGTCCTCTTGCAGCACATCTCCAGGGATAAAATTGTTAAAAATTATTCCCTTGACCTTCATTCCCTTTTCCTTCATGTAAAAGGCAGTCAAGACAAGATTATTTATAGTTCCAAGGCCTGCATCGGCAACAATGATAGAAGAAAGCTTTGCCTTCTTTACAAAGTCCTCTAAATAAATTTCTTCATCATCAAATCTTAGTGGGCAAAGAATCCCGCCAGATCCTTCAAGTGTAATGTAGTCGTACTTTTTCTCTAAGCCCCTAAGCTTTTCCACTACATAGTCAAGATTCACAGGATTGCCCTCGATTTGAGCTGCCAAGTGAGGAGAGTAGGCCTTCTCATAAATGTAGGGACACATCTCATTAAGATCTTGGTCTATACCTCCAAGCTCTTTTACAAATTTTGCATCACCAGGTATGAGATTTCCATCAGCATCCTTGTCGTTTCCACTCATGGCAGCCTTGTAGTAGGCTGATTTTTCTCCTGCCTCGTGGAGCTTCTTCACAAGAAGTCCTGCCACGTAGGTCTTTCCAATTTCAGTTCCTGTTCCTGTTACAAAAATATTCTTACTCATTTCTTCTCCTTTAATTATAGGACTTGTTAAAAATTGGAATTAATCTCTTGCCAAGGAAGGCACCTAAGAAGCACAAAACAATGTCCCCTGGGATTGCAAGTAAGAAGCAATAAATTATAATTGCCTTAACTCCAATAGGTGATTCAAGATAAAAATTGCTGATTAAATAGTAATAAATCATGCCAAAACTATAAACTATGGCAAGGCCAGCAAAATTTGCCTTAAGAAGTCTCTTCATGTCAGGTCTCTTATCCTTGTTTGCAATCTTTCCTGTGACATAAGCGCCAACTGCAAAGCCTATTATGTAACCAAAGGATGGCTTAAATATATAGGCAAGACCACCGCCTTCAGTAAAGACTGGTAAACCCATAAGACCTAAAATTATGTAAACAACAACTGCTGTTGCACCAAGCTCTGGTCCCAACAAAAGCCCTGCCAACATGGTAAATAAAAGTTGCAGGGTAAAGGGTAAGACTGGAATGGGCACCCTAATAAAAGTTCCCACAACAATAAGGGCAACAAAAAGCGAACACATAACTAGGTCTCTCGCTTTTAAATTTTTCACATTAACCTCCAAAAATTTTATTAGTAAATAAATTACTTTAAATAAGTTAACATTTTACTTTTTATTTGTCAACTATATATTTTTTATAGTTAACCTTATTTCTGAGTCCTTATTTTTTTCTCCTTTGCCCTAGCATTCAAGTCAAAATCTAAAAATCTTATTTGCTGATAATTTAAATTTTTATAAAAAAATCCCATCTCATTTTTATGAAACAGGATTTCAAATTCTTAATTAATAAATTTATTTCTCTCGCTCACTTAAAAATTTTTCGTTAGCCTCCAAAAGCTTTTTATAATAATCATCATAAACAGGTGAAATCTTCCTTATTAAAGGGATGAGCAAGTCATAATAATTATTTTCCACCATATAAGCTCGGAGCTTATCATAAATTTTTTTCACCTGACTAGACTTATAGTCCTGACTTTCTTTAAATTCTTCATAGGCTCTAACCTTGTCTTTATTTTCTTCCATCCAGTCTTCATAATTATATACGGCTTGGATTTTTTCCAGGTTAAGGGATTCTAAAGTTTCTAGTCCAAAATCACTAGTTAGCTTTTCAATGTAGGACTTCTCTTCTTCTGTAAAATCAATTTCTGGAAGAGAGTCCAAAATTTTTATGAGTTCGTGAAAGACAGGCTCTTGATCTTCAGCTAGTTTGTATCCCAAAAAGGGCTTATAAGACATGAAGAAGATGTGACCAAAGTAGCCAGGAAAAATTCTTGCCAACCTTTCATAGATAGTCTCTTCCTTTTCCAAAGCCTCAAGGTCTTTAGCAATTTCTTCAAAGTCTTGGGACTTAATTAATTTTTCCAACAAGTTCTTCTTGCCCTCTTCGAGTTCAAGTCTATATTGGCGGTCTCTTAAAATACTAGCAAGTTCTTTTTCCTTAGTTGATAAAATATTTTTTATTTCAGAAATGTTTAACCCCAGTTTCCTGTAAATAGAAATTTGCAAAAGCCTATCCACATCTTTCTGAGAATAAGACCTGTAATTATTTTCTTCCTTGTGGGGTCTTATGAGTCCCTTGTCCTCGTAATATAAAATTGCCTTCCTAGTTAGTCCAGTTATCTTTTCTACTTCGCTTCTCTTCATAATCCACCTCCAAGTATAGGATAAGCCTGCCCCTTATGGCCAAGTCAAGACCTTTTAAAATTTTATATAAAAAAAGATACCCCTAAGGGTATCTCCTAAAATAAATTTTAAATTATCTTCTTCCAAGTTCTGCGTCGAAGATATAAAGTCCAGACCAGCTTTCGTTAATTCTTTCAAGTCTTTCGATAAGTCCTCTGAAGTGATCTTCTTCTTCAACTTGTTCGTCAACATACCATTGTAGAAGTGAAGTAACTCTGTGGTCATTTTCCTTTACTGAAAGATCGTAAAGATTGTTAATTCTCTTTGTAACTTCTTTTTCGTGTTCTAATGCAGTCTTGAATGTTTCTGTAAATGTACCAAATTCAGTTTCTGGTTTTTTAATACCTTCAAGATCAGGTCTTACATCAATTGCAAATAAGAATTGTCTTAATTTTTCAGCGTGTTCAAATTCTTCTTCAGCTTGTTTGTCAAAGAAGTGAGCGAAACCGTCCATGCCCTTATCTTTAACATAGTTTGCCATAGAATAATAAATATATCCTGATTCTACTTCAAAATTGTATTGGTCAATAAGTCCTTTTATTAGTTTACTTTCCATAATTAAAAACCTCCCAGTTTTTTATTTTCTTTATAAGCTTATTGCTTCTAAATTTTTTTTACCCCTCAAATATATTACTAAACAATTTATTTTAAAATTCCTAAGTTGTCTATAGAAATTTTTAAATTACTCTTGAATTTAAATTCGATCTTGTTTATCTCATCTAAATTCAAATTATTATTTTGATTTTTAAAGTCCTCTAATGGAATTATAAGGGTTTGAGGTCCAAACCTCTTGTAGTAATCATCTTCAAGATAATCAATTTTATAAAGGAAGGATTTTGTCATTGGTATAAGCTTTTTATAATCACTAAGGCTTAGGGTGGCAGCATTGCCCCAAGTGTCTTGGATTTCTAAATCTATGTCTCCTTCAATTTCTTCGAAGTTTAAATTTTCTATATCAAATTGTAAAAATCTGCCACTAGGAATTTTTTCTGTGAACCTCAAAGAATAATTTGAATTTTCATTTGCATCAATAAAAACTCCTGTAGTCTTAGAATTTTTTTCTCCATATTCGTGGCTGTCTTCATAAATTTTTGCTAAGTTAGAAAAGTTTACGATTCCACCAGGAATTGATGTTGTAGTGATGTCGTAGTCCTCTTCAAAGTCTGCAAGCTTTATGAAATTGGAATCCATGTATCTTGTGTAGTAGTTTGTCTCTGGAAGGTCTCCATAATTATAAGGTCCTTCCTTAAAGATTTCTCTGTTGTAGGTTCTGCCAAAGACATTTTCCAAGAAATTAAGGGTGTAAGCTGATAGAATTTCTCTTTGCTTCCTGCCATCTATTAGCTCCTTCCTATTTAAGAAAAATCCTTCGCCTGGGTCAGAGTCAAAGTCTCCCCAAAGTTTGTTGAAGTTGCCATGGTTGGCATAGCCAACATAAACTCCAGCCTTGAAATTGTCCTTTTCGCCAGAAAAGATTACATTGTCATAGAGGAGCATGCCTTCGAAGCCATCTACGTCGGCATCATTTGTTCCCCCAATGGTCAAATAATTTACATCTCTTAAAATTAAATTCTTACCACCTGGTTGGTACTGGTTGTAGGTTGGGGCAACAGTAATTATACCCTTGATGTTAAAGTCATACTTGTGAGTTAGTTTGCCATTGTCTGGGTGGAGTTTAAGTTCGTTAAAGTTGTAGGCAATGGCTGCTGCCTCGCCACCTCTTGAGTGACCCATGAGGGCAATATTATCCTTGTCAAACCTATTGTAAAGGACGCTGTCCTTAGTCCTATTCCTCTTAAAAATATTTTCCATATTCTCAAGTAAGAGGACTGCTCTTGCATCATTTTCATTGCCGAGTCCAAAGTTCATGAATCCATTTAACATATTCATGTCAACAGAGACCATGGCTATTCCCCTCTTGGCAAGATAATGACCTAGGTAGTCGTAGCCAAGATAGTTTTTTGTTGTGAACCTGTGGTTGCCATGGACCACAAATAAAACTGGAGCCTTGTCTAAGTCCTTAGGTGCGTAGATCCTTCCCTTGACTTCTGTCTTGTTAAGGCCCTTGCCAAAGAACTTGTCCCTGACTTTTTTTGTACTACCAGAATAGGATACAAAGTCCCTTAAGTCTACTGGAGTAGCTTCATAGTCAATTACTTCAACCTTATACTTTTCACTTCTTCCAGCAATTTTATTTTTTTCGCCTTCAAATTTATAAATTTCTCCAGAATTAAAACCTGGAAAGACCATAAAATAAATTGCAGCGGCCAAAATTATTCCACTTGGTAGTAAAAATAAAAGTGCCAACTTTTTTTTGTTCCTTGTAAAAGAAATTAATGACTTTGAAAAAGTTACAAGAACTATAAAGGCTGTGGCAATAAAAATTATTTCAAAATAATCCATGTCCACATAGTAGAGGCACTGGTCATAAAAATATTTCAAGCCCCAAACTAGCATGGAGTAGATGGCAAGGTTCTTTGCCCTCACTCTCTTTATAAGTAAGAATCCAATTTTTAAAAGTTTCCAAAGAATGAAATAGGCAAGATAAAATAGGACTGAAAGACCTAAGAAGGCCAGGCTCTTTGGAATATTAAAATCGGATATATAGTAATAAAAAAAGGTGGCCGAAAACAAAGATATTATTGCCACCATTATAAGGGCAAAGCCATTGGCCCTGCCAAAATGTCTCTTAAAAAAACTATTTATTTTATTGGAAATTTTAACTAAAAAATTATTTATTTTCATAACAAAGGGGATAAGACCTTATCCTATCCCTAATCCCTCTCTAATTCTACTAATTCTCTTTCGTCGTACTCTTCAACATTAAGTGATCTTGATCCATCTATAAAGGACCTGTTAAACTCACGAGTCCTCTTGACTTCAGAAAGTTCCATATAGACAGTTTCTTTTTCATCATTAACTTCAAACATAACCTTTACAAGCTCTTGTATTGTATAAGTTGAGACAACTGTACCCTTTCCTCTTTCTGTCTTTACAATTTCTCCAAGTCTTGGCATCCTCTTGTTAATACATTCGTAGCCATCTTGTTCATATTTTAGGCAACACATAAGTCTGCCACAAATTCCAGAAATTTTTGTTGGGTTAAGACTTAAATTTTGGTCCTTTGCCATCTTAATTGAAACTGGCGAGAACTCACTTAAGAAAGTTGAACAGCAAGTTGGTCTGCCACAACATCCAAGACCGCCAACAAATTTAGCCTCATCACGAACTCCAATTTGTCTAAGTTCTATTCTTGTCTTAAAGATTGCCGCAAGGTCTCTAACAAGGTCCCTAAAGTCAACCCTTCCATCAGCTGTGAAGTAAAATAATAACTTGGACCTGTCGAAGGTATACTCACATGATATTAACTTCATGTCAAGTCCATGTTCTTCCACCTTTTGATCGCAGATTATTATTGCTTCCTTGGCCTTATTTCTATTTTCCACATTGATATTTTTATCTTCTTCACTTGCAAGACGAAGCACAGGTTTAAGCTCTCCCTTAATGCTTTCCTCTTCTACTTCTTTTATAAGTTCAACTGCTCCAAACTCAAGGCCCCTCACAGTTTCAACAATTACATAATCTCCAATTTTTAAATCTATATCAATGGGATCGAAGTAATAGATTTTTCCAGTTCTCTTGAACCTTACTCCAGCTATTTCTATCATCTAACTCCCCCTAAATCTATTAAAAGCTTTTCTATATTTAAATCGAAATTAACATTCTTTTCCTTACGTCCCAGGGCATTTATAAGTGCATCATAAGAATGAATTGCCCTATCAATAGAAAGATCTTGTAGCTTCAAGAGGTCTAACTTGTCGATGTTTACAACAAAGTCCTCTCTTCCACTTTTCATATAAACTAAGTCAAGATACCAAATTATCATGAAATTTAAAATATCCTTGAAGTCATCCTTCTTGTCTTTAAAAAACTTCATTTCATCAAAAATAAATTCTGTCTTCCTAATAATCCTATCAGTCATATTTATTATATCTTCTCTCTTTGATAGGAGTTCAGGATCTTCAGAATATTTTATGGCAAGACTCACATCTCCATTGGAAAGCCTGGAGAAAAGTTTGGCATTTCTAGGAGAAAGCTTCCTTGAAAGTAAAAATTCCTCAAGCCTATCTTGTGTCAAATCTTGAAATTTTAAAATCCTGCACCTTGAAATAATTGTTGGAAGGATATTTCTCATGTTGCTTGAAATTAAAATTAAAATTAAGTAGTCCATGGGCTCTTCCAAAGTCTTTAAGAGGGCATTCTGTCCCTCGGCCGTAACCCTGTCGAAGTCATCAATAATGACAATTTTATGGCTTCCAGAAAAGGGTTTTGAAAATGAATTTTCAATTATCTCTTCTATATCTTGTTTCTTTATTGTGTCCTTTTTTTGCACCACAAAGAGGTCTGCATCTTCAAAGTCATCAATCCCACTAAAAAATCTTATTCCTTCAGGTGTCTCCTTTAGGATGGACCTGGCAAAATTTTTGGCGTGGGAAAATTTACCTATACCCTTGCTGCCAGAGAAAAGATAGGCGTGACTATAGGATTTGTTAATTAGGTCTCCCTCTAGGCTATTTATAACGGACTTATTTTCTAAAAACATTAAATTCTCTTTGAGTCTTCCAAATCAACTACAAAAATTGTAGCTCCAGAAACCTTGAAGTCCCCTTCTTCCATGTGAACATCTTCGGCTTCTGTTTCTTCTTTAAAGATTTCATAAATCTGGTCCATTTCACTTTCTTTACATCCTAAAAGAAGAGTTGTGTTACCAGCTTTAAAAAATCCACCAGTTGAAGAAAGTCTAGTTACATAAATATCTTCATCTAAAAATCTATCTATAAGTGCATCAGTGTACTTTTCTTGCACTATTGCAATCATCATTTTCATATTATCACCTAAAACCTTTTGAAATCCACTACATCAGTTACAAAAATTGTCGCTCCCCCAACCTTAACTGTGATTGGCACCGGGATCATAGCTTGACCTGGAATGTTTACTGGTTGGATAGTCCTCTTAACTTCTCTTGTCTTGGAGTTCTCTTCGAGGATTCCCATAAACTTGTCCAGCTCTTCATCTTCTATACCTGAAAGGATAGTGACATTTCCAGCCTTTAGAAATCCACCAGTGGAACTAATCTTAGTAACCTTAAAATTATTTTCATTGAGACTTCTTATTAGATTTTCGCTGTCCTCATCTTGGACAATTGCGATTACAAGTTTCACAAAATCTTCCTTTCTTTAAGAATCTTCATACAGTCGCCGAAGACTTCTTCTATAGTCTGATTTACATCTATAAAATAATAATTTTCTTCTTTTTCTAAATTATTGTAGTAGTCCCTGACCTTCTTGTGGAAGTCATCTCCCTCACACTCTAACCTGTCGTAGCATGCTTGGTCCTTCCTTGTCAAAGTAGAATTATTAGTCCTAAATATAAAGACAATGTCTGGCTTTTTGCCACCAGTTGCAAAGTCGTTTATTGCCCTAATGTCTTCTAGGTCTTGCCCTCTTGCATGACCCTGATAGGCAAGGGATGATAGGACATACCTTTCACATAGGACAGTCACTCCATCCTCTAGGGCAGGAATAATCTTTTCGTAAGTATGTTGGGCTCTTGAAGCAGAATAAAGTAGGGCTTCTGTCCTCATGTCCATTTCCTTTAAGTCCTTATCAAGGATTATGTCTCTAATTTTTTCTGAAATCCTAGTTCCACCTGGCTCTCTAGTCTTTATAGTTTTTATATTGTTCTGTATTAATTCGTCATACACTAGGTTGCAAATTGTAGATTTACCAGATCCGTCTGGACCTTCAAAAGTTATAAAAGCGCTCATTTAACTACCTCAATCTCATCTTCTAAAAGTCCAATGACTTCTATTCCTTCTGCTAAAAATTCATCTATTTTATTAATTATTTCTTCACTTATGACTTCTCCAAAGGACACCAAAGGTACTCCTGGTGGGTAGGCTCCAATAATTTCTTTGGAGATTCTGCCTCTTGCATCCTTATAAGAAATTCTCTCTCCATGGCTTAAGAAAGCCTCTCTTGGCAAAAGTTTCTTCTCTGGGATAGGAAATTCTTGTGGGATAATTTTTTTATACTCCCCATCTTCATAGGATAAAATCGCTTCTTTAAGCTTCTCTATCTCCCAACTTGTGTTAATTGGAGAAATAATTCCAAGGGCATAATATAAATCGCCCATCTCAAGCCTTATGTCCTTATTTATAATAAAGTCCTCAACCACTTCTTCTCCAGTCATGCCAGGTATCCTAAATAAAAACTTCATGGGATCATTGGCAATAATAGACTCATGGCTTAGGTCTAGGTCATAATTTATTGCGTCTTTAAGACCTTCTATATCTTTACATCTCTTTATTAATTCGCTTCTTCCTTCCCTATCCATATAGTCGAGGCCTGCTTCAATTGATATCATGACCAAGTAGGATGGCGAAGTTGTGTTATAAATATTTACATACTTCAAGAGGTCTTCATGAGAAAACCTATCTGTCCCCCTGTGTATAAGGGCAGCCTGAGTAAGAGATGGAATCATCTTGTGGGTTGAATTTATTACAAGGTCTGCGCCTGCATCAAGGGCAGAATATTTTTTCAAGTCTGAAAAATAGAGGTGGGCACCGTGGGCCTCATCAACTATAACTGGAATATCTTTCTCATGTAAGATTTTAATTATTTCTCTCAGCCTCAAAATTCCACCAAAATAGTTTGGAGAAACCAAAACGCAGGCAGCAATATTATTTCCCTCTATTTTTTCCCTAAGTTCATCTAAGTCTATGCCAAAATACATGGCACGGTCTTTGTCATAAATTGTATTTAAATAAATGGGGTCTAAGTCGTTAAGAAGAAGGCCATTGTAGATAGACTTGTGAGTGTTTCTTTGAATCAAAACCTTGTCCCCTGGTCTAGTTGCCATTGCCATTGCAATGTGAAGGGCTCCTGTTGACCCATTAGTAGTAATAAAGGATTCCTTTGAGCCAAAGAGCTTGCTAATTTCCCTGTGGAGGTCTTCAATGGCTCCCGATGGATTGAGCAGGTTGTCTGTTCCATAAATTTCTGTTAAGTCTCTTTTTATATCCAAGTCAAAAAATTCTTTTCCCTTATGACCTGGCATCCCAAAGGATATTTTATTTTTTACTTCATCTATCTTATTACTTAAAGGCCTCTTCATCTCTTCTCCTAACTTCTCTTAATTATACTATAATTACAAAGACTTTAAAAGTTAGGACCTACTTATAAAAGTTTCCCTTTATAGAAACCTCTCCACTGGAAAGAGTGATCTTTTCTTCTCCCGTGTCGACAATTAGGTTGCCCTTTTCATTGATGTCATAGCCCACAGCAGAATATTTTTTGCCGTTTAATTCAAAGGTTAAGTCCTTGCCAATTACAAGTGAATGGTCTTTATAGTATTTTATAATTTCTTGGTCGGACTTATTATAATTATTTTCATAAAAGGCATTTAAAATTGCTGAGAGAATTTCATTTCTTATTACATCAGTTCCAATGTAGCCGGCAATATTTTTCAAGTCCTTAAAGCTGTCGTCCCTTGGCTCATTTACATTTATTCCAATTCCAACAATAACTGATTTTACGCTCCTTGATTCAAAATCTGCATCAAGCTCTGATAGGATTCCGCAAATCTTTTTGCCATCAATAAATAAATCATTGACCCATTTTATTTCCGCTTGCTTGCCTGTAGCTTCTTTGATTCCCTGAGCAACAGAAACTGCAGCCTTAACTGTAATTAAGTCGAAGTAGGAAAAGTCAAAGAAGTCCCTTGGGTGAAGAATTATACTAAAGTAAACTCCACTTCCTTTTGGAGATGCAAAGGTCTTGCCTGTTCTTCCCCTTCCACCCTTTTGCATGTCAGAAACTATTACTGTGAAGTCCTTGACATCTTGCGAGTAGAGTCTTCTCTTGGCTTCTGTGTTTGTTGAATCTATTTCGTCGAATACAATAAGGTCAATGCCCTTTAATTCTTCTCTAAGTCCCTTTCTTATTCCTTGGTCAGAGAGCTTGTCGTCGCTTTCCATTAACTTATAGCCCAACTTTGTCTGTGATTCTATTTGAAAGCCCTCTTCCTTTAAATTGTTAATGGCCTTCCAAATTGCAGTCCTTGAAATATTTAATTTTTCTGCCAATTCTTGACCAGAAATATAGGAGGCCCTATTTCTTTCTAATTCTTTTAATACAATATCCTTTGTTTTCAATTTATCACCTTATTCTTGACATTATTAATTATCTACTGTACAATAAATTTCTAGGCCGTGGAGAGATGTCCGAGAGGTTGAAGGAGCCCGCCTGGAAAGCGAGTATACACGAAAGTGTATCGGGGGTTCGAATCCCCCTCTCTCCGCCATCGCCATGCTAAGCGGGAAATTAGCGATGTCCTGTACCTGCGATTCGCTACAGCAGGGCTGAATTCCCATTAGAGGATTTTAATTTTACAGCCTGCCCCTTATAAGTGGTGTTGACGATTGGGTCCTGCGCAACAGAAACTTGTGAACCGTGTCAGATCTTGATCGAAGCAGCACTAAGCAAGATCTTTTGTGTGCCGCAAGGGTCGCCTAATCTGAGCTAACTGTAAGGGTAACGTGTGAGGTTAACTTTCGACTTTGGGTGCATGGCTACATATTTAGTCCCAGTGATGGGACTTTTTTTATTGCCCTTTTTTAAAAAGTCTCGAAACATTTAAGAGTTCTCTCTCTTTAAGAAGTCCTCTTTCCCTGAGATACTTCTCCGCCCTTGAATAAAAGGCACTCTTAGACCCTGTCACATAAAAATAATCCCTAATATAATTTTCCTTCTTGTAAGTATAATCTTCTAAAATTCCATCAACGTTAGAATAAATTTCTATCTCCAAGACCCTCTTTGCAAAATAATCTATAAAAAATTCCTTCTTCAAGTGGAGACCACTTGAGGCAAGAAAAATCATCTTGTATTTTGAAAAGTCAAAGTCCTTGAAGTATTCGTCACAAATCATCTTCATTATGTCATCAGCGACCCCATCATTGGCTCCATTAATCAAAAGTGGGACATCAAGATAATCCACTGGCGAATCAGTAAAAATTTTTAAAGTCTCTTCCTGGCAAGTTAACTTTGATCCAAGGCAGAGAATTTTTTTATCCTTTAAATTTTTCTTTAGAGCTTCCTCTCCATAAAAAGCCTTGGAGGAATTTTTAAAGTAGTCAATGGCATCGAAGTCCATGACTATTATTTTTTTTGCCTTTTTAAAGGACTTTTCTAGAAATTTTATCCTCTCATTAACTGCTTCTCGATTATAGAGTCCGTAGTATTCAAACTTATCATCGACATAATAATTTAAGTAGTCCCTATGAACTTCGTAAAGTCCAACTATGCCTGGACCTGTATCAAAAACTGCCAAATTTCTCACCCACTCTCAGCTTAAAGGTCTTGTCATAAGTTCTTTTGAAATGCCTGTAGGCATCTTCTAAGTCATTTTTATTTTCAAAAATTCCAAAAATTGTTGCCCCGCTTCCACTCATAAGGGAGGCAGAATTAAATTCTCTCATCTTGTTTTTTATCTCTAAGAGATCCCTGTGTTTTTCAAAAACCACATCTTCCATCTTGTTTTCTAAAACTTTATTTAATCTTTTTATGTCTAAATCATAGAGAGCTTGTAGAACTTCATCAAAGTCTATTCTCTTTTCCTCTATCTTTATGCTTTCATAGACTTCCTTAGTGGAGACTCCGTAGCCAGGATTGACTACTAGGACATTGTCAAGTTCAATTGGCCTTACTTCTTCTAAAATTTCTCCTATGCCAGAGGCAAGCTTGGTCCCTCCAGTCATCATATATGTAAAATCTGCCCCAAGACTTGATGATAGTTTTATTAAATCTTTCTTTGGAATTTTTAAATCGTACAAATCATTTAAGGCGTAAAAAGTCCCAGCTCCGTTAGAAGTTCCTCCAGCAAGTCCACCTGCCATGGGAATATTTTTTTCTATTTCAACTTTAAAGGGAAGGTCCTTAGCAACATAGTCTCTTAGTGCAAGGTAGGCCTTGTAAATAAAATTTTCCTTCATATCAAAATCAAAGTCTCCAAGGATTTCAACCTTGTCGCTCCTAGAAAATTTCATCTCGTCATAAAGGTCTGTCATCACCATTAAAGTTTTGATGTCGTGGTAGCCATTTTCTCTCTTGCCTGTTACATCGAGAGACAAGTTTAACTTAGCGTGGGCTTTCTTCGTAATCATAAAACACCTCTAAATAATTATAATTCATTGAGATCATTTTTTCATCTAATTAGAAGTTAATTATGCCTTAATGAAAAATAAATTTTTAGATTCTGTTTTTAAAAAAATAAAAACTTTATCGTAATAAAAAAAGGCCCGTGGGAAGCCCACGAACCATCTCTTTTAACTTACTGAAATCCTCTTCTTATGCATATAATAAACTGCAATGAACAAGGCTATTGTTTCTATAAGTGTTGGGATCAGTATTCCTATTCCCATTCCCCTCATAAATACATCCCCATTGTTTAAGAAGAGTTCCATATTTGTAAACAAGTCAAATTTATCTAAGATATAGATGACTGCTCCTTCTATCATTCCTAGTCCTATATATACAAGGACTGGTCCGCCTAGTCCAAATCTTCTAAGTTTTTTGCCACCACCAAGGGTAACTGCAAAGATTATGCTAATTATATTGTTAAATAAAGCAATTAGAACCCAAGCAACACCTATTAATATATTTCTTACTCCAACTTCATTTATTGCCTTACTTATATCTGCCCAAGATATATTTATTACTCCACCATCAACAGAAGGTGCAGTCATAAATAGGAAACAAATTAATGCCACATAAAGTGAATAGATTGTAAACATTATAAGATAATATAAAAATCTTGAAAAAGTTTTTGCTGATGGACTTATTGGTGTTGATTCATAAAATAGGGCGCTGTCGCCAAAGAACATATTGTAGTCGCCAACTATTACTGTTATAGCTGCTGCAAAGTAGCCAAACATTAGCGCCATCATGCCTATTGCAACTGCACTGACACCAATTTTATTATTAACATTTGAAAATAGCACTCCAAAGAGAATTAGAGCAACTGGTAAAACTGGTATAAACCAATTATTTCTAAAGTGATTTCTTATTTGATGTCCAAGTAATTTTCCCATTAAAATACCTCCGTAAAGTAGTCTTCTATACTCATATTTTTTTCACTTCTTATTTCATCTACTGTCTTGTTAAGACTAATCTTGCCTTCTGAAAGGAAGAGGACCCTGTCAAGTAGTGGCTCGATTTGATTTATCAAATGAGTCGATACGATAATTAGAGAATCTTCTTCAAAATTATTTAAAATAGTTTGGATGATTGCCTTTCTAGCTGAAGGGTCAACTCCAGAAATTGGTTCGTCTAAGAGGAAGATCTCTGCCTTTCTTGAAAGACTAAGAGCAATTTGCATTTTTTCTCTCATACCCTTACTCATTTCTTTGACCTTGGCTCCTTGTGGAAGTTTAAATTCTTCATAAATCCTATAAAACTTTTCTTCGTCAAAGTCCTTAAAGAATTTTTTGTAAGTTCTAACAACTTCCTTTACAGAAAGCTTGTCGCTAAGAGCAAACTTGTCTGGTTGATAAGATAAAATTTCTGCCGTCTTATAAGAAATTTCTTCTCCATCAATTACCACGCTTCCCTTGTAAGTTTTTTCGAGACCAGCAAGGATCCTAAGTAGGGTTGACTTACCTGCACCATTGGGTCCAACTAGGCCAACGATTTGTCCCTTATCAAGTTCTAGGTTTAGGTCGTCAAGGACCTTGTTCTTATAGCCCATATTTAAATTTTTTATCTCTAGCTTGCTCATACTTCCCTCCAATATTTGTCTAAAAGTTCCAGTGATTTTTCCTTTGTCATCTTGAGTTCTCCTGCAACTCCAATTAAGTCGTCGCAGGACCTATAAAAGGCACCCTTTGCAATTTCTTCTATTAGTTCTTCGTCATCTGTTATAAATCTGCCGCTAGTCCTGTTTGACTTGGCAAGGCCTTCTCTCTCAAGTTCTTGCAAGGCCCTTTGGACTGTGTTTGGATTAACTCCATAACTTTGGGCAAGATTTCTAACAGTTTCCATTTTTTCTCCACTCTTCCACTCTCCACTTGAAATTTTTAATTTAAAATCTTCAAGGAGCTGGATGTAGATGGGTCTGTTGTTATCAAATTCCATATTTACCTCCTCCTGGGATTGGCTTATTAATATTTTTTTTAGTCCACCTATCCCTTTTATATTAAGTAAAATTTTATTAATATTTTAATCTTAAACTCTTGTCTCTTGTATCTTGTATCTTGTCTCTTGTCTCTTGTCTCTTGTCTCTTGTCTCTTGTCTTATGTCTTATGTCTTATGTCTTATGTCTTATGTCTTATGTCTTATGTCTTAATTAGTTTTTTACCAATACAAGAGATTTGTTTTTTTGTATTGTTGTATCAACTTCTTAATACAATAGTTATTATATACAAGCCCTTTTATTTTTGCAAGACTTTTTTATAGGAATCTTAAAATATTTAAAAATTTTTATATTGGGTATTACTTGTTTTATCTTCTTCCTTAGATATTTTTATGAGAATATTTTTTATTTACTCAAAGGATACCTTGTATCCAACAGCTTTCTTTACTTTGAATTTTAATAGTCTTATCATAAAAAGCACAGGGAAGAATTATAAGGAGGTATTATATGAAGGAATTATTAATTATATTTTTGATCATGGTCTTGGGATATGCCCTTGGTCATATTAACTTTTTCGGATTAAAGTTTGGTGCATCAGCAATTTTAATTGTGGCACTCTTCTTTGGTCACTTTGGATTTGAAGTCCCAAAGTTTTTAGCAAGCCTAGGCCTTGTACTTTTCCTTGCACCTATTGGCCTCATGGCTGGTCCAAGCTTTATGGCTAATATAAAGAAAAACGGTCTTTCCTTTTTGGCAATTTCATTTATAACTGTTGCCATTGGAGGAGTTTTAATTGTCCTAGTCTCTAAGTTCTTTGACATTGATCTCGCCCTATCCATGGGACTTGCAACTGGAGCTATGACTTCAACATCAATGCTTGGAACTGTAAAGAGCCTTACTACATCAAACTTGCCTGGCGTTGGCTACGGGATTGCCTATGCCTTTGGTGTTGTTGGAGTTGTACTTATTGTTCAACTTATACCACGAATATTAAAGGTTGACGTGGAAGAAGAAAATAAAAAATTAATTCTTCCAAAAGATAATGCAAATACTGTAAAAAAAGATTTTGTAAACTTAATTGATTTTGAAAAGAATGGACTTTTTGCAATAGCCTTAGCTTCCACACTAGGAATCCTACTTGGTTCTATCAAAATTCCCATAGGAAATGTTAGCCTTTCACTTGGTGCTGGCGGCGGCTCACTTATCGCAGGACTCGTCCTTGGTCATTATGGAAGACTTGGCAGGATTAACTTAGTTGTTTCTAACGACAGACTTGCCCTTGTTCGTGACCTAGGTCTTGCCTTCTTCTTGTTGGAATCAGGAGTAAGTGCTGGAACAGGTTTTGTAGAAGTTGTAAGTCAGTATGGAATAAAATTATTTTTTGCAGGAGTTATCCTAACACTTGTGCCTGCTTTAATTTCACTTTTTATTTCCTACAAGGTCTTCAAGCTTCCACTCTTTGCAGCTCTTGGTGCTACTACAGGATCAATGACCTCTGCCCCATCTCTTGGAGCCCTACTCCAAGTTACTAATGGCGACGACAAGGTTTCATCCTTCTATGCAGCTACTCAACCAACTGCTACTGTGCTGATGGTTTTCTTGCCACAGATAATTAATATTTTCTTTCCAATGAGTTAAGAGTGAGAGATTTATAAAAATTTTCAAAAAATTAGGATGCCATTGGGGCATCCACTTTTTTCAAGTCATACAAAAAACCCAAGCTGAATTTATTTTCAACTTGGGTCTTTTTATTTGCTCTCTTTATTATCTTTATTCTCTTTATTTTTTTTATTCTTTTTATTCTTTTTATTCTTTACCTTCTTAAGTCTAAAGAAGTCTTCCCTTTCCTTTTCTGCCAAGATATCTTCAATCTCCCTAATGATATGCTTGTACTTAGGGATTTGAATCTTGTCAAGGGCGTTGGCCCTCTTAGCAGTCTTCTTGATTTCATTGGCAAGTCTAAAGACAGAAGTTTCTATCTCTGCAAGCTCATAGATAACAGGAAGAATTTCTGCAATATTAATCTTTGCCCTGTCAAAGGCTGCGTTAGATTGGTGAAGGGAATAGTCTGCCCTAGCGCTAGGCTTTTCATATTTTATTTTTGGAAGCTCAAGCCCCATGACTGAACGAGAAATAATTTCATAGTCATTTTCAAGGGGAGCTGACTCTCCCATGTCCTTGAGAGACAATGCCCCCATGGATATAGTTGCCATTACAAGTTCAGAGTAAGACTTTTCAAACTTTTCTTCTATCTCGTCTTGCAAGACCTTGGCATTTTTATTTAAGTCCATCATTTCCTTAATAAGGACTGTCCTCTTCTTGTCAAGAAGGTCGTAACCCTTCTCCGCAAGGACAAGAGCATTCTTTGATGCAATTAAATTTGCCTTAGTAGGAGTTACCTTAATCGCCATTATTATCACCTAGATATTTTTCTTTTAACTTAGGATCAATTCTATCAATCATTTGAGCTGGAAGAATCTTTAGTAGTTCCCAACCTAAATCTAGGGTTTCTTTAATATCTCTGTTTTCATTTTGATCTTGACTTAAAAATCTCTTTTCAAACTCGTCGCCAAATTTTAAAATTAATTTTTCGTCCTCAGATATATCATCTTCACCAATAATTTGAGCAAGAGCTCTAGTCTCTTGCACCTTTGAATAGGATGCAAAAAGTTGTGAAGATAGGTCTGGATGGTCCTCCCTTGTATAACCTTCACCAATGCCGTCCTTCATAAGTCTTGATAGGGATGGAAGAACATTAATTGGTGGATAAACTCCCTTGGAGAAGAGGTCACGACTTACTACAATTTGACCTTCGGTGATGTAACCTGTAAGGTCAGGGATTGGGTGGGTGATATCATCGTTAGGCATTGTTAGGATTGGGATAAGCGTCACAGATCCTTCGCTGTCCTTAATCATACCTGCTCTTTCATAAAGAGCTGCCAAATCAGAATAAAGGTGACCTGGATAGCCCTTTCTTGATGGAACTTCTTCTCTTGAAGATGAAACTTCTCTTAGGGCTTCTGCATAAGAAGTTATGTCTGTCATTATTACAAGAACTTGCATGTTCTTTTCAAAGGCAAGGTATTCTGCAGCAGTAAGGGCACACTTAGGTGCAATAAGTCTTTCCATGATTGGGTCGTCGGCATAGTTGATATACATTACAACCTTGTCGATTACACCAGAGTTTTTAAAACTTTCTCTAAAGAAGTCAGCTTCGTCATGCTTTACACCAATTGCTGCAAAGACAATGGCAAAGTTATCCTTTCCACCCTCATCGGCTATCTTAGCTTGTCTTACAATTTGAGCAGCAACTTCGTTGTGAGGAAGTCCTGATCCAGAAAAGATTGGAAGTTTTTGTCCCCTAATTAGGGTCATAAGTCCATCAATGGAAGAGATACCTGTTTGGATAAAGTTTCTTGGGTACTCTCTTGCTGATGGGTTAATTGGTCTACCATTTATGTTGTAAACATCCTTTGAATAAATTGCACCGCCCTTGTCAATTGGGACTGCTGTACCATTAAATACCCTTCCCAAGATGTCTGATGAAAGAGGTATTTCAAAAGGATGGGCTGAAAATTCTACCTTTGTGTTTTTTGTTGATACACCAAGGTTGTTGCCAAATACTTGGACAACTGCCCTGTCTTCATCTATTTTTATAACTTGACCAATTTCAGATCTCTTGCCATCTTTTGAAATAATTTTTACAACTTCACCGTAGCTAACTCTGTGAAGATTTGAAAGTTCTAGTAGGGATCCTTCAATTCTATCAAGTGTTAAATATTCTTTTTTCATTCTACATCACCATAAGTTGAGGCAAGCTCTCCATAGAAGTCGTTAATTTCATTGTTCAAGCTTACAAATTTCTTTAAGTTTTCGTTTTCTATATCGTACTTCATGTTGATTACTTTTCCATAGAGTTTGTCATTCTTAATTACAGAAATAGGAATCCTTAGCTTTAGAGCTTCCTTTCCCTTTTCATATAAGTTGTCTATAGTCTTTAACATTTCAAATTGCTTTTCAAGTGGCACAAAGGTGTCAATTGGGTTAAAGGCATTTTGTTGTAAGAAACCAACCTTAACAACACGACAAATTTCTAGGACAAGTCTTTCTTCGTCAGGAAGAACATCTTCACCAACAAGCATTACAATTTCATTTAACTTGGCTTCCTTGTGAAGGAGGTCAAGGTATTTGATTCTCAAATCTGGTAGGTCACCATCAAGTCTCATGTCGTAATAATTTTTAAGAAGTGGAATGTAACCTGAGTAAGAGTTCATCCAGTTAATAGCTGGATAGTGCCTTGAGTAGGCTAGTTCCTTGTCAAGTGCCAAGAATACATTTACGAACCTCTTAGTGTTTTCTGTAACTGGTTCAGAGAAGTCACCACCTGCTGGTGAAACTGCACCAATAAGTGTTACTGACCCTTCAGTTCCTGATAGGGTATTTACATAACCAGCTCTTTCATAGAAGCCTGCAATTCTTGATGGAAGATAAGCAGGGTAACCTTCTTCAGCTGGCATTTCTTCAAGACGACCAGAGATTTCACGAAGGGCTTCTGCCCAACGAGAAGTGGAGTCCCCCATGAGTGCAACGTGATAGCCCATGTCTCTAAAGTATTCTGCCATAGTTACACCCGTATAAATTGATGCTTCACGAGCAGCTACTGGCATGTTTGATGTGTTGGCTATAAGGATTGTCCTGTCCATAAGAGCCTTGCCAGTGTTAGGGTCAATTAGCTTTGGAAAGTCTTCCAAAACCTCTGTCATTTCATTACCACGTTCACCACAACCAATGTAGATAATGATATCGGCATCGCAATACTTTGCAATTTGGTGTTGAGTCATTGTCTTACCAGTACCAAATCCTCCTGGGACAGCAGTAGTTCCTCCCTTTGCAATTGGGAAGAATACGTCAAAGACCCTTTGACCTGTTACAAGTAACTTGTCAATGGGAAGTCTTTCCTTAACTGGTCTTGGAATTCTTACTGGCCAGTTTTGATACATTTTTACTTCATTAATCTTTCCAAATTCGTCCTTAACTTTTAAAAGAACTGTTTCAATATTGTATTTGCCATCTTCAAGGATCTCTACAACTTCACCAGATACTTCTGGTGGAATCATGACCTTGTGAGTTATGATATCAGTTTCAGGAACTTCTGCAAAGATTTGTCCTCCATGGACCTTGTCGTGAAGTTTAACCTTAAAAGTTACATCCCAAAGTTTTTCTTCATCAAGGGAAATAAGTCCAATACCTTCTGGCATAAAGGAACCGTGTTTTTCTTTTATAACTTCAAGAGGTCTCTCAATACCGTCAAAGATACCTCTTATCATACCAGGTCCAAGCTTAACAGAAAGTGGTGCTCCAGTGGAAATAATATCTTCATCACGTTTTAAACCTTCAGTTTCTTCATAAACTTGAACTGTTCCAAGGTCTCCATCAATAGAAATAACTTCGCCAATTAATTTCTTTTCGCCAACTAGGACCATTTCTCTAATCTTGTAGTCAGCCATGTTCTTACCAATTACAACAGGTCCGTCAACTGATTTAATTGTTGCTCTTTCCAATGACTTCACCCCTTTCCTTTAATTTTTCATGTAGTGTTGATCCAATTTCATATTTCATGTCATCAAGTTTATTCTTTAGAGAAAGGTTGATGTTGTAAGTTCGATTGATATCAGACACAATGAAGCCACCTAAGTGGTATTCAAATAGCTGGTCTAACTTAAGTTCAACTCCCTTTTCCTTTGCAATTTCTTTAAACTTGTCTACTAGTTCTTTTTTCTCATCGTCCTTAACATAAAGGTAGATGGCCTTTTCGTCTATTTCATCTAAAATATTTCTAAAGCATTCAGCTTCTTTTTCTACATATTCATCTGTCTTTGTAAATTCTAAGAGTCTTTCTGAAAGAGTTTCTAGAAGTTCATTTAAAAGTTTTTCATCTTCTTCAAGGAAGAGAACCCTTTTTTGCTCTTCGACAGAGGCAATAAGTTCATAGCCCCTTCTCTTAGCAAGGTTAACTCTTCTATCAACATAGGCCTTTTCATCTTCTTCAAGAGATTTTATCTTGTCTTCAAGAATCTTAGCTGCCTTTTCTTTTTCTTCCTTAATTCTCTTTTCACACTCTTCTTTTTGCTTTAGAAAAACAATTTTGTTGAATATGGCAATTTTGTTTTCAAGTAAAATCATTTAATCACCTACAGCTTTCACACCAACAGATTCTCTGACATATTTTAAAATAAAGTCATCTTCCATCTTGCCGTCAAGGTCTGGGATAGTTACCACTAGGGGAAGGGCTCCAGATAATTTAAAGTCTAGGACTTCCTCTTTTATTTCCTTAAAGGAAGAATAAGTTAGGATAATTATTCCAATACCCTCTTCTTTTGTGTAAGATTTAAAATTTTTTAAAAGTTCAGATCTGTTATTACATTTAACAGACCTTACGCCAGCTAGGCGAAGGCCGTTAATAATATCGTCGTTTGATGTTAAAAGAATTGATCTCATTATAGTCTTCCAAGAATCATAATTGAAATGATAAGACCATAAATAGCGATACCTTCTGCAAGTCCTAGATAAATCATTGATTTACCAAGAATGTTAGGGTCTTCTGATACAGCTCCAATTGCTGCAGAACCTACATTAGAAACGGCAACACCAGCACCTAGTGAAGCAAGACCAGTTGAAAGACCTGCTGCTAAGAATCCAAGTCCGTTACCACCTGTTGGAGCAGCTGCAGCTGATGCCATTTGTGGAACTAGAGATATAAGACCAAATACGAAAACTGGTGCGAAAACAAAGAGGTTTAATTTCATAAAGGCACGAGCAAACTTTCTGTTCTTGTCTGTCCCCTTATATATAAAATAAAAACCTGAAACTACCATTGAAAATACAGTTAAAACTCCTAAAATAATAATTTTTTCCATAATTAAACTCCTTATTAATAAATTTTGTCGGCTTTAAATAATACGCCATCCCCACTATAATACTTACTAAACATTTCATAATACTCAAGTCTAAGCGATTGAATAAATACAATAAGACCTTCTAGGGCAAGAATTAAGATATTGCCAAAAATTAAGACTGCAATATTTCCTCCCCTTGATCCAAGCATTTCTCCAAGAGTTTTAAAAGCCAAGAATAAACCAACGTGGTTAATAGCAAAGGCCCCAACCCTTATAAAAGAAATAATTGAAGACATAGTTGAAAGAAGGGCTTCCAAGAGTCCAAAGGAGGACTCAATATAATAATCTGCGGCAGATTCTTCTGGCTCCTTCTTAAATAAAATCTTAAGAATAGGCCTCTTTAATAGCATGATCACAAGAGATCCAAATAAAATTCCCATAGAAATATTCTTAGGAAGAGGAGATGAACCCCCCATTACGGAAATACCTATGTTAATCATGGCTATAAAAATTAGAACTCCCAAGAATCCTTCCTTTGCGAAGAAGGCTTCATCAGGTCTGCCACTTTTTAATCTATTGTAAATACCAATGCCATAGGCTATGGCAAGTAAAATAATGCCGAAGTAAATGGCTGTTACAAGTGTGCCATTGATGTCTTCAAAGGGCCTAAACCAAAGGGCAGGAATAATTTCTTCTATCCCAAAGACTGACCCGTACATTAAACCAAAGAACATTGAGGATGCTCCCATTCTCAAGAGGAGGCCTCCAAAGTCCTTGTTCTTCTTAGCTAACATTAGTCCAGCAACTGCAAATACTGCCCCTTGACCTAAGTCGCCAAACATTGCACCAAAAAGAATCATGTAGGTAATTCCAAAAATCACTGTTGGGTCAAACTCACCGTAACTAGGAGTGCCATACATGTTAATTAATAGTTCAAAGGGCTTGAAAAAATTTGCGTTTTTAAGCTTTGTAGGTGTCTTCTTACTTCCCTTCTTAGGGTCAAAATATTCAATATCAATATCTTTGTACTTGGAGAGCTTTTCTTCTAGTTTTTTTGTATCGCTAAGACCAATCCAACCAGAAAGATAAAAATACTTATTTGACCTAAGCATATATTTCTTTGCCTTTTCAATTTCTTCATAGGAAAGCATATGGGCAAGGCTTATCCTTAGCTCTTCATTCATTGATTCCAAAAGATTTTTCTTATACTCTTCGATTTCAAAAATCTTTCTCTTTATATTTTCTTCCTCTTCTTCAAGATTTTTAAAAATTAAACCTGCTGTACCTTCGACATTTTCGCCAAGAAGGTCAACTTCTGTAAAGTTCAGACTATTTAAAACCCTATCAATATCCTTTTCTGTTTCCTTTGGATAGATAACGAGGAAGAGTTCCCTATTGTCCACTGTGCCTGTGTGATAAATCATAGCAAGGATATTTCCATAATTTTTCTTTAACCTAAGCCTTGCATCCTTGTCCAAGAAACCAAACCTAGTGTTAAAGTATTTTAAGTCAGCAATATCCTTTAGGTCTATATCAACATTTTTGAAAAGTTCATAATTTTCCTTTAGGGTATCTAAAATCTTTAGACTTTCCTTTGTGTTTTCATATTCATTCATCTTTTCGCTAATATTTTTGACAAAGGAATCCACATCTTCATTTATATCTATTCTTTCGAAGTACTTGTCCTCAATCTTGTCAATGCCCAAGAACTTCATAATTTCTTCAGCCTTTTTTGCACTGACCTTGTGAGACTCATCTTCTTCAATAGGTTCAATATAATTAAGTTCAAGATTTCTTTCTAGGTTCTTATCTAGATTCTTTTCATCATCTAGGCTGAAAACAAACTTGTTTTCTGCAATGTTTGTTTCAGCAGACATAAATTGCATACATTTTAAATTTAAAATATCCAAAATGATGGAATCCATATCTTGAATCTCGCCCATTATATTAGCGACCTTCATTCTTTCAACGGCCAACTTCTTCACTTTCCTTTCTATCAACGATCATGTATCTCAATTTTTCTTCTTTACTTAGGCCAAACCTAGTAGCCTCTAAGATTCTTTCTATATTTGCAATTTCTGAATCCAGAAGAATTAGAAAACTCATGAATTTTCCTATGCCATCAGTCTTCCTAAAGTTCCTATTTGCTATGGAGTAGAGGAGCTTTTTGGAAGTCCTTCCAGTTCTTATAACTCTGCCATCCGCAAAGAGAATAGAATATTTTGAATTTTTAATTTCCTCTTCAAATTCTTCTTCCTCTAAGTAGGATAGGTGGAGGAGCTTTTCAGAATTATAATTTCCACCAAAGATTGTAAAGTTAAAAATTTCTTCGGGAGAAATGTCATAATATTTTTTTGCCCTATAAATCCAAATGATATTTAATAAGTCTATCTTGACCCCGAAAATATTTTTGAACTCAGCATGGTCCTTCTTAGATAGGGACTTCACAGATTCAGTTAAGTTCCTATAATAAAACTTGTCAAGATTCATCTCAATGGAGAAGAGAGCCTCCTCATCTGTGGATGACTTGTAGTTTTTCATATATTCGTAATAGGGAGTGTCCCTCAAATTATCTATGAAGGATTCAAAGCTTTCTTCCTTAAAGGGAATTGACTTAGGCCCAATAATTAGCTTGTCAACCCTTGGCTCCTTATTCATCCTAAGAGCCCTAAGAATTTTTACAATTTTTTCTATCTTTTCTCTTTGCACGTAGGCCTTAATAAAGTCTGAATACTTTCCTGGCAAGAAGGCCTGAAGCTTTTTTATCTGTCTTCTTCTGTAGTCTTCTAAAAATTCTTCAATCTCATATATATCTGAAAAGGAATCAATGGTCGGGAACTTCTTTTCCTTTAAATAGTTAAGACAAAATCTTACGCTGTCTCCCTCTGCCATATTCACAAAGTCATCGTAGACTAAAAAGTCCGAATGCATTTTTAAAATCTTAGCATTTAAAGCCTTTAGACCTTCAAACATTGGAGTCCCTTCCAATCAATTTGTCGAAGACAACTTTAATTAAGTCCTCAGAAGTTTTTTCATAATAAGCTTCAATTTCTTCTAGGTTCTTTTGATTTTCTTTTCTTAAGTCATCAGCCTTATTTTCAAAGTCTGATAAGATTTCATCGCTTTTCTCTTTACCAAGTAGCTTTGACTTTTCTATTGATTCATTTTCAAGATCTGTTAACTTTTCTCTCAAATCTTTTTTTATTTGTTCAATTTCTTTATCAGTATTTTCGACAAGTTCTCTAGTCTTTCGATCTATTGCCAAAATACTATCTATGCTTTCTTTCAAAAATATCACCACTCTTCTTTTATTCCTTGCGTAACTTTCATTATATTACTTTCAATTTCTAATTCAAGGGATTTACGCTTGCTTTAAAAATTTCACATTCTTTTCACATTCCATATAATGATTTGTAATTTCATATACAAAAATTTTTTTCATAAGTTTTTTCTAATAATACTATTGTTAAAACTTTTATAAAAAAATGAATTTATTATTTTATTTTTTTAATTATTAGTAACTAATTGAAAATATTTTACATCAAATAATTTTGTTTAGATTTTCGAAAATATTTTTTACTAAAGTCTTGGGAGATTATTTTTATTTTTTATTTACAAAACTTCAATCCTTATTCTATAGACTACTCCTTAATAATAAGTTACAAACTAGCAAATTTTTTAATCTTATTCTCATAAGTATTAGAATTAAATAAAAAGGCTCTATAATATCTGTTGGAAAGTAAAATCTCTAGATGGTTCCAAGCACTCTATAATTGATATTTTGCCTACTAGAGATAAGAACTTTTTATTTAACTATTTAAAAAAAGTTCCCAACAAGGAGAGACAAGGTGTTAAGTTTTTTGTAAGTGATATGTCCAATACCTTTAAGTCTGTCAAGAATAGGTTCTTTAAAACTTCTATTCATATAGTTGATAGGTATCATTTCATAAGGCAAGTTTCTTGAGCTTTAGAGAATGTTAGAAATAGAATTCAAAAGGATATTTCTTCTAAGCTAAGAAAGTATTTTAAGAAAAGTAGGAGCCTATTTATAAAACCTGCTTCTAAGCTAACAACTGACCAAGCTAAAGATGTTTCTTTAATGCTTGGTTTTGTGAAGATTTAAAATTAGCATATAGGTTAAAAGAATTATTTTACTGTATCCCCTGTGGGTACCAATATGTTCTTACTCAGCCCAATAGAGTTAGAGCAACTAAATCTTTAAGGGAATGGATAAGAAGAGCAGAAGAATCTAATTTAAAAGAATTTAAATCTTGTACCACTGCTTTTAATAAATGGTTTGATGAAATATGTAACTCTTTTGATTATCCTTGGTCTAATGATCCCCTTGAAGTTACTCATACTAAGATAAAGACTTTAAAGAGAAATTGTTTTGGTATGAAAAATTTCAATTTGTTTAGAAAAAGAATTATGTTTGCTTGTAAGTAGTGATAGGAAAACAGAAAAATTCCGTAAAACCCCTAGTGGTTTTATTTGCTATGTTTATTTTTAGTAGTTTTTTGTTGTTTTAGAATTGATAGTTTAATTAGCGTCTAAGTATTGATTTTTAATTGAAAAGAGAGACTCGAATTAACGAGTCTCCCCAATATTTGACATAGAGCCTATTTTAATCATTATCTCTTTGCATCAATAATAATTCTACTTTATTTATTTTATTAATAGCAATAATTGAAGATATTGGTCCTAACAAGGTTCCCAAAATTATTACTATTATTAACAATAAAATCATAAGGAATAGATTCGGTCTTAAAAAAGGCATATTCAAAAGTGATGAAAATACATTATTGAAAGTTATACTTAAAACAAAGGAAAGCACAGAACCTATGACTGCACCTGTACCATTAATTAGCATAGATTCAATAAGAACTACTTCACTGAGTTTTTTCTTTGTTGCTCCTAATATCCTTATGGTTGCAAATTCTCTTTTTCTTTCCTTAACTGATAAGGTATTTACAAGACTTAAAATAAAGAAAGCTAGTATCCAAATCAAAGCTATCAATATATACACATATACAAGCATGTTTTTTGCTGAATCTGAAACTTGTGTCATTATTTTTCTTGGCATTAAAGGATACACTTTTTCTTTTTTAAATTCTTCTTTAATAAGTTTTTGAATTGTTTTTGGATCTTTGTTTTTTTCAACTTTTACTAAAATAGAAGATATATCATCTTTTTTTGCCACCGGATGATTAATTATCTTTTCATATTCCTTGGCTAATCTATGAGTTTCTTCTATTGTCATAAAAACTGAATTATCAAAACCCATGCCAGTTTTTGCAAGCCTACCTCTTATCTCAAATTCTTGATTAAAAAATTTAACCTTATGATTAATAGTCCCCACAATGTTAGCACCTACAACAACTTGCCCAGCTTTAATTGGAGTTTTAATCTGTTTTTCAAGCCAAGGTTTAACGCTAAAGTCATCAGAAAAGTCAATTCCTATAACTTGAATGGGAAAAGAACAGCATCCAGCAGAAAGTGTAGCTAGATAAACTTGACCACAGGCTTTTTCAACTCCTGGTATTTTTTTTACTCTATTTAATATATCCTTGTCAAAAAAGAATGTATTAGGTTCTCCCCTTAATATTGCACCTGTAATTTTGGAATCATAACCTTCTGGGACTACTATAATGTCTGCTCCCATTCTATCTGATAGAGAATTCATGCCGTTTTTAAGAGAAAAAATTATAAATGATGACATGAATAATATAAAAGTTAAAATTCCTACAAGTAAAATCAAGGTAATTGACCTTGCCTTTTTATTTTCTATATTCTTTTTTGCTAAATTAACTGTGTATAAATCTTTCATTATTTTGCATCAGCAAGAGCATTGTTGCAAGCTTCAATAAATTGCTTGTAGGTTTGTGTTGCCCCCGAAATAACGTCCACTCCTTCAGGACTTCCTTTTTCCACTAATCTATCTGGGTATGACTTTGCAAGATTTATAGCTTGTTGGGCAATCTTATATAGTCCTTCATTTTGGCTTTGACCATAAGATTCATCCTTTTCTTTTCCATCTCCATCAATGTTTTGCATTGTGCAAGATTCAATCTTATTGTCTTTAACACTTATATCCACCTTTACAAGTCCGCCTCTTTCATCTTTGGCAGATTCTCCATGATATGTGCCGTCTTTATAGCTTACGCTTGGAGCTTCTTCTTTTTTATCTCCTCCACAAGCAACTAGGACAAGCCCCAAAGAAAAAATTATTAATACATTTAAAATTTTTCTCATATAAACTCCTTAAGTTTTTCGTCTTTTATTGTAGAATCAAGAACAGGTCTTTTTCTTTTCATTTTTTCTTCTTTTGTAATCTTACCATGTTCAAGAGTTATCATTCTTTCAGATTCTTCACCGACTTCAGGGTCGTGAGTTACAACAATAATTGTTGAACCTGCATTGTGAAGTTTTTCAAATATGTCAAGAACTATATATTCATTCTTTTCATCCAAATTTCCCGTAGGTTCATCAGCTAAAAGTATAGCAGGATGATTGATAAGAGCTCTAGCTATACATACTCTTTGTTGTTCCCCACCTGATAATTGGTTTGGTAAGTGCTTGGCTCTATCAGCAAGACCTACTGCAGCCAAAGCTTCCATTGCTTCTTGTGCATCTGGCATAGAATGATAATATTGTGACATCATTACATTTTCCAAAGCACTTAAATAATTAACTAAATGAAATTGTTGGAAAATAAGTCCTATCTTATCCCTTCTAATAACTGTTAGTTCCTTGGGTGATTTTTTTGCTATATCTTCACCATCCAAAATAACTTCGCCAAGTGAAGGTTTATCCATGGCACCAATAATATTCATCATTGTTGTTTTACCAGAACCTGATGGACCCATTATAGAAATCCATTCGCCCTTTTCTACACTTAAATTGATTTTGTCAAGGGCTTTAAGTTCACCATAAATTTTTGAAACATCTACGAGTTTTAATATATCCATAAAATTCCTTTCTATTCTCCACGAAGCACTAAAGCTGGATCAATATCAACAGTTTTAGATACTGGTATTAAAGATGCAACTATAGTTATTACTATACAGACAATAATTGTCATAGGTACTAAAAGAGGCAAGAAACTTACCTTTCTAGCAAATACCGAAATACTTACTCTATTGGCAAATATATATCCTAATGCAACACCTAAAAGTCCACCAAAAACCCCCAAAAATGCTCCTTCACCTAAAAAGTCAACAATTACTGACGAATTTGTGGCGCCCAAAGCTTTCTTAAGACCTATTTCTTTACGCCTTTCAGTTACAACAGCCATCATTGTTGTAGATACACATATCATCATTATGAATAATACTATTATCGTTACAATGAAGACAAGAGCTTGTAATTTATTCAAAACTATATCTTGTGAGGCGGTAACTCTTTTTACCATTTGTGGAGTTAGAGATCCATCCTTTTGTGAAATATTTGATACTATTTTTGAAAGTTCATTTTGTTCAGCTTCTACTGAATATTCTACGACATCATAATTCTTGTCTTTAACAAGCTGTGAAATATCATCAATACCCATAAAAATAAGTTCTTCTTCTTTACCACCTGTTGTTACAACTCCTGAAACAACAAAATTAGTATCTATAGAACCTTCTCCATTAACTTTGGGAGTATTTATAATAATTTTATCTCCCTCTTTTAATCCCAAAGCCTTTGAAACTTCATTACCTATTAAAACTTCTCTTGGTTTTTCAGGCCATGAACCATCAATAAGCCAGTATGGAGAATTTTTTTTCGCTCCCTTTAAATCTGTACCTGCAAGCATATAAGGTTGTTCATTAATTTTTGCATTTGTATAAATATAGGGTGCCTGACCGACAAGCTTTCCCGATGGAATTAACGATTTAATTTCATCTAACTGTTCATTGGTAATTTTTTTATCAGGGTTAGTGGGAATTACCAACATATTTGCACCATAAGACCTAAACTCCTTACCCATTTGTCTAGGAATATCATAGTAAATAGTAACAAGTCCTGAAATAATTGTTGCTCCCATAGCTATAGCAAGTAGTGCTGTTAACATTCTTGCACGTCTCCTTGCCAAGGAAGTCATTATCATTTTTAAGTAAAATTTATTTTTACTTTGTTTATCTGCCATGTAGTACCTCCGTTGGATTTAAATTCAAAAGGTATCTTATAGCTGGTATTGAACCCAATATTGTAACAAGAATAATAAGTATTGCTACAATAGGAACTACCATAGCTGTTGGAGCTATTGCTGAGCCAAAAACTGTTAGACCAATAATCTGAGTAAGTAGCAGACCAACACCGTAACCTATAACTGTTCCAAATATCGCTGTCAAAATTATTTCCACAAGAATTACACCAATTATTCTTCCATTTGACGCCCCTATAGCTTTTTGAAGTCCAATTTCATTAGATCTTTCCATTACAGATGCTGTAATAAGATTAGAAATACCAAAGCCTGAACCAATCAAAGTTAATACTGTAATTAAAACCATAAGAAGAGTAGTCTTATTTAAAATATCTCCTTCACTTTCTGCAACTTGGCGAATTGGCTTAGCTACAGAATCAGTCATTACTTCTGTTATTTGATAACAAATAGCAGAAACATAAGCTGTACAATACCATACTTCCCGTTCCTTAATAGTTAAAGATAGTGGGTTTTTGGCAGCCTTTCTTGCTAAGTCATTGTCCGGTGTAGTAAGAGCTGATACTTCAACTTTATTTACAACTCCAGTAACTCCAGCAAATTCTTGTGCTGTTTTTAAAGTAGCATATATAAATGCATCTTCATCAGAACCTGATGAGAAAATACCCTTAACTTTTAATTTTTTGTCTAAATTATTGCTTTTTAGTTGGATTTCATCACCAACTTTAAATCCATTTCTGTCTGCAAAAATCTTTCCAAGCATAACTGAATCGCTGTCATTTTCTGATAACCACTCGCCTTGAACTTCCCACCAGTTTTTAAGTCTAATCATACCAGTATCAATTGATTCTCCAGTAGGCAAATCCATATGATTATTAAACCATGTTCCTACCATCTTAGTGTGTTTAGAATCATTATTACAAGAAACCCAAGTGTTAAGATATGGCGTATAGTCTACAATATTGTAAGCCCAAAAAATAGTTTTAATGTTAGGAAGTTCTGATTCCTTTAAATATTTTTGAACCTGCCCCTCTTTTTCTTGCATGCCATACAAATCATCAAGAAGGGAAGCTTCCTTAGGCAATACATTAATATTTGCTCCATAGGTCTTTAATTCTTGATTAACTTTATCTCCAACACCGAGCATGGTATTTAACATTGAAGTGGCAAGAGAAGCTCCAAGGGCAACTGTAAATGCTATAAGAGCCATCTTTCCTTTTTGTCTAAAAAGTGCTCCTTTAACTATTCTCCAAAACATAAGCCCTCCTACTTAAATACATAAGACAATGCGTCAAGATCTTTTGGCGCAATCTTTATCTTTTCATCATGGACAATGTATGGGAAAGGTATCGGGTTACATCCACCCTTAAAACCTATTGTACCCCTATTCATTACAACGTCGCACAACTTACAAATAACATCATCGCCTCTTTCAAAATATCCAGATGGACCACATATCTCGCAAGCATCAAGTACAACTCCATAAGAACCTTCTGATTTTTTAATACAGAAAAATCTCATTTGTGCACCATCCTTTGCCTTATACAAATATCTGTGCAAATGCATATCCTCTAAGCTGCTTAAAGGAATAACAATCATTCCATTTTCAGTTTGATAATCTTCTGGTGGTGAAAGAGCCTGTTCCTTATTAGCATATGCCTTTCCAGCCGTTAATGAAAAAGTATTAATAAATAAAACGACAAGGAAAAAAATTGCCCAACGTCTTTTATTCTTCATTCTATACTTTATTTTTCTTAACTGAGCTCTATTGCTATATTCTTCATTAACTTTAATATTTTGCTTATATAAAATTACTGGAATAGCAATCATAATTAACATTGTTGCAAATAAAAACACATTTTCGTGATTAGCTATAAATGCAATAACTCTAAAAAAGTTAACATTTCTAGGAATAATCCCTTTAGAATAAAACCTTTGAATTATGATATTAAATTGGCTGATACCCGAACATATCAAGCTCAAAAAAACAATAATCTTTAAGTTTTTACCTTCAAGTTTAACTGAAGACTTATATATGCCAAGCCCTGATAAAATCATCATGATTATCCCAAAAACAAAGCCTAAAATTCTAAAAAGTACAATAGTTGAAACAGCACTTTCGCCATAATATACAAATTTGTTTGATTGGTTAAATACATACGGTAAATAATAAAAACAAATTCCTACAAGATAAACAACAACCGATGCTGAAATGAAATTATCATAAATTTTAGCATTTATCTTATCTTCAAATATCATAAAAATTAATATTAAAAATACCGAGATAACTATGGGTACCATAGACCAGAAATTCAATTCTGTTCTATTAATAAAATTAGGTATATTTCTTATAATTATTGAAACAATTGCTGCAATTACCCCTAAAACTAAAGAAATTATAATAACATACTTTTTATATTTGCTCTCTTTAGTTGTATAATAGGCAAGTATTAAAGAAATCATTAGAGAAAAGGCTATTCCCGCCTCCATAACTTTAATAAAAATTTTTAAAATAATTTCACCCCCCATAAATGCATATAAGGGGAACATGAATTCCCCTTCAAAATATTAAAAACTTTCAAAATTTTACCATTGTGGTCCGTTCCATTCGAAGTCAGTCCATTCTGCAACAAGTGGTTCTGTCCAGAATCTACCTGTTACACCAGTTTCTTTATCTACGTGTAGTAAGTAGTCATTGCCTGGTGCAGATACTTCGAATTTTACATCATAAACGCCAACACCTTCGTCAAATTTAACATTTGCACCATAGTGTGGACCATCAGATGCGTTCATTGGCATGAAAGCTACTTCTTGAACATGATCTGAACCTTTCTTTTGTAAATAAGCTTTTACTTTTAACCATGGAACAAAATCACCAACACCATAACCTAATGTTGAACCTTCTTGTGATGCTGTAATGTCAGCTTCAATATGGCAGTCAGCTTCTTCTTTAGGAATTGAGTTTCCTGCTGGTTCCATATCAACTGGTTGGAAATATACACCAGAGATTACTAAAGGTCCTTTAGTTTGGTCATCGCCAATTGGAAATTCTTCAAATCCTGCATCTTCTCCTGGAGCTGCAGCTTTTGCATCTCCTGCTTCTTTCTTGTTTCCTTCAGCTGGTGTTTTTTCTTCTGTAGAAGTTTTAGCTGTATTATTAGCTTTTGTATCTTCTTTTTTACCACAAGCTGTAAACATTAATGCACACACAAGCGTCATAACAACAAGAAATAAACTCTTCTTTTTTAACATAATACCCTCCTATTTTTTTTCTTGGCTGGCTTCAAGCTCAGCTCTAATTTTTTTGTTTCTATTATTTTGATAGATAACAGAAACAATGGTTACTACTAATAGAATAATTTGTGGAATAAGATTTTCATACCTATCGTATATACCTATAACTTCAGCAGACCATCCATTCATCCAAGGAACTACAGTTCTGCCAATTACATCTGCTTCTTGTAATTCTCCTATGCCCTTTCCTAAGAAAGACAAGCAAAGTATAAACATTAGCCAAGAAGTAAATGTAAAGAATGGTTTTAATGGTAGCCTTACAGAAACTTTAGCAATCAAATAATATACAATTGCAAGTATTATGGCGGCAACTAAAAGTCCAATCCACATATGCATTGGATTTTCAGAAATACCTGTTCTCATACCTTGGAAAAACAAAATAAGTTCTGCACCCTCTCTTGCTACTGCTAAGAATGAAGTGAAAGATAAGGCAAAATAATTACCCTTGGAAACAGATTGCTCAACTTTGTTTTTAATGTACCTATTCCAAACTTCAACTTCAGATTTAGAAAGCATCCAATTGGATACATAGAATAGTACGATAACAGCAAGAAACATCGCAATCCCTTCGAATATTTCTTGTCCCATTCCAGACTCAACTTCTCCCACTGTATTGGCGATGATATTAAATACTCCAGCTAGGACTACTGAAAAAACAATACCTAGCAAGGCTCCAATATATACACCCTTTAAATAAATTCTATTATTAGTCTTTGATAAATATGCAGCAATGGCAGCTACAACTAAAATGGCTTCAAGTCCTTCACGAAGTGTAAGTCCAAGAACTGCAAAAAATGTGCCAAATCTTTTTAGTAGCTCTCCCAACAATTGACCTGTTGAAAGGCTGTTTGCATCTTCTTGACTTTGACCACTGGACTTAGAATCTCCAGAGGTTCCATCAAGAGTATGGGCATCTTCATGAAGATAAGTTATAAGTGCATCAATTTCATCTTTAACTTCTTTTGGGTCTGCATCTTCTTTGATAGAATTTTTTGCTCTGTAAAATTGATGTTCAACCATTGAACCCCTTTGGCCTGAGATTGCAGACATAGTTGTTTTTTCAAATCCAATTTTCTCATAGAATTTAAAGTAAGCAACATTAATTGCATCTGTGGCTGCTTTTTTAGCATCCTTATCTCCAGGCTTGTAAACTTCCACAGCTTTTTGTAAATGTTCTGACATAGCATCAGCGACTTCAACCCAGTTACTATAATTCGTTTCTGCTGCAAAAGCAGGCATGAAAGTGAGGCTAATCATGATTACTATCATTGCAAAAATGCTAGCCCTTTTCTTTAATAAATTCATCTCTATCCCTCTTTTTTTATTAAACTTCCATCTTCCATTTGGCAAAGTGTATTGCCATATTTTAAAATATCAAGCTCATGAGTAACTATGATAAGTGCAGTACCTTTAGAATTTATTTTTTTTAATAAATCCATTATCTCCATAGTAGTGTTTTTATCCAAATCACTTGTAGGTTCATCTAAAATCAAAAGTTCCGGCGAATTAATCATAGATCTGGCTATCAGCACTCTTTTTAGCTCTCCTCCAGATAAATTTTTAGGAAAATCATCTTTCAAATGCAAAATTCCCATCTCATCAAGAAGCATAGCTGCTTTTTCATAAGCAGAGTCATCTCTTTTAAATAGATAATAAGGAAGAGATACATTCTCTAAAACATTTAAATTTGGAAGTGTTCCTAGACTTTGTGGCACAAAACCTATGACTTCATTCCTATATTTGCTAATTTCTCTATCAGAAAAATCACTCATATCTTTGCCCTTAGCAAAAATTTTACCTTCAGTCGGTTTTAATAAACCAGACAAAAGATTTAAAAAAGTTGACTTCCCTGAACCACTTCTGCCAATTATATTGACAAAATCTCCCTCCTCCAAGGTAAAGTTTACATTTTTAACTGCAAAAAGTGTATTAGAACCTCTCTTAAAACTCTTGCTTAAATTTTCAGTTTTAATTATTGATTCCATTATGAATTTCTTTCTTTTATACAATAATAAATATTAACTAAAACCAATATGCCTGACAACAATGTGCAAAATGGAATGGTTTTTGCTCTGCAAGCCATATCAGCTTTCATGCATCCACCAATAAGTACATGAGCGTTTAGTATCTCTAAAATACCAATTGCTATAATTGAAATAGATAATCCTAAAGATATTTTTGAATCTTTAACTACAATAAGAATGATTGCTAATACTAAAATGACTGCGCCAATACCCATAGTCATATTTCCCATCCAATGGCATTTCATGAACATCCCATTTTCCATAGGAGGACAAACTGGTATTATAAATTTTGGTGCAAGCACTAACAAGAGACCTATAATAGCAGAAATATATCCTAAAATCTTTTTTCTACTCATTTTAATCATCCTTTCTACTTCTCTTTATTGATGACATTGTAATATAAAAACGTGTTTATATTTTTTTGAAAATTACATTAATTAAATATAAATTTGTAATTAATATTACTTAATCATTATTTTTAATTATAGTATGTAATTCCGCCAAATTTTTACAAGATTTTTCCGAAATATATTTAATAAATATTTAAAAGAATTTAGATCTTGTGTCACTTCTTTTAATAAGTGGTTTGATGAAATATGCAATTCTTTTGACTATCCTTGGTCTAATGGTCTTCTTGAAGGCACACATACTAAGATAAAAAACTTTAAAGAGAAATTGCTTTAGTATGAAAATTTTTAATTTATTTAAAAAAAGAAATATGTTTGCATGTAAATAGTGATAGGAAAAGAGGAAAATTCGCAAAACCCTTAGGGGTTTTGTTGCTATGCTTATTTTTAATGTTTTTTTAGTTATTTTAGATTTGATAGTTTATTAGTGTCTAAAATTTGATTTTTACACAAAGAAAGAGACTCGAGTTAACAAGTCTCCCCAATATTTGACATAGAGCCTAAAAAAAGGAATACCTCCTAAGAGATATTCCTTTAATAATTTTATTTGTGTAAGTGATCTGTTGAGCATGATCCATGACAAGCGTCACAACCACAATCACAAGATCCCTTGCTTTTAATAACTTTTTTAACTGCAAAAGCAATTAAAATTAAAACTACAGCTCCAACTATTATGTTAGCCATATTTTCACCCTCTTAAATTAATTAAATTCCGTACTGACTTTTTTTATAAGCACCATACTCTTTTTCCTTTACCCTATCTGGTCTAAAGATAAAGTATAGATAAACAAGTAGGATTGCAATAGCAACTCCTGTTCCTAGGTTAAAGGCTTCTTTTAATACTAGGACTCTACCAAATTGATAAATCATAAGAGCTACTGTGTATGAGAATACTAGTTGATAAGTAGTTGCTACAATGAAGCCCTTATATGATCCCATTTCAGACTTAATTGCTCCCATTGTTGCGAAGCAAGGTATAGTTAATTGGTTGAAGAATACAAAGGAGAATACTGTAACAACATTAAATTGTGTGTGTAGCAATTGTACAAGTGGTGCTACGTTATCTTCTACATCTCCAAGACCTGCAACAACTCCGTAAGTTCCTACAACTACTTCCTTTGCTACTAGACCAAGGATAGTTGACACAGCTGCCATCCAGTTACCAAATCCAAGTGGTGCAAAGATAAAGGCAAGTTTCTTTCCAATGAAGGCAAGAATTGAATCTGTTGATGCTTCATCAAAGTTTACGAAGTGTCCTTCTACTGAAATATTCTTTGCGAACCAAATTAAAACTGTCATTAGAAGAATTATTGTACCAGCCTTAACAACGAAGGCCTTTCCTCTATAATAAGTTGCTCTAAATACATTGTATGCTGAAGGTACGTGATATTCTGGAAGTTCCATTACGAATGGTGCTGGATCTCCACGGAATAAGTTAGTTTTCTTTAACATAACACCTGACACAATTACCGCTAAGATACCACCAAAGTACCAAATAGGTCCGTACCACCATACATCACCAAAGAAAGCTGCAAAAAGTGCAATAATAGCTGTCTTTGCTCCACATGGCATGAAGGATGAAACCATAATTGTCATCTTCCTGTCATTGTCATTTTCAATAGTTCTTGTTCCCATAATTGCTGGTACTGAACAACCTGTACCAATTAAGATTGGGATAAAGGATTTACCAGATAGACCAAATCTTCTGAAGATTCTATCTAGGATAAAGGCAATTCTTGACATATAACCACAGTCTTCAAGGATTGCGATACATAGGAATAGGGAAACAATTACTGGTAAGAAACCAAGAACAGCACCAACACCGCCTATGATACCATCAACTATTAGTGAAGTTAACCATTCAGCTACTCCTGCTCCTTCTAAGAAGCTTTGAACACTGCCGCCAACTATATCACTAAAGAAGGTGTCGTTAACCCAATCAGTGACAGGTCCTCCAACAACCTTTACAGCGAACCAATAAACCACTATCATTATTGCTGCAAAAATTGGAATAGCCAAAAATCTATTTGTAACAATTTTATCGATTTTATCAGAAGGAGTTAGTCCCCTGTTATTCTTCTTAACAGATTCTTTAACAACTCCAGTTACGAATTCATATCTAGCATCTGTTATGATACCTTCTGCATCATCATCGTATTTTTCTTCAAGGCTAGTTCTTATTTCTTCAAGTCTATTTTTTTCTTGATCATTTAACTTGTAGGCCTTAACAACTTTTTCGTCATCTTCGAAAAGTTTAATAGCAAGCCATCTTTTTGAATTATGATCTTTGATTTGACTGAAGTTTTCAATTTCTTGAAGAGCTGTTTCTATGTCATCTGTAAAAGTTTTTATTTCATTATTTTGTTTTCCAGCGATGCTCTTCGCTTTAGTAATTAATTCATCAATGTTTCTGTTCTTTAAAGCAGAAATTTCTACAACCTTACATTGTAAAATTTCTGATAATTTATCAGCATCAATAAAGTCCTTGTTCTTTTCCACAACGTCCATCATGTTAAGAGCAGCAATAAGTGGAATTCCTATTTCTCTTAATTGTGTTGCAAGATACAAGTTTCTTTCTATATTTGATGCGTCAATAACATCAATAATTACATCAGGTTTTTCATTTAATAAATAATCCCTGGAAACAACTTCTTCTAATGTGTAAGGTGAAAGGGAATAAATTCCCGGTAAATCTGTAAAACTTACGTCCTTATCTTTTTTATACTTACCAGTCTTTTTTTCAACAGTTACCCCTGGCCAGTTACCAACATATTGATTTGAACCAGTTAAGTTATTGAAAAGAGTGGACTTACCACTGTTGGGGTTTCCGGCAAGTGCAATAGTAATAGCCATCTTAGTCCTCCTTCTTTTCTGTTTCTTCAATTGTAATTAACTCAGCATCTGCTTTTCTAATGCTAAGTTCATAATTCCTAATATTAATTTGCACAGGATCGCCTAGTGGCGCTACCTTCCTTATGTAAATTTCTGAATTTTTTGTAATACCCATGTCCATTATCCTTCTTTTTAAAGGACCAGAACCATTGATTTTTTTAACGATGTAGTATTTTCCTACAACTGCATCCTTTAGTGTAATCAATTCTTACAACTCCTCTACCAATATTTTTTTTGCAATATCCTTACCTAATGCAACTCTGGAATCTTTAACATATACAATTAAGTTTCCATCGTTCTCATTAACAACCTTTATAACTGCATCTTTGACAAAACCAAGATTAGCCAGGTGAGACTCAGTTATATTACTATCTCCTAAAGACTTAATCCTTAAAATCTTATAATTAACATTTAAGGGCGCCATTACTAAGCTAAGCATTTAACCACTCGTTTCTTGTTTTTATTTTATTAAAATAAATTAATATTTGAATTTGATTATCGTTTGCTTAAACATTATACCATAGTTAACATAAAATTCAATTTAATACGATTGATTTTTTAAACATGAGCAGATACTTAATATTATTAATATTTTAAAAATTTTTCTTTTTTTTAATTGTTTGATTAATAACTGATTATTACTTAAAAATAAAAATATAGTTCTTACTTCTTTATTAAAAGATAACTCTCGTTTCTTTATTAAAATATAACTCTCGCTTCTTTATTAAAAAATAACTCTCACTTATTTATTAAAAAATAGTTCTGACTTCACAACTTACATTTATTTACATCTTCTTAAATAAAAATTTTCTATTTTAAAATAAAATTCTTTCTATTTATAAAGAGCTTATAAAAGAGCGTAAAAAAAGACAGCCTCTCGACTGTCTAATTTTTATTATTTTGCTTCACCATTTAATGTCCTGTAACTTATCCATCCGTTACCAACGTTACACCAAGTTCTTCCATCAGATCTTTTAGTGTCGTAAACGTAAACTGGGTCGCCTCTGTGAAGAACATAAGAGATGCTGTAGGCAAATCCTGGTCCACTTCTTACATTTGCCTTACCTGAAGTTACAAATTGATAAGTGCCAACTAAGCTTGATACTTCACGATTTTGAAGTCTTTGTATTTGAGCTTCTAACTCATCAGCTCTTGCCTTTTGCTTTGTAGCTTCACTTTCTTCTTGAGCCTTCTTTTCGTTGTCTGTCCTTTCAAGATTTATTTCTTCTAGCATCTTTTTAAAGTCTGCATTGTCAGGATCAAGAGCAAGGTATTCATTTAACCTGTTGATTGCTCCATCATAATTTCTGCTAGACTTAAGTTGCATTATTTCAGACTTCATTCCAGCGTAGTTCTTCTCAATGAGTCCATCAACCTTTTCTTGCAATTCATCGTCGTCTTCAACTTGAATTTCCTTTAGGTTGGCAAGTGAAGCTTCATAGTCTCTAGTTTCATATTTTTTATTGGCCTTAGTTAAAAGGTCCTTAGTTTCTAAAATTTTATCAATGTTATTGATTTCATCTAAGTACTTTTGCTTAGAGGACTTTTCATATAGTTGGCTAAATTTTTCTCTAGCTTCCTTATAATTCTTTGCTTCAAGATTAGCCTTTGCAGATGTCTCAAGTTTTGAGTACTTGTACTTGCTAAATCCAAAATTAAATATTAGGGAGAAAGCTAACAATCCAACAACAACTAATCCAAAGACTAGTCCCTTTTGTTTTAAGCCCATGGAGTCATCTTTAAAGGAATTATTCTTTACTATGTTATCATCATCTTCTTCATAATAATTGCGGTCCTTATTTATTATTTCTGTTTTAGAAAAATCTCTATCTTCTCTTAAATCGTGACCACAGTCCATACAAAATAAAGCATCTTCTTTATTTTCTTTTCCACAATTTCTACACTTCATATAAACCTCCTAACTATTTTTCTTTGACATATCGTGCTTTAATTTTCTAAGTTTATGAATTATATCTTCATCAAGGGCTGTAACCCTTTCTTCCTTTAGTCTTTTGGCAACATAATTCACCTTGTTTTTGGAATTATTTACTTCAGCCTCAAGCTCTCTTGCAGAGATCCTCGTTCCGCCACGAGATAAAATTATTTGCTGCTCCACATTGTCACTTGTAGCTACACGAACATTGGTGAGCCTTCCTATTTCATCTAGCTGCCTTTCAATATAATGGTCTGCTGTCTCAAACTCCTTGGTAAAGATCACATCAATCCCATCTTTCTTGTAAGTCTTGCCTCCAGATTTTTTCACCAAGTAGGCATCAAAGACTAGGATTATGTGCTCCCTTCTTGTGTGAGAAAATTCAATCATTATATCAATTAACTCATTCCTCGCATCTTCAAGGGACACATTTTTTAATTCTATTAGGGGTTGCCAAGAATTTATTATATTGTATCCGTCTACAAAGAGATAGTTTACATCTCTTTTGTACCTACTTGCTCGCCTTCTCATTTTTATTCTCTGTTATCTTCTAATCTCATACATTACAATTGCTGCTGCAACTGAAGCGTTAAGGGAATCAAAATCAGAAAAGTTTGGAATAGTTATAGTCTTGTCTGAGTTCTTCAAAATATTTTTTGAAACTCCCTTGCCTTCGTTGCCTATAACTACAGCTGCCTTACCAGAGAAGTCGCACTCTCTTATATCTTCTCCCTCAAGGTCTGTTGCGTAAATCCAAAAGCCTGCTTCCTTTAACTTGTCAATGGACTGAGAAATATTTGAAACCTTGCATACATCAATGTCATAAATTGCACCTGCAGAAGATTTTACTACAGTGTCGTTTACTGTCGCAGCCCTCCTATTTGGAAAGATTATGGCATCAATTCCAAAGAAGTTACAGCTTCTTGCTATTGCCCCAAAGTTGTGAGGATCTTCTATCTTATCAAGGATGAAAATCCTTGCGTCTTCCTTGCCTTCTAACTTTCTTATTAGATCTTCAAGCTCAATATATTCAAAGTCACTTACAAGGGCAACTACAGCTTGGTGGTTTTTTGTTCCAGCAAGTTCTTCTAGCTTTTCATTGTCACTTGTAACTGTAGGGACCTTTGCATCTCTTGCCATGCCAATAATTTTTTTTATAGAACCACTGGCATTTTTCCCCACATAAATTTTTTCTACTTCTTCATTTTTAATGGCCTCCATAACGGGGCCTCTTCCGTATATATATTTCATTTTAAATTCTTAAACTTCTCTCTCATTTCCTTAGACTTTCCACAAGTCATCTTACCTTCAGGGCATGGTCCACTTACGCAAGCTGGTCCTTCATCCCTAAATAGGAGTGGTGCTACTTCCTTTACTTCTCTTAGCATTTCTGTTGCAAGTTCTCTGATTTCCCATTGGGCTCTTTCGCAACATCTAACTGTGAAGAAGTGCCTTAGAGTTCTAACATTCATTGTGACAACAATTTTTGTTTCACAAGCATTAGGGAAGACATATCTAGCATCTTCAATGGACATTTTTTCTACAGACTTTCTTGCTTTGGCCTCATCCATACCCCCTGCTATTAGTGGTCTTGCATTTTCTTCTACTAAGATTTCAACTAGCTTGTCGTAGTCCTCTTGGTCCCTCTTCATAGCTTCTATAAAAACTTTTTTTGCTTCCTCATTTCTTTCAATTTGAGGTGGAATAATGTATTCAAAGGAATCAAGTTTTACATACCTTTGGGATTGTTGTGAATAGGATGCAAGTCTGTGTCTTACAAGTTGATGAGTGAGAGTCCTTGAAACTCCTTCAATGGCAAAGGTAAAGCTAACGTGTTCGAGTGGTGATAAGTGAGAAAAGGACATAAGTCTATTTAAAAACTTTTCTGTAGATTCCTCTGTCAAGTTTTCCGTAATTTCTTCAACACCAACTCTTGAATAGCAAAGTTTAGCAGCCGCAGCAATTGTCTTATCTGGATCAATTGTGTGGGAAATAATTTTTACCTTCATCCTATCATCTCCTTAAATAAGTCTCTAATCCTATCGTATCTCTTTAAGAGGTAGAGGTAGCCGTAAAGGGCCTCCACTCCAGTTGCAATCCTATAATCTATGGGGTCTGCATTTTTGGGTACTGTGTGGGACTTGGCATTTCTTCCCCTCTTAAAAATCCTCATTTCATCTTCTGTTAAGATATTTTCTATTTTTTCAAAAAGTTCTCTTTGGCCCTTGGCCCTTACATACCTTATACTTTCCCTGTGAAGCTTGTTGGGGTTCTTTCTTATATCCAAGATTTCACTCCTAACTAAGATTTCAAAACAAGCATCACCAATATAGGCTAGGGCAAGGGGACTTAGCTCCCTTACCTCAGCTTCAGTGTAATTTTTGACTTCTAAAAAATTTAAATTCTCTTCCAAGTTGTTCCACTTCTCGTATCTTCTATTTCAATTCCCATATTCTTTAACTCATCACGAATTTCATCAGCCCTAGCAAAGTCCTTGTTCTTCCTTGCTTCATTTCTTTCCTTGATAAGTTCTTCGATATCGTCTGATATTTCTTCTCTTTCTTCTTCCATAATTCCAAGAACCTTAGTGAGCTTCTTAAGAAGTTCTAGTGATTTTTCTAGGACTTCCTTTGAAGAGTTTTCATCAAGATTTAAGTTGATGTCCTTAACTAGGTCAAAGATTGCTGTAATGGCATCAGCAGTGTTTAAGTCATCTTCCATAGCTGTTTCGAACTTTTCAATGTGCTTGTCATAGCCCTTTAATAGCTTTTCTTCCTCTTCTGTTATCTTTTCTACAGAAGTTTTTTCTATGGCATCTTCAAGCTTGTACTTTGCATTGTAAAGTCTCTTGCTTGAATTTTTTGTTTGTTCCATTACTTCTCTTGAGAAGTTAATTGGCGAACGGTATTGAGTTGTCAAAAGGAAGAACCTCAAAACTTCTAAGTCAAACTCTTCAGATATTTCTCTAACTGTGAAGAAGTTGCCCTTAGATTTTGACATCTTTTCATTGTCAACAGTTATCATTCCATTGTGAAGCCAGTAGTTGGCAAAAGGTACCCCGTTGCAAGTTTCTGATTGGGCAATTTCATTTTCGTGATGAGGGAACTGTAGGTCCTCGCCACCAGTATGGATGTCAATGTTGTCTCCAATAATAGTCTTTGCCATTACAGAACACTCAATGTGCCAGCCAGGTCTTCCTTCTCCCCAAGGTGCTTGCCAGTAGGGTTCTCCTTCTTTTTTATTCTTCCAAAGTGCAAAGTCTTGTGGATTTTTCTTATTATCATTGACATCGACCCTGTGTCCAGAAATTAGGTCTTCAAGATTTTTCTTTGAAAGCTTGCCATAGTCCTTGGCATGACTAATGTCAAAGTAAACATCTCCATTGGAAACATAAGCTGCACCCTTGTCAATTAGGGTTTGGATGAAGTCAATTATTTCATCAATGTGTTCAGTTGCCCTAGGATTTATAGTTTCGTAGTCATAAAGGTGGAGGCCACCTGCATCCTTTTTAAATTCTTTTATATATCTCTCAGCAATGTCAGAAACCTTAACGCCTTCATCATTTGCCTTGTTAATCATCTTGTCGTCAATATCTGTAAAGTTAACTACAAACTTAACCTTCATCCCCTTGTAGTCAAAGTACCTTCTCAAGGTATCAAAGACAACTAGAGGCCTTGCGTTACCAACGTGGATAAAGTTGTAAACAGTTGGACCACAGTTGTAGATTCCAACTTCGCCTTCCTTAATGGGAACAAAGTCTTCCTTTTTCCTCGTTAGAGTATTGTATAATTTCATAAATCCTCCTATAAAAAAACGCCTCAATTGAGACGATTATATACCTCTGAAAAATTTTTCGTAGTAATCAAGTCCAATAAAAGTTTTGTCTTCAATCATTTGTTGAATCTTTTCCACGCTGGCTATGTCTACATCCATAACCTCTTCCTCCTGCATGACTATTTCATCAAGAGAAACATTTTTACGCACTAGAAAAATATAAAATATTGTGTTTTTTTCAGTGATTATCCTCTTGAGCTTGAGCTCATCTTCCCTTATGTCGATGCCAAGCTCTTCCTTGAACTCACGAACCATGCCCTCCTTTGGAGTCTCTCTCGATATAACAGACCCACCTGCAGAGCAGTACCACATGCCAGCAAAGGATTTTTTATTAAGAGACCTTCTTTGGATAATAAAATTTCCATCATCTCTTAGGATCCAACCCTCCACAATAATGTGGTAATCACTATTCTTAAGACGCTCGCCCTTTCTTATGACTCGCCTCTTCCATTTTCCTTTTTTATCATATACATCCCAATATTCCACGACAAAACTCCTTATAGTTATTTTACACTATTTAGGGTATTTTTTAAAGAGATATGTACCCTCTTTACTGGACAAACCAGTAAGGAGGGTGTTTTTTATCTACCCAAAAGGTATATCTCTACTCAAAATGATGAAAACCTTTTTCAGTTAATTTATAAAAACTTAATAAATCATATTTGTATTATACAAAAAAATAATAAAAATTTTTAAAAAATAGAAAATAGCAGTCTTTTAGGTATTTTAACTACTTATTTTAGACTTTATTGTAATGTATAGATAAATTTTAAAAAATGTTTTCCCTTATCTCCTTGACAAAACTCCCCTTTTTTTTTTTTACAATGTTCATATAAGATTTCATGAAATTTTAGCAAGATTATAGTTTTAGAAAAAAAAGGAGATGTAAAAATGAAGAAAATATATAGTTTAATAGTAATTTCTTTATCAATTTTAATACTTTCAACAAATGTTTTTGCTTTTAATAATTACGATAATCAAAAGGCAGACTCTGATAAGTACCTTAAGGAATACAATGATTATATAGAATTTTTAGAAATCGAGAAAAATGAGGTTTTGAAAAATGTAAAAGAGCAATTAAAAGGTCATGAAAATACAGGTTTTTATAATTCTGTGCTAAGTGATATACAAAAAATGTATGAAGAAAAATTAGGCGAATCTATTGTATTTTACTCAAATAGAAGATATTATGTACCTAATGGGGCTGTTTTTAAAAGAGAAGACAAATACATGTCAGCCATTGACACCTATGTTCCTAATAAAAGTATCGATAGATTTATGAACAATAGAGTGACATATAAAGATATAATTGCCTTTATTATTGGAGCCCAAAAAATGGAAAATTATTTTGGGTCTGTGGGTTTAGCTTACAGTCTAATTGACTTTTTTGGTGGAAGTGTCTACCAAAACAATGCCATCAGAGCCAGAGATAATGGTTATGGAATACAAGTTACAACTTATGAAAACAAACAAGAAGGTGGTGGAACTTCATTTGTAGTAGCTTGGCCAAGTGAACCATATGTAACAACAGACGGTCAACGTATTTAGATAATATTAAATAGGCTAGCAAATTTGCTAGCCTTTATATTTATAAAGGAGTGATTATTTTTGAATCCAGAACTAACTACATTATTAATATTTATTCTCGGATTTATTGTATTCAATTTTTTTCCAGAAGGAGAAAAAAGCGATTTCAACTATAGATTTAAAATATTAAGAAATATAGCTTTTGTAATGTTTACCTTCGCATTTTGTTTTGATAAAACCTACTTATTGCTTTTATCAACTATATTAATTATAATTTTTTATTATTTTTATGATGAGAAAAAAAAGAGCGACAAGGGGATCTTTCTATACATGATATCTTCCATTGTATTAACTCCTATAGTATTTTTAATTCCAGATAAATATCACTTGGAATTTGCAAATTTATTTTCTCCAAACATTTATATGTATTTAATTCTTCTAACAAGCCTAATTTTCTTTGTTATGAATGTATATAATTTTAAACAAATTGCAACTTATTCAAAAAACAAGTTATACACATTTATATTTTTACAATCAATAATTTATATTGAATATTTTTATTTAGTGTATTTCTTTATTTTTAGATAAAATTTTAATATTTCAATTAAATATACTTCTATAAAAGAAAGACAGCTTCCATAATGAAACTGTCTTTCTTTTTATATTAGAGATGAATATTTTTTAGCGACCGCCACCGCCACCACCACCGAAGGATCCTCCTCCGCCTCCAACTGATGTTGCTCCTCCCACGCCAGGGCTGGCAAAACCAGTTCCAGATTGGTAGGACCTGTTTAACTTGCTGGAGAAGTTTCTTGTTGCAATAAGGTGGGCGTTGTAAACAGAATATTCACTGCAATAGGCTGGATAGGCCTTGGCACCTTTCACAAATTCCTTGTCCAAGAAGAAGATTGATGAATAAATTAAATATTCTTCCCAGTCCTTGAAGTCAACTTCTTCTGTCACCTCATCAAGACAGTCCTCTAAATAATTTTTGAACTTAATTAAGTTTTCGTAAAGGACTTTTCCCTTTTCAGTCACCCTCAGTTCCTTGCCAGTCCTTCTGGAGAAAAGGAATTTCTTTTCATATACATAATCTTCAAGGTAACCTGCCTCTCTTAGGTTTCTGATTGATGAAGTTTGGAATTCTTCGTAGTAATTTTCCATTTCCTTCTTGTGGTCCTTGACATATCTCTTAAAGGCCTTGGCAGTGATGAAGTCCTCTTGGCTTTCTTCATTGGCAGCATTAATCATGTCAAAGAGTTCTCCTTCCATAGGCCCCATGTCTTCTGGTCTTTTTATAATTTTTATTTTATTGTCGGCAAAGCCCTTGCCCTCTTCTATAAATTCAATGGCTCCTTCAAGGCTCCACTTCAAAATAAAGGCGTTTATATAATTTCCAACTAAGTCACTTGTAACAAGGTAGGCTTGGCCGATAAAGTAAGACAAGTCTTCCATTGATCCATCATAAGGTAGTTTTTTATAATATTCTCCCTTTAAGTCCTTTATTGTTGGAAGAGATTTTTTATTTTCAATTTTTCTCTTATTAAAGGATAGGCTTGCAGCTCTTGCCACAAAATAAACTACTCCAAGTACAAGAGCCCCAACAAGACCTAGGACTGATTTTTCTGTATTTGACATTGGCTCTTGATAGGCCTGGCCTTCTCTGTTTTCCCAGTCTGATCCCTTAGCTGCCATATTGGCATAGTCGTCGAAGTTTTTGTCAAGCTTGTAGGCAGTGTTGAAGTAGCCCTTTGGAAACTTCAGCATCACTGTTGCATAGTCAACATAATCTGTTGATTTCATTTGGATTACTCCGTCCACATTATGGATTTCACCCTTAAGACCAAAGCCCCACATTTCTACATCCTTAAAGGCTTCAAAGCCCTTAATATTTATCTCTACCTTCTCTGGCTTTGGGCTAAAGTTATATCCCACGAAATTAAAGTAGACCATATCAGCGTCCTTTAGTCCCACAACAAGGGGATTTATTGTGTAGGACAAGTTGTAGATGTTGTCCTTAAATTCACTTATCCCCCAAGTTAGTTCAACTTGGTCCTCCTTGTCAATCCTTCCATAATGGTAGGCCTTGTCTTCAAAAGATGCATCAATGCCCCAAGGCATCTTTTCAGTGAAGTCCCTTCCAAGAGCATTGACAGAAAAATTTTCAATCTTTATGCCTTGCAAGTTTTCTATCCTCTTGTATCTCTCTGTGTAGTCCTTATTGTCTTCGTTTATTTGCCAAACTTCCTTTACCTTTGCAACTCCATCCCTATCTATGTTTGCATCAATTTTTATAGACTTAAAATCTTCTGCAAAGACTAGGACAGGTAGGAAGACAAATAAAATTGTAAGTTTAAATAAATTTTTTAATTTCATGTCGCAGCTCCTTTATACTTTATAAGTTTAGCATATAACTTTTATAAGAAGATTTCAATTTTTTATTTATAGTTCCCGTCCTCTTGTTAAATTTATTTTTTAATTTATAATCCCCAGCTTCTTGTTATTTTTTATTTTGTAATTTCATCCCACTTTATAATTTACTCTTAACTTATAATTTTCTTTTAAGTACAAAAATTTTTATTCTTATTAAAAAGTCACAAGCTCATAAGCAAAGACAAGTTTATAATTTCTTTCTACTCAATAAAAAATATTCTTTATCTTAATAGGCAAGGCAATTTAAAATTCCATAAAAAAAGAAGCTACCAAAAATGGTAACTTCTAAAAAATTTATAGTTCTTTAAGATATTTCTTTAATAATTTGTATGAAGCTTCTTCATCCACAGTAGAAATTAGTCCAGCTGATGACAGGATATACTCCTTATCTAAATAACATTTTACGTCCCTGTTAATTAGATATTTTTCATCTAAGTCCCTAATGGCTGATAGGATCTTCTTTGGATCATCAGAGTTGATGAGAGATCCACCAGTTCCAATAAACATTTCTGCCGGTCTCAAATCTTTTCCATACTGTTCATAAATAGTTCTAGTAGGTGTCTTAATTTTTTTTATGTGGCCAACGTGTCTCATTAGTGAAGTATGAGTTGCTATATAACACAAGACATTGTCAAAGAATAGGTCTTCATCATTGTCTGGAATGTAGTTAGTATGGTTATAGCGAAATTCAGTTTTTTCCTTCGCATCTTTTATTCCAAACTTAAGGAAGGGTTCATCACCAACTGACTCGTAAAGAGCAGTGGCAGAATACCTCATACCCATATCGCCTTCCACAGTCCTCTTTTCATAGGGTTCATCAATTGGAGGTGAGATGACATTTTCTTCTCCATAATAAGTTTTTCCTATGGAATGGATATCTGTAGTTGCCCCGCCAATATCAACAGATAAAATAACTTTATCCAAATATTTGGCGTAAACTGACATGGCCTTTTGAACTGCAACTGGAGTTGGCAATAATATTTCAAAATCTTTACTTAGTAGATCAATTCCCTTGGCATGGGCGATAGTCTTTATGAAAAGATCTCCAATTGTCTGTCTAAGGGGCCTATAATTTATTGTGTTTGTTGTTGGCATGACATTTTCTGTGAAGTCACAAGGGACATCAGCTTTATTAAAGATGTCCCTTATTTCTTCATGAGTGTCAATGTTTCCTGCCACAACTACAGGAGTTTTAACAGATCCCTTTGCAAGTTTCTTTGCATTGTAGATTATGTTATCCCTGTTGCCGTGGTCAGTTCCTCCACATAAGACTATGATATCGGCACCAGCAGATTTTATTTCTTCTACTTGCTCATCCTTGAGTTCGTAGGAATAAACATTCAAAATCCTGGCACCACTTGATAGTGACGCAAGTCTTGCAGCGTCAGTAGTAAGGCTTTTTGAAAAACCTATAGCTATGACCTTTAGTCCTCCTGATGCCGAAGAACAACCTAATATTTGATCGTATTTAACATCAGAGATTTCCCTTAGCTTTTTGTAAGCCTTATTAAAGCCCTCTCTAACATCAGTCTCCACAGTAGTATAACTTGAAGCTCCTGCCAAAATTACATTTTTATTTGTATCCACTAAATGCAACTTTGTATAAGTTGATCCAACATCGACTAAAAGATAAATCATGCTAATTTTTCATCTACCACTTTCATAATTTCTGCATGATTCTTTTCAACAATCTTTCTTGTAGCAGCCATTTTTTCTTCAAGTTCGTGTCTGTAATCTTGGTCCTTAAGAGAGTTAAGGTTGATGATTACATTTAGGAAAGCTCCGTGAACTGCAGCTTCAATGTTTAATAGAGCTACTGCTACGTCAGTGATTGCATTTGAATTACCTTTTTCAGCAAGTTCTCTTGCGTAATCATATAATTCAGTAACTTTCATTCCAAGTCCAAGAGGTACTTCAATTGCATTTCTGTATCCTTCTTGAATTTTTTCTGATCTTAGAGCTTTTTCTTCTTCAGTTTCCTTAGGAAGTTTCATAGCGTCCATAACACCATTAAAAGAGCTAGCGTCTTTGTCGATTCCATCAACAAATTCATCCTTGTATTTTAAAAGTTTTGCTTGAAGTTCTTCCATTCTTTCAGAAACGTCCATATATTTTTTCTTGCCAACAGTTAGTCCTGCAACCATTGCAAGAAGTGAAGCAGCCATTGATGCATTTAGTGCAGCAATAGATCCACCACCAGGTGCTGGTGAATCTGAAGCTGTTTCATTAGCAAATTCTACTATATTTAAATCTTTAAGCATTTTTCCTCCCGTGAATTAGAATAATCCAGTAATAACTCCGTTGTTATCAATATCCATCTTGTTAGCAGCTGGAACTTTTGGAAGTCCTGGCATTACCATGATGTTTGAAGTTTGAACAACGATGAAGCCTGCTCCTGCAGATACTCTTACATCTTGAATTTCAATGTCAAAGTCTGTAGGTGCGCCCATTATCTTTTGATCATCTGTAAATGAGAATTGTGTCTTAGCTACACAAATTGGAAGCTTGTCAAGACCAATTTCTTCAAGTTTTTTAACTTGGTTCATTGCAGCCTTAGTGAATTTAGCTTCTCTACCTCTGTAGATTTCTTTAACAATTGTGTTTACCTTGTCAACGATAGATGCATTTACATCGTAAAGTGGTTTGAAGTCAGCTTTTCCTTCGTCGATTAGTTCAACAACTTGTTTAGCAAGGTCTTCTGCACCTTCGCCACCCTTTGCGAAACATTCACAAAGTGAAATTCTTACTCCAAGTTCTTTACAAAGTTCTTCTAATTTAGCAATTTCAGCTTCAGTATCATCAGCAAATCTGTTGATTGCAATAATAGCTGGAACGCCAAACTTCTTAATATTTTCAACGTGACGTCTTAAGTTAGCAAATCCTTTTTCAAGAGCTTCAACATTTTCAGTCTTAAGTTCTTTTTTATCTACTCCACCGTGCATCTTAAGAGCTTTAATTGTAGCAACAATTACAACTGCATCTGGAGAAAGACCTGCCATTCTACATTTAATGTCCATGAATTTTTCAGCACCAAGGTCAGCACCGAATCCAGCTTCTGTAACTGCGTAATCACTTGTTGCAAGTGCAAGTTTAGTAGCTAGGATTGAGTTACATCCATGAGCAATGTTAGCGAAAGGTCCACCGTGAATAAATGCTGGTGTATTTTCAAGAGTTTGTACCATATTTGGTTTTAGTGCATCCTTAAGAAGCATTGCAACAGCACCTTGGATTTCAAGATCAGCAACTGTTACAGGTTCGTTGTCTAGGTTGTAGCCAATAATCATCTTAGCTAGTCTGTTCTTTAAGTCTTCAATGTTTTCTGATAGACAAAGAACTGCCATGATTTCAGATGCAACTGTAATCATGAAGTGGTCTTCTCTAGGGAAACCATCAGCTTTTTTACCAAGAGATATAACAACATTTCTAAGAGATCTATCATTCATGTCGATAACTCTCTTCCAAGTGATTTGTCTACAGTCAATTCTTAGAGCATTTCCTTGGTGGATGTGGTTATCGATACAAGCTGAAATAAGGTTATTTGCAGCTGTCATTGCGTGAAGGTCTCCTGTGAAGTGAAGGTTAATGTCTTCCATAGGAACTACTTGTGAGTATCCACCACCTGCAGCTCCACCCTTAACACCAAATACAGGTCCAAGTGATGGTTCACGAAGAGCTACTGCTGATTTCTTTCCGATTCTGTTAAGTCCTTGAGTAAGACCAATAGAAACTGTTGATTTACCTTCACCTGCTGGTGTTGGAGAAATAGCAGAAACTAGAATAAGTTTACCATTTTCACTGTTTTCTTCGATTCTCTTGATTGCATCCCAAGAAATCTTAGTCTTATATTTACCATATTGTTCAAGATCGTCTTTTTCAAATCCAATCTTTGCAGCTACTTCTTCAATTGGAAGCATTTTTGCTTCATCAGCTATTTGTATATCTGTTTTAAATCCCATTTTACTTAATTACTCCTCTATTAAAAGTGTTTCAAGAACTTGTTCTTGCTTAAATCCATCAATTTGCATGTAGTAAGCTGCTGAATCAACAAGAGCTTGTAGAGGAAGAAGTCCAATAAGTTCAGTGTTAACAACAGTTACTCCGTATCTCTTAGCTTCTGATTTTACCATTTCAAGAGCTTGGTAAATTGCAGTTTTTTCGAAGTTAACAAGGTTCATTGATACTTGTGTTTGACCCTTTTCTTCTAGTTCAAGACCGATAGCCTTACAGAATCTAAGTCCTCCACCAATGTGACGAACTGTTTTTGCAATTTTATCAGCAATAGCTAAGTCGCTTGTATTTAAGTTTACGTTAAATGCGATAAGGTGGAATCTTGCAGCAACAGCTGTAGCTCCTGATTTAACGTTCATTTCTTGTGGACCGTAGTCTGGTTTCCATTCAGGTTCTTTGATTTTGTCGAAGAATCCTTCGTATTGTCCCTTTCTAACCTTAGCAAGGTTCTTTCTGTCTGGACTTGTTGCAGCATCTTCATATAGGTAAACAGGAATTCCCATTTCTCCTATTGCCTTACCAACTTTGTTAGCATATTCAACGCATTCTTCAGTTGTACATTCAGTTACTGGAACGAAAGGTATAACATCAACTGCGCCCATTCTTGGGTGAGCACCTTCATGTTTAGACATATCGATTATTTCAGTAGCAACCTTTACAGATTCAAGAACTGCAGCTATAACAGCTTCTGGTTCACCAATTACTTCAACAACAAGTCTGTTGTGGTCAGCATCTGGTTGGTAGTCGATAAGTTTTACATTTTCCTTTGCTCTAAAACATTCAGTAATTTTTTCAACTTTCTCAAGGTCTCTACCTTCAGAATAGTTTGGAATACACATTACTCTTTTCAATTAATTTTCCTCCTATTAATTTGAATTATTTAATACTTTTTTCTTACTTCTATATTATAAGTTAACTATCTTACTATTTATTAAAATTTTACTACTTTTTCTACTTCTTCAAGAAGTTTTCCAGTGTTAATAAGTTCTTGAGCTTTTTCAAGTTCTTCATAGATTTCGATAGACTTGTCATCTTCGATTAATGCAACTTGTTTTCTAATTACATCGTGTGCAACTTTTGTTCCCTTACCAAGTTGATATTTGTTGTCTTCCATTTCCATTCTGAAATCAAGAGCTTGAGCAGCTATCATAAGTTCAGTAGTAAGGATTCTAGCTGTGTTCTTAATAACTTCTCTTGCTTTTCTTGATGCCCAGTTACCCATAGAAACGAAGTCTTCTTGGTTTTCACAAGATGTTATTGAGTCAACACTTGCTGGGTGAGATAAAGTTTTGTTTTCTGATGCTAAAGCAGCTGCTGCATATTGTGTGATCATGAAACCAGAGTTTAGACCAGGGTGTTTTACTAAGAATGAAGGCATTCCAGAAAGTGTAGTGTTAACCATTCTTTCAATTCTTCTTTCAGAAACATTACCTAGTTCAGAAACTGCAATTGCTAAGAAGTCAAATGGTTGTGCCATAAGTTCTCCGTGGAAGTTACCACCAGAAATTACCTTACCATCATGAGTGATGATTGGGTTATCAGTTGCAGAGTTAAGTTCGATTTCAACTTTTTCTTTAACATATTCAAGAGTGTCTTTAGAAGCACCATGAATTTGTGGCATACATCTAAATGTATAAGCATCTTGTACTCTAAGTTCAGCTGTATGAGTGATATAAGTTGAACCTTCAAGAATATTTCTTAAGTTTTCAGCAGTCTTAAGTGATCCTGCGTGTGGTCTAATTGTGTGAAGTTCTTCCCAGAATGCGTCGATGATTCCTCTAGCAGATTCACAAGCCATAGCTCCAGCGATATCAGCAATCTTAGAAAGTTTAAGTGCATCGTAAGTTGCAAGTGCTCCAGTTGCTGTAAGAACTGTTGTACCGTTAATTAGTGCAAGACCTTCTTTAGCTGCAAGTGCGATTGGTTTTAAGCCAGCTTTTTCCATAGCTTCTTTACCTGGAAGAAGTTCGCCTTCATAGTAAGCTTTTCCTAGTCCAAGCATTGGAAGAACCATGTGTGCAAGTGGTGCTAAGTCACCAGAAGCTCCAAGAGATCCCTTTTCTGGAATAAATGGAACTACGTTTCTATTTAACATTTCAAGAAGTAATTCAATAGTAGAAAGTCTGATACCAGAAACACCCTTTAGAAGTGAGTTGATTCTAATAAGCATAACTCCTCTTACTTCATCTTCAGGAAGTGGGTTGCCAAATCCAGAAGCGTGAGTTCTAATAATGTTTTCTTGAAGTTGAACTGAATCTTCTTTAGAGATACTTACTCTTGATAGAGAACCAAAACCTGTGTTGATTCCATAAACAACTCTTTCTTCTTCAACAATTTCTTCAACGTATTCTCTTGATTTGTTTACATCAGCAATTGCCTTTTCATCAATTTCTACCTTAACGTGATCTCTACATACGGCTACTAATTGTTCAAGATCAAGATCGTTACCTGTTAATACTACTTTGTTCATAATTGTACTCCCTTTCTTTTAATACATTGCATCTTACTTACTAATTCAAAAGAAAATATTAAAGATGAAATATCAAGTCATCTTTTGAAAAAGTAGTTGCCAAAATTTCTTCATCTGCATGGTGTATCCTTGCAAATGTTTTCTAAGTAGATTCTATTCTAAATATAAATCATTGTCAATAATTTTTGAGGAAATAAAACTCTATTCACTTAAAAAGTACAATCTTTTAATACGTTTTCTCAATAGTATGTTTCTCAGATTGCATGTTATAATGTAACTTGTTATCTTTTTCCTGCAAAATTTATTTTTAAATGTTTTTTATTCAGAAATACTTTAAATAAAATATGTTATTAGTTTTAATCTATATTTGAATTCTCATTAATAAAATCAAGAATAAAGTTTCCACAAAAAAATGACTTAGTCGCCTAAGTCATAAACTTCATATTAATCTTTCTTTATTATTCCATAAACAATAAGTCCTACGGAAAGAATAAAGGCAATTTTTAATGTAAGGTCATCTTTAAGATAATTAATTAAATTATTTTGATAAGATGATGTCAACTTCAAGTCCATAAGTGGCATGAAGTGAATAAATATTATCAATAAAACAGTCAATACCACGCCTGTAATTATATACTTGTCTCTAGCTTTCATTTATTTGCTCCTTTCTTACTATTAAATAGGCTCCCACAACTTTCTTTGCAGTCCCTTTTGATGTCTCCCTTCCATTTTTATGTATTTCAAAGTCATAGTGATTTATCTCAGGGAAAAGACTCAGGCTTGCAAAAGTTTTTCCTTCAACTTTTATATCAAGATCTAAGTCAATTTTATTTTCTTTTTCCACATCAAAGCCCAAGGCATTTGAAATTAATTTTGCTTCTATGTGAAGGTCTGCCATGTAATCATTTCTTAAAATTCTTTCTCCAATTTTAATCTCAGCATCTTCTTCCTTTTCATTTTTACATATTGATTTATAAAGATCACGTCCACTAAATTCTATTACATTTTTAACTTCTGAAATATTTTCAATTGTATAGTCTTCTTTATTCTTCACTTCTTCGGTGTAATCATCCTTATCAAGGAACCTAATGTGCTTTACTTCTGCAATTTCATAGCCAAGACTTTCTTCCATTTGTTTCTTCTTTTCACTTGGCACTTCTAAGATTTCAAAATTTTTATTGCCCTTGTCTTGATTTAAGTTTACTTCTTCTTGCTTATGAACTTTCGGGTCTTCAGTATAGGGCCTGTAGACAGTCCTTCCAAGAAAGACTAAGCTTAGGAATACAAGAGCAAAAAGAATAATTAAATTTTTCATTAAGCACTTCATTGCACTCGCTCCTTAAAAGAATTATATCATAAAAAATATTTTCCCTTATTAGATTGCAATAAAAAATGACCTAGCCTCAACTAAGTCATTTGATCTAAATTTATAAAAGTTATTAAAGAACTTTTCCTAAGAAGTCTTTAGTCCTATCGTTTTGTGGATTTCCAAAAATTTCTTCTGGGCTACCTTCTTCTACAACGTAGCCGCCATCCATAAAGATAATTCTGTCGCCAACTTCTCTTGCAAAACCCATCTCGTGAGTAACAACTACCATGGTCATTCCTTCCCTTGCAAGGTCCTTCATTATGTCAAGAACTTCTCCAACCATTTCTGGGTCAAGGGCTGATGTTGGTTCATCAAAGAGCATTACCTTTGGATTCATTGCAAGGGCTCTTGCAATTGCAATTCTTTGTTTTTGTCCACCTGATAAAGACTTTGGAAATGCCTCTGCCTTATCAGGAAGTCCAACTCTTGCAAGTAGTTCTCTTGCCTTTTCTTCTGCCTTAGCCTTTTCCATTTTCTTTACAAGTGTAGGAGCAAGAGTAATGTTATCCAAGATGTTTAAGTTGTTAAAGAGATTAAAGGATTGGAATACCATTCCCATATCTTCACGGACCTTATTTATGTCAATCTTCTTTGAAGTAATTTCTTCATTGTCTACAAAGATCTTGCCACTTGTTGGGCTTTCTAAAAGATTTAAGCATCTCAAAAAAGTTGACTTACCTGAACCTGATGGTCCAATTACAACTACAACCTCTCCATCTTTTATCTCTTGGTTTATTCCCTTTAGGACCTCAAGTTCTCCAAAGGATTTTGTAAGATTTTCTACCTTAATCATTTGCAAGTCTCCTTTCTAGACGTCCCATTGCCTTTGAAAGGCTGAAGGTCATAATGAAGTAGATGCAGGCTGTGAATATAAAGGGCCTTACTAGTTCAAAAGTTCCCGATGAAATACTTTTACCTGCATACATTAACTCTCCAACGCCAACTGTGTAAGTAATTGATGATTCCTTGATAAGTGTTATAAATTCGTTAACTAGGGCTGGCAAAATATTTTTTATTGCCTGTGGCATTATAATTTTTCTCATGGCTTGCTTTTCATTAAGTCCAAGAGACCTTGCAGCTTCCATTTGACCATAGTCAACTGAACTAATTCCGGATCTTATAATTTCTGCTATGTAGGCAGCAGAGTTTAAAGAAATAGAAAGTGCACACAAGAACATTGGTGCAGTCAAAAGTGTAAATTGTTCTGGAATAATTTTTTTAAGTCCAAAGTACACAATCATTATTTGCACAAGCATTGGTGTTCCTCTTACAATTTCTATATAAACACTTGATAAGATATTAAATATTTTTAATTTTGATATTTTCATTAGAGCAAGAATTACCCCAAGTGTGAAACCTAAAATGACGCCGATTATTGAAAGTTCAATAGTGGTTATGGCACCATTTAAGTAGGTCGGTAAGTACCTCTCTATGAAAGATATTTGATTCATAATTCCCATTTTATCCCCTTAATTTTTTTTAAAATAAAAATTCCCCACATTTAATGTAGGGAATATTTAATTATTTCATTGCCTCTTTATTAGATAGTTCAATATACTCATCAAACCATTTGTCTACTTGGCCTGAATCTTTTAATCCTTTAACAACTTCGTTAACAGCTCCTGTTAAGTCGTCGTTGCCTTTTTTAACTGCTACTGCAAACCCACTGTCATCTGGAATTCCTAGGTCCTTTATAATAACTAGTCCGTCAGTGATTGAAGCAAATTGCTTAGCAGGTAGTTCTGATAAGAAAGCTGCATCAATGGACTTGTTCTTTAATTGTTCAATGATGACATTGTTTAGATCAAATCCCTTGCAATTGTTTCCAAATTTTTCTGTCGCAAACTTGTGTTGAAGTGTACCAAGTTGTGTACCAACAATTTTTCCTTTTAGGTCATCAAAAGTTTTATACTTGTCTTTGTTTTCTTCAGTTACAAGTAAAACTTGTTGTCCCTTTGAATATTCTTCAGAGAAGTCAACTTGTTTCTTTCTCTCTTCGTCAGCACCCATGCCTGCTATAACCATGTCAACATCGCCTGAGTTTAGAGAAGCAAGAAGTCCTTCAAAAGCCATATTCTTAACTTCAAGCTCAACTCCAAGTGAATCTGCAATGGACTGTGCAATTGCAATGTCAACACCTGTAAATTCTTCTTTACCAGATTGGAAGGATGTCCATTCCATTGGCGGAAAGTCTGCTGAAGTTCCAAGAACTATTTTTCCCTTTTCCTTAATAGCGTCAATTGTTGGTCCAGTAGTTGTTATTTCAAACTTCACTGCTTCCTTAGCTTCTTCCTTAGCTTCCTCTTTTTTTCCACAACCGAATAATAAGAGGGCTGTCATTGCAACAAGTGCAATATTAAAAATTTTCTTTTTCATGATTTCCTCCCAATATAATTTAAAATAGCCTTCTAAAGCTTGTGCTTTAATTTTAAAAAACATTATAACGTAAAGGCTTATGATTTTCAATGGCTTAAGACTACTTTATTAAATTAAAATTCTAAAAGGTCCCCTGCTGGAACTTTTTCTATTGGGTTACTATTTTCTTCAATAGTTTCTTGCTTATCCACTGGTTTAGGATTTTGCTTTTCTACTGGCTTGGCCTCTGCCTTCTTAGGTCTTGAGAATTGGTAAACTCCCCAAGATTCTAACTCTGCATCTGTTCCCAACCAAACTGGTGCTCCAACCTTCATCTTTGGAAAAATTTCATTTTCTATATCGTAGTTAAACATCCTTATGCAACCATTGGAATAGTAGCCACCAATTTGTAAGGGTTTGATGTTGCCGTGAATACCATAACCACTTTTACCAGGTATGCTTAAGCCCATCCATCTTTCTCCAAGTGGATTCTTTGGATCATCGGCTGCAGCTGGCGTGTACTTGCCTCCCATTCCACCCCAGGCTGGGTTCTTGTGCATGTTATGAATCCTTGCCTTTGCTGATGGTGTTGGAGTAGATCCTGTCCCAAGAGTTACAGGAAACTTTCCTATAGATTGTCCTCCCTTATAAAGAGTAAGAGTCCTCCTAGACTTGTTAACCACTATCCAGTTGCCACTTGTTGGTGGATTAGTTACCATGTCATAAACTTCGTAATTTTCTGTATAAAGAGCCTGCTTTGTCTTAGCGTTCATCCCACCAGTTACAGGAAGGTTCATCCTTGCCTGCCACTTTTTTAGGGAATGAGTTCTCTCACTTCCAGACTTATTCATGAAGTCATTTTGTCTCACAAATCCCTTTGCTGAAACAAAACTTGGTAAGAGACTTAATGCCAAGATAAGGGCTCCCATTTTTTTATTTCTTTTCAAATTAATCCTCCAATTTATTCTTCAAGAATTCTCCTGTGTAAGAATCCTTGCACTTAATAATTTCTTCAGGTCTTCCAGTGAAGATGACTTGACCCCCACCTTCTCCGCCTTCTGGTCCAAGGTCGATTATGTGGTCAGCGCACTTTATAACATCAAGATTGTGTTCAATTGTTATCACGGTGTTGCCCCTGTCCACAAGTTCTTCCAAGACCTTAATTAATTTATTTACGTCTTCTGAGTGGAGACCAGTTGTTGGCTCGTCCAAGATGTAAAGAGTTCTTCCCGTTGCCCTCTTAGATAATTCTGTTGCAAGTTTTATCCTTTGGGCCTCACCACCTGATAGGAGTGTAGAGGACTGTCCCAATTTTATATATGAAAGTCCAACATCTCTTAGGGTTTCAAGCTTTCTCAAGACCCTCTCGTGGTTTTGGAAGAAGTCAATGGCCTCTTCAACTGTCATGTCAAGGACATCGTAAATATTTTTGCCCTTGTATTTTACCTCAAGAGTTTCGCGGTTGTACCTCTTTCCATGGCAAACTTCGCAAGGAACATAAACATCAGACAAGAAGTGCATCTCAACTTTTAAGATCCCGTCTCCCTTGCAGGCCTCGCATCTTCCACCCTTGACGTTAAAGGAAAATCTTCCCTTCTTGTAGCCACGCATTTTTGCCTCGTTGGTATTGGCGAATACATCTCTTATTATATCAAAAGCGCCTGTATAAGTGGCAGGATTTGACCTTGGTGTTCTACCAATTGGCGACTGATCTATGTCAACAATCTTATCAATATTATCGAGACCTTCAATGGACTTGTGCTTGCCAGGTTTTATCCTAGACTTGTTTATCTTTTGGGCAAGACTCTTGTAGAGAATTTCATTTACAAGAGAAGACTTACCTGAGCCAGAAACTCCTGTAACGCAGACAAACTGTCCAAGTGGGAATTCAACATCAATGTTTTTTAAGTTGTTTTCCTCTGCGCCCATAACCTTAATGGACTTGCCCGTGTATTCTCTTCTTTTCTTGGGAACTTCAATCTTCTTTCTCCCACTTAAGTAGGCACCAGTTATAGACTCTTGAACTTCCATAATTTCTTCTGCACTTCCTTGAGCAACAATCCTTCCCCCGTTAATACCTGCAAGGGGTCCAATGTCTACAATCTCATCTGCAGCAAACATGGTGTCCTCATCGTGCTCAACTACAATTAAGGTGTTGCCAATATCTGTTAAGTTCCTAAGAGATTCAAGAAGCTTTGCATTGTCCCTTTGGTGGAGTCCAATACTTGGCTCATCAAGAACATAGATTACTCCAACAAGTTGGGAACCAATTTGCGTTGCCAACCTAATTCTTTGTGCCTCGCCACCAGAAAGAGTCCCTGCCATCCTAGATAAGGATAAATATTCAAGACCAACATTTACTAAAAATTCTAGCCTTGACTTAATTTCTTTTAAGAGCTCTTCGGCAATTATCATTTCATTTTTTGTAAACTCTAAATTTTTAAAAAATTCTAGGGACCTGTCAATGGACAATTCTGTTAGTTCATGGATATTTAGACCTCCAACCCTTATTGCAAGAGATGAATCTTTTAATCTTGTTCCATGACACTTAGGACATGGGACTTCTTCCATAAACTCGTCAATCTTATCCAGCATCCTATCAGAGCTTGACTCAGTATATCTTCTCTTTAAGTTTTTTAAAATCCCCTCAAAGCCTCCAGAGTATTTTTTCTCGCCAGAGAAGTAGGAATTAAAGGAGAAGCTTAGCTTTCCTTTATAGCCTTCAAAAATTGCCTCGATAAATTCCTTTGGAGCATTTTTTATTGGTTCCTTAGTAGAAAAATCAAACTTCTTAGCAATTTGTGAAATTATCTCATAATAATAAGTTCCCTTAGAGTTAGAGTAGCAAGCAATTGCCCCCTCATCTATGGAAAGGTCTTTATTGGGAATAACCAAATCTCTTGAAACTTCTTTTGAAAATCCAAGTCCCTTACACTCGTCACAGGCTCCCATAGGAGAGTTAAAGGAGAAGGATCTTGGAGTAACTTCTTCTATTATAATGTTGCAGTGAGGGCAGGCAAACTTTGTAGAGAAAATCATATCATCCCCATCTATTACATTTATCTTTGCTATGCCATCACTTAGGTTTGTTGCAATTTCTAGTGAATCTGCAAGTCTTGACTCAATTTTTTCCTTTATTATTATCCTGTCAATGACAATGTCTATGTCGTGATTTTTATTTTTTTCAAGTTCAATTTCTTCCCCAATATCGTGCATTTCTCCATCAACTAGAACTCTTAAAAAACCATCTTTTTTTATTTTTTCAAAAACTTTTTTATGTTGACCCTTCCTATGTCTGACAACTGGAGAAAGAATTTGAATCCTTGTCCTCTCATCTAGTTTCATTATTTCGTCCACCATTTGATCTATAGTATAGGAAGAAATTTCTCTTCCACACTCTGGACAAAAGGCATGACCAACCCTTGCATACAAGAGCCTTAGGTAGTCGTAGATTTCTGTAACTGTACCTACTGTTGACCTTGGGTTCTTTGACGTAGTCTTTTGGTCAATAGAAATTGATGGACTCATGCCTTCGATGTAGTCAACCTCTGGCTTGTCCATTTGTCCCAAGAACTGTCTTGCATAGGAAGATAGAGATTCCACATACCTTCTTTGACCTTCTGCATAAATTGTATCAAAAGCAAGGGATGACTTGCCCGATCCAGAAAGTCCTGTGAAAACTACAAATTTATTTCTAGGAATTTTAAGGTCAACATTTTTTAGATTGTTGACCCTGGCTCCCTTTACTATTATTTCGTCTTTCAATATAACACCTCTTTAAAGGATGGCAGATTTTTTCTTCTCCCTTAGATCCTTTATCTTGTCCCTAATTTCAGCAGCCTTTTCAAAATCAAGTTCCTCTGCTGCCCTGTACATTTCAGGTTTTAGGGCATCTATCATTTCATTAATTTCATCCTTAGTAAATTCATTTTCTTCATCTTTAATATCTTTAAAGTCAATAGACTCTTCTGCAGCAATGGCAGTATTTATGACTTCACGAACACTCTTGACTATGGTCTTTGGAGTGATTCCATGTTCTTCATTGTATTCTTCTTGAATTTTTCTTCTTCTAGAAGTTTCATCAATAGTTACCTGCATGGAAGGAGTTATAGTATCTGCATACATAATAACTTTTCCGCCAGCATTTCTCGCTGCACGACCAGCAGTTTGGATAAGTGATGTGACAGAACGAAGGAAACCTTCCTTGTCTGCATCAAGTATGCAAACCCTTGAAACCTCTGGCAGGTCAAGACCTTCTCTTAAGAGGTTGATCCCAACGAGGACGTCAACCTTGCCAAGCCTTAGGTCTCTTATTATCTTCATCCTCTCCAAGGTATCCACATCAGAGTGCATGTAAGTAATCTTATACCCAATTTCCTTTAAATGCCTTGATAAATCTTCAGACATCCTCTTAGTTAGGGTTGTGATAAGGACTCTTTCTTCCCTCTCAATGGCTCCATTCACTTCATTTATTATGTCATCAATTTGATTTTTAATTGGTCTTACTTCTATTATTGGATCAAGAAGACCGGTTGGTCTAATAATTTGTTCAACCTCTTGCTCAGTGTGCTCAAGTTCATAAGGCCCTGGAGTTGCAGAAACATAAACACATTGGTTCATCATTTCTTCAAACTCATTAAATCTTAAAGGTCTGTTGTCTAAAGCCGAAGGAAGTCTAAAACCATATTCAACAAGGGTTTCCTTACGGGCCCTGTCCCCATTGTACATCCCCCTAATTTGTGGAATAGTTTGGTGGGACTCGTCAATTATTGTCAAAAAGTCCTTTGGAAAATAATCTATTAAGGTATAGGGCCTCGAGCCAGGAGCCCTACCTGATAGGTGCCTTGAATAGTTTTCTATACCAGAGCAAAAGCCCATTTCAGATAGCATTTCCAGGTCATACCTTGTCCTCTGTTCCAACCTTTGGGCCTCTAAAAGTTTTTCTTGGTCCTTTAAGACCTTGAGTCTTTCCTCAAGTTCTTCTTCTATTGTTACTATGGCACGCTTTACCTTTTCTTCCGAAGTTGCAAAGTGGGATGCCGGAGTAATGTAGGCATGGTTAAGGTAGTTGAGGACTTGGCCTGTCAAGGCATTTACCTCTGTTATCCTATCAATCTCGTCGCCAAAAAACTCAACTCTAATAGAATTTTCTGATGATGAGGCTGGAAAGATTTCCAAAATATCCCCACGAACCCTAAAGGTCCCACGCTTAAATTCGTAATCATTTCTAACATATTGGATGTCAACAAGCTTACTCATGACTTCATTCCTGTCCTTTATCATGCCAGGTCTTAGAGAAATCGCCAACTTTTCATAGTCAATTGGGTCCCCTAAGCCATAGATACAAGAAACTGATGCAACAATAATTACGTCCTTTCTTTCGAAAAGAGCCATAGTTGCAGAGTGACGAAGCTTATCTATTTCATCATTAATAGAGGAGTCCTTCTCAATGAAGGTATCAGTCCCTGGCACGTAGGCCTCTGGTTGATAGTAATCGTAATAAGAAACAAAGAATTCTACAGCATTCTCTGGGAAAAATTCCTTTAACTCAGAGCAAAGTTGGTAGGCAAGAGTCTTGTTGTGGGCAATTACCAGAGTTGGCTTTTGGACCCTCTCTATTACATTTGCCATGGTAAAGGTCTTGCCCGAACCTGTTACCCCAAGTAGGTTTTGGTGCTTGTAGCCCTTTTTGATCCCCTCAGTTAATTTGTCAATCGCTTGAGGTTGGTCACCTGTAGGCTTGTATTCAGAATGAATTTTAAATTCCATTTAATCACCTTCTAGTAAGAAAAAATATTGGAGTCAGTCCTCTTTTCTGTTCCACCAATATAAACGTCTTTATCCTTTAAAATAATCTGGCCCCTACCCATGTTCTTGAAGTCACTTACAACTTCAACTTCGTGGCCAAGATTTTTTAGTTCATCTATTATTTCAGGTCTAAAGTCCTTTTCCACCTGAATCTTTTTGTCATCAATCCACATAATCCTTGGCGCATCAAGGGCAGCTTGTGGGTTTAAATTGAAATCTATCATATTCATGAGGACTTGGACATGGGCTTGGGGTTGCATAAAGGCTCCCATTATCCCAAAGGCTCCAAGTGCCTCCTTATTTTTTGTCATAAATCCAGGAATTATTGTGTGATAAGGAAGCTTTCCTCCCTCAAGGGAATTGGCAAGTCCTTCTTCAAAATAAAAGTTTTCAATCCTGTTGTTTAGACTTATACCCGTTCCAGGTACGACAATACCTGACCCAAAGCCAGCGTAGTTTGATTGAATCATGGAAACCATGTTGCCATCCTTGTCAGCAGTTGCAAAATAAACTGTGTCAGAAGAATTGATTTTAAAAGCTTCAGGACTATTTGCCCTGTCACTTATTTTTTTCCTCCTGTCATCAGCATAGTCCTTAGACAAGAGCCTTTCTATTTCAATTTTCATCTTAGCAGGGTCAGCCACATAGGTCTTGGCATCAGTAAGAGATAATTTTATGACCTCAATAATCTTGTGAAAAGTCTTAGGGTCTTCACGGTCTTTAATTTTCATTTCACTTAAAATGTTCAGAGCCATTAAGACAGATATACCGTGGCTATTAGGAGGAATTTCCCAAATATCAATTCCCTTGTAGTTGGTAGAGATTGGATCAACGTAGCTTGCTTCAAATTCTCTTAAGTCATCAAGACTTAAAAAACCTCCAAGCCTTTCAACTTCACTTGCAATTTTTTCTGCAAGCCCTCCTCTGTAAAAGGATTCTCCCTTAGTATCACGAATTTCTCTAAGGGTCCTCGCCAAGTCAGGAGACTTGAAGACTTCTCCAGCCCTTGGAGCCCTTCCATTTATAGTAAAGGATTTGAAAAATTCCTCAAACTCATCCCTATTTAAATTTTTATATTTTTCCACGCTCTCTCCCCAAAGTTTTGCAATCTGAGGAGTAACTGGATAGCCCTCTTCTGCATAAGATATTGCAGGCTCAAAAATTTTATCCAGGCTGAGGCTGGCAAAGTCTTCATAAACTTTCATTACTCCACCAATAAGTCCCGGTGTATTAATTACATTTACCCCACATGAAGGCATTTTATCGTAGCCCTTTTCTCTTAGCTTTTCAATAGAAATATTTTTAGGACTTCTGCCACTGGCATTTATTCCATAGAGCTTGCCTTCAAAATAAATCAAGGCAAACATGTCTGATCCCAGTCCATTGCCTGTAGGTTCAACTACTGGCAAGGTCATTGATGCCGCAAGGGCAGCATCAACGGCATTTCCTCCTTCAAGAAGAATTTTTGCCCCAGCACTTGTTGCATAGGGTGACGATGTGGCAACCATTCCGTTTTTTCCAAAAATTGTCCTCCTTGTTGAAGGATAGGGATAGGAGTTGTAATCAAATTTCATTTTATCATCCTTTAAAATATTTCCATGAGCTTATCTTCTATAAAACTTAAACAAAAGCATATTAACCTATTTAAGTTAATTTGTTTTTATAAATTTATATTTAAATTCATATGACTAACTTTCTAAATAAGTGTCTACTAACAAAGTTTATTCTATAATTAAAGAGTAAATAATTCAACTTCTAGGAGCTTATAAAGTCCTATTAAGCTCTTGCATTTTATAAAGCCATAAAAATCTATGGAGTCACTTCCTTTCGCAGAGTTAAAAATTTTTACGAGTCTGTAGCTTTCTATAACTTCGCAAATTTTCAATAACTAATCTTCCTTTATAATTTTAAACAAGAAAAAAGAGACCTCTCACTTGAAGTCTCTCAAAAATTTAATTTACTATTTCTTTTTTTTAGATTTTTTCATACTTTCTTTAAATCTCTTTAGATTTTGCTTATATTCATAGGCATCGTAAATTTTTATTTTTTTGTTATGGCTTTTTGCCACTTCAAAGACCCTATCTTGATCATTTTCGTCGAAGAAGAATCTCTTTGTGACATCACCCTTAGTAAAATATAAAAGAATCTTACCCTTTTGATTAGGCACTTTTTCATAAGTTATAGCATCAATCTCTGACCACTCCCAAAGCTTGTAGGTCTTAGTGATTTTCATATCAGTGTACATCTCAAGGCCTTTGGAGCTTGCTGCCACATATCTTTTTGTAATTAGGGAAAGCAAGAGGAGTAGGGCAAGGACTACTGTCAACTTATACTTTGTGAATATGCCCAGTATAATCAAAAGAGAAGTGATCATGTAGGCATACTTTTCAGAAAATTTATTTCTAGGATTTACATATACGTATTTAATTGCTTCGCTGTCGTCATCCCAAGGTAATTTTATATCTGACACATAATCACTTCTTTCTATTATTTACATTTTAAATTTTAATTTTTTATTAGCACTTAATGTTTAATTAAGCGTTAACCTTTGGAGCCTTACCTTCTGCTCTTAATTTTTCAAGTTGAGCAAGAGCATATTTGTGTGCTTCTTCAGGAGCCTTAGCTGCTTTTCTCATAGTAGTTTTGCCAAATACATTTGTATAAGCTCCATCAGCCCAGAATACATTTCTTCCCATTAATGCAGTTATACAAGCATAGATTGGGTTTAGTAAGTTAACAAAGGCAAATGGGAAATATACAAATGGGTTCATTCCTAATATACCTGATTGGTAAGCACCACAAGCAGTCCATGGGAACATACATGCCCAAAGAGTACCGGCATCTTCAAGTGTTCTTGAAAGCATATTTCTTGCAAGACCTAATTCGTCATATTTATCATCATATAGAGGAGCAGGAACACCGATTCCTAGGAATTGGTCACACATTGCTGCGTCACAGAAAATTGATGTAAGCATTGTTGCGAAAACAAGTCCACCAACGGTATGAATTTTATGTTTAACATTTCCAAAAATTCTTTCAACAGAACCACATTTTTCAAGAGCACCACCAAAGGATACTGCAAGTAAAATTAAGTTAACTGTCCACATTTGATGGTCCATACCACCTTTTGCAAGAGCCTTGTCTACAAATTCATTTCCAGTTTCAATAGATGGTCCATAGTGTAGCACGCTAAAGATTTCTGCTACATTGTGGTGACCTTGGAAGATAACTGCAAATAATACACCAGTTACTACTGATATAATTACACCTGGAAGTCCAGGAACTCTTAAAATACAAACTGCAACGATAACTGCGATAGGTAGAAGTACTAGTGGGTTAAGGTTAAAGTTTGCTGCAAGTGAATCTTCAATACCTTGTGCAATAGATGGGTCATAATTTACAACATTAATTCTTGATCCAAGAATTGTATAAAGAATTAGAGAAATTATAAATACAGGACCTGTTGTAGAAACCATTGCTGTTACGTGGTCAAATAATCCTGTTCCAGAAACACCTGCTGCAAGGTTTGTAGTATCAGATAGTGGAGAGAATTTATCTCCAACATAGGCACCAGAAATTACCATACCTGCTGTTAGTGCAGGACTGATTCCAAGACCAACGCCTATTGTCATAAAAGCAATACCAATTGTACCTGTTGCTGTCCAAGATGAACCACAAGCAAGAGATACCACTGCGATAAGCATACAACCTACTGGTAAGAATAATTGTGGTGTAAGTAATTTCAAACCGTAGTAAATAACTGCTGGAATAGTTCCTGATATCATGAAAGATGATATTAATAGACCTACTGTAAGTAGAATTAAAATTGCTTCAAGAGTAGCTGTAAGTCTTTCGATTATACCTTCTAACATATCAGAAAAACTATGTCCACAAATTCCACCTACTATACATGCAATACAAATTGCAATTACTAGTGGCATGTGAGCTGCGTCGTAACCACCATCAGAGAAGTTGAAAACATATACCATCAAACATACCATTGCAATGATTGGCAAGAACGCTTCAACCATATTTGGTAGTCTAACAGTTTTTTGACCGTCGTTCTTCATAAAATAACCTCCTTAAAACATATTGTAAGGCACGCTATAAAATATTTAGTGTGTCTGCGATACAGTATATGAAATTTTTGTATCGCTGCAAATGTTTTCTAGCTTCATCTTACTCCTGCAAGAAGTATAAGTCAATAATAATTTATAAAGATTTTTTTATTGTATTTTATTTAATACAATAACTTTCCTTGTTTTTATGCTAATTTAATAAACTGCGCTTAGTGTTCGTATATGTAAGATAGTATTTTCAAAGATCTACGGCTTCTTAATTAAAAGTGTTAAATCATTGTATTTTCGAATTTTACTATTTCATTATTATTAATTCTATTTTAAGTATTATATGTTTTATTTATTGATTAATGGATCGTCTATAGTTTTGTATAATCTTTTTAAGGATAAAGTTTTCATTTAGACTTTTTTAACTAAGACATAATTAGGATTACTTATTTAATAACAAATAAAAAACAGGCACTTAATTGTGCCTATCTTAATGACTAAAGTTAAATTTTAAATTATCCTATTAAGATAATAATACTGATCCGATTACACCACCGATTACTAGGAATACGTCAAATGCGATAAATGTAGGTACGCAAGTATCCATAATGTGATCGTGTTGTCCGTCAGCGTTAAGACCAGATGTAGGTCCCATTGTTGAGTCAGATGCTGGTGATCCTGCATCTCCAAGAGCTGCTGCTATACCGATTAGTAGGATAATAGCCGATTTAGAGAAACCTAATTGTTGAGCTAGTGGAACGTAGATTGCTGCTACTACAGGAATAGTACCAAATGATGTACCAATACCCATTGTAATAACAAGACCAATTGCTAATAGAACAATTGCTGATACTACAAGTGAAGCGCCTTCCATCATAGCTGCTGTGTCATTAACTAGGTGAACTACTGCACCTGAAGTGTTAAGAACATTAGCATAGCCACCTGCAACTAACATAACGAATGCGATAAATGCCATTAGGTCAAGTCCACCATTAACCATTTCATCAATTTCCTTCCATTTAATTGAACGAGTAATTAATAGGAAGATAATTCCAATTAATGCTGAGAATGGAAGATTAGTTGTAATGATTTGAACTATAAGCATTGCTAGAGCTGAAATTAATGCTCCCCAAGCTTGTCCAGTCATATGAACTTCTTGATCAAGAGAAATAACTCCTGGGATTTCAACGTCATCATATTCTCTGTCTTTTCCGTAAAGAACAAATACTACAAAGATTAAACCAATTAACATTGAAAGTCCACCGATCCACATTACTTTTTGAGTATCTGCAACTGTTGTTGGCATACCTGCATCTGTCATGTTTGATGCGATAATGTTGTGGAAAATAAGTCCAAATCCTGCTGGAATTGAAATATAAGGTGCCTTTAATCCAAAGCAAAGAGCTGATGCAACTGCACGTCTGTCAATCTTTAACTTATTCATAAGTCCTAGTAGAGGTGGAATTAGAATAGGTATAAAGGAAATGTGAACTGGTAAAAGGTTTTGTGAAAAGATTGATATAAATGCTATAAGGAAAATCAAATAAAATTTATTGTTTCCTACTAACTTAGAAATCTTTTTAGCAAGTATAGTAATAAGTCCTGATTTACCAATTGAGTAAGCGAACATACCGATTAGGATATAAGCAAGAGCTGTCTCTGCCATTGTTCCCATACCGCCAATGATTGTTCCAATAATTGGGTCGCCTTCAGTTCCAAATCCTGGAAGTTTTCCAATTGTATTAGCTTGCCAAGAGCCTGCATCAAATACGTATAGTGGCATGCCTGCAGTTAATCCTGCAACAACACCTGCTACTAACAGTGAAAGTAGTACGTTAAGTTTTAACATACATAAAACTACGAGTAATAGTACCGATACTACTACGGGGTTAAATAATAACATATTATTCCTCCTTTGAAAATGTTTTCTTTATTTTCTCATATTATTGTACTTTTGTCAATAAACTAATTCTCTATTATGATAAATTATACAATCCTTTAGTCTAAATATTCTATTAATTTATTAAAGCGATTATTGCCAACTTTTACTATTTTACTTGATTTTATGAGGTCTCATATCTTTCTATTTCCTCTCTCTTATGCAAAATTCAGAATAATGTTTTATAATATAAACTATTGTATTTTTTATTTTTAAAAATAAACATTATTTTGTGCAAAAAATAAAGGAGCCGAAGCTCCCTTATTTTAAAATCCTATATTGTTTTCCTGCTTAATTATTTTACAAGCTTTCTATCTTCAACAACTAATTCTCCATCAATATAAACTTGTTTACATAGGTTTGTTGCGAAGAAGTAAAGTGTGTAATCAATGTTGTGTGCATCAAAGATTGCAATGTTTGCCCTCTTGCCCTTGTCAAAGGATCCAATAGTTTTTGCCCTGTCAACAGAGTAAGCAGCGTTAATTGTTACCGCATTATAAACTTCAATTGGTGTAAGTTTCATTTCTAGGCAACCAAGTTGCATAATGAATTGAAGGTTTGCTGTTGGACATGATCCTGGGTTAGAGTCTGTACATAGTGTAATTGCCATTCCCTTATCAAGCATTCTCCTTGCTGGAGCATAAGTGTCTAGCATAAGTGAGAAAGTTGTTCCTGGAAGAAGGTTTCCAATTACATTTGCCTTTGCAAGTGTTTCAATTTCTTCATCATCAACTACCATTAAGTGTTCTGCAGAAACTGCTCCAACCTTAGCAGCAACATCTACCCCACCAACATTTTCTATTTCATCAGAGTGGATTCTTAGTTTAAAGCCATGTTTCTTTGCAGCTTCAAGAATTCTTTCAGATTCTTCTGCAGTGAATACTCCCTTTTCACAGAATACGTCACAGAATTCTGCAAGATTTCTCTTTGCAACTTCTGGCATCATGTCGATTACGATGTCAACATATTCATCTGGGTTGTCCTTATATTTTTCGTGAATAACGTGAGCTGCCATAAATGTTGTGATAAGTTCTGTTGGGAAATCTTCATTTAATTTTTTTAGAACTTCAAGTTCCTTTAATTCTGTTTCAAGAGTGATTCCGTAACCACTTTTTGCTTCAACAGAAGTTACACCATGAACTAGCATATGTTCAAGAAGGTTTCTTGTTTTATCATAAAGTTCATCAAAGCTTGCTGCATCTGTTGCCTTTAGTGTAGAAAGAATTCCTCCACCAGCTTCAAGGATTTCAAGATATTCCATTCCATTAAGCTTCATGGCAAATTCATTTTCACGACTTCCACCATAAACAAGGTGAGTGTGAGCATCAATAAGACCTGGAGTTGCAGTCTTGCCTGTAAGGTCAACTATTTCAGTCTTGTCATCTTTTAATTTTTCGTAGCCATTACCTTCGCCAACTTCTAAAATCTTACCATCCTTAATAGCAATGTAAGCATTCTCTAAGATGTCAGCTTGGTTCATTTCTTCTCCCCTAAGTGGTCTACCAATATCCCTTGGTGAGAAAACCTGTTCAAGATTAACTAATATTTTATCCGCTTTCATAAATTCCTCCTTTTTTCTGTCAATATCTTAACACATATTATATACCCAATAAATATGAAAATATTTTTATTTAGATTTTTAAAATGTTTTTGGCCTTTTATACTTGTATTTTTTCTAATTATTTTATAGATAAAAATTTCAATATTATATTTTAGAAAAATATTTTCTTACTATTCTTAAGTTTTAATTTTTATTTCTTAGGAACTCATCAAGTGTAATGACTTTATAAATCTTTGTGACTTTATAAACTTCTTTAGGTCTATAAGTATTTGCAACTTTAAAATTATCTGCGACTCTATAAGAAGTCACAGCTTAATATTAAACCACTACTTTATGAAGATTTACGACTTTATATTTATTTACAAGTTTATATTTATTTGCAAGTTTATAAATATTTTAGACTTCATAATCCCTTGCCAATCTACAATCCTTCACAAGTTCATAATTTTTTGTATCAATTTTTGTATCAATTATAGATGAAATTATAGAAGAGAATTTTTCATGTCCTTGTAAACTCCTTTCTATAAAATTTTGAAAACGATTCATTTCTTCAATTTATCATGGTAAATTAATTGGGTTTTTTAGGGAATTATGTCCTTGACACTTGAGTTTTCAAGGCAATTTAAGAAAATTAATCACTTTTTTGAGATATTTTTAAAAATTTGGGAAATTAATTTCCCTTTGTATTTACTTTTCAATTTTTTTATTTTATAATGACTAATAAATGGAGGTTGATAAAAGTGATAAATAATCATAACGCAGAAGTTCAAAAGATTATGAAGGTAGAAATTTCAAACCTTCCAGAAAAAAAATCTTTTGAACAAGGAATTAGAAGAGCTCCTGATAGAGGATTTAGACTTTCAAAGGATCAAACTAAGATTGCTCTTAGAAATGCTCTAAGATATATCCCAGAAGAATATCACGAAGAACTAATTCCTGAATTTTTAGAAGAACTTACTACTAGAGGAAGAATCTACGGATACAGATTCAGACCAGAAGGAAGAATTTACGGTAAGCCAATTGACGAATACAAGGGAAATTGTCTAGCTGGTAAAGCTTTCCAAGTAATGATTGACAATAACTTAGATTTTGATGTTGCTTTATATCCATATGAACTTGTAACTTATGGAGAAACTGGTTCAGTTTGTCACGACTGGATGCAATACAACCTAATCAAACAATATCTTGAAATCATGCACGACGATGAAACTCTTGTAATGGAATCTGGTCACCCACTTGGACTATTTAAATCAAGAAAAAATTCTCCAAGAGTTATTATCACTAACGGTCTAATGGTTGGTCTTTATGACAATCTTGACGATTGGGAAATTGCTGAAGAAATGGGCGTTGCTAACTACGGACAAATGACTGCTGGTGGTTGGATGTACATTGGACCACAAGGTATTGTTCACGGAACTTACAACACTATTCTTAATGCCGGTAGATTAAAACTTGGTCTTGGAAATGAAGATAACTTAGCAGGTAAATTATTCGTTTCATCTGGACTTGGTGGAATGTCTGGTGCTCAAGGTAAGGCTGGAGATATCGCTGGTGCTGTTTCTATCATAGCTGAAGTTGATATTTCAAGAATCGAAACTAGACTTGAACAAGGCTGGATTAAGAAACTTGCTGAAACTCCTGAAGAAGCTGTTAAACTTGCTCAAGACGCTCTTGAAAAGAAAGAAGCTCTTTCTATTGCCTTCCACGGTAATATCGTTGATCTTCTTCACTATATGGACGAAAACAATGTTCATATTGACCTACTTTCTGACCAAACATCTTGCCACAACGTTTACGATGGTGGATACTGCCCAGTAGGAATTACTTTCGAAGAAAGAACTGAATTATTAAGAACTGATAAAAAGAAATTCCACGAACTTGCTGACAAGACTCTTAGACAACACTTTGACGTTATTAAGAAACTTACTGAAAAGGGAACTTACTTCTTCGACTACGGTAACTCTTTCTTAAAAGCTATCTACGATGCTGGAGTTAAAGAAGTTTCTAAGAATGGTAAAGACGACAAAGACGGATTCATTTGGCCTTCTTATGTAGAAGACATCATGGGACCACTTCTATTTGACTATGGATATGGACCATTTAGATGGGTTTGCCTAAGTGGTAAACACGAAGACTTAATTGCAACTGACCACGCTGCAATGGAATGTATTGATAAAGACAGAAGATACCAAGATATGGATAACTATATCTGGATTAGAGATGCTGATAAGAACCAATTAGTTGTTGGTACTCAAGCTAGAATCCTTTACCAAGACGCTAAGGGTAGAGTTGCAATAGCTCATAAATTTAACGAACTTGTTAGAGAAGGAAAAATCGGTCCTGTTATGATGGGACGTGACCACCACGACGTATCTGGTACAGACTCACCATTTAGAGAAACATCTAACATTAAAGATGGCTCTAATGTAATGGCTGACATGGCTACTCAATGTTTCGCAGGAAACTGTGCTAGAGGTATGTCACTAGTTGCTCTTCACAATGGTGGTGGAGTTGGTATTGGTAAATCAATTAACGGTGGATTCGGTCTAGTTCTTGACGGATCTGAAATGGTTGATGAAATCATCGATCTTTCACTTACTTGGGACGTTATGAGTGGTGTTGCTAGACGTAACTGGGCTAGAAACGAACACGCTATCGAAGTTTCAAAAGAATTTAACGAAGATAATGAATTCGGACACATTACACTTCCTTACTTTGTTAAGGATGAATTAATTGATAATGCTGTTGATTCACTAAATCTTGACTAATATCAAAATATTTAAATCCCGCAGGACCCTGTGGGGTTTTTTTATTGTAATTGACTTCATAAACTTATAAAATTAATTTAAGATATAACTTTTGCTAAAGGAGGAGTCATGAAAAATTATTATTTTAAAGAAAATCTTTTTAAGATCACAGACCACTACCCCATCCTCGATGATGATGTAAGAGAAGTTTATTATGTAGACCAAGATTTTACACTCATTGGCTATGATGTGAAAATTTCTGATATAGATGGAAATGAGATTTTAAAAATTGAAAAGGAAGTCTTCTCCCTCCTCCAAAAGTTTAATGTTAATTTTTCTGACGGCAAGTTTATGAGAGTTGAATCGAAAATTAGCTTTCTGGTTAGGAGGATTCAGGTAGACTATGATGGCGAGTCCCTGAGCTTGGAAGGTCAATTTCCCTTTTTTAATTTTGAAATCTATAAAGGAGAGAAAGTAATTGGAGAAATCGAAGAAACCTTCATTTCCTTGGCTGATGCCTACAAGCTAAGTGTTTATGACGAAAAATACACTGAAGCCCTACTTGCCCTCACCCTTTGCGTAAATAATATTAAGGACACAGCGGAAAGAAATAATTAAAATAAAAATTTTGCAAAGAAAAACATCTGTAAGAATTTATCTCACAGATGTTTTTTAATATATGCATTTAACTATTCAACTTACTTATTATTTCCCTTACATTTTTCTCTACTTCATTCTCATCAAGAGAAAAAATTCCACTAGACATACAAAGGCCAGGGATGTCCACTCCCTTAAATAAGTCTAGGTTGTCCTTGTTTATACCACCTATGGGGAAGGCTGGTATTAAAATACTATCTCTTATATCCTTGTATATTTCCAAGTTAATCATTGATGCATCTTTCTTGGTTTCTGTTTCAAAAAAAGCTCCAGAACCAATATAAGATGCTCCCATATTTTCTGCCTCTATTGCAAGCTCAGCAGTTTTTGCTGTAGCACCAATTATTGGGTCTCTGCCCAAAATTTTTCTTGCAAGAGAAATTTCTTCATCATCTTGTCCCAGGTGAAGAGACGTCTCATATTCTTTGGCAAGTTTTAAATTATCGTTGAGGATGAAGAGATAAGTTTCTTCAATTTCCTTTTTTATCTTTAATATTTTTTCTCCAAGCAAGGCTTCGTCTGAGGTCTTATCCCTTAGCTGGTAAATTTTCATGCCAGCTCTTGTTGCATTTTTTATTTTTAACAAATCATTGCCATCAGAAATTCCATATAAGCTTGGTCTCGCAAATTTATAGCTTGGCGATAAAATTTCAATATCTCCACTTATTTCATCAAGCCTTTGAATCTTACTTATTATATCTTGGGCATTTATACTTCCATCAACTATGACTTCTCTTGCAAGCTGCCTAAAAAATATTGACGAAATAGCACAAGCTTTTAGGTTTGACATGGGTGCAGCTAAAAGTGAACCTATCATTGCTGATTCCATATCTCCAAGCCCACTTATTTTTCTCAAACTATCATGACCACCTGGTATAGATATAAGCATGTGAGAGTTAGCTATTACTTCATACTTGCCACTTACGACAAGTGTTGCCCCAGTTTTTTTATTCACCTTCACTGCAAGTTCTATAAAGTCCTCTTCAGATAAATTTTTATCTCTTGAGTCTATACCAGCAGAGGCTTTTCCCCCAGCCAAATAATTTATTTCACTAAAATTTCCTCTAATGACGTTGAACTTAAAATTGTCCAGAAGATATTTTGCCAAATCTCTTCTTATCTCGCTAGATCCAACTCCAACTGGGTCAAGAACAAGGGGAATATTATTTTCTTTCGCTGTTTTTGCTGCAATTTTAATTGCTTTAATTTTATCTTCATTTAACATTCCCATATTCAAAACTAGGGCAGAAGCTTTTTTTGTAATTTCAGATACCTCTTTTGAGTACTCTGCCATCATTGGACTTGCACCTATAGAGAGGGCAAAGTCAGCTACCCTTCCCCTAGTAACCCCATTGGAGATAATATGTACTAAGGGAGCCTTGTCCCTTAGCTTTTTTAAATCGCATTTAATTTTCATCTTTATCACTCAAATTGTACATATGATAGAGAGGACCTCTGCCCCTTCCTATATCAAGACCAAAGGCTATTGCTCCACTTAAATATTTTTTCGCAGCTCTAACTGCATCGAAAAGATTTTTTCCCTTGGCAAGTTCACATGCCAAAGCACTGGAAAGAGTGCAGCCAGTTCCATGTGTATTTTTATTTTCAACATTCTTTCCCTCTATGAGAAAGATTCCATCCTCGTCACAGAGAAGGTCATCCTTTGATCCCTCAAGATGTCCACCCTTAATTAAGAAGGCTGTCCCATATTTTTCAAACAAAAATTTGCCAGCTTCCTTCATACCATCGTGATTTTCAATTTCTTTCCCATAAATAATCCCAGCTTCAATAAGATTTGGAGTTATTAAGCTAACTTTATCAAAAAGAACTTCCTTCATCTTCTCAACCGTATCATCAGGCACAAGGGTAAAGCCACTTGTAGATGTAATAACTGGGTCTAATACAATGGGGATATCCTTCAAATATCTATCAATTACTTCCCCTATAACTTCTACCTGACCAGGGCTTGCAAGCATTCCAATTTTTACAGCATCAGGAAGAATGTCATCACAAATAGATTCAAGTTGCTCCCTAAGTATTCTTTCATCAAGACTTAATGAGTCTTGGACTCCCAAGGTGTTTTGAGCTGTTATGGCTGTAATTGCACTCATCCCATAATACTTGTAGGCACTTATAGTCTTTAAGTCTGCCTGTATGCCGGCACCACCACTTGAGTCAGATCCCGCTATAGTGAGGATTTTTTTAATTTCCATTTCTACTTCCTTATAAATTAAAATATTTGTTAAGCTCTGTGTTTTTAATGCTTAAAATAATTATTATGGCAATTATTGAGCCGCCAAGGGTACTTACAGAAAAAGGAATAACCATTCCAAATAATGCCATTTCTTTTCCTAGCACAAACTTAGCAATTGGATAAGCTAAAAGCGCCCCAATAAGACCTGTGCCAATTACTTCCCCTAAAAAGGCAAGGGAAAGTTTTTTTGTCTTGTAAAATAAAATTCCTGAAAAAAATGCGCCAATCATTGAACCTGGAAATGCCATTAAGGATCCTGTTCCAGACATATTCCTAATAAGTGATGTACAAAAGGCAACAAGCACTGAGTAAAGTGGTCCCAATAGGACAGCTGATAAAACATTAACCATGTGTTGAATTGGATAACATTTGGCAAGACCCACAGGTATATTTACAAAGGAAAAAACAACAGCAATGGCAACAAAAAAAGCTGCTATAGTCAACTTCTTAGTATTAGATTTCATATTAACCTCCCGAGAAATGTTGACAGAGCAGCAAAAGTCCTTATATCCCTACGTTGGCATTATCCAAATCAGGTAACGGTCGAAATTAACAATTTCCTCTCAGCCTGTCAACAAGCTCCCTATTTTTATTTTTATTTTTTATTTTCTAATTAAATTATCTTTCATTAATTTGTTTTTATTAAATTATTTTTTATTTAGCAAGAAACTCTTATGAATAAATAGTCCTGCATTAGCATTCTATTTTTATATCTTTACCTTCAAGTATTAGGTTCATATTCTTTGCAGAACACATTGATCCACACATTGTACATGTGTTTTCTTCTTCAGGCATTGATGAATTTCTGTACTCTCTTGGCTTTTCCTTATCAAGGGCAAGCTCAAACATGCCTTCCCAATCAATTTTTTGGCGTCTCTTACTCATTTCAAGATCCCAAGCTCTTGCGTCTTTTAACTTATTGATGTCTCCTGCATGGGCTGCAATCTTGCAAGCCACAATACCTTCACGAACATCATTAACATCTGGTAGTCTTAAGTGTTCAGCAGGTGTTACATAACAAAGAAAATCTGCGCCATGAGCTGCTGCAATTGCACCACCAATTGCAGATGTTATGTGGTCATAACCTGGTGCAACATCTGTAACAAGAGGTCCCAATACATAGAAAGGTGCCTTGTGACAAAGCTTCTTTTGAAGTTTTATATTCATCTCAATGTCACCAATTGGCACGTGACCTGGTCCTTCAATTATTACTTGCACATCTTTTTCCCAAGCTCTTTTTGTAAGTTCTCCAAGTGTAATAAGTTCTGCTATTTGAGATGGGTCAGTTGCATCGTGAATCCCACCTGGTCTTAACGAATCTCCTAGAGAAAGGGTTACGTCATATTCACGGCAGATCTCTAAGAGTTCATCATAGTATTCATAAAATGGATTCTCTTGATTATTCATCTTCATCCAACCAAAGAGAAGAGAACCACCACGAGATACAATTTCATTAACACGTCTATTTCTCAAGAAGATTTCTGCATTGGCCCTGTTTATCCCTGCGTGAATTGTAACAAAGTCAACTCCATTCTCAGCGTGATTTCTGACTACGTCTAAAAACTCTTCTGCCTTAATAAAGGAAAGACCCTTGTCTAAGAATCCAACTGCATCATACATGGGAACAGTTCCTATCATGGCTGTGGATTTTTCAATTAGCTTTTTTCTAAACTCCTGAGTCTTGCCATAGTTTGAAAGATCCATTATGGCTTCTGCACCCATAGATAGTGCCATGTCTACCTTTTTCATTTCCATGTCAATGTCATTTAAGTCCTTAGAAATTCCAAGGTTAACATTGATCTTAGTCCTTAGTCCAGTCCCAATACCCTCAGGAGAAATTGATTTGTGGTTTTTGTTTTTTGGAATTACAATTTCACCACATGCCATCTTCTCTAGCAAGTATTCACAAGATACATTTTCCTTCTTTGCTACAATTTTCATTTCTTCTGTAACAAATCCATTTTTTGCTGCTTCCATTTGAGTAGCATACTTCATAAATAAAAAAACCTCCTATAAAATTATAGGAGTAATAATACTTTTCCTTGCCAAGGCATTATCCTAACAAGTAAAATGGTCGAGTCTTAACTCCTCTCAGCATATTGCTCCCATAAGTTTATTTATTTAATTATTATATTATTCTTAAAAAAATAATATGCGTACTTGATACAGTTTAAATCAATTCAAATATATTTACAAGAAATTTTAAAATTTTAAATTAATACTTTATTACAGAAAGAACTTTTTCGCCCTTTAATACATCTCTTCCCTTAAGTCCTTCAAGCTCTGCTAAGAAAAGTAGTGAAGAAACTTCTCCTCCTAGACTTCTAACAAGTTTTAAACAAGCCTTTGATGTTCCACCAGTTGCAAGTAAGTCGTCTACTATTACAATTTTTTCTCCTGGCTCTATGGCATCCTTGTGGATCTCAATGGAGTCTTGTCCGTACTCAAGGTCATAGGACTCGCTTAACTTGTCCCAAGGAAGTTTGCCAGGTTTTCTAACAGGTATAAAGCCCTTGTTTAGTTTGTAGGCTAAGGCTGCTCCAAATATAAAACCTCTTGCTTCAATCCCAATTATTTTATCAACGTCTTCATCTATTTTTGCTGCCATTTCATCAACTGCTTTTTTGAAAGCATCTTTGTCCTTTAAAAGAGTTGTTATGTCTCTAAAGATAACTCCCTCTTTTGGATAGTCTTCAATTGCACGAATTGTGTCTTTTAATTCCATAATTTCCCCCAATCTCTTATAGTATACCATCTTTAAGGTCCAATAAAAACTTTTAATGAAGTCTTTTAAATGATATAATGATTTAAATTTTTGAATTTATTAGAGGTGTTTTATGAGCCAAAAAAATATAAATAAATATGAAAAAGAAGTGAGGAAGGCAAACTTTGCAGAAGCCCTCTTCACCTTTGTCTCTCTTACAATAATTATGTTTATAAGCATAATTAAGTATGAAGAGAGCCCCCACATCCCTATGCTCATTGGAGTTTTAATCGCCTCCCTTGTTGCCCTAAAGATTGGCTACTCTTGGAAGTTTATAGAAAACTCAATGATAAAAGGAATTTCACAAGCCATGCAGTCCATAATAATCCTTGCCATAATTGGTGTTTTAATTGGGATTTGGATCTTGGCTGGCGTTGTACCTACAATGATTTACTATGGGCTTATGATTTTAAAACCCTCAATTTTTCTTGTTGCAACAGTTTTGATTACTTCAATCACTTCTCTTGCCACAGGAACAAGCTGGGGTACTGCTGGCACCATGGGGATTGCCCTTATGGGTATAGCAAGTGGACTTGGCATACCTGCTCCCGTAACTGCTGGCGCAGTTTTATCTGGCGCCTACTTTGGCGACAAGATGAGTCCTCTTTCTGATACAACAAACCTTGCCCCAGCCATGGCAGGCACAGATGTCTTCAGCCACATCAAGGCAATGTTTAAGCCAACTCTTATTGCCTATGGCTTGACACTTTTGATTTTTGGATTTTTATCTCTCAAGTACAAGGGAGCTAGCGCCGACTTATCAAATGTGGACGTCATAGCCAAGGGGCTAAAAGAATCTTTTACAATTTCTCCTGTCCTCTTGTTGGCACCCTTACTGGTAATAATTTCCATTGCCAAGAAGCTCCCAGCAGTTCCTGGAATAAGTCTTGGAATTATTATTGCCGCAATCTTGGGACCAATCTACCAAGGTGTAAACTTTGGAGACATTTTATCAGCTGGGCTCAATGGCTACGTTTCAAACACTGGCCTTGAAGCAGTGGATAAACTTTTAACCACTGGTGGCTTAAACAATATGATGTCTTCCATTTCTCTAACTATTATCGCCATGATGTTTGGTGGAATTGCAGAAGAAACTGGAATACTCGAAGCCATAGTTAAAAAATTCCTCCACAGGGTTAAGTCTGTGGTTGGACTTGTAATTTCTACAATTTTAACTTGCTTCTTTACCAACGCAACTATGCCTGAGCAGTACATCTCCATAGTTGTACCTGGAAGAATGTTTAAAAACGAATACAAGGATAGGAAGATAGATCCTAGACTCCTATCATCAACTCTTGAGTCAGGTGGAACTGTTACATCAGCCATGATCCCTTGGAACACTTGCGGAACTTATATGTCAACAGTCCTTGGAGTTTCCACAGTTCACTATCTACCATTTTTATTTTTCAACCTATTGATGCCTCTTGTTCAAATTATTATTACAGCAATAGATGAGAAAAAATTTAAATTAGATTAAGTTAAAGATACTTTCATCAATTGAAAAACCGCCTCTTTTTGATATAATGTTTAATGAAATAAAAAAAAAGAGGTAAAATATGTATAAAGATATAATAACCGGACTTACAAATTCTGCGAATACTAAGAAAAATTTACTTGAAGATTCTCTCTTTAAATATCTTTTAGCTTCAGTAGTTGCAGGATTTTTTATTGGATTGGGAATACTAATAATGACCCTATCAGCAGGAACTTTCTCTTCCTTGCCAATACCTGTGGTAAAATTTATTAATGGATCTGTTTTTTCCCTTGCTCTATCCTTTGTGGTCTTTGCAGGTGGCGAACTCTTTACAGGAAACGTACTTGTGACAAGTATTGGAAGACTTAATAAAAAAATTGATACTGCAAGTCTTTTAAAAATTTTAATTTTTTCCTATCTTGGCAATCTTTTAGGCTCAATTTTAATTTCTTATTTATTTAAAATGACTGGAGTTTCTCCTGAATATAATGAAGCTCTATTAAAACTAGCCACTGGAAAGACAAGTTTCGACTTTCTTCCACTACTTTTTAAGGGAATTATGTGTAACATTTTAGTTTGCCTTGCAGTTTTGATTTGCTCAAGAAAAATTTCCGACTCAGCAAAATTGATTTTAATTTTCTGGTGTATTCTTGCTTTTGTAAGTCTTGGCTTTGAACATAGTATTGCAAATATGACTTGTTTTGCTCTTACTAAGTTTTTAAATCCAGAATTTACTTTTAGACTAATATTAAAAAATTTAATACCCGTCACTATTGGAAATATTATTGGGGGCCTCTTAGTTGCCATAACCTATAATATTCTAGGTAGCGAAAAATAAAATAAGACGAGGCTTTAAACTGACCTCCTTAAGTTGGACTTAAAACCAAATAAGGAGGTCAGTTTTTTAATGAGATAGCTTGTAAAATTAAATGCGACACAAATAAAAAACTCATACTAACTTCGTGTAAAATGTTAATAAGGCCAAAAACTAACACGGAGGTCAATATGAGCTATAAACATCTTACACTAAACTAAAGAAATAAGGTAGAGGTAAAGAATTTGCTTGTTATGATGAAGTTGAAAAACTTGGAATAGACTTTTACTTTGCTGATCCATATTCAGCATGGCAAAGAAGAAGTAATGAAAACTCTAATGGTCTATTAAGAGAGTATTATCCTAAAAAGACGGATTTGGCAGAAATATCTATAGAAGAACTTATTAAAAATTTAATGGAGCTCAATAACAGACCTAGAAAGTGTCTAAATTATCGAACTCCATTTGAATTGTTTTTACATGAACTTAGTTTAATTTAGGTATCGCAATTTTATTTGCAATTCATCAAATATAAAAAAGTTATTAAACATATGCCTTTTTACAAAAATCACCATTAAGTATTTTATACACTATATAACACATAGGGATAATCATAGCTATAGAAACTACATTTACTACATTTGCCCCTATGCCTGCCGGAACAAAATCCTGCAATAGTCCCATAAGGTTATTTGCCATATGCAGAATAATTGGGAATAATAAATTTTGTCTCTTCTCATAAACTATACCGGCTATAATTCCCATAATAGATGCATATACAATTGCAACAGGATTCATATGATAGATACCAAAGATTAATGCTGAAACTATTAATGATACCCAGGCAGGAAAAACCTTTCTAAATGAGCCAAGTACAACTCCCCTAAATATAACTTCCTCAACAATAGGAGCAGCAATTACTGCACTTAAGAACACTCCATGTAGGCTTCCTCCACCAATCATCGCATTTCCTTCTTTCATAGCAGCAAGCTGTGCCTGAAACATAGGTATCTTTCCTGCAATCGTAATCCATATTAAGGATAGACCTGAGACTCCGACACCTACTGCAAAGCTGAGTCCTATATCCTTTAGATTAAGCTTGGTTCTTAACTCATCGTCATTTCTTTTTACTAACAGTTTATATATGACAAAGAATATAATTAACTGTATTGAAGCTATAAGAATATCTGAAAGATACATAAATTTGATGAACTGCTGCATAGGTATCTTCAAAATTCCTAAAAACAGTTGGAATGCAAGCACATTTAGATACTTTGTTAGATAATAGTATCCTATAATCGAAAGTATAGCTAATGCTATAAATCCAATTTTACACCACAAATTTTCATTATTTTTAGTCATGGTTTGCCTCTAAATTATTTTTTCTTTAACTCTGCGATTTTCTTTTCAATTTCATTAATCTTTTTAAGACCTTCGTTAATAGTCTTAATCTCATCCTCTGTAAAATCAGACTTTGATGCCTCTAACTGCTCTTTTAAAAACTCACCATAAGGCTTTTCAACATTTTCTTCCGCCTGATCCTTCTTTATTTTTGAGAATAACTTATTCCAAGTATCCTGATTTGCCGCAAAAATTTTGTTCTCTTCTTCATAAAGTGGTGCTGTAGGGTCATCATTAGTAGCTGACTTGTCTGAAGTTACTGAAGAAGTTACACCCTTTCCAGCCTTTATCTCCTTGATTACCTTAAGGATTTCTGCCTGCTTCTTTTCATCTTCAATAGCTCCTACTATTGGATCTCCAATTATATTACCATTCTTATCAACTATAACAGTTGTAGGGAAGCTGAATACCTTTCTAACATACTCGTGGTCATTTGGAAGGATAAGATTTCTATAGGTTACACCCTGCTTTGAAAGTATATCCTTTGCCTCTGCAAGTCCCTCTTCATCACTTGCTGTACCTGCATTTATACCTATAAGTTCTGCACCCTGCTCTTTAAGCTTTTTACTAAACTCTTCAAGTGCAGGCATCTCGTTTACGCAGGCTGAACAACCATTAAACCAAAAATTAACAAGTGTTACATCGTTTTTGCTAAATAAGCTTTCATCAACATCATTTCCCTCAAAATCCTTCCCCTTAAAGCCAGGAAACTTCTCTCCGGCAGCTTTATTGCTGCTTGCCACAGTCTTATTTCCAGTCGTCATACTTCCTGAGTTATCTTTGCTGCCACAAGCTGTCATTGTTGCCACAAGCATTGCTGTTACCATAAATACAGGTAAAATTCTCTTAATTCTCATCTTTGTTTTCATTGTTTTTTTCTCCTTAATTTACACTTTTTGTTGTTTTATTCTTGTTAAGCTCATGAGCCTTTTCAAGCAATTTCATTTTTTCAGGTCCCCAGTTTACACTGATTGCCTTGGTAGGACAGACCTTCACACACTCTAAGCATAAGTTCATTGCTTTAGTAAATACAGTTTTAGCTTCTCCACGATATGCCCCAAAGCTTATGAAAGCAACCGATATGACAAGTAATATTACTTGTACTGTAAGCTTTTGCTTGGTAGACTTGAATATTATCTTATCCATACAAATACCTCCTTGTCCTTCTTGCTTGTCCTATTGATAAAATGGATTATAACATGAACGCTGTAAAGTTTTTGTTAAGATAGGTTGTAAAATTAAATGCGACACAAATAAAAAGCCAATGTCTTGGAACTTAATCCAGATCTTGGCTTTACTTTTGCTTAAAATTAATATTTATTTTTCAACAAAGTAAGTGTTGTCGTAAATCTTTTTGAAAATATCATCATAATTTTCTTTTTCAAAACCTACCACACACTTGCTAATCTTTTTGCCATCTTTTTCTAGTGTCATTATATGAGTTGGATAATAAACCCTGTCATTAAATTCTGGAAATTCTCCATAAAATTCTTTGAAGACTTCATCCTTCTTACCTTCGCAATCCCTAATATCCCTTGAAAGATATTTAATTCCCTTACCATCTAAGTAGGCTTTTAATTTTTGGCAATAAGGACATTCATCGAAACCGTAGATTAAAAAGCTAATATTTTCTTCTCCACCTTTAGTTTTTATTTTATTTACAGGTGGTGTGAAGTAACCTTCTTCAAAAACATCCGCTAATTTAGGATTATCTGAACTTAGAAGAACTCTTTGATCCTTAAAGTCGTAGGCTACTCCAAAGCCCAAAACTTTACCCAAGTCTCTTAGGCGAAAATAATTGTAGCCATCTATGAAATAACCCTTAAGTTCAATTTCCTGTCCCTTATCGTCTACAATTTTTTGCCTAGTTTCCTTGGCAATTTTTTCTTCTTTTATCTTGTCTTCATTGAAAGAAAAAGGATCCTTGTAATTTTTTCCCTTGCTTATTATTACACTTTGTTTTTCATTATCATAAGCTAGGTCAAACTTGGCAGGAGTGTCCTTTAGTAAGGCAGCTACATCCCTAATTTTTACATAGTTGGACCTATTTATTAGGTAAGCATTTATTTCTAGGTCTCTTCCGTCGAAGCTGACATTTTCACCTGAAACAAATGCCATCTTTTCATCTGAAGCCAAGTCTACTTCTTTTACTTTAGCTTCTGATCTTTTACTACTTGCACTTACTGCCAAGGGACTTAAGAGAATTAGAAGTCCCAATAAGATAATTGATCTTTTCACGTTATCCCTCCTAATTTATATAGTATATTTTATCACATCATTTAGTAAAAGTTACCAGCATCTTTCAAAGGTATTTTTAATTTTTAAAAATTATTACTCTGTAATTTCTAGTAAAAAACCTAAGCTAAAATTACTTTAACTTAGGTAACTGATCTTTTTTTAATTTTGAAATTATCCAATAAATAAAAAATGTGAGGACCATTACAAAGACTGTCACTATAAAAAGTCCCACCACGTAATTGGGAAAGACATCCTTTATAGTTGCAAGGGCTGATCCCTCATAGGGCTCTTCTATAAAATAATAGTTTGCATCAAGCTTTTTGTTTAAAACTTTTATTATTGGAAGAGTCACAAGAATAAAAATTATTGGATATATTATATCTCTTATCTTTGGTAGGTATTCCTTTGAAATGACAAGATAGATTGGATAAAAGGCATTGACCCCATGAATGATCCAAGAAATAATTGCCACATAAGAATATTTATTTACTTGGTCCCAGCCTGGTGTGAAAAGACTTAGGATTGCTGCTGGCATAAAAAGATAATAGAGGCAGGCTTTTATAAACTTCCTATCCACAAAGGCATCTACTGCCATGAACTGGGCGCCAATTAGGCAGAGGTGGAAGGGCAAGTAAGAAGAATCGTAATGGCCACTTATTAAGACTCCAACAAGCCTAATCATTTCCAAGCTAATTGGTGTTAGGGCAAGAAAGATTCTAAAGTTTCTACTTGCTCTCCAGGGTTTGTATAAAATTATTGCAAATATAAAAATAATAGCTAGACAAGCGTAGTGGTAGGTCCCAAAAAACTTGAAGCCAACTTCACCATAGTCTAAGTCCCAAAAATTTCTCATAATTAAATTCCTTTTTCTTATTTCTTGAATATTTTAGCATAAAATTTCAAAAAAAGATTGAATTTTTTATCCATTAAAGAAAGAAAGTTGTCTTATGTTTAAGTCTACAAGATTTGAAACTGTTATTCCAATAAGTCTAAGCTTGTCGCCCTCATAGGCTTCTTCAAAAATTTCCATGGACTTGCTAAATATATCCTCTTCTTCATAGATGGCATTCTCATAAGTCCTTGACCTAGTCTTGACCTTGAAGTTCTCATCCTTCATCTTTAGGGTCAAGGTGTAGCCAGAAATTTCTTTTACAATTAAGTCTTCAGAAACTTCTTTAGAAAAATCTCTCAAGTAAGAAATTAATTCCTCCCTCTTACTTGTCACCTCAAAGGTGGACTCTGTCCCAAGACTCTTTCTCACAGTGTTGGGAGTGACCTCCCTATTGTCAATCCCCCTGATCCTCTTATAGATTTCTTCCCCACTCTTCTTAAACATAGTTACTAAAAAATCATAGGAGAGGGAATATAAGTCCTCAACGGTATTTATACCTATGTTTCTCAGTCTATTCTCCGTCTTATTTCCAATCCCGTGGACCTTTCTTATATCTAGGGGAAATAAAATCTCTGGTATGTCTGACTTCCTAATAATTTTTACTCCCTTTGGCTTGTTCCAATCGCTGGCAAGTTTTGCCAAAAATTTATTGTAACTCAAGCCGCAGCTAACATTTAAGCCAGTCTTTTCAAAAACTTTTTTCTGCAAATCATATACAATGTCTTCGTCGTAACCCAGTCCACTTATGTCAAGATAGGACTCGTCAATGGAGACTTTTTCGATCTTATCTGTGTAGGTCTTTAATACTTCAAAGACTTCTCTGGACTTCTCCAGATATCTCTCTCTTCTCATGGGTTTTATTATAAGATGGTCGCAGAGATTCTTTGCCATATACATGGGCATGGCAGAATGAATCCCATACTTTCTTGCAACATAATTAGCCGTAGTTACAACTCCGTGATTGGACCTGCCACCTACGACTAGGGGTTTGCCTATTATAGATTTGTCGTCAAGCTCTTCCACCGATGCGTAGAAGGCATCTATGTCTACATGTATAATAATTCCCATAAATATCACGGCTTTAGTATATCATAAAACTTTTTATAATGAAGTCTATTTGATATAATTCTATTGAGGTGAGATTTTGAAAAGAAAGCTTGCGCTCTATGATTTTGACAAAACTGTAGTTGATTGCGAATCAATTGTAGAGCTTTATAAGTATGGATTTAAAAATAAAAAAATAAAATTTGCGAGGACCATGGGAGGTCTTGCTTCTGCCTACATAAGGTCTAAGCTGGCATCTGACTTTAACATCATGAAGAACCAAATGGTCTCTATTATAAAATATTTTACCGAAGATGAGCTGAAGGACTTTGTAACAGATTACCTCTTCCCCAAATTTTTCTTTGTGGAGTTTGAAGACGAATTTTATTCTCACGACGAGGACACAATAAAAATTCTTTGCTCAGCATCTGCTACTCCCTACCTAAAGTATGTAAAGGACCTCTATCCCTTTGACTACATAATCGGGACTGATCTTGGAAGTGACTACAATCTCACAAGAGGTAACAACAAGAAGGGCGTAAAGGTCAAAAACATTAGAGACCTCTTGGAGCAAGAGGGGATTGAAATTGACTACGAAAACTCCTCTGCCTATTCTGACTCCTATGATGATGACAAGTATATGCTTAGGATGACAAAAAATAGATTTTTAATAAACTCTAAAATTAAGAAGAAGGGCTACGAAAATTTATCTTGGCACACAGAAGAAACTAAATAAACTTTAAATATAATTTAATATGTAAAGCATAAAAATAAACTGGGACGTAATCCCAGTTTTTTTTATTTCTCAATTTAATTCTAAAAGATATTCTTCTATAAGGCCGGCAATTTCGTCATAGGATTTTTCTCCCATGAACTCGTAAACTTTTTCTCCATCCTTGTAGAAGGAAACTCTAGGAAGTTGAAAAATTTCATGTTCTTCTGCAAAGGACTTGTTCTTGTCAAGGTCCATGTAGAAGCAAGACACGTCTTTGAACTCCTCTTCCAAGAGAACTTCCATAACTTCCATAAGTGGCTCGCAGTGAGAACACCTCTCCGCCCCATAAATTAATATTGCCATCTTGTTCTCTCTTATTGTCTCATCAAAATGATTTGCCGCAATGTATTTAACTACAGACTCATTTCTCTTTATTACTTTCTTATTTTCCACAAGGTCTCTTACAGACTCTGACTCTTGAGAAAGTGGGTCGATGTCAATTGATAGCCTACTCCTATTTACATTTGTAATCTCAACTGACTTGAAGTCTCCTGCCCCAGGAAGTTTGAAGTAGGATGCGTCTTCTATCTCTTGAATTTCATTTTCTTCTTCATCGATGTCTAGGTAGTCGTAAGGATACCTATAAACCCTGTAAATCATGTTGTTCTTCAAGAGGTTTTCTGTCGTTGTCCTATAAGGGCAGGTCCACTGCCAGACAATTTCTTTCGATGGGGTAACTTCAATTACAAGCCCCTCTGTGGCAAGAGTTATCAAGGTGTTTCCATTAGGCAGTCTTTGAAGGTTGCCCCCATATGGAGAATAAAACTTGTAGCCATTCATTGGAATGGAAAAGCCAAAGTCTCTTGGGTCCACAGACCAATTTACTGCAAGGGTAACTGGATTTATTTCAAGAACTCTAGAATAATTTCTCACAAATGGCAGTAGGCCTGAAGGAGATGTAAGAGTTGGCGAACCGTAGCCACACCTTCCTCCGTTGTCAAAAATTAAGAGATTGCCTTCTCCTGGCAGACCCTTTGGTACAATACTTGCAAAGGCAGATCCAACAACTGGGTCCACCTTAGTGAAATCAGAGAAGTTTGGTCCCAACTTGTAACAAATTCTTGACCTCTTCTTGTCGATTATCCCAATAATATTTGCAGCCCTTGCTGTAAATAAAATGTTGTCTGGATGAAAGCGTGGGTCTCCCTGGTCGTACCACTTGTTTTCTCCAATTGTTGAAATTGAAGTTATGTCAAGATAATTTCCCAAAGGTCTCTCTGTAATCCTCAAGTTTGGATTTCTATAAATTACGTTTTTTGCTTCTTCAGAAAATCCCAATTGGTCAAAGTGTTCGCTAAAGGAAAACTTCCAAATTATATTTCCATCTTCATCAACTTCCAAGATAACGTCATCGAGCAGGGCCTTGTCAGAAATCCTCGTATCAACAATGGCATCGTGAACAAGAAGGAGGGTCTTCCCATCTTCCACAATTTTTTGGCCTGGATAATAATAGCCAACAGAGTTGCCCTCCCTTTGAAAGTCGGAATGGGCCCTTGCCATCCACTTGGGCCTGTAGCCCCTGTCCTCTGTGAACTTAAACTTGTTAAAGTCAAAGACAACTTTGCCATCCTTATCGAATTCCAATAGGTCAATCCCATCACTGACACCAAAGTCCGAGGACCTAAAGGAAGAAACACTCATGATATTTTTATTAGGCAGCATCTTCGCCGGCATGGGGTTAACAGAATATCTCTTTAATTCTGTTCCATCCATTTTTGTTATAAGGGCCCCGTCCTTGGCAGTTGAAATTAAATTTATACCATTGTAGGCCTTTTCTCTCTTGTAAACTACTGTCCCCCTTGGATAGACTCTCATAAGACACCCCTCTTCCTAATATATCTTTCTGCATAAACTGTTGCCACTGCACCATCATTAGCTGCAGTTACAATTTGTCTAAGGGCCTTGTCCCTAATATCTCCTGCTGCAAAAATTCCTTCCACAGAAGTTCTCATAGCTTCATCAGTTTTTATAAAACCAAAGTCATCTACTTCTACAAGATTTTTAACGAAGTTGGAGTTGGGACTCATGCCTGCAAAAATAAAAATTCCATCAGAAGTCACCCTAGTCTTGGTATTGTCAGATAGGTCTAGGATGTCAAGGCTGTTGACTCTTTCATTTCCATTGATGCCCTCAAGTTTTGAATTCCAAGTGTAGGATATTTTTGGATTCTTCATTATCCTTTCCGCTTCCAACTTGTTGCCATCAAACTTGCCCTCTTCGTGGATAATTATCATGTTAATAGAGTTGGCAAAGTTGGAAAGATAGTCAGCCTCTTCAAGAGCAAGGTCACCAGAACCTAAAATATGTATGTCCTTGTCCTTAAAATAATCTGCATCACAAGTGGAACAATAGGAAACTCCACGACCTGCAAATTCAGTTTCACCAGGCACATTTAGCATCTTTGCATAGGTTCCCGTTGCAATAATCACAGCCTTAGCAGTATATTCTCTCCTTCTTAAAGTCCTTAGGACAAAACCATCTTCAGTTTTTTCAATTTCCTTAACAGTTCCAAAGGCAAATTCATTTGTAGGAAAGCCCTCTGCCTGCTTCCTAAATTCGTTAATAAGATCTCTACCAGAGATTTCCTTAAAGCCAGGATAATTTATAATCTTGGGAGTATCGTTGACCCTGCCACCATAGGAAAATTTTTCAATTACAAGAGTTTTTAAAAGAGCCCTGCCTGCATATATTGCTGAGCTAAGACCAGCTGCTCCTCCACCAATAATTATTAAATCGTAAGTAGTCATCATATCACCTCAAATTGAGTCCACTGGATTCTTAGGAGCCTTCTTAATAATTTTAAAACTCCCATCTTCGTAGTCCGCTATATTAAACTCGCCATTTCGTCTCACCCTGTTGGACCAAAAGTCTTCAATAGGAATCCCCTCAATGAGAGAATAAATGGCAACAATAGTAACGCCGTGAGTCACAAGAAGAATATTTTCATCTTCATTTGGATAAATTGCTTCCTCAAAAAATTTCTCCACCCTCTTTCTAAGGTCATGGATACTTTCTCCATCAGGTCTTTCATAATTTTTTGGATCTTCAAAATATTTTTTGTATAGGACCTCATCATCTACTTTGACGTCCTTGATATTTTTTCCTGACCAAGACCCAACATCTATTTCTCGAAGAAGGGGCGTCTTAATAATCTCCCTGTCAGGGCAAATTAACCTTGCAGTATCGTAGGCACGACCAAGATCAGATGAATAGACCTTGTCAAAGTTAAGGTCCTTAGACATCTCTCTAAGCCTCTTTCCCATCTCGATGCCCTCAGAAGTTAATGCAGAGTCCAATTGTCCCTGGATTATCCCAAGCTTGTTCCACTCAGTCTCCCCGTGTCTAGTAAAATAAATTCTCATCTTTCCCCCATAGTCATAAAAACATTTTCTCACTTATTAATAGTATAAAGGATAAAAATCAAGTATTAAAGGCAAAAAAATTACTTAGGTAAAAAATTACCTAAGTATGATCATAAAAGTTATTTTTCTTCCATCTCTATCGAAAGTTTTTTTGCTTCTTCTATTATGTCTCTTGGATAATTTAGGCTATCCAAGATTGCAATGGCGTTACGACTTCTTGCTGGTCCATCTTTTAAAAGATAGTCAAACTTTATGTCCCCATCTTCTATCTTTTCTTCAAAGTGTTTGTTTGCGAATAAATCTTTTAAAAGAATTGTAAGTTCGATGTCGTGGGTTGCTGCTATGACGTGATTATTCTTTGCCAAGTACTTTAAGGTTGCTGTTGCCGATGCAATCCTATCAATGGTGTTAGTTCCCCTAAAGATTTCGTCTAGCAAAATTATTTTTTCGTTCTCGTCTTCTATCATGTCTCCAATTGCCTTGGACTCTGCCATGAAGTAAGAGAGGTTTTTCATTATTGAGTCGCTGATGTCTATGGCTGAAGTGATTTTTATTGGTTTGATTTCAAATTCTTCTCCAAAGAAGATTCCAAAACTAAGGGCAAATACCACGTTTATTCCAAGAGTCCTAAGATAGGTTGACTTGCCTGATGCATTGGACCCTGTCAAGATAATGGACTTGTCCAAGTCTAAGTCATTGGGAACTGGGTTTCTTATCAAAGGATTGTAGAGATCTCTTCCAAGAATTTTATTTCCAAAAACTGCTTCTCCAGTCTCGTAGGCCTTTGATAAGGATATTATTCCAATTTCGCAGTCAATTTTTCCCAATAGATAATAAAGTCTAAAAATTTCTGACCTGTACTTTTTAAAATATTTTTGCGATTTTGAAAAGCTCCTTGCCTCTGATAAAAATAATATATTCTTATAGGTGTCTGCAAAGTCCAGCTCCATATTGCCTGTTAAGAAACCAAAGGACCTTAGACTTTTCTTTAAGGGACTGGTTTCTCTTAAAATATTTTCTACTTCTTGGAGTTCTTCTGTGAAGACTTTGTTTTTATTTTTCATCAAGCTTTCTGATACAAATAAAATACTTTTAAGCCTTACTAGGCTTTCCAATTTTCCCAAAGTTATTTCATTAAATTTTTTGTAAATAAAAGTGTTGACTCCAAGGAGGACAAAGATAAATAGGACTGCCTGGGCCCTTAAGAAAATAAAGAGAAGGATAATATAAAGTGCAGTGAGAGAAAAAATTTTCGCCGCAATCTCAAGTTCTCTATCTACTTTAACTTCTTCTTCAATAAGATTTAGGACATCTTCCTTAAAGTATCCAAGCTTTCCAAGTTGTAATTGCAAGTCCTCAAGATCTTCTTCCCTGTCTTTATATATTTTTCTCTTCTCTTGAAGTCTTGTAAGTTCATCCTTATCTAAAATTAAATCCCTAAGTCTGTAGTAAAAATATTCTAGTCCCATTTTTGACATAGAGTGGTTCATCTTCTCTAAGATTTCTTCAAAGTTTAGGTCATTGGCAGTAATGTCACTGACATTTCCTCCAAGCCTCTTATGTAGTCCATTGATTTTTCCCTTGAACTTCTTAGCATGAACTTTTCCAAAATTCTTTATTATCTCTTGTCTTAAAATTTTTTCATTTCTCTGCTTCACGTAGAAGTTGTAGAGGAAGATAAGTCCAATTAAGACAAAAAATAAAATCACAAGTGAATAGTAGTCCTTCATGCAGCCTCCTTTTGGTCTCAACAAATTAGCTTCATAAGCTCATATGATTTACTTAAATAAACTTTATCCTTAATTATTTTTCCTGTCAACAAAACTATTTGTTTGCAAGAAAAAAAGACTGCTCACCTAAGCAAGCAGCCTTTAAAATTTAAATTTTATTTATTCTTATTTTCCGAAAAGTTCATCAAAGTTTCTTAGGATTACATTTCCGATATCGTCTTGAGCATCAATTGTTGATCCACCAATGTGTGGAGTTACATAAAGTCTGTCAAGTTCGAATAATTTACTTTCTACTGGAACATCTTGAGTGTCAAGTCCGCCAGAGCCAAGTTCGTTAGAAAGTGTATCTAAGTTTGCTCCACCTAGTTTGCCATTCTTGATGTAGTCGTATAGGTCATCTTCGTTAACAATTCCACCACGTGCAGCGTTGATAATGCAAGCGCCGTCTTTCATCTTTTCGAATTCTTTTGCTCCAAAAAGATCCTTAGTGTCTGGAGTTAGTGGCATGTGAAGAGTGATAATGTCAGAGTTTTTAACGATTTCGTCGAAATCAACAAGTTTAACATAATCAACTTTAATGTCTTCTGGTTTTAGGAATGGGTCATAAGCAAGAACATCCATATGGAATACATTAGCGATTTCAGCAACTCTTCTTCCGATTGCACCAAAACCACAAATTCCTAGAGTCTTGTTTCTAAGTTCTCTACCAATCCATCTATATTTATTCCAGATTCCACCCTTAACTTCGTTTTGAGCTTGTACAGAGTTTCTGTATAGGTCAAGAGCCTTAGCAAAAACAAGTTCAGCAACTGCGTTTGCGTTTTGTCCTGGAGAGTTTTTAACTGGAATATTTTTTTCCTTAGCATATTCAAGGTCAATGTGGTTAGTTCCTGTTGAACCAACAAAAATTGCCTTTAAGTTTTTAGCAGCATCAAGAACTTCCTTGTTGATGAATGGGTCAACTCTCATGAATAAGAAATCATAAGGTTCAATAATTTCTGCTAATTTTTCTGAAGTTGGAAGCATAACCTTATCAAGTTCAATACCTCTTTCTTCAAGTCCCTTGTCAATTACGTCTGACATGTAATCTACCATTAACGCTTTCATTTACATCCTCCTTAAAATTTTATGTACTTCGTTACATTTCTATTTTAGATGAAATCATTATCTTTTTCAAGGTCATTTATAAGCTTAGGTCAATTAGCACTTTTCTTTCAAAAAGCCCTTGGAAAACCCTTGGATATTTACTTAAAGTTAAAAGATTTTGAGATCACTTTCTTCTATATTATATGACAATTCTTTATGGTCTTTTTAAATTGCTTACACAAATAAAAATAAAAAAAGAGGCAAGCCTGCCTCCTTAAATATTAAAATAAAATCTCAAGAGCCCAAGTATAAAAAGATGGACTGGATAAAATAAATAATTAAAAATTTTATTCTGTTTTCCCTTCTCTCCGTTATATAAAATCGTAAGGCCAAATCCAAGTATGGACCAAACTTCTTTTACTATTGTAAGGTAGGCACAGATTGCTCCAGCCACTGGTCTCTCATAAAACATATAGAAGACAAAGGCTGTCATGATTGCATGAAAGTCGTAGTCGCCTGATACAAAGTTGGACACAAAAAACATAATAATTAAAAGCGGAATAGAAATAAGAATCCAAAACTTTCCAAGTTTATCCTCGTATCTTTTTCTAAACTCATCTAGTATCCAAATGCTAATTAGGGATAGGGCGAGAGAAAACAAGACGTTGTTAAGTCTAAACTCTAATATGACTTTCGACGAAAACATGTCATAGGGAATTTCTGATATCACCGCAAAGAATATTAGGTGTAAAAGATATTTCTTTTTGTCGTGGGTCCTAAAAAATCCTTCTACTATAAAGAAGGAGAAAAGCGGAAAGGCAATTCGTCCTATTACATCAAAGATAGAACTTATAAATTGCAAAACTCCTCCACCTTCTAAGTTGGGCCAGATTAGTGCCTTGTTTATGTGATCAATTAACATGGAAGCAAAGGCAATATATTTAAGCTGAGCTCCATTTAAAATTTGGAATTTTTGTAAATTTTTGTGCTTAAATCTTTCCACAATCTTCCCCCTTATTTTTTGTTAGAGAATTATTTTACAATAGACTCCTTCACTTGTAAAGTTTAATTACTCTTAAAAGGTATTTTTTAGCTTTCATTTAACCTATAGTCAAAAATTTTTGAATTATCTGTTACACAAGTGATAATTTCCACTTCACTTATCATAAGCATTTTATTTAATTTCTTAATTTCTCTATGAATCATTACCAAGTTGACGTCAAAAGGATTGTCTATAATCTTTTTTATTATTCTTTCTTAATTTCATCTCTCACCTGGTCTGGAGCAAAGATATCTGTGAAAATCATCCTAAGTCCAAAAGTATTTGAAATTGGGTATGCTGGATATGATGTAGAAATATTTGTCAAAACTCCACGAAAAATTTTATACTAAATATTAAAAACTTTGTGGGCTTTCTAAAAACCGCAAGATTTTAACTCCTTATAATTACAAATTCATAAAATATATGATGATAATAATTAATTACCCGAATACAACAATTTTGTCATTATCTATAAAGAATGAATAACTTTTTAATTCAAATTAAAATTCACTTATACTTTTTATGTAATAAAAATGGAGTATATAAAACTATATTAATTATTACAGATACAAATAAAAATTCTTTTGTAAAAATAAAATCTTGATTGTATTCTGCACTCGTGAAATTAGTCATAAACATATTGTGCAAAAGATGGATGAAGGTTACCATAATAACACTTCTACTCTCCATGTAGATGAGTCCAAGCACTATCCCAATGGCGATACAAAATACAGTAATTTCTATACCTGCGTAGAGACCTTCTGTTCCAGAATAAAATACCAAACAATACAAAGGAAAATGAGCCAAGCCCCACATAAGACCAGTTAACAAAACTCCTATTCTATTGCCATATAATGATTGAAGCCTTGTTTGTGAAAAATATCTCCAACCATATTCTTCACCCATTGTAAATATTAAATTAAAAGTTGTACTAATTAATCCTACTGTAAAGGTTCCAGCTAATCTATTAAGAAGATCAGTAAAATCAACTTCTGATTGAAAATAAAAACTTAATATTCCCAATCTAAATAAATCTATTATAATTACAATAAAAGCCCATTTAAGAAATAAAGAAAAATTAAATTTTCCTCTTAATCTTTTATCATCTATCGTTAATACATAAAGACTAATTAACCAACCTAAATACGCGACATAATCAATCTTATTTAAAACTTTTTCTGAAAAGAATGACAATATGTAAAAAAATATAAATAATATGAAGTATAAGGAATATATCACACTAAATTTATCTTTAGATAAATCTTTTAACTTAAAATCTTTTTCTAATAAAATTGCAATAAAAGCAGGAACTAAACTCATAACAAGTGTTATAACCCCTGCATTATCTACTTTGTAAAAATATTTACATGTAATTCCTATCAAAAAATCTAGAAAAAAAACTATAAATAAAAAGTATTTTATTTCTTTTTTTGTGCTCATATTAACTCCTCTCTTACTATATTTATTAACTCACTCATTTATTTATATTCACGAAAATATTTTTATTAACAAAAGAACATTTCTTTAATGCATACAGTTTTCCCTGACTTTCAAATATAAATAACAAGCAGCTTTTATAGATTCAAAAAAGACCACAAAGTCTAACTTCGTGGTCTTAAATAATTTACTATTATCTTAATGTTTGAGCAACATTTAAGAATACTGTTATAAAGAATGAGTTAATGATATCAATAGCAAAAGCTCCTACCATTGGTAGTATAAAGTATGCTTTTGGAGATGGACCAAATCTTTCAGTAATTGAGTCCATGTTTGCAAGTGCGTTGTAAGTAGCGCCCATACCAAATCCACAAATACCACCTGACAAAACAGCTGCATCATAATCTCTACCCATAACCCAATAGTTAATGAAGTAAGCATAGAATGCCATGAATATAGTTTGTGCAAATAGAATTACAAGCATTGGTCCTGCAACTTCCTTTAGGTCTAGTAGGTTGATGTCTATAAGTGCCATTACTAAGAATACATTAAGTCCAACATCACCACAGATAGAGTTTGCTCTATCATCAACTGCCCATTTTGAGCCTTTCTTACCAATTGTATTTACAAAAATACCTGCAAGAATCATGGCAGTTACATAAGCTGGTAAGCTTAATGGGTTACCCATAATAGAAACATGTTCTTTGATGAACACTTGAAGAATAGCGCCAAGTCCAACTGATACAAAGATAAGTCCTAAAACTTTGATAAAATCTAATGCTTCTAGTGGAACAACTTTCTTATAGCTTTCTCCAGCATTGTTCTTTTCTAAGTTTTCAAGAACGTCAATATTAGAACCGTTTTTGTCAAGTGGACTAGCTAATTTATGCTTTCTAATAAGTGTAGAACCAATAGGTCCACCAATTAATGATCCCATGATTACACCGAATGTAGCTGCCGCCATACCAAATGTTGACGCGTTAACAAGACCTTGTTCTTCAAAAGTTGTACCCCAAGCTCCTGCTGAACCGTGTCCACCTACCATTGTAACTGAACCACAAATTAAACCAAGTAGTGAATCTACTCCTGTAACTTGTGAAAGTACAAGTCCAATGGCGTCTTGGAATATAACTAATACAGTTGAAACTAATACAAAAAGGATAAAACCTTTTCCTCCTTTTTTAAGTGTTTCAAGGTCTGCTCCTACACCAATTGATGTGAAGAATACCATCATGAATGGATCTTTTAGTGTTTGGTCAAATTCGAAAGTACAAATTCCACCAAGTTGTAATAAGAATCTAATTATTGCAAAAAGGAATCCTCCTATTACTGGTGCAGGTACACAAAATGTTTGAAAAAATTTGACTTTGCTTCTAATAAGTTTACCTATGTAAAAAACTATTATTGCAAATCCAACAGTTTGCATGACATTAAATGAAATATTCATTTAATCTCCCTCCTTTATAAAAATATTTGTCTTTATCTGACACATATATTATAATAAAACCTTTTCATATTTGCAATAGGATTTTTTTAATGTTTTTTAGTTTAATATCGCTTTTCTGTTAGAAAGTAATAGATTTTATATTCAATAATTTTTCATAAAAAAACCAGAGTTTTTTATTTACTCTGGCATGTATCCTATTAATTTTCAATTTATAATATATTATTATATTTTACTTCCTGTATTCCCCGTGACCAAAGATCACATACTTGTAGCTCACAAGTTCATCAAGTCCCACTGGTCCCCTTGCGTGAAGTTTTTGTGTTGAGATACCAAGCTCCGCTCCCTTGCCAAACTCTCCTCCATCTGTAAATCTTGTTGAAGCATTTACATAAACGCAGGCTGAGTCAACTTCTTCTAAGAACTTCATAGCCCTCTCATAAGACTCTGTCAAGATTGACTCTGAGTGGCCTGTTGAATACTTTGTGATGTGGGCAATAGCTTCGTCAACATCATCAACTGTCTTCACAGAAACTTCGTAGTCCAAGTATTCTCTGCCGTAGTCATCTTCCTCTGCCTTCACTGCATTTTTAAGCTTAGGAAGAGCTGCTTCATCAGCATGAACTTTTATCTTGTGTTTTTCTATGACTTCATTTAATAAGTCAAAGAACTTGTCTGGTAAATTTTTATTTAAGACAAGAGATTCCGCTGCATTGCAAACTCCAATTCTTTGAGTCTTTGCATTTTCAATAATCTTTACAGCATTTTCAATGTCGCACTCATCGTCAACATAGATGTGGCAATTGCCCACTCCCGTTTCAATTACAGGAACCTTGGCATTTTCAACTACTGAGTTAATAAGTGAAGCTGATCCTCTTGGAAGTAGTAAGTCAACATAACCCTTTAGTTGCATCAATTCCTTTGAAGATTCTCTTGATGTGTCCTTTACAATTTGAACGAAGTTCTCGTCATAGCCAGCATTTTTTATCCCAAATCTAATGGCATCTGCTATAGCGATGTTAGACTTGATAGACTCCTTGCCTCCACGAAGGATAATGGCACTTGAAGCCTTTAGAGATAAAATTGCCGCATCAAGAGTTACGTTAGGTCTTGATTCATAAATTATGGCAATAACTCCCATTGGGACAGTTTTCTTCCCAATTAAAAGCCCAGCATAATTTTCTTCCATTGATAGGACCTTGCCCACTGGGTCTTTAAAGTCAATTACCTCGTCAATGGACTTTGCCATGCCTTCGATTCTCTCATCAGTTAAGAGAAGTCTATCGATTAGACCTTCTGGCATATTATTTTCTCTGCCCTTCTTGATGTCCTCTTCATTAGCTCTTAAAATATTTTCCTTTTCATCTAAGAGGGCCTTCTTGATTTCAAGAAGCATTGCATTTTTTTCCTTAGTTTTTAATTTCTTTAACTTGTAAGAAGCTTCCTTAGCAATCTTCCCCATTTCCTTAACACTTAAAGTATGTTCCAATTTCTTCTCCTTTAACTATATCTCTTATTATCTTCATCTTTTCTCCAGATCCAATAACAACTTCTATGTCCTTTTCTATGGCAAGCTTGGCTGCCTTTATCTTGGTGTACATGCCACCAGTTCCAACATTGGATTCAGTTTCCTTTGCCATGCCTTCAACCTCATTTATATCTGCAACCTCGTGGATAATTTTTGCATCAGGATTCTTCCTTGGGTCGTCAGTATAAAGTCCTTCTATGTCTGTAAGCATAATGAGTAGGTCTGCCTTAATCATCCTGGCAATAACTGCTGAAAGGGTGTCGTTGTCCCCAAATTTAATTTCATAAGTAGAAATTGTGTCGTTCTCATTTATTATTGGTATTACATTCATACCTAAGAGTTTCTCAAAGGTGTTCTCTGCATTGACCCTCATCTCTTGGTCAACTTCTATAGTTCTTGTTAGAAGGACTTGGGCAGAATTGTAGCCATAGGACACAAGAGACCTGTCGTAAATATTTGTAAGGGCAACTTGACCCACAGCTGCAGCAGCTTGCTTGTCAGAAGTTTCTTTAGGTCTTTCCTTTAGATTTAATTTTGCACGGCCTGCTGCAATGGCACCTGAAGAAACAAGGACAACATCATAGCCTTGATTCTTTAAGTTTGCTATCTCAAAGCAGAGCTCGTCAATTTTTTGTAAATTTATTTTTCCATTATCGTGGGTTATGGAAGATGATCCAACCTTTATCACGACTTTCTTTATTTCTTTTGAAAATTTTCTCATTTCAACCACCTTACCTATAATATACTTGAATTTTACACATTAGTAAATATTTTTCTCCCTTGCTAGCAAAATTCAATTAAATAAATAATCATACTATATTAAATTTTTCTCACCTGTAATTGACCTTATGCTATAATAAGCTTGGGAGTGTGATGATTTTGCCAAAAATTTTAAGAAAAAAAGAACTTGCGCCAAATATATTTTTATTTGATATATATGCACCTAAAATTGCAGCCTCTGCAAAACCAGGTCAATTTATTATTTTAATTGCCGACAAGTATTCTGAGAGAATTCCCCTAACTATTTCTGATTACGACATAGATAGAGGTTCTGTCCAAATAGTTGTCCAAGCTTCTGGTGAATCTACAAAGAAAATTGCAGCCTTTGAAGAAGGCGAAAGCTTTAAGGACTTTGTTGGACCTCTTGGCCACGCATCAGATTTTTATGACATGGACCTAGAGGACTTAAGGGACAAGAGATACCTATTCGTAGCAGGTGGAGTTGGTACTGCCCCAGTTTATCCTCAAGCTAAATTTTTCAAAGAAAAGGGCCTTCACTGCGACATAATCATTGGAGCAAAGTCCAAGGAATTTGTAATCCTTGAAGATGAATTAAAGTCTGTTTGCGACAACTTATACATAGCAACTGATGATGGATCCTATGGCTTCAAGGGTCTTGTAACAGATAAGATTGTAGACCTTGTGGAAAATGAAAAGAAGCATTACGACCAAGTTGTTTCCATTGGACCTATGATAATGATGAAGTTTGTCTGCCTAACTACTAAGAAGTTCGACCTTCCAACAACAGTTTCCCTAAACCCAATTATGGTTGATGGAACTGGTATGTGTGGTGCCTGTCGTGTTTCTATAGGTGGAAAAACTAAGTTTGCCTGTGTTGATGGACCAGAATTTGACGGCCACCTAGTGGACTTCGATTCTGCCATGAAGAGGCAAAGACAATATATAGACAACAAGAAGACTCACACAATAGCTGACCACCACTGCACAATGGACCTAGCAGTGTCTGACCACTTAGCTGAATCTTCTGCCCAAGATAATCAAGGTCTTGTAATAAAAAAAGCTGAAGACAGGTTTAAAAAGGTTCCAATTGCTGAACAAGCACCTGATGAAAGAAATAAAAACTTCAAGGAAGTTTGTCTTGGCTACACTGCAGAAGAAGCAGCCACAGAAGCTTCAAGATGTCTAAACTGTAAAAAACCTGGCTGCGTTGAAGGCTGCCCAGTTTCCATTGACATACCTGGCTTCATAAAGGAAATCGCAAGTGGCAACTTCGAACAAGCCTACAAGGTTCTTTCCCTTTACACTTCCCTTCCAGCAGTTTGTGGTAGGGTTTGTCCACAAGAATCTCAATGTGAAGAAAGATGTGTCCTCTTAAATAGGGGCGACGCAGTTTCCATTGGTAAGCTTGAAAGATTTGCAGCTGACTATGCAAGACGTCACCAAGTCCAAGAAAATGCTGACATCAGAAAGATTGACAAGAAGGTTGCCGTAGTTGGAGCAGGTCCAGCTGGCCTTACTTGTGCAGGTGAACTCGCAAAAATGGGCTACGACGTAACAGTTTTTGAAGCCCTTCAACAATCTGGTGGAGTTTTAATTTACGGTATTCCAGAATTTAGACTTCCAGACGAAGTCGTTGAGTACGAAGTTGAAAACATCAAAAAGCTTGGAGTTAAATTTGAAAACAACTTTGTTATAGGAAGAACTGAGACCATAGACGACCTAATCAAGGATGGCTTTGAAGCAGTCTTTATTGGATCAGGTGCCGGCCTACCTAAGTTTATGAATATTCCTGGTGAAAACCTAAATGGAGTTTATTCAGCCAACGAATTCTTGACAAGAAACAACCTCATGAGGTCCTTTGATGAAGAGTACGACACTCCAGTTAACGTAGGAGAAAAAGTTGCAGTTATTGGCGGCGGCAATGTTGCCATGGATGCTGCAAGAGTTGCAAAAAGACTTGGAGCTGATGTTTCCATTGTCTACAGACGTACTGAAAAGGAACTTCCTGCAAGGACTGAAGAAGTCCACCATGCCAAGGAAGAGGGCATTAAGTTTGAAATGCTAACTGCTCCTGTTGAAATCCTTGGAGACGACCAAGGCTGGGTTAAGGGAATGAAGTGCGTGAGAAATGAACTTGGAGAACCTGATGCATCTGGCAGGAGAAGACCTGTTGCTGTAGAAGGTAGCGACTATGAAGAGGACTTCCAAACAATTATCATGGCTCTTGGAACAAATCCAAACCCACTAATTTCTTCAACTACAAAGAATCTTGACATAGAAAAATGGGGCGGCATCATTGTAAATGAAGAGTCTCAAACATCTCGCCAAGAAATCTTTGCCGGTGGCGATGCAGTTACAGGATCTGCAACAGTAATCCTTGCCATGGGTGCTGGTAAAAATGCCGCAAAGTCTATCGACGAATTTTTGAGAAATAAATAAGATTATAGATAAATAAATTAAGGGAAGGGTTTTACCTCTTCCCTATTTTTGTGTCTATTTACTTTTATTTTCTAAGTTTGTAAATCACATCCTCGATAGATTTGGTATGTGACTTATATTTTCTTATAGCTTGAGAAAATTTTTACAAGCTTGGAAATTTTATGACTTAGTAACTTTTTATAAGCCTGCCAATAAAGTCCTACTTCTTAAAAATACAAAGCCAGACTGCCTCTTCCTGCCATGGAACCTTGTGGATCTCGTGGGGTCTTATTACCAAGCTGTCTCCTTCTCCTAAGTCAAGTCTCCTTCCATCTTCATATTCTATTTGGGCCTTGCCCCTTAATAAGAATACTATCTCAAGTTCCTCTTGGTCATAGAAACCTGTGACTTGGTCAAGGGACAGGGTCCTAATAACTTTTATTCCCTCATCTTCATAAATTTTTTCTTCAATTTCTTCTTCACTAGAAAATCTTATATTTTTAAAAATATTGTATAATTTATTCATAGCTTAATTATAGCATTACTTTAAATCTCAATATATAAGACCAAAGTAATTTGCTATAATTATAAGAGAGGTGGAAAATGTTTAGAGAAATGAGAAGAATAAAGCAAGAGCTTCCCCTTGAAGAAGCTAAGAGCTTGCTTATGAAAAATAAAAGAGGAGTCCTATCCTTTAATGGCGAAGATGACTACCCCTATGCCATTCCCATAAATTTTTTATATGACGAGGAAGAAAATAAAATTTATTTTCACGGAGCTAAGACTGGCTACAAGCTTGACTGTATCAAGAAAAATAATAAGGCCTGCTTCGTGACCTATGGTGACCAAGAGCTTTCAGAAAATGGCTGGTCCTACTATCTAAAGAGCCTAGTTGCCTTTGGAGAAATTGAAATCATAAAGGACAGAGACCTAGCAGCCCAAAAATTAATAAGACTTGCTTCAAGATATTTCCCATCAATGGAAGAAATAAATGAAGTCATGGAGAGAAGTTTTAAAAATGCCCTAGTCTATTCCCTTAACATCCAGCACATGACTTGCAAGAGAGTCCACGAAAAATAAAAAATCGCAAGCAAAAAACCAAGGTCTTAGTATTACCTAAAACCTTGGTTTTATTTTTATATATTTAATTCAATTTCTTCTAACTTCTTTTCCCTTTGGCTTTCCCTATAGTGGGCAAAAATTGAACCAATTAGGTTTTGAACCACAGAGAAAATTGCTCCTGGTAGTGCTGCAAGTGGATTCATGGCAAAGTTTGTGTTTGCAAGAACTACTGCAAGACCAGAGTTTTGTGTCCCAACTTCAATTGAAAGAGTTGACTGCTTGTCGTAATCAAGCCCCATTAATTTCCCAAGTCCTAGTCCAAGGCCAAGACCTAAAATATTGTGGATAATAACAACTCCAAAGACTAAAAGTCCTGAAGTCATAATTTTTTCTGCATTAAGTCCCACAATTGCTGCAATAATTAGGGCAATCGCCATAGAAGAAATAAGTGGGAAGACAAAGTCCACCTTCTTAATTCTTTCTCTTAATAGTGCCTTGGCAATAATTCCAAGACCAACTGGCAATACAATTACCTTCACAATAGACATAAACATTGCCACAAAGGAAACTTCAACAAGAGATCCTGCCATCATGTAGACAAGAAGTGGCGTCATAATTGGTGCAAGTAGGGTTGAAGCAACTGTCAATAAAACAGAATAGGCAAGATCGCCTTCTGCAATGTGACTCAAAACATTGGAAGCAGTTCCACCAGGGCAAGTCCCAACAAGGATTACGCCAAGGCTTATGTCCTTTGGCAATTTAAAAATCACTGATAAGAGAAGTGCCAAGAGGGGCATAATTGTGTACTGGCAAAGGGCTCCCAAAAATATAAGTTTTGGTGCCTTTAAAAGATTTTTAAAGTCCTCAACTTCTATGTTAGTTCCCATACCAAACATTGCCGCCGCCAAGAATAGGGCTGTGTAGTTTGTCATCCCCTTAAAGGCATCTGGATACCTCAAGGCAGTAGCAGAAAGAAGCAGGATAATCAGGATCAAGTATTTTTCTATATAAAGTGAAATTTTTCTAAACAATTTACACCTCGAAGAAAAAGTTGTCAATAAGTCTAGTTGTGCCAAATCTTACAGCAAGAGCAACAAGGCAGTCCCTGTCAATGACATCCATGTCTTTTATCTCTTCTGTGTCAACAACTTGAACATACTCAATATCAGCAAGTTCTTCGGTTTTTATTTCATCTTCAATAATCTTAATTAAATCTTCAGCCTTCATGCCCTTTGTTATGGCAGCCCTACCCTTTTCTAGGGCCCTATGAAGAACTGGCGCAGCCTTTCTCTCTTCATCAGACAAGTAAACATTTCTTGATGAAATTGCAAGGCCGTCCTCTTCCCTCTTAATTGGGCAAGGAACAATTTCGATTCCAAAATTCAAATCCTTAACAGCCTTTTTAACAATTAAAAATTGTTGGGCGTCCTTCCTGCCAAAGTAGGCTCTAGTAGGTCTAAAGATGTTAAATAACTTTGTTAAGACAGTTAAAACTCCCCTAAAGTGAATTGGGCGAGTCTTGCCACATAAGTTGTCCTTTAAATCTTCGATAGTTACATAAGTTTTGTGATTTTGATAAAACTCCTTAGGGTCTGGTGTGAAGACTGCGTCAACTCCAGCCTCTTCACAGAGTTTAAAATCTCTTTCTTCATCTCTTGGGTAAGATTCATAGTCTTCGCCAGGTCCAAATTGAGTTGGATTTACAAAAATAGACACGACAACAATATCGTTGTTCTTTCTTGCTTCATCAATAAGTGACTTGTGACCTGCGTGCAAATATCCCATAGTTGGAACCAAACCCACAGACTTTTGGTAATTTCCCTTGGTAAATTCCAAAGCTTCTTGTACATTTCTTAGTACCTTCATCATTCTCTCCTTAAAAATTTATTTTGGAGAAATATTTAATTATAAATATTTAAGTACGGTTTATAAAAATAATACCGTCTCCGGCAATATTATAACAAAAATAATAAATTTTTGCAGAAAAAAAGGCACTAAATTAGTGCCTTGTCTACAAATTTTAAATTATTTTCACTATCTCAAAGGAATTTATTTTCTCTATCCTAACTTTCCCATCTCTTATAAAGTCTTCTAAGATTTTTTCTCCTCCAAAAACTATTTTAATTTCATCTTTTAAGACTAAGTCGTAGGACCTTATGTAGTCCAAAATTTTTTCTTCTTCACTTAAGTTTTCTTCTCTTTCTTCTAGGTCTAGGTTTTCTAAGAAAAATTCTTCTACTCTTGAGAAGTCCATTATGTTTTGCAATACTCTAGAATTTTTTGTTATCAAGAAGCCTGGAAGTTTTTTTATCCTGTAGTCAAAGGTCTCCATCCTGTCTTGTAAAAATAAATCATGAGAGTTCTCGTAATTAAATAAAAATTCATCATAGTCTAAGCCAAAGCCCTCTAAGATTTCTTTTTGAACTTCTAGCTTAAATATATTTTTTCCAAAGACTATGGCTTCTTCTAAAATTTTTCTCATGTAGTCCCTGGCTAGGTCCTTATTCATTTCTTCAACTGATATGAAGTACTTGTCCAAGGGATAGGACGACTTGTAGCCCTCTGTGAAGAGGTCTGGCGAAGCTTCAAAGCCTGGCATGTGAGTTATGGTTCCACTTGCCCTATACATGTCAAATAGTATTTGGTTCCCAAGATCAACTGAGTTCTTGTCCCTGAAGTTCTTTGGCAAAAATTCTTCGTAGTTACCAATTAGTCCTCCCATGACAAATTCATAGGAAAAGTTTTTATATTTTCTTTCAAATTTTCTAATTATTGGAAAAAGTCCCCACAAGAAGGGATCTAGTACGTCTGTAAAAATTTTTAACATAGGTCCTCCTAATCTAGGTCGATTATATCAAAGAGAAAAAATTTTTTCAGCAAATTCTTCTGAAAAGGACTTGACTTTTAAATATTTTACAATATTTACCACAATATATGTTTTCCTTGTGGTTTTCATATACTATATGTAGTATAATTATATCTACATTAGAAATGGAATTATTATTTTTTATATAAAAGGAGAGATGGAAAAAAATGCCAGAAGTTATTAAGAGAAATGGCGAGAAGGTTGCCTTCGACAGGAACAAAATTGTAATCGCTATTGAAAAAGCTATGCACTCAAGTTCCGGTGTCTACATAGAGGACCAAGCTCTTGAAATTGCCAAGGAAATTGAAGAACTTGCAAACTCAAAGGGCCTTCCCCTATCAATCTATGACATTGAGGGAGAAGTTTATTATCGTTTGATTCAAAACGACAACCCAGCTACTGCTAGGGCTTACGAATCTTACAAGTCAGTTCAACAATACAAGCGTGAACAAAATACTACTGACGAGGATATACTTGGCCTACTAAACGAAACTAATGAAGACTTAATGGATGAAAATTCCAACAAGAACGCCGTTATTGCCTCTACTCAAAGAGACCTTATAGCTGGTGAAGTTTCTAAGGATATTGCCAAGAGAAAAATGATCCCAGCCGACTTAGTTGAAGCTCACGAATCTGGCGCCATCCACATCCACGACATGGACTACTTCATCCAACCAATTTTCAACTGCTGCCTAGTTAACATGAAGGACATGCTTGACAATGGAACTGTAGTTAATGGCAAGATGATTGAAACTCCTAAGTCCTTCCAAGTTGCCTGCAATGTTATGACACAAATCATTGCCCAAATCGCATCAAACCAATACGGTGGTCAAAGTATTAATATTTCCTGCCTTGGCAAGTACCTAAGAAGGTCTTACGAAAAGAATCTTTCTCTTGCCCTTGACACTCTTGGAGACATTGAGCTTGCTGAAAAAATGGCAAATCAAATGACTAAAAAGGACCTTGAAAGTGGAATCCAAACTATCCAATATCAAATAAATACTTTGATGACTTCCAATGGTCAAGCACCTTTTGTTACTTTATTTATGTGGCTTGAAGACGACGACCAATATGTTGATGAAGTTGCAATGATAATAGAAGAAATCTTAAAGCAAAGAATTCAAGGCATTAAAAACGACGCAGGTGTTTATGTTACACCAGCCTTCCCTAAGTTAATTTACGTTCTTGATGAAAACAACATCAACAAGGACTCAAAATATTATTATTTAACTTCTCTTGCAATTAGATGTACTGCTAAGAGGATGTACCCTGATTACATTTCTGCCAAGAAGATGCGTGCCAACTACGAAGGCAACGTATTTTCTCCAATGGGTTGCAGGGCCTTCCTTCCACCTTATAAGGACCAAAAGGGCAACTACAAGTTTGAAGGAAGATTTAACATGGGGGCTTGCTCTATCAACCTTCCTCAAATAGGAATTCTTGCAGGAGGAAGCGAAGAAAAATTCTTTGAAATCCTAGAAAAGAGACTAGACCTAGTTAAGAGGGTTGGACTATTGCGTTACGAACACCTAAAGAAGGTTAGCAGCGATTCATCTCCTATCCACTGGCAACACGGAGCCATAGCAAGACTTGGCAAACACGAATCCATTGCTCCTCTTCTTTTAAATGGTTATTCAACAGTTTCCCTTGGCTACATTGGAATCTACGAAGCAACTATGCTTATCAAGGGAGTAAGCCATACTGACAAGAAGGGCTACGACTTTGCCATGAGGATCATGGACACACTTAACGATGCTGTTAATAAGTGGACTGAAGAATATGGAATTAAGTTTACTCTTTACGCAACACCAGCTGAGTCACTTACACAAAGATTTGCCAACATCGACAGAGAAAGATTTGGCATCATAGAAAATGTAACTGACAAGGGTTACTACATCAACTCCTTCCACGTTGACGTTCGTGAAGAAATTTCTGCCTTTGAAAAGTTTAACTTCGAAGCAAAGTTCCAAGACAAGTCAACTGGCGGCTGCATCTCTTATGTAGAAATTCCAAACATGGGTCACAACCTAGAAGCCCTAGAAACAATTGTTAGATATATTTACGACAACATCCAATATGCAGAATTTAACACAAAGTCAGACTATTGTGCAGAGTGTGGTTTTGACGGAGAAATTAAATTAAATGACCATGGCGACTGGGAATGCCCACAATGTCACAACACAGACAGGTCAAGCCTTACTGTTGTAAGACGTACTTGTGGTTACCTTGGTGAAAACTTCTGGAATGAAGGCCGTACTAAGGAAATTAACGCAAGGGTTCTTCACATCTAATGAACTTTGCCCAAATAAGAAAGTATGATGTTGCCAATGGCCCTGGCATAAGAACCACAATTTTTGTGACAGGCTGCACCCACAAGTGCCCCAATTGTTTTAATGAAGAGTACCAAGACTTTAACTTTGGTAACCCTTGGACTCGCAAAGAAACAGATGAAGTTATAGAAGATTTAAAATTAGATGAAGTTAAGGGCCTCACCGTCTTAGGTGGTGAGCCCTTCCAAAATGAAGTGGACCTCTTACAAGTTATTCGTGACATAAAAAAAGAAGTCCAAAAGGATATTTGGATCTTCTCCGGCTATACTTATGAAGAAATTTTAAAAGACCAGGACAAAAAGAAACTCCTAGAAGAATGTGACGTCTTAGTTGATGGAAGATTTGTAGAAGTTCTAAAAGACTTGAGTCTTAGGTTTCGAGGATCCTCCAACCAACGGATAATAGATGTGAAAAAATCCTTGGAAGCCAATGAAGTAGTTTTATTTGACCTGTAAAATTTAATTACAATAATATTTTTCTAATCTCTCAAGATATAACTGCTTAGATAAAAATAATAAAAACCCCAGTATTAATAAAGTGAACCTTAAAGTTGGTCTAAATCCAACAAAAGTAGGTCTCCTTTAGGTTTAATCTGGGGTTTTATAATTATATTTTTATTAATCTGCTTTTTTTACTATAACATTAAAGAAACCACTGCCACTTGTTCCATCGGCAAAATCAATATCAACTGATAACATTACCGTTATCTCTTCTAAAGGTGGAGTAATTACAGCCTTTTTTATATCCTTTAAATTATTTTTATCTACTTTTATTTCTTTTATTTCAGGTAAATTAGGGGTTGATATTGCATTTTTAATCATTTCTAAAGTAACTTCATCTCCTTGTTTTATAGAAATATCTGTAAATTCAATATCATGGTCCTCTGTTTTATCAACTTCTATTGACACTTCTAATTCACCAATTCTACCATCATTAAATATAACTTCAGCATTAAATTTTATTTCCTTTTCTTGTGATGAACCATCTAATACATCTTGTACTTCTTGTATTTTCCCTTCATCTACTATAATGTCTTTTACATTTTCGACATTATCCATTTCAAGGTGTTCTTTAATTGTTTCTTTATTAAAAGTTGTGTCATCCATATCTAATTGAATGAAAGTTTTCATTGGAATTTTTGTATAAACTAAATCACCATTTTCAAAGTAAATATTGTCAGCATATTTTAAGTAAATGATAGGCTTCAAGATTTTTACATCTTCTGGCAATTCACCATTTATAGTAACTGTTATTATTCCATCTTTTTCTTCAACACTATAAAGATCTTTATTTAACTCTTGTTTTTTATATTTTGGTGTAGATTTAGAAATTGCATCAACACTGTCATAATCCTTTTTAGAAATATAATTTAATTTAATATATCTCTCCTCAGATTCTCCTATTTTTTTAACATCACTAAGAAGTGTTTTTATTCTTATTTGATTATTCTTTAAAGATGTATAATACTTACCATTGTTTTTATTTCTAGCATCTCTTTCACCCAATACCTCGGAATCAACTAGAATATTCTTTGCAATTTTTCTAAAGGATCCTATATACTTTTTACCTTCAAATTTTGTTAATTCTTCAAGTTTTTTTATCTCATCTGAAGATAAGTCTTTTTTGTTTAACAAAATCTTAGCTTCTTCCATAAGAGATTTTAAATCAGCTATTGATTTTTCATTTTTGGGAGTCTTAACTCCTCCTAGTTCTAATAAATCATCTTTTCTCGAATCGATTATTGCCTTTAAAATCTTTTTCAATTCAATAAGGTGTTGATTCTCTGAGCTACTCTCACTTACTAATGTATTATTACTTTTTTTATTATTTTCCTTATTTTCATAATAGTTATAATTATGTCTGGATTCTTTAGTTTCTTTTGTAATTATAGACGCATTTTTAGATTTTTTGCTTTCAGATTTATAATTTTCTGAATTGGAATAAATTGTATTATATAAATACTGAAAGGCATCTTTTCTAAGTGCGAATGAATTTGGATTAATATTTTTACCACATATGTTTTCTTCTTCAGCCCATTTAATCCAGTCATAAGGCCACTTAGCATTATTTATTGCAGTCTTATTTAAATTCTTTTTGTGGCAAACAAGAATCTTTAGAAGCTCTGCATTAGTAATATTTTTCTCACCTTTAAATGTTCCATCTGGATAGCCACTAATTAAGTTCATGTTATTCTTTGCATAAGAAATTACACCGTTGGCCCAGTAATCTTTCCCTACATCGCTAAAAGGTATTTCTTTTCCTTGTAATTCAATTGCCTTATTTTTATCCCCCAGTGAATAAACTAAAATTTTTGTTATCTCACTTCTTTTTAAATTTTTTTCAAGACCTAAACTACCATCTGGATAACCATCTATTATTCCTTTTTCCTTTAAAAAATTTACTTTCTCAAGTCCATTATCCTTAGAAGCAAATACACTTATATTAAATATAGACAAAAACATTACAATAACTAATAAATTAACAAATCTTTTTAACATAAATTTCTCCTTATTTTATTCATACAATATTCAAACAATATAGATTGTATCAGAGCTAAAATTTTAAAATAATTTATATTATTGTAATGATTTTAATCCAATAAATTTCAAAAAATCACTTTTGTAATTATAAACAAAAATACCCTCCTTACTGGATTACCAATAAAGAGGGTAAACATCACTGCTGAGGAATTTTTTTGTCCTTTTTATTCTTCTGGAGGGATTGGCTTTTCTAAAGTTTCGTTATTGAAAAAGTCTGTGCCCTCATTGGCATTATCTTGGAAGGTCCCAAAGGTAGAAAGGTAGTCCACACCATCAATTGTGTAGTAAATTTCAATCCTTAAGTATTCCAGAAAATATTTTTCAAATTGAGTGCTATATCTTTTAGTCTCATAAAAATACCTTCCATCATCAAGTCTGTCTAGTTCTCCCTCTATTACCCTCTGTTTTTGATCGTCAGCATAGTGAGAGGCAGAGGCAAAGATTTTTATTTTAGGTATTTCTGGCTCATAAACTTTTCCATCTTTTGTAAATTCAAAATAAATCTTATTATCATAATTTAAATGAATACAAGGAATGTCGCCTTCTATCCTTCCAGCAATTTTATCCCTTACTTTCATGACCTTACTCTCAGGTAAACTTTCAAATTCCTCTCTCTCAAAGGTCCTTACAATTGGTTTTCTCTCATCATTGGAAACTTGAATATTTACTTTAACGCCGTTCATAGAATTATTCCTACTAAAATTTGGAGTTGGAGAAAAATAAATTTGAATGGCTGCAAATAAAATTATTGTAAGGATAATTACAATAGCAAAAACTTTTGCGACTTTACTTTTCATAATATCACCTACCTATAGTTTACCCTAAAAATAATTCAATATCATTAATTTTTAAAGTCAGGTAGATTATTTATATTACTTCAAATATTTCTAAACCTAATAAATTTTTCCAATAAAAAAATCTCCCAAGAGGTCCTGGAAGATCTTCTTATCTTTAATATGTAATGAGATTACTCATTGTGGAATAATTAAAGCAAAATATTTTACTAATTTTAAAAGGAGTATTTAAAATAAAAAGTCTATTGACAAAGGAATCCTTACATCAATAGACCTTTTAACTGGCGATAACTTACTCTCCCAGGTCGTTGCCAACCAAGTACCATCAGCGGACTAATGCTTAACTTCTGTGTTCGGTATGGGTACAGGTGTGTCCATTGTCCTATTCTCACCAGATTAACTTAAAAACTAATCTCACCCTTAACTCTTTGGTCAAGTCTTCGACCTATTAGTACTCGCTAGCTGAATGTATTGCTACACTTACACCTTGAGCCTATCTACCTAATTTTCTTCTAGGGGTCTTATCTTTCGAGGGAAATCTCATCTCGAGGGGGGCTTCGGGCTTAGATGCCTTCAGCTCTTATCCCTTCCAAACTTAGCTTCCCAGCTATGCACTTGGCAGTACAACTGGTGCACCAGAGGTTTGTCCATCCCGGTCCTCTCGTACTAAGGACAGCTCCTCTCAAATTTCCTACGCCCA
>OBLF01000060.1_pt1 | contig 142724 bp, 161 predicted proteins | sample 1519231 | NCBI WGS metagenome assembly OBLF01 (sample SAMEA2602895, study PRJEB22501) | metagenome
GAGATTTCACTGTCACCGGACACAAATTAGAGCTGTACGGCTACTGCAAAAAGTGCCAGGAAACCCGTAAAAAACAGTAATTTCACCTATTGTACAAATAAATCGAAAAAAATATTTAAATTTTTTTCAAAAAGTACTTGCATTCTTGAAAACCATGTGATAATATATGTCTTGTCGTTGCGGGAGACGCAACAACGACACAGAAATGCACCGCTAGCTCAGTTGGTAGAGCACCTGACTCTTAATCAGGGTGTCCAGGGTTCGAGCCCCTGGCGGTGCACTCGAGAGAACTGTTTTTGGAGACTTAGGAGCTCCGGGGACGGTTCTTTTTTTGTCCCCGGAGTAGAAATCAGTAACCGAACTTGAAATAGATCGGATCCAGTTTATAGACAGGAGCACCCAAGATCTTAAGCTGTGTAGCCAGTTCCACATAGGTTTTCGTACTGGCGTAATCAAAGTGTCCCATGAAGACCCGAAGGAATTCCATGTTACCGCCACCGATCAGGAAGCTGATCGCAAAAGTATGCCGGAGCAGATGACCATGCAGCCGATCTATGCCGGACTCCACCTTTAGATCTTGGTAAAACATTTTGACTGTATAGTAAGTAATCGGTTTGAAAGCACGCAAAGTATAAAACATCGGGCCGGACTTGATACCTTTTAGATCAAAGTATTGCTGCAGAGCTGCGATCAGAAAGTCCGGGATCAGTACAAAACGGCTTTTACTGCCTTTCGACTTTTCAATCGTGAGGATGTTCTGCGGAGCATTGAGGTGATGCAGGCATAAATGCACAACTTCCTGTCGACGCAGGCCGCAGTCCAGCATAAGGTGAAAGATACAATAATTGCGCAGACCCTGCTCTGTCTCCCGGTCAAGTAATGAATCAATGTGTCTTACATCATTTTCAAACAATGGCAACTCCGGAGCAGCGTCATCCTTTGGCATCTTCACATTCTTCAGATAGTCGATACAATAATCATTATCATAGCAATACCGGAGAAATGCCTTTATTGACCGAGCATAACTCCGAACGGAAGAATCTTTAATATCACGCTCCCGGCAATAAAGCAGATATCCCTGATAGATTGATGCTTTTTCCAGCACATCAAAACCAGCATCCTGTATGGAGATGCTATACCGGTGTTCCAGGAACCGGAAAAAGAGTCTAAGATCATCAGAGTATTTCTTGATCGTTTCCTTGCTACAATAAGTACTCCGGCTGTAAATATAGTTCTCATAGATCTGCTGGATGGTCATGTGAAAACCCCCCTTGCAAATCAAGAGTATTTATACTATCATAATCGTAAAGAGTGCCGTCATTCTCATCGAGCAAACGGAACCGGTGCTTTTCAGAAGATTCAAAGACTTCGGCAAGTTCTTCCGCGTTGAACTGCCGGAGTTTTTTCTGTTTATAGCGCTGGGCTTCCATAATGTCGTTATCATTCATCCGGAGAAGTGCTTCAAAGCAGTCCTGCAGCGGGCTGTCCTCATTGATCCCGCGCATATAGATACCGAGGGTCACCGCTGACCCGATCACACGCTTTTTCATGGACTCAACGGAGAGTTTCCGGTTATAGTTCCTTACCAACTTCTTGTCTTCCGGTGTCATTTTCATATCTAAGCAGCGGGTATTTCTCAAAGCTTTCCAGAAACCACAGTAAGGCCTGCGGCATTTGTTGCTGTCTCCGGTCTTTTCCACCATCTTAAAGACTTTATCGGTTAAATAATCAATGATCAGCTTTCGGTTGTCCAGGTAGTCATAAATGCGCTGCGTCTCACTTTTGCCGGTGTTGTTATGGATCGGGAGCAGTTCGTAACTCTTGGAGTGCCGCCGCATGGTCTGAAACTCTACATTTACGACATAATTAAGCTTCGGAGTGAGCTTATCAGCCAACCGGATCAGTGCATCCTCTTCGATGGTAAGTTTACCCTCTAAAATCTGCCGGACATAGGAAAGGTAATAAGGATCCTGTCCATGCTCCAGAAAGAACTCCAAACGGGCAGTAAACCGGTAGAACCAATTCTTCTTTTGGTAGCACCGTTCATATACCCACTGATCATACTTTGAAATAAGCCCCTGCATCTGCCAGATCTGTAGGAACCACGGCTTGTAATTTTGTTCGATCACTTCTCTGGTCTTCTGGTAGATACGGACGAAAACCTTATCTGACCGCTTACCCAATGCCACGTAGTCGATTTCATAATCTTCGGATCCGACTTTATTTGTAACGTAAGTCGCATTCTTAAAACGATCGACACGCATCTTGTAAAAGTTCTCAGGACTGAAAAAGGTTTCGGGATCCTTTAAATAATTACTATGCCAGCAATAGTCAATTCTGTTCTCCTGTACAAAATCAATCTGCAAACCAAAGTACTTGGCTATGTTCTTAACATACTCATACGAATTTTCAAAAGCATCACGCACGCCCATGATCCAGAGCATGTAAGAGCGGATCTGCACCACACATTCACAGGTAACAGATTCCCCGCCGTCGGCTGCTTTTGGAACCACGGGAGCAAAGAAGATGTCAAAATATTCCGGGTACGTCAAGCAGGTAGTATAGAACCGGCTGAAAGTGACCGGCTTCAGGTACAGATTCTTTCCCAGATCCGGCAGATAGAGCTCCGGTTGATCCTCGTTATTATTCAAGTAATCATACTGTAACTTGAAGAATCTACGCATTTTCAGAACGTGAGCATCCGAGGTCTTGAGCCGGAAGTCGTTTCTGAACTTCACAGAATAGTAAAACGTATCGATGTTGTGCAGGAATTTCTTCTGACTGTATCCAAACCAGTCATGTTGTTCGTCGATAGGCATATCTTGATAAAGCTGATTAACGTAATAATATCTCTTATCAAGCATATGTACACCCCCTAAAATTAGTTTTGTATTACAAAATAGGCATTTTTTAAATTTTCCCCGTAAGGCCTTTCAGGGAAAAAAGTTTTCCACCACTTTTGCCAGTATTTAAGCGACTTTTCATGTGTATTACAATGTATTTCTAGACCACGTATTACAGGACGTGGCTACAGGGGAGAAGAGCTGCCGGGAGGGCTGCCGCCGCGGCGGTCAGCCCTTCCCGGCAGCTCTTCTCTGACTACTTCTTTTTGTTCGTTATTTCGACAGTTACGTTCTCGTCTTTGATGAGCGGGTTGTCATGGAAACCCGATTTTATAAGATTATCAACAATAGACCAAGTATCGTAAGCGTCGCGAAGTCTCCGGGAATGCGCGAAAAAATACATTCCGAGGTATTTCATCTTTTTTACATCACCATCGTTGTCAACAACAGGCTCCCGCCGCACTACGATGGTAATAACACCAGCCAGCGTCACGCACTCCCGGATCTCTGTACACTGGGAGCGGATCGGCTTCGCCAACAGGTAAAAGTTCTGTGCAGTGCCCAGGATCACACGCCGGTTTTTCCGGTTCTGGGTAATGACGGAGAGCATCTCCGGCGGAAAGTTCCGGGACATGTTACTGGAAAACCAGTTCTGCAGCTCGTCCATGATCACGATTACCCCTTTGTGAGCGTTCTTATAGTTGGTAAGCTGGCTCCAATGGGTAAGTGCTTTATCCTGGTAACAATACTTTGTATTACTGATGCACTTGGCCAGGGGATATTGGTCATGCAGATCCATGGCGTACTGGAACAGGGCAGCACTTTTTCCATTGCCCTGACGGCCGGTGAAAACGACCATGCCCTGAGGATGGAAAAAGTCCGGCTTACGGTTGTACATATCATCAACGTACTGCTTGGGAGCATCCACAAAGATCCGGAGCAGCGCAGAACGTTTTACCGGGCGCCGGACGCTGCCACGCTGGACCCGGTCACCCTTACGGTAACGGAGATAATACCAGAACATGCAGTCAAGATAAAATACAAGGATCGTTGCAAAAAACAGAAAAGTAGGCCATTTCATAAGAGAGAGAAACAGCTTTGTCACGGTTACAAATGTAGAGACCAAAGTAGAACTCATATAAAACCTCCTGTTTGTATTACAAAATTTCTGTCGGAAGCGCGGATCCACGCCGCAGCTCTTTCTACTTGTAATACAGAAATGGAAATCTGATCAAAAAGTTGTATTACAAATCACCTGCAGAACCAACCTTGCTGCAGCGAAATTGTAATACAATCAGACAATCGGAAGGACTTCCCAGATCACCCGAATGATAGAAATAATGACGCGCCACACCTGCAAGAGTAAGATAAGTCCAACAATCGGCACAACTTTTGCCCAGGGAAAGAAGTACAAAGCAAAGCCCAGCACGTCCAGAAACCCATTCAGGACAGAGAAATCTACATCCATGTTCATGATGGGGAGTTTGTCGAGAAGCTTCTCCAGAAATGAAAAAGCGATCCCCATAAGGTTATCTGTAATCATCCAATATCCCTCCCGGAAATATCAATGGCACGTTCTGCAGTCATACCCATGCCGTGTATGATCTCGGGCAGACGCTTATAGGTATGCCATAACCAGTTAGCCCATATGATCCCGGCAAGAATCCAGTCAACAGCAGGCTTATACTCTGCATACCAGGCAAAGTCAATCGTAACGCTTCCGGCTTTTCCCCAGCCGTATTTTCCACGGTAGGAGCCAAAATCCAGAGTAACAACCGGAGCTTTTACCCCGGCGGCATTCTTCAGGAAGTTGATCAGATGCTCACCGTATCCGGTCACAGATTCCACAAAGGCGAATTTACTGTTGATGTGCTCCAGGCGCTGATTCAGGAGATCCGCATCCGGCACGAAAAAGTACTCGAAGAGATCTTTCATTTTGTTGTAGATGGCAAGCGGAATCTCGACAACAATATAATCCCGGATGTCCATGAGCTTCTGGAACAGATCGGTGAACTTGTCCAGGAAGAACTGCCGGATCTCTGCAGTCCAGTTAAAAAATTTCTTCCAGTTATCGGCTCCGAAGTCGATCAGTTCCTTAATCTTGTCAAAGAAGGCCTGCCGGAAGTCTGCAGTCCAATCCAGGAGATCCTGGAACTTGCCGATCACGGCATCCTGCAGACCGGCGACCTTTTCCAGAAGGTTCCCCCAGAACCGGGTCACCAGGTTATCAGATTCTTTCAGTGCTGCTATAAAATCATCACGCAGCGCAACGATTTTGTCTAAGATCTTGCCTAAGCCCGACGCAATAGCCTTGATAGAATTTGCAATCCCTTCTGTAATCCCCGATAACCAACCAGATACAGTATCAATAATGGTATCAGTAAGATCACTTCCGTCAGTGCCCTCTCCGGTGCCGCCCCCTTCACTGCCGCTACCAGAGGAGGGGGAGTCGGAAAAAAACCTGTTGTATCAGCATTAGAATAAATAGTATTAGATTCGCTATAAACACCTCTATTACTTACGTATATATTGTAATTAGAGAGAAGATGCCGATTATAAAATCCCTTAATTTGAATAGCCATTCCTGCAGCACGACCGCCACTAGAAACAGATGAAACAGAGCCATTAGAATACGAGAAAAGTTTATAATTACCATCCTCATAAAAGAAAAAACTGCCAGAATATGAATAAATCATATGATCAGTCAAGAACAAATATTTTGTAGAACCATCGGAAGAAGTCCAGAATGTTTGATAAGAGTAAACATCAATATCATGATCCTTGCAATAATCAATAATGGCAGAATAAGCAGATACATCAGAAGAATCATAATTATCCGCAGCGCTTACCGTCAGGCAGCTTCCCAGTACCATCATCAGGGCAAGGAGCAGCGGAGCAAAGCGCTTGAACAGTTTTTTCATAGAAATCACCTCCAAAAAGATAAAAAAAGCCGGAGACCGCGAAGATCTCCGGCAAAACTACACATGCAGGCACTTACGCAGCACGCAGAACACCAGTTACAAAAGAAATACCTTTCCTGATACTGATGAAACCGATCATTACAGGAAGGCAGACAGGCAGGACGCCGATTACCTCATCCAGTGCACCGTTCATCATTTCCGCAGTTACTACCTGCGCAAGAACTCCTTTACCGGAAGCAGCTTCCCCGGCAAAAACTAACAGATTAGGCATTTTCACTCCTTTCCGAACAGAGACGAGAGCAGCCGGCCATGCTGCAAAGTTCCATTCACATCAAAAATTGAAAAAGATTTTAAAGAACTTGTATACATAATTCAGCATTCCTGCGATCACGATGATCAGAAGAAGGCTGATGCATGCCTCTAATTGTAGTTGGATGCGAGCAGTATGCTCGATCAGGGTCTCCGAGTTGGCAAGCAACTGCTCGTAATACTCGGAGTAGTCCAGTGACTCTGCGGTGACAGTACTGTAGGGAGCACCGCCACCGGCATCACCGGAGCTGACGGAGTCGAGAGTCGAAGCGTCAAAGCTTGAATACGTCGTGCCGTCAGGTGTGAGATATATGATCTTGACAGAGTCCTCTACAGATCCGGGATCCTGATCAGCAGCAACCGTCTCACCGGTCTCGACTGTTACAGTCTCTTCTGCGGCTGATTCTTCCGGAAGTTCTTCTGTAGAAGCAGGGATGGTCGTTTCTTCCACCGGCATTATTTAGACTCCTTATCCTTGGCGGCAGCCTTGGGAGAGTCAGACAGGGGCGGAGGTGTCACCACGTTGCTGGTGACAGGTTCCGGCTCCTGGGATGCGATCATGCCGGGAGCAACAAAGCCGGATACATGATGCTGCGTAATGCGCACCATATCAACAAAGGCAACGTCACGAAGACGCAGCACCGGCTTGCCGTCTCCACCGGTTGCCAGCTCAAAGGTGCCCTCATAGAGCGCCGGAGCCACCGGGATCTTGACGCGGAGACTTGCATCGATGGAAGCTTTGGAACGCTGTACACCCACCGGCTTGGAGACATCCCACTGATTGTCCTCTAACAGCTTCTCACCGGATTCGCCCCAGAACAGGTAATGCACGGATGTGCCCTGCATGACCTGTCCCTGCTCGGTGACCATGTTGTAGCTATTCGCGAAAAGTACCAGAATCTTTGCCTTTGTAGTTACGCCTGTAATATCCATAAGTTAATCCTCCTGATTGTGAAATGGGTTAGCAGCGACCAGATCTTCATGGCGCTGCTTCTCGGTCTGGTAACGATAGCGGTACCAGTCCATTAAGTTGTTATAGTCTCTGTAGGGCCCGGTAGCGCGTGCCACCCTGTACAGGTGCTGCGGAGTTACGCAGTACCGGGTATTGAGCCAGTCCCGGAAGGACGGGAAACCGTCCTCCGGTACGAAATCCGGCATCATCGCTGTAAGAACCTGGGCAGGAACTCGTTATAATAGCCCAGTATGTACATGGTAAGCATTGCGCTGACCATGAGAATGAAACCTGCGATATACAGAGATATGGTTATCTCCTTGCAGCGCTTTACGCTGCCGGGGGTCTTCTGGTTCTTCTTTGCCAGATGATCTGCTACACAGCAGCAGATAAAACCGGCAATACCGACTACCATAAGGATCGGCAGCTGGAAACGTTGAAAAAGTACGAATGTGAACTGTAACATGTGATACACTCCTTTATTTTGGGGTTGCCCAGCGGATGGCGCTTGCTCTCCGCGCGGGGCGGCGCCGCCGCTCCGGTTCCGGGGGTTCTCCGGGATCCCGTGAGGCGGGGCACGGCGCAGGGCGCCGCAAGGACAACGAAAGTCGACAACTACGGCTGGCCGGAAGTCTGCTGCAGCCCGGGGGAGCGAAGGGCAGAGCCGTGCAAACGTTGGATAACTCCCAGGTTGCCATGGATAACCATGTGCACGGCTCATGCACAGGGCGTGCATAACGGTGCGGCGTGTTATACACGCCCTGTACACAACCCGCACACAAGGTTACCCACGGCAACCTGAGACGGGAGTTATCCACCCGTTTACACAGCTCCGGTGACGCTCCACGGCATCCAGCAAAGACCGTCCGACCGGTTAACAACTTCTTTGGGTGCGGCTGCCGGGGAAGGCCCCGCCTTTTGGGGATCCCCCGGGACACTTTGGACAGATACGGCGGCGCCGCCCCGCGCGCGCTTACCCTGACCGCTCTCACATGCCCCAAAGAAGCAGATTGATCTATATAAAAGACAGATCCGGCACTTTCCGACCGATTCCGAAACCGATCCTGCGACAGATCTGTCTGTCAGCTTTATCAGGCCACGCCGGATCTAAGTAAATGGCAGCTTATCGATCTCATCCACTGCATGATGCAGATGCAAAAGAACTCTCTGGATCTGATAGATCTCCTGGTTCTGTTTCGCAATCTTCTGCCGGTTCGCTTCGATGGTGCTCTCGTACCATGCCAGGTTCTCAGCACGCTGCTTGTCACCGTTCATGATCTCATACACCAGATCTATAAACTTGGCAGTAAAGGTATCACCTTCCTGCTGCTCGATGTATTCCACGATATCCGGCGGCAGACGCATGCTCTTGGTGACCAGATCGTTGCTAAAGATCAAACCGGATCACCTCCCGGTTCCTGCTGGACAGATGCATTACTAAGCAGAACATCAATATAATCGAGCGCCTCTTCTGCGCTATGCAACAGCGGAGTTTTTAAAGTAACATCATCGCTATAAACATTATCCTTGTGAGCATGAATATCATAGCCAATGAGAACCTCACCACTGCAGGTGAATCTGGAGCATCTGACATACAAAGACGATGGAAGAACAGATACACGATCACCAAAAATATCAGTTAAAACAACAGAATGCGACATCAAACTACCTCACTTTCTTTTTCTCCGGTTCGGCTCCTTATAAGGCTTACCATCGCCGGGCTATACTTTCTAACGCGTTTGTGTTACAATCGAGTATATATACTTTAGTAAAACAAAGTGTTTTGAACAATTTGTATTACAAGATTTATTATAATAGCCGTATGGCTAAAAGTCAACAGAAAAGTAGCCGCACGCCTAATTATTTTTTGAGGGATATTTAATGGACATTGTAGAAAGAATAAAAGAGAAAAGTAAGGAAAAAGGCACAAATTTCGCAAAATTAGAAAGAGAACTTGGATTTGGAAATGGTGTTATAAGACGTTGGAATGAGAGAAAGCCAGGAGCAGAGCAGGTCTACAAAGTAGCCATATGCCTAAATACTACAGTAGAATGGCTGCTTACTGGTAAAGAGTCCGGGAACCTGACACCGGAGGAGCAGCTTCTGGTTGATCACTACCGCCGGGCAGACAATCGAGGAAAGCGCAGCATCATGAGAACAGCGGAGAGCGAAAGCGCGGAGCTGGAGTCATCGACTTCCAAACTTGGATAAATAACCACAGACTGTAAGACAAATCGACAAAAAACATATGAATGAGTATAAAATTGTCTTACAAATTTTTCTTTACATTCCCGGGAACCCGTGTTATATTGAACTTAGCCAAAGAGAGACTAATGTCTAACTTCAAGACGCAGAAAACCCCGGGATGCTACCCCGGGGCTTTTTGTTACTAGGCTGACTGTTGCTATTCATCACCGTCCAGCCATTTGCATATGTAGTAGCCGACTACACTTGCTATGACGGAGATAATAAAAGAGACTAATAACTCCAAGACGCTCACCTCCTTCCTGCTGGAAAGAGTCAACAGCAAGCCTATTATATCACACGGTTCCCGTAGCGTAAACCGCTAAAAAACGACTTAAAATATCCCTTGGAAGCCTTTTCTCTTAATCAGGGTGTCCAGGGTTCGAGCCCCTGGCGGTGCACTCGAGAGAACTGTTTTTGGAGACTTAGGAGCTCCGGGGACGGTTCTTTTTTTGCATAGATATGCTGTGAGGAGATTTTATATGACTGCGATATTTGATACACATGCGCATTATGATGATGATGCATTTAACGACGACAGAGAACAGCTTCTGGCGGCGCTGCCGGGGCAGGGCATTGCCCGGGTGGTGGATGTGGGTGCGAGCCTGGCATCCTGCCGGAAAGTGTTAGAGCTGATGGAGCAGTACGATTACATCTACGGAGCCATCGGCGTACATCCCAGCGAGACCGCGGAACTGACGGAGGAATCTTATTCTTGGCTGAAGGAACAGTGCCAGAAAGAGAAATGCCTGGCGGTGGGAGAGATCGGACTGGATTATTACTGGCCGGAGCCGGACCATGAGACACAGAAGAAGTGGTTCCTGCGGCAGCTGGATCTGGCGCGAGAGATCAAAAAGCCTGTTATCATTCACTCCCGGGATGCGGCGAAGGATACCGTGGATCTCATGACGGAGGCGCACGCAGAGGAGATCGGTGGCGTAATTCACTGCTATTCCTATACGAAGGAGACGGCGAAGATTTTTCTGGATATGGGATTCTACTTTGGAATCGGCGGCGTGCTGACTTTTAAAAATGCAAAGAAGCTGAAGGAAGCGGTAGAATATATTCCTATGGACCGCATCGTGTTGGAGACGGACTGCCCATATCTGGCGCCGGAACCGAACCGCGGCAAACGCAATAGCTCCCTGAACATTCCTTATGTGATCGCTGCCATGGCGCAGATCAAGGGGATCACAGAGGAAGAAGTGCGCAAGGCGGCATGGGATAATTCGCTTAAGCTGTATCATATGGAAAAATAAGCGGAATCAAAAGTAATAAAAGGTAAACGTTATGGAAACAAGTATAACAAAACAGCAACTATTTTCAAAAGATGATCTGAAAAAACTGATCATTCCGCTCTTATTTGAACAGGCACTGGCAATCACTGTGGGCATGGCAGATACCGTCATGATCTCTTCGGCGGGCGAGGCGGCGGTCTCCGGCGTATCCCTGATCGACATGTTTAATAATCTGATCATCAGTGTGCTGGCGGCACTGGCTACCGGTGGCGCGGTGGTGACTTCCCAGTTCCTCGGAGCAGGGAAAAAAGAGGACGCCTGCAAATCCGCAAAACAGCTGATCGTGTCCTCCGTATGCATTACCATCGGTATTTCGATTTTGGTCATGGTGTTCTGTAATGGCATCATTTCCCTGTTTTTCGGTAAAATTGAAGCGGACGTATTTCATAATGCTGTGATCTATATGATGATCTCTGCACTGTCCTTCCCGTTCCTTGCCCTGTACAATTCCTGTGCGGCGCTGTTCCGCTCCATGGGAAATTCCCAGATCACGCTGAAGGTCTCCGTGGTGGAAAATATCATTAACATCGGCGGTAATGCTTTGGGCGTTTATGTACTGGGACTGGGCGTGGCAGGTGTGGCGATTCCTTCCCTGATCTCCCGTGCAGTGGCAGGATTCATCCTATATCGTTTGCTGAAAAACCCGTCCAACGAAGTGCATTTATTAAAAGAAAGCTTCCACATCGACTGGCCGGTGATCCATAAGATTTTTTACATAGGTATCCCCAGCGGGATTGAAAATGGTATTTTCCAGCTGGGACGTGTCATTGTGGTAAGCATTATCGCGGGTTTCGGAACTGTGCAGATTGCTGCCAACGGTGTGGCGAACAGCTTGGACAGCATGGGTTGTATTGTGGGACAGGCTATGAATCTGGCAATGATCACGGTAATTGGCCGTTGTGTCGGCGCCGGAGATTCCGGTCAGGTGCGGTATTATACGAAAAAATTATTGAAGATTACCTACTTGTGTACCTTTATGGTAAACAGCGTCATCCTGCTGTGTCTGTCGTGGATCCTGAAATGCTATGGATTAAGTCCGGAGACCACGCAGTTATCCTATATTCTGGTCATGATCCACAACGGTATGGCGATGTTTTTGTGGCCGGCGTCTTTTGTTCTGCCGAATATGCTTCGTGCCTGCAATGACGTGCGGTTTACCATGGTGCTGTCTATTTTTTCCATGTTCGTGTTCCGTATAGGATTCAGCTATATCATCGGTGTGAACATGGGTTACGGAGCCATCGGTGTCTGGATCGCCATGGTACTGGACTGGATCTTCCGAGTGATCTGTTTTGTGGGCAGATATTTGTCCGGACATTGGCTGAAGACAGCCGGATTACAGGATAACAGATAGCAACAGTTCATCTCGTGAACATATGCGGACACAAAATCATGCGAGCATGATTTTGTGTGCCCGGATATATTCACGGATGAACTGTTATGAGGTATAATGTGGGAAAAAGAGAGAGAGGTATGCAATATGCAGGTAGTATTGGAAAATGAAGCTTTAAAAGTAACCATCAACAGCTTTGGTGCAGAGCTTGCAAGCATTCGGGGGAAAGCAACTGATACCGAGTATCTGTGGAATGCGGATGCAAAATTCTGGAAGAGAACTGCCCCGGTACTGTTCCCCTTTGTAGGAAGTCTGAAAAATAAGGAATATCATTATGAAGGAAAGACCTATTCCATGGGTCAGCACGGCTTTGCCAGAGACATGGAGTTTGCCGTGGATGTACAGACGGCGACAGAAGCATGGTTTTCCCTGCAATCCAATGACGAAACAAAAGCAAAATTTCCGCTGGAGTTTATCCTGAAGATTGGTTATGAATTGGAAGGAAAAGAACTGAAGGTCATCTGGCAGGTGGAAAATCCGGATACGAAAACACTGTACTTTTCCATCGGAGGACACCCCGCATTTATGTGCCCTGTGGATGAAAAAGGAAAGCAGTCGGAATATTATTTCAAGTTTGATACGGACAAAGATCTGACTTACGGATTGGTGGCAGATGACGGACAAGGACTCATGGGACAGCAAAAGGATGTATTACCGGTGAAAAACGGTTATGCGCAGATCACAGAGCACCTATTTGACCGGGATGCCCTGATCGTGGAGGATCGTCAGGCTTCTGCAGTGAGCCTGTGTACTCCGGACAAAAAGCCGTATGTTACCTTAAGCTTTGATGCTCCGTTATTTGGTCTGTGGTCTCCCGCGGGCAAGGGAGCACCGTTTATCTGTATCGAGCCCTGGTATGGCAGATGCGACAAGACGACCTTTGACGGCAGCTTAGAGCAACGGGAGTACAGTAATACCCTGCAGGCAGGAGAGGTATTCCGCAAGGAGTACACTATCACAATAGTATAATTACGAGAAAGCGAAAAAGCTTCTGAAAAAAGCTTCGGGCACAGAAAAAGATTGTGCCCGGAGCTTTTCTTATGCTGCTATTCAATATAAATTTATCGAATATCAATAAATTTATATTGACATTCGTATAATAGAGTGATATGTTAAGGCTACCAAGAAGGAAAGAGGTATTCATTATGGAGAAGAGAGAGTTGTCGGAAAAGGAGCTGCGGGAGAAAAAGTTATCTTTGGCGAAGGGGACAAAGTACCTGCTGGATTTCATGTTCTATGCGGGAATCCTGGTGACGATAAGTCTGCCGCTTAGTCTCAAATACATAGGAAAGTATCTGGAGGCGGTGGAGGAGCATTACCTTCCGGCGGTGATCATATTCGCCATCCTGGGTGTGCTGGCGTTATTGTTGATCAATGAACTGCGCAAGATGTTTGGCACGGTGCTTGCGGAGAACTGCTTTGTACCGGAAAATGTGGCGAGTCTTAGGAGAATGGGAGACTTAAGTTTTTTCATCGCTGCCATGAGCGCTGTGAGATGTGTGGTGTACCTGACCATTGCCATGCTGGTGATCATTCTGGTATTTATCATTGCAGGCATGTTCAGCAAAGTGCTGGCGATGGTATTTGAAGAAGCCGTGCGCTACAAGGAAGAAAACGACTTAACGATCTAAAAATTCAGTCACAAAGTGATAGAGCGTGTGATACGCGACTATGTAAATGACGCCGGCTGAACGGAAATTCAAAATTAGAAAGGCATCTATTATGGGAATCATTGTAAATCTGGATGTAATGATGGCAAAGCGGAAGATCAGCCTGACAGAACTGGCGAATCAGGTGGATCTGACACAGGCAAATTTATCCATCCTGAAAAATAATAAAGCAAAAGCCATACGTTTCTCTACACTGGAATCCATTTGTGAGGTGCTGCATTGCCAGCCCGGAGACATTCTGGAGTATGTAGAAGACACAAAAGAAGAGGAAACCAAATAAAACCTGAGAGGGGGAGATCATAATGCAGGAAAATACAGCAGTACAGGAAACAAATTCAATAAATCAGGAACAGATTTCCGGGCAGAATGTAGTCCGGGTAGTGGAAAAAACAGAGACTGTGGAGACAAAGCGCTTGCAGGAGCACTATAATTTCTTCGGACCGGTGACTTTTCTTTATGCCGTATTCTATGCATTTTGTATGTTCCGGAACGGCTCGGGGATCACCTTCCCTTTTTTTCTCGCAGGCACTTTACTGTATTTTGTCTTCTCGCTGTCAAAACTAGAGATTACCTTGAAAAAAGGGAGCGCCTTTTATATGGTCAGTATTCTGCTGCTGGGGGTATCCACCTTCTGCACCGACGGATGGGCGATCATAGGTCTGAACAAGCTGGCGGTGTTTCTGTTAGTGATGTGTCTGCTGCTGAATCAATATTTTGATACCACAAAGTGGAAGCTTGGGAAATATGTGGGGAGCATCTGCCAATTGGTGGTTATGAGCTTCGGGGAACTGGGGAAACCTTTTTCCGATGGCAAAGCCTATTTTCGTGAAAAGGGAAAAGTAAATAAGAAGGTATGGTATGGACTGCTGGGAGTGGTGATCGCACTGCCCATTCTGTTCATTGCCGCCGGATTGTTAAGCTCTGCCGATGCGGTGTTCCGCAAGATGACAGTGGATTTCATGAACTGGATCCGTCCGGGAAATGTATTTAACGTAGTCATCCGGGTAATGTTTCTGTTCTTTACTTCCTATGCACTGACCTCCTACCTGTGCAAGCGAAGCATCCCGGAAGAAGTGAAGGATCTCAGAAAGGGTGAGCCGGTACTGGCAATTACGATTATGTCACTGCTGTCACTATTGTATCTGCTGTTTTCCGGTATTCAGATCTTCGGATTGTTCTTAGGGAAAATGCAGCTGCCGGAGGGCTATACTTACGCACAGTATGCAAGAGAGGGCTTTTTCCAGCTGCTGGCTGTCAGCATTCTGAACCTGATCCTGGTATTGGTGTGCCTCAGCTTTTTTAGGGAGAGTAAGGTACTGAAAGTGATTATGACGATTATGTCATTATGCACTTTTATCATGATCGCGTCCAGTGTAATGCGTATGATCATTTACATCCGGTATTATTATCTGACTTTCCTGCGGATCTTCGTATTGTGGATGCTGGCGGTATTATTCGTCATGTTTATCGGAGTACTGATCAACATTTACAGGGAAAGCTTCCCTCTGTTCCGCTATGGTGTCGTGATGGTGACCGTGCTGTATCTTGCATTGTCCTTCAGCCATCCCGACTATATTATAGCCAGAGTGAATATTGCCAATGCACCCGGCGCAGACTTCTCTTATCTGAGTGATCTCAGTGCGGATGCGGCACCGGTCATTATTCCTTATATGGAGAGTCTTGGGTATGATTTTGGCGCCTATGAACTGGAGAGACCCACAGATATTATGAGCGAAGATACGCAGGCTCAGTGGTGGGGGAGTTATCAACCGAAGGGATTCGGATATTATTACCTGAACCATAATAAGAAGCGTCTGGATCAGACATCTCTGCGGACATTTAATATTTCCAGATATATGGCACGGAAACAGATAGAGGCAAGAATCGATGGAAAATAAAGAAATGAATACGGAAAAAATTAAGTTTTATAAAAAGCATCCGGTGTTGCTTGCATGGCTGATTTCTATATTTATCGGACTGGGCTATGCGCTTTTTACGATCATAGCCTCTGTTATTCATTATGAGCAAAGAGATTATGTATGGGAGATCATTAAGGCTTTTACAGAAATGTTTACTTGGGCAATTTTAATGGGAGCGGTACTGGTATTTCCTGTGGTGCTGACGATCAGCGAAGGAATCGGCCTGATCAGTGAAGCATGGGAACGTCCGGTGAAGGGAGCCTGGCTGTTTGACCAGCATGTATTTTGGCTGGGCGGATTCTATGAACTTTGTTATTTGGGGTTGATTATGGATGTGACATCCGCTGACTGGCAGACGCAGTTAAGCAATTCCAATAAACATACACCGATTTACAGTGGTTCTATGGTTACTTTTATAGTACTCCTGCTGCTGGCATTTATAGGGTATGAGATTCTGCAGAGTATTCCGCTTCGGAAGCTGCCGCCCCTTGTGACAGTCCTGTCGATTTCCGCAATGTACCTGGGACTGCTGGAGCTGATCCTGTTCACAGTACAGATATTCAAGCCGACGATTTTGCTTGATGGATATTTGTTATTATTTCCACTGTGCTGTGTGCTGCTAGTTGTGCGATTGCTTCTGAAGAAAATACGGGAGTGGAATGCACTGATGCAGAATGCGGAGGCGGAACACTTTGGGACGGGGAAGATTTATCAGAATCCCATGCTGCGTTGGTGTGACAACATTTTGCGGAAGGCTGCATGGTGGCCGGTGCTGGGACTGGTATTGATGTTCCCACTGTTGGGAATCCTGATCGCAATCCTCATGCTGTTTGGACAGGCACCGGATTCTGTGATTAAAGCATTCACGGAGACCAGCGACTGGAATCTGTCACTAAGACAGGCACCGCAGAATGTCATGTATGATGAACATTATCTCTGCACGGTAGCTGCCGGCGGTCATGAAAAAGTCGTAAAGCCTATCCGCCTGGGGAGGCGGCATGGGCATGAAGTGATCGTGAACCGTCAGTTGTGCATCGCCAATGCTTTTGAACAGGTGTTGGAAGAACGGACTCCCGGCTTCCACCGGGCACTGCGTCATTTTTATGACACTTACGGGTTCCCTGTGGCGAGACTGATCCACAGTAAATACACGGCGGATCTGGTGTATTTTATCATGAAACCTTTAGAATGGATCTTCCTGTGTGTGCTGTACCTGACGGACGCCCATCCCGAGAACCGCATTGCCGTGCAGTATACCGGGAAAACGGCAGCGCAGGTGGAAAAATAGTAAAATATTAATGGAAAAAGCTCTCCCTTTTGGATATAATAATATTTGAAAGGGAGGCTTTTTTATATGATAAAAGTGAATTGAACTAAATCGGAATTTGAGGGAGGAAACAGTATGAAAAAGATTATTGCAATGGTTCTTTGTCTTGTGTTGGTTTTTTCATTGGCTGGCTGTGGAAATAATGATCAAAGTTCAGATACGCATGATGCGAACTACGAAGAAGGTTATACGACTGGCTACGAGGCTGGATATAATGATGGGAAGCAGCAAATGACCGAACCCCAAAAGTGCTATGCACAGTTTTCGGGGTCTTTTACAGCTACCGTTGAGCAACTCTTGCCGGATTATTGTGCGCTTCCGGGAAAAACGATTGCCGTAGTTCACTTCTTTCAGACTGCACCCTTTTTACTTCGCTTTCAGGAAGATATGACCGGAAAGCTTGTTGAAGGAACGGTTTATGTGTTCGAGTTCAAGACATTTGAAGTTGAACTTCCGGCTGATGAGGAAAATCCAGATATTTCGGATTATATGTACTCAATAGATGTTACTAATTATAGAGTTGCGGAAGATAGCGAACTCGGGTTGGAGAGCATATCGCCGACTGTTGAAATAATATCGAAGTAAGTAACCGGATTATTTAATAAGCAATCACCGTGGTAAATTATCATTTATAGGATTGTCTTTTAAGGGGTAATTATACTATTACACTTAAAAGACAATTCTATTTAGATATTAAAATATATTTATTGTCTAATTAGGAATTATAAGTTATACTTTGCGTATAAGTACATTTCACTTATGAAAATTTCTATGTCAGCGAAAGCTGATGTCCCATCCGATTCCCTAAATCATAGAACCAGGAAGAAGGGAAGAGGAAAACCCACACAGAAAGAAAATCAGTTGTATCAGAAAAACAGGTAAGTTATAATGTAGATATGGCGAAATCCTTTTATTTTCGGCGGTATCTATAATTACCTGACACAAAAGGAGGAAACCATTGAATACGGAATTAAAGAGTGCAGTAATGGCAACAGACAAAGACGCCCAATACGATAACAGCGCAAAACGCCTGATAGCACATAAGATCATCCTGGCGCGGATCCTGGTGAAGACCGTGGAGGAATTTAAGGGGATGGATCCGATCGAGGTAGCAGCACTGATAGAGGGACTTCCTTATATCAGCGCCGTGCCGGTGGAGCCGGGACTGACGAATGCGGTGCATTTTCAGAATGGTCAACGCCTTGTTGGTTTTAATACAGAGAATCAGGAACTGAACGAAGGCCTGGTGCGTTTTGACATTGTATTTTATGTGCGGATGAAGGATGGCCTTTCGCAGATCATCATCAATGTGGAAGCGCAAAAGGACGAACCTAGCGACTATGAGATCCTGAACCGGGCAGTATTCTATGTAAGCAGACTGGTTTCTTCCCAGAAGGAACGAGATTTCGAGAATTCGAGTTACGATGACATTAAAAGTGTCTATTCTATTTGGATTTGTATGAATATCATTATGATAGGTCTTGCAAAGGAACTGCCGGAACATGATGAGACCTACGAGTTACATCGTCTGTTGGGAGCATTATTGTCCAGAGAGCTTACTATAGATGAGAAGCTGGACATTATTGGAAATGAATATGATATCCCATTAGAAGAGAATTTCAGAAAGGATATGAGCACTATGTGTAATTTGAGCCAGGGAGTTAAGGAAGAAGGTATTGCAATTGGACGCAGAGAAGGGTTGGAAGAGGGACGTAGAGAGGGCCATGCAGAACTTATTACAAAAATGTATAAAAATGGTCTTTCAATAGAACAGATTGCATCTGCTACAGATAAAACAGTAGAAGAGGTAAGGGCGATTATTGAGGGAAAAGAAAAATCCCAAGAGGCCTGAGAATTATTACCGGAAAAAACGCGTGGATGTGTAATTCATGTTTATACATTTCTGCGTTTTTTATGAAATGACAATTGAATAATAAATCGGAAGAGTTGCAACTATGATATTATAATATGTTAAGCTTATGCTTGTAATGGACGGGGGAAGCGTTCGGTTACAATAAAATACATAAGGAGAGATACAAAATGAGGGGAAAATTAATAGTTATCACAGGAGTTATGGCACTGGGGCTGTCTGCCTGCGGAGCACAGGGGAGTGATCCGGTGGGAGAGAGTAGTAGTTCAGAGGTTATCGGATCCGCAGAGGCTGCGGTGACGGAAGAGAGCACTTCAGAGACTGGTGGAGCCATGGAAGCGACGGCATCTACGGAGACAATTTCCGATACAGCGGCATCCACAACAGGTCCTTCCTACGAAGATGAGGATGCGTGGCTTTCCTGGGAAGACTACGGAGAATGTTCCAACACTGTAAAAGACTTCTACAATGACGATGAGAAAAAGACCTATTACTACGAAATGGATGAGTTCTATTTTTCCGATGAGAAGTATGCAAAAGTGAATGATTATCTACAGCAGATGTATGAGGAATACAGAGCGCAGTATGAGGAAGAAGGGGAGAATCACACCGGAGCGTATGAGCTGGTCGATGAAACTCTTTCCGAGGGACAGCGGTACGATGATAATTATCTGGTATTCAATGGTATTACTTTAGCGGATGACGAGTATGTCAGCCTGCATTTTAATGACACGGTTTATTATGCAGGAGCAGCGCATCCATTATCTTATTACATACCCGTGACGATCTCCGTTGCCACCGGCGAAGAAGTCACCCCGGAAGAAGTTTTGGGGAAGACCTGGGATGAGATCCGGGCAGCAGGCTCTATTGAAGAAGAAAACGAAGAAAATTTTAATGCCGATTACGGCTTTTACATCACGGAGAAGGAACTGTGCTATCTCTATCGCACTAATTTCTTTGTAGAAGAGATCCGGATTCCCCGGTAAAAGAACCGGATTGAACTGACAGGGCAGAAGAGGTATACTTATTTTCAGAAACGGACGGAGGTACCGGGATGGAAAAGTTTAACCCTTCAGAGCTTTGCGCAGATATTAAGATCTATGATTATAAGAAAAAAGTAAAATATGATGAGAAATCCCTGGTGATTTTTGAGAAAACAGGGAAAATGATAAAAGCCGGAAAAGAGTGTGAGGGCATGCTTTACACTCTTCCGGCTAATTCTATTGGCTTTTCTCCGATCGTGTTGGGAAGAGTCAGCGACTATACCTGTGCGGAAAAGATGCTAAAGCAGATGCTGTGTCGGTATCTGGGCAAGCCTGTTTTTGCGGGATACGGAGAGGGGCTTATTTTTGTTCACGAGAAGCTGAACGAAGTGGAAATGAAAGCCTATTTTGATCTTCTGTATCAGGCGGGAGCAAAAAATGTGGTCTATGCAGATGAAAGCGTGAAAGGAATCCCGGAGGGAACTCCCTGGGAGGATGTGATCTGGGGAATGAAGAATACTTATAAAAATCTTCGTTTTGCCGTGGAGATTACGAAGGAACACCCCATGGATTACCTCAGATATTCACTGGCGCAGTTGGCAGAGAACTGTAAGCGGTGGGGACTGGAAGAGGAAATGTCAAAATTGTATATTTAAGGAAATAGGCTAAGGGTAAATGATTTTATTTATCCTTAGCCTAAATTATTAGCTTTGTTGATAGTAATTATGCCGGTAAAGATGATCGTCTACCTGCTGCGCCAGGTGATTCATTTCTTCTTGTGCATCAGCACCCATGGCAATATTATAAAACGCATAGGAAAACTGTTTACTGAAGAAAGGATATGCGGGGGTCTGCGGTCTGGTAAAAGAGGTATTCCGTAATTGTGAAAATAAAATATTGCTGTTGCCGGAACCAGCCTGAAAGCTGTCCATTACGTCATAAATCTCTTTTAAAACAGGAATACCCGTTAACTGACTGATCTTCAACTGGTTCTGCAGACTGAAAACATAACGGATAAATTCACAACATTCCCTGGGATATTGTGTCTGTCTGGACATGCATAATCCCCAGCTTCCATGGGGAGAAGCTGCTTTTATACCATGGGGAAGAGGGATTATGCCGATATTACTATTCCTTTTTTGCGATTGAAAATAGGCACTGGGCAGTGAAAGACTCATGGCAAAGTTTTCAGGAAAATCGGCACTGAGATCCTCTACGTGGGTATAATGATATTTATGAAATAATTCGCCCAGCCAATTCATAGCAGCGACGGAAGCCGGAGAGTTAATATATCCAGAGGTTGCCGTCAGCGTATCGTTAAAAAAGCTGCCGTTGTTCTGCACGATAAATGGCAATCCGGCGTAGCTGTTCCATTCTCCGGATTTTGGAGAAAGACCGCGTCCGGAGTCCATAAGCAAAGGATAGGGAAAAGAAGTTTTGGTCTGTATTGTATGGCAGACATTCAGAAACTCATCCCAGCTCCAGGCATCTTCCGCAGAAGTCGGAATGCGGATACCAAGGGAATGGAACAACTCCTTGTTATACAGAATACATAAAGTGGATTCCGTATAACCCAGATGATATAGTTTTCCCTGATAGGTTCCCTGTGTCACAATGGGAGACAGAAAAGAGGATAGGAAAGACGAATCCATATATCCATCAAACGGCAGCAGAGAATTCATATATGCCCAATAGGGGACATCAGGACCGTCCAGGGACAGAATATCCGGTGCATTTCCACTGGTAAAGCTTTGCAACAGCGAGTCACGCAGAGGAGCCTTATCGTTGGTGAGAAAAGTCGGTGTTACAAAAAAACCGGAAGATGTCAGATTAAACTGTTCGATCAGAGAGATCCAAAAATGTTTCTCATTATCTTCCATAGGACATAAATAAATAGATAGGTTTATTTTATCTTTGGAGCGGTCTGCTACAAAAGTACCTTTTCCTTGCTGCCGTATAATATATCCTTCAGATTCCAGACATTTCAGGGCTTGTGTAATAGTGCTTTTACTTACATTTAAAGTACGCATTAATTCATTATCGGAAGGGATGAGATCGCTGGGACGATAATATCCGCTTTCGATTTTCTGGACAAATTCATTTTTTATAAGCATGTATTTTGGTGTTCTGGTGTTCATAAAATCCCCCATATTTTGAAAAGTGATTGACAATATATTTTTGTTATGCTAATATCATAGCATAAGTTATTCGAACAAACAAGATTAAATAAAAAAACTCTCTGCAAAAGCAGAGAGTTAAAAAATAAAACAAGTTATTCGAACAACCGAACAACTAAAAGGAGGAGAAGATGAAAAAGACATTTTCAAAAGAGAAATTATTTGACAGAACACCGCGGGTCTTTAAGCGGGATGCAACGGAAGTTCGTTTTCTGTTGGGCGGAATCGGAACAGGTAATTTTTCTGTAAATTCAAGAGGAAAGTTCCTGGACTGGGAAATTTTTAACTGGCCTTCCAAGAATACGAAATTTCCCCTTTCCTTTTTTGCAATTCGTACGGAAAACAAAGAACTGGAAAAACCTATATCGAAAATTCTGGAATCGAGAATGGTTCCGCCATATACCAGCTCACACGGATATCTTCAGGCTGAATTAGTAAATCTGCCAAGAATGGAAGATTCGGAACTGATTTGTGAATATCCTTTTGCAAGGGTGAATTTCAAAGATTCCGAATTGCCCGTAAAAGTGTCAATGGAAGCATATACACCGTTTATTCCTTTAAATACAGATGATTCCAGTATTCCCTGTGCAATTATCCGATACACGGTGAAAAATATTGCAGACTGTCCGACCAAAGTAAGCCTGGTAGGTACGCTTCCCAATGCATCCGGGTTTGAGGGATATGATGTTATTGAGAACCTGAAGCTGGCTGACAGCGTAAAAAATGAATATCGGGAATTTGATGATGTGAAGGGCTTGTATTATTCACCCGAACATTTGAAAGAGGATCATTTACGGTATGGAAATATGGCGATTCTGACCAGTGGATCCAATGTAACCTATAAAACTCAGTGGTTTGACGGCGAATGGGTAGATGGAATACAGGATTTCTGGGATGACTTTACCAGTGATGGACTTTTGGAAAAAGAGACCGTATCTGACAGTGTGGGATGTGAATTTGCACAATTTCATAATTTCAGTTTCCTGAAAAGAAGAGAAAAGATCGGATCCATCGGAGCCTGGGAAGAACTTCAGCCGGGAGAAGAAAGGACCTTCGAATTTGTCATTACATGGTATTTTCCTAACAGAGTAAAGGCATGGATCGAGTTTGATGAGGACTACGAGAAATTCCAGCGCGGTGAATACGGAACAGTAAGAAATTACTATGCAACAAAATTCACAGATGCATGGGATGTAGCAAAATATGTATACCATAATAAGGAACGACTGGAATCAGACAGCAGAAAATTTGCCGATGCGATGTTCCATAAGACTACATTACCTTATTATGTGATTGATGCTCTGACTGCAAACATTACGAATCTTCGAAGTAATTTATGTTTCCGGCTGGAAGACGGAACCTTTGCCGGATTTGAAGGAATACGTGACTACATAGGCTGCGGTTACGGTAGTGTGCCTCATGTATGGAACTATGCACAGACGGTTGCTTTTCTGTTTCCGGATCTTGAAAAAACCATGCGTAATGTAGAATTTTTGAGAGAAACAGATGAGACAGGATGCATGTCTACACGAATGTTTTCCGTATTTGATCAGGAACGGTATGCAATGGTTCCGGCCTGTGATGGAGAACTTGGAAGTGTTGTTCGTGTCTACCGGGATTTCAAGAATCTTGGGGATGTGGAATTTTTGAAGACCATTTGGCCCAAAGTAGTGCTGGCAATGGAATATGCCCTGAAACAATGGGATCTGGATGGAGATGATGTACTGGACGGTCAGCAGAATACAACCTATGATATTGAATTTTACGGACCGAATCCCATGACGGACAGTATTTTCCTGGCAGCATTGAAATGCTGTGAAGAGATGGCTGAGATCGTAGGAGACGAAGAACATCACCAGCTATACGCAGATGCTTACGAAAAAGGAGCTGCAAGAGCTGACCAACTGATGTTTGACGGGGAATATTATATTCAGGTACAGAAGGAGATTGATAAATATAAGTATCAATTCGGAAAAGGCTGCCTGTCAGATCAGCTTCTCGGACAGTTCCTGGCATATATGGCCGGAATCGGGGAAATTTTACCGAAAGAGCATGTAAAATCTGCTATGGAATCCGTATTCAAGTATAATTATAAAACGGATTTTTATCATACGGACAGTGTACATAGAGCATATGCAATCAATGAAGAGCATGGAATGGTAGTAGCTACCTGGCCGAAAGGCGGCAGACCTAAATTCCCGTTATCCTATGCCGGAGAGGTGTGGACAGGAGTAGAGTATGAAGTAGCCGTTAATCTGATTTATTCAGGTTGTGTAGAGGAAGGTCTGACGGTGGTAAAGTCAATTCGGGATCGTTATGACGGATACAAGAGGAATCCGTTCAGTGAGATTGAGTCCGGTCATCATTATTGCAGAGCAATGGCAAGCTGGGGAGTGCTGAATGCATTATTGGGACTGCAAAGTGATATGTATCGCGGAACCTTGTCATTCCATCCTGCAATAGAAGGTGAAATGTCCAGTTTCTTCATCTGTGGAAAAGCATGGGGTATCTACAGTCAGAAGGAAGAGAATGGGAAAATGTGCAAACATATTGACATCCTGTATGGGACGTTAGATGATATTCATGTACAAGAATAAGGAGGGTACAATTATGATGAAAAAGTATTGGAGAAAAATGATGGCACTTACTTGTGCGGCCGCTATGCTGTTTACAATGGCAGGATGCGGAAATGCAGAAGGAACTACAGATGGTGCAGAGACTGCGCAGAGCTCTACGACTGCAGATGGGTCTGGAGAGATCACAATCAAGTTTGCAGAGCATGTTGCTGATATTCAGGCACAGGAGCCGCATCTGCAGAAGATTATTACTGCCTTTGAAGAAAGCCATCCGGGGATTAAAATTGATATTACGGGTAAAGAAGTGTCCGAGCATAATACACAGATGACTTTACTGGCAGGAGAAAATAAGCTTCCGGATGTTTTCTGGCTGGAGCAGGCAACCGCAAAGGAGTTTGCGCAGAATGGGTATTTATATGATCTGACGGATGCATTGGATCAGTATGGTATCAATGACAGCCTTCTTCCCGGACTGGTGCATTCATGTACCGTTGACGGCAAAGATGTGGGAATGCCCAGTGAAGTTATGATGGTAGGATTTTATTATAACAAAGATCTCTTCCAGCAGGCAGGAATCGAAGAAGTGCCTGTTACCTATGAAGAGTTCCTGGATGTGGTAGATAAGCTGAATGCAGCCGGAATCACACCGCTGACCGTGGGGGCGCAGGATAATTACAGTATCTGGGCATTCGAGACAATGCTGGCAAGATATGGATTTTTTGAAAAGCTTGACGGTCTGAAGGATGGAAGCATTTCCTGGAATAACGAAGACTTTATTCACTATTTCGAAAAAGTAGAAGAAATGCGTGAAAAAGGAACTTTTACAAAGGACATTTCCAATATTGGATATTTTGAAGCAAAAGAGCAGTTCCTGGGTGGAAATGCAGCAATGTTCAATTCCGGAGCATGGGATATCGGTGATTTTGAGGGAAGTGATATAGCTTCTAAAATCGGATTTTTCTGGGGACCTACCTTTTCCGACAGCCAGTATGAGCAGCAGATCGGAATCAAGGCATCCGGCGGTGTTTATGTAGTATCTTCAAAGGCAGCAGAAGATCCTGCGTTGTTAGATGCAATTATGCAGTTCTGGCAGTTCTATTACGGCGAAGAGGGAACCAAGATCATTGCCGAGGATACCGCGGCATTACCGTGCTCTACATATAATGGACAGATTGATGAGAGTCAACATCCTGTACTTTCCACGATGATCACGGCATTAAATGATGACTGGAAAGCAGTAACTGAACCGTTTAATTCACTTTCGTCCAATGTGGCGTATGGATATTTTGATGCTACCTTCGGTGTTATGACCGGAGTTTACACACCGGAACAAGCAGCTGATTATGTAGAAAATTTACAAAGTGCCGAAAGATAAAACTATAAGAGCGGTGTGAAATTAAGTAATACCGCTCTTTTCTATAGAATGGAAAGGGAGAAAGCTATGTATTGGTTGAGTACAAAGAAAGCAAAAATCATTATGCTGCTTCCGACTCTTATGATTTATGCAGTATTTATTATTGTTCCTGTGTTTATCGCATGTTACTATAGCTTTACGGATTACAGTGGTCTTGGAAAAGCATCCTTTGTGGGAATAAAAAACTATGTTGCTATGTTCCATGATAAGCTATTTCTGATCGCATTGAAAAATACATTTTTAGTATTGTTATTCAGTGTGATATTCCTGATCGTTGGATCTTTTATGGCAGCATTATTGATGAACAAGAATTTTCACGGAAACGCATTTTTTAAAATGGTGATTTTTGCTCCCTATGTAATAGCACCTATTATCATAGGAATTATCTGGGGATATATCCTGAATCCTAATTATGGGCTGGTAAATAGTGTATTGCGTAAAATAGGACTGGATATGCTTGCTATTGAATGGATCGGTGGAACTAAATGGTCTCCATTGTCATTGGCGATCGTATTCACATGGCAGGTACTGGGTTTCCATGGAACTATTTTTTTATCCGGAATCAAAGCAATACCGGGAGATATTTACGAAGCCTGTGATATTGATGGAGCCAATTTGTTACAACGCTTGTTTTATGTGACAATTCCTATGCTGAAAGAGACCTTTATTATTAATATTGTTCTGGTGGTAACAGGCGTATTTAAAATATATGAACTGGTATATCAGATGACAGGCGGAGGACCTACTCATCAGTCGGAGCTGCTTACCTCATATATGTATTTTACAGTATTTACATCCAGAAGGTATGGATATGGAATGGCAATTGCGGTTGCAATTCTGTTACTTTCAATTCTGGGCTCGTTTTCCTATATTAAGATCACAACGAGGAAGCAAAGGAGTTAAACATGAGAAACAAGAGAATATCGATAAAAAAAGTCATTTTTTACATATGTCTGCTGGGATTGATTATTCTTTTGGTCATGCCCATACTGTGGGCTATGTTGCTTTCATTAAAGACAAATAATGAGATTGTCAACAGTCCGCTTTCTTTGCCGCAGACAATAAACTTTGAAAATTATCAGCGTGCGATCGATACTATTGATTTTTCCAAAATGTATTTTAACACGATTTTACTGGTAGTAATATCTACTTTTTTCAGTATTTTATTTACTTTTATGAGTTCGTTTGCAATTGCCAGAATGGTTTTTCGGAACCATAAGGCATCGGAAACATTGTATCTTTTCCTGCTGATCGGGATTGGCATCCCTATTTATGTACTACTGTTTCCGGTATATCGGATTGATTCATTGATGGGAATTCTTGGAACCCGTTTGGGACTGATCCTGCCGTATGTTGCAGTGAACATCTCGTTCAATACCTTGCTGTTTACCGGATTTTTGAGAGATATCCCCGGAGAATTGGAAGAAGCAGCAATTATCGACGGCTGCAATCTATTTAAGCTGTGTACCAAAGTGGTGATTCCGGTTATGAAACCCACGTTCGTGACGATCATTATTTTTAATGCAGTTTATATTTACAATGAGTTCCCGTTTGCATCAACCTTTATTCAGGATAATGCCTTAAACACCGTGTCATTAATGACATCTATGTTTAAAGGACAATATTCCATGGATTACAGTGGGATCATTGCAGCGAGTCTGATGATCATGCTTCCTGAATTGGTATTTTATGTCATTTTGCAGAAGTATATTATAAGTGGTATGACTGCAGGAGCAGTGAAAGGATAAGAAAATGAGAGATATCGTAAGGCCATCCCTACATTTTACACCACAGAAAGGCTGGATCAATGATCCTAATGGCTTGGTGTTTTTTAAAGGACAATATCATTTATTTTATCAGTATAATCCGTACCATGATAACTGGGACAGTATGCACTGGGGGCATGCGGTAAGCCGGGACCTGATACACTGGGAAGAACTGGAACCGGCACTGGTCCCCGACATGCCCTATGATAACGATAAAAACGGCGGATGTTTTTCCGGATCGGTTGTTGTACATGATGATCAGCTATTTTTATTTTATACAGGAAGAACGGAAGATGAAACCGGTATTTTTGAGACGCAAAATCTGGCAGTGTCGAAGGATGGGATACATTTCGTAAAGGCAGAAGAAAACCCGCTGATAAAAGAAGTCCCGGAAAAGGGAGGAAGAGATTTTCGAGATCCCAAGGTGTTTTTTGCACAAGGGAAATGGAGAATGATCTGTGGAGGATCCACCGGAAGAATTGAACATCCGGACAGCTGCGGAAGAATTTATCTGTTCTCTTCTACCGATCTGTACCATTGGGCGTATAGCGGAATTTTGTACGAAGCAGAGCCCGGTGAGGGCAGAATGTTTGAATGTCCGGATGCCTTCTGCCTTGATGATGTCTGGTTTTTGACAACTTCGCCGATGTATGAAAAAGACAGTGTAACGACGCTGTATCTGTCCGGACAGGTGGATTTTGACAAATGTGAATTCCATAAAGAGATAAGCGGAACTTTGGATCTTGGAACTCATTATTATGCAGCACAGACATATCCGGTATTGCATGGGGAAATACGGTCTGTTGCCTGGCTGGGCGGCTGGTTGTGGATGCCCTGGATCCGGGATTTCGGTCCGGAGGAAGGTTATCGTGGAATATTGGATGTATCACGAGTGTGGTATTTAGATGATAACAGGCGCTTGTGCGCAAAAGTGGCTGATAAAGTGAAAGCTGAGATGAAGCTCTTCAGCAGAACATTGGAAAAACATTGGACCGGTGAAAACATACCACCGCAAAGTGAGCCGGTTATGGTAGAACTGAAGGGAAAGCTGCCGGGAGATGGAGAGTTGTTGTGTATTGATCTATATGATACAGACAGACATACAGTGACAATATGCTTTGATTCTTCAAATAAAGAAATGACCGTGAATTATAACCGGGCAGACAGAGCTTCCAGATATGGTATACGGACTGTGCCCTGTGAAATGATGGAAAAAGAAACAGATATTGATATCCTCATAGACGGAAATACATTTACATTATTGTGGGAGCATGGTTTATATCGCTATACAGGAAAATTATACCCACAAGGAAATATAGGCGTAGATATAAAATATAGGACAAAACGGCATTATGATATTACCTCTCTGGGAGAGATATTGATTGATTTTACCGGGAAAAAAGAGAGTGAAAGACAAACATTGTCTTATACACAAAATCCGGGAGGTGCACCTGCTAATGTTGTGGTTGCGGCACAACGGCTGGGTGCCCAAACAGCATTTATCGGAAAAATAGGAGAAGACTTCCTGGGTGATTTCTTAAAGGAAACCTTGGATAAATGCGGTGTCTCAACCGAAGGATTAATAAGTGATGCAGACTATTTTACAACACTTGCTTTTGTTAAACTGGCAGATAACGGAGAACGAAATTTTGCGTTTGCCAGAAAACCCGGAGCAGATATCGGTCTGAAGGCTGAGGAAATACGGAAAGATATCATCTGCCAAAGCCGTATTCTTCATGTAGGCTCTTTGTCGTTAACAGATGAACTATCCAGAAATGCAGAGTTTATTGCATTAAAAGCTGCGAAAAATAATGGAACAATTATTTCTTATGATCCGAATTACAGAGCCAGTTTATGGGATTCACAGGAAGAAGCCTGTAAATGGATGAGAAGTATTTTAGAATATGCAGATATCGTTAAAGTATCAGAAGAAGAGATTGAGCTATTAACAGGTTATACGGATGTTCGGAAAGCAGCAGAGAGCATAACAGAGTATGGCGCAAAAATAGTACTCATTACTTTAGGCGAAAAAGGATCGTTTGTATATCTGCAGGATCAGCAGGAAGCATATGTTTCAGGTTATTCCAGCAAAGTTGTGGATACCACCGGTGCCGGAGATTCTTTTATGGGAGGCTTTTTATATAAGATTTGTGAATCCGGTAAGCGTATAGAAGAATATTCTTTACAGGAAATGATAGAATGTGTCCGCTTTGGAAATGCGGTGGCTTCCCTATGTGTTGAGAGAGAAGGAGCAATACCTGCGATGCCTGTAATGGAAGAAGTAATTAAGAGGATCAATAGCTAACATAATCCGATCAATGGACAGTAAGAAGGAGCAACTCTGCAGTACCGGGAGATGCTCCTTTTTGATATAATTTATTATCTGGGATATGCTTGCTTTTCACACAAATCATTGTCATAATAGGTGTGTTATAAAGAGATTGGAGAGATATAGAAATGTTACTGGATGTTTTAGGATTATTGTCAGCCTGTTCGTATGCTTTGGACTGTGTGGAGGCAGAGCTGGTACATGTGTCTGACAAACATGCGAAGCGTGTGGCATACATGAGTGTCTGCATGGCGGAGCAGCTGGGGATCAACGGTGAGAGCCTGCAGGATCTGGCAGCATGTGCCCTGCTTCATGATAATGCACTGACACAGTATATTCAGGAAGAATTACATAAGGATGTTGCAAATGTTCCGCAAGCTTCTCAGGTAGGAATTCACTGTACCCTGGGTGAAAAAAATATACAGAGACTTCCCTTCCATACGGATGTGAAGAATGTAATTCTGTATCACCATGAAAATGCCAATGGGAGTGGACCGTTTGGAAAAACGTGGGAAGAGGTTCCGATTTTTTCCCGAATCATTCATATAAGCGATCTGCTGGACCGGGCATACGGTGCAAAGGGATTTACGGAGGATATTTTCAATAAAGCTTGTGGATATCTTCACAAAAATGAAGGAACCGTTGTGGATAAGGAATGTGTGGATGCTTTCTTACAGGCGTTTTCCCTGCCGCATTTTCTGACGCTGGGAGAGGATAGATTTGAGAAAAATCTGTGGGAGAAAATCCCCCGCATCAAACAGGAGCTAAGATTTGCGCAGATCGAGGAGCTGGCAAGCTTTTTTGCACAGATCGTCGATTACAAATCTCCATTCACCAGTACCCATTCCATCGGTGTAGCAGAGGATGCAAAACGGTTGAGCCGCTATATGGGATTTGATGAAGAAACCGTGGAGAAAATGTACCTTGCGGGCGCTTTGCACGACATCGGAAAAGTAGCGGTAGGAAATGAGATTCTGGAGAAACCGGGAAGACTTACGGAAGATGAATTTGCGGTGATGAAGCATCACGCGGCATATACCTATTATATTCTGTCGGACATTGATGATTTTGACGAGATCCGTGACTGGGCGGCATTTCACCACGAACGGCTGGACGGAACCGGTTATCCTTTCGGTAAGACCGCCGCAGAACTGAACACGCAGGAACGCATGATGGCATGTATAGACATCTATCAGGCACTGACCGAAAGCCGTCCCTATAAACAGGGCATGTCTCACGAAAAAGCCTGTGAGATCCTGTGGGATATGGCGAAGAAGGGCTGGCTGGATGAAACGATCGTGAAGCAGGTCGAGGATTGCTTCCGGGGATAAAAGACATTATAAAAACAGAGGAAAAAACAATGATAGAATTGGGACACTAATCTTCTGCATCGGAAGCAACCTCGTCTGGCGGCATATCTGCCGTGGAATTTTTAGAATAATAAACTGTGTACTGGTCAATCTAAACAGCTGGATGAACCTGACAGAAACCCGAACCTCAAAGAACCCCAGATCATGTTTGACCCCAGATGAATGCTATTAATCGGAGAGGGAAAAATAGGGGGATTGAGAGTGATCCCCTTAAATAGCATATTTTGAAATATAGTTATTGCATAATTAAAAAATATAGAGTATGTTTCCCCTATAAGTACATATCACTTATGAATTTTCTTTATCAGCGAAAGCTGATGTCAACCTGCTTCCCCGGGAAATCAGGAGAGGCAAACCCCACACAGAAACCAGTTGTATCAGAAAAATAGGTAAGTTATAATGTAGGAGGAAGCTATTTGAACACAGAACTGAAGAATGCAGTAAAAGCAGCCGATCTGAAAGCGCAGTATGATGCGAGAGTGAAGCGGCTGGTAGGACACAAAAGAATCCTGGCACAGATTTTGATCAAAACCGTGGATGAGTTTAAGGGAATGAATCCCAAAGCAGTTGCAGGCTGTATAGAAGGAACCCCTTATATCAGTGCGATACCTGTGGAACCGGGGCTGACGAACGCGGTACTTGACAGAAATGGACAACGTATTGTCGGTTTTAATACGGAAAACCAGGAGATCAACGAAGGACTGGCACGATTTGATATTGTCTTTTATGTACGGACGAAGGACGGTCTGTCGCAGATCATCATTAACGTAGAAGCACAGAAAGACGAACCGGGGGAGTATGAGATTTTAAACCGGGCGATTTTTTATGTCAGCAGACTGGTCTCTTCCCAGAAAGAACGAGATTTCGAGAATTCGAGTTACAATGACATCAAAAGAGTCTATTCTATTTGGATATGCATGAATATGGAGGAAAATACCATGAGCCATATTCATCTGACCAAAGAGAATCTGATCGGTTCCTATGAATGGAAAGGAAATCTGGATCTGATCAACATCGTAATGATAGGACTGGCGAAGGAACTGCCGGAACACGACGAGACCTACGAATTGCATCGTCTGCTAGGAGCATTGCTGTCCCAAGAACTTACGGTAGATGAAAAGTTGAGCATTATAGGAAATGAATATGATATTCCCATAGAAGAAAATATGTGAAAGGATGTGAGCGCTATGTGCAATTTAGGCGAAGGAATTGAAGAAAAAGGCATTGCCATCGGTCGAGAAACGGGGCGTATAGAAGGTGAAGCAGGTTTGATTATAAAAATGCACAAGAATGGTCTGTCGGCAGAGCAGATAGCCTCAGCCACAGACAAGGAGATAGAAGAAGTGAAGGCAATTATTGCCGGAAGAATTTGACGCAGGTACAAGGAAGGCAAAAAACATTATGGACAGCTTTATAGAAGCTTTATATGGACAATCGGAAGAAACTATTCCGGAGGAATACGATTGGTTTGCTCCGCTATTGGGTGATTGGGAATTTGATTATAAAGATAAATTTATAGATGGTGATCGTAGCAGGCCGCAGCGCCAGTTAAAAGGAGAGTGGATCTTCAGACGGGTATTGAACGGGATAGGTATTGAAGATATGTTCATATGTCCTTCCAGAGCGACGAGGGAGACTTCTCCACAGCCGGATGGTGAGTATGGTGTCGGACTTAGAATATATAATTCAAAGACCCATTGCTATGATATGGTATATGCATGCAAGAGTAAATTTACAAATTTGTGTTTTACCATGGAAAATGGAATATTGACAGGAACGGTTTTGGAAAATCCCAATCGAAAATGGCGTTTCGTGGAAAGAAATGAAAATACATTTCACTGGCAGAATATTACCATTCAGGAGAATGGCGATATTATTGTGAATTGTGAGGCTTTCGGGAAAAGGAAATGAATATTGTTGGTCAATGCATTCGAGGATATGATCAAGCATTACGGGTAGGAAGAATACGATTTCAGACTGCGGGAAACACAGACCTATGAGATCATAGAGAATGTGAATACTTATTTCCTAGAGTTTGATGACGAGAGATCCGGTGGATTTGCCTCTTGCGAGATCGGCAATAAGTTGACCGAGGAAGAGCAGTGGGCAAAGCTTCGATTGGTGAAAGAAGTAGCAGGAACTTTAATCGTGTCAGATCACAATACTTATCAAAAAAACAGACAGGGGCATGCAATGTGTCCCTGTTTTCTTGAAGTTGGAAACAGATTGTTTCATTTTCGCAGACAAGCTATAATATACTTATGGTTGCTTTGTTTAATATTTTTGAGTGTATATTTGACTGATTTTGAATTGTATTTAGAGAAGGGTGAGGAAGGTACATGGAGACATTGTTAGGTACGAAATTTGCAGTTAGAAAAATACTACTGTTAATGATAAGTGGAATTTTTTTAGTGGGGTGTGCTTATCAGACGAGTGCCATTCCCATCGATTTTGGAATTGAATCGAGAACAGATTTAAACGGAGATGGAAAAGAAGACAGGGTGCGTGTGATCGACAGACGTGATGCAGGATTTACAACGATCATAGCGAATGTAAATGGCGTAGATGTGGCAATAAAAGATTATAGAGGGTATTTTGAATCGACGGTTACTACCGGTGACTTAACGGGAAATGGGAAGGCAGATGTGCTGTTGAAAAGCGCAACACGAGGAACCGACTCCGGTACTGTTAATATCTCCATTCTGCATTTGGAGGATACAGAATGGGTGGAGTATCCATACAATTTTATTCATAACCCTGATATTGATTTAGAACAGCCGGATACATTTGATGATGAAGTCTATCTCGGTGCTACATTGTTTGAAAAAGATGGAAAGACAATGGTTCGCTTTATTTCATTCCGGGATAATGATAAAAGTCAAAATACAGTAAAATGCACAGAAGCGTCTTATCGTGAAGATGGTTGGTATATAGAGGACGTTAAGATGATTTCAGATTTCTTCAGTGGTGATGAATATGAAAAATTATTAGCACCGTTATATGAGACAGAAAATGTTAATGAGGAAGAAACAACCGAGCAAAATTCGGAAAAAGCAAATGGTGGTGTAGAAGAATTTTCCATGGATGAAGTCAAAGAATTGTTTTTTGGTGAGTGGGAAGTTACGAAATTGCTTGGTTTTACAGAAATACAAAACGATTATACGAACTATCCGGAGGGGCATAACATTATAGGTGATCATATTGTGATAAATGAAGATGTATTTTCCAGTGAAGGACTTGAAAAATATGAACGTTATCAATGTGAGGTTTTAGACCCTTCTTATGAGGTATCTCCTATAAAAGAGCGTAATTTAATCTATAATGTAAGTGAAGACGTAAAAGAAGATTCGGAACTATATGACTGGATTTTGAATTATGATGAATTACAGGATTTAAAAATAAGGGGCACAAGAGATGGAATAAAGGGAAAGTCTCCGGCAGTGGACATAATGATTTCCAGCGATAAGCAGTTTGTTATTCTTTACATGGATTGTACTTTTTACCTTTTGGAGAAAATATAATGACAAACTATTTTTTGTAACCATCAAAGAGAAATGAAATTATCCTAGATTATGAATGCAGTAAGTCGAATGGAGATTAGTATGAGGCATATGCAAAAAACAGCTTATTACCATCTTCCCGGTCTGTTTGAATTCTATGAACTATACCGGATATTTCTGCCATTGTTCCGGGAACACCGGGAATATTTTTACGACGGGTGCGACATTGGTTCCATCTACGGAGCACCGCCGGACTGTATCTGGGGCGGCGGCCGCGTCTCACTGGAGGATCACGACGCAGGAGAAGTGCTGGCACTGTTACAGGAATACGGGATCTCAGCCCGTCTGACCTTCAGTAATTCCCTTCTTCGCAAGGAACATCTTTCGGACAGAAAATGCAATGAACTCTGTGCTCTGTTCGCGGAAAATGCAACCCCGGAAAACGGCGTGATCGTCCATTCGGAACTGCTGTTACAGTATTTGAAAAGTCATTATCCGCAACTTTATCTGATATCCTCCACCACAAAAGTACTGACGGATTTTGAAGCGTTAAAAAAGGAAACAGACAGAGAAGATTTTCGCTACGTCGTACCGGATTTCCGCCTGAACAAGGCTTATGAAAAATTAAATACGCTGACAGAATCACAGAAAGACAAAGTGGAATTTTTGTGCAATGAGTGTTGTTATTTCGGCTGTAAGGACAGGAAGGAATGTTACGAAGCCGTCAGCCGCAGGAATCTGGGAGAGGAGCCGGATTTTAGTTGTACCTCACCGGGGGCGGAGGAGGGCTATCGTTTCTCCAAAGCCATGAAAAATCCCGGATTTATCAGCGTGGGAGATATTCAGAAGATCTATCTGCCTATGGGATTTTCCAATTATAAGATCGAAGGCCGGGGACTGGGCAGTGCACTGGTTCTGGAATTTTTACTGTACTATATGACGAAACCGGAGTACCAGCTGCAGGTCAGAGAAGAAATCTATCTGGACAATATGCTGGATCTGTTTTAATAAATGAAATCAAAAGATGAGGAATGCTGTCATGGAATACGAAACCAATGAACCAAAGCATATCAAGGTAAGAGGTGCAAGGGTTCATAACCTGAAAAATATAGATGTGGATGTTCCCCTGCACAAAATTGTGGGGATCGCCGGTGTATCCGGTTCGGGGAAATCTTCGCTGGCACTGGGTGTCCTCTATGCAGAGGGCTCCAGACGTTATCTGGAATCCCTGTCCACATATACGAGAAGACGTATGACTGGTGCGGCGAAAGCGCAGGTGGATGAAGTCCTCTATGTTCCAGCTGCTCTGGCACTGCATCAGCGCCCCGGAATTCCCGGGATCCGCAGTACCTTTGGAACCGGAACGGAGCTTTTGAACAGTCTGCGTCTGATGTATTCCAGACTGGCATCCCATCGTTGCCCTAACGGACATTATGTGCCTCCGACCCTGAAAGTAGCGGCGGAGCAGGAGATCCTGTGCCCGGAATGCGGAGCGAAGGTACATGCTCCCAGCGCAGAGGAACTGGCATTCAATTCTCAGGGAGCCTGCCCGAAATGCGGCGGTACGGGAAGTGTGCGGACTGTGGACCTGGATTCTCTTGTGCCGGATGATTCCCTGAGTATTGACGAGGGAGCGGTGGCACCCTGGAACAGTCTCATGTGGTCTTTAATGACAGATGTCTGTCGGGAAATGGGAGTGCGGACGGATGTGCCTTTCCGGGAACTTACAGATCGGGAAAAAGAGATCGTCTATCACGGTCCCGCGGAGAAGAAACATATTTTTTATAAGGCGAAAAAGACCAATCAGGCGGGAGAACTGGATTTTACATATTTCAATGCGGTATACACGGTAGAAAATGCGCTGTCAAAGGTAAAAGACGAAAAGGGCATGAAACGTGTGGAAAAATTCTTAAAGGAGGACATCTGTCCGGAATGCGGTGGTAGCAGACTTTCGGATGCGGCCAGAGCACCGAGACTTCGGGGCATAGGGCTTGCGCAGGCCTGTCAGATGCCCCTGAAAGAACTGGTGGACTGGGTAGCGGGAGTGCCGGATTCTTTGCCCGAAGAGATGCGGCCCATGGCGGAATCCATCTGTGAATCTTTCCAGACTGTGGCGAAAAGGCTGATGGATCTGGGACTTACTTACCTGTCTCTGGATCGTGCGGCAGCCTCTCTGTCCACCGGGGAGAGACAGCGGATGCAGTTGGCACGTGCAGTGCGGAACCGTACCACAGGAGTGCTCTATGTGCTGGATGAGCCTTCCATCGGTCTGCATCCTTCGAATATTGTGGGGTTGAATGCGGTGATGCATGACCTGATCGCTGACGGCAACTCCATTATTTTGGTAGACCATGATACCCAGATTCTGTCCGAAGCGGACTGGCTGATCGAGATGGGACCGGAAGCCGGTGCCGGAGGCGGCTATGTGATCACACAGGGTACGATTCCACAGGTAATCGCAAAAAAAGAGTCCATGATCGGTCCTTTTCTGGCGCAGACTGCGGATATGCGTATCCGTAAGCCCATCGCTCGGGAGGAAATATTTGCACTGGGAAAGCTCCATCTGTCCACAGATGCCATCCATACGGTAAAACCTCTGGAAATAGACATTCCCAAAGGAAGACTTACGGTCGTTACCGGTGTCTCCGGCTCCGGTAAGACCACCATGGTGCTGGAAAGCCTGATTCCTGGACTGGAAGCAAAGTTAAACGGCGAACATTTGCCCGGCCATGTAAAAAGTATCACCGCAGAGGGCATCGCCCATGTAAAACTGATCGATGCATCCCCCATCGGCATCAATGTGCGGTCCACGGTAGCCACTTATGCCAATGTGCATGACGAACTACGGAAAATTTATGCAAAAACCGCGGATGCGAAAAATAAGAAATATAAGGCGGGAGATTTTTCCTATAATACCGGAAAATTAAGATGCCCGGTCTGCGACGGTACCGGACAGATCAGTCTGGACGTACAGTTCCTGCCGGATGTGGATGTGCCCTGCCCGGAGTGCGGCGGCTCCCGCTATGCCAGAGAAGCATGGGACATCTGCTATGAGAACAAACGGGGGAAACGTTATTCTCTGCCGCAGATGATGGAGATGGATGTAACGACGGCATTGCAGGCGACAGAGGATTGGAAAGTCGTGCATCAGCGGCTGGAAGTCCTGAAAAATCTGGGACTGGGATATTTAACATTAGGCGAAGAGACACCAAGCCTCTCCGGTGGAGAGGCCCAGCGGCTGAAGCTGGCCAGTGAAATGGGCAGAGGACAATCAGATTCCGTATTTGTATTCGACGAACCGACGATCGGACTGCATCCGTTAGATGTACAGACCCTGTTGCAGGTATTTCAGGCGCTGGTAGACAATGGGGCAACGGTACTTGTCATTGAACATGATCTGGATGTGATCCGCAATGCCGATTATATCATTGATATGGGACCCGGCGGCGGAGAAGACGGTGGCAGGGTCGTTGCTGTGGGAACTCCGGAGCAGATCGCAGCCAATGCAGACAGCATTACGGGAAAATATCTGTGATTAAAGACAGCTTTTTGTACCGGCAACATATGCTGCCGGTGTCAATCATCATCCCCCGGGTAAGCATATGTTTTGCTTCTTCCATTTTTTGATCCAAAATATATTGGTGGAGAGGAACACCGGTCTCTAGTTCTTGTTCTTACAATAAATTTCAATTGCCCGAAAAACAAATTCTGATGTATCTTTACCATCGGCATTGTCAATGCCCTGGGTGAACTGTTCTCCACCGGCATACATTTCACCTAGGCAATACAGAATATCGTCGGAACAGGTATAGCAGTGGTCAGTAATGAAATTCTGCCACTCAGGGAGTTCTGTTTGTATGAAAAAGCACTATTTTATTTAAAAAAATACAAAACCATACGATTTTGCCATGTAAAAAGCTGTTATTTTCGCTGAGCGTGCAAAATGAAGAAATTCCGTACAAAAATTCCTGATTTAGAAATTTTTTTGTACGGAATTCATTGTTTTAGGGTTTTTACACCAAACTAACTTGAAAGGTAGTTAAATAGTTGTTCTAAAATCTTCGTAGGTCTATAAGAAGATAAATTGCCCTGTAGGTACTTTTTGGGATGGGCAAAAAACAAAAACTAAACAATATGGGCCTATAGTGAAAAAATCGCCTGCCAGATACTCAATTTCTTCAAAATGAGTACCTCAGAGCCAGTTTTTCTCTATATAGACCCATATTCATCTTTTTATGCGTTATTTTTAGCAAATTTAGTATCTCACAACACGGTTTTTCTGCATAGACCCAAAACGCAGAACGCTCACGACAACCCTACGCAATGAGCCACGCTATTCATAAGATTGTCAGCAAAAGGCGCTGCCAATCTTATTTCATATCGCGGCGTTCGCCGCATCACGGCAAAAGTAAAAACCGTGATTTGTGAGCAAGCTCCCAATCACGGTTCTTATTTTGCCTATGCGCGGCTCATTGCTCGCGTAATTTCCACTACAATTTCCCCAGTTTGATTTTGACATACGTATAGTGACTATGATACACTGAATAAGAAAAAAGTGGGACAGTCTGCTTTGATGAAATAAGGAACTTAGGACAAGAAAAGGTTAAGGGAGCGAAATACCTTGGATAAGAGTGAATATAAATTAAGAGCGGAAGAAATCAAAGACCTGATCAGCCGGGGAGAATATGCACAGGCGGCTGAAATTGCCGACACGATTGACTGGCGTCGTGTAAAAAGTGTCATGATGTTGTGTACGATCAGCGACCTCTATAAGATCAATCGCAGATATGAGGATGCCAGAGATATGTTGCTTTTAGCATACGAGCGACGTCCCGGCGGAAGGACCATCTGCTATTCTCTGTGCGAGCTTTCCATTAAAATGGAAGAATATGTGCAGGCAATAGAATATTATAAGGAATTTGTACAGGTGGCGCCCAAGGATCCGGGAAGGTACATTTTGCAGTATAAATTATATGAGGCGCAGGATGTGAGCCTGGAAGAACGAATTGCTGTTCTGGAGGAACTCAAGAAGAGAGACTATAGGGAAAAATGGGCATATGAACTGGCCTATTTGTATCATAGAGTCGGACTGGCAGCCAGATGCGTAGAGGAATGTGATGAACTGATCCTCTGGTTTGGTGAGGGAAAATACGTTATTAAGGCAATGGAACTGAAAATGCTCCATCAGCCGTTGACACCGGAGCAGCAGGAAAAATACGATCATCGGTTCGACGCGCCCGGAAGCCATATCCCGTCGCAGAACTCTGTGCAGGATAACGAGTATAGCGGGAATGAAAGTTATGAGCAAAGTTACGCCAAGGACGGAAGCTACGATCAAGAGCAGGGTTATGCACAGGACGGCAGCTATGATCAGGATCAGAGTTATGCACAGGATAGCAGCTATGATCAGAACCAGAGCTACGTACAGGATTCCGGTTATGATCAGGTGACCGGAGATACACAGATATATGATCCGGTGCAACCCGCACAGCAGGAGACACCGACACAGCCGGTACAGGATGATTACGATATTCATGTGAAGACCATGGATGTGGGGCAGTATAATACCATCAATCTGCAGGCAGAACTTGCAGCGGGACTTCGTGAAGTCCTCGGTGAGGAGCCAAAAGGAGATACCGCAAAAGCGACATCGGACTCCATTACCCGTTCTATCGTAGCACCTATGATGGATTCCGATACAGAATCTCTGGATTATCCGGAGATTGCAGAGGTCAGTGAGGATGATCTGGAGCCGGAGACCGAGCAGATCGAAGGTTCCGAGGTATTCTTTGGTGAGACCGGAGAGATCGGTGACCTGTCTCAGGTTCCGGAGGTAGAGACCGAGGAAATCCTGCCGGAGGAACCCGCATCTCTTAAGAAACAGGATGTTGTGCCGGAATTATCGAAAGCAGAAGTGGAGCCGGAAGCGACTACACCGGTGGAACCTCCCAAGGAGCTGGCGAATGTACTGGCACAGGAATCCGACGGACAGATCAGCCTGGTAATGCCCGAGGCGGAAAGCATTGAGAAGCAGATTACCGGTCAGATCAATATTGAAGACATTCTGGCAGAGTGGGAGCGTAAAAAGAAAGAAAACCTCGAAAAGAGAGAAGAAGAAGTCCGCCAGCATGTACTACAGCAGACCGGTGCCATGTTCACGGAATTTGAACAGGCGGTAAGAGATGGCCTGTTAGAAAAACTGGAAAAAGAAAAAGCGGTGGATGCTGATACGGTTACGGATACAGATGAAGTTGAAGAGCTGGAAGAGATTGCGGATGTAAACGATGAAACAGAAAAAGCTCCTGCGGAAGTTTCTGAAGAAGAGCCAGAACCAGAACCTGCTGATACGGATATCGTTGACACTGAAGAGGTAGAAGAACTTGAAGAGGAACCTGCCGTAGCGGAATATGAAGAAGAATCCGCAACAGAGGAACCGGACGCTGTCGTCGATATGGAAGTGACGCAGGAGCCGGCTGCAGAAATCCCAGAAGTGCCGGAGGAAACCACAGCAGAGATCGAAGAGGCATCGGAAGAAACCACAGCAGAGACCGAGGAAGCATCGGAGGAATCCGTAGCAGAGGCTGAAGAGGAGCCGGAAGAAGCGGTAGAAGAAGTCCATGAGGATGAGCAACCACAGACCCCGGAGCCTCCCGCAGTGGAGAGAGACAAGGCAAAAGTCCGTGCGCTTACCAGAGAAGAGCGCGAGCTGTATGCTCCCTTTATTCAGAGTAAGTCCGCAAGAGAACAGTTAGTCAAAGCCATTGATAATATCAGCCTGGCTGCCTATACCGGCAATGTGATCATCACCGGTGAAGAAGGCATGGATACCTTATCCCTTGCGAAAAATATGATCCGTGAGATTCAGGCTACCGACAGCAATTTCTCCGGAAAAGTTGCCAAAATCTCCGGCCGTGCGCTGAACAAAAAAGATGCAGCCGAGACCCTGAACAGACTGCAGAACGGTGCACTTATCATCTGTAAGGCATCGGAAATGAATAATAAAACTGTGGACACGATGTACAAAGCGCTGCAGCAGGAGAATCAGGGCATTGTCATTATATTGGAAGATACCAGGAAAGAGATAGATCGTTTTCTGGAAAAGTATGAGAAATTGCAGGAAAGCTTCACTTCCCGCATGGATGTCGAAGCACTCAGCAATGATACACTGGTAGCGTTCGGAAGGCAGTATGCACGGGAGAGGGAATATTCCATCGATGAACTGGGTGTTCTGGCACTGCATACCAGAATCGAGGATATGCAGACGATAGATCATGTAGTTACCGTGGTGGATGTAAAAGAAATAGTGGATGAAGCAATCGCTCATGCGAATAAAAAGACATTAAAACATTTCTTTGATGTTCTGTTTGCCAAGAGATATGACGATGAGGATATGATCATCCTCACTGAGAAAGATTTTGTATAACTATTCAGAGCCATGTAAACATTGACGAATGGGCGTCGAATGCTTGCATTCGTAAGAACATTTATCAATGTTTATAGGGCGAAGTAACCACATGAGCAAAAGGAAAGCATTGAAAATGCGATTTTGCGAATGGGGTTCTGAATAGTTAAAAATATATAGCGGGAGGCGCAGCTATGACGCAGGAGAAGGTATTTATTTCCGAAGCAGATCAGTATCTTTTTGCCCAGGGAACGCACTATGATATTTATAAAAAACTGGGCGCGCATCTGTCGACGGAAGATGGTGTGCAGGGAGTCTATTTCGGGGTATGGGCACCAAATGCAGCACAGGTGAATGTCATCGGTACATTCAATGAATGGAACGAGGAATCGCATCCCATGCAGAAGCTGGGAGAGGGCGGTATCTGGGGGCTGTTCGTTCCCGGCGTGGGAGAAGGAACAATGTATAAGTTCCTGATCTATGCGAGGGATGGCAGAAAGCTGTACAAAGCCGATCCTTTTGCCAATTATGCGGAATACAGACCCGGCACAGCGTCCATCGTTACGGATATCACGGGATTCGACTGGAAGGATTCCAAGTGGATGGAAGCCCGGGATAAAAAAGATATGAACAAGGAACCCATGGCAATCTATGAGTGCCATATCGGTTCTTTCATGAAACATCCCAATAATGGCACTGCGGAAGGATTTTATAATTATCGTGAGTTCGCCGACCGGATCGTGGAATATCTGAAAGAGATGAAATACACCCATGTAGAGCTTATGGGAATCGCGGAGCATCCGTATGATGGCTCCTGGGGATATCAGGTGACCGGATACTATGCGCCTACTTCCCGTTACGGAACGCCTAAGGATTTTATGTATCTGGTCAATGAACTGCATAAGGCAGGCGTTGGAGTTATTTTGGACTGGGTACCGGCACATTTTGCAACCGATGCACACGGACTGGCAGAATTTGACGGACAGTGCATCTTTGAACATCCCGATCCTCGTTTGGGAGAACATCCTGAATGGGGAACGAAGATATTTAATTATGGCAAAAATGAAGTGAAGAACTTCCTGGTAGCCAATGCTCTGTTCTGGCTGAGAGAGTTCCATGTAGACGGTATCCGTGTAGATGCAGTAGCATCCATGCTGTATCTGGATTACGGTAAAAAGGACGGACAATGGCTGCCGAATAAATTTGGCGGCAATAAGAACCTGGAAGCCATTGAGTTCTTCCATCATCTGAATTCAGTGATCCGCGGAACTTATCCGGGATTTTTGACGATTGCCGAAGAATCTACCGCATGGCCTAATGTCACCAGTGGTATCGGGGAGGAAGGCTTAGGATTTTCCTTCAAGTGGAATATGGGCTGGATGCATGATTTCTGCGAGTATATGAAGCTGGATCCTCTGTACCGGAAAGGCGATCATTACGCTATGACCTTTGCCATGAGCTATAACGACAGTGAGAATTATATTCTTCCATTGTCTCATGATGAAGTGGTACATCTGAAGTGCTCCATGGTGAATAAAATGCCCGGATATCCGGCAGATAAATATGCCAACCTTCGTGTGGGGTATAGCTACATGTTCGGGCATTCCGGCAAGAAATTATTATTTATGGGACAGGATTTCGGACAGGAGCGAGAGTGGAGCGAAGAGCGTGAGCTTGACTGGTATCTGTTAGGAGAGAAGCTGAATCAGGGCGTACATACTTATGTAAAGGAGCTGTTAAAGCTGTATCGTAAATACCCTGCTCTGTACGAGCTTGACAATACCTGGGACGGCTTTGAATGGATGAACGCGGATGATGCGGAGCACAGTACATACTGCTTCGTGAGAAAATGTTCCAGTGGCAAGAATAATCTGCTGTTTGTACTCAACATGACCCCGATGAAATGGGAGAACTATACCGTTCCCGTGCCTAAGAAGAAAAAATATAAGCTTCTGCTGAACAGTGATGAGGAACGGTTCGGCGGCTGGGGCAACGAGATTCCCGCAGAAATTATGGCGGAGAAAAAGCCTTATCATTATAAGGATTACTCCATCAGCTTTGATCTGCCGCCCTACGGTGCAGCGGTATTTCTGTTCTAGGTCAGGTTAAGAAATTACATAAAACTACCGAAATAAAAGATGAGTGTGATCCAAAGTACACTCATCTTTTTTCTTAACTATTCAGAACCGGCGGGCTCTGGGAACTGTACAGAAAAGGACGACAGGCGTGAAGATAACATTTCAGAAACAGACGATCAATGAAACAGACAATAGAACAGAAAGTAACCGGACAGAGAAAAACAGCTGGGGCAAAGACAAGACATGGCGCAGTAAAAAGAGCGTAAATGTGAATTTCGGGGCAGTATACGAGAGTGGACAGGTCGCAGTGCCCATGTCTTCTTTGGAAAAGGAGGAGAACAACAAAGGAAAATCTCTGATTGAGCTGCAGCAGGATGCCGGGAATGCTAATGTGGCGTTGCAGCAGGACTATATGACATTGCTGTCGCATACCATGTCACAGGAGGATTATGCGAAGGCCTGTGAGGATGGATTTGATCCTAGAGAGCTGGATCAGGATACAGCGGTCACCATCGTGGATAAGATCAAGGCAGAGCTGGTGCGTTCCGGACAGCAGATCGCAGGATATACGGATGATATCGACATGGATACCCTGGCGGCAGCGGTAGGAAGTGATACTTTAGCCCGAAGCATCGAAGAGCAGTTCCGTTCCGCGGATCTTCCTTTGACACAGGAAAATATAAATGAACTGAAAAGCGCCTGGGATATGGCAGCTTCCCTGAAGGAACCGGAAGAAGGTGCGGTCAGCTACCTGGTGGATAATGGACTGGAACCGGAGATCTGGAACCTCTATGTGGCAGAGAACAGCGGTGCGAAAGTACAGAATAATGATGTTCCGCAGGAACTGCAGGAGCAGATGGACAAGGTAATTGCGGATGCGGGATTGACGGTAAACGATGAGAACAGACAGAAGGCACAGTGGCTGGTAAGTGCCGACCTTGCGCTGACCACGGATACGCTGCAGCAGCTTGTGGAACTGGACGGTATTTCCTATCCTGTCACGGAGGACACTTTTGCGCAGGCAGCAGCAGCGGCAATTGCGGAGGGAAAATCCCCGATGTATGCGAACCTGGGCAGACAGGATACGATTTATGAAAAAGCAGATAAAATGCTGCAGGACTGGTTCTCAGATGCAAAGTGGAATGCCACGGCAGAGAATCTGGCAGCAAGAAAACAGTTGGAAGAGATTCGTCTTCGCATGACGGCAGAAGTGAACGTAAAGCTTTTACAGAGTGATTTTTCTATTGATACAGCCCCCATGGAGCAGCTGATCGAAGCGCTGCGAAAGGCGGAGGCAGAGGTTGCCGGAAAATATTTTCCCGGTGAGTCTCAGGCAGTGACGAAATATGAGACTTATACCCAGGCAGTGAAGGTGGCTTCTGAATTGCCGGGATTGCCTGCTGGAGTACTGGGACCCTATAGCTTGGAACAGAATGCTGCCACAGAGACAGTTTCTGACTTCCATAAGGAAGGCGCTGCAATGCAGAAAGCCTATGAGGAAGCGGGCGAACGTTATGAGACTCTGATGACGGCGCCGAGAAGCGATCTGGGAGACAGCATCCGGAAAGCATTTTCTAATGTAGATGATATTCTGACAGATATGTCATTAGAAAAAACATCGGAAAATCAGCGGGCTGTCCGGATTCTGGCATATAACAGTATGGAAATTACACCGGAAAATATCGAGAAGGTCAAGGAAGCTGACAGACAGGTCAGCGCAGTAGTGGACAGACTGACACCGAAAAATGTGTTACAGATGATCCGGGATGGTGTAAATCCTCTGGAGAAGACCTTTGACGAACTGGAATCCTATTTTTCACAGAACCCCGAAAGCTATGAGGAAGAAGTGGAGGACTACAGCCGTTTCCTATATCAGTTGGAACGGAAAAAGGATGTTACAGAAGAGGAACGAAAAGCGTATATTGGAATTTATCGAATGGTGTATCAGGTCGAGAGAGAGGATGGCGCAGCGGTAGGCGCGGTAGTAAATACCGGTGCAGAGTTGCAATTTTCCACTCTGCTGACGGCAGCAAGAAGCAGAAGGGCTTCTCATATGGACTGGAAAGTGTCGGAGGATACCGGGCTGACACAGGAGATTCATTTGTCCGAGAATAATATATCTGAACAGATTCGGATGGGTATGGCAAAAGAGGTTCTGGCAGAGGTGTCAGATGATGGCGAAAGCAGAGCAGCGTATGACCGGGAAGGACTGCAGCAGATGCGTGAGGCGGGAAATACGGCACCGGAAGTCGCAGAACTACTGCAAAAAGGAGAAGTTTCCATCAGCGCGTCGAATCTTTTGGCGGCCCAGGCACTTATGGATGATCCGGCGGAGATGTTTGGCAATCTGCGCAGATACAGAGAAAAGTATCGGCAGGAAAAAGAAATGCTGCAGACAGCAGGCAGCGAAGTGCCTGCCGGGACAGAAACTTCCGAACTGTGGGAACAGCTGGATCAGCAGAATTTTGCAGAGGATTATCGGACCATGCTTCAGAATACGGCAGAAGATGTGGAGACCATGAGTCTGGAACAGGCGGATGAACATCTGGATGTAAAACAGCTGCAGCTGGTACACAAGCAGCTGCGCCTTGCGGAGAGCCTTCAGGCGAAGCAGGAATATTTTCTTCCGATGTTCCTGGGTGAGCAGCTGGCGGGAGTCCATCTTATCTTACAGCAGAGAGCCGGAGCTGTAGGAGCTGTGGAAATCCGGGTGAATGCCGGAGATATGGAGTTGGAGGCACATTTACAGGTAAAGGGAGACACCATCGATGGCTATCTCGTAGGAAATACACCGGAAGAGGTTACGAAATTAGAGAAGACCTCCGATATATTCCTTGAACGGATTCAGACAGATACTTCTGCAGACTGGAAAGCGGAAAAGCTTCCCATCGTCAGCTCCCGGGATATGACAAGGATGGCAGCCGGAGAGACAAAAAATGCAGATACCATAGAGAGTCGGATCGATACGGAACAGCTGTACCGTCTGGCAAAAGGATTCCTGCAGGCTGTCGCAGACAGCAGCGGAAAGTAAGGAGTAACACATGAGAATCAATTACAACGTATCGGCAATGTTATCCAACAATGCCTTATCCACAAATGACGATCTGCTGTCCAAATCATTGGAGAGACTTTCTTCCGGACTGAAGATCAATCACGCCAAGGACAACCCTGCCGGATTGGCAATGTCCAAGCGTATGAATGCTCAGATCGAGGGACTGTCCGTGGCCAATCAGAATGCCAGTGACGGCGTATCCATTATAGAGATTGCGGACGGAGCAATGACGGAGATCAGTGAGATGCTGCAGCGTATCAATGAGCTTTCCGTCAAGGCTGCCAACGGCACTATGACAGAGGATGACCGCGCAACCATACAGGATGAAGTAGCGCAGCTGAAGGAAGAGATCACCCGTATCTCGGATACCACGGAATTCAACGGGCAGAAGCTGTTGAACGGAGAATTTGATCTCAAGGGATACACCGATAAGCAGGAGATTAAAGTAAATTATTGCTCTCCGGATGTACCGGTAAAAGAATATACCATACAGTCTATGAAATTTAAGAAAGATGCAGAGGGAAATTTTGAAGTAGACGGAGATATTAAATTCGGAGACGGATTTAAAGAGGTAGAACCCTTAAAGACGGATATGAAGGATAATCTTCTGACGATCACCGGCACGAACGGCTTTGAAATGCGTCTGGATGTATCGGAAGCAAAAGAGGGAGATTCCTATGATGGCATGAAGATCGATGCTACCGGTATCGGAGCAATGCGTCTGCAGATCGGAGCCAACGAAGGACAGGTACTGGAGGTTAATATTCCCGCGGTTACTCTGCAGAACATGGGAATTGAAGATATTGATGTGAATACACAGGACGGGGCAAAGGATGCCATCTCAAGAGTAGACGGTGCCATCAAATATGTATCCTCCGTCCGCGGCAGACTGGGAGCATTTCAGAACCGTCTGGAGTCTTCCATTAACAGCCTGGATGTTACCAGTGAGAACATGACAGCGGCATATTCCCGTATTATGGATGTGGATATGGCGGAGGAAATGACTTCCTATACCACTTATCAGATCCTGGCACAGGCAGGAACCTCCATGCTGGCACAAGCAAATGAGAGACCTTCCCAGGTGTTACAGCTGTTGCAGTAATGGATTCCGATGAAGTGAGGATTCAAAATGACAAAAGAATGTAAACAACAATTTACCTTGCGGATCACCCAGGCCAATGCCACACAGCTGGTGGTCATTCTCTACGAAATGACATTACAGTATCTTGCGGATGCTGAGCAGGCAGCAGAAGATGCGCAGTTTCTGGAAGCGGTTCGCAGGACCAGGGGATGTATCAATGAACTTTTGAATTCTCTTCACAGAGAATACAGTCCGGCGACAGAGCTTTCCAGGCTGTATCTGTATTGTATCCGCAGACTGGCGGCGTGCGAAGCAAAAGCCGACAGAACGGCGCTGCAGGACATCCGGAAGGTAATAGCACCGCTCTGTGATGCTTACAGACAGATTCAGGATCAGAATTCGTCCGGTCCTGTGATGAATAATTCGCAGACCGTGTATGCGGGACTGACTTACGGAAGAAATCAGTTAACCGAAAACATGGCTGACCAGGGCTCGAATCGGGGAATGCTGGTATAAAGTTTTTTCCTGCCGCACCGGCTGGGAAGCGGCGAGTTCGGTGAGGTGCTGATACCGTTTCTGCAAAGCATTAATTTCATAGATATAACTGTCGATCAGATCACTTTCGATTGCATTATCGAAACCCGCATAGGCGATATCCAGAGCCTGGCGGGTTTTTCTTATGGATTCTTTTAAATCCAACGGTGCGAGATCTTCTTCGATCATTTCGGAATTTGTATTTACCTGACTAAAAAAGATTTTCATGTAAAAATCCATCCTTTCTGCTAACAGTATAGGAAGCAGAAAGGGAAAATATACCTGCCTAACATAAAACTGGAAGACATTTTTGCGAAAAATGGGAATAGATTATAACAAACAGCGGGAAATTGGGAGGACAACAATGGAACATCCGGAGAATCTATTGTGGATTATTGGGGCAGCAGTTCTGCTCTTTGCCATAAGTTTTTTGGGAAAAAAGGCGGAGTGGTTTTTAAACCTTGTATTGCGGAGTGTTTTTGGAGTGATCTTTATGTATTTCATAAATTGGGGGATAGAGATTCTGGGATTTACGGTAGCAGTGGGAATCAATGCGGCTACAGTTCTGACAGTGGGTATTTTGGGCTTTCCGGGAATCCTGGTATTATACGGCCTGGCGGTTTATCATGTGCTTTGACAGATGGAAATGCCGTAAAATCAAGGAGTTGCGGGATTTTAGAAGGTTGTATGAGAAAGGTAATTGTTAAAATGTACCAAAGATTATTTTTTTACGGAAAAACACTTGTCAGACGGAAAAACAACGTCTATAATCCATCTTACAACCAATCGCGATGGTTGTATCAAATATCTTATAAGATCTGAAAGAATTCTTTTATGGGATAGAGTCATCCCACATTACCACTTGTAAATCGAAGGAAAGGAGAGTGAGAATGCAACGAACACAGTAATAGAGGGTGTATTATGTTTTCTATTAAGTATTGCCTGCGGATATGATTACAGAAGCCGCAGAATCCCCAACGGCCTGATTCTGAGCTGCCTGATCATCGGAGCGGCATTCCGCTGGTGGGAACAGGGGATTTATGGAATTACGGAATATTTTTGCAATGTTTTACTGACGACAGTGGCATTCTATCTGTTTTTTTATATTGGTGCCATGGGAGCCGGTGACGTGAAGCTCCTTGGTGTCTGCGCAGGATATTTTTCCGGTGGAAAAGTTCTCTGTTTTCTATTTTTCGCGCTGCTATTCGCAGCAGTTTTTGCACTTTGCAAAATGTACCTGGCACGTAATCTGTGGGACAGATTGTGTTATCTGGGTGAATATGTGTGGGATGTTGTCCGCTGTGGACGCTGGAAAGCGTATTTTGCAGAGGAGAGAGCACATCCGGGAAGCGGAATCTGTATGGCCGGTCCCGTGTTTTGCAGTGTGCTGTTATACATAGGAGGAGTTTATTGATGGAACAGAAGGAAGCGGTTATGGTTCTGTTCGACCGTGAAGAAGAGTATGCGAGACTTCTTTCGGAGTTTTTGAGGAGGCAGAAGGAACTGCCATGGGAGATCCATACATACACAAAGATGGAGGAACTGCTGGAACGAGAGAAAAATGGGAAGGTGACAATGCTGGTAGTGGCGGAATCTTCCTGCACGGATACGCTGAGTACATTGGAACCGGCATGCCAGGCGATTCTTAATGAAAGCGGGACACTTCGTTTTCACCAGTTTCCGAATATCAATAAGTACCAAGAAGCTGACAAGGTGTGGAAGGAATTGCTGGAATTGTATGTGGAGACGGTGGGAACACAATTGCCGTTTTTGTGTGCAGAGTATAAGACAAAATTTATAGGTATCTATTCCCCGGTACATCGATGTCTGCAAAGTTCTTTTGCACTGACGCTGGGTCAATTGCTGTCAGAAAAACATCCCACTTTGTATCTCAATTTTGAACACTATATTGGGATCGCAGAACTCCTTCCGGAGAGACAGAGCAGAGACCTTGCAGATCTGCTGTATTTTCTGACAGGAGATGCGGGAAAATTTTCTTTACGGATGCAGACGGTCATCCAGCACAAAGGCGGTCTGGATTACATTCCCCCGATGCGCAACGGTCAGAACCTGTTGGAAATCCCGCCGGAAGAGTGGAGAAACCTCTTCCAACGGATCGAAGAACTCGGAAAATATGAATATGTCATACTGGATCTGAGCGAAAGTATACAGGGATTGTTTGAGGTACTGCAGATATGTACCAGAGTATTTACGCTGACCAAAGAAGATAAAATGTCACGAATGAAACTGGATCAATATGAGCAATTGCTTGCTTTGTGCGAAAAAGACACGGTAAAAGGCAAAACCCGTAAACTTGCTTTACCCTTTTTTCAAAAGCTTCCCACAGAAATGGAGCAATTTACCAGAGGAGAATTGGCGGAGTATGTGAGGAAAGAAATAGCAATGCTGGAAAATTAGAACAGGGAGAGAAAAAATGGATTACTTGGAACAGAGAAGAAAGCTTCGACAAATGGTGCAGGAGAGACTGGATTACGGAAGAGACTACACGGATGAAGAGGTAGAGGATACGATTGATGAAGTTCTCATGGAACAGGAAAATCTGGAATTGTGTTCTGTGGAATTGCGGAGACGATTGCGTAAGGAATTGTTTGATTCCCTGAGACGGCTGGATATTCTGCAGATTTTTGTGGATGACAGCTCTGTTACGGAGATTATGATCAATGGACTGGATCATATTTTTGTAGAGAGGGACGGACAGCTGCAGGAACTGGATCGGGCTTTCGATTCCATGGAAAAGCTCCAGGATGTGATTCAACAGATCGTGGCCGGATGTAACAGAGTGGTAAATGAGGCATCACCAATTGTTGATGCGCGATTAAGCAATGGAGCCCGTGTGAACATTGTGATGAGTCCCATTGCATTGAATGGACCCATCATTACCATAAGACGTTTTCCGGATAAACCGATCACCATGCAAAAACTGATCGCGATGGAAACTATATCTCCGGAAGCTGCGGATTTTTTGAAGACACTGGTAAAGGCGGGATATAACATTTTCGTCAGTGGAGGAACCGGTAGCGGGAAGACGACCTTTTTGAATGTATTATCCGGATTCATTCCGCCGGAACAGCGGATCATCACCATCGAAGACAGCGCGGAACTGCAACTTCAGGGAATTCCCAATCTAGTGCGCCTGGAGACACGTAATGGCAATGCGGAAGGATGCAGAGAGATCGGAATCCGGGAACTTATCCGCTCATCTCTGCGGATGCGGCCCGACAGGATCATTGTAGGCGAAGTGAGAGGCGCGGAAGCTATTGATATGCTGCAATGCATGAATACCGGGCATGACGGCAGTATGTCTACGGGGCATGCAAACAGTGCAGCAGATATGTTGTCGAGACTGGAGAATATGGTACTCATGGGAATGGATCTGCCGCTTCCGGCGATCCGCAACCAGATAGCATCCGGCGTGGATATTATTGTGCACCTGGGGAGAATTCGGGATAAAAGCAGAAAGGTGTTGGAAATTACAGAAGTAGTGGGTTGTGAGAACGGCGAAATCCGTCTGAATCCATTGTACTGCTTTGAAGAACTGGGGGAGAGCAGCGAAGGTAATGTAGTTGGTAAATTACAGAAAAAGGGAGGCTTGCTTCATGAAGGGAAACTTAAAGCGGCCGGACTTTCGTGAATTGATGAATCCTTTGCTGCGCACAACAGCCGGAATTCTCTTTTTTTCCTGGTTCTTCTATCGTTCGGTGTTTGCTGTCATTCTCTTTATTTTCCCGGGAATTCTTTATTTCCGGAAGTGTGTCAGAGAACAGAGGGAGAAAAAACGATGGGAACTGACCGTGCAGTTCAAGGAATGTCTTCTGGCAGTTGCTAATTCACTCAGAACCGGATACGCCGTGGAAAATGCTTTCTTGGAGAGCAGAGAAGATATTCGTCTGCTTTTTGGCGAACGATCCGCAATGTATGGTGAACTGGAACTGATCCGCAGAGGAATGATCGTAAATATCACATTGGAAGAACTGATAGGAGATCTGGCAGAACGCAGCGGATGTGAGGAGATTCAGCAGTTTTCGACGATACTCTCCGTGGCGAAAAGGGGAGGAGGCAATGTATCGCAGATCATACGAAATACTGCAGAACTGATCAGTGATAAAGTGGAGACGACACAGGAGATGATGACATTACTGCAGGGAAGATGCCTGGAACAGAGAGTGATGGAAGTGATGCCTTTTGCAATCTCATTCTATATAGGTGTCACATATCCGGGTTATTTTGCATCGTTGTATCATAACATAACCGGATATATCATAATGACAGCATGTCTTGCGATCTATTTGTGCGCCTATATCGTAGGAGAGAAGATCATGGAACGGATCGGTGAAAGTCTCTAAAGGGAGAATACTATGGAACGAAAAAAGGGCGTAGTGGAGATCTGCTATCCGGTAGTGCTCAAAATATACAAGAAAATGCACCTGTGGAAAATACCGGTTCCTGGAAAAGACAGGGTAAAGACAGATCTGAGCCGTTTATATCCCGGAGAAAATCAGGAGGAACGTATTACAGAGTATTATGTAAGGAAGTTAACAACGTCCCTCATGATATTTTTCGTGGGAATTCTTCTGATATTGTTTGTTGCACTTGGAAAAAGTGAAGGGAATTCTATAAAAAACGGTTGGATGAAGAGGGCAGATTCCGGAAGCGGAAGCAAGGACTATGTTATTATCGGAAAAGTAGAGGATGGAAGTCAATATTCCTTTGCACTTACAGTACAACCCAGAAAATACCGTCAGGAGGAATTGCAAAAATTGTTTGATGCTTTCCGGGAGGAGCTGCCGGGCCTGATCTGCGGAGGCAATGAATCATTGGACTGTGTCAGGGAAGATCTGCAATTGCAGGAGGAATATGATGATTACCCTTTTACGGTTACATGGAAGAGCGACTGCATGGATGTTATCAGTCCGGAGGGGAAAGTATATCCTCAGGAGCAGGACAGCACGGTGCGTTTGAAAGCGGAACTTGCTTACGACGAATACCAATGGGAGACAGAAACGTCGGTTACCGTAAAAAATCAGAGTGATGCAATCGACAAAAGTGAAAAAGCTGTTCTGGAAATAATGCTGGAAAATGCACAGACATCAGATCCGGAGCAGGAAGCTTTTATGCTGCCTGAGTCAATTGACGGTAAAAAGGTATCGTGGAGACAGAGAAATCTGACGGAGCTTCAATTACTGTTGGGAACGTTAGTGACGATTGTGGCAGTCTTCTTTTTTAAAGATCGGGATATTCATGAGCTTGTAGAGAAAAAGAAGCAGGAAGAAAAAAGGAAGTACCCGGAAATACTGCAAAAAATAACATTATATCTGGAAGCAGGACTGACGGTACGGGCAGCAGTGAATAAGATAGCGGAAGATTATGAACAGAAACGGAAAAAAGGAGCAAAGGAACACGCAGCATACGAAGAATTATTGATTGCAGTCCGTGAGATCCGTATGGGTGTGTCGGAGGGCGCGGCATATGAAAAATTTGGAAAAAGGACAGGAGTTCGGGAATATATCCGATTGAGTACTTTCCTTACGCAAAATGTAAAAAAGGGAAGCACCATGCTTTTACAGCAATTGCACGAAGAGGCAAAAGAGGCAGAAGAAATGAGAATGCGTAATGCCAGAAAATTATGTGAGGAGGCATCTACAAAATTACTGTTACCAATGATAATGCTACTCTTGGTGGTTATGATTTTAATTATGTTTCCCGCGTTTTCCAATGTGGGAGTTTAGAAAAGGAGAAAAATATGAATCATTTAAAAACGTTTCGACAATTTATAAAAGAAGAGGATGGAATGGGAACCGTAGAGGTGATTCTGATCATCGTGGAAATATTTACCCCATAGACTACAGTATACATTATGTGGATATTGTAGAAAAGTGGAAAATATATTACTGTATAGACAGGAGTGTGTATGATGTACAATGGAGATTGTGAGGTATACATAATTAGATATTTTAATGTATGGTTTTATCTATTTGCTAAAACAGAGACAGATAATTATAAGATTAAAATGCTAGGAGAACGTATAAGTGCTGGTAATTCTATGAAAATGAAAGATATTCATTGGTGGTGTACCAGACATAGCATAAAGTACCAGATGGAATTTGAATACAGAAAAGAGTATCCAATTCGAGCTAATATATGGAATTTTTATTCATACTGTAGATTTAAGTTGGCAATGTCTTATCCCAATAGTGGGAGAATGGGCGCAAAATAAAACATGAAAGTGCAGATGGTATAAAAAAGGCAATTTTTTGTCCAAGTTGCTTCCAATATGTGGTATAATTGAAAAAAGTATTGGCAGGAGGGCTAAAGATGGAAATTGTTTTTCAAACAATAAGAATCATTGATTATGAGAATAATGTTGTTTATGTACGGGATACGCCAGAAACATTTTCTGACTATGTGAGAACATTGATTACTTATATAAATGATAATTCCTCTATTAGAGAATATCATACACGGTCAGCTAATACAGAAGTAATAAGCTGTATTTTAGATATAGTAAAAAATCAGATAGATGCCAATTTTGTGATGGATAAAATGGATTTTATAGCTAAAAGACTGTTATTAAAAGAGCAAGAGGCACAAACTTCCGTAGCGCATATGAATACAAATGTACAAAAAGGTAGTTTAATACAGGCCCTTATGTACGATGAAGATATGGATGAGCATATATACTTGCTTGCTAAGGTGGAACATACCGATTTTGTAGACGATGAAGATTTTAGTTTTAAATCAGGATTTTCAAAAGATAAGAACAAACTTTGGAAGTCTTGTACTTTTAGAATTGATGACCTGAATGCAACAAAATTCTTTGCAAAAGTATATTCTAATAATATTGCAAAGTATTGGTATGATAATTTTTTAGAATTGGATCAAGTTGTAAGTGACGAAGTAAATACAGATAAAGCATTTCGCGCAATAGATACTACATTAAATAGAAACGTGAAAGGTATTGCACCAAGAGATCACACCCTGCTTAGAAATGCAATGATTGCATATTTTAAGTCTAATGATTATATTGATTATGATACGATGATACAAAATACATTGGAAAACTATAAACCAACGGAATTAGAACAAGATAAAATGGAGAAAGTAGTAGAAAAAATGCGAAAATTACCTGAGAAATATAAATTCGATAAGCAGTTTAATGCAGTACCATCAGCTATAAAATCTCGCATTAGAAAGATTTATGATGTTTGTCATGGAGTACAGTTAAGAATAACGGATGCTATAGATGATTTTGATGAAACTATAAAAGCATATAGAGATGATGATGGAAATAGATATATACAAATAAAAACAGATAATGATTCTACATTTAACAAATTTTTAAATCAATAAATCAAGAGGAGGTGGATTATGCTTACAGAATTGATTCAGGCAGCAAAAATAATAGATAGTGTCGTTTCAGAAAGAATGAAAGTATATGAAGCCTCCTTTAAATTCGAAGTTAAAAATGCTCCAGAGTATGATTATTTTTCGAATATCATAAATTCCGTTTCACAAAGAGATAAAATAAAAATAGTTTTGCAAGATGAAACAGAACAAATTTATGATTTTTCATTAGGTAATGAAGGAGACTATAAAAGATTTATTAAAGACACCTTAGAAGATGAAATCATAAATGTTAAAGTAAGAATTGATAAGGAAGTGGTAAATAATCATTTTTCTATTTATGCATTTGATGAATTTGTTAAAGATATACTTTCTTTGTCTTTAGAAGAGGTTATGATTGCATTCTCTAATTTATTAAAACAGTCATCAAATTATTTAGTGTTTGACGTATATAGTCCCGTTGCAATGTTTGCAACTAAAACTATGTTTTTTGTACCCAATGGAAATGGTATGGTAAATACTGAATTTAACAGAAAAAGAAGAATGGAGGAGTGCAGGGAGGTTTCATACTTTTATAATTTTGACATTTTTGAGGTGTTGCCGGATGATTTTAAAATTACGATTGATTACGAAAACAACCCATTAAGAGAAGTATTTCAAAAAATTATGGTTTTATTATCTATCAGTTTTATTGCAACATCATCCACAATAAGTAATAGTCAACTTAAAGGTATAATAAATGGTCAACGTACAATGGAATATTGTTGTAATATAAGTGAGCTACCAGATAACAAGATCTTGTACAGTATTTACAATTGGATTTATACAGATGGTAATCCAATTGATAAAGCAATCATTGTTAGAAACGTAATTAGTTTGCATTGTAAGTACGTTTCCATAACGGAAATCGATGAAAAAGTTATGGCTTCAATACAGTCTAATTATAACCTTTATTTAAAAGAAAATGTAAAGGCGTATTTAGAACTAAAGAATAAAGTTGCGGAATTTATAAGCGATACCGTTTCAAGAACAGGAGAATATGCGACTGGATTATTAGATAAATTTAAGTCAAATATCATTGCTATATTTGGATTTTTGTTTACTGTGATTTTGGCTAATATAGTGTCAAATCAGCCATTAGATAATCTTTTTACAAAAGAAATTACTATTATAGTAGAATGTGTTTTACTGGGTTCTTTTGTATATTTAATAATATGTTACTGTCAATCACGTTATGAAATCAAAAAAGTATGGGACAGTTATGAACAACTTAAACTTAATTACAAAGACATATTAACAGATGAAGATTTATCAGAAATATTTGGTAATGATGAAATGTTAGAAAAAATGAAAAGATCAATTCGTAAATCCGAAAAAATATATTTAAGTCTATGGATTATATTTTTGCTCGGATCAATTATTGTAGTTGAGAGTTTAAGTGTTTGTCCAGTATATCCTAATATATTAAAAACTTTGGAGTATATATCAGAGTTAGCATTCAGATTTTCAATAAAAAAATAATTATTATATAAAATGGAGGCAAAATTAATGTTTTTTGCCTCTATTTTTTAAGAACTATTAAGTTAAAAGTAAAAGGCAATCATGCTTTATTTATCAAAGTGTGATTGTCTTTTTTGTGTTTAAAAACGGATGAAAATGTAAAGGAGGAAGAATACAATGATTCTATTTATGAGTGATACACGTTATGCTGGACTGGAAAAGGAAATGCAGCATATACCAGGATTTCGTCCAAGAAGGAGCGGAATGGTTATCAGTCACCTTTCTGGTTGTCTGGAAAATCAGAGAAGCCCGTGTGAACGCCGTGTTACCGATTGTGTCCCGTTTTATGAGCTTCTGGAGGTGTTGGCAGAGGAAGTGGCTGTCAGCACCTTTGTAAGCCGCGTGTGCCGTCTGACAGGGAGAAGAAATCCGTGCTTTTTTCAAAATGGTCATAGAGAACGATTTTTGGCTATGGGAGAGAAGTGTAACAGAGCCATTGAAGAAGCAGCGACCTGTTCTGCGATCTATCTTCTTTCCGCAGATCGATTTTTGTGGAGCAGAGCACTGGGAAATGTTGATAGAGATGGGATACATTTTACAGAAATCCGTATTCAGGGTGTAGATCTGGACGGCTATGTATTATTTCATATGGCAAGGGATCTGTATCAGGGAAGCAGCCATATTCGTTTATCAGAACTTACAGATTCAGAGCTGGTAAGCGACCGAGCATTTGAATGGATTATGACAGCCTGTGTGATTCGCAGGCATGGAAGTAGAGTTTTGCGAGAGGAGGAAAGAAGCATTGACAGAAGTAAAATCGGACAACATCAGTGAAAAAACAATGGAGCGTTTTGTACTTCGGATATTTAGTCCTTTGACAGCTACCATGTATGCAAAGGATGACTGGGGAGAGTTGGAGGAATGCAGTGAGGAGGTATTTCCAGCTGAGTTATGCAGCTATGAGATGGAAATTTTGGAACAGATTGCAAAGGAGTGCCTTCCGGAAGAAGGAGACAGAGGGCTGGCGGTCTATTTGGATATTCCAGAATTAGAAGAAAATATTTATAGTATGAAGCCCACCGTGGAAGTCTGGCATGGGGAGCTATGGGGAGTTCTGGAAGTAGAAAGTCATAATCAGCTTTCAGAAAGAGAGATTGAAGCAGTAAAAGAGTACTGGAAAGGTCAGGAAAGTGACGGGTGGGGAGAGGGTTTTGAACAGCGGGGAATCAAAACTCCGGAAGGAGAACTGTATGTTAGCTTTTGGAACAGTGGAGATGAATTCTTTCTTACCACAGAGGAAGGTTTGAAAGGAGAAGAGCAGGAACCTGATATTCAGAAAGGAGGAATTGTTTTTGGCATATTATGATAGAAAATTTTATATCTTTCGATAGTTTAATACCATGGAAGGAGAGCTGTATTTTTTGAATAGTATGCAAGAAAGGGACTTGTTTGACTGCTTATGAGATGGAAAACGATATGAATAAGGTGTAGAGGAGAATAGAAAATGACCTATGAGGAGTTTTTACAGTTAACAGAAAAGAATTTAAAACGATTTTTTCCGGAATCTTTTCAGGAGAGAAAAGTGGAAATCAGAGAAGTTTTAAAAAATAACAACATCAAATTACAGGGAGTATATCTGTCAGGTAGCCCAAGCTACACCTCCGTCCCGCTTTTATATCTGGAATCCTATTATCAGGAGCTTGAGAACGGAAAGAAGCTTGAAGATGTGTGGCAGAACATCGCTCGGGATTATCAGAAGTGTCAGGAAACGGCAATAACCATAGATGGCATTTCCAGTAAAGAATGGAATTATGAAACCATAAAGAAGGGGCTGACAGTCTATGTCCGAAATGCACAGGAAAATGTTGATTTTCTTGCAGATTGTCCTCATGAAATATGTGAGGATCTGGCACTAGTTTATGGATTTCATGTTTTGGTGGACGGAGAAAAGGACGGAAGTGCCATTATCAATTATGACAGGCTGAAGTGGCTGGGAGTCAGCGAGGAGCAATTAAAGCAGGATGCCTGGGAAAACATGAAGCAGAGCAATCCTCCTTGTTTTTTGGATTTACAGGATATGCTGGCAAAAATGTATTTTGACGAACCGGGAGATGTCAAGGCCGGTAGTTTGGAACATTTAGAGGATGTGGATCCCAATGCAATGATGTATGTTCTGACGAATTCAAATCAGGTCAATGGGGCGGTTTATATGTGTGATGAAGAAGTAATGTCTCTTATTGCAGAAAAGCTGGGATCAGATTTAATCGTGATTCCGTCATCGATTCATGAAACGATTATTCTAAAAGAAACAGAGAATATGAGCGTAAGAGAATTGAATGCGATGGTAGAGGCAGTAAATGCGGAAGCCGTGAATCCACAGGAAAGGCTGGGGAATTATGTTTACCGATTTGATAGGGAGGCCCAAAGACTGGAAAAAGCAGTAGAACAGGCAGAGGAGCTGGATTTTGAACCTGGGATGTCACCGGTATTTGCGTAGGACTCAGTTATATGTTTCACGAGTATTGCGGATGTTAGGAGGGATGCAGAATCAACAGTTTTATTTCATGGGTTGGCGGAAAGAAAGCACTCCGCAGCCTGATTTACACGATGTTTCCTGCAAGTTATGACCGGTACATTGAGGTGTTCGGCGGAGGTGGTTGGGTACTGTTTGGAAAACCACCAGATGACCGGTGTATGGAGATTTATAATGATTATAACTCTAACTTGGCAAACCTATTTTATTGCGTCAAGAACCGCACGGGGGCATTCCTTAAGGAACTCGGATTTCTTCCGTTAAACAGCAGGGATGAATTTACAGTAATCCGTAATTTTATTGAAAAGCAGGAACCGGATACCCGATTTTTAATTGAGGAGCTGGAGCTGGCAGAGAAGCATCTGATGCCGCCGGATTATGAGGAAGTGAAAAAAATCCTGCTGGAAAATGCAGAGGTAACCGATGTAAAACGGGCGGCTGCATTTTTTAAACTGATCCGGTACAGCTATGGAAGTGGCTGCACGTCCTTTGGCTGCCGTCCGTTTGATGTGAGGAACTGCTTTGACACCATTTGGCAGGCATCCCGCAGGCTGGCAGATACCGTAATAGAAAATAAAGACTTTGAGGCACTGATTCGGCAGTATGACCGGGATAGTGCCTTTTTTTATTGCGATCCGCCCTATTATGAGACGGAAGGTCATTATGCAGTGGTATTCCGAAAAGAGGATCACAAACGGCTCCGAGACACTCTGACAGGGAGCAGGGGGAAGTGGATGGTCAGCTACAATGACTGCGATTTCATCCGGGAACTGTATGCAGGATATTTTATTACAGCCGTTACCCGCATCAATAACCTGGCCCAGAGGTATGAGGGCGGTTGTGAGTTTCCAGAGGTCATTATTACCAATTATGATCCTGGTGAGAGGGAGCGGTCAAAACCAAGACAGTTGGATTTATTTGGAATGTGGGGAGATGGAGAAACGGATCATTATGAGATCCGGGAAGAAATCTGTCCGGAAAGAGAGGTGCTATGAGAACAGAAAACAAGAGAAAAACAATGGTGCAAAAAAAGGAAAACGGTGTCCTTTCTGTGCCTAGTGAACTGTTATTGACGGCTGGGATTCCGCTTGATTGTGATTTGATGATAGAAACAGTCCCCGGAGTGATTCTGATTGGTATTGAGGCTCCGGTACAGACGGTTTGCAAACCCTATCTGAAGGTGTTCGATGAGCTGGGGATTGAACCCAATGAAGTGGAGGCATTGATGGGAAAGGAGAAAAGGACCAGATGAGTAAACCGATGTATCGTTTAGTGGATGGAAAGGGACGTGTCCTGATTCCAAAATCTATGAGGGAAGCGGCAAAGCTGGAGTATGGGGATATTGTTTGTCTGGGAATGGCGGGTGGAAAAATTACAGTCCGGAAGGTAGAGATTATCGAGGTGGGAGATCAGTCTCCGGAGGCAGTGGAGGCATATGTCCGTACTGCATTTCAGTTTATGCCGGACAGCCTCCGACTGGATCTGATCGGAGAACTGAGCAGACTGCTGCAGAAAAAGGAGGGGTAAGATCATGCAGGAATTCACAGAAAAGGATTGTATGCAGACAGAAAAGGAGGCATCTATCCAGAACCGGGTGGTGGTTCTTCCCTCAAAGGTATTACCAGAGCATTACACGGGGCAGCTTTTTTTCTGTACGAATATCCAGAAAACAGAAAATCCCAGACATTCCATTGCCCATCTGGTTTCCTTATCTACTGGGGAGGCATGGCACTGCTGGAACAGGGATGTGGTTGGTGTGCTGCGGCCAGAACTGTTGGGGGAAAAGGAACGGCTCCAGCTCTCCCAGATCCGTCCATTTGGGGCGCTGGATTTACATGGACATTCCCCAGAATATTCTGGATACAGTTTTCTGCCGGATGGACGCTATGCGTCAGGGGTATGGCTGGCAAATCCAGAGGAAGTATGGAGCTATGTAATGATGCAGAAGGACTACCAGTATCGGATTTTGATCTGCGACAGGGATGATTTTGCCGTACTGGAAATGTTAGAGGGAAGGATGATCTTTCCCGATGTGCAGAGTCTGGAACAGTTTCAACAGGCACAGAAGGACGGGGGGATGGAGATGATTTAGAAATGAGGGAAGGGAAATGAAGCAGATTCAGATTGAAAATGGAGTGATCCGGTATTATGGGAACCGGGTAGGTCGTGTGACGGAAGGATGTGCAGTAGTGGATCCCATGTTTCAGAATGAAGCATTAGAAAGCTTCCTGCGTAAGCAGAGGAATATCCAAAAAATTCAGTGGCAGGACGGGATCTACGACCGGTTGGCAAATAGCCAGGAAGATATGGAATCGGCAAAGGGGTTAAAAGATGTACGCATCTGGCAACTGAGAGGAGATGTGGATGTGCATATGAAGTTCCTTGCACTTTCCCAGATGGAGCAGCAATATGGCTCCCCCAAGCCGGATTTTTATATCAAAGTCTATGAAGGGGCATCTGACACCAATGACCTGGAAGAACTCTATGATAAATTCCGGTATCATCCGCCGTCCGGTTATACAGGTCATGGGCTATCCATTAGTGATGTGCTGGAACTCTATGATGAAACAGGGAGTTCCTTTTTTTATGTGGATCGCTATGACTTTAAGAGAATTGATTTTACAGAGTCGCAACCGGCGGAGGAATTCATACACACCATGCAGTTTTAGCAGGCAGTTTTGTCTGTCTGCTTGACTGAAATAGATCCAGAAAGGAACGGTTTATGAGCAGAAAAAAACAAAGGAGGAAGAATCAGTATGCCAGATTTAGACGTTCGGATTACATCTATGTATCCACCAGGAGTACAGGGCGGGATCAGAGCCTATGCATCCGCCACAATCGCCGGATGTTTTGCCGTCCGGGGAATCAAAATCGTCGAGGGAGGTAAGGATGGGCTTTTTATGTCTATGCCCAGCCGGAAAACACAGGATGGATACAAGGATATCTGTTTTCCTGTGACGGAGGAATTCCGCAACGAGCTGAAACAAGCGGTATTGGGAGCGTATGGAGAGGCACTGTCCATGGCACAGGCATCTACCTTACAGACAGCACCCCCTCAAAATCCAGGGCAGAACATGGTCTGATTTAAGGGGTACAGAGAACAAAAACAGAAAATCAATGGAGGAGATCAAATGAAGAATATTAAAAGACAGCTGGTAAATTATCGAAATGCAATGGTTATGCATATGTGGAACGTAAAAAACAAGCTTCAGGATACATCTGGTGAGGGATATGTGGACACAGCTATTAAGATCCTGATCGCAGTTGTGCTGGGAGCACTGCTTCTGGCAGGTCTTTATGCACTGTTTAATGATACCGTACTTCCTACACTGGTACGCAGGGTGCAGGAAATGTTTGACTATAGCGGTTGATATGGAGATCAGGATATCGCTGCTTCAGGCAGTACAGGCAGTGCTTTTTTTCTCGCTGCTTATTGCGGTTTCTGCCTGGGATCTTCGGTACCGGATTATTCCGGACCGATTCCAGGCAGGGATTGCCCTGCTTTCCTTTCTGAACTTTGCACCCAGACAGCTGTTTGGAGCTTTAGGGGCAGTGCCATACCTCATAGTTGCATTATTTTGCAAGAGAGAAGGTGGAATTGGCGGCGGTGATATCAAGCTGGCAGGAGCAACCGGCTTGGTACTGGGACTTCCGGCAAGCCTGACTGCTTCCTGTTTAGGACTGACAGGATTTGTGATGTATGGCTGTATGGTCTGCCTGTGGAATCGGTTCAAGGGAAAACGAGATAAAGAAGCATTTCCTGTGGGACCGTTTCTGGCAGGAGGAGCGGCAGCCGTTTATTGTATGAGATTAGGAGGATGGATGATATGAAGAAGAAATTATGGATCATGGTTTGTGTTGCAGTGCCGCTTACAATGATTGCGGCCATCATATACCACAACAGAAAATAGGTAGACAGCAGTCAGTGGAACACTGGCTAAAAAGGAACCAAAATAAGGAAAAGAGTTGGAGGAGATGAAATGCGATTTTTGAAAAACAGGACTGTACTTGGTGTGCTTTGCATCGTGCTGTCTTTGATCATCTGCTTTGCAGTTACACCATTGTTTAATAAGGCTATGAGTGAAAAGACGGAAATTGTCCGTGTAGTAAAACCAATTTCAGTGGGAGAAGAAATTACTTCTGACATGGTAAAGACCATAGAGGTTGGCAGTTATAACCTGCCAGATGATGTAGTAAAACATTCGGATACTGTGGTTGGGGCATTTGCATCTGCAGATTTGGCGCCAGGAGATTACATCCTGACATCCAAGATTGCAGAAGAGCCAGCGGCAGAAAATGCCTATCTCTATCATCTGACAGGAGAAAAGCAGGCAATCTCTGTTACGGTTAAGGCATTTGCCAATGGATTGTCCGGAAAGCTAAAGAGCGGCGATATTGTGTCAGTTATAGCTCCAGATTATAGAAAGCAGGGAAAAACGGTAATTCCTGCGGAGCTTCAGTATGTGGAGGTCATTGCTGTGACTGCAAACAGCGGATATGACGCAAATACGGGAGAAGAACTGGAAGATGGAGCGGATCGTGAGCTGCCTGGAACCGTTACCTTGCTGGTAACGCCAGAGCAGTCAATGGTTCTGGCAGAGCTGGAGGCAGACGGAAAACTGCATTTGTCTCTGGTGTATCGTGGGGATGAAAAGAGTGCAGGGCAGTTTTTGGAAGCGCAAAACCAGATATTAACGGAACTGTATCCTCCAGAAGATATGGAAGGAGAAGCGGAAGAAAACGAGGCGCCGGATCATTCTGATAAGGAGCCAGAGGAAACCAAAGCAGAGGAGCAGGAGGAGTCCGAACAGGGCGAAACAGAGGAAAGCGAGGTGGAGTAAGCCTTGAATTTTCTGAAAAACAGTATTTTCAGCAGGGGAGCCGGGGACAGCTCTTCTGACTGGGAACCGGAAAATGAGAATCAAATGCTGGCAGTCTGGGGAAGTCCTGGATCTGGTAAAACCACGACAGCAGTGAAGCTGGCGGCGCGTCTTGCCATGCAGAAGAAGGATGTGGCTCTCCTTCTGTGTGATATGAATACACCGATGCTTCCCTGTATCTGTCCTCCGGGAGACCTGGAAGAGGAGCATTCTCTGGGGAGTGTTCTGGCAGCAACCCATGTGTCGGAATCGTTGGTACGCCATAACTGTATTACTCATAAAAAAATACGCCATCTAACGATCCTTGGAATGAGGAAGGGGGAAAATGAATACACATATCCACCTTACGAGCGGACACAGGCAGAGGAATTACTGCAGTGTTTGAGAAAGATCGCTCCCTATATCATCGTTGATTGTGGAAGCTGTATTGCCAATGACATTCTTTCGGCCATTGCCTTGATGGAGGCGGATGCAGTGCTGCGGCTGGTAAACTGTGATCTGAAATCCATCAGTTATCTTTCCAGTCAGCTTCCGCTTCTTAAGGACAGTCAGTGGGATGCAGAAAAGCAGTATAAAGTGGCGAGCAATGTATATCCCAATGAGGCCAGCGAACACATTGAACGGGTGCTCGGCAATGTGGCATTCCAGATCCCTCATTCCGAGGAAGTAAAGGCACAGGTTCTGGAAGGGAACCTTCTGAAAGAACTGGTGCTAAAGGACAGTAAGGGGTTTAGAAAAACCATGGAAGCAATCACAAAGGAGGTGTTCGGATGTTAGGGGAAAGACGCAGCAAAGCCGCGTTTTCTGCGGGTTTTCCCGAAGCTGTTCGGGAAGAAACACGACAGGATTCTGGACATCTTCCGGAGGAGATCATGGAAACGGAGGCTTCTTTGGATGGCTTGGATGGAGGGGAGGGGACAGAAGAAAACTTCCAAAATGATAGCCTGTCGGAACAGGCTTGTGAAGGACAGATGCATGGAAAGGAGGATATCTGGTCAGAAGAGGAGGACATAGAGGCTCCTTTGTGTACTCAAAAAACGGGAGGTCGTTTTCTCCGTACCCATGACCTGTTTTTTGCATCAGAGGATGAAGGGCGTGACTTTCAGTCCGTGCTGCAGGAGATACAGGCGTATCTTTCCAAAGAATACAGTAATCTGGTAACCGGAGATGGAAACGAAGAAATAAAAGCACAGATCCACCGATTTGCCGGGAAGTATATTCAGGATAACCGTATACAAGTACCGGGAAAAACCACGGATGAGCTGATTGATGCGATTTATTCAGAAATGGCAGAGTTCGGTTTTCTCACAAAGTACATCTACGGGGAAGGAATCGAGGAGATCGATGTAAATGCCTGGGATGATGTGGAGGTCCAGTATTCTGGTGGAGTGACAGAAAAATTGAAAGAGCATTTTGAAAGCCCCGAACATGCCATCAATGTCATTCGGCGTATGTTGCATGTGTCTGGAATGGTGCTGGATGATGCGAGTCCAAGCGTTCTGGGACATTTAAGTAAAAATATCCGTATTGCTGTACTGAAGACACCTCTTGTTGATGAGGATGTCGGGGTGGCAGCCTCGATCCGAATTGTGAATCCCCAGAGCATGAAGAAACAGGACTTTATAAAGGGAGGAACGGCAACCAGTCAGATGCTGGATTTTTTATCGGAGTGCATCCGGTATGGAATCTCTGTGTGTGTGGCGGGAGCCACAAGCTCCGGAAAAACCACACTGTTAGGCTGGCTTCTGACCACAATTCCGGACGGTAAGCGTATTTACAGTATTGAGAATGGTTCAAGGGAGCTGGCGCTGGTACGCAGAAAGGATGGGAGGGTAGTCAATTCCGTGATTCATACCTTGACCCGTGACAGCGAGAATGAGAGGCAGAGAGTAGATCAGATTGCACTTCTTGATATGGCGCTACGCTTTAATCCGGACATTATTGTGGTAGGAGAAATGCGTGGACCAGAAGCGAATGCGGCACAGGAGGCTGCCAGAACCGGTGTTGCGGTTGTGACAACCATCCATTCCATGAGTTGTGAGGCAACTTACCGCCGCATGGTTTCCCTGTGTAAACGTGCTGTGGATATGAGTGATGAGACTTTGATGGGATTTGTAACGGAAGCCTATCCGATCATCGCTTTCTGCAAACAGCTGGAAAACAAGGAACGCCGTTTAATGGAAATCATGGAGTGTGAGATTCTGGCAGATGGAACCAGACGATACCGTCCGCTGTTTCAATATCAGATTACGGAAAACAGGGTGGAGGATGGAAAGTTTGTAATTGTGGGGCACCATAGACAAATCAACCCAATCTCGGACAGTTTGGCAAGACGGCTGATGGAGAATGGAATGCCGCAGGAAACGCTGGCAGGACTTTTGAATGTAAAAAAGGATAGAGAGGAGGAGAATGAATGACGGCGATTCAGCTATTGGCGTGTGCGGGAATGATCGTGGGTGTATTTTTACTGCTGGGAATGAAGCCAGTGGAGTTTACGGACAGCCTGTTTGGATTTCTATTGAATCCAAAACGAAGTCTGCGGGAAGACATCAGGGAATCATCAGGAAGAAAAAAATCAGGGATTTTGCGCAGGGAACTGGAGGAAGCACAGAACATCCTTCAAATGACGGGCAGGGGGAACCGGTTTTCCATCATCTGCGCAGTTGCTCTGGCACTGTTTTGCGCTGGGGGATCCATTGCTATTTTGCTGGGGAATTTTTTCCTGGCTCCGGTGATGGCAGTGGGTTTTTTATTTCTACCATTTTGGTATGTGAAACTGACTGCCAATCATTATAAAAGGGATGTGTCTGCAGAACTGGAAACGGCGCTTTCGGTCATTACCACAGCATATCTGAGGACAGAAGATATTGTGACGGCGGTGGAGGAGAATATAGCATATTTAAATCCTCCAGTGTCCAGAGTATTTCAGGATTTTCTCATCCAGATTAAAATGGTAAATCCGGATGTTCAGGCCGCCCTTCGGATTTTGCGGGGAAGGATTGATAATGAGGTGTTTCGGGAGTGGTGCGATGCGGTCAGTGACTGCCAGCATGACCGGAGCTTAAAGACTACACTGCCGCCCATCGTATCAAAGCTGTCAGATATGCGGAATGTGAACGCAGAACTGGAATACATGATCGCAGAACCAAGAAAAGAGTTTATGATCATGGTTGTGTTTGTAGTAGGCAATATTCCTCTTATGTATCTACTGAATCAGGACTGGTATGATGTACTGATGCATACGGTACTGGGACAGTGTATTCTGGCTGCCACTGCGGCGGCTATTTTTATATCCGCTGGCTTTGTAGTGAAACTGACCCGTCCCATTGAATACAGGAGGTAGCTATGGAAGGCTTGTTATTTTTATTCGGGCTGTTTTTAGCTCTGGGACTTTTCTTTTTAACTGCGTCTGTTCTAAAGTTACCTACCATGGGTGCGGCGAAGGCCATGCTGGGTACGGTAAAACAGGAGCGGAAAGCGGCAAAGACATTGGAGACTTATTTTATGATCCTAGCAGTGCGACTGTCTGGTTTCATCCGGATGGATGCATATAAGAGAAGCAGGATGCAGAATGTGTTAAAAGCCAGTGGAATGAATATGACCCCGGAAGTGTATCAGGCGTATGCTCTGGTAAAATCAGGCGCAGTACTTTTGGGGGCGATTCCCTGTATGTTCCTTTTTCCGCTTCTGGTTCCTGTCGTGGTTGTGCTGGCCTTACTTCTTTACTTTAAGGAAAATCAGAAAGCGGATGAAACCTTAAAGGCAAAGCGGGAAGAGATAGAGGGGGAGCTTCCGAGAATGGTGGCGACTATGGAACAGGAACTGAAAGCAAGCCGTAATGTGATCGGTATGTTGGAGCGGTTCAAGGGGAATGCGGGACCAGCGCTGACTGGAGAGTTAGATATTCTTCTGGCGGATATGCGTTCCTCCAATTATGAAGCGGCGCTGACACGATTTGAGGCAAGACTGAACTCGCCCATGCTGTCCGATGTGGTACGTGGATTGATTGGTGTCCTTCGAGGGGATGACAGCACAGTGTATTTTCAGATGCTGGCTCATGATTTTAAGCAGATCGAACTGCAGAGATTAAAAGCACAGGCACAGAAAATCCCTCCCAAGATCCGTGTTTTTTCCTTTGTCATGCTGGTATGTTTTCTGCTGACTTATTTGGCGATTATCTGCTATGTGGCATTGGAGAGCCTTGGAGGAATGTTTTAGACAGGAAGGAGGAGAGGATGAGGAGTCATCGTTTATGGAGAGCGCTGTCAGAAAGACGGGGCGAAGGATATGTGGATGTGATCGTGCTGGTTTTGTGTGCGGTCATGGTGCTTGCCCTTGCCATGCGTGTGCTTCCGGTTTTTATTCAGAAACAGCAGCTGGATACCTTCGCTACAGAACTGGTGCGTGAAGCAGAGGTAAGCGGGCGCGTAGGTGCAGAGACAAGCCGCCGTGCCGCTGTGCTGTCGGAAAAAACAGGGCTTCATCCGGACATTTTATGGTCCAGTCATGGAAGAATCCAGTTAAATGAAGAGGTTACCGTTACCCTGACGATGGATACAAATATCGGTTTGTTTGGCGAGTTTGCTTCTTTTCCGGTTACGCTTCGCGCACAGGCAGCTGGAAAATCAGAAGTTTACTGGAAATGAGGTGGAGGGATTGCGGAAACGGATGAAAGAGATACTGAGAGACAGGCGAGCCTCCTCATTTCCCATGACCATCGGGATTGTTCTTTCGCTGATTATTCTGATGTGTGGGATTAGTGAGTATTTCCGGCTTCAAGTCATTGCGGCAGGTGTGCGGGAAGCCGTGGAGGATGCTGTCATTTCCACAGTCAATGATAATTATGCAGGTGTGTATCATGGAGTCAGGGAGGGATATTCTGGCAGCTATGTTCCCTTTGGAGAGGGAAGCTGGGAAGAAGATCTGAATGAAGGGGACATTTATGATTATCTGGATGAAACCATAGGGACCCAATTGTCTGGCGGCAGGCATGTAAAGTATGCGGATACTGGAACTGCAATGGAGTTTGCCATAGATAGCCTGCAAGTGACGCTTCGGAATGCACCTCTGGCCCCATCGGATCCAGCCCATGCGCAGCGGTTTGAGGCAGATGCCATTGTTAGACTGGAGGTTCCAGTTCGGTTTGGCGGCCGGATTCTTCCATCCATGTGGATCACATTGAAGGTACAGGCTGGATATACAGAGGTGTTCTAGGGAATGACCTGGACTTTGAGAGGATTGTATAGTATGTTGTGCATAACAAAACAGAAAACAGGATAAAGGAGGAGCAGAATCATGAAACTGACAGAGAAGATGAAAAAGAATCTGGCAATTTTGGGCGGCGTGCTCATAGGAATCGGCCTGATCGCTGCCATTGGAATGCAGTTTGGTCCGAAACCGTCCGGTGAAGATGTTCTGCCAGGAACAGGGGAGACGGAAACAGAATTGATTGTAGATCCTGGAGATTTTGAAAAGAAGGAAGAGGAAAGTAAAGTAGTATCCAGAGAAGAAGAGAGCCTTGTGATTCATCCAGGAATCGGAGAAAATCAGGAAACAGACACTCAGGCGGTGGACAGCCGGTCGCCACAGACTGATCAGACAACGCAGAGTATCCAACCAAAACCAACTAAACCAGAACCGCCAAGCAAGGAGATCCTGACAGATCCAACACAAAAACCAGATGGTACAAAGCAGGATACCCCTCCGGTTCCCGTGGATCATGAAGCGGTAGAAAAACCGTCCGAACCGGTAGCAGATCCGGAACAGCCGCAGGCAGGAGATACTTCCGGGAACCAGATCTATGTTCCAGGATTCGGCTGGGTAGAAAACCATGGAGGAGGAGGCTCTGGAACTGCAGCAGAAGATATGTATGAAAATGGGAATAAGATTGGCATTATGGATTAAGACAGAAAGAAGAAGCACCACATCAATGTGGTGTTTTTTCTTTTCCCAGATACCAGGGAAGGAAACAAGGCTTCCTGTGGTTGGAAAGGAGGATACTTGAAACAGAAGAAATGTGTGTTTTTCATAGTCTCAATCTTACTGTCTTTGATACTCTCCATCCAGGTTTATGCAGTAGGGGACGGAAATCTTGATGGGGGCGGCGGAAGTATGGGACAGGGGACCAGTCAGAATTCCTGGTCACCGGGAAATGAAGGGGTGCGGGTTACTGTCATTCGGGCAGAGAGCCATGATCCGGTAACAAGACCGATTGACTTAACAAACAAGCATCCGAATATTGCCTACTCCTTTGGGAAAGTCAGTAAAATGTCTTATACCAGAGGAAGTGCTTTGATGATTGATACCAATCCATATGAGTATGTAAATCCGGCACAGTCTCTACCCAGAATCATCAGCTCGAAAAGTCTGGGGCAGGCAAATATTGAGCAGATTAAAAGTTATTTTACAGATGAACAGGTGGTGCGCAGCATTGCAGGACTGACTGGAATGGATTTTGACACACTGGTGGGAGGGGAGTATAGGCTCTTATTGGAGCCGATCAGTTTTCTTAAATTTCAGGGAACCCTGATTGCAGTTACAGCAACAGAGGCAGCGCTCTATGATGAGATGTTAAGTGGTGGGCTTCGTGCTGTCCTTCCAACAGTGGCATTTCAGAATCTACCACTTTCTATGTTTTTGGAAACACCGGATCTGGGATATCCGGCTTGGGGAGGTCCTACATCGGGAATCCGTTCCAACAGTGAAATAAAAAGTTCCCTGGGACTTGGCATTGTACGGTTTCGGGATGTGCCACCAGAGGAACCGGAGATCACGACCTATGATTATGAGTATAGGACTAACACGGAAGTGATTACGGCAGTAGAGGTAAGCGGAGGACAGAGTGATCCGGATCATCCGGTATCCGTAACATTTTCCGTAGGAGGAAGAAGCTACGAGGTGGGAGAGGTATATTATCCGTCCGGCGACAGTCAGCTGGCTTGGATCCGCTGGACAACACCGGAGCAGCCTCAGACTATGACGATGACCGTTCGTGTGCGGGGCGGAGGAGGAACAAGTAAAGGAACTCTTCACATCAAGGTTGTGGATCTGGATGAAAATCCACCGCCAGATCCCAATGCGGATGACCGGAATGACGGGTTTACAAGACCTTCGGTTCCTTCCAATGCAGAAGTAACCTCTGCATCCTGGGGTGTGTGGAGGCCATGGTGGAGGGAATACTGGGTATGGCACAGCGGGGATGAGGATGATGACGGGTACTGGTGTGACCATGGCTGGTGGGAGTTTGACCTGGACCGATACTCCGCAAGCCTGACTGCAGATATGAGAATTACAACCGATGAAAAGTCCCCTACCGCTACGGGAAGGACGATGAAATCCGGTTATGGATTCCAGGAAAAGGTAACAACTCATGTCAGCACCAATCAGAGTTCTGCAGTGACATCTGCGCAGAATGCGGTGACTTATTTTCCGGAATTTCAGTATGAGAGGTTTTGGAGGCTTTTGGAACGGATGAATGGCGGCTATGATATGACCCATGAGTTTAAGAAAAATGGTTACAGTACCTATGAGAGGAGAACGCATTTTACACCAATTTGGTATCCGGATGGAAGCTATACGCCATATACATGGTTGTTGGATTGCTGGACACCGGCTGGGATGCTTTCCATGAATCTGACCGATTCCATTACCATTGACGGAAACCTATGGAGTGACTGGCACATCGCACCGCAGAACCCAGAGTAGGGGGAGTTTTTGCAGGAAATTACACAGGAATAGGAGGAACATTTTAATGAAAACAAAGAAAATCATAACATCTGTTTGTACAGCCGCAGTTTTCGCAAGCCTAATCTGTATGCCGGCATATGCGGCTTCCGGGGACGTGGCCGGGGCGATTGAGGGAACCTGGCAGACGGCATCCCAACAGATCAAAACAGTTGTCGATCATGTTGTATTTCCAGCCATAGATCTGATCCTTGCCGTGTTCTTTTTTGGAAAACTGGGAACGGCATACTTTGATTATCGGAAACATGGGCAGTTTGAATGGGCAGCACCGGCAATTCTGTTTGCCTGTCTGGTATTTACACTGACTGCACCGCTTTATATCTGGCAGATTCTTGGAATTTAGGAGGTATATCATGGGATGTTGGGGAATTACTGCGTTTGAGTCCGATGCTGGACTAGATGCCATCAGTCTCATACGGAAACATCTTCCGGAACAAGAGGATGTAGAACTCCGGCAGATGCTTGCCTGGCTGAAGGCAGATTCTTGGAATGCCCCTCCGGAAGTGTCAGAAGGGGTGTCTCATACAAGCCCAATGGCAGTGGCAGAACTAATTGTAAAATTCCAGGAGAAGGATTTTTCTGCACTGGATGGAATCAGGGGGGATAAGAAGTTTTCCTCCCTGTCTTCTTTTACAGCATCGAAAGAATCCCTTCAGTGGGTAAAGGAATATCTGTCGGAAACTCTTTTTTACAGCCGTAAATGTGCAAAAGAGCAGGAGAAGTCGGGAGTTTTGTGGGGCGGCTGGTTTCAGGAACGGGATTGGAAGCACTGGCAGGCGCATATGGAAAAACTGATTGGAAGGATGGATGAACTGCTTACAAGAGAGGGAGAAACAGTTGCATTATGGACAGGAAGCATTTGCCAGAAGGTGGAACCGGGAAAAATGGCAGGAAAGAAAGAAGGGGAAGAACGTGAGAACCCACATAGGTCGGAGGAGGAAAGCATGACATTTTTTGAAAGGGAACTAAAAAAAATGTTTGGAACGGGAGCGAGCTTTTCAGAACCAAGGTTTGTCGGGAATTGTTGTTATGGAAGGCTGACGGATCAGATCCGTGTCAAAATCAACTTTCAGACAGGCATGGTTGCGGATCATTATGACCGATTGAAAGTGACCCTTTTGAATCGGAATGAAGGAACGATCGACAGCATGGTTGTGAAATTTGGAGATGTGTGGGGTCTGAAAAAAACGACTAATCCCAACTTCCGCGACGGGGTAAATCCCCATATCTGGTCCTATGGAAAGGAGATCGGCTGGTATGTATATCAGCCCGGAAAAGAGGATTATAAAGTACTCAGTGAAGCGGTAAAGATCTATCTGCAAGTGTTTCAGGAACCGGAGGAAGCTATGCAAATGGGACAGAAGATGTGTTAAGGGGAGGTGGTTAAAACTTGTTTATCTGGGATTTTGTTGCAGACACGGTTCTGGGACAGATCATTGACTGGCTGTATGGTCAGATTGTTGGATTTCTGGGGGATTTTTTCATGCAGATGGGAAGCATGGGGGCTGAACTGTTCGAAATGAGCTGGGTACAGTCTGTTGTGCTTCTTTTTTATTATCTGGCATGGGCACTTTATGTGACGGGAATCGTAGTGGCAGCCTTTGAATGCGGAATTGAATATCAGAATGGCAGGGGAAGCATACGCGATACTGCCCTGAATGTAATCAAGGGATTCCTGGCAGCCAGCCTGTTTACGACTGTTCCAGTGGAGCTTTATAAGCTCAGTATTTCACTTCAGGGGAGTTTTACAGCTGGTATTACAGGATTGGGAGAAGATATTGGGACAGTTGCGGCAGGGATTGTGCAGTCTCTTCAGGATGCTGCTACCTGGCAAGAAGCTGCTATATCTGGAGTTTTTGGTGGAATCGGAAGTATCAGCAGCCCGATTTTTATGATCTTTCTCTTGATCCTCATGGGTTATGCGGTAATCAAAGTGTTCTTTGCGAACTTAAAACGGGGCGGGATCCTTCTGATCCAGATTGCAGTAGGGAGCCTTTATTTATTCAGTGTGCCAAGGGGATATATTGATGGATTTGTTGGCTGGTGCAAGCAGGTAATCGGTCTGTGCCTGACCGCATTTTTACAGGCGACGGTCCTGATCGCAGGTCTGATGGTCGTTAAGGATCAGGCACTGCTTGGTCTGGGACTTATGTTATCGGCAGGTGAGATTCCGCGGATTGCGGGACAGTTTGGGTTGGAAACGGGAACCAAAGCAAATGTGATGGGAGCAGTCTATGCAGCGCAGGGAGCTATGAACCTAACAAGGACGGTTGTGCAAGTGGTTTCTAAGTAGAGAGGACGGTGAAGGATGGAACGCAACAAACTGGTGTATATTGCATCTCCGTATTCTGGAGATGTTGAGCGGAATGTAGCATTTGCAAAGGCAGCCTGTCGTTATGCCATGAACCAGGGGGTTACGCCAATTGCCTCCCATCTGCTATATCCGCAGATGCTGGATGATGGAGTCCCAGAAGAGAGGAAGCTGGGAACAGATATGGGGCTTCGGATTTTGAAGGCGTGTGAGGAAGTCTGGGTGTGTGGAAGTGAACTGTCTTCAGGAATGGAGCAGGAAATCCGTGCAGCAAGGCAGCTTCAGATTCCGCTTAGACAGGTCAGCGAACAGGAGATTGGATGGGAACTATGTGAAGTACCGATACAAAAGGGAATGGAGATGGGCGGATGATGACACTGGGGAGCCTGTTTGACGGGATTGGAGGATTCCCTTTGGCGGCAGTTCACTGTGGAGGTGTGCCGGTATGGGCCAGTGAGATAGAACCGTTTCCCATGAGGGTAACCAAACTTCGGTTTCCGGATATGATCCATGTAGGGGACATTACAAAACTGGATGGAGCAAAATTGCCGCCTGTGGATGTAATCTGCGGAGGCAGCCCCTGTCAGGATTTGTCAGTAGCCGGATTACGGAAAGGATTGGCAGGGGAGCGCTCCGGTCTGTTTATGGACCAGGTACGCATAGTAAAGGAGATGAGAGCAGAGGATGAAAGACGAGGGGTATCAGATGACTTTATTCGACCTCGATACCTCGTTTGGGAAAATGTCCCTGGAGCATTCAGCTCCGCAAATGGAGAAGATTTCCGGGCGGTCATCGAGGAGATTGTCCATATCAAGGACAGTACCTGTCATGTGCCTCGACCTGACACCGGGCGCTGGGAATCTGCTGGGGCTGCCATTTTGGGAGATCAATTCAGCCTGGCTTGGAGAGTCTTGGATGCTCAATACTGGGGAGTCGCCCAGCGCCGCCGTAGAATCTTCCTTGTCGCAGATTTTGGAGGACTCACCGCACCAAAGATATTATTTGAGCAGGAACGCCTGCTTGGGGATCCTGCGGAGGGCCAAGGTCAGGGGAAAGGAGTTACCACCACAGCTGGAAACAGCTCTGCGGATTCAGGCGGGAGTAGAGTAGCAGAGGAAAAACAGGTGGATATTTTTGCGTTTCATATTAATCAGAGGGAAGAAACGATCAACCTCAACGGAATATCCGGAGCTTTGATGGCAACGACCAATATGCAGATGCAGACCTTTGTGGCAGAGGGGATGAGGAAGTTTGAAAGTGCAGAAAAAGAAGAAGAGTGTCTGTGCCTCAATGACCAAGGAGGAGAGCGTATGGATGTTTCGGTCGATGTAACAGCAACCCTGCGGGCAGGGATGAGTGGTCATCCGCCTCTGGTGATGGGCATCCAGCAGGGGAGTGCTGGGACAGAGGAAACTCCGGATCCAGCTCTTACAGAGGTGGCAGAAACCGGCGGGAACAATCAGCAGATTCTGTTTGAGAATCACGGGATTGATGCCAGATATACAGGTCCGCATGAGGTGGCCCCTACCATGTCAGCCCGGTATGGAACAGGAGGAAACAATGTCCCACTGGTCTCAGATATGCCGGAGAGTTATTGTATTGCCGGAAATATCATTGATCGGGAAGTACAAAATGGAGGAAATGGTCTGGGATGCCAGCCGGATATTTCCTATACTCTTACGAGCGCAGACCGTCATGCAGTGTTCAGCCGCCAGAGAAGTGATGAATTTCTGCAAAATCGGGTAACAGCGACTCAGAGCGCCAGACAGCATAAGGATGCTACGGATCTGGTGTGTGAGCCGTATCAGAATACGGTAGGAACCATTGGATATACAGATCATAAGGGGATTAATAATCAATATGTCAGCGAAGATAAATGTATTGTTGAGAACCGGAGACTGATCCGGAGGCTGACGCCTTTGGAGTGTGAACGGTTACAGGGTTTTCCGGATCACTGGACAGATATCCCTGGTGCCTCGGACAGTGCCCGTTACAAAGCCCTTGGGAATAGCGTAGCGATACCGTGTGTGGATTTTGTTCTCCGTGGTATCGCTTATTTTTTGCGGAAGATGAAGGAGGAGAAAGAACCATAAGATTGGTAGTTCTGCTTCCGTTTTCAGGTAATCTTTGTTGGGTATCGTCATAGCTATCTCATCTCTTTATGGATATACTTGGCTTGTAAAAACGAGGAAAGGAGAGTCAAATGGAAGAGCGTAAGAAAAATTTATGCGCCATGATTCCAGAATCCCTGCATAAGAAAGTGCGGGAAGAACAGGAAGAATGGGGAATCAAGCTGAACGAGTATATGGAACGGATTCTAAAAGACCACTTTGAGAAGGGAGAAAGAGAGATGGCAAACGGAACCAGGACACTGGCATTTCAGGTATCAGAGGAGTTTTTTCAGAGGTTAAAAAAATACCTCAAAAAGACAGGACAGAGCCAGAAAGAATTTGTGATCGGACTGATTGAAGATGTACTTTCGCAGGAAGAACATGTAGTATCTGGAGAGATGCAGGAGACAGAGGGAAAGGCAGAACTTGAGGAAACTGAATAAGAGGAAGGATCGAACATACCGCCGGCAGAGCTTCATCATGCCGGCGGTTATTATTTGGAGGTGATCGGTTGTATATTTATCCGGACCATTTGAAATCAAAAGCAACACTTTGGTTATGGCAGCTTCGGGACATTGGGATTCTTGGTATTTGCGGATTGGTCTCCATTTTAGCAGCTACGCAGGCGGGATTTATGTTCCCTTGTGTTCTGACAGGGGTATATGGATTTCTGACGATCCGTTTTGAAGATACCAGCATTCTGGATTTTATCCGGTATGCCTGTGCGTATTTTTTTATGCGTCAGCAATTTTTTGAGTGGAGGTATGAATGAGCAGGGAGAAAAGAAAAGCGAAAAAAGAGACAGAGAAGCGCCTCTCCACACGGCAGTTCATTGGTGCAAAGGAGATTACAGACTACAGTCTGGTGACCTACGGACAGGGGGAGCTGGTGTATTTTATTGTAAAACCAACGAATATTTCTGTTTTGTCCGAATCTAGTGTCGGGGCAAGAATCTATGCTCTTATGACTGTGCTAAAAGGAGTGGCAGAGATTGAGATGCTGTGTCTAAACAGCAGGGAAAGCTTTGAAGACAACAAGCGGTTTCTGAAAAGTCAGATGGAGCAGGAAGAGAATCCAGTCATACGCCGTCTTTTGGAACAGGATCAGACCCATCTGGACCGGATTCAGGTGCAGATGGCGACAGCCCGTGAATTTCTGATTATGCTGCGGTTAAAAGATGAAAAGGAATCGGATATTTTTCCGTACCTTTCCAGGATTGAAAAATCCCTGAAGGAACAGAGTTTTTCTGTTAAACGGGCAGATAAAGAGGATATCAAACGTATCCTGGCTGTTTACTATGAGCAGAACGTGACCACAGAGAAGTTTGAAGACTTTGACGGGGAGCGGTGGATCATACCAGAGATTTAGAGTGAGGAGGAGATGACTTGAAAAAAGGAAGAACAGCAGTTGATGACAGGGAAGATAATGTGCGTATCCAGGAATTTCTGGATATGATTGCCCCGTCTGTCATTAAATTTGAAACAGATCATTTTATTTGTGGTAACACATATCGTTGTGTCTGGGCACTGCGGGAGTACCCGACTGCTACGGAAGAGCAGGCAATTCTCTCACATTTAGGGGAGAAAGATGGTGTAACCTTGCGGATCTATACCCGTCATGTGACACCCGTTGAGGAGCGGAAGATCATCAGTAATGCAGCCAACAAAAACCGGATGGATCGGAGCAATACCAGTGATTTACAGCAGACTGTTCTGGCCGAAAGTAATTTACAGGATGTAACTACCATCGTAGCCCAGATGCATCGCAACCGAGAACCCCTCCTCCATACGGCAGTATATCTGGAGTTGTGTGCCCATGATCTGGAGCATTTGAAGCTTCTTCAGACAGAAGTACTAACGGAACTGATCCGATCAAAATTGAATGTAGACCGACTGATCCTCCGTCAACAACAGGGGTTCCGGTGTGTAATGCCAAGCGGTTATAACCTGTTTAAGGATCAGTTTGAGAGAGTGCTTCCGGCCAGCAGTGTGGCGAATCTGTATCCCTTTAACTATTCGGGAAAGACGGATCCTCACGGGTTCTATATTGGGAGAGATAAATTTGGGAGTAATGTACTGGTGGATTTTAACCGGAGAGCAGATGATAAGACGAATGCCAATATCCTGATTTTGGGAAACAGCGGACAGGGAAAAAGCTATCTGCTTAAATTGCTGCTGACGAATTTAAGGGAGTCCGGAATGCATATCTGCGCTCTGGATCCGGAAATGGAGTATGAAGATCTGACCAATAATCTGGGAGGGTGTTTTATCGACTTAATGAGTGGGGAGTTCATTATCAACCCTCTGGAACCGAAAACCTGGGACGAAGCGGGAAGCCCGGAGGATCTGGATGCACCTCAGACCTTTCGCATCCGGTCCAGATTATCCCAGCATATCAGTTTCTTAAAGGACTTTTTCCGAAGCTACAAGGATTTTTCCGACAGGGAAATCGATGTGATTGAGATCATGCTGCAGAAGTTATATACCAGATGGGGGATTACAGACGAAAGTGATTTTGAATGCCTGGCTGCGGAGGATTACCCAGTTCTCTCCGATCTTTATGCGTTCATTGAGGAAGAATATCAGGGATTTGACGAAAACAGAAGACAGCTTTATACAGCAGAAATGATTCAGAGTATTCTTCTTGGGCTGAATTCTATGTGTGTGGGAGCTGAGAGCAAGTTCTTTAATGGACATACCAATATCACCGATGATGGCTTCATTACCTTTGGGGTAAAAGGACTGTTACAGGCCAGCAGGAGCCTTAAAAATGCATTGCTTTTTAATGTGCTTTCGTTTATGAGCGATGTTCTTTTGACACAAGGCAATACGGCAGCCAGTCTGGATGAGTTTTATCTGTTCCTTTCCAACCTGACTGCAGTAGAGTATGTTAGAAATTTTATGAAGCGTGTGCGAAAAAAAGATTCTGCAGTTATCATAGCCAGCCAGAACCTAGAGGATTTTAATCTGGATGGCGTGAGGGAGTATACCAAGCCGCTGTTTTCCATCCCGACGCATCAGTTTCTGTTCAATGCGGGGAGCATTGATGCCAAGTTTTATACGGATACCCTGCAGCTGGAGGATAGTGAGTATAACCTGATCCGGTATCCACAACGGGGAGTCTGCCTGTATAAATGTGGAAATGAGCGATATAACTTAATGGTAAATGCCCCGGAACACAAAGCCAGACTGTTCGGAAAGGCAGGAGGACGCTAAAAGGGGAGACTATGAATGGAGTTAAAGGAGCAGAAATTTGGCATTGAGATTGAGATGACCGGCATTACCCGTGCGAAAGCGGCTGAGGTAACGGCAGAGTATTTTGGAACTAGAGTCAAATATCTGGGAACCTATTACGATACCTATGCAGCCATTGACACGGAGGGGAGGCAGTGGAAGTTTATGAGTGATGGGAGTATAACAGCGCAGAAAAAATCGAATGGGAGAAAGATCAATGCAGGGAGAGAATATCAGACGGAGATGGTAAGTCCCATCTGTCGCTATGAGGATATTGTGACGATTCAGGAGATCATCCGGAAGCTGAAAGAGCATGGGGCACTGACGAATGGAAGCTGCGGTATCCATGTGCATATCAATGCGGAACCGTTTGATGCCAGAACCCTTCGTAATATCACTAATATCATGGCAGCCAAGGAAGATCTGATCTATAAAGCTCTGGGGGTGTCCGTGGATCGGCAGCACCGGTGGTGTCAGCCAGTAGACACACGATTTTTGGAAGAATTAAACAGAAGAAAACCAAAGAGTATGGAGGCAGTGGAACGGATCTGGTATAACGGGGAGAGCCGCAGAGACCAGCATTATGATGACAGCCGTTATCATTGTCTGAACCTTCATTCTGTTTTTCAGAAAGGAACAGTGGAATTTCGTCTGTTCAATGGGACGCTTCATGCCGGCAAGATTAAGGCCTATATCCAGTTTTGTCTGGCGATTGGCGCCCAAGCGCTGAATCAGTCCTGCGCCAGCAGAAGAAAAACTCAGACCAGCAATGAGAAGTATACATTCCGCACTTGGCTTTTACGGCTAGGATTAAATGGGGAAGAATTCGCCACAGCTCGTCAACATCTGCTGGCAAATCTGCCGGGCTGTATTGCCTGGAAGGATCCGGCTCAGGCGGAAGCACAAAAGGAAAGAATGCGACAGAAGCGGGAGAAGGAATTGGCAGAACGGATCCAGAGACAGGAAACCATTCATCCAATTGAGGAATTAGAATCAGCTGGGGAAGCACAGGAATCCCCGGCTTTTTGTATGCGAATGTGACAGGAGGAAGCAAATTGAAAGGAAAACAAAGACTTTATATTGCCTATGGGAGCAATCTGAATCTGGAGCAGATGGCATTTCGTTGTCCGACTGCGAAGGTAGTAGGAAAGAGTGAATTAAAGGATTACGAACTGTTATTTCGGGGAGGCCGCAGGGGGGCTGTGGCAACCGTAGAACCTAAAGCAGGGAGTACTGTGCCGGTACTGGTCTGGGAGATTCAGAAGAAAGACGAGGCATCGCTGGATCTTTATGAAGGGTATCCGAATTTCTATGATAAGCAGATGCTGGAGATTGAACTGGATGGAAAAATTGTTCCGGCCATGGTTTATGTGATGACACCAGGGCATTCATTTGGAATTCCCTCTGACTATTATTCCAATGTAATCTGGCAAGGGTACGAAACGGCAGGGTTTGAAACCCAGTTTCTGGAGGACGCAATCGAACATGCTTATCAGCTTGTACAGAAACAGGAAAGAGAGGGAGACTTCTATCAGCAGAGCCTGTTTCATATGGGGGCTATGATGGAATGAAATAAATCCTGATGCGTCAGATGAATATCTCGATAAAAAGTGTGGAAGGAGTGATTTTATGGCCGTCTCAGCTGCCGCTGTGACAGCAAAACTGGTAGCGCTTACCCTATCTGACCGGAATGGGCGGACTGTGGTTTTTTCTGTTATTGCAGCATTAGTAACCCCTGTTATTTTAATTGCCACCATGATTATGTGCACGCTTTCTGGGACTGTAGACCATAACATTTCTGCTGTCCAGCTGTCCTTTCATGGAGGGTATTTGTCCTCAAAGGTGCCAGCAGAGTATCGGATGTACATCGAAAATATGCAGGACAGTTTTGAAAAACTGGATGGGGTGTTAAATGAAATTAATGGTATGGCAGAAGCCGAAGAAGTAGATCCCTACCAGGTAAAAGCGATTTTTTATGCCCTGTTTTTTGGTAAGGAGCACCCTCGGATGGATGAGGGGGACTATCGGGCATTCGCAGATTGTTTTGTAGAGTATGAGGAGAGGGAGGATGAAGAGGGAGAAACCTATACAGTTGCAATTCCAATCCAAAGCCTGAATATGGTCTACGGAAATCTTGCTGCAGAATTAAACCAGGAGGTTTCTCTGGAAGATAAAACGAATGTACAGCGCATCTATATGCTGGCAAAATACGGTGTGAGTGTACCAGGTGGAAACGGTCTTCCTCCCGGACAGGCTATGGGAGATGGGAGTTTTTCCGCGCTGATGGCAGAGGCAACCCGTTATATTGGTTATCCCTATGTATGGGGCGGTAGTTCTCCAGACACCAGTTTCGACTGCAGTGGATATATCTGTTGGGTCTACACGAGATCCGGGGTGTATCACCTTTCCCGAACAACAGCTCAGGGGATTTATGACCAGTGTGCGATTGTGTCAGGAGAGGAAGCTAGACCCGGAGATCTGGTGTTTTTTACGGGAACTTATGCATCTGCAGGGGCGGTCAGCCATGTGGGGATTTATGTTGGAGGCTCTAGGATGCTGCATTGTGGTTCGCCTATTGGCTATGCGGACCTTACTTCTCCTTACTGGAACAGCCATCTGTATGCTTTTGGAAGGCTGGCAACTATTCCGGAATGAGGCAGCTAAAAATGAAATTTGTGCAGATTTGCCTGGACAGTTTATGGATATGTGATATCGACTTTTAGAAAAAAGTTCGGTATTGTGTGTGGCTGAAAGGAGGGAAGTAACCGATGGATGAGATTATGGATCAGTTAAATCAGGTAATCGAAGAACGAGTTCTGGAGCTGAAGAGAAAAAGTGAAGAGGACAAGGTTCCCGCTTATTGCACAGAGACCAAGGAACATGTCCTCCGCATGGATCGAATTCTCAATAGCCTTTCAGAGGATGACCGGCAATGGTTGGATGACCAGCTTATGGCTAAAATGTATATACCGGAACAGGAGCGTTTGAGGTATTATAAGGCGGGTCTTGCAGATGCCATTGAACTAATCCATTATTTAAGAACCTGATGAAACGAGATCGGGCGGCTGTGTGAGCAGCCGCCTGATTTGCTTTCTGAAAGAAAAAGGAGATTTGAAATGAGAAATACTACGATCAATGTCAGTTTTAACACAGAAAAATTGGATGCGTTAAAGTTCCACATGGAAAAAAGGGACACCGATCTTCAGGGGGAATTAAATGATACAGTACAGAAACTGTATGAAAAATATGTCCCGCAGGCTACCCGTGAATATATTGATGACAAGGTGGCAAGAGAAATATCCACCAGAGAACGTACCCGTAGAGCTGATCGGACTGCAAGACGGGAGGAGTCCCAGCTGGAAGAATCAGAAATCGTATGATAACCAGAAAAAAGAAAACGGAATCCCCAGTCATCCATGACATCCCCGTGTAGCCCCCTGTGTGCCCCTGTGTCGGGCTTTGGACAGCTAGGTGGCATCGTGGTACCCATACGAGGATTTTAAGCGGTGTTGGGCAAATGTGAGAGAAGGTTATGGAAACAGCAAGAACACGGGGGATATGGGATTCCTGAGTGGTTGGCAGGGTCGAAACGTGTGCAGGTTAAAGGGGGTATGCTGCTTTTGGCAGCCTACCCCTGGAAAACACCGACCGGCAAAGCCGTTCGGGAAATCTGGTTTGAATACTTTTGGAAAAGGCGGTCGAAAGAATGGTGCTGGATTTTTGAAAGTGGCAGGATTTTGGAGGAAATGAGAGAGAGTTTGTGAATACCTGGTAAGGAGGGAACGATGGGGAGCGAAAATGCGAAAGTCCGTGTTGGGATTTATATTGAAAAAGCTATATTAGAACAGGCAGACGGGTTGTTGGAGACTGCCAATGTGCGTTCCAGAAACGAATTTGTAGCAGAAGCACTTAAATTCTATATGGGATATCTTCTTGCAGGAAAAGCAGAAAATTATTTTTTGCAGTCACTGGCTTCTGTGCTTACGGGAACCGTTCAGGATAGTGAGAACCGTCTGGCCAGGATGGACTTTAAGATAGCAGTGGAATTGTCCAAGCTCTCACAGGTAATTGCCTACACCCATGATGTGGATGAAGAATCTTTAAACAGGCTGCACGTAAAATGTGTTGATGAAGTGAGACGGATCAATGGAACTGTGAAGTTTGAAGATGCGTATCATTATCAAAAGCGGGATGTGTAGATATTGTTGGAAAGGAAACGATGGAAAGAGAATTTATTTGTACTTCCCTCTAGTTGTGTGATGAATTTTCAGAAGAGATAAAAAATAGATTTGTCCTTTACGATGCAATAACTCATCGATTATAATATACTAAGAAATGAATCGAGGTGTAGAATTTTGAATGAGAGAGAACAAATCATTCAACTATGGTTCAAAATGTGGCTTACACAACAGGATCTTGGTATGGATGACATTTTTGCGGAAGACGTGATTTATACTGAAAGCTGGAGTCCAAAATATAATAACCGTCAAGTTGTAAAACATTGGTTTAATGAATGGAATACACGTGGCAAGGTGATGGAGTGGAAGATCAAGCAGTTCTTTCATAAAGATAACCAGACGGTTGTAGAGTGGTATTTTAAAAATGAAATGAATAATGGGAATATAGAGGAATTTGACGGAATGTCCTTGATTGTATGGACAGCAGATAATAAAATAAAATCATTAAAGGAGTTTGGATGTAACTTAAACAATTATAATCCTTATGAGGATAGCGATATGCCTAAATTTAGAGATGAAAAGACTAGTTGGTTTTAATCAGAAACAGAAAAATTATATGTGTTAATCTGGCCGAGGAGGCTTGATTATAAAAGTAAAGATAAAAACGCAACGTATGCAGTGATGCATGCCAGAGCCGGTAGGTAGCCCGGCCGTCCTGTATATCAGGGTAAGTAACCTGCCCCTCCGGGTTGTCCATTCTTTGCTCATTTCAATCATTAAGGAGGGATTGCCATGAGTATAAGGACAGGCATGCTGACAGTGTTTTTTGAGGAACCATTTTGGGTAGGTATTTTTGAGAGAGTTGAAAATGGGAAACTTTCCGTTTCCAAAGTAACATTTGGAACTGAACCAAAGGACTATGAGATTTGGGAGTTTGTGCTAAAGGAATATGATCGTTTGCAATTTAGTCCATCTGTGGAGGTTACTGAAAAGGAACTAACAAAAAACCCAAAGAAGCTCCAGCGTGAAATTCATAAACAAATGTTGGATAGGGGCACTGGAACAAAATCTCAGCAAGCACTAAAGCTGCAGCAGGAACAAAGGAAACAGCAGCGTAAGTCTAAAAGCCGGGAAGACAAATTGGCAGAAGAGAAAAAAATGTTTGATTTAAAACAAAAAAAGAAAAAAGAGAAACATCGAGGGCATTAAGAATGTAATGTATTCTTACACAAAATTTGGTTTGAGGTAAACGATGGCATCAAGTAAAAATTATTTACAATTTGTTTTAGAGCAGCTGTCCGAGTTGGATGAAATTACATATCGGACTATGATGGGAGAATTTATTATTTATTATCGTGGCAAGATCGTAGGAGGCATTTATGATGACAGACTGCTTGTAAAACCCACAAAGTCAGCAATTGCCTATATGACAGATCCGGTATATGAAGTACCTTATGAGGGAGCAAAAGAGATGCTGCTGGTAGAGGAGGTTGATCAGAAAGAATTTTTGACAGGACTGTTCCACGCGATGTATGATGAACTGCCGCTGCCCAAACCCAAAAAGAAAAAATAGGTATTGCGAAGGGAAAACAAATAAATGGACAAGGCAATTTTGTATATACATGGTAAAGGTGGAAATCCGAAAGAGGCAGAGTATTATAAAGCGCTCTTTGAAGAATATGATGTAATTGGTTTTGACTATTCCTCACAGTTACCTTGGGAAGCGAAAAAAGAGTTCCCCAGATTGTTTGATAACCTATGCGGAACATATGAAACAGTAACAGTGATTGCGAACAGCATTGGTGCTTTCTTTGCTATGAGTGCTTTGGCAGACAGCAAAATAGAGAAGGCATACTTTATTTCTCCGGTTGTAGATATGGAAAGATTGATTCGGAATATGATGCAGTGGGCGAATGTGACCGAAGATGATTTGCAGAAACAGAAAGAAATCCCGACATCCTTTGGGGAAACACTTTCCTGGGCTTATCTTTGTTATGTGAGGGAGCATCCTGTTACCTGGACTGTTCCAACGCACATTCTGTATGGAGAAAAGGATAACTTGACATCGTATGAAACAATAGCTGAGTTTGCAGATAGAATCGGAGCAACACTTACAGTTATGGAAAACGGGGAGCACTGGTTTCATACGAAAGAGCAGATGGACTTTCTTTCTGACTGGATCAAGCAATGTACATGATATGTTCAAATGTTGAAACTATGTAACGGAAGAAGATGTGATAAAAAGTAAAAGGAGCCATGGTGTGTGATAAGCCATAGGTTCCTTTTTGCTTTCTAAAAAGGAGTAACATGGCAAAACTTATTTTTACTTCCCGATATTTAAAAGATGCAAAACCATCTCAGAAAGAAAATTATGTCCATTACATTGGAACGCGGAAAGGGGTAGAGAAAATTGATACAAGTAAAAAGCACCTCCCAGCAACGGTGAGTCAAAAGAAGTTAGTGCATCAGCTCCTGCAGGATTTTCCGGCGACAAAAGAAATGCTGGAGTATGAAGATTATCAAAGAAAACCAACAATCGAAAATGCCTCGGAATTTATTTCCTGTGTATTGGAACAAAATCTTGATATAGCAGCGACGCGAAAAAATTATGTGGATTATCTGGCGCATCGTCCCCGTGTAGAAAAGATTGGTGAGCATGGTCTGTTTACAGATGAAGGAGAACCGGTGGTTCTTGGACAGGTGCAGAATCAAGTGGCAGATCACAAGGGAATTGTGTGGACCCATGTGATTTCCCTTCGGCGCGAGGATGCAGCCCGGTTAGGGTATGACAGTGCTGTTCAGTGGATGGCATTGCTGCGTTCCAAACGGGCAATGCTGTGTAAGCATATGAAAATTGATAGCGCCAATCTGAAATGGTACGCTGCATTTCATAATGAAAGCCATCATCCCCATGTTCATCTATTGGTGTACTCAGTAAAAGATGGAGAAGGGTATCTGACAAAGCAGTCGATTGAGGCCATGCGTTCTGAGCTGGCGCATGATATTTTCCGTCAGGATTTTGCAAATATTTATGAGGAACAGGCGCAGTCTCGTATGGATTTAAAGGAACGGTCGGAAGTTGTAATGAAGACATGGATAGATGAAATACGGGCGGGGACGCTTAAGAGTTCGGAAATTGAAACCAGTATGATGCAGCTTTCTAAACGGCTGCAGAATACAGGTGGGAAAAAGGTTTATGGCTACCTGAAGAGAGATGTGAAGGATCTGGTCGATCACATCGTAGACGAGTTGGAGAAAGATGACCGGGTGTCTGCCCTGTACCGGGAATGGGGGCTATGGGAGGATGAGATTGTGAAGACCTACCGAAAACAGACGGAAGAATTACCGCCTTTATCAAAACAGCCTAAATTAAAAAGTATCAAAAATATGGTGATTGCAGAAGCATTGAGGCTTGGCAGTCATCATTTTTTGTTTGAAGAGAATGAAGATGGATACTCAGAACCAAAGGACGATTTTTTTATACAAGAACCAGATCCGGTAGCAGAGCTGACAGGGGAACTAGATTCGGACTATGCGGTGGAGGAACTCAAGCAAGAGCTTTTTCCTAATGGCAGAAAAGAAAAATCCAGTTCCAACTGGTGGACAGATGGATATATACAGGCTAGGAATTATTTGTATGGCAGCGATTCTACATTGCAGGATTTTGAAAAGGCATATCAGAAGTTCCTTCAGGAAGCAGAGCAGGGGAATGGGTTTGCCATGCACGACCTTGGTCGAATGTTTGCGGATGGCTTGGGACGGGATGCGGATGTGGGGCTGGCACAGAAATGGTATGAGAAAGCATTGGAAGCATTTCTTGTAAGAGAAGAATCCGTAAAGAAAAAGGAGAAACCATATCTGCAATATCGTATTGGGAAAATGTATGCTTCTGGTTTGGGAGCAGAACAAAATTATGAAAAGGCGGCACACTGGTTTTCCCAGGCGGCTGCAATGGCTCATAAGTATGCCCAGTATTCTCTGGCTGGGCTTTACCGGCGGGGCCGGGGGGTGGAGCAAAATGATATACGGGCGTTTTCTCTATATATGAGTTCAGCAGAGCAGGGGAATCCTTATGCCAGCCTGGAACTGGCGAAGATGTATAGGGATGGTTTTGGTACAGAGCCGGATTTACACCAGGCAGAGTGGAGATTTCAGAATGCGTATTCCGGTTTTGTGGTTCTGGAAGAAAAAAGTCATGATGATAAACTCCAGTACCGGATTGGTCAGATGCTTCATACTGGAACGGGAACCAGCAAAGATGATGAGGGGGCGGCCAGGTATTGGGAAAAGTCTGCAAAGCTGGGGAATATCAATGCTCAGTATGCACTTGGAACACTCTGGCTGGAAACGGGAAGTGGAGACAGCGGCCAGGCAGTGGAATGGCTTACAAAAGCAGCAAATGCAGAGCACTCAGCCGCCCAGTATGTGTTGGGGAAATTATACCAGGATGGTGTGTATTTTAATAAAGATATGGATCAGGCCATGAAATGGTTCCGCTCTGCAGCAGAACTTGGAAATGAATATGCTGCATATCGGATGGGATGTTTGTTGCTTTTGGGGGAGGAAATACCGAAGGATGTGGAAGCGGCTGTGAAGTGGCTCAGCCTGTCAGCGGAAAAAGGAAATCCATATGCGCAGTATCGGCTTGGAATGCTATATCTCAAGGGGGAAGTGTTTTCTCCTCAAGTGGAAGTGGCAATGAAATGGCTTCAACAGGCAGCGGAGCAGAAAAATGAATGGGCCTTTTATCAGTTAGGGAAGTTATATCTTTCAGGAGAACATGTAACGAAAAATGTGGAAACAGCAGTACATTACCTGGGATTATGTGCGGAAAAAGGAAACCAGTATGCTCAGTATGTGTTGGGAAAGTTATATCTCTGTGGCAGAGATGTTTCCCGTGATCGGGAAAAGGCAGTGGAATATCTGACAGCATCGGCAGAACAAGGAAATCTGTATGCCAGTTTTTTACTGGAACATCTGGATGCATATCAGGATCCGTCCTTGTTTCTGGCAGCAACCAGACTGCTTCATCATCTGGAAAAGCTGTTTTGCGAAGAAGTACAGAGACCAATGGAAATGAAGCGGTATCAGATTGACCGGAAACGACGCAGGAAACTGTCAGAGAAAAAGCAGGCTCAAGGACATCATAGGGATGATCAGGAGCCGGCACAAGGTATTTATTGACGAAGGAGGATGGCATGGGAGAATTTGTTTATTTTACGGAAGAACAGAAACAGAGGGCCAATGCGGTGGATCTGGAAGATTTTCTTTCCAGGCAGGGGGAAAAGCTGCTTCGTTCTGGAAGAGAAAAGCGCCTGGCCAGTGATCACAGTATTACAGTGAGGGGAAATCGATGGTATGATCACGCGACAGAAAAGGGAGGCTGTGCCATTGACTTTGTGCGGATGTTTTATAACCAGAGCTTTCCGGATGCAGTTACAATGCTGCTTGGTGGAGAACAGGGAGTTGCATACCGGGAAAGCGTGAATCAGCAACTAGAACCGAAAAAGCCATTTGTACTTCCAGAGGCGAACCAGACCATGCACCGTGCTTTTGCGTATCTGATAAAGACAAGGTGTGTGGATCCTAAAGTAGTATCTGTATTTGCAGGAAAACACATGATTTATGAAGATGTTAAATATCATAATGTTGTGTTTGTGGGTTTTGATTCAGATGGAATCCCACGCCATGCACATAAAAGGGGAACCTGTCAGAAGGGACAACCATTTAAGGGGAATGTAGAAGGATGTGATCCAAGGTACAGTTTTCGTTGGGTTGGGAAGAGTAATACCGTGTATGTATTTGAGGCACCGATTGATATGCTGTCTTTTATTTCCATGTATCAAAAGGGGTGGATGGATCATAGTTATGTGGCACTCTGTGGGGTGGCAGAACATGCGTTGATGCAGCTTTTGAATGATGCACCGCACATCTCCCAAATTGCTTTATGTCTGGATCATGATAAGGCGGGAATCCAGGCAAGGGAACGGATAAAGAAAAACCTGTCTGAGCGGGGATACCATATGGTATTCTCGCTTTTTTCAAATCTTAAGGATTGGAATGAGGATCTTCAAGAGCTGAAGAAGCCACCGCCGGAATATATGAACAGACAGCAGACAGTTATACAGATGATGTGAGAGGAGGGGAGTAGGATACAGGGAGTCATTATATTTATTTGTATAGGTTTGGGGATGTTCGCTGTAATCGGCAGTCTGGTAATGATATCAAATCATTATACCTTAAACGGAATTAAATCGAGAACGGTAGGAGACGGGCAGTATGGAACTGCACGGTTTGCAACAGAAAAGGAAATACGGGAAACGTATGCTCATGTACCATATGAACCGGAGCAATGGAGAGCAGGAAAGCATCTACCAAAAGAGCAGGGGCTGGTAGTTGGATACAAAAAGAAAGGAAATTCCATCACAGCACTGGTAGACAGTGGAGATATTCACTGTCTCATGATCGGGGCAGCAGGAGTGGGTAAGACTGCAAACTTCTTATACCCTAATATCGAATATGCCTGTGCTTCTGGAATGAGTTTCCTCACCACAGACACGAAGGGCGATCTGTTTCGTAATTATGCAGGTATAGCCAAGGAATATTATGGCTATCGGATTTCCATTCTGGATTTACGAAATCCCACCCGTTCTGATGGCAACAATATCCTGACGCTGGTTAATAAATACATGGATGAGTATTTAAAGAATCCTGAAAATCTGGCAGCAAAGGCAAGAGCAGAGAAGTATGCGAAAATTACAGCTAAAACAATCATCTGCTCTGAAGGGGCTTCTGCCAGCAGTTATGGACAAAATGCTTTTTTCTATGATGCAGCAGAAGGTTTGCTGACTTCTGTGATTCTGTTGATTGCAGAGTATTGCCCGCCAGAGAAACGCCATATCATTTCTGTGTTCAAGCTGATTCAGGATCTTCTGGCGCCATCCCCCGTGAAGAACCGGAGCCTGTTCCAGTTACTTATGGATAAGCTGCCACCTACTCACAAGGCGAAGTGGTTTGCAGGAGCAGCTTTAAATTCTGCGGATCAGGCAATGGCCTCTGTGCTATCCACAACCATGTCCAGATTGAATGCGTTTCTGGATTCTGAAATGGAACAGATCCTGTGCTTTGAGAGTACCTTGGACACGGAAACATTCTGTAGGGAAAAGTCAGCAATTTTTATTGTGCTGCCGGAAGAAGATAACACGAAGTATTTTATGGTATCCCTGTTTTTACAACAGCTTTACCGGGAAATGTTGACGATTGCAGATGAACATGGAGGAAAGCTGCCCAACAGAGTCATGATGTTTGCAGATGAAATCGGAACCATACCAAAAATTGAATCCATGGAGATGATGTTTTCCGCAGGCCGTTCCAGACGGATCAGCATGGTTCCTATCATTCAAAGCTTTGCGCAGTTGGAAAAGAATTATGGAAAAGAAGGTTCCAGTATTATCATCGATAACTGCCAGGATATTTTGTTTGGAGGTTTTGCACCAAACTCAGAGAGCGCAGAAATCTTATCAAAAGCATTGGGAAACAGAACGGTGTTGTCTGGTTCTATATCCAGAGGAAAAAATGACCCCAGCCAGAGCCTGCAGATGATGAGCAGACCATTAATGGCGCCGGAGGAGTTAAAGACCTTGCCAAAAGGGAATTTCATTCTTGCAAAGACAGGGGTATGCCCTATGAAAACAAGACTTCCTTTGTTTTTAAAATGGGGTATCCGGTTTGAGGAGGTTTATGAAGTCCCGGAACAGGCAGCAAGAGAAGTTGTATATGCTGACCGATTGGAATTGGAGGAGGAAATAGTAAGGCGGTCTGATTTTGATGAGGAAGACTTATGGAGGGGATCTGTTGAAAGCGGAAAGTTGGAGGAGGCTTCTTTTTTAGGAGGAAAGGCTCATGGAGAGACAGCGAAGGAAAAACAGCATAAGGCAGCTACTCGAAGACCACCTCTTAGAACCGATTAGCAGAGAGGAGAACAGATGGCTTATTTTTCTAAAATTTATTCTTCAGATCTGCCTCATCGGGCTAAAGCTGTGTATATGTATTTGAAAGACCGGAGTAATACAGACGGACAATGCTATCCTGCGATTGGTACTATCGCAAAGGAATTAAACCTATCACGGAGAACTGTAGAGCGGGCGATTCAGGATCTGGTAAAGGCTGGGCTTATAAAAAAGGAACAGAGGTGGCGTGAAAACGGAGGAAAAAGCAGTCTTTTGTATACGCTGATAGACAGCAGCTAGAAGATACGCCACCAAGGGATCAGTTTGTTTTCTTGGTGGCATATGGGATATGGCAATATGACATATGAAGAGAAGGTATCACTTGAAGAAATATAATAATCAGAGAAAAAATTAGACAGTTATCTATAAAAAAGAAGGTGAGTGTGAGGTTAATGCGTATCAATTTTTGGTGAATATAAAACAACTTAGGGTAAGAAAAATATTTCCGAATAAAACAATATGTGGTATAATAAAAAACAATGCTATGTGAACAAAAAGGGTGCTGCGATGAATCAATATATTGGACAGCAATTTGCTGCTTTAAGATACGAAAAAAATATTTTGGTTGTTGAAGAAACTACATCCGCTGGTGGATGCGGCTCCTTCAACGCGGCTTCTTCATGTCCTGCGTCAGCCTGTCTTTATGACAGTGCGGCGTGGGGCTTTTTTATTGCCTGAAAGGAGTATGAGAACATGAGTCTGAAATATACCTGCCCCAGCTGTGGAACCCCCTTGGGTTATGAGGGATTGTGTTGGAAATGTAAGTGCGAGCAAGAACGGCAAGCTGCTCTGGCCTGGACGCCGGAACAAATCACGAAGAAACAGAAAAACCTGATCCAGAACATCCAGAGGCTGGCTGATATGGAGGACCCGGAGTTCACCGACTTTTGGCAGTTGCTTGGCTACCATGATGCCATCACCCCGGAGATTCAGCGAGTGGCACTGGCCGCAGAGGTGTTCTGGCCCTGTGAGATCTATTATCACGCTCCCGCCGATGTGCGGGATGGTTTGATCCATGCGCTGTTGTCCGCGGAATATTCCAGCGCGGCCTCCAACCTGATGAGTTGCCTTGCTATGCAAGGAGATGACAAGGCAATGGAGACTCTGCTGGAGCTGGAGCGAAATCCCCGGCCCTGGCGCAAGGGCCTCTATGTAGACCCATCCAGCTATGCGCAGATCGGAGGCTGGACCTTCGACAAGGAGGGCCAGAAAATCCAACTCAACTTCGACACCTGCTATCCTATGGTCAAGGGAACCACTGGCGAGAAATCTCCCGTCCGCATTGGTCTAGAACGGGAAGATACCTGTCCCCACTGCGGCGGACGCATGGTGGATATATTGGTGCTGGACGGCCGGGATGAGCGGCTCCGGTTTCTGGGACTGGACGGTATCCTGACCGCCACATGCTGCCCCAGTTGTGTGGGCTTTTTGAAAGACCCCGCCTTTAACCGTTTTACCCTGGATGGCGACGTGGAAGTCTTTCCCTCCGAGCTCTTTGACGGGGCGGAGAAGACGGATTGCTATGTCAGTCCCGAGGACTACAAGGCCCTCACCGAAAATCCCTTTGTGCTGGGCGAAGCGCCGGTGCCCCTGTTTTACGGTGCGGCCTGCCAGGATGTGAACACCGTCGGCGGCTTTGGCAACTGGGTGCAGGACGCGGAATATACGACCTGTCCTCACTGCGGCAAGCCCATGAAGTATCTGGTCCAAATCCAGTGGGATACGGTGTTTGACTGTGCGGAGGGCACGCTCTATGTGGAGTTCTGCCCGGACTGCCATATCGTGTCCATGCAGCACCAGCAGACCTGAAAGGGAGAACGCCATGAAAAAGAGAACGGTTAAGGACTTTATTGCTCTGTACGCCCCGGAAGATGAGGAAAAGCTGGTACTGATTCAGGACGGTATCAGCGCGGATAAAACTTTTCTGGATACCTTCTGGGCGGTGCATACCCATGCCCTCGCAATGGCAGATGTCCAGACTGGACAGGTGATCTCCGGTCGATGCTACCTGAGCTGGCCGCTGACGGACAAGGAACGGGATGCCGGTGGCTATTCCAAGCGGTTCGCCAAGGGCCAGATCTACCGGATCAAAGCCCGCGGCTGGAAAGGTGATGCCCTCAGTGAACCCCAGTGGTATGTCACGGAAGTGCTGGAGGAAGGTGTCCCCTGTCCAGCATTAGAGGAGATCTGGACGGAATATACAAAGCCCATTCTTCTGGAGGACGAAGTGCTGGGAACTCTCACACTGGATCGGGAGATGAGCACATTCGAGGGAACCTGTAAGTGGATGGGAAACGAAGTCCGTATCTCGCTGGATGTGGACACTGAAAAGAAAGCGTCCTGGACCCGCGTCACCAATGTGATGAAGAAGCTGGTGGCAGAGCAGGAGGTCTGGGACAAGTCCCTGCGAGCGATGGCTGCCCAAAAGCTCACTGCTCAGGCCAACGAATGGCTGGGCGACAATGACCAGACTGACCGAGATCCGGAGAAAGACCCCATCACCGAGGATGAGTTCGCCCGTCGTATCCTGCTCACCGAGTTTACAGTATCTCCCGGCGGCCGGTTTACCGCCTGGTATGAGGACGACGATATGTTCTGGGGCCATGTGATCACTGTGGATGGAACGCTGAAAAAAGGCCCCGTTGACGCTGATATACAGGGCTGACAACAACCGTTTACAGGAGGAGGCATCCATTATGTGCGAGCACTGCCGAAACATTCAAATATGGAGAAAATTTGACGCCCCAAAGGACTATCTGGCTTGTATTGCTTACATTCAGCAGTTGGTGTCGGAGGGGGAATTTGAATTGATAGCAGAGAACTCCACCTGCCCGCTGGAGAAGGTAAAGACTGAGGATGGATGGGCAGACGAAATTATGGCTCACATGATTAGGTGCAAGCACTGTGGCCAGATCTTCACCTGTGTGGTCAACACCTGGCGAGGCAGTGGACACTTCAAAAAAGGCAAGGGATAACACAGAAAAGGCGGTGAAACGATGAATCGGACAGAAGAAATAAAGCTGCTGGAGCAACTCGAACAGTGGAATAGCAAGGACGAGTATTCCCAGTGCATCCAGGTCATCGAAGCTATCCCGGAACAGGAGCGGGGCTATTTGCTGACCGTCAAGCTGAGTCGGGCTTACAGCAATCTGGCGGTTCTGGGAGATCATGGAGTGCATGGGACCGACGGTGAAGTGGACGGGGATCTCATCCGACACGCCATTGATCTGCTGGAGTCCGTCCGCACCGAGGGAGAGAACGACCCTTACTGGAACTCCCGGATGGGCTATTCCTGCCTGATGGCATACCGCTCCGCAGCCACCGCCTATGAATACGCAAAATGCTGGCTGGCCCTGACCCCGGATGACCCAGCCGCCCAAAAGCTGGTTCGGGACTGCGAGGAATATCTGGAGGAGGAAAAAGCTCTGGAGCTGGATTTAAAAGAGCGGGAGGAAATCATCCGAAAGGAAACTCACGATGATGTAAAGGGGGGTATCTGTAAATGAACAGTGAACAGAACACAGCATTTTTGCAAGAGCATTGGTACATTGCCTCGGTGCTCATCGGGGCCGTGATTTTAATTGGGGCGATCCGTAACTGGAACTGGCTCTGCGACCTCACTGGTACGCGGGATGCCTACCGCCACAGCAGAGGATACCGGCGTGTGGTTTTCTTCCTGCTGGGCGTCCTCCTGATCGTGGTGAGCATCTGGGGATTTGTACTGAAATTGAAATAGGAGGAGCAATCCCATGACCCAAGAAGAACAGATCCGACTCTATCGGCTGATGGAAAAACTCAACTGGTTTTTCCACCAAGAGATGCACTACTTGAATAGAGATATTGCGGAAAAGACCGCACGGGAGTGTTTCCCGGAGATTCGGGATTTTACATACGATATTTTGTGGAATGACCTGCCCAAAGAGGTGCAGGAGCAGCTCATGGACGAGGAGGAATCCCTATGAGTACGCTGATTTGCTCTTTTGATGGTCTGCACGACAACAGAGTCCTGTGCTACTGCGCTGACTTTGAAGCCCATACCCTGCACATGGATACCCAGACCGAGTCCGGAGAGAAAATATCTGTTCACTTCACCGGCCTGCTGGCCCACTGGTTTGAGAATGTGATCCAGGACAACATCCTCTTTGGCATGGACGAGATCACTGTGGACGGTTTTTTTGAACAGTATAAAGACCTGCTGGACGGTACCATCCCTTACGGCTTTCCCGCCTGTTGCGGCATCGAGGAACTGCGGGAGCGCATGGACCGGGAGCACATCCGGGTATTTGTCATTGACTCATCCCTTGGGCTGTGCGGATTTGTCCTGGCTCAGGAGGTAGAAATAGCATGACGCGGCAGGAGCAGAAGGCAGTCAAGGAATTAAGCGAGATGATTTCCAAAAACCTAAAAGTAGTTGCCAGAGAGCATGGCTTCAAAGTGGTTTCAGACTGCGCCTATAAGGTCCTGGGTGATTTTTTATATGAAGTGTTTCTATCAGCGCCCCCTGTCAGGTGTGGGACTGCCATAAGAGCAGTCGTTTCCGTAAAGCCATGCGCCATTGACAATGTCTTTTGGGATGTATATGAAATGGGTGAGGTAGCCCGGAAGAAACCGTTTAGTTTCCATATCACAGCGGCACATTCCCCTTCCGCTCATATCATCAAGGAAATGGAACTACCTGTCCCCGCGGTGGACGCAGCAACCTTGGTCATGAATGAGGTGTTTTGTCGATTTAACAAGTCCATTCAAGATCATCATAGCCGTTGCAGTACAGTCTCCGACTTCAAAACGGAGATTCTCCATGATACTGCGCCGACCGCACGATTGAATGTCGTACTGTGTGAAATTGCAGAAGGAAATTTCCGCCAGGCAGAGCTCCTTGCAGAAAAGGAACTGGAAAACGAACCTTATGGCCTATTTAATACAGTAACTGATAGCGGGATAAAGAGTATATACGATTATGTGAAAGAGTTTTGCCAGAAAAAGCAGTAAGTATATGCGGACGCTCCTTCGGCCGAGCCGGAGATCGCCGGGAAGCTGATCGCTATGGATTACGATAATCTGGCCGTCCAGGAAACCACCATTGTGGGATAGGAGAAAATGAATGATGATTTTAGAACAACTGCCTCCCAAGGGCGTAAAGAGAGAACAGGCCATTTTGGAGATGGGCAAGGATGAAGCAAACGGCGAACTGCTTCTCCAGCTTGTGAATACAGAAAAGGGCAAGTGCAAAACGGCTGCTCAGAAGGCTTTGGCGCAGCTGGAGTATGCCCCCGCTGCCCCACTGTGGGCCAAGCTGGTCAAGGGAAAATGGATGGGCAGCAATATCATGTCGGATGCCTGTTCCGACTGTGTATCGGAGCAGATTGCCCCGGTCATCCTGAAGACCCTCTCCCAACTGCTGGACGAGGGGGACACAAAGCCACTGGAAATCGAACAGCTGAACTTCTGTTTCCATTTGATGCTGGGGAAAGCCTCTCCGAAAATGTTGGAGGTCTACCGTTTTCTTGCGGAAAACACCCAGCGGATCGCCCAGCTGAAACGCGCGCCTGTTTATACTGATGATGATTGCACCTCCTGGTGGATTACAGACGGACTTCGGATTTGGGATGCCACACCCAAGGAAAAAGAGAAAATTCCCGCTGTGGTGCTGACCGCTTCCCTGATCCGCAACCCGGATGAGCGGTTGCAAGCATTGGCCGATGAACTGAATGAATGCTATGGCGGCAGCTGGATGATCCCAGTCTTTATGAAGGCAGTCATCACCCAGCCCAAGGAGCAGGTGTATGAGACCTATTCGCCCCTTCTGGATACGCCGCAAAAAGGCTATTTGTTCCATGCGCTGGGAATGCTCCATTACCGCTGTTATCCGGAAGGCTGGACCTATGAACATCTGGGCCCGGATGGAATGATCGCTCTGATTTTTTGGGGTTATTATAGCTATGGAACCTATGACACAAGGTTTATGATTGAACGCTATGTGGATCTGGATGAGCGGTGGCTCTTTGATTTGGCCAAGGACCCAGAGGGCCGCAAACCTACGGTGACATGGCAGACCTACAACCGGGGCGGTGTGCTATATGGAAGCTACGACGAAATGTTCATCAGCCTGCTGCCCCGCAAGGTGGAAAACCCGGAACTGAAGCGCATTCTGCGGGACTACTTCCGTATTCGCAGCGAAAAAGTGAAAGTGGAAGAAAGTATTACTGTTTACAAAGATGCTGCTGAGCGGTTCGGGGATGAATGAGTACAAGACGAGAAAGCGGGTGCCTTATGTACCAAATTGCATATATTGGCCGTTGGGAGACCCTCCCGGAAACGGCTGCTGCCATCTGTGACCATGACACTCCCAAGTTGGAGGCGTTGCTCCAAGGCGGGCTGGATTTGGGTGCTCCTATCCAGCTCAGCGAATACATCAAGCTGATGCCATTGGAAATCGCAGCTTTTCGGAACGATGTGCCTATGATTCACTTCCTGCTGGAGCATGGAGCTGATCCCGGTCTGGCAGAGGAACAGCCCCTGCTGCTCACCGCTGCCCGCTGTTGTGGGCCGGAGGTGGTCGCCCTCTTTGCTGGACAGGCCGCAAAACTCAGCTCAAAGCAGAAAGAGCGTGCCTTCCAGGAAGTACGCTGGGGCAAGCGCCCGGAGAATATCCCGGTGCTGGAGCAAGCCGGGATCACAGTGGACAAGTTTGGCGGCGAGGCATTTCGGGCCGCTGTGTCCGATGGAGAGGCCAAACTTGCCAAATTGCTGCTGGAAAAAGGTGCAGACATCAATTACCACAAGCCGGACATGGTGTTCCCTTATGCTTCCACCCCTGTCACCGAGGCCGCCCGCTCCAACGATTTCCCTATGGTGCGCTGGCTCGTGGAACAGGGGGCCGACATCACCATTGCCGACAAATACGGCGACCGGCCTTACACTGTGGCGGTGCAGAACAAAAATCAGGAGCTGGCCGACTACTTAAAAGCTCTGGAACCGGAGGACTGGCACAATGAGAAGGAAAAGATCCGGCAGCTCATGCCCTATAAACTGCCCGCCAAGCTGGTGGAATACTTGAAAACCGGCCCCTTGCGTTTGGAATTCCCGGAGCAGGAGTGGGTGAAGTGGGCAGAGTTGTATTCCTACATGGATGTGCAGGAGATGACCTGGAAACGAAAAAAGCTGCTCTCCCTCATGGCGGCCATGGACAATTACAGCGATTACCTGCTGCTGTGGAGCCCCAGGGACAAAAAGCTGTGGTATCTGGACATCGAGCACGAGGAATTCCACCCTCTGGCCAAATGGGACGACTTCATCGCAGATCCCGGCCGGTATCTGAACAGAATGATCGAGGGCGAGTTTGAAGCATAAGGAGCAAACCGATGATATCAATAGATTTTTTGAACAAAGTACATAAAATCCTGGACTCGCAGGAATATAACCTCTCTTACTCTCCGGCCAAGTCCAAAAACTATATGCTGTACTGCAATGGTAACTTTATCGGCGGTCTGTTCGACGAGGAGTTGTGCTTCGTCTATGCCGACAGTGTGAGCGAACTGCTGGGACACCCGGAACCCGTCTACCGCGGCTACTCCAGCACCGCCCAGCACAGGATGCTGGTGATCCCGGAGGAACGCTGGTCAAAGGCGCTGAAACTTCTCTATGCCGAGAAATTTGATTGGAGTCGTTTGGTGTACGACATCACATACACCAGCATCGGTGCGGCTGTGGTGGAGGACTTCTACGACGAAAATGTGGCGTTCCTGCGCTTCTGTTTTGAAAAGGAGTTGCTGAAAAAGAACCCTCTGGACCGGCATGGCCGTATCCTGCGGATGGTCTACCTCAATCAGGATCTGACGAATATCGGTAAGAATTTGTTTCCTGAGTTGCTGGACAAGTTCCTTGCTTTTTATGATCGGAAAGGAAAAACCAGTCTGGAAACCATGCTGCAACGGTGGTACACCGCGCTGGAGAAGGAGTACCGCAGCCAGATAACAGGAGGATAACATTATGAAGCTGAACTGTAAACGCATTGATTTTACATATACACCCGGTGAAGAAATCTTCAACTTTCCCGAGGAATCGGGACTACCCTTTATCTTCGATGTAGAGGAAGAACTGACAGCTGATCCTACCGCCATGGGTGCGGTGGGAGAAATGCTGGATGAAGCGGAGAAATTGGCGGAGAAGGCCAAAGCCGCTATCAAAGCGGCGCTGGCGGACGAGGACAGCCGCTACCATAGCGTTGTGACATTTTTCATGGAGTTCCATCGGGACGATGTAGGCCCGGATATTGCGGCGGAACTTTTTCCGGGAACCGACCCAGCCAAACTGTCCTTTGCTGAGATGGTTGACTTTTTGAAGCTCAAGCGGTTCGGCAGTCTGGTGGATAGCGAGATGAATCAGCAAGTTTTCATTCTGGATCTGTCCTTCAATCCGGAGATTACTGACGAGCTGATGGTGATCTACTTTGATTTGAACAAGGAGATTTTCTGTATCACACATGAAAGCTGAGGTGGTACTCTATGACGAAAGAACGCATCCCCATCTCCGGCGATCTCAAAAGCAAGGTCAAACAGCTGATGGAGTACGCCGGATGGCAGGAAGGGCGAAAAGTGGACATTTCCATTGCGGAGAAGTATTACGCCGAGCATGGTGTCCCGATGATGAAGACTACCCAGCGGTTTTACCGCAAGTATTTCGGCCTGTGCTGTGAGTGGTACCTGGAGCAGAAAAAACTGAACTGGGCGGCTGACTTCCAATTCGCTTTGTTCCCTTACCTGGTCAACGGGATCAAAAGCCATTTGGAAGAAGCCTATTTTCGGGATATGTCCGGCTGTGAACTGGCAGAGGTAGAACAGGCTGCCGGTGAAAAATGCCAGCCTATCGGTCATATCGGCTACTACTACCCGGCGGAGGTTTGGATCTCCGAGTACGGGAAACTGTATGCGAAATATGAGTATCAGGATGAGATCGAGTGCTTTCCAGATGTGTTTGCCCTGATTGAACGGGAACTGCGGCAGTGCAAATTTGATTCCGCTGCCATGAAAACGGTTGAGGTACTGGATGGAAAGCTGTGAGGACGCATCAAGGAGGAACTGACATGAGCATAAAAGAAAAATTGGAGTCGTTGGGCAGAAACAGCATTCAGCTGAAAATTGCCAGAAAAGAAACATACAAGCTGGGCGCCACCCGCTTTGGCGGGAAGCCGGATGTGCCGCCGGGCTTCGTTTGGCCCACCTATGAGGGCGAGAGCTATGACCATGTGGTGAAAGATCGTCCTCTCACTTTCCTGGCTCAGTTCAACTGTGCGGAGTTAGCCCAGTTTGATAAGGAACATCTTCTGCCTGATCACGGCCTGCTCTCCTTCTTCTATGAGACGGATACCCAGTGCTGGGGCTATGACCCCAAGAATCAGGGCTGTGCCCGTGTCTACTGGTTTGAGGACATGTCCGCACTGTCTGCTGATGACTTCCCAGCAGATATGGGAGAGGATTTCAAGTTTCCCATGGTCAAGATCAAGCTGGATGCCAAGATCTCCTATCCTTCCTGGCAGGACTTCAGCGAGATGTTCCCGGATGAAAAGGATGACGACGCTTTCAACGATGCTTTGGATGAACTGACTGGCGAGGACCCCGAGAACCCGGATGATCGCTCCCAGCTGCTGGGCTGGCCCGATGTGATCCAGAACAGCATGTTTGACGAGTGCGACCTGGTGACTCAGGGCTACTATCTGGGCAACGGCTGGCTCAATATCCCCAAGGAGGTCCGTCAGCGGGCGGAAGAAACGGCCCGTGACCGCTGGATGTTGCTGTTCCAGCTGGATATCGTGGAGCTTGGCGACTTTGAGTTGATGTTTGGAGACTGCGGGCACATCTATTTCTACATTACCAAAGAGGACCTGGCCGCCCGCCGCTTTGACCGGATCTGGTTGATCCTCCAGTGCTATTAAAAATATGAAACAGGACTTTACTATTTGGCGCAATCAAATATTGCAGAATCCGCGGGACATTTCACCGCTGAAATTCGGAATATTGCAGGATGAGGTCATAGAAATCTTCGGGAATCCCGATGCCGTTTCCACCATGAGAAGCGACGGGAAACCTTTGCTCCTCAAATACCATGACATTGAACTGCATTTCGATAGAAAGGCTCCTCATGGACTCTACTTAGTTTACAGCGACGATGAGATCGAGTTGAGCATGACTGCCGAGCACGAAGAAAGGAGAAATCACGATGAAAGCATTTGACCCCAATTACAAACTGCTGGACGAGATGTATCAGGACGATTACTATCCTGCTTTTCTGGTGGACAAGGTAAAGGACGAGCTTCAGAAGGTTATCGACCTGCTGGAGAGCGGCGAAACCGATACCGAAGTGGTGCAGGAAACGCTGGACGAGGCGGTCTGCGGCATCAATGATCTCCAGGAGGAGTTTGACGAGAACGACAGCGAGATCGAAACGGTGGCGCGGGAATGTATTGCGGCAACCGTGGCCTACATTCTGGAGTGGTTTGGCATTCCTATTGACACCGAGGAGGCCATCCGGGAACGGGACTGGTGAACCCTATGGCAGAAAAAGAACTGGCCCTTTGTGATGAGTGCGGAAGCCTGTTTTTCAAAGGCTCCTCACAGATGATGGGGCTGTGCCCGGAATGTGCCCATATTCTCTATGGCTACCCGAATTGTGACCATCATTTCCAGAATGGCCGGTGTGTGAACTGCTATTGGGACGGCTCGGAGGGCGCGTATATCCAGTCGCTGAAAGGGAACTGAAAATATGGCTTGGGAATATGAAACCTTTGGCCCGGACGGTCAATGCAAATTGTTCGGTGTGAACATCTTTGACTACGACTGGCAACCTACCGGGAAACGAGTAAAAGTTCAAGACCCGATCTATCACCAAGATCATACCTTCGAGGTCTGGCAGGTGGAGATTGACGGGCAGATCCACCGCTTTGCCGCAGGAGAGTTCTCCAACTGCGTGTGGGGATTTTATTTAGAGAAAGACGGATGAGAGGAGCGTGTGGCGCATGAGCCGAATCATTGATGAACCCTACTTTACATACAGTGCATACAACGCCCTGACCACCGGCATCCAGGTGAAATGCCCCAAGTGCCACGGCGCAGGTATTGTAACAGCGGATGATGACAACGCCTATTTCCGGTGCCTGAGCTGCGGCCATCAGGAGACCCGCGACCGGACGATCTACCGCTACGATGTCCATAACCAATGCAAAAACTGCGGCAGGTACTACCGGGTGGATATTGAAGATGAGGAAAGGCAGCACTTTCCTGTTCTCCATGTGGCCTGTCCCTACTGTGGGACAACCATGCCGGGAGAAGTTCATAAAACAGCGGAGGCTTTCTCCTACATTGCTGATATTCAGGGCGGACGAGAACCTTATTTCGGTCTGGAACTATGGTTTTTGATTTCATTTCAGGGAAAACCTGTATGGGCACTCAACCGAGAACATCTTGCCTATCTGATCGGCTATCTCAGCGCCGACCTGCGGGAAAAGCCGATGGGAAGAGCGAAAATGACCCAGGCTGACCATCTCCCCACCTTCATGAAAACCGCAAAGAACCGGGAGCGGATCGTGAAGCTGCTGAGGCAAATGCAGGAGAAATGAGGATGGAACAGAAAGTAATTTACAACGGCCAAATTCTTACTCTGACTCACTTTTGGGCAACGGGAGAGCCTTGCCTGTGGATCACCGACCCGGAGCAGATCGGGATGCCCAAAATGGAGTTTATGGGAGGCCACCCGGACGAATACTGCATTTTCCTGAAAAATCTGACGGAAACAGAGTTGGCACAGATCACATCCTTGGACGGCGCTCCACTGGATATGAAAGAAGAACGAAACGACATTGAAGGAGGTGAACACCATGGAATCGATTAGAAACCCGCTTCCCAAGCCGCCAAAGTACATGGATGCGGACTATAGGACTTTGCCTGACATCGAAAGCAACCCGTTGTTCTATGATGAAGACGCGCAGGAGATCCTGTGCTATTGGACGGACGGTAAAATGGTCTACTGGCGTTATTCCCCGGTGTCCAATGATGTAGAGCATTTTGTCTGGTTCAATAATCACTTTGCTAAGGATAGCAAACACTGTTTTCTCCAGCGCAAAAAGCTGCGAAATGTGGATCACGCCTCATTCACGGCACTCAACAACTGCTATGCCAGGGATTGTAAAAGTGTCTGGACCACCGGCGGCCGGTTTGAACCAGAGGACATCAGCTCTTTCGTTGTTTGTGATGATGGAGTCAACCTGGTGGAAATGGTCCGGACCATGTCCGATGGTACACAGCGCCCCATCCGAGTGCGGATTCCCTACGGATATGCCAAGGACAGCAAGGCCGTGTACTATGAAAACTTTGCCGGTAAAATCAAGATACTGAAAAAAGCTGACCCTACCACCTTCGTTTCCAACAACGACGGCTATTTCGCATGGGATGCCAAGTCCATCTTCTGGGGCGGTTATCTGCTGCCGAAAGCCGACCTGCAATCCTGGCGGATCGTGAATACAGAAATGGATCTCTCAAGGGATGACAAGCACTTCTATATCCTGAATAAACTGGTCACAGAAGAAGAATGGAACCAGAAACTGCTCGAATAAGAAAGGACAAACCCTATGGCTCTACAAGATAAGAAAATAATGCCTCCCCCTTGGCTGGCCCACCGGGAGATCGAGCGATACTCCATTGGCTGGCGCATGGGCTATGGGGAGGATTACATAGACCGATTTGGCGATTGGCTGGACACCCTCTCCCCGGAGGAGCGGACGGAATACCGCACCCTCTTTCCCGAGCCGGTGACCTGGAAGGGCTGGTGGGATGACGAGGACAGCAGCGAGGTACTGGAGCATGGTGACTTCTTGGTGGATGCGTGGCAGCCGGAAGGCCAGCCCAAGTACACCCGCCAGTGGCTCCAGCAGGAGTTTGCCGCCGGGCGGAAGCGGGAGCTGTGCCTGTTCTGGGGCCATCAGCCTTCCGAGGACGGCCAGCTGACAAAAAGCTGCCTCAGCCAGTGGTGGATGGAGGACTTCTATACGACGGCTGACTCCTACCTCTGCATGGAGCAGTATATGATGGCTGCCAAGGCCGAGCTGTTCGGCGACAAAGAGATCCGGGACCAGATTTTGAAATGCAGCGACCAAAAGCAGATCAAGGCTCTGGGCCGCAAGGTGCGGGGCTTTGAGCAGAAGGTATGGGACAAGTTCAAGTACGCCATTGTGCTGCTTGGCAACTGGCACAAATTCAGCCAGAACCGCGACCTGCGCGAATTTCTTCTCTCCACCGGAGATAGTGTGCTGGTGGAGGCCAGCCCCTATGATGCCATCTGGGGTATCCGCCTCGCGGCCAGCTCCCCGGAGGCCCAGGACCCCATGAAGTGGCGGGGACAAAACCTGCTGGGTTTTGCGCTGATGGAGGTGCGGGACGAGCTGCGCCGGGTGACACAGAATGAAATGCTTTGCGATTGGAGTATGGTATGGGAACAATGAAACTTTATGAACTGGTTAACCACTATCACATCGGTACGGAACTGACCTGCGCCGAGGCGATGTTTATGGCCTGTAACGAGTATTACCATCTGAATTTGTCTGAGGAGACCCGGAAGATGTTCTCCGTCATGGGGCTTGGAATGCAAACCGAACATTCCTGCTGCGGCGCCTTCACCGTTGCGGTAGGGATCATCGGTCTGATGACCGCCAAGGAGGGCCAGACCGATGTGGACAACATAGAAGGCTACCGGATGATTGATGAATTGACGGACTTTATGTTGGACTTTTACGGAACGCTCCATTGTGTCGAACTGCAACAACTGGAAATCATAGGTTATGAAAACCCATGCCACGCCATTGTGGAGGCACTGGCCAAAAAGCTGGAGGAGCTGCTGGCGAACCGCAGGATCTTTTGCCCGGCAAACGGAGGACAACTGAGCTGCTGATGTGCCGGAAAGCGAGGGATTACATGAAAGACTTTTCCCAATACGGAAACAGACCGGACGACCAGTGGGAAATGCTGCCCTGGATACCCGATCCGCGTCCGCCCTTCAAAATCTGGGTGAAGCCGGAGCAGATTGCGCCATTCTTTCTCATTCCCCACCACCCCTATGCGCTCTCTCTTCTGCTTAAAATCAACGATGGATTCCGGACGGAAGAATTCCGTCGGCTGGGACTGACTGGAAACAGCGGAGACTGGGAGCGGCTGGTCCGGGGCGTGATACGGGAGTTTGAGGAAAACAACAGCGGTGTGGGTCTGTTTCACTTCGACTCTGACGAGGATGTGTTCTGCGTGTATTCCCAATACATCGACGATTTGATGATGCTGGCCAAAATGATCCGAGCAGCCTGTGCTGATGAAAAAACGATGCGGACTTATCTTGGCAAAATCGAGTACATCAAGCTCTTTTGGGAGGACGCACCGGAGGGAGAACCACCGGTCATCCTCTATGAAGTGGATACCGAGAATGAGCGTCTGGCCCTCCGCTCCATCGACATCTTTGCAGATGGACGCACCCGCAACATCCCTGACCTTTACGACGGCGCCATCGAGATTACGCCGATCCCTACGGTGGAGGAATTGAACGCCCATGTCTGGGGCGAGGAATTCCACGCCTGCGTCATAGAGAAAGCGGAATTTGAGGCCATCTGGGAAAGCCACACCTATAATGGAGCATGAAAGGAACCAGGAGGAGACACTATGAACAAACCTATAAAAGCCAAAAATCTGCCGTTGTTCCCCATCATTGACCTGGACCAGCTGCGCCGGGAAAACCATCTGGAGGGCACAGAGGTGACAGACTTTTTCACGGCAAGGGATGGAAAAGTCTATCTTCTCATGGAACAGCCGACCGAAACACAGGGTAAGGACTGGCTCAGCACCCCTTCCACCTATACCGCAGTGGAAATCCAGCTGGATTGGGCGGAACAGCGGGTGCTGGAAACGACGCTGTTTCCTCTTGGCCTCTTGAAGTTCCAGTTCCATTATTTGCGGCCCGCAGGTGATCACTTCCTCCTGCTGGGGGCAAGATGCGCCTATCGGGAAAACGGCCCCGACCAGAACGCCTGGATCGTCAGCCGGGACGGAGCTGTGCTGTCCCGTTTCTGCCTGGGAGATGGCATTCAAGACTGCGTGGTAAAAAAAGATGGTACCATCATTACCAGCTACTTTGACGAAGGTGTATTTGGTAATTACGGTTGGGATGAACCTCTGGGCGCTTGCGGCCTGATTGCATGGACATCGGAGGGAACTCCTCTCTGGAAGAATGAGAAGTATTCCATCTATGACTGCTATGCCATCAGCCTGGACGAAGAAGAAAACCTGTGGTTTTATTATTACGATGAATTCCGGCTGGTGCGGACGAACTTCAAAGAGGATCTTGTGTTTGAACTGCCAATCGAAGGAAGCGGAGCTTTTTCTGTTGCCCCGTCCGGCAATGCCTTCCTGTTTCAAGGCGGATACCAGCAACGGGACAAATTCTACTTCCTTACCGCTCATGGGGATCGCCTTGGGCAAAAGCGGGAGGCGATTCCCACCTGTGACGGAAACAAGGTCGCTGTGGAGCAGTGCAGCCTGCTTTGCAGCCAGATGCTGTTCCTCGGGAAAAACGGCGTTCTCTATGGCGGGGTACTTGGTGAAAGCGAGGAATGACAATGGTTGAGATCAATCGTGTCTGGCTCAATGTGGATACAGACACCAACAAAATCGCACTATTCAGCCGTCCCCGTGTATCCATCCGTGTAGAAGAGTACATTTGGAGTTTGATCGAAGAACATATCGTGAAGCCCCATAAGCTCATGCGCAGTGAAAAGCACAAGTATCTGCTGAAAATTGCCTTTGGCCGGTTTGATTCGGTGCGGCACCGATATTATCCGCTTTCCCCGTACAACGGGCCGCTTCGGGAAGGCGTCAAGCCGGACAGCGCAAACGGATGGTATCCCCGTGAGGACTTTGCAGGCTCTGAGGAACGCACCACCTGGTTCTCTCCCGATAAAATCTGGACAAACTGCGGCAACAAGGTTCTGGATGTCAATATTGATGCCGCCAATGTGAGCGAGAGCATCACCCCCAGAGAATACGCAGACTTGCTGTTCGATGGGATTGGGGCAGCATTGGTGTTTAACTTCAAAAGGCTCAAGCGCGAGGAGTTTGATGGGCTGAAACCCAAGATCGACTGGAGCGTGGTAGAAAGCTTCCCCTTCCCTGTATCCTTTGAGGAGCAGCAGTACATTGGGGACGAGGGCAAAATTCATGTGTATTCCTGGGATGGCCGACAGGAAACAACCCTTGTAGGTCCTTATTCCGTGCGGGAATTGTATCTGGAACATTTCGGAGAATAGTGAGGTGAGCACATGGCAAAGGGCATTCGTGAACGCCTGCTGGAGCAGGCAGGAAAATTTCATCAGTGGCAGGAAATCACTTATCCCGGAAAAACCACCGAGGAGATTGGCGGTGCGTGGGAGGTCGATTACCCTGCGTGGAATGATATATTTGATGCCTTTTGCCATGTGTTGACCCAAATGAATGCAGAAATGGAAGACAGCATCCTACTGGATGAGATGGTCTATTTAATTGCCAGGGCCAACGAAGCGGAGGGATTTATACAGGAAACCACTTCCCAGCCCAAATGGTTTGAGTGCCTCTGCCGCAGGGCCGCAGCCTCCAATGAGAGTGAGGCCAAGTGGCAGTTTGCCGCCTATCTGCCGGAATGCTCATGCAGCCAGGAAGTCAGGGATATGATTCTGGATTTCGCAAAGGACCCCAATGAATATGTGAGCCGTCGGGCGCTTTTGGCGATGCCCGCTCTGCGTCCTGACTGTGTGGAACAGTTCGCTCCGCTGTTTTGGGAGCGGAACTGTTACTCTCCTGAACTTCAGGAATACCAGCGGATCGCTGTTCTGGTCTCACTGGATGCCATCCATTCCGACCTGCTTCCTCAATACTTGGAGCAGGCCAAGCAGGATGGCCGGCGCTATCTGCTGGAACACGCAAAAAGGATTGAAGGAGAACTTACTATGAATGAAACTCTGACCTCCCCTGCCTACCACGGCTTCTTACCTCCCCATAGCCAAGAAAAGCAGATCGACCTCACTCCCAACCTATATACCCAGAGTGGCGAAAAGATTCACCTGGCTTTCCTGCCCCTTCGTCCGGACTATGGGAATGACCCACAATGGGAGGACTGGAACTGCTACCGCTCCATCCTCACCATTGGCTGGCCGGACTGTGAACAACTGCTGATTCCCACGCTGAAACAAATCTTTCCGGTTAAGGACCCCACCAATGGAGAAGTACAGGAGGAATTTGACATCTGCTTTGACAACTGGATTGGGAAAGAGGACTGGGAACGCTGGATAGTCCTTGTCCGAGGCAACTTATCGAGTATGTCCACAGAGGAATCAATCTTTCTCCGATCCATCTTGGAGTGGATTGAAACGGCATTGACTTATACCAGCGTAATCGTGGTAGAAGGAAACTTATAAATAAAAACAATGATGGCTTTTCACCACTTTCAGATTGAGGAGGAAGCAACATGGATGTAATCAAACTACCAAAAAAATTTCGCATGGTCTGCTATGAGATCATGGATGGCAAAGCAGGAGCCTTGGACACCCTGGAATCCTTTGCCGATAAATATCCCAATCAGGTAGCAGCGGTCAAGGCCGAGGTTGCCTATTTCAACTTGGACTATGAAAAGGCGCTGGCTTTGGATCTGACCGTCCTCCCCTGGTTGGAGGAGTGGTATTACAGCAATGTGAGCGATGAACACATGATCGCCATGACAGTGGCCGCCATCCATCTCCACCGGGAGCAGGATCTGATCGAGGCGCTGACGAAAGAACAGGCGCGCATCCGGGCTGAGAACGGCCTCCCCCAGCGGGGCCGTTTTTGTGACATCCTGATGGACTACCTCAAGCGGGGCGTTAAGCCCTTTGCGGACAACGACAAGAACTACCCCTACCATGAACCGGAGGAACCACAGACAAAGGAGCAGCTATGGGCAAAGCTGGTGGAACAGAATAAGAAACTCTCGCCGGACGATCCCGATGCCAGGCGGAAACTCTATAACCACTGCTGTATGTTCGGAACTGCCAGAGATGCCATAGATCTCTTTGAGGAGATTCAGGGTGTGCCCATGGCTGACTCCGCCTATCGGGACGCAATCGCCCGCTATCTCTATCTGGGAGATTGGGAGAAGGCGCTCCAGACAGCGGAGCGGTTGGCAACATCGCGGCTGTGGGCGGTTGCCGGGCCGACGCAGGTGCGCCCCATGTCCTTCTTTGAGGACCCGAACCTGCGGGAGTTTTTGATGGAGCCGGAATCCCTCCGGCGCATCCGGGAAGCTGCCTTCATTGATGACGGGAGCTTGATCCGAAAGTAAATTACTTGGGAATGGAGGATTTAACATGAGTAAGGAACTTGAACTATATAAAGCATTTATTGACGGTCTTGTGGAGCGGAAAGACAGCATAACGGCCCGGTGGGTCAAGGGGGATGGTTTTCCCAAGACGGAGGACAATAAGGCGAAAAACGATTTTTTAGCCACACTGACCCCGGAGCAGAAAGGAATAATAGCCGAGATGCTTCAGGACGAACATATTGCGGGTATCCACGATACCCTTGCATATATCAATGAGATGATGGATCTGGAGGGGCTGGAGCTTCATCAGGACGGTGAATCCTATCCCAACGACTATTTTGAGAGCCTGCACTATGACTTCATCAGCCGTTGTGACGGCGATGAATGGCCGGAATAATAGGAGGTGCGACAAATGGATAGCAAAGAATACTATAACCTCTTTGCCATTTACCTGCGCTGGTGCATAGAGCATGATCTGATGGGCGAGGACTTTCTGAAAGAATATGGCGAAGTGTTCAAACAGGTCAAAGCCGACCCTGCCAGTGTGGATCTGCGGGCGTTTATTCGGGACGAACTGAACGGACAGATTATGGTTCCGATGTTCAGTAAGATTGGGCGAGCATTCACTTCTTACTACTATGGCGAACCTGATAGTCCCAATTTCCCCCGTGACATTGAAAACTATGCCTTGGAATATCTCGGCCCAGAAAAGTATTACTCCGATGAGTTCCAGTTTAAGGCCCCATTGTTCATCCCCTTTGACGAGGACTACTACCAGGCCATGGCAAAGGTGATCGAGGAACGCTTCACCAACTGGCAAGGACAGGCCTTTGACGAGGATACGCTGGAACCCTCCGAACTGGCTGAGGCTTTGATGGAGTATCTGGACTGTGAATGCACCTATTTTCCCTCCATGAAGGACGATGATCCAATCATGTCGGCATACAGCTACGCCAAACGGGAAAGTGTCAAAGAAGGCTTTGTGCCGGTGCTTATCAAGGCGGATGATGAAACGCTGTTGGAGTGTCTGGTGATGAACGCCGACCCGAAGAATGATGCGGACTGCTATGAATTTGACCTCAAAACGGTAGAGGAGTACCGAAAGAAGGTGCTCTCCGCTCCCATCAAGGACGGAAAGGCGGTTTTGGAGGAATTGATCGGCCAGCGCAAGGAAGAAGCCGAGGACGATGATATGGACTGGGAGGAAGAAGTCCTGGGCGAGATGGAGGGCGGAGAACCCAACGGCCGCTTCTCCAGCTACTGGGATGATGAGACCGAGATGACCTATCCGCTCATCCTGGCCAAAATCCCGGTGAAGAACCCCTGGGAGATCTTCGCCTACCTGCCCTTTGGAAATTGGAATGAGTGTCCCGACACACCGGACCTGATGGCAGTGGCGAAATACTGGTTCGAGCAGCATGGTGCCATCCCTGCCGCCATGAGCCACGATGAATTGGAGTTTGAACTTCCAACTCCGATCTCCAAGGAAAGAGCTATGGAGGTGGCTGTGGAGCAATATGGCTTCTGCCCAGATCTGGATCAGAATGAGGATGGAAGCATTGGCTCCTTGGCAGATGTCCTGTGGCAGTCCACCGTCTGGTATTTTTGGTGGGATTGATGTGGGAGGTGCCCTGGCAAGCGATGAAAACCAAAACACTGACCATTCAACTGAATGATGAACAACTGCCCATCCTTCCAGTGGAGCCGGAAGCCCACCTCTCCTTTACCACTCATGCCAATGGAAATGAATTGGAGTTAACAGGAAACCGGGCGGGGCTGCTCCTATTGGCGCGAGCCGCGCTGGGTATGGCGGAAACCATTCGTGAGGATGGATTTCATATCCATTTGGATGACCTGTATGGCATCAACGCCGAGGGAAAAAGCATCCTGATCCGAAAGGAGGAACAGTCAAAACCATGATTGAAAAAACCTTCCTCAATCCCGCCACAAATAAGCAGTGGCGGATCGAAATTGACGGACATACCATCCGAACCTGCCCCCATGGCGGGAAGGTCAAGGAGATCCTGTGCGACTCCGCCTTCCAGGTCAAGAGCAAGGCGGCCAGCGCCATGGTGGGCCAGATGCGGAAAGGATTCGTCTATCAGAATCCGGATGCCGCCGTTGGGCAGGCGCGGTGCCATCGGTTTGTCGGCAAGGACAGCAACGGTTTTATGCCCCTGGCTGCCGCCCTCACACGGGATGACTTCTTCCTGACGCGGGTGGTGGGCGATTTTGAGGACGAGATCCTCTATCACTTCGATGGCAGCGGGGAGATCCTCGAAACAGTTTCCCTGGGTGCCAAACGGATGACCTATGAGCAGGTCCTCTGCCCCAATGATACCCTGCTGCTGAACAACAGCTATCTTCTCCAGAAGTTCTCTCTCCACACCCATGAGATCACGCCCTTTGCCAACAAGAAAAACAGCATGAAGACCATGCTGGATGCCAGCGGCGACCTGGCCCTGTGGTACACGGGCGAGGAGATCGCCGTCTTTGACTTTGGCAGCAACACAGAGGTGTGGCGGGAAACAGTAAAATGCAAGAAGTCAAAAGACCCGAATTTTGCTTATTACTGCTTCGGGATGCTCTCTCCCCGGCAGAGCAAAGCGGCCTGGCGCGTCACCGAGGGTGAGTATGTGCTGGTCGATCTGAAATCTGCCCAAAAAGTAGTGATCCCCAATGAGGGCTGGCATCCCTTCTTCTCTCCAGATGACCAGTGCTTCTCGGTGGGCGGCAAGTTCTATCTGACCCAGACCGGAGGGGAGATGGACAATCCTTTCCCGTTTTCTGTCCGCCAGGGGCTGAGTTTTTCGGATACCTGTGCGGTGAGGACAAGGGGCAGCCTGATGGCCGTTCAGCAGGATCGTGGCAGCTCCCCCATAGAAGTATGGGATACCGGTAGTGGCCAACTGCTGGCTACCATTGATGATCCCTTTGTGGTGCGTCAGGTGAATTTTGCCTTTACCAAGAGCGGACTTGTCCTGCACACCGATTACGGGGCCATGAGCATCTATTCCTGTGCCCTCTGAAACGGAGGAATGAACGATGGATCATGAGAGGAAAGAGCTTTTGGCTCAGAAAAAAGCGCAGCTTAAAGCAAAGCAGCAAAGAGAAGAGATCCAGCAATACAAGGACCGTCTCACAAAAAGCATCGAAGATTTTTCTCAAAAATACCGGTACGCAGATGAAGCGGAAGAGATCAAACTTGGAAAATTCATCTCAAAACTCGATTTCGCGCAGCCGGGGCAACTGTCGATTCAAGAAGCTTGCCCGTACCCACACGAAAATGTTCACCTGTGCTTTTTGATGGGAACAGAGGCACTGTTTCAAATCTTCATATTCGGAAAATATGATGACATCCTGCGCGATTATGATGAATGGGAGGTTTTCAGCCCCTGCCTGCTGCTTGTGGATGAGGATTTTATTCACTATACTTATATCAATGATGATGGCGAAGTCATGGAATCACAAGTATCATGATTTATTTTTACGATGGAAAAATGGAGGGGGCACAATGAACTTTAACGAAGCAATGCAAATGCTTGGAAATAAGTTGCAAGGAAAGTACGGACATTTAGGCTTTAAATATAAAAAATCCGACAAAACACTTACGAGGCACAGTAAAAATTTCACATATATGATTGCGTTTTCCTCATTCGGCGGGAACACAAAGGATAGCATAAGCATAGAGGTTTGTTATATAATCAACACTCGTCCGTACGACCCTTATGGTTACGCCAAACCGGACATCAACACACAACCACTGTTTTACAGTTTAAGAAACAATGAAATATATCTTGATATAGGGAATGAAGAAAAAATTGACAATACCTTTGAGATTGTTTGTCAGTGGATGGATAAATTACTGATTCCAAAAATGAATGAGCTTTGTGTTACCGAGTAATGTGGAAGTGATGGCGGGGAAAGGAGCGTGGACACCTATGAACAAAGAATCATTGACAGTAAAACTCCTGGACTTGGTCGAGGGGCGGGAAACTCCCGAAACATGGTGGAGCTGGTGGGACGAACATGAGACGGAGTTGGAAACCCTGCTCAATCGGGGTGAATTCCTGAAACTGAAGCCCTGCCGACACGGTTTTCAGTGGGTCCCGGTGCTGACCAGCCAAAAGGGAGCCATCGCCATTCTGGAAAAGGGCGGCACAGCATTTGAGGTCAGCAATCTCTACCAGGAGCGGTATCTGGCCGAGCTGGACGCTTTCTGCAAGGATCAGGAGCGAGTACAGCGGGAAAAGCAAGCGAAATTCAAGGCCGACAACCCGGAGCTGTTTCGACGCTACCCCAAGTTCTCCAAGGCGTTGGCAAAGGTGCTGGACCCCACTGATGAGATCCAGCCTGCCGCCACGGAGGAGCAGATCGGGAATCAAGAAAGCGTGCTGGGCTTCACGCTCCCGTCCCAGGTGCGGGAGTTTTTCCTGCTGACTGCGGGCATCAATGTATCCACAGGCGTGATCCTTTCCCTTTCCGGGATGTTTAATCTGACCATCCATGGAGAGCGGTATTGTGTGCTGGGCGAGTTCTGGAAAGAAGCGGACGGCGACCAACTCCTGCTCTGTCCCGGAGAGGAAACCATCTGGTACTACGCCCATGAGCAGGACAAGGTCAAGCGACTCTGCAATGATATGACAGAACTGCTGGAGAAGAAATTGGCGAGGTATCTCAATGAGCACTGAAAACATCGCACATGAAAAGCGTTATCGGGATTGGCGGGCGCAGTAATATACAGTAATTAAGGGGGATCTATATGGGACTGTTTTCAAAGAAGAAAAACGCCGAAATGTCGGATAGAATATTATTGGGGAATACGGAATTTGTATTTGACAGCAAGCTCGGCTTTTATGTTGGAGAATTGATTGTATGGGAGAGAAAGACCAAAATTCTCCTTGAGATTAAGAGCATAGAAGGAAATATAGGCGATATCGTTTTTGAAAAGATAAATTGGATCAATGCACACAGAGAGTTGATCATCCAGTCTTTTTTGGAAGAAAACGATGACTACATAGACACTGTGAATGAAATGATCGAAGATGGAGCCCTTGAAGTAGATGGGAAAATTTCAGAAGATGAGTTTGTAAAAGCACTATTCGTAAACAATGTAACAGTATTTGTAAATGGGATCGAAACTGGCTTTTACATCGATTTGGATGCAGAACCCGACTATTTTATGGGACATTTAGCTTGTATGGAGATCGACTGCCAGTATAGAATTGAAGCTGGCGGATTAAACGGATAGCACTTCAACCACAAAAGGCAAAGCCTGTAAACAGCAGAAAGGAGGCGGTCGCTATGTCAACCTGGAGCGGAATGCGGAACAAGCTGGAGAATGACTATCTGTGCCCAGCACTCCGGGGCCACATCCAGTATTTTGCCACCAGTTACAGCAAAAGCGCCGACCATGAGGGCCGGGCAGCCATTCGTGTGGACGGTGTAGAGGTGCTGCGGAGCAACTACTACACCTATTTTGAAAATGTGTGGACGAAATTTCATCATTTGCGGTCCACAACGCTGAAAGATCACAACTCCGCAAAAGAGGCCATCGACCGGGCTTATGCCTATGCGCTGGAGCAGGGCACCTTTGACCAAAAGGTGTTCTATGAGGCGTTTGGTATCTTTGATAACCAGAGCATTGAGAAAAGCCTCGTCAGTGAGAATCCCCTTGTCCGTATCTTTGCCCTTCTGGACCGCAGGCTTGGAAAGCGCCGCCTTCTGGCTTTGGAGGAATCTATGGAGCAGGAACTGGACTGGGTGCGGGCTTTCTATGTGATCCGGTTGCAGGCCGAAGGGCTGATGGAAAAAGAATAACATTTAGGAGGAACTGCCATGTCACAGATTGCGTCCTTTTATCTGATAAAAAATAACCAGCGGAAGGAGTTGTCCGACGGCAACTGCTCCGGCACGGTATACATGGCTATCTGGGACTGGTGTGAGTACGAGCTGGATCTGGATGTTCGTTTTCCTGCTCCCCAGACGGAGGATACCCTGGACTGCGCTCTGCTGGAGGGAGAACTGGCGTCTAAACTGCTGGCCGCTCTGCGGGAGCAGGACCTCCAGGAGCTGGCAGCCGAGATCGCCCCGGAGTGGGACCTGCCCACCGAGGCGGTGCAAAGCGGGCTTAATACGCTGCGCTCCCATCTGGAACTGGTGCAGGGCGATGCTGCTCTGCTGTATGAAATGACATGAGAACGGAGGGATACCATGCTGGCAAAGCGGTTTGAACACATTTTACATGATCTGGGCATGGCTGGGCTGGAACACCCTCTGTTCTACCATGCGCCGGTGGGCATTCGTTTTGAGATCGGCGGGGAGGAACCAATCTATCTGGATAGGCGTGCGGCGAAGCTGAAAACCAACCCCGCTTATGTTCAGGGGGCGCTGGAACGGGCCGCCGCGATCTATCAGGCACTTCCGGCGGTGCCGAACCTTCTGCGGATCGACGGGTATCCCGATGAAGAACCCGCCGAGTCCCTGCTGACCGTTATCCGGCAGCGAGTGGGACTCCCAGTTCCCGATGAGCAACTTCCAGCCACAGAGCTGGATGAAGATGGGGATACCCATGCACAAGTGCAGTTTTACTGGGATCTCAGCAAGATCAGCTTTCAACCAGAGCTGCTTCTTCGGGAAATCATTCTGGGGGACATCGGCGGCTGGAACGGCTTTGTGTCCAGCGTCTATCTGGCTGGGCCGGGGCCGTTCCTCTACCACTTGTACGATGACCGTGGGCTGGATGTGCTGGGCGGCTCACAGAAGCTGCTATTGCCTCCCTATCATCAATTTCATGACTGGATTTTGGAATACGATCTGGAGAAGATTGACCAGATGTTCGCTCCAGCAAAAGAATGACCGCATAACAGAAAAGGAGACATTACTATGGGACTTGACATCTACGCCGGGACGCTGACCCGGTATTATTCTCACAACTGGAAAACCGTTGTTCAGCAGTGGGCGGAGGAAAACGGATATACCTTCAACCGGATCACACCGGATGGAGAACCTGCTGACAACGAGGAGGAACTGTCCCCGGCTGAGGTCCAGGCGGCAGTGGAGGACTGGCGGGATCAGATCCTGGCCGCCATTTCCCAGCCGAACCAGCCGCCCTACACTCCATGGCCGGAGGACAACGAGCGGTCCTATTACACCGATAAGCCGGATTGGGATGCCTTTGGCGCTATGTTGCTGGTAGCTGCCTGTCGTACATACGAGGAACCGGTGCCTCCCACCGTGGAGAAGGACTGGATCTTCGGGGAGCATCCCCTTATTGCCCGCCTTGCATCAGACGAGGAGCGGGTGTGGTCCCTGTTTCGGGGCGTGACTTGGTGGCTTCCCCTCACCGACAGCTTTCTATTCCAAGGCCCTCTGCCCACCGATGATCAGACGATGATCGCCACTTTGGGCGGTCTGCGGAAGGAGCTGGAAAAGCTGAACCATCTGGCATGGCAGGCCGATGAGGACACTATCCTTGGCTGGGCAGACACGGAGGGATACCCGGTAGACGGAACCGTAGACTCAGATGGACAGTACAGCAAGGCAGACATCCCGGAACACACCCAGTATGACACTCAATCCCTGGCCAAGTTTGCCTTCTCCATGTTCTGGCGGGCCATGCGGTTTGCGGAGGAGCAGCAGGTACCCATTCTGCTGGATTATTAAAGAGGATTCGTCAGGAGATGGAGACCGTGGAGCAAAAACGCCCGGCAGATATATTTCAGGAGCTTCTGGACTACCTGTGGAACGGCTTGGGCCTGGAGGAAAAGGGCTGGAAGCGGCTGAAAAAAGGCGACTTCAAAAAGAAAATGAAAAACGGGCTGACCTATCAGATATGGTTTGACCGGAGGCGCTACAACTACATAGACTACGAAATCGGCCATGGAAATGTGGAGGTGGGATTCACCTGTATCATAAAGCAGGGAGATGACCGGCTCTACTCTTTCAAAATAGAACCGACAACAGGCGGTTCATTCTTTCGGATGCTGACAGAGGACCTGCGGCTGAACACCGGGCTGCTGGACACCTTTCTGCCCCTGATCAAAGCCCACTACCTTGACTTTATCGACCGCTTTGAGGCGGACCCAGCAGAGGCATTACATCCGGACTGCGCCCCCTTTATCCAGCCGGAGGATTACAGCTGGTGCATTCATGTGGACGAGCAGATGGTGGAACGGTACGGAACATCGGAGCAGCTGGCGGAGTACCGCCATCAGGCGGAATTGCGCGGAACGCCTGAACACAAGGCAAAAAACTGGATGGGTTCGATGTTGTTCCACCTCTCCCACGCCAATGATGTGGATCAAGCCTGGGCCTCAAGCCGCACCAGAGAGGAGCTGGACCAGGTGGTGGAACCCTTTGTGCAGGCCAAGCGGCAGACAGGACAGTGGACGCAGGAGGATGAGGCGGGCTATCAGCTCTACCAGCAGGAAACAGATCCGAGGAAGCGCACCTTTCGGGTATGGTATCTCATCGCCAACCCCCGCGGCCTGCCGAAAGAGTTTGTCCAGAAAGAGCTGGAGTTTCGGTGGAAACTGTTCCCAGAAAAGAAGGAGGAAACCAAATGAGCAATAAAGCTTTCCAGCAAAATCTGGACGACAAAAAAGGCCCCCAGCCCGGAGGTCCCTATCTCATTCAGATGCTGTTCAAAGAGCCGGTAGAAATGCCGGATAAAGAAAAAATGACTGCCGTAATGGAGAAGCACATCGGATCAACAGAGTGCTTCTGTTATGATAAGAAAATGGCCGGCTTTGCCGCACAGGAGCATATTGCAGAGTTCAAGGACGGAAAATGCCCGGTGCAGCTGATGGTGATGAAATGCGATAAGTTCAAGGGCAAAGGCTTTGATGCCTTCCTGATGAGCCAGATGTGGGACTGCCAGGAGGACCGGGAGCGGATCTTCCGGGAGTGCAAATATCAGGTGGTAGCCACCGATATGCTGGCAGCGGCGCTTCCGGCGCTGGAGCGTGCCAACCTGGATGCCGACTTTTTGGAGGCTCTGGCGGAGCTGTATCCTACCTGTGAGGCGTTCTATTTCCAGAACTGCGGCAAGCTGTTTCTGGCGGAGGATGTGCGTTCCCATCAGATCAAGGGCTCGGATCGCTTCATCCGCTTTGGCGTCAATGTCCGTTTCTTCAACATCGAGGGCACCGAGGATATGCTCATCGACACGGTGGGCATGAGCACCCTGTTCCTGCCCGATCTCCAGTACCACTTCCACGGCATGGACCCCAACTGGGTGGTAAACCACGCCTACAATGTGGCATCGTACATATTGGAGCATGATAACCTCATTCGGGATGGGGAAACCATAGACGGCGTAGCGGATGGCCAGATGTGCCGGGAGATTCAGTGGAAGTGCCAGTATGAGGACGCCCTGATCCAGCCGCCCAGAGGGGTGCTGGACATTAATATGGGAGAGTGTGCGTCTGGAATGCGTTAATATAAAATGATGCCATATAAAAAAGATAGTTGACATTATATCGTAAAATGACAGCTATCTTTTTTATATAAGGGTTTTGGTTAAGATTTTCGTTCTACAAACCACCGGCCTATATAAGCTCCCGTTAAATTTGTACTGCGTTCAAAAAAGAGATGGCTTTGCTTTCCGTTTACCAAAATTGTATAACAGTCGCCCTGACCTCCAGCTTTCCTTGCGACAGAGGGTTTCACATTCAAAATGCGGTCAATTGTATAAGGCGTTCCGTCTTCCCAGGTAAGTTCTTCTGGAAGCATTTTTCCGTCTGGAAGGAAGGCTGCTCTTACGTTTACATAAACCTTGCAGTCTGTCTGAACACCGCTCATATAGTTCTACCTCCTTAAAAAGTTTTTTAACTTCTTCCAGTTCTTCCTCAAGTGTAGATGCATCTGAATGGAAAATGAGATGTGCTTCATCCTTTGTCCATCCGCATAGCAGATAATCACCAGTATGTGTTAGCTCAGAGGTATAGTAAAAATATTGCTGCTTATCTAATTGACAGCAGAAATAGACACACCGGGTAAGAGGGGAGAGGACAGGAGATGGAGTAATAAGCTGATAGATGATAGTTGTCCCATTGTTGCAAAGTTCTTTTCTAAGGGAAAAATCGTTTTCCGTATATGGACAAATATAATCAGACTCTTCCTGATACATGGCATGGAACAAGTCAAGGTATAGATCGGAGCCATTTTTTTCAAGATCCTGACAAAATGATTTTGGGGAAAGATAGAAAAAATGGGGGTTCCATTTATGTTCTACATAGTATATATCGCGGATAGTATCTTCGTTCATCAGTAGTCCTCCTATTCAATTGTTTTCAGAAAATTCCCATGTGACACGATGGGAGACTCCAGTTTATAACCTTTACGTTTCATGACACGAAATTTAAAGTCCAGTAATTCTGCTGGTACATAAAGAACTTTGGCTGCCTGAAAGAAAAACTGGTCTTCGTTTAATGCATTTAATACGCAGTCATCGGATAACAGCAGTTCGGCAGCAAAGAGATTTGCTTCATATTCCTGCCGATCTGTATCGTCAAATAGTGTAAATTCATGAAACGCAGCTGTTATGTTTGTATGAAGCACGGAGTGAGCAATTTCATGAGCCAGTATGACCCGTTGAATCACTTCCGGTAAATCGCTGTTGATTGTGATATGTTTGATTCTGCGGTGCTGAACATAAAATCCTTTGCAGCATCCTTTATATCTTCCCATCGGTTTTAATACCACGATAATTTTCATTGCCTGTGCCAGACGGAATGGATCCGATTCACCATATTTTTTCTGGATCCGTCTGACTTCTTCAGATATGGATTGAATAGTCAAAACAGCTCCCTCCTTTCGGACTATATTACGGGAGAAGATTATTGTGGATTTTTCTTTTTGCCAAAGGTTTTTCTGGCTGCTTTTTTACAGTCATAGTATGCTTCGGCAACTGCCTGAAAATAAGCATCTTTTGCTTCTTCGCTTAGAGTGCCTCCTGCAAAAAGAGCTGTGTTCTCAGCCAGCATTTTCTGTAGATCCAACGCCTCCCTGGTTCCGCTATTTTTTCTCATATCTTCTACATATTCCATGCGGTCTAAGCCGTAAGATGGATCCTCTATGTTATCGTTCTGCAGATACTCGGTTGATACCTCCAGTGCCTTTGCCAGTTTATAAAGCTGTGCCTGGTATGGTTTTCTTTCGCCTAATTCATAAGAAGTAATTGTCCGGATACCCATTCCGGCTTTTTCTGCTAATTGTTTCTGACTTAATCCAAGATTTCCGCGTTGTTCTTTAACTTTAGCACCAAAAGATTTCATGTCAGACCTCCATTCGTTTTAGTGTGCGTAAACTTGCTAACTGTGCTATTGACAAGTGTGCATGTAGTTGCTAATATTTGAATTAGCAAGAGTTAGCAAGTATCAGTGACTATATGCAAATTATAATGGTAAGTGTGCAAACTGTCAAGAATAAGTGTGCTAATACTTGCTAGAAAAAATTGGAAGAGGGTACAGAATATGAATCGGACAATCCTTCATAGTGATATGAACTGTTTTTATGCTTCTGTAGAAATGATGCTGAACCCAGAGCTACAGGGAAAAGCAGTAGCAGTGTGCGGGTCCACAGAAAACCGTCATGGAATTGTTCTTGCAAAATCAGAGAAAGCGAAACAAGCAGGAATAAAAACAGGGATGGTTAACTGGGAGGCAAAACGACTTTGTCCGGATTTGATTTTGGTTTCACCCCAGTATGAACAGTATTTAAAATATTCCAATATGGCAAGAGAGATTTATCAGGAATATACAGACCTGGTAGAGCCTTACGGAATGGACGAGTGCTTTCTGGATGTGACAGCAAGTCAGGTTCTTTATGGTTCTGGAAAAGAAATTGCAGACCAGATTCGCTGCAGGATGAAGAATGAACTGGGATTGACTGTTAGTATAGGAATTTCATTCAATAAAATATTTGCAAAACTGGGAAGTGATATGAAGAAGCCGGATGCCATAACTAGCATTGAAGAATCAGAATGGAAACAAAAGGTTTGGCCGCTTCGGGTATCGGAATTATTATTCTGTGGCCGCTCAACTACAAAGAAGCTGGAGCAAGTTGGAATTTATACGATAGGAGATCTGGCAGAAATGGATCATGATTATGTGAACCAGCTTCTTGGTAAAAATGGGCTGATGCTGTGGTCATATGCAAATGGTCTGGATGATAGTCCGGTAATGGAGAAGGACTTTGTGTCTCCGATGAAAAGTGTGGGGCATGGAATTACTTGTACAGCAGATCTTAAAACAGAAGAGGAGGCCTGGAAGGTTATTCTGGAATTATGCCAGGACATAGGACATCGATTAAGGATTCATGGATTGAAAGCACAGGGGGTTCAGATAGCGATTCGCAGTCAGGAACTATTTATAAGGCAGTATCAAGGTCAACTTTCCCTTCCGACGATAGTGCCTTTGGAAATTGCTAAACTGGCGAGGGAACTATTTCAGAGAAATTATGATTGGAAGGAACCTGTGCGTTCGGTAACTGTTCGTGCAATCAACTTGGTATCAGCAAAAGAACCGGAGCAAATCTGTTTGTTTTCGGATCCAATCCGGCTTGAGAAAGAAGAAAAATTATTTCTGGCGATTGAGGAAATTCGGCGGCGATTTGGAAAAAGGGCTATCTATCCAGCGGCCTTGATGAAGGATCTGAAGATGCCGGAATACCGAGATCATGGTTTGATTATGCCGGGAGTTATGAACCGGTAAGATAGGAGGGGCTTATGGGACGGAAAAACTCATTGGCAAAAAACAGTATTCAGATGCTGTGTGTGATGCAGCATCTGGATGAACAAAATTTATATGAAAGGTCAAAATTGTTATTATCTATTTATCGAAATGTATGCTGGACGGCCTGTGACCGTGCTGCAATGCTTCGTGAAGAAGCAGAATATTGTTATGGCAGAGAACTGGAGGAGGGGCTTCTATATCTGAATGATTTTGCTCCTACTGTAGAGAGGGAAAAGTTTGAAGAAACAGTAAAAAGCCTGTTCCAGACTAAGTGGCTTGTGGAACTAGTAGACTCGGCCATGGTTAAAATGCGTGATTTTCCATATTCACCACAGCTTTATTTTGATATTGTGTTTAAGTGTTATTTAAGCCGATTCCGATATACAGAGCCTGAATTACTGGAAACGCTTCGGATGGAAAGAAGCACATATTATGATAGAAAAAAGGAAGCAATTAAAATATTCGGTCTATCCCTTTGGGGGAGTGCTCTTCCTCAAATCAAACAGGCGTTGGAAGAACCGTTACTTTATGAATAGAGGAGAGGTGGTTTTATGAGCAACAAAAAGAAAATGGAAGTTTTATATTTTGTTGAGCAATACATAAAAAGGTATGGATATCCGCCTACTGTGCGGGATATCGGAAAAGGTTTAGGATATCGTTCCCCGTCGACTGTGCATGGTTATCTTCGGCAATTGAAGGAAGAACATTTGATTGAAAGTGACGGAAGCAAACCGAGAACGCTTCATATCAATTAATAAATAGTCCGACTAAAGTCCGACAAGAGTCCTACTGAAAGTCCGACTTCTCTTATGTTATAGTCAGTACACTGGATGGTCAGTGTGCTGAGCGAGAAGATCTCATACAGAAATGTATGGGGTCTTTTTTTATAGTGTTTTGTGCGCTGCATCCAATTTCTAATTTGTTAAAAGCCAGCGGGATCATCCCGTTGGCTTCTTTTTTTAAGGAGCAGCGTATGGAGAAAAGTTCTTGCTTGAGGATTGCCAGAAAGCTATGTCGCAGTCCGCCACTTGTCCTTCGTTTTTACCACCCAACGAAAACTAAGGAGGACAGGAACATGGCAAAACCATATAAGATACCGGATTTTAGAAAAATGTATCCGGAAGCCAGCGAGGAAGTAATCGCTGTATTGAGAACAAGTGAAAGAAAAATGCAGTATCAGGAATATGACTTAAAAAGAGCAAGAAATATCATAGATCCTAAAACAGGAGAGAAAATGACCATTCCTAGCAGAGAGGATTCCTATGAACGCCTGCAGGAAATGGCTGTACAATTTCCAGAAGAAAACAGAAGTATGGAGGATCAGATTCTGAAAAAAATAGAGTGTGAACAGTTACATAAATTCCTTTTAGAACTCTCGAAAGAAGAACAGTGGTTGATTCAGGAACTCTATTTTGAGGAACGGACGGAACGAGAGGTAGCTTCGATACTTGGATTGTCACAGAAGGCGATAAACAAACGGAGACAGAAGATTTTAGAGAAACTGAGAAAATTATTTTAATTATTTTTCTGTTTTGGGTTCTCAAACTTCTCTGCCAGCGTGGAAGGAAGTGAAGGGGAATGATTTCTCTTTCTGTTCTTTGGCAAAAACTGTGTGAAACAGTCATATCCGGTAATACAGATACCTTAGTTGTTCAGCCCAAAAGGAAAAGCACAAAGGAAAATCCGCCACGACCACCTGCAGATAGTCAGAGTGTCTGTCAATAAGATAACATCAAAGGTGCAGAGCGAAAAAAATTTGTCCTTAAAGCAGTTATGGCAGACTGCCTGCAATGACCTGAACAGCCTATAATGATACTTCCGTCCAGTCACAGCCCCGCAGAACGGGAACACGCAATGAGGGCGGCTCGGAGAGATCCTCGGAGGGGAACAATCCCATGACAGCCTTAAGCCATGGCTGGTCAGTATTGCCGCCCAAAGATATCGGTTATAACAGGAATATTAGTCTTTCCGATATCTAGTTCCGGGAAGTTGTGTCGAATAGGAACTTTTGAAAATGAAGAACAAGTGATTTTTAACAGAAACTATGGCGGCAGCTTTATATTTATTCAGCAGAAAAAGAAAGATAGAACAGCTGGATAAGGCTGCCGCTATCCTTGTGTTCTAAATCACAAAATGATAAGGAGGAAGATGTATATGCGTGTCAAAGAATTTATGGAATTATATTCTGACAGTAATTTTCATTTTATGACATCGAAAGGATATTTATTTCTGAATTCTGATCAGGTAAAATCCATACTCTTGGGAGGGCAGAAAGAAGTAGCCAAGAAGGAACTGGGAAAGGGAATCCGAGCGGACGAACTTTTAGCAGGAGAGGTTATCAGTGTAAGTTGGAAAAAAGGCATTTGTCATATGATGGCAGAATTACATAGAGATAAAGGTTTTTCATAAAGGGTAGGAACTTCGTAGTTTAGGGTAAATAGAAGGAGGGGAAGTGTTACGATAAAAAAAGGAGATATATATTATGCAGACCTGATGCCGGTAATAGGCTCTGAACAGGGGGGAATCCGGCCGGTTTTGATTATTCAGAATGATGTTGGTAATTGTTACAGTCCAACCGTCATTGTGGCAGCAATTACAAGTCGGCCTAATAAGCACTGGATACCTACACATATCGAGTTGGGAAATCATGTAAGAGGACTCCATAATGATTCTGTTATTTTATTGGAGCAGGTAAGGACGATTGACCGGATACGATTAAGAGGGTATGTAGGAAGTCTGAGCAGGACCATGATGCGTAAAGTAGATGAGGCAATTCTTGTGAGTTTTGGTGTAGCAGTACAGAGAAGAACATAAAGGGTGTTTGGAAAAGGAGCAGGAGGCAGGAATGGGACAGGGAAAGCGTGCGTGGATCTATTGTGCGATTGATGCACCGGAAGATAGAAATGGTGCATTAAAAAGTCAGTTTAAACAGCTGATTGATTATGGAGAACAGATGGGATTTGAACTGGTTGGAAGTTCCAGCGATGTGGGGACAAATCCGCTTTGGAACCGAAATGGATTTCGTCATTTTATAGAAGCGGTTCAGAAAGAACAGGTAGATGTTCTTTTGATTGTAAACCGAGGCAGGCTGTCCAGATCATCCATGCAGCTTGCAAGATATCAGATCCTTCAAGAAAGTTATGGTGTTAGTACATATTCGCCATTGGAAGGGAAAATTGAACTCGGCAGTTGAAGAAATAGAGGAGAAAATTTTATGAGAGTAGAAGAAAAGAATATGGTAGAACGGATTATGGATACAGAAACGATGGGATATGCCTATGAGTATCCATATGGTGGGGGAGCAAGAAAAGAATATATGTTGGCACTGACCCCGGAGAACTTGGCAAATTTTATTGGCGCGAGAGGATATGATGCTGAAAAAATAGTAATTACCGATGTACTGGATCGTTTGATTGTAAATACCTGTATGGGGATGCTGGATGTTTGTCCGAACCAGAAATTATGTGGGAGAATTATTGAGCATTTAGCACCGCTCCAACGGGGAGAGAAGGAGGCTGGAGAGACTTTGGCAGTGGAACGCAATGTGGCAGATGAATATTTTGCTATGGAAGATGAAGCGGTTACGATGGCAGAATGCCAGATGTTATAGAGATTGTCGAGGAGGTAGAATGATCATGATTGGGATATTGATTGTTGTAGTAGTTGGAATTATTGGATTTTTGTTAACTGCAGGTATTGTATTTGGAATAGCAGGGAGTTATCAAATTGATTGATACTGTTTATTGATAATGCTTCGTTTGAAAAGGAAAGATTGTTACATTGTGTGATAGCTATGAGAAGAGTAACACGGTATACTGTGTATAGCGTTAGAGGAAAGGAGTAAAGTAATATGGCAAGGTATATTGTGGATTCCCAGATAGATAATCACGAAAAATATTATTTCATTCGTGAGCAGGAGAGCCAGGATATAGTGTTACTGCCCTCCAAGTATCTAATGCATAAAAAAAGATCAAAATTGTCACCTAACACTATCAGAAGAAGCGCAGGAGCCATTTCATATTATCTGAATTATATAGATGAGACTGGTATTCAGTTAGATGATGTATGGGAGATGCCATATGATAAGCAGCAGGAACACTTTACAGACTATTTGATATGGTTACAGGCAGGATTGCATAGTGGAGATAGCTACAAAAAGAAACCATATAATGAGACCTGTAATGCGTATTTAAAAGAGGTGTTCCGATTTTATAGATTTTCTGGACAGCAGAATGAATCTACAAAGCAATTGAAAGTTCTCTCCGATATGAGAATTATTGTACATAATTCAGTGGGAGTAAAAAGAACATTATATCGGAATACATTTCATGGATATCTACAGGAAAAAGGACATATAGGGAAGACCATAGAGCAGGATAAGATCGTGATTTTATTAAAGGCATGTGCCAATTGTCGCGATCAAATCCTGCTTTTATTATTAGCAGAAACGGGATTTCGTATCGGGGAACTTTTGGGAGTCCGATATGCGACAGACATTGATTATGAGAGACACTTGCTGTATGTCAATTTTAGAGAAGATAATGAAAATGGAGCTAGAGCTAAGAATGCAGAATACAGAAAGGCAAAAATCAGCGATGCCACCTTTGAAATTCTTCAGTTTTATATAGAGGAATACAAAGACCTTATTTTCCAGCAGGAATACTTGATTATTAACATTGCAGGAGATTATGCAGGAAAACCGATGCAGGACTCAGGCGTCTATGCATTGATGGAGCGGCTGCAGAAGAAGACTGGGATTAAAGTAACACCACATATGCTGCGGCATTATTTTGCAAATGCTCGCCGGAAGGCTGGATGGAAGCTGGAACTTATCAGTCAAGCGCTTGGGCATCGAAATATAGAAACAACGATGAGATATTTAAATATATCAGATCAGGAGTTGATAGATGTTAGTGATGAATTTTATAGAAAACATCAGTCTATTTATGAAATTGACAAATTACTTTAGGAAAGGAGGAGAAGTATGTGACTGCATTAAGATTATTGAATACGGAATCACAGGATAAAGCAGATTATCTTCACAACCAGTTGATAACAGATTTAAATGTACCGAGTACATACTGGGAGTGTGCAGAGTCCTACCTAAAAGGTGTAGGGATATATGATATTCTTCTTATAGAAGAACAGGATTTCCGTAATTACAAAATCTTTTTGCGCGAAACAGGGAGCTTTACAAAGAAACAGGTATTTGAGCGAACTGGGTTCCTGCGAAATTTGAAGAAGACTCTCATTCAAGAAGAGTATAAAGAGTTGTTGGATGAAATTGAGCGGTGCAATACAGTGCAAGAACGCTTGAAAGGAAATGTCAGGAATTTCTTGATACGGCAGGGAATTCATCATGTAAAGGAAATTGATTATAGAATCAGAGAACTGTATGAAAGTGAGTTGCGCAGGACAAAAACTTCCTCTAAAGGTCTTGAATATTTGAAGACATTGGATCGGATCAAACAGTTTGACATCCGAAAAGAAATGGAAACCATTTCTGGAAGAAATAGAGAGCAGCTCAAATATAAAGGGCAAGTGATTTTTCTTCCCTATATACCAGATCAGGACATAGCAGCAGATTTTGATTATATCCAAGATAAAAGCGAATTGGTATGGGATTTTAGCCAAAAGGCGCCAGAGACTTTAAAAAAACAAATTTTTCAGATTTTGTGCTATGCCTTGAGAAATATAAAAGACAGCAAAGATCGCAGAGTGCGCTATCTACTTCCTTTAAGATGGATGTATGAGTTTTGCGTAGAGGAAGGAATTGATGATATCGAGCGGCTTGAACTGGAGCAAATAAAGAAATTGGAAACAATTGTAGCCAGGAAAGTTGCAAATGTGAAGAATAGTATGCAGATTGTGGATAACAGCCGCAAAATACTATTTATGAGTGGAAAAGAAATTCACTGGTATGCAAATGTCTGGTATATGGAAAGATTCAATTTTGCACCAGAGCGTGTAAATCCAAGCAATCCTGTACAGCGACTCAGTTTTTACGAAGTGACGAATGAGAGAAACAGAGAATTGCTGCAAGAGTATATGAAATATCAAGTAGGTATCGGTGATTTAGCACTTGGAAATATACGAAGTCAATTGTGTTATATTAAAAAATTTCTAGTTTACTTTAACACATTCGGATCCATATGTGAAATTACGGAAGAACAGATAGCAGAGTATTTCAAACTTCTGCAGGAAGAGGAAATTAAAGCAGAAACAGTAAACAGACAGATATTTGATATTCACCGATTTTTGGTGTACTTAAATGCTAAAGGACATATCAAGGGAAATATTTTTAATCCGAATTACTACATCCAGAAAGTTTTTCCATATCATCATGATCGAAGTGTTCAAGAAGACGAGTATATGGAAATCTTAAAAGGGCTGAAGTTTTTTCCAGAGGTGCAAAGACTTATTTTTCTAAATTTATGGGCAACAGGATTACGGATCAGTGAAGTGTGTACATTAAAAGGGGGTGCATATTATTGGGATGGAGAAGATGCATGGATTAAGGTTTATCAAATTAAAATGAAAGCGGAAAAAATGATACCAATTTCATTGGTGCTTTATCAAATTATGAAAATTTATGTAAAAAAGCATCATATTAAACCTAATGATTTCCTGTTTAAATCAAAAGATGGAGGGGCATATAGGACTGGTACATTTGTTAAGGGATTCAAAGCAAATTGTAAGAAGTATGGAATACATATTTCAGGCGAAACATTCAAAACGCATGACTACAGGCATACATTGGCAAGTAACTTTTATGATGATGGGGTGTCCATTCAGACGATTCGGGATTACTTAGGGCATAACAATGAAAATATGACAAAGCAGTATATAGACTACATGCCTAAACGGATCGAACAGGCGAATAGGGAATATTTCAATCAGGCAGAAAATCTTCTTGCAACTGGAATTATTCCAAAGAAACGGGGTGAAAAAACTGGAAAATAAGATACATATCTATGAATTAGACTGCTATAAGAATGCGACTGAAGAACAAAAAAAGAGAATGAGGGTTCGGAAAGACCGTTGCTTTGACTTGGAGGGACTTCCGTCAGAAGAAGTAAGAAAGCTCCTAGAAGATTTTGTCTGGGAAAGGGGAAAGAAACTTGCTCCAAGTAGTTTGGCATCTGAAATATTATATTTTAATAATATCCGGAATTTTATTATAGAAAAGAATATTAAAATCCTGAGATATGAAGATGAGAATAAGATTATTTTACAGCTCAAGAGCTGGATGATGGAAAAGGGATATGCCCTTACAAGCAAGAAGTATCGAAGTATTTATGAAATTGTAGCAGCAGAAACGCCTGGCATAATACGGCATATGAAAAAGATTCTGAGGTATTCTCAGAAGGATGAGGGGGACTTAGAACAGGAGAGAGATGTGTGGGAATTGGACAAGTTTGAATTTCCTCTCCGCAGCAATCCGATAAAGAATGTAAAGACTATAAATTTTAAAGGAATTAGTCAAATAACAATCCGAAAAGAAGTTAAAACAGTAATTTTTATGCATTTGAAATATATGGCAATAGGAAGTATTATGGCTGAGGTGGTAGCGACTAAAAGATTTTGTCGATATCTGGCATTAAGGTATCCTAAGATCATATCATTACTAGATTTGACACGGGATATTATGGAAAGCTATTTGATTTATCTTCAGACAGAGGCAAAGGAGAGGAAAAATTATCGCTCTGATTTATATGGTCTACGAAGGGTAATTGAAGATGTAGGAAATCATTATGATAGGCAGGATATCAAAAACCTATTTATAAGTACAGATTTTCCTAGCACGCCAAGATATCTATTTAAGTTTTATTCAGACGAAACAATAAAGAAGCTGAATGAAAACATTTTTCAGATGGATGAACAAATAGCGAGGGCGTTAATCCTTCATCAGCTACTGGGGACACGAATTTCGGATACGCTTACACTAAAAACAGACTGTTTGAGTATAAGAGAAAATCGATATTTTATACGAATCGAGCAAGTAAAATCAATTACATTTGAAAAAGCAATTAGTGATGAAATAGCACAGCTTATTATAAAGTCAATTGATTATACTGAGGAACATTATGGAACGACGAAATATATTTTTGTAAAAAAAGATGATCCATCGAGACCATTTCAGTATAGCATGATCCAAAATCGAGTCATGCAGATGATTAGGAAAAATGATATTCGGGATGAAAATGGAGAACTGCTGAATTTTGGAACACATACATTCCGACATTGTTATGGGAAAAAGCTTACAGAAATGCATATCGACGACTGGATGATCGCAAGGCTTTTGGGGCATAAAACATTACAAAGTGTACATCATTACCGAAAGATTGGGAACAAGATCATGGCGGATGAAACGAGGGCAGTCAGAGAGAAAATCGATATGATTTTACTGGATGTGGTAAAGGAGTGGGATGGGTATGAAATATGATAAGATGATAGCTGTTAACAAAGCTGAGAGTGAGCAGAAAATAAAAAAGGCGATTTGGGCAATCGATGATATGAGTGCCAGAGGGATGCCGATATCTGTAACAGAATTGGTTCGTTGGACAGGTTTATCAAGAGGATTTTTTTATAAGAATATACAAGTCCGCCAGAGACTTGAGGAAGCTATCAAACTGCCACGGCGGATGGATGTACAGCTGCCATCTGAAGAAATAAATGTTGTGGGTTATAATTTTCAGGAATTGGAGAAGGATTTTAACAACTGTCAGTCAGAAAATCAAAAGTTAAAGATTGAAAATGAGCAGCTTCTTCAAAAGTGCAGTATACTTCAAAAAGAGGTGGACACATTGAAGAAGCGGTTGGATCGAAAGGAAATTGCATTGTTAAAAAAACTATAAAGGTTGTGATTAAAGATGAAAGCAAATAAAATCATTGAAATGAGTCAGGAGAAAAGTAGGCAAAAAGTAAATCTAGCAATGGAAGAAATTCAAAGAATGCGTAATGAGGGTGAAAGGATTACCGTTTCCGGATTATGCAAAAGAACAGGATTATCTAACTCATTTTTCTACAGAAATGAAAAAATCAAAGAAGAAGTACATAAAGCTGTTGATATTCAAAATCAAAGCTATAAAATGAACATAGACGAAGTGGAACTCCTTGATGAATATAAGGAAAAGTTGTTAGCTATGAAAATTGAAATTATAAAATTGAAAGCGGAAAATCAAAAGCTGGAATCAGAGTTAGATACTTTGCGAAGGCAACAGAAAGGTGTGAGTGATGTTAAATGAAGTATGATAAAATCGTAGGTCTCAAGAAACAACAAGAAAAAGAGAATTTAGAAATTATTCAGAGAGAGATTGATGCGATGCTCCGAAGAAAGGAGAGGATCTCGATTACTACATTGGCAAAATATGCAGGAGTTGATAGAAGTTATTTTTATAGAAATTTACAGGCTAAACAAATGGTAGAAGATGCACAGTTGAAGCAGGGGGAATGTTATAATCCTAAAAAGGCAATTTTTGATAGAGCGACTGAAGAAGTTAATAAACAGCTGAAGAGACAAATGATTTTATACAAGAGACGAATTAAAGAGCTAGAGTTGCAGATAGAATTATTAGAAGAGGAAAATCAGAGGTTGAAAGAAAATAGATAATTTTACATAAGGTAAGAGAGCAGACGTTTGGACAAGAGGATATCCAAGAGCCTGCTTTTTTACTAAATGAAAAAAATAATTTACACATCGGAGTGATGTGAAAGATAAAACAAGTATTTTCAAGCATTCCGGGGCAGGTACTGGATTTTATGGTGGTACTGGTGGGTCTTGTAGTGATCTTTAAAGAAAAGATTACGGAGATCGTTAATTCTATTTTCAGTAAAATTACCAGCCAGACGAAAAAAATATAAGAGCATGACCTTATGAAAGAAAACGGATACATGACAATATATCTTGCGCTTACACTTGGTGTGATGATTTCACTGTGCCTTGCGTTGATAGAAGGTTGCCGGTACCGGGGGATCTGCCTGGAAACAGAATGTGTTATGGACATAGGAATGGATAGTATTCTGGCGGAATATCACAGAGAGTTATTCGCACAGTATAATCTTTTCGCAGTAGATTGTTCCTATGGAACCGTGCATGGGACGACAAAATTGACAGAAGAACACCTTCTGGAATATATGAATCACAATTTTTCACTGGAAGATATTTTCCTCGATAAATTTCTGTATCGTGATTTTTTTGCGCTGGAAGCAGAAAAAGCAGAAATGACAAAGGCTGCTTTTGTGACCGATGGGGATGGAGAAGTCTTTCGCAGAATGGCGGTGGACGCAATAGAAGATGATGTCGGCATCGGACTTTTGCAACAGATAAAAGAATGGGTGAAGACCATAAAATCCCGTGGACTGTTGGAACGCAGTGTAGAAGAAGAAAAACAGACCGTGGATGCGCAGATCCGGGAATACGACGGAAGAGAAACGGCTGACGGAAAAGTAATTCATATCGAAAATCCCACAGAGGCATTGGAGGAAAAAAAGAAAAGCGGAATACTTTCACTGGTGCTTCCCGAAGAAGAGATTTCAGATCGCAGAATAGAAACAGAACAATTCATAGAAGCGAGAGAGGAACGAGATCAGATCAATCGGGGAAATATTGCGCTACAATCCCAGACGGAATGGGAAAAAGAGAAGGAAAGAATATTATTTCATGAGTATCTGCTGAAATATATGGGAAGGTATAGTACTGAGAAAAAAACCAGTCCGCTGTGGTATCAGGTGGAATATATCATCGCAGGAGAAGAAAGTGACCGGGAAAATCTTCGTTATGTGATAAACAGGATATTTGCGATCAGGGAAGCCGCAAATGCCGCTTATTTGTTCGGAAGTGAAGAAAAATATGCGGTTGCGGAAGTTTTGGGTGAAGCGCTGGCAGCAGTTATGATGGTTCCGGAAATAGGAGAATTGTTTACAATCTCATTGATACTTGGGTGGGCATTTGCGGAGAGCGTGTATGATGTCAGAACAATGCTTGCCGGAGACAAAATACCTTTACTGAAAAGTGACAGCACCTGGCACTGTGGATTACAGACGATATTACAGGGAAACCTGACGGATGAGGGACGTTCCGGAGATGCGGATGCTGTGACGGATCTGGGTTATGAGGACTATCTGAGAATATTTTTGCTACTTTGTGATGAAAGAACCGTCACCTACAGAGCAATGAATATTGTGGAGCAGGATATCAGAGTTACCCCCGGAAATCAGAACTTTTGTCTGGATGCATGTATTGCGGAACTTCAAATGAATGTAAAGGTGAAGAGCCGATATGGATATAGTGTTGAGATAGAACGCCAGAAATCCTATATAACGTCCTTCGAAGCGGCGACGGTTATGTCGGAGTAAAAAGGAGGTGGGCGGTGATGTCCTCTTTATGGGAACAATGCAAAACAACTATGAAACAAAAACACATGAGACCTTCTCCGAAAATAAGAAATATTCTTAACCCATGTAAAAAAATTCTCCCCGCAAAATTATCATTAGTCATTGAATACATAAAGAGGATATCACTGCCCATGCTCCAAAGGACCTGCGTCAGGGGAAGTATGACGGTAGAAGCAGCGCTGGTGCTGCCCCTGTTTTGCTTTTTTGTGATTTCTATGGGTAATGCCATAGAAATCATAAGGCTGCACGGAAATCTGGAAGTGGCATTGTGGAATGCCGGGCGGCAGATCGGTGTCTACGGTGCATTACCGGAGGGGCAGCAGGGTTCTGCAGATCACAGACTGGAGGCAGTTGCCGTATCTTATACTTATGTCAAGGAACAGATCGAAGAACAGCTGGGAGAGGAATATCTGGAAATGTCACCTTTGGACGGAGGAAGTGATGGATTACAGTTCATGGAGAGCGATATTGAAGGTGACATTTATACAATCAATATGACTTATAGGATTGCGGGAATATCTCAACTGTCAGGATTCAAAAAATTTCGAATGGCCAATCGTTATTATGGTCATATGTGGAACGGGTATGAAATTCCGGAGGCGGAAGACGAAGAGTATATATATGTTACGGAAAACGGTAGAGTATATCATACGAACAGAGAATGTACGCACATTCGGCTATCCGTCCGTGTGGTGGAAGCGACAGAGGCTCTGCGGGAGTACAGACCATGTGAGAAATGCACAGACAAAATACCGCATCCGACAGGAGGACTGCTATTTTTCGTTTCGGAAAACGGAGAATGTTATCACAGCCGGCGGGATTGTCCAGGATTAAAACGGACAGTACAAAAAATTCCCAAAGAGGAAGCTTTCAAATATGAAGTGTGTAGCAGATGCAGGGGAAACAATTCGAAAGATAGGTAAAACAAAATGGTATTTTGGGTGGAAAAAATCATATGGAGTGTTTATCTCGGAAAAATAAGCCTGTGTGATATTCGGAAAAGAACAATTCCGGTATGGCTGCTGTTTTTAGGAAGCTTACTTGTCATAACAGATATCTGCATAATGGGCTGGAAAACAGGGATTATTGTAGAAACGGTACCGGGGATAATATTGCTTCTACTGACAAAGATGACGGAAGCAATCGGCATGGCGGACGGCATTGTATTGATCCAGTTGGGAAGTATATGCAGAGATGGACAGGCATTGCTTATATTTTGTCTGAGCCTTATTTATATATTTCTGTATTCTATGATTCTTTATATGCTTAGACGGGATCGAAAAAGGCGTATTCCGTACATTCCTTTTTTATTTTTGGCTTATTTAACCACCTGGATGATATAAAACCGGAGGAAATGTAATTATGAAAAAAGAGTCTGATGCGTATTTTACAGTAGAAGCTGCAATTCTTTACCCGATAATTCTGTCAGTTATTTTATTAATGACCTATTTGTTACTTTTTCAATATGACAGATGCCTGTTGGAACAGGATATAGGAAAAGCGACCGTTCTCAGCGGAAGTAAGTGGACACTCACAAAAGAGCAGCTGAATGACTATATGCAGAAGAAAGCATTGCATTTTGACGAGGAGAAATATATTGCGTGGGAAAATGAGGACCCATTGTGGAATCTGGAAAAAGACGATGTCATTCTTGAAAAAGCAGGACGACTCAGATATCCTTTTGCCGGTATGGGAACGCAAGAAAAATATTGGAGTGCCAAAGCTTCTTTTCAAGCAGATAGGATTTCGCCGGTATTTTGGCTGAGAAGAAGCAGAAATGTACAGAACAAAAGGGATAATACGGAAGAAAATAATTAAGAAGGGAAAGTTTAGTTATGATAAATACAGAATATATTCGAAGCCTGAATGCAAACTATGAAAGAATGGCTCTGGGAGAAAAGCCAGAGGAAAAAAGATATCAATATTGTATGATCAGCCGGGGAGGAATCAAGGGATTGCTCCCATGCAGCCTGCGATATATTGATGGAAATGCCTATCTGTATTATGACATTACATCTAGACAGAATATAGCACAGCTTTTTGATAAAAAGGTGATAAACAGACAGTGGCTGAGTGATTTTTTGTGGAGCATGAGAAGAGTCCGACAGGAAATGTCCCGCTTTTTATTGGAGGAGAGCAATATCGTATGGTTTCCGAATCATATCTATCAGGATTTGGAAAAGAATGATTTCTATTTCATATACATTCCTTATTGCAGGCAGGAGACCGGTTTTCATGAATTACTGGAATACCTGATAGAACATATTGATTACCAGGATGAAGAAATGGTGGAATATTTGTATAAGGCATATGAACAGTATGAGACGGCCGGAGAAGTGTATCTGCAGCAGAAAATTTATGAAGATGCGGAATGCCTGCGGATCTCCGGAATCGATCCAACAGAACATACAAAAGAGGAAATGATACAACAGAAGACGGAGGATATTTTGCCGGCAGAAGAAAAAATAGAGAATAAACGGGAAGAAAATCGAACGACAGGTGAGAAAAAGAGTTTATTTGCATTATGGGAAAACCGCAAAAAGAAAGAGAAACAAGAAAGGGAAAATTATAGCAGAAATCTGCAACTGACCATGAACGGATATGCGGTAGCAGAGGAAACGGCATATGAAGAGGAAGATATGGGTCGGACTGTATATATGGGAGAACAGTCGGCAATGCGTGAAATAAAACATCGATTGCTGACGGAAGAAGGATCACTGATCGCAACATTGGACCAGGAAGCTTATACAATAGGCAAGAAAAGGGGAGAGGCGGATCTGGTACTGGAGGATCTGTCGATCAGCAGACTTCATGCCAGAATTGTAAAAGAAGAAGACGGATATTATCTGGAAGATATGAATTCCACGAATGGAACTTTCAAAAACGGACTGCGCATGCAGCCTTATGAGAAAAGAAAATTGGAAGAGGGTGATGAGATAACCTTTGGAAAAAGGACATTGATATACCGTTGATATAAGTATGACATCCTTTTGGTTGACGCAATGCCGGAAACAGTGGTACATTTTAGATATTGATATTAAGGATGATCATTTCCGGAGGAACAGGATAGATGCAAAAAAGACAGAACCTTCCTATTGTGTGCGGAACACTTGTGGTAATCAATGTTATTGTGTATCTGATATGTACTTTTACGGGGGATCTGTTATATAATATAGGCGAACTGGACGCAGTAGCTGTGTTGCGGTATGGGGAGTATGGAAGAATTTTATCATCCACTTTTTTACATGCGGGCATAGAGCACCTTTTTAATAATATGGTAATCCTGTTTTTTCTGGGAGCAATGATAGAAAAAGTAACAGGGCATTTACAGTTTTTGATTCTGTATTTATTATCCGGGATCGGCGCCAATATTTGTTCTCTGATTTATAAGGTGATAGCAATGGAAAGAATTGCTTCGGTAGGGGCGAGCGGTGCGATTTTCGGCTTGGACGGAGTGTTGTTGGCATGGATTTTACTGGATCGGAGATCTATGCCGGATGTTACACCCAAACGAGTAATACTGATGATCGCGTTATCTCTTTATAATGGATTCACGGCGCAGAACGTGGACAATGCAGCGCATGTGGGCGGGCTTTTGACCGGTTTCCTGGCAGGGGCATTGCTCTGTATGATAAGAAAGCAAAAAAGAAATCGAGAGGTGTAGACTTGAATATCAATATCTATTACGGAGGACGGGGGATTATTGATGATCCTACCATTTATGTCATCAACAAAATGCAGGAAGTCCTGGAGGAGCTACGTGTACACGTGGAGCGGTATAACCTCTATGACGGCAAGACCAACATTACAACATTGCCGCAGACGCTAAAAGAAGCAGACGGTATTATCCTGGCAACTACGGTGGAATGGTACGGTATTGGCGGCTATATGCAGCAATTTCTGGATGCCTGCTGGCTATATGGTGATAAGGAAGCCATTGCCGGTATTTATATGTGTCCGGTAGTAATGTCTACTACATATGGAGAGAGGGAAGGTAAACTGAACCTGGCTACGGCATGGGAGATCCTGGGTGGACTGCCCTGCAGTGGAATCTGCGGATATATAGAGAATACTGTGTCTTTGGAAATGAATGAGCAGTATGGCCATATTATTGAGAAAAAAGCGGAGAACATGTATCGCACTATCAATCAGAAACTGGCCAGTTTTCCGGCCAGTAATAAGGTGATGAGACAGAAAATTACAATTCCGAAATCCATTAATCTTACGCCGCAGGAGACGGAGCAGCTGTCGGAGTATGTGTCGGATGACAGTTATGTGCAGAGGCAGAAAGAGGATATTCAGGAGCTTACCAGCATGTTCCGTGGAATGCTGGATAATAACGGAGCAGATGGTGAAGAAGAATATCTCAGTGAATTTAAGAAGGCATTTGTTCCACAACCGGGTTTTGAAGCAATTTATACTATTATAATAGAAGAAAAGAAAGCACCTATGTGGATTGCAGTGAATGGGACCTCTGTGGAATGCGGCTACGGAGAAACCGAAAAACACGATGTTGAGATGTCTATGAACCGAGCTGCAATGGAAGATATTATAAATGGAAGAATGACTTTTCAGAGAGCATTTATGTCCGGCGTTATGCAGCGCATGAAAGGGGATTTCCGTATTTTGAGAACCTTGGATCAGGCATTTCCGTTTGAGGAAAAGGATAGATAAACAGATAGGAGCGAGAAAGATGAAAAAAGAGGATTGTATTTTCTGTAAAATTGCGAATGGAGATATTCCTTCCAAAACATTGTACGAAGACGAAGATTTCAGAGTAATTCTGGACCTTGGACCGGCAACAAAGGGTCATGCTCTTATTTTACCCAAGGAGCATGCGGATAACTTATATGAATTGCCGGATGAGACAGCATCGAAAGTATTTGTCCTTGCGAAGAAGCTTGCGATAAAAATGAAGGAAAAACTGAACTGCGACGGCTTGAATATTGTTCAGAACAATGGAGAAGCAGCTGGACAGACAGTCCAGCATTTTCATATGCATCTGATTCCCCGCTATGTGAATGACGGACAGAAGATTTTATGGACACCGGGAGAGAGCACACCGGAAGAACTGGAAGAGGTTCGCAGAACAATTACAGAATAACATGGTGAGAGTATGAGAACAGTAGATGTGAGCGTTTTGACGCAAAATATCAGTGAAATGTGTATCGAGGCCAATCATTATCTGTCGGAAGATATGAAGACTGCTTTTACCGAGGCACAAAATCGGGAACAGGCTCCTTTAGGCAGACAGATTCTGAGTCAGCTACAGGAAAATATGGAAATTGCAGAGAAAGATATGATTCCTATCTGCCAGGACACCGGTATGGCCGTGGTGTTTTTGAAAGTAGGTCAGGACGTTCATTTTGTAGGCGGAAATGTGGAAGATGCTGTGAACGAGGGAGTTCGCCGCGGATACGTGGATGGATATCTACGTAAATCGGTGGTAAGAGATCCGATTTATCGTGAAAATACCAGGGATAATACACCGGCAATCATTCATTACAGTATTATTCCCGGAGACCGCATTACTGTCACTGTTGCACCGAAAGGTTTTGGAAGTGAAAATATGAGCCGGGTGTTTATGCTGAAGCCGGCGGATGGAATAGAAGGTGTGAAAAACGCAATCCTTACAGCCGTAAAGGATGCCGGACCGAATGCTTGTCCGCCGATGGTGGTGGGAGTGGGTATCGGCGGCACTTTTGAAAAATGTGCTTTGCTGGCGAAGGAGGCTCTGACCAGACCGATTGATAAACACTCTGAGATCCCTTATGTAAAAGAACTGGAGGAAGAGATGCTGGAGAAGATCAACAGAACCGGCATAGGTCCCGGTGGATTGGGAGGGACAACAACGGCACTTGCGGTAAATATTAACACATATGCAACCCATATTGCCGGATTACCGGTTGCGGTAAATATATGTTGCCATGTGAACAGACACGCAGTCAGAGAAATCTGATATCCCGGATGACAAAGCAATGGAGAAAACAGTATGGACAGATACGTAAATGTACCACTTAGTGAGAAAGATGCCCACTCATTAAAGGCGGGGGATTATGTATATTTAACAGGCATAATATATACGGCAAGAGATGCAGCGCACAAGAGAATGCAGGAGACTTTGGACAGAGGAGAAGAACTTCCGCTGAAAATGGAAAATAATGTGATCTATTATATGGGACCGTCTCCTGCCAGAGAGGGCAGACAAATAGGATCTGCAGGACCGACCACAGCCAGCAGAATGGATAAGTATGCACCGAGACTTCTTGATCTTGGACTGAAAGGAATGATCGGAAAGGGAAAAAGGTCAAAGGAAGTAGCGGATGCGATCGTTCGCAACGGAGCTGTTTATTTTGCTGCAGTAGGAGGCGCAGGCGCATTATTGTCAAAGTCAATTACCTCGTCGGAAGTGATTGCTTATGATGATCTGGGCACAGAAGCTATTCGTAGATTGACGGTCAACAATTTCCCGGTAATCGTAGTCATTGATGCACAGGGTAATAATCTATATGAGACGGCGACGAAGGAGTATTGCCGGGAGTGAGGCAACTGGAGATAACATATGTACAGAATTATATTAATGGTAGTAAGACTTTTTTATAAAGTACCGTATTATCTGATGCGTATCTGGTGGTTGGGAACCCGGAAGAACTTCAATCTGGAAGAAAACTATGCATTTATTAAAAAAGTAACTAAGGCAGCCAATCGGGCCGGAAGAGTAAAAATAGAAAGCTATGGGCTGGAAAATATTCCCAAAGAAAATGGTTTTATTTTTTTCCCGAATCATCAGGGAATGTTTGATGCGCTTGTTTTTCTGGAATCCTGTCCGGTTCCTTTTTCTGTGGTATATAAAAAGGAAGTCAGTAACGTAATACTGTTAAAGCAGGTATTTAAGGCTTTGCATGCAATTGCAATAGACAGAGAAGACATTAAACAGTCTCTTCAGGTAATCAATCAGATGACCGAAGAAGTAAAGAAGGGAAGAAACTTTCTGATTTTCCCGGAAGGAACCAGAAGTCGCATGGGGAATCAGCTGCTTCCGTTTAAGGGAGGAACATTCAAAAGTGCGGTCAGGGCTAAATGCCCCATTGTTCCCTGTGCTCTGATTGATTCATACAAACCTTTTGATGAAAAGTCCATAGCCCCGGTAACTGTAAAATTGATTTATCTGAAACCGATCTGCTATGAAGAATATAAACAATTAAAGACTCCGGAAATTGCAGATCTTGTAAAATCCAGGATTGAAGAAGCTATTAAAGAATATTTATAAACAATATCTACAATTAATAAAAAAAGCAATTGACAAACACATAGACCTTATGTATAATAATTTTTGCGTCACGAAATGACGCCAATAACATATTGGTAGAG